>Ga0102832_1000031_pt1 | contig 454969 bp, 445 predicted proteins | sample EBPBio282013_DNA_FD_88942 | JGI IMG/M metagenome (GOLD analysis project Ga0102832, IMG submission 88942) | Wastewater treatment Type I Accumulibacter community from EBPR Bioreactor in Madison, WI, USA - Reactor 2_5/28/2013_ DNA (Illumina Assembly) | ecosystem: Engineered > Bioreactor > EBPR >... | reverse complement strand
ACCTGAGAACAGCAACGGCCTTCAAGCTACAGGCAAGAGCGTCATGTACCCGGGCTTGACGGGAAGCTCCTTACGGAACTGTTAGGCGGCTGACCCGGAAAGCGAGCCGCCAACTGACTTACTTGTCGAAGTCTGCGCGAATTTGCCAACGGAAGCTAAGTACAACTCCGATGATGCCGGTTGGGACACAGATTGCCCAGCCGATAGTCTCGTTTGGCATGGCTTGGAAGACGAGCCAGCAAGCCACGCCCGTAACGGCCAGGCCGACATACAGACGCCACGACGTAAAAAGCTCACCAAGATCGAGAAGATCCAAAAGCGCCATGACCTCTCCCCTGCCGCCTAACACCTAGTAGACCCCAAAAAGGGGGGATAGCGCCGAGTATTCAGCCGTTCGCCGAGGTGCGTCAATATCGTTTTCTTTGTAAATCAATGAACTGGATCGCCACTTGCGTGCCTGGCCGGATTTCTTGAAAGGTCTTATCAGCGTAAAGCGACCTGCTATTGGTTTATCACCCCCATGTGGGGGTGATATCAGGCTTCAGTCGAGGGTGGGTAGTTGGAGGGGGATGTGGTGGGCGGCGAGGAAGGCGCGTAGCGAGGCGGGCTTCACGGGTTTGGTGAGCAGGCGGTAGCCGCGTTCGCGGGCTTCGCGCTTCAGTTCGTCGCGGCCGTCGGCGGTGAGCAGGGCGCCGGCGATGGGGCCGGGGCTGGCGGCGCGCAGCGCGTCCAGCGTGGCCAGGCCATCCAGGCGGTCGTGCAGGTGGTAGTCCACCAGCATCACCGACGGACCTTCGGCGATCTTCTGCAAGGCCTCGTCCACGGTGGTGGCAGTGATGACCTCCACCTGCCAGCGGCCAAGCAGCGCCTGCATGCCGTCGATGATTTCGCGGTCGTTGTCCACGCACAGCACGCGCAGGCCGGCCAGGGAGTCGCTGGCCAGGGTGCCGCGTCGCGTCGACGCGCGGCGTTCGCTCAGCTGGCTGCCGCGCGGGACCACGATGGAGAACATGCTGCCGTGATCCACCGTGCTGCGCGCATCCAGCTCGTGCTGCAGCAACCGGGAGATGCGCTGGCAGATCGACAGCCCCAGGCCCAGGCCGCGCTCGCCCCAGTCGAACGGTTGCTGGTAGCGGTGGAACTCGTCGTAGATCTGCCGCATGTGGTTTTCAGGGATGCCTGGTCCGGTGTCCCAGACCTGCAGCGCGACGTGGTCGCCGCGTACCCGCATGCCGATCACGATGCGGCCTTCGCGCGTGTAGCGCAGCGCGTTGGCCAGGAAGTTCTGCAGTACCCGGCGCAGCAGGCGGCGGTCGCTGCGTACTGGTACCGTGCGTGCGTGCACGCGCAGTTGCAGGCCACGGCCCGCGGCGACGGGCGCGTACTGTGCGGCCAGTTCGCGCAGCAGTTCGCCGACATCGAAGTCGCTGATCTGGGTGTGCAGGCCGCCGGCGTCCAGGCGCGACACATCCAGCAGGCCGTCGAGCAGTTCCTCGGCCGCGCGCAGCGAGGCGTCCACGCGTTCGCTCAGGTGCTTGCGTTCCTGCGCCTGCGCATCGTCGCCCTGCTCGCTGTCGCGCAGTGCGCTGACGAACAGGCGCGCCGCGTTCAGCGGCTGCAGCACGTCGTGGCTGATCGCGGCCAGAAAACGCGTGCGCGATTGTTGCGCGTGCTCGGCCGCCTCGCTGCGCTCGGCCACGCGCTGCTCCAGCGTCTCGTTGGTCTCCAGCAGCAGGGCTTCGGCGCGCTTAAAGTCGGTGATGTCGTTGTAGCTGGTCACGTAGCCGCCGCCGGGCAGCGGCTGGCCGCGCATCTCGATCACCTGCCCGTCCGCGCGCACGCGCTCGAAGATATGCGGAGAGCCCGCGCGCATGTAGCGGATGCGCTTGTCGATCTGCGCATCCACGTCGCCCTCGCCCAGTTCGCCGCGCTCCGCGTTGTAGCGGATCAGGTCCGCGACCGGGCGTCCCACGTACAGCATGCCGTCGGGGTAGCCGAACATCTGCTGGTAGCGCCGGTTCCAGGCCACCAGCCGCATGTCCGGGTCCACCACGCTGACGCCGGCGCTGATGTTCTCCAGCGTGGTGGACAGGATCTCGCGGTTGAAGCGCAGCTCCTGCCCTGCCTGGTCCAGCACGGCGACCACTTCGCCCAGCTCCATGCCCGAGCCGCGCAGCACGCTGGTCAGCACGATGCGCGCGGAGGCGGCGCCGATGGCGGCGGCCAGCAGGCGCTCGGTGAACTGCACCCAGGCGCGGTCCGCGGGCGCGTTGGGCTGCAGCTCGCGTTCCAGCTGCTGCGCCTGCTCGGCGAAGGCGCGGCGCGCATGCCGTTCGCCGACCACGCGCTCGGCCAGGGTGCGCAGGTCGCCCACGCGCACGCTGCCGGGCCATTCGCCGGCCACCAGCGCAGGGCGCTGCGCATACGGGTCGAGGAAGGGCGCGGCGCGCAGCCGCTCGTCCACGCCAGGACGCGAGCGTGCGGAGACGATCATCATCGTGCCGGTGTTGACCAGCAGCGACCAGAACGTGCCGTGGGTCAGTGTGTCCCAGCCGCTCAGGCCGAACAGCTGCTGCGGGCGCAGCCAGTGGATGCCGAAGGGACCGTCGTGCAGCCAGGCCATGCCGAACCAGCCGGCCTGCGTCATCGTCGGCAGCAGCAGGGTGTAGATCCACGTCGCGAAGCCCAGCACCATGCCGGCCTCCACCCCGCGCCGGCTGGCACCGCGCCAGTACAGTCCGCCGATCAGGCCCGGCGCAAACTGCGCCACGGCCGCGAACGCCATCAGGCCGTACGAGGCCAGCGTGCTGTCGTTGCTGCTGCTGCGGTAGTAGGAATAGGCGGTCAGGGCGAGCAACAGGATCGCCACGCGGCGGATCCACAGCACGCGCGAGGCCACATCGGCCTCGGCGTGGTGCTCGGCCCAGCCGCGTCGCAGCAGCACCGGCATGATCAGGTCGTTACTGACCATCGTCGCCAGCGCGATGCTGGCCACGATCACCATGCCGGTCGCCGCCGAGAAGCCGCCCACGTAGGCGATGATCGCCAATGCGGTGCGCCCCTCGGCCAGCGGCAGCGCCAGCACGTAGCTGTCGTCGGCCACGCTGGTGCCGCCGAACAGCGACGCGCCTGCGGCCGCCACCGGGACCACCATCAGCGAAAACAGCACCAGGTAGCCGCCGAACAGCCAGCGTGCCTTGCGGATGTCACCCACGTCGCTGCATTCCACCACCGCTACGTGGAACTGGCGCGGCAGGCAGACGATGGCCAGGAAGCCCAGCAGCGTCTGTGCGATGAAGCCTACCGGCGGCGCATTCTCGAACAGCGTGCGCGCGGAGTTGGTGACGCGGAAGGCGTTGTCGCCCAGCCACAGGTAGGCGAACACGCCCACCGCGATCATCGCCACCAGCTTGACCACCGATTCCAGCGAGATCGCCAGCATCATGCCGTGGTGGTGCTCGGTGGCGTCCACCTGGCGGGTGCCGAACAGCGCGGCGAACAGCGCCATCAGCAGTGCCACGTACAGCGCAGGGTCGGTGAAGAAGCCATGCGCGCTGTTGCCGCCGTCGCCGCTGAGCACGCTCAGGCTCATCGCCACGGCCTTGTACTGCAGGGCCAGGTAGGGAACCACGCCGATCAGGGCGATGACGGTGACCAGCGCGGCCAGCCGGCGTGAGCGGCCGTAGCGCGAGGAGATGAAGTCGGCGATGGAAACGGTGTTCTCGCTGCGCGCGATCAGCGCCAGCCGCTCGATGATGCGCCAGCCGAACAGCAGCAGCAGCAGCGGTCCCAGGTAGATCGGCAGGTAGCCCAGGCCGTTGCGCACCGCGCTGCCGACCGCGCCGTAGAACGTCCACGATGAGCAGTACACCGCCAGCGCCAGGCTGTAGACCACCGGGCGCAGCCACGGGCGGTCGGGGTACATCGGGCGACGGTCGCCCCACCACGCCACGCCGAACAGCAGCGCCGCGTAGCCGATGGACACCAACAGCAGGATCCAGCTGGAAACCAACGCCCTCTCCCGGCGCTCAACCCGCCGCCGAGTGTACTGTGCGGCCGGTCCGGCGGCATGCGGTCAGGGGGCGGGCGGGGCCAGCAGGCGGCGCACGGCGGTGTCGGCCTGGCCGCGCAGTTCCGGGATGGCGATGCTTTCCCAGATGCAGCCGATGCGCAGGCTGCCGAGGATGAACACGCGGGGCTGCGGCTGTCCCTGCGCATCGACCATGCGGCCGTCGCGTGCGGCCTTCAGGCCGATCCCGTGCGGCCCGGCCTGGGCGTGGCCCTTGCCCAGCAGATCGTGCAGCAGCGGATTGCGCATGGTCTGCGCACGCATCTCCACGCCCGTGGCGTTGACCACGTAGTCGACATCGAACTCATCGATGCGCCCGTCGCGTGCATGCGTGCTGACGCGCAGGCGCAGGCCTTCGGTCATCACCGTGTCCAGGCGGCCGCGATGCAGGCGCAGCTGGCCGCGTTCGACGAGCGACTGCAGCCGGGCGTGGACCTCGGGCGCGATGCGGTGGCGGTGCACGTCCCACTGGCGTACCCCGTGGCGCAGGAAGCGCCGCTGCTCGGGCAGCGGCAGCGACTGCCACAGCGCCTGCACCTGGGGGCGGATGCGCTCCATCACCGACTGCCACGGCAGGCCTTCGGCCATGGCCTCTTTCGCCGCGGTACGCAGGAAGCGCATGCGGGCGCGCAGGTCCATCGCCTGCAACGGGGCGGGGTCGAAGGTGGCGGCCGGGCCATGACAATGCGGCAGCGGCAGCAGCGCGTGCCGCGACAGCACATGGATCGTGCCCGCATGGCCGTTTTCGGCCAGGCTGAGCACCGTATCGACCATGCTCAGGCCCGAGCCGACAATGCACAGGTCGGCATCCCGCGGGATCGCCTTGACGGCGTCGAAGTCCCATGCCGCCAGCGAGCGTCCTTCCGGCAGCTGCGGCGCGCCGCGCGCGGGCAGCGGCTTGGGCGTGTTGCCGACCGCGAGCACGACGCCCGCGGCCTGCAGCTCGCCATGCCGGGCAAGGCGCAGCGTCGCGCCGTCGGACCGCGGCTCGAGTTCGGCGACGCGGTCGTGGACGACCTGCAGCTGCGCCGGACTCGCGGCGATGGCCTCGGCCAGACGTACGCGCAGGTACTCGCCGTAGCGACGGCGCTCGATGAAGGCGTGCGCCAGCGATGCGCGCTCCGGACCGCCCGGTGGTGTGGTGGCGACCACGTAGTCCAGGAAGTCCTCGGGACGGTCGTCGAACGCGCTCATGCGGGCCGCCGGCACGTTGAGCAGGTGTTCGCCATGCGTCGTCGCATAGGCCACGCCCTGCGCGAGCACGCTGCGTGGCTCGATCATCACGATGCGCAGCGGCGCCGTGGCCTGGCGCAACGCCTGCATCGCCACCAGCACGCCCCCGGCGCCGCCGCCGATGATCGCCAGGTCGCAGGGCGGCAGCGGGGCGGTCGGGGTGTCTTCGCTCATGCGCGCATTGTAGCGAATGCGCCGGATCGGCCCGGTGCCGGGCTACATCAGCGAATCGGCGAGCCGTGCGATGCCTTCGCGGCTGCGTTGCCACCCGGGGCGCCGTCGCCAGGCTTCGGCCTGCACGACATCGGCATGTGCCAGGTAGTCGGCTTCGATCGCGCGGATGCGCGCCACCAGGCCGGCGTCGTAGCAGACCAGTCCGATCTCCGCATTCAGCGCGAACGAACGGATGTCCAGGTTGATCGAGCCGACCAGGGCGATGCCGTCGTCCACCGTCAGGTGCTTGGCGTGCAGGAAGTGCGGCCGGTACAGCGCGATCTTCACCCCACAGGCCAGCAGCTCGGCGTAGTACGACTGCTGCGCCCACGCGGTGAGCGTCTGGTTGTTGGTGGCCGACAGCACCAGCTGCACGTCCACGCCCGACAGCGCCGCGATGCGCAGTGCGCTGAGCGTGGCGTCGTCGGGCACGAAGTAGGGCGTGGTCAGCACCACCTTGTGGCGCGCCAGGTGGATCAGCGCGTTGACGGTGTCGCGCGCGTTCTCGAAGGGGTAGGCGGGTCCGCTGGGCAGCAGCTGCGTGGCCACATCCTGCGGCTGCACGGACAGGTCGGGACGCACGTCCAGCCGTTCCCCGGTCTCGATGTACCAGTCGCTGGCGAACACGCCTTCCAGGTGCGAGACCACCGGCCCCTGCACGCGCGCGACGAGCTCGCGATTCGGATGGCCCGCCACGAACGTGGCCTCCGCCAGGTTCTGCGACCCCACGTAGCCGATGCGGTTGTCGATCACTGCGACCTTGCGGTGGTTGCGCAGGTCCATCCGGCCGCTGCGCCGCCAGCGCAGGCCGCCCGGCAGCATGTCGTGCACCAACACGCCGGCTGCGCGCAGGCGGGCGCGGTATGCGCGCAGCCCGCGCTTGGCGCCCACGGCATCCAGCAGCACGCGGCAGGTCACGCCGCGCGCGGCGGCCGCGCACAGTGCGGACGTGACGGCTTCGCCCACCGGGTCGTCGAACATCAGGTAGTACAGCAGGTGCACCTGCCGGTTGGCCGCGCCGATGTCGTCCAGCAGCGCACGCAGCGACGCGTCGTAGTCATCCAGCAGCGTCACCGCATTGCCATGCGTGGGCATGAAGGCGCCCTGGCGTTCGATCAGCGGGGCCATTTCGGCCGCGGCACCGTCGCGCGGCGTCCAGCGCAGGGCGCTGAGCGGACGCTGTTCCTCGCGGATCACATCGGAGGCGCGCGCCTGCCGCGCGACACGCTCACGCGAAAGCCAGGGATGCCCCAGCAACAGGTACAGCGGCAGGCCGAGCAGCGGCACGAAGCCCACCAGCAGCAGCCAGCTGCGCGCCGCGGCCGGCGTGGTCCGGCTGGGAATCCACCACAGCGCCGCCAGCCGGATCAGCCAGTCGACGATCAGCAGCGCGGTGCCAAGGGACCAGTCCATGCGGTGCGGGTGTCCGGGGAGGGAATGCCCTGATTCTGCGTTGGCCGGCGAACAAATGAAAACCCGAGTGCCGTTCCCTTCTCCCTGCAACGCGGGGAGAAGGTGCCCGAAGAGCCTGCCCCGTACTCGATACGGGGGCGGATGAGGGGAAGCTTTTCGCTCGCCGAAGACTGAAAGCAGAAAACCCCGCCGAGGCGGGGTTTTCCTTGAGGCGCTGGATCCCCGCTTTCGCGGGGATGACGCAACGGCAGAGGCATTCGCGCGTACGCGAATGCGCCGTTGCGTCACTTGATCTTGCCTTCCTTGTAGATCACGTGCTTGCGCACGACCGGGTCGTACTTCTTGATTTCCATCTTGCCCGGGGTGTTCTTCTTGTTCTTGTCCGTCGTGTAGAAGTGGCCGGTGTTGGCCGAGGAGATCAGACGGATCTTGTCACGCTTGGATGCCATGTTCGATTACTCCTCAGATCTTCTCGCCGCGCGCACGCAGCTCGGCCAGAACGGAGTCGATGCCGTTCTTGTCGATGGTGCGCAGCGCGTGCGCGGACACTTTCAGCTTGACCCAGCGGTTTTCGCTGGCGACCCAGAAGCGGCGCTCGTGCAGGTTGGGCAGGAAACGACGACGGGTCTTGTTGTTGGCGTGGCTGACGTTGTTACCCGTCATCACACGCTTGCCGGTCACTTGGCATACGCGGGACATACGCACCTCGATAAGTAATTGTGTCGCCCATAGCCTGGGGGACGGCGGCCCGATGGACGGCCTGCAGGGCAGGTCGGACACCACGCGATACGGCAGGAAAACCGCTGCTGACCCAAGCCGGAATCGCGCTTCCGGCCGCAGATCCGGCCAGGCCGGACACAGCGAGCCGCGCATTATGCCGGGGTTTCCCTTGTGTCGCAAGCACTTAGGGCGGGCGGCACGGTGGGCCGAAGCCCGCCTGCCCAGCGTAGGTCGGGCCTCGGCCCGACATCGGCGCGTCTCGGCGGCTGGAAGGCGAGGTGGGCCGGGGCCCACCCTATCGGATCACGGTGCGGCCGCGGCCGCCTTGGCCGGGCCGGCCTTGCTGGCGGCGATGAAGGCGCGGATCTGGCTTTCCAGCACCGGCAGGGTCACCGAGCCCTGCTTCAGCACGGCGTCGTGGAAGGCCTTGATGTCGAACTTCGGACCCAGTTCGCGCTCGGCCTCGGCCCGCAGGCGGACGATGGCGATCTCGCCCAGCTTGTAGCTCAGCGCCTGCCCAGGCCAGGAGATGTAGCGGTCGACCTCGGTGGTCACCTCGTGCTCGGACAGGGCAGTGTGGTCGCGCAGGTAGGCCAGGGCCTGGTCGCGGCTCCAGCCCTTGTGGTGCACGCCTGTGTCGATCACCAGGCGCGCGGCGCGCCACATCTCGTAGGTCAGGCGGCCGAAATCCTCGTAGGGCGTCTCGTAGATGCCCATCTCCTTGCCCAGCTTCTCGGTGTACAGCGCCCAGCCTTCGCCATAGGCGGAGATGTAGTTGTCGCGGCGGAAGGCGGGCTGTTCGCCCTGTTCCTGCGCCAGCGCGGCCTGCAGCGAGTGGCCGGGCGAGGATTCGTGCAGCGTCAGCGCCGGCAGGTTGTACAGCGGGCGCGAGGGCAGGTCGTAGGTGTTCAGCCAGTACGTGCCCAGTCCGCCCCGGCCGGCCGTCCAGAACGGCGCGATGTCGGCCGGCACCTCGACGATGGTGAAGCGCCCGCGCGGCAGCGTGCCGATGAACTTGCCGACCTCGCCGTCCACGCGCTTGGAGATCCACGCCGCGCGGTCGAGCAGTTGCTGCGGCGTCTTGGCGTAGAACTGCGGATCGGTGCGAAGGAAGGTCAGGAACTCGGCGAACGTTCCCTTGAAACCGGTCTGCTCGATCACTTCCTGCATCTCGGCCCGGATGCGCGCGACTTCCTCCAGGCCGATCTGGTGGATCTGCTCGGCGCTGAGGTCCAGCGTGGTGTATTCGCGGATCTGCTGGGCGTAGAAGTCCTTGCCGCCCGGCATCGCTTCGGCCGCGAGCGTGGTGCGGGCCTTCGGCACGTACTCGGTGCGGAAGAACGTCAGCAGCGTGCCGAACGCGGGTACGACGTGCTCGCTGATCGCCGCGCGCGCCTCCTTCCGCAGCGCTTCCTGCTCCGCCGCGGGAATGCGGGCGGGCATCTTCCTGTACGGCACATAGAAGGCGGACTGCTCCGGATCCTTCAGCTCCGCCACCGCGGCGATCGACACGTCGCGGCCGTCCAGCACCGCGCGCGGCACGGTGAAGCCGCGCGCCAGGCCGGCGCGCATGTTGGCGATGTGCTGGTCGAAGTGGCGGGGCACGTCGCGCAGGCGTGCCGCATAGGCGCGGTAGTCGTCGGCCGTCTTCATCTGCCGGCGCGCCATGAAGGACAGGTTCGACCAGAACGAGGAATCGGAATTGAACGGCATCTCGTACGCGCGCAGGCGCACTTCCGCCGCCAGGTTCTCCACCTGCGGGCGGTAGATGGCCAGGTTGATGCGGTTCTCGGCCGAGAGTCCGGCCGGGTCGATCCCGTCCAGGTCCTTCAGCACCTGCTCCCAGACCTTCAGCCGCGCCTGCTGCGCCGGGGCGCCCACGTCGGGCAGGCGGGTGTTGTCGCCGCTGGTGTCGGTGTCCTCGTCGGCCTGGCCGGTCTGCTCCTGCCGCCAGGTCCATTCCTTTTCGTAGATCGCCTGGAAGCGCTTGTCGGCGTCGGAGGGCGCGAAGGCGAGCGCGTGCAGCGGAGCGCAGGCGAGCAGAAGGGCGGCGATGCGGAGGTTCAAGGCAGGCATCCGGTGGAAGCGGAAAACGGATGGTAATGCAGGCACAGGGGCCGCGCTTTCTGTAGGAGCGATGTCAGTCGCGACCGTGGGGCCTGGCGATCCGGACGACCTGATCGATCGCGGCGATGCAGGAGGACATGCCGCGCCCTTGCCGCAAGGTCCGGGGATGCGGGAACGGAAGACGTGCGCTCGCGACTGACGTCGCTCCTGCAGGGATCCGGCCTCAGCCCTTCGGGCGCAGGCGCTCCAGCACGCCGTCCAGCGTGTCCAGGTCGGTGTACTGGATGATCAGCTTGCCCTTGCCGCCGCGCCCGTGGGCGATGGTCACGCGGGTGCCCAGGCTTTCGGACAGCTCGGTTTCCAGTGAGGCGATGTCCGGCTGCGGCGCGGCCTTGGCGGGCTTGGTCTTCTTGCCGTTGACCGGCACCTTGCCGGCGGCGAACTGCTGCGCGCGGTGTTCGACCTCGCGCACCGACCAGCCCTGTTCGGCGGCGTCGGAGGCCAGCTTGCTGGCCAGGTCCGGCGACAGCGTCAGCAGCGCGCGGGCGTGGCCCATCTCCAAGCGGCGGGCTTCCAGCAGGGCGCGGATGGCCGGCGGCAGTTCCAGCAGGCGCAGCAGGTTGGACACCGCGGCGCGCGAACGGCCCACGGCCTCGGCGGCTTCGGCATGGGTCAGCGAGAATTCGTTGATCAGGCGCTGCAGCGACTGCGCCTCTTCCAGCGGATTGAGGTCCTCGCGCTGGATGTTCTCGATCAACGCCATCGCGATGACGGTGCGGTCGTCCAGTTCGCGCACGACCACCGGCACTTCGGCCAGGCCGGCTTCCTGCGAGGCGCGCCAGCGGCGCTCGCCGGCGACGATCTCGAACTTGCCGGGCGACAGCTCGCGCACGACGATCGGCTGGATCACGCCCTGCGCCTTGATCGATTCCGCCAGCTCGGTGAGCTTGGAGGCATCCATCTGCATGCGCGGCTGGTACTTGCCCGGCTGCAGCTGCTGCACCGGCAGGGTGCGCAGCGCTTCGCCCGGCTGGGCTTCCGGCGGGGGCGTCTCGGCGGCCTTCGGGCCGAGCAGGGCTTCTAGTCCGCGACCCAGGCCGCGCTTCTTCGGGGCGCTCATCACGCGTGCTCCATGTGCTGCTGTTGCTTCTTGCGGTCGGCGGCACGGCGCAGGATCTCGCCGGCCAGGCCCAGGTAGGCCACGCCGCCGCGCGAGGCACGGTCGTAGCCGACGATGCTCTGGCCGTGGCTGGGCGCTTCGGCCACGCGCACGTTGCGCGGCACGATGGTGCGGAACACCTTGTCGCCGAAATGGGTGGTCAGTTCGCCGGACACGGCGTTGGCCAGGTTGTTGCGGATGTCGAACATCGTGCGCAGCACGCCTTCGATCTCCAGGCCCGGGTTCAGGCGCGCGCGCAGCGCCTCGATGGTTTCCATCAGCGCGGACAGGCCTTCCAGGGCGTAGTACTCGCACTGCATCGGCACCAGCACCGAATCGGAGGCGGTCAGCGCATTGAGCGTCAGCAGCGACAGCGCCGGCGGGCAGTCGATGATGATGAAGTCGTAGTCGCCGCGCAGGCTTTCCAGCGCGGTCTTCAGGCGCTGCTCGCGGCCGTCGGATTCCATCAGCTGGATCTCCGCCGCGGTCAGGTCGATGTTGCCCGGCATCAGGTCGAAGCCCTCGGCGGTGGTCACCACCGCGGCCCTGGCCTCCACTTCGCCCAGCAGCACGTCGCAGGTCGAGGCCTCGACCTCGCGCTTGTCCACACCGCTGCCCATCGTTGCATTGCCCTGCGCATCCAGGTCGACCAGCAGCACGCGTTGCGGCGCACGCGCCAGCGCAGCCGCCAGGTTCACCGCGGTGGTGGTCTTGCCGACTCCGCCTTTCTGGTTGGCAATGGCAATGATGCGGGCCATGCGAGGGCGCCTTATCGGTTACGGGGTGGATGGGGGATTATGCGGGCTCTGGAGCGGGCGTGCGAAATCGTCCCAACGGACAACAGGGGGCATATCCGGTCATCCGCCCACGCGCATGTGCGGCGGGGCGCTGTCGCGGTCAGTCATATCAAGGAGTTACACCGCACGCCCCGACGGGGTGCGCGGTTCAGTCGCGGCGGACCACGACCATGTGGCGCTCGCCGACCAGGCCGGGCACGGTCAGCGGTTCGACGGTGACCACCGACCAGCCGGCGGGCAGGGCGGCGATCTCCTCGTCAGGTCGCACGCCCTTCATCCCCAGCAGCGTGCCGCCCGGTTTCAGCAGGTGGCCGCCGACCTCGATGATTCCGGCCAGCACGTCCAGCGCGCGCGCGGTCAGCGCGTCGTAGGCCTGCGGTTCGTCCAGCGCCTCGGCTCGCGACTCGGCCACGCGGGCGTTGTCCAGCTTGAGGGTGCGTACCGCTTCGCGCAGGAAGCGCGCTTTCTTGCCGTTGCTCTCGACCAGGGTCACGCGCAGGCCGGGCTTGGCGATGGCCAGCGGAATGCCGGGCAGCCCCGGACCGGTGCCGAGGTCGGCCAACGCGCCGCCGCGCGCGGCGAGGTCGTCGACGAACGGATGCATCGCCAGCGAGTCCAGCAAGTGGCGGGTGACCATCTCGCGCGGATCGCGGATCGCGGTGAGGTTGTAGGTCTTGTTCCAGCGGTCGAGCAGGGCCAGATAGGCCAGCAGGCGCGGCGCCAGCGCGTCGGCGTCCAGGCCGAGCGCAAGCAGTCCACGATGCAGGGTCTCGCGCAGGTCGGCAGGAAAGGCGGTGTCGTTCATCGCCGCATTATCGCAGGCCTTCGCGCCGCCCCCGCGGGTGCCAGGCCAGCGCGGCGCGGTAGCCCGGCCGGGGCGCCCATTCGTGCAGGTGCCAGTCGTCGGGGCGTCCCAGGCCGGGATCGCACGTGGCCAGGCGCGGGGTCGCTTCGTCCAGGGCGACATGGAAGCGATGCAGGCCGAACGAAATGCCCTGGCCGTGGGCCTTCAGCACCGCCTCCTTGATGCACCAGAGGCGGACGAAGGCCAGCAGGCGGGCATCGTCGTCGTCGAAGCCGCGCAACCAGGCGGTCTCCTCGGGATGGTAGAAGCGCTCCGCCAGATCCATCGCACGTGGGCGCGGACGCAGGCGTTCGATATCGACGCCCAGTTCGATGTCTTCGCCCAGCGCCAGCAGCAGCGCCTCGCCACTGTGGCTCCAGCCCGTTTCCAGATGGTGCAGCGGTGCGATGAAGTGCGGCCGCCCCTGCGCGTCGCGGGTGATGGGCAGCGTTTCAGGTGCGAAGCCCAGCGTATGCGCCAGTGATTCGCGTGCCTGCGGTTCGCCGCGCTGCCGCGGGGCATGCGGCAGCAGCCACACCGCAATGCCGTCATGGCGCCAGTCGGCGGGTGCGTCGCGCCAGGTCACGCGCGCGCGCGCCTCATCGCACTGCCGGGGCGGTGCGCAGCCGGCCTTTTTGCACTGCGGCACAGGCGCGCGACGTGCGGTCCGCGTACTAACAAGCGTTTCACAGGCCGCGTCGCCTAATGGTTGCATCCCCCGCGGGATGCAGTCCTTCAACCATGGAGCGTCTTATGGGCATCATTATCTGGTTAGTGGTGGGTGGCGTCATCGGCTGGCTCGCCAGCATCATCATGAAGCGCGATGCACAGCAGGGCATCATTCTCAACATCGTCGTGGGTATCGTGGGTGCCTTCCTGGGCGGCTGGCTGATCGCGCCGCTGCTCGGTGCCGGCACCGTCAACAGCGGTGACTTCAGTGTAATGGGGCTGCTCGCCTCGTTGATCGGCGCGGTGATCCTGCTGCTGATCGTCAACCTGTTCACCCGCGGGCGCGCGAGGTAACGGTTCCGCTGCGGCCGCGTGCGCGTTCGAGACGCACCCAAGGCCCGTGGCAATGCAAAGGCCCGGCGAAAGCCGGGCCTTTGCTCGTTCGGCGCCAGCGCAGCAGGCGTGGTTCAACCACCCAGTCGTACCCATGCGGGCGCATGGTCGCTGGGGCGCTCCCAGGTGCGCGGCTCGCGGTCGATGCCCGATTCCACCGCGTGTCCGCGCAACGCATCGGACACCAGCGTCAGGTCGATGCGCAGGCCCAGGTTGCGGCGCAGGCCGCCCATCCGGTAGTCCCACCAGCTGTAGACATTGGCTTCGTCGCTGTGCAGGCGGAAGGCATCGTGCAGGCCCAGCGCGTACAGCCGTTGCAGCGCCGCGCGCTCGGCGGTGGAGGTGAGGATATGGTCGTCGTTCCACACCTTGGGGTCGAACACGTCGCGGTCGTCCGGCGCGATGTTGAAGTCGCCCATCACCACCAGCTTCGGATGCGTCTGCAGCTCGGCGGCCAGCCAGTCGTGCACCGCGTCCAGCCAGCGCAGCTTGTAGGCGTACTTGTCGGTGCCCACGTCCTGGCCGTTGACCACGTACAGGTTGACGACGCGCACCTCGCCCACCGTCGCGGCGATGACCCGCTTCTGTTCGTCCTCGAAACCCGGGATGCCCACCTGCACGTCGCCGATGGCCTCGCGTGCCAGCAGCGCCACGCCGTTGTAGGTCTTCTGTCCGGCGAACACGCTGCGGTAGCCCAGTTCCGCCAGTGCGGTGTCGGGGAAGCGGTGGTCCTCCAGCTTGGTTTCCTGCAGGCCCACGATGTCCGGCGCGAACGTGCCCAGCCACTGGGTGAGGTGCGGCAGGCGCACGTTGAGCGAATTGACGTTCCAGCTGGCGATTTTCATGGCGGCGATTCTAAGCCAGCGGGACGGTCAGGCGCCCGCGGCGTCTTCGGCCACGACGGCGACGTGCGCCTCGCCTTCGCCATCGCGCATCAGGCGCGCGGCCATCCAGGCGGCCAGCAGCATCATCGCCATGCCGAACACGGCGATCGCGCGCATGGCGCCGGTGAAAGCGGTCCGCGCGGTGTCGACGACAGCCATGCCGGCCGCACCGCCGAGTTCGCCCCCCACGGCCACCGCACCGCCCAGCGTGGACAGCGCGCGGGTCGTGTCGGCGTCGGCGAGTGAGGTGGGCAGGGCGGGATCCAGCCACAGCCGGTACGCCAGCATGCCCAGGCTGCCCAGCACGGCGATGCCGAGTGCGCCGCTGAGTTCGGCGCTGGTCTCGGCCAGGGCCGAAGCGGCGCCGGCACGTTCCGCCGGCGCAGTGGTGATGATCAGCTCGTTGCCCACCGTGAACACCGGCGCCATGCCCAGGCTCATCGCCAGCATGCCCGCGATCAGGATCCACAACCCGTACGGCGGCACCACCAGGGCCGTGATGCCGAAGCCGACCGCGGCCAGCAGCAGGCCGCGCACCATCACCCGGCGCGCGCCCCAGTGTCGCGCCAGCCGCGGCGCCAGCAGCGATCCGACGGTGAAGCACAGCGACCACGGCACGGTCGCGATGCCGGCCTGCAGCGGCGTCAGGCCCAGCACCAGCTGCAGGTACTGGGTCATGAAGATGTACACGCCCATCATCGACAGGCCCGCCAGCGCGTAGGCGACGATGGCGGCGGAGAACGCCGGCCGCCGGAACAGGGTCACGTCCAGGAACGGATAGGCCAGATGCTTCTGCCGACGCACGAACAGCACACCCAGCGCGAGGCCGACCAGCAGCACGGCGATGCCGCGCGCATCGGTGCCGTACTCCGCGATGCGTTTCAGCCCGTAGACCACCGCCAGCACCGAGAACAGCGACTGCACCATGCTGAGCGGATCGAGCGCGCCGGCGTCCGGATCGCGGTATTCGGGCAGCAGCTTCGGCCCCAGCACCAGCAGCAGCACCATCACCGGCACCGCGGCGAGGAATGCCGCGCCCCACCACCACCATTGCAGCAGCAGGCCGCCGACCAGTGGGCCGATCGCGCCGCCGACCGAGAACGCCGCGATCCACACGCCGATGGCGAACTGGCGTTCGTGTTCGTCATGGAACATGTTGCGGATCAGCGACATCGTCGACGGTGCCAGCGTGGCGCCGGCCACGCCCAGCAGGGCGCGCATCGCGATCAGCATTTCCGCGCTGCGCGAGAAGGCGGCGATCACCGAGGCGGCCGCGAATGCCGCTGCCCCGATCAGCAGCAGCCTGCGCCGGCCGATGCGGTCGCCCAGCGTGCCCATGGTGATCAGGAAACCGGCCACCAGGAAGCCGTACACGTCGACGATCCACAGCAGCTGGCTGGCGCTGGGGTCCAGTTCGGCGCTGATCGCCGGCAGCGCCAGGTTCAGCACGGTCAGGTCCATCGCATAGACCATGCAGGGCAGGGCGATGATGGCCAGCCCGATCCATTCGCGGCGGGTGGCTTTGGCGGGCGGGTTCACGTTCGACATGGCGGTCCGTCAGGGGGGCGTCTTCCCGTCCGACGAACGGGAAAGGCGATTCTCGACGAGGCTGCGGACGGATGTTGTCCTTGGATCGCGGGATGGCGGTACGGGTCCGCCCTCATGCCCTCCCGCGGAGAGGGGGTGTGACGGTCGTGCGGACCCGCCTTCGGGGATGCCGCGTGCCTCAGCGGATGATGAAGTCGATGAACCGCGCGACCTTGGAGTACGGCGGCTTCAGCAGGTCGCTGCCCGCGCGCCGCGGCTGCCACAGCACCGGCAGCGCCTTGCTCATCGCGTCGAAGCCGGCTCGCCCGTGGTAGGCGCCCATGCCGCTGGGCCCGATGCCGCCGAACGGCAGCGCATTGATGCCGAAGTGCAGCACCGTGTCGTTGACGGTCACCCCGCCGGCCAGCGTGCTGTGCAGGATCCTCTCCACCCGCTTGCGGTCGTGGCTGAAGGGATACAGCGCCAGCGGACGGTCGTGCGCATTGATGTAGGCGATGGCCTCGTCCAGCGATGCGACGGTGCGGATCGGCAGGATGGGGCCGAAGATCTCGTCCTGCATCACCTTCGCTTCGTCGCCCGGCTCCAGCACCAGCGCCGGTGCGAACAGGCGCTGCGCGCGGTCGTGGTGGGCGGCGAGCGGGACCACCTCGTGTCCGCGCTGGCGGGCGTCGTCCAGATAGCCGTCGAGCCGCGCGAACTGGCCGTCGTTGATGATGCGGGTGTAGTCGCCGGCATCGGACAGGTCGCCGTAGCGCGTGGCCACCTGCTCGCGCAGGGCCTGCACCAGCGCGTCGCGCCGGCTGCGGCCCACCAGCAGCACATAGTCGGGGGCGATGCAGGTCTGTCCGCCGTTGAACCACTTGCCCGTGGCCAGACGCGCCGCGGCCTGTTCCACCGGGTAGTCGTCGCAGACGATGGCCGGCGACTTGCCGCCCAGCTCCAGGGTCAGCGGTGTCAGGTTCGGCGCGGCCGCGGCCATCACCTTGCGGCCCACCGCGGTCGAGCCGGTGAACACCAGATGGTCGAAGGGCAGTGCGGCGAACGCGCCCGCCACCTCGGCGCCACCGGCGGCCACGGCGACCCGTTCCAGCGGAAACACTTCGGCCAGTAGCGAGCGCAGGAACGCGGTCGTGCGCGGCGTGTGCTCGGAGGGCTTCAGGTAGACGTGGTTGCCGGCGGCAATGGCGGTGGCCAGCGGGATCAGCGCCAGGTTGACCGGATAGTTCCATGGCGAGATCACGCCGACCACGCCGACCGGCGCCTGCCGCACTTCCGCGCGCGCCGGCCAGAAACGCCAGCCCACGCCCACGCGGCGCGGCTTCATCCAGCGGCGCAGGTGCGAGGCCAGGTGGTCGATCTCGTTGAGCACCGTCATGCCGTCGGCGATCAGCGACTCGTGCCGCGAGCGGTGGCCGAAGTCGGCCGCGACCGTGTCGGCCATCTCCGGCAGTCGCCGCTTCAATGCATCGCGCAGGCGGTGCAGGTCGTCGCGACGCTGGTCGTAGTCCGGTTTGCGTGCCTGCCAGGCCTGGCGCAGCCGGTCCAGGGTGGGCGCGAGATCGGACACGGGCGTGTCGCGCAGCGGGCCGCCGGCTGCGGAGGCGGGGGAAGCGGGGTCGGCCGGCGCTGTTGTGGAGGCGGCCGAGATCGCCGCGTTGGCGGCGGTGATGGCGGCGTTCGCGGCGGTCGTAGTGGCGTGCGGGAAGGTCGTCATGGCCCGAGTGTATGCCTTCCCTTGCGAGCGGGCGCACTACAATCCGCGCATGACCGACACTCTGACCGCCCTGCGCCCCTATCTTGGCCGCTTTCCCGTCCTGGGCCCGCGGGTCTACGTGGACCCGGCGGCCACCGTGATCGGCGATGTCGAGCTGGCCGAGGACGTCTCGATCTGGCCGGGCACCATCCTGCGCGGCGACGTCAACTTCATCCGCGTGGGTGCGCGCACCAACGTGCAGGACGGCACCATCGTCCACGTCAGCCATCACAGCCCGTACAACAAGGCCGGCTATCCCACGCTGATCGGCGCGGACGTCACCATCGGTCACGGCACCATCATCCATGCCTGCACCATCGAGGACCTGTGCCTGATCGGCATGGGCGCCTGCATCCTCGACGGCGCGACGGTGAAGAAGTACGGTTTCCTCGGCGCGGGTGCGGTGCTGGGCCCGGGCAAGGTCGTCGGCGAGGCCGAGCTGTGGCTGGGCAATCCCGCCCGCTTCGCGCGTGCCCTGACCGAGAAGGAAATCGAGAGCCTGCATTATTCGGCCGGCCACTACGTCAAGCTGAAGGACCGTTACCTGCAGCCAACATCGCCCGCGGCATGATGGGCGTGGCGCGCTCCGCGCCGCCTGGGAGACCCGCATGGCCTGGAAACCGGACGGCTACACCTCGGTGGCCCCGTACCTGGTGGTCGACGGCGCGCAGCGCACGATCGATTTCCTCACCGTCGTGTTCGATGCCCAGCCGCTGCGCATGCATCCGATGGGCGAGCGGCTGGGCCATGCCGAAGTCCGCATCGACGACACGGTGCTGATGCTGGCCGACGGCATGGACGGCTGGCCGCCCGTCGCCAGCCATGTGCACCTGTACGTGCCGGATGTCGACGCCACGTGGTCGCGCGCGCTGGCGGCCGGCGCCACGCCGGTGCAGGCGCCGCAGGAAAAGGGCGACGGCGACCGCCGCGGCGGTTTCCGCGATGCCGGCGGCACCACGTGGTGGATCTCCACGCAGGTGGAATGACGGAATCGCGAGGTCAGGGTGCGGTCGCGCGTTCAAGCGCGGCCAGCAGCGCCATCGCGTCCTGCCGGCTGGCCCCGCACATGTCGGGGCCGGGCTTCAGCGTGGCGCAGAACGCCGGTCGTTCCGGCCGTCCGAACACCCGGCAGCGCAGCGCCTCATCCAGTTGCACGCACGGCACGCCTGCCGGCTTGCCGTGCGGCATGCCGGGGATGGGCGAGGTGATCGAGGGGGCGGTGCAGCAGGCCCCGCAGCCGGTACGGCAGTGAAAGACGGTGTCCACGATGACGCGCAGTCTAGTGCGGCTGGGCAAGTCTGGCGCGGCCGGCTAAAGTCGCCGGGCACGGGGACGGCGCATGGACAGCGGAACACACCACTTCAACCACATCGGATGCAGCGCGGCCACCCTGCCCATGCAGGCGGGACGTCGCCGGGTGCTCGCCTGATGCTGGACACCTACCGCGAAGTCGTCACGCCCGAAGGCGTGGGTTTGCACCTGCCCGCCGCCGGTCCGGTGCCGCGCGCGCTGGCGTGGGGCATCGACCTGGCCATCCGGATCGGTGTGCTGATGCTGATGGGAATGGTGCTGGCGATGCTGGGCAAGGTGGGCGAAGGCCTGTACCTGATCGGCCTGTTCCTGGTGTTCTGGGCCTACCCCATCGTGCTGGAGTCGGTCTGGCGCGGGCAGACGCCGGGCAAGAAGGCGCTCGGCCTGCGGGTGGTGTCGGCCGATGGCGCTCCGGTGGGCTGGCTGGCCGCGATCACGCGCAACCTGCTGCGCACCGTGGACATGCTGCCGTTCGGTTACGCCGCCGGCCTGGTCGCCTGCCTGGCCGATCCGCATGCGCGCCGGCTGGGCGACATGGTGGCGGGCACGTTGGTGGTGCATGCCGGCGGCGAGCGCGAACACGCGCCGGCGCCGGTCAATACCGTGTTCGTGCCGCCGGCACGGCTGTCGCCGGAAGAACAGGGCGCCATCGTCGCCTTCGGCGAACGCGCGCCGCGGCTGACGCCTGCCCGGCAGGAGGAGCTGGCCAACCTGGCCGAGCCGGTCACCGGCGCGCGCGGACAGGTGGGCGTGCAACGCCTGTACGGCATGGCCAACTGGCTGTTGGGACGACGATGAGGCAGGAGCAGTTCGTCGCCCGCCACCAGGCCGAATGGGTGGCCTTCGAATCCTGGTTGCAGGCGCGCGGTGGCAGCGCACGCCGCGCGCGCCATGAGCGCAACAACGGTGTGCTGACCGACGAGGACGTGCCCGCACGCTACCGGCGCATCTGCCAGCACCTGGCGCTGGCGCGCCGCCGCGGCTACAGCCCGGTGGTGGTGGACCGGCTGCAGGCCCTGATGCAGCAGGGCCATGGCGTGCTGTACCGCACGCCGCCGCCGCGCTGGCAGCACGCGGTGCGTTTCCTGCTGGCGGATTTCCCGCGGCTGGTGCGCAGCGAGGCCGGCTGCATGACGGTGGCCGCGGTGGTGTTCGTGGTGCCGCTGGTGCTGATGTTCGTGCTGCTGCAGGTCCGGCCGGAGCTGGTGTACAGCCTGGCCTCGCCCGAGCAGGTGGCCATGTACGAGCGCATGTACGACCCCAGCGACGCGCGCCATGCGCTGGGGCGCGAGAGCGGCAGCGACTGGCAGATGTTCGGCGTGTACATCTGGAACAACATCAGCATCGGCCTGCGCACCTTCGCCGGCGGCCTGCTGGCGGGCGTGGGTGCGCTGTTCGTGCTGGTGGTCAACGGCGTGGGCATCGGCACGGTGTTCGGCCACCTGCAGCAGATCGGCTATGGCGATCCGCTGTGGCGGTTCGTGTGCGGGCATGCGCCGTTCGAACTGACCGCCATCGTGCTGGCCGGTGGCGCCGGCCTGCGACTGGGGCTGGGGCTGATCGCGCCCGGGCGACGGCGGCGCGTGGACGCGCTGGCCCACGCCGGCGCCAAGGGCGCACGGCTGTGCCTGGGCGTGGCCTTCATGCTGCTGGTGGCGGCTTTCATCGAGGCGTTCTGGTCGTCGACGCAGTCCATTCCCGCGGCGGTGAAGTACAGCGTGTCGGGCGTGCTGTGGACGCTGGTCGCGGTGTGGCTGGGTTTCGGCGGACGCGGGGTGGCCGATGCGGATTGAGCAGCTGACCGTCCGGCTGCGCGCGCGTTCGGACTGGGAGGCCGTGGAACTGGGCATGGCACTGGTGCGCCGGCATGCAGGCGCCATCTGGAAGCCCTGGTGGTGGCTGACGCTGCCGGTGTTCGCGCTGCTGAATCTCGGCGCGTGGTGGATCGACCAGTTCTGGCTGGCGGCCGCGCTCATGTGGTGGCTGAAGCCGGCCTTCGACCGCATCCCGCTATATGTCATCTCGCGCGCGGTGTTCGGCAGCGTGCCGGGCACGCGCGAGACGCTGCGCGCGCAGGCATCGTGGGGCGTGCGCATGTTGCCGCACCTGCTGACGTGGCGGCGGCTGTCGCCGGTGCGCTCGCTGTACCTGCCGATCGACCTGCTGGAGGGGGTGCAGGGCGAACGCCTGCGCCAGCGTCGCCGGATACTGGCCGGGCAGGCCTACGGCACGGCCATCCTGCTGACGCTGGTGTGCCTGCACTTCGAAACCGCGCTGCTGCTGGGCGGCGTGGCGGCGGTGGTGATGTACCTGCCGCAGGACCTGCTGCCGGACAGCATGCAGGCGGCGTTCGGGATGCTGGCGACGGAATGGCCGGCATGGCTGAAGCTGGGGTGGAATGCGCTGGCGTGGGCGGCGATCAGCGTGGTGGAGCCGTTCTACGTGGGTGCGGGTTTCGGCCTGTACCTCAACCGTCGCACGCAGATCGAGGCCTGGGACCTGGAGATCGTGTTCCGCACCCTGCGTGCGCGCCTGTCGGCTGCTGCACCGCTGTTGCTGGCCGTGATGCTGTGGACCGGCACGGACGGCGCGCTGGCGCAGGAGCGGCATGGCGAGCGTCCCACGCCACCATCCGCCGCACCGGCGCCGCCGCGCGATGCGCCCACGCCGCCGACCCTGCCGATCGTGTTCGGCGACCAGCGCGTCGATGACCGCGCCTTCCGCAAGGCGGCCGACCAGGCGTACCGCGATCCGCTGCTCGACCGCAGGCACACGCAGACCTCGTGGGAACGACGCCAGCGCGCGCCGGAACAGGACCCGGAGGTGGCGGTCCACGACAAGGCCCTGCTGGGCGGCATCGGCAACGTGGTGGCCTTCATCGGCGAATGGGGCCTGTGGCTGATCGTGGGCGTGCTGGTGCTGGCGCTGCTGGTGACGGTACGCCACTGGTGGCCGTGGATGCGGGGCCTGGCGCGACCGCCCGCGGTGGCGCCGGAGCCTGCCGTGACCGAAGCCCTCACCTTGCCGGAGACCCTGCCGGAGGACATCGCCACCGCGGCACGGCGCGCATGGCGCGAGGGACGTCCGCGGCATGCGCTGGCGCTGCTCTATCGCGCCAGTGTGGACAGCATGGTGCGGCGCGCCGACATCGTGCTGCCGCCGGGCGCGACCGAGGCCGAGTGCCTGCGCGCCTCGCGCCGCATGCCGCAGGCGGCGGACCGCCAGGCCTTCGCGCGCGTGGTCAGGATCTGGCAGTACGCGGCCTATGCGGAGCGGCTGCCGGATGACGACGAATTCGAGGCGCTGCTGGGCGAACTGCAGCAGCGCTACGGGTGGGCGTCGTGACCGCGGCGCGTCGCAACGGCCGGCTGGTGGGTGTGGCCGTGCTGGTGGTCGCCCTGGTGCTGGTGCTGCTGGTGGCGTGGTTCCGGCACACGTTCCACCGGGTCGAGAAGACGCTGTACCTGCCGCCCACCGGCGAAGCCGCCTATAACCCGCTGTACGCGCTGGCGAAGACGCTGGAAGCCGATGGCGTGAAGGTCAACGCGCGCCAGCGCCTGCTGCTGGACGACAACGCGCTCGCGCCCACGGACACGCTGCTGCTGTTCAACGATCCGCGCACGCTCTCGCCCCCCGATGCCGAACGCCTGCTGGACTGGGTGGAAGGGGGCGGCCACCTGCTGGTGCGCACGCCGCTGTATTCGCCGGGCGAGGATGTGGCGGGTCCGGATGCACCGCAGGTTCCGCTGCTGGACCGCCTGTCGGCCTGGCTGGTGGAAGAGAGCCCGGGCTGCGTGGATTTCCAGGTCGAAGGCGAGGACCACCACGTCGAATTCTGCACCGGCCGCCGCTTCGCCTTCGATGGCGTCGTGCCCGAGCTCGCCTGGGGCGACCTGCAGGCCGGGTATGTCTACGCGCGACTGGCGCGCGGACGCGGTCATGTGGACCTGCTGGCCGACTTCGATTTCATGACCAACACCGCGTCGCGCCCGCTGGCGCGGCAGGCGATGGACGTGCCGCCCGACGGCGGCCTGCGCGACGGACCGCACCGTGCGCTGGCGCGTCAGGTGCTCGCCCCCAACTACGGTCTCGGTACCGTCCACCTGGTCTATGCGGCACAGATGCCCTCGCTGTGGCGCACGGTGCTGCTGCGCGGCTGGATGGTGTGGGCGCCGCTGCTGCTCGCGCTGGCGGCCTGGCTGTGGATGCGCATGCAGCGCTTCGGTCCACCCGTGCCTGCGCCGGCGGCGGAACGCCGCGCGCTGCTGGAACACGTGCGCGCCAGCGGCGAGCACCTCTACCGCTACGGTCGCGGCGTCATGCTGTACGCCGCGGTCCGCCAGGCCTTCCTGGCGCGCCTGCGCCGCCGCGATGCGGTGGCCGCCGCGCTGTCGGGCGAGCCGCAGGTCGCCGCCATCGCCGAGCGCACCGGCCTGCCCGCCGACCGCATCCGCACCGCCCTCCATGCGCCTGCCTCGCACGACCGGCAGGCTTTCCGCGACCGCATCGCCCTGCTGATCCACCTGAGAAACCGCCTATGAACGACCAGACCGCCGCCGCCCCGCCCGCGCTTCCTCCGACGCCCGGCACTGCGCTGTCCGCGCGCGTCGATGCCGTGCGCGAGGAGGTGTCCAAGGCCTTCATCGGCCAGCCGGATGTGCTGGACCAGATCCTCATCGCCCTGCTCGCCGGGGGTCACGTGCTGATCGAGGGCGTGCCCGGGCTGGGCAAGACCCTGCTGGTACGCGCGCTGGCGCAGGCACTGGAACTGACCTACGCACGCGTGCAGTTCACGCCGGACCTGATGCCCGGCGACGTCAGCGGCCATGCCGTCTACGACCCGAAGACCGAGAGCTTCAAGATCCGTCGCGGCCCGGTGTTCACCCACATCCTGCTGGCCGACGAGATCAACCGCGCACCGGCCAAGACCCAGTCGGCGCTGCTGGAGGTGATGCAGGAAGGCCAGGTGACCATCGAAGGAAAATCGTTCGAACTGGCGCCGCCCTTCATCACCCTGGCCACCCAGAACCCGGTGGAGCAGGAGGGCACCTATCCGCTGCCGGAGGCGCAGCTGGACCGGTTCCTGCTGAAGGTGCTGATCGACTACCCGGCGATCGAAGACGAGAAGCGCATGGTGGATGCCATCACCACCGGCCGCACCGCCGCCGACTTCGACCTCTCGCAGGTTGGGCGCGTGCTGGGCGCGGCCGACATCGTCGCCATGCAGCGCGACACCGCGGCCGTGCGGGTGGATCCGGAAGTCATCGACTATGCCGTGCGCATCGTCGCCGCCACGCGCACCTGGCCCGGCATCGCGCTGGGCGCGGGACCGCGCGGCAGCCTGGCGCTGGTGCGCGCGGCGCGTGCGCAGGCGGTGCTGCAGGGGCGCGACTTCGTCACCCCCGACGACGTGCGCGACATCGCCCGGCCTGCGCTGCGCCACCGCATCACCCTGGCGCCCGAACTGCAGATCGAAGGCCAGTCGCCGGACGATGCGTTGCGTGCGTTGCTGGCCAAGGTGGACGCGCCCCGGAAATGAGGCCGGCACCGCTGCTCATCGCCCTGATCGCAGGCTGGGGTCTGGCCGGCCTGGCCGTGCCGTTCCTCGGCTGGCCGCTGTGGCAATGGCAGTTGGCGGGCGGCGCGATGCTGACGATCGCGGCGCTGGATGCGTGGCGCCTGCGGGGCCGGCCCACGCCGGACGTGGTGCGCGAAGTGCCGGAAGCCCTGCCGCTGGGCATCGAGCGCGACGTGGCGCTGTGCTTCGAGACGCATGTCCGGCAGCGGTTGGAGGTATTCGACCTGCATCCGGGCGGATGGACGTCGTCGGGCCTGCCGCGCCGGCTGTCGCTGGCGCCGGTGTCGGCGACGCGCTTCACCTACCGCCTGCGTCCCACCGCGCGCGGCGATGCCCGCTTCGACGGCGTGCAGCTGCGGTTGCGCTCGACGCTGGCGCTGTGGCGGCAGTCGCGCGTGGCCGGCGTGCCGCAGCGGGTGCGGGTGTACCCCAACTTCGCGCCGCTGGCGCGTTTCGCGCTGTTCAGTGCCGAACAGGCTTCGCGCCTGGTGGGTGCGCACCTGAAGCGCCGGCGCGGCGAGGGTACCGACTTCCACCAGATGCGCGAGTACCGCGTCGGCGACAGCCTGCGCCAGATCGACTGGAAGGCCACCGCGCGCTCGCGCAAGCTGATCTCGCGCGAGTACCAGGACGAGAAGAACCAGCAGCTGGTGATGCTGATCGACACCGGCCGCCGGATGATGGCGCGCGAGGACGCGCTGGGCCATTTCGACCACGTGCTCAATGCGTCGCTGGTGGTGTCGTACCTGGCGCTGCGGCAGGGCGACGGCGTGGGCCTGTTCGCCGCCGGCGGCGACAGCCGCTGGGTCGCCCCGCAACGCGGCATGGCGGCGATCGACACGCTGCTGCGCGCCAGCTACGACCTGCAACCGCGCGCGGTGGCCACCGACTACCTGGCCGCGGCCACCGAACTGAGCCTGCGGCAACGCCGGCGCGCGCTGGTGATGCTGGTCACCAACGTGCGCGACGAGGACATCGACGATCTGCTGGCGTCGGTGCGGCTGCTGCAGCGGCGCCACCTGGTCTGCGTGGCCAGCCTGCGCGAGAAGTCGCTGGACGCCGCGCTCGCCGAGGAGGTGCGCGACCTGCAGGGCGCCCTCCATGCCGGCGCGGTCGCGCGCTACCTGGAGCAGCGCACCGCCGCACACGAGGCCCTGCGCAGCCACCGGGTGATGGTGCTGGATGTCACCGCGGACGAGCTGCCGGCGGCGCTGGTGGAGCGCTACCTGGCGGTGAAGCGGGACGGCGTGCTGTAGTGGCGGGCATGCGCATGAAGGCGGTCCTCCTGCTCGCGACGGCGATCTGGATGCACGTGTTCGCAGCCGATGCCGCGGACGTCGAACGCATCCGTCTGCAGTCGCGTGACGCAGTCCTCGAGGTCACGCCTGCACTGGGCGGGCGCGTGCTCGCCTTCGGCCTGGCGGGGCAGCCCAGCCTGATCAAGATCGGCGATCCGGTGGCCTCGCAACCGAACCCGGCGGTATCGGCGACCGCGGACGACATCGGCTATCTCGGCCACGATGTATGGCTCGGTCCACAGAGCGGCTGGTGGTCCGACCAGCAGGTGAACGCGGAGCGCCGCGACGCCCGCGCCGTGTGGCCGCCGGATCCGTACCTGGCTTTCGCGCAGACGCGCGTGGTGGCGCGCGCACCCGATCGGCTGGTGCTGGAAGGCATCGACAGCCCGGTCACCGGCGTGCGTCTGCTGAAGTCGTTCGCGTTCGATCCCGCCGATCCGGCCACGCTGGAGGTGTCCGCGCTGGCGCGCAACATCCGCGACCGGCCCGTGTCGCGCGATCTTTGGTTCAACACGCGCACCTCGGCCGCCACCCGCGTGTATGTGCCGGTCGCCACTGCCGCCGACGTCCGCATCGAAGCCGCGGAAGCGATGGCGCCCGCATGGCGCATCGACGCCGGGGTGTTCGCCTTCCTGCCGCCATCGACAGCGGGCGCCAGCCGTCGCGGGAAGGTGCTGATGCAGCCTTCGGCGGGATGGATGGCCGGTTTCGCGCACGGCCAGGCGTTCGTCATCCGGTTCGACCTTCAGCCGCGCAGCGCCATCCATCCGCAACAGGGACAGGTCGAGCTCTATCTCGATCACGGCGAGGACATCGCGGCCGGTTTGCTGGAGATGGAGGTGCATGCGCCGTACCGCACGCTGGCGCCGGGCGAGGCCATGCGGGCACGCGAACGCTGGACCGTGTTGGCGTATGACGGGGCGGATACGCCACAGGCGCACCTCGCCTTCCTGTGCCGCCGCCTGCAGCTGTGCGCCGTTTCCACGGCGGACTGAAGCCTCAGCGCGCCGCGTCGATGCCCTTGCCGGTCGCGGCCCACCAGATCCCGCCGTACAGGTGTTCCAGGTAGAGCGGATCGTCGTACAGCGCCGGCGTGTGGCCCAGCGCGGTCACGAACACGCGCCCGCCGTCGTAACGGTGGTACCACGCCACGGGATGGTGCGCGCCCATGCCCTTGGCGGTCTGCCCGGGCCAGATGCGGGTGGGGTCGTAGGTCGTTTCGTCCACGCTCAGCACCGTGCGCAGGCCGCGCGTGACCGGTGCGTTGAACTCGTACCACTCATCCGTCCAGATCCAGCGTGCCGGCAGGCCGAAGGTGGCGGGGAACGACGCATCCTCCACGCGCACGGTCGCCGTCTGCACCATCGGGTGGATGCGGAACGTGCGGCCGATCAGGCGCTCGAACCACGGCCACTCGCCGGGCGGGTTGAAGATCAGGGCGCGATGCACCGCGACCACGCCGCCACCCTTGCGCACGTACGTCTCGAAGTTCGTGCGCTGCGCGGCCTTCAACTCATCGCCCGGCGTGTTGAGCAGCACGATGGCGGCGTACGGCGACAGGTCGCCGTCGAAAGGGACGCTGTTCCACGACCAGGTCAGGTCGACGCCATGCCGCTGCGCCATGCGTTCGAACTGCGGCTTGGCGACCACGGTGTAGTCGTGGTGGTAGCGGTTGGGGATGGCCACCACCAGCACCTTGAACTGGTCCTGCGCCAGGGCGATGCAGGGCAGCAGGGTTGCCAGGCACAGGAGCAGGGTCAGCAGGCGTCGGGTCATGCCACGATGCTACCGGCCGGCATCGCGCGAAGTGCGCGCGGACCTATTCCGATTCGCGCCGCGGGTATGCGGTTATCGCCTAGGCGGGTGCGCGTGCCGCCTGCATCGCCTGGCTGGCACCCCAGGCCAGCATCACCAGGCCTGCCGCGGACACCACGCCGAGCAGCATGCCGACGGCGCCGAACAACGACATCATCCCGCTGATCGAGGCGTATCCATCGGCCGCACTGTGGATCAGCCAGGCCTGCCAGGCGCTCATCGCGCCGCGCAGCACCGCGGCCGCCAGCATCAGTCCCGTGCCCGCCAGCGCGAGCGGCCGTCCCGGCGCGGCGGGCGCCCACATCAGCAGCATCGCGACGCCGGCCACGCAGGCCAGCAGTTCGGGCAGCTGGTAGCCCAGCATCGTCAGCAGTTGGGTGAGGAAGCCGTCCATGCATCATTCCTTCGGGTGGAGTTGGGATTTGATCGATCTGACCGTCAACAACAGGCTTGCCCCGAGCAGGAGCAGAAGTAACGCATCGCAGGCGGCCAGCGTTTGTCGAGCGTGTTCGAATTCATCCAGATGGCCGAGGGCGGTCGCCGCGTTGATTCCGGTGCCGGAACCAGCGATCGGGACAGGTTGTACCCAGTATTGGGTCAGCGCAGATTGCGCCCACCCGATCCACAGCGCGTTGGCGCCGAGTGCAGACAACAGCAAGGCGCTGGCACGATTTCGCAGCTTGAGGTGAAGCAATAGGCAGGCCACGGGAAACATCAGCAGAGCGACGGTGTACAGGACATGGACCAAAAAACCCATAGGTCAGTGTCCCTTCAATCCGCCGTCACCAGCACCTTGTCCCGGTCGCGCAGCGCGGCGTAGACCGGGTCGGTGTCCGGGCGCACGCCGTGCCAGTGCTCGAACGCTTCGGCGGCCTGTTCCACCAGCATGCCCAGTCCATCCACCGCATCGTGGCAGCCGGCGGCGCGCGCCCAGGCGAGGAACGGGATGGCGGCCTCGCCGTAGTTCAGGTCCACGGCCAGCGTGCGCGGCGTGGCCAGGTGGAAGGGCAGGGTGAATGCGCCCTGGTCCTGCCGCGAGGCCGAGGTGGCGTTGACGATCAGCGAGAAGTCGCCCAGGTCGCCCAGGTCCCGCCAGTAGCGAGAATGCGCGCGGTCGGGTTCGCCCAGTGCATCGGCCAGCGCGTCCGCGCGTTCGGCGGTGCGGTTGACGATGATCAGTTCGCTGATGCCCGCGTCCAGCAACGCGGGCGCCACGCCGCGCGCCGCGCCGCCGGCGCCGAGCAGCAGCGCACGCCGTGCGCGCAGGTCCAGACCGTGGCGACCGGTCAGGTCGCGCACCAGTCCGGCGCCGTCGGTGTTGTCGCCATGCCACTGGCCCTCGTTCCGGGTCAGCGTGTTGACGGCACCGGCGCGGCGCGCGCGGTCGGTGGTCTGCGCGCAGATCGCGAAGGCCGCTTCCTTCAGCGGCAGGGTGACGTTGGCGCCCGCGCCACCGTCGTCGGCGAAGCGGTCGAGCGCGGCGACGAAGTCGTGCGGGGCCGCATCGATGGCGGTGTACTCCAGCGCGATGCCGGCCTGCTGCGCGAACGCGGCGTGGATGCGTGGCGACAACGAATGGGCGACGGGATGGCCGAAGACGGCGTAGCGATGGCTGGACATGGTGCGGGACCCCGTCGGACAGGAGGAATGGGATGCCGCAGGGACGCGCCGCGAACGGGGGCGCCGCTGCCGCTCCGACCGAGTCTACCGCGCGCGGACCGCGGCTTGACAGGCCGTGGGTGCCGCGGCACTGTGCCGCCGCTGCAAAGGCGCCAGGGATCACGGCGACAGGCGGGCCGGAAGGGGAGTCCGGCCACCCTCCATCGCATCCGGAACCGGGCGGGCATCCACGGGCCGCGAACCGGCCACGCGACGCCCCCGCATGTGCAGGCCTTTGCGGCGCAAGCCGAGCACCCACGCCACCCCGCCGGTACCGCAAGGACGCGGGGACATCACCATGACCGAAAGGGGAAATCCGATGAAGCTGTTCCGTTGCCTGCCGCTGGCCCTGGTGGCCTTCGCCTTCCACGCCCAGGCCCAGTCCCTCTCGCCGGCCTACGATGCCTTCCGCAAGAAGGAAGCGCCGGCACCCGCGCCCGCGCAACCCGCGACGCCGGTGCAGACCGATGCCGCGCCGCCGGCACCTGCTCCCGTCGCGGCGCCGGCGCCGGCTCCCTATGCCGCCACCTTCGACACCGCTGCACGCGAGCAGGACGACGGCGGCTTCTTCGTCGGCGTGCAGGCCGGCCAGGGCTGGATCTACGAAGACGTCGAGCAGGACGCCGTGGCCGTCAGCGCGGGCTACCGCTGGCAGGCCGGTCCGTGGACGCAGGTGGGTGTGGAGCTGTCCGGCGGCCGGCTGGACGAAACGACCGATGGTGGCTGGCGCTATCCGAAGGCGACGTACAAAGCGCTGGGCGCCAATGCCCGCATGAATTTCGGCGAGAGCCCCTGGTTCATGATGGTGCGTGGCGGTTACTTCGACGCGGAACAGGACATCCCCGGCGGTGGTGACTTCTCCACCGATGGCGGCTATGCCGGCCTGGCGGTCGGCGTGGACATCAACCGCCACTTCAACATCACGCTGGGGTATACCGGATTCGTCTACGCCGACGAGTACTACGACAGCGACTGCGATGACGACTACACCTACGACTGCGACTTCAACCGTGCCGATACGGTGACGTTGGGCGTCGAAGCGCGGTTCTGATCCGGGAGCAGGAACAAAAACGGGAGCCGCAAGGCTCCCGTTTCATGCCGGCGCATGCGGTCGACGTCAGCCGTTGCGCAGCCAGCGCGCCGCATCCAGCGCAAAGTAGGTCAGCACGCCGTCTGCGCCGGCCCGCTTGAACGCGGTCAGCGCTTCCAGCGCGCACGCCTTCTCGTCCAGCCAGCCGTTCGCGGCGGCGGCCTTGATCATCGCGTATTCGCCGCTCACCTGATACGCGAACGTCGGCACGCCGAACTCGTCCTTCACCCGGCGGATCACATCCAGGTACGGCAGGCCCGGCTTGACCATCACCATGTCCGCACCTTCGTCCAGGTCCAGCGCGATCTCGTGCAGGGCTTCGTTCGAGTTGGCCGGGTCCATCTGGTAGGTGAACTTGTTGCCCTTGCCCAGGTTGCCGGCGCTGCCCACCGCGCTGCGGAACGGGCCGTAGAACGCACTGGCGTACTTGGCCGCGTACGACATGATGCGGGTGTTGATGAAGCCGGCCTTCTCCAGCGCCTCGCGGATCGCGCCGATGCGGCCATCCATCATGTCGCTGGGCGAGAGGATGTCCACGCCGGCGGCGGCATGCGCGAGGGACTGCTTCACCAGCGCTTCGATCGTCTCGTCGTTGAGGATGTAGCCGGTGTCGTCGATCAGTCCGTCCTGGCCGTGGGTGGTGTACGGATCCAGCGCCTGGTCGCTCATCACGCCCAGTTCGGGGAAGCGCGCCTTCAGTGCGCGGATCGCACGCGGGATGATGCCGTCCTCGTCCCAGGCGATGCGGCCGTCGGCGGTCTTCGCCGCCGGATCGGGCACGCCGAACAGGTCGAGCACCGGCACGCCCAGTTCCAGCGCTTCCTCGCCCACGCGCAGCAGCTCATCGATGGACAGCCGCTCGACGCCCGGCATCGAGGCCACCGGCACCCGGCCCTTTTCCTCGTGCACGAACACGGGATAGATCAGGTCGTTGGTGGTCAGCACGTTCTCGCGCATCAGCCGGCGGGAGAACTCGTCGCGGCGCATGCGGCGCGGGCGGGTGTACGGGTAGGCCATCATGGGCTCCTGGCAGAGCGCCGCATGATACGCCCGCGCGGCCCGGCCGGGCCTGCGACAGGCGGTCGCAGCGCGGAACGCTGCGTTCGGAGGCGTCTCAGACGATTCCGCCACCCAGCGACAGGCGGATGATCCCCACCACGATGACGATGCCGTTGAGCACCAGCCCGGCCTTGGCGCGGCCACGGTGCTCGGTGCGGGTGAACAGGATGCCGACGGCCGCGATGATCGCGCCCACCGCCGCGAACGGGATCAGGAACCAGTTGCCCCAGCCCAGCAGGGGAATGAGGGCCAGCACCATCCACAGCATCGCCACGATGCCCCACAGCAGGCTGATCAGTCCCATCGCACATCCTCCGCGGTCGGGCGCGCGTTGCGGCGCCTCATGCCTGCACTATGCGGACGCGGCGGCGCCGCTTCAAGCGCCGACGCCGTGCATGCCCTCGATCTCGACCAGCAGTTCGCGCCGGCAGACATCGGCATGCAGCATCAGCCACGGCACGCGCGTGCCCAGGCGGGCTTCCAGCTGCGCGGCGACGGCATCGGCATCGGCCGCGTCGCGCACGTAGACCTTCAGTCGCGAGGTGCCGTCCAGGTGCGGCGACAGCATCGGTGCGCGTTCGCGCGCCGCGCCCAGCAGGCTGTCGAGGTTGGTCAGCGTTTCGTCCAGTTGGGCGCGCAACGAATCGGCATGCTGCGACGCATGGCCGACGATGCTGGCCGTGCCCGACAGCAGCAGCGGCACGCGTGGCGAAGGCGGCAGCAGGGCGCGCGCGAACGTCGGCGACTGCGGGCCGTACTCGCGCGGGTAGCGGTAGGCGCTGACCTGACGCGGATTCTCCAGCGGCAGGCCGGGCTCGCGGGCGGCCAGCCAGTAGACCTGCAGCACCCGGCGGCCGTCACGGCTGCCGATGGCGGTGGCGGCCGGCAGCGTGCGCGTGTCCACATCGCCCAGCCCCTGCACGCGACCGACGCAGAACTGCCGGTAGCGCTCGCTGTCGCCTTCGCCCAAGGTGATCGCGTCGAAGTAGTTCCAGATGCGCAGCAGGTGCGGATAGTCGCTGTTCCGCCAGAATGCCACCAGCGCGGCATACGCATGGGCGCTCGCATGCAGGATGCCGCCGTCCGGTTCTTCCCACTCCAGCACGCCGAACATCAGCGCGCCATCGTGGCTGTAGCGGATGGCGCCTTCGCGCCCCGTCGCCACCGGACCGGCCGAGCGCCACACCTCGTACGGTGCGGCGGCTTCACGCAGCGGCGAGAGCGGCACGTGCAGGTAGCGGGGATCGTCGATGGCGGCCGAGCTGGGCGCCAGCGCGCCGAACCCGAACACCGCCAGCGTTTCGGGCATGCCGAGCAGCGCCTGCGGGCCGGGAGCGTGGATGTAGTCGACCGCCAGCCGCTGCGGCGCGGGCGGGAGGTCGGGAGCGGAGCTCATCGTGCGGGGAACAGGCGCATGGTCAAGGTGAAATGATAACCCGCCGCCCCGTGGCACCGCCCGGCGACGGGATATGCCAGTATTCAGGCGGTGCGGCGGAACATCGCCGCTGGGCCACCGGGAGAAGCCGCCATGTCGTTCCGTACCGTCGCCATCGTGCTCGCCGCCGCGCTTGTCGCCGGGTGCGCGGGCAGCTCCAAGGTCATGCTGGGCCAGGCCCGCGCGCCGATCGATCCTGCGCAGGTGCAGATCTACCGCACGCCACCGGCAGGTTCGCAGGAAATCGCGCAGCTGGAGTCCAAGAGCGCGGTCGGCTTCGGCACCCAGGGCCAGACCGATGCCGCCGTGGCGCGCCTGAAGCGCGAAGCCGCCGCCCTCGGCGCCAACGGCGTCGTCCTGCTGGGCGTGGGCTCCAGCGGTTCGCCGGTAGGCATGTCGGTCGGAGCGGGCAGCTACGGCCGCCACTCGGGTGGCGGACTGAGCGTGGGCATTCCCACCACGCAGAAGCAGGCCGCCGGCGTGGCCATCTACGTGCCGCCGGGCACGCCGGTGGATCCGTCCCTCGTGGTGCCCGATCCCGCGCCTAAACCCTGACGCGGTCCGCCAGGATCGGATGCGCGAAGGCGGCCCTGGGCCGCCTTCTTCGTTCGGGGATCAGGGCAGTGGCATCGCCGCGTCGTCTTCCAGCACGATCCGCTCGCCGCCGTCCACGTTCACCGCCAGTGTTTCGTAGCGCCACTCGCCGGCGTGCTTCTTCGCCACGACGAACAGCGTGCCGTCGGCCTTCGGGCCGTCCAGCGGGATGGACAGGTTGGCCTCACCGTCGGGGCCGTTGCTGCTGAAATTGCCCTGCACCAGCCAACCGGCCTGGATCGGGGCGCCGAGCGCGGCCGTGACGGCAGGATCGGTCTGCGCCTGCGTCATCGCATGCCGGTAGGGTTCGGAGGATTTCATCGCGCCGAAGACCAGCATCAGGATCCCGAACACGAAGGCGGCGAACAGCGCGAGCAGCAGCGCCGCCAGCACCGGCACGCACCACTTCCAGTTACGGCTCCACCAGGCGGAGGGGGGCGGGGTGGTGGCGTGCATGCGCGGGCTCCGGTCGTTTCCCGTTGAACGCTTACGGCTTCAGGCAGCGGCCAAGGAAATCCTCGGTCAGGCGGTAGCGGTGCAGCAGATCGCTGCCGCGCAGGCCGTGCTTGGCGCCGGGATAGGTCATCAGCTCGAACGGCGTGCCGCGCTTCTGCAGTTCGCTCATCAGCTTGGTGGAGTTGGTGAACAGCACGTTGTCGTCGGCCATGCCATGGATCAGCAGCAGCTTGCCGGCACCGATGCCGTCCACGTGGGTGAACACGCTGGCCTCGCGGTAGCCGGCTTCGTTCGCCTTCGGCAGGTCCATGTAGCGCTCGGTGTAGTGGGTGTCGTACAGCGCCCAGTCGGTGACGGGCGCGCCCGCCACACCGCAGGCGTAGGCCTCGCTGTGCTTCGCCAGCAGCATCAGCGTCATGTAGCCGCCGTTGGACCAGCCGTACACGCCGATGCGCGCCGGATCGACGAACGCCTGCGACTTCAGCCATTCGACGCCGCGCAGCTGGTCGTCCACCTCCACCGTGCCCTGCTTGCCGTACAGCGCACCGCCGAAGGCCGCGCCCCGGCGTGGCGTGCCACGGTTGTCCAGCGAAAACACCACGTAGCCCTGCTGGGCCAGATATTGGTTGAAGAAACTGTCGCTGCGGCCGGGCCAGGCGCGCGTCACCGTCTGTGCGGCGGGGCCGCCATAGACGAAGACCACGACGGGATACTGCTTCTTCCGATCGAAGCCGGCCGGCTTGATCAGGCTGTAGTGCAGCGGCGTGGTGCCATCCGCGGCGGTCAGCGTGCCGTAGGCGGTCGGCTGGTGCGCGGCGCGGTACTTCGCGTACGGGTGCGTTGCGTCGGAGACGTCGTTGACGAGCAGGGTCGCCAGCTTGGTGCCATCGGCTTTGAACAGTTCGATCTGCGGCAGGGTGGTGTCGCTGGACCAGCTGTCGACGAAGACGCTGGCGTTGCGCGCGAAGGTGGCCGCGTGCATGCCGGGCGCCTGCGTCAGCCGACGCGGCTCGCCGCCGGACAGAGGCACGGCGTAGACATGCGCTTCCGTGGCGCCGTCGCGCGTGCCGCTCACATAGGCCAGGCCGGCGGCTTCATCGATCGCCAGCAGGCCATCGACGACCCACTCGCCCTGCGTCAACGCCGTCAGCGTCGATCCGTCTTCGGACGCGACGTAGAGATGCTCGAATCCGCTGCGCTCCGACGACCACAGGAAGCGTCCATCCTTCAGGAAGCGCAGGTCGTTGTGCAGCGTTACCCACGTGGTCGAGGTCTCGGTCACCAGCGTGCGCTGCGTCCCGTTCGTCAGCGTTGTCTCGATCAGCTCGAGCTTCTTCTGGTCGCGCGACTGGCGCTGGAAGGTCAGGCGCTGCGGGTCTCGCCAGTCCACGCGCGCCAGGTAGATGTCCGGGTCTTTGCCCAGATCGATCCAGCGCGGCCTGGCGCCGGTCTTCGGCGCGATCACGCCCAACTGCACCCGCACGTTGTGGTCGCCGGCGGCGGGGTAGCGCTGCTCGACCACTTCAGTGCGATCCGGATAGACCTCATAACGCTTCTGCACCGGCACGGGCGTTTCGTCGATACGCGCGAACGCGATGGCCGCATCGTCCGGCGCCCACCAGTACCCGGTGTGGCGGTCCATTTCCTCATCGGCGACGAACTCGGCCACGCCGTTGCCGATGGTGTCGCTGCCGTCGCGGGTCAGCTGCACTTCCTCGCCGCTGGCCAGGTCGATGACCCAGAGGTTGCGGTCGCGGATGAAGCTGACGAAGCCGCCCTTCGGCGAGATCTTCGGGTCGGTGGCGAAGCCGCCGCCGTTGGTGAGCTTGCGCACCGCGTCCCTGCCGGACTTCGTCAGGTCGTAGAAATACAGCCCCCCGCCGAGCGGGAACAGCAGCGCCTTGCCATCGGGCGACCACTGGTAGTCGACGATCCCCGACAGCGCGGCGATGCGCTGGCGTTCGCGGCGCGCCTTCTCTTCGTCGCTCAGCACTTCCTCGCCCGGCAGCACCACCGACGAATCCACCAGCAGGCGCGTCTGCCCGCTGGCGATGTCGTATTCCCACAGGTCCAGCCGGTTGCGGTCGCGGTCCTTGCCGCGCAGGAAGGTCACCCGCGATCCGTCCGGCGCGACTTGTGGCTTGGTCAGCGTCGGCCCCGACAGCGGCGCGCTGCCGGTGATGGCTTCCAGGGTGAGCTTCTCGGCGTGGGCGGGCAGGGCAGTGGCGACGGTCATCAGGGCGAACAGGGCAAGGCGCATGAGGTTTCTCGGGCGGCGGGGCCGGTCAGGCCCGGATTATTGCACCCGCCGCCGTAGCGTGCGCCGCGCGCACGACCGCTGGGTCCGACACCGTGCGTAGCGCGCATGGCGCACGCTATCGGCCGAACAGATGCTTGCGCTCTTCGTCGGTCAGCGGCTTGCCGGCGTCCGGATTGACCTGCGTTTTCAGCGCATACGCGCGCTGCACCGCAGGCCGTGCCGCGATCTCCGCGTGCCAGCGTTGCAGATGCGGATAGGGCGACAGGTCCAGCGGCGCCTTGTCGTAGGCATTGACCCAGGGATGGATCGCCATGTCGGCGATGCTGTAGTCGGTGCCTGCCACATGGGCGTGCTTCGCCAGCTGCCTGTCCAGCACACCGAGCAGACGCTGCACTTCGCGCGTGTAGCGGTCGATGGCGTAGGGGATCTTTTCCGACGCGTAGACGGTGAAGTGGCCGTACTGTCCCGTCATGGGCCCCAGGCCGCCCATCTGCCACATCAGCCACTGGTTCACGGCCACTTTCTGGCGCGTGTCGGCGCCGAAGAAGCGACCGGTCTTGTTGGCCAGGTACAGCAGGATGGCGCCGGATTCGAACACGCTGATCGGTTCGCCGCCATCGGCGGGCGCGTGGTCGATGATCGCCGGCATCTTGTTGTTGGGCGAGAACGCGAGGTACTCCGGCTTGAACTGATCGCCCTTGCCGATATCCACCGGAATGATCCGGTAATCCAGCTTGGCCCCCGCTTCCGCCAGTTCTTCCAGCATCAGCGTGATCTTGTGGCCGTTGGGCGTAGGCCAGTAGTACAGGTCGATCATGGCGGTTCCTCGCGGGGGAGAGCCGGCAGTCTAGCCGCGGCCGCGGACTTGGCAGCGTCAGATCCGGCCGCTACCCTGCGCCATCCTTGGAAAAGACCGTTCCGGCCCATGCAGCCCTCCAATTCCCGTCTCGGCTTCCTGCCCAACCTGATCTTCGCCTCGCGCTGGCTGCAGTTGCCGCTGTACCTGGGCCTGATCGTCGCGCAGTGCGTCTACGTGTTCCTGTTCGGCAAGGAGCTATGGCACCTGATCCACCGAGCCCCGGGCCTGGGCGAGCAGGAGATCATGCTCATCGTGCTGGGCCTGATCGACGTGGTGATGATCTCCAACCTGCTGGTGATGGTGATCGTGGGGGGGTACGAGACCTTCGTGTCGCGCCTGCGCCTGGAAGGCCATCCGGATCAGCCGGAATGGCTGAGCCACGTCAATGCGAGCGTGCTGAAGGTGAAGCTGGCGATGGCGATCATCGGCATCTCGTCGATCCATCTCTTGAAGACCTTCATCGCGGCGGGGGCGCTGAATGGCCTGCCGTTCTGCTCGTCCGCGCAGTTGGCGCAGATGAAGGCCGAGATGGCGATCACCAGTGCCCAGTGCACGCAGCTCACGCCGGATGGCGTGCTATGGCAGACGATCATCCACTGCGTCTTCATCCTGTCGGCGATCGGTATCGCCTGGACCGATAAGTTGATGAATGGTGCGGCGCCGGCAAAGCACGCCGCGCACTGACCCGGGACCTGTTGATGGCGACGTTCCCAGAGGGGAATCGCCGCCATCCTGGCGCAGGATGGGCCGATAGCCGCCGCAAGCGGATCTCCGTGAGGCTCATCCAGTCGGGTCGAATCGCCCGAGTCTCAGGGTTTGGTCCTCTGCAGGCCGTAAAATGCGCGAATGGATGTCTCCCACCTGCTCGATGATCTGAATCCCGCCCAGCGCGACGCCGTCTCGGCCGCGCCCGGGCATTACCTGGTGCTGGCCGGCGCCGGTTCCGGCAAGACCCGCGTGCTGACCCACCGCATCGCCTGGCTGAACGAGGTGCACGGCGTTCCCGCCCACGGCATCCTGGCGGTGACCTTCACCAACAAGGCCGCTGGCGAGATGCGCGCGCGCGCCGACGTGCAGCTGCGCAATGGCAGCCGCGGCATGTGGATCGGCACCTTCCATGGTCTGGCGCACCGCCTACTGCGCCTGCACTGGCAGGAGGCAAAGTTGCCCGAAACCTTCCAGGTGCTGGACAGCGACGACCAGCAGCGGCTGGTGAAGCGCGTGGTGCAGGCGATGGAGCTGGACGAGGGCAAGTATCCGCCCAAGCAGCTCACCTGGTGGATCAACGAGCAGAAGGACGAGGGCCGGCGGCCCGAGCACATCCAGCCGGCGCCGAACGACGACTGGCTGGACGTGCGCCGGCAGGTCTATGCCGGCTACCAGGAGCGCTGCGACCGCGCCGGACTGGTGGATTTCGCCGAACTGCTGCTACGCGCGCACGAACTGCTGCGCGACACGCCGGCCCTGCTGGCGCACTACCGCATGCGCTTCCGCGAAATCCTGGTGGACGAGTTCCAGGACACCAACGCCATCCAGTACGCCTTCGTGCGCGTGCTGGCCGGCGACAGCGGGCACGTGTTCGTGGTCGGCGACGACGACCAGAGCATCTATGGCTGGCGTGGCGCGAAAGTCGAGAACATGCAGCAGTTCCTGCGCGACCATCCCTCCGCGCGGACCATCCGGCTGGAGCAGAACTACCGTTCCAGCGCCAACATACTGGGCGCGGCCAACGCGGTGATCGCGCACAACCCCGGCCGCATCGGCAAGCAGCTGTGGACCGATACCGGCGATGGCGAGCCGATCGACCTGTATGCCGCCTACAACGAGATGGACGAAGCACGCTTCGTCGTCGAGCGCATCCGCCAATGGGTGCGCGACGGCGGCAGCCTGGGCGACGCCGCCATCCTCTACCGCAGCAACGCGCAGTCGCGCGCCTTCGAAGAAGCGCTGCTGTCGGAACAGCTGCCGTACCGTGTGTACGGCGGCATGCGCTTCTTCGAACGCGCCGAAATCAAGGACGCGCTGGCCTACCTGCGCCTGGTGGCCAACCGCGGGGACGATGCCGCCTTCGAGCGCGCGGTCAACACGCCGGCACGCGGCATCGGCGAGCGCACGCTGGACGAAGTGCGCCGTCTCGCACGCAACGCGCGCGTGTCGCTGTGGGGCGCGGCCATGCTGGCCACGCAGGGCACGGAACTGGCCGGGCGCGCACGCAATGCGCTGGCCGCGTTCATGGCGCTGGTCGAACAACTGGCGGGTGAAACCGCGGAACTGGACCTGGCCGAGCGCGTGGACCACGTACTGGTCCGATCGGGCCTGCGCGAGCACTGGGCGAAGGAAAGCCGTGGTGGACTGGATTCCGAGTCGCGCACCGAAAACCTGGACGAGCTGGTGTCGGTCGCCTCGCGCTTCGTTCGCCGCATCGACGACGACGAAGCGACGGAAGGCATGAGCGAACTGGTCGCCTTCCTCTCCTACGCCGCGCTGGAAGCCGGCGAAGGCCAGGTGGAGGCCGGCGAGGACGGCGTGCAGCTGATGACGCTGCACTCGGCCAAGGGCCTGGAGTTTCCGCTGGTGTTCCTGGCCGGACTGGAAGAGGGGCTGTTCCCCAGTAACCGTTCGCTGGACGAGAGTGGCCGGCTGGAAGAGGAGCGGCGGCTGGCCTACGTGGGCATCACCCGCGCCCGGCAGAAGCTGGTCCTGACCTATGCCGAGGCGCGCCGCCTGCACGGCCAGGACATGTACGGCATCCCGTCGCGCTTCCTGCGTGAGATCCCGGCGAGCCTGCTCAACGAAGTGCGTCCGCGCGTGCAGGTCAGCCGGCCGGCCTCCGGCTTCGCCACCCGTCCCACGCCCGGTCATGCCAGCCTGGAAACACCGGGACTCAAGCTGGGCCAGACCGTCACCCATGCCAAGTTCGGGCCGGGCGTGGTGACCGATTACGAGGGCAGCGGGGCGCATGCGCGCGTGCAGGTCAATTTCGCCAACGAGGGCAGCAAGTGGCTGGTGCTGGCCTACGCCAACCTGCAGGCCGTCTAGGGGACGCCGCCGGTTGATCCAGATCACGGCGCCCTAAGCCCGGCAGGCGTGTAATGGCCGCACCCCATCACCACGAGGTGCGGCATGTACCGGCATATCCTGATCGCGACGGACGGCTCGGAACGGGCCAGCAAGGGCGTGCAGCACGGCCTGGCGCTGGCGGCCCGGCTGCAGGCCCAGGCCACGGTGCTGACCGTCAGCGAACCCATCAACACCGGTTTCGACGATGCGCTGGGCTGGAGCGCGGTGGCGACCTCGCTGCCGGATTTCCAGAACGCCCGCAACGAAGCCGCGCGCAAGGTGCTGGATGCGGCGGCCGCAGAGGGTGCGCAGGCAGGGGTGACGCCACAGCTGTTGCACGTGGCCGACCGCTATGCGGCGGAGACGATCGTGGACACGGCCGAGCGCCAGGGCTGCGACCTCATCGTGATGGCCTCGCACGGGCGGCGCGCCCTGGGCCGCCTGCTGCTGGGCAGCCAGACCAGCGAAGTGCTGGCCCGCTGCGGCGTGCCGGTGCTGGTGATCCGCTGAGCGCGGGACCTCACCAGCCGTAGAGCTTCCAGTACACCGGCGATACGTCGACGTTGTCCTTGCTCTTGTCCAGGCGCCCGTCGCCGTCGGAGTCGTACAGGTAGTAGGACGCGCCGCGCGCCGGCGTCACCTTGACCATGCGCAGGTTGCCGGCGACCCGGTACTCCTCAATGGTGTCGCCGTTCTTCTCCGTGCGGACCGCGACCTGTGCGTTGGCCAGGTCGATGTCGGCAGGCGTGCTGCCCGCGGTCGAAGCGCAACCGGCCACGGCCAGCAGGCAGGACAACGGCAGGGCAAGGGTCGTCATGCGGTTCATGGTGGCGTCCGGTGGGGAGTGATAGCCCGATTATGCGCCGGATGCCGGCACGGCGCGCGTGACGCCGTGCCCAGGGGTGCGGCGTAGAATGCCGGCATGACACGACTCGTACTGATCGACGGCTCCAGCTACCTGTTCCGCGCATTCCATGCGCTGCCCCCGCTCACCAACGCGCAGGGCGAGCCGACCGGTGCCCTGTTCGGCGTGGTCAACATGCTGCGCGCCACGCTGAAGGAAAAGCCGGACTACGTGGCCTTCGTGCTGGACGCCAGCGGCCCGACCTTCCGCGACGCACTCTATCCCGACTACAAGGCGAACCGGCCGCCCATGCCCGAGGACCTGCGCGCGCAGGTCGAACCGATGATCCGCATCGTGCAGGCGCTGGGATTCCCGCTGCTGCGCGTGGATGGCGTGGAGGCTGACGACGTGATCGGCACGCTGGCGCTACAGGGCGCGGCGCAGGGCATGGAGGTCACCATCTCCACCAGCGACAAGGACTTCGCCCAGCTGGTGCGGCCGGGCGTGGCGCTGGTCAACACGATGAGCGGCAGCCGTCTGGACTCCGCCGACGCCGTGGTCGAGAAATTCGGCGTGCGCCCCGAGCAGATCGTCGACTTCCTTGCCCTGATGGGCGATGCCGTGGACGACGTGCCCGGGGTAGAGAAGTGTGGGCCCAAGACGGCCGCCAAGTGGCTGGGCGAATACGGCTCGCTGGCCGCGATCATCGACAGGGCCGATGAGATCAAGGGCAAGATCGGCGACAACCTGCGCGCCGCGTTGCCGCGCCTGCCGCTGAATCGCGAGCTGGTCACCATCAAGACGGACGTGGCGCTGGACGGCGGCCCGGACACGTTGCCGTTACGCGAACGCCATGTCGACGAGCTGCGCGAGCTGTACGCACGCTACGGCTTCAACCAGGCGCTGAAGGAACTGGAAGGCGGGTCGCCCGATGCATCCGCCGTGGCCGAGAAGGAGCCGGGTCGCGCGCGCGGTACCGGACGCGTCGCCACGACGGCGCCGGACGAAGCCGTCGACCCGGCGCTGGGCGCTGCCGGCGAGTACACCGCCGTGACCACGCCGGAGCAACTGGAGGCGCTGGTGGCGCAGTTGCGCGCCGCGGACGAATTCGCCTTCGACACCGAGACCGACAGCCTCGACCCGATGCAGGCCAACCTGGTGGGCCTGAGCTTCGCCACCCGGACCGGCCATGCCGTGTACGTGCCGGTCGGGCACGACTACCCCGGTGCGCCGCCGCAGCTGGATCGCGCCGCGGTTCTCGCCGCGCTGTCGCCGGTGCTGTCCGACGCAGGCCGTCGCAAGCTGGGCCAGCACGGCAAGTACGACCTGCACGTGCTGCGCCGCCATGGCGTGGACGTGCAGGGCTACGCCGACGACACGATGCTGGAGAGCTTCGTACTGAACGCCGGCAGCAACCGCCACGACATGGACAGCCTGGCCAGGCGCTTCCTCGGCTACGACACCATCAAGTACGAAGACGTGGCCGGCAAGGGCGCGAAGCAGATCCCGTTCTCGCAGGTGGCCGTCGACGACGCCACCCGCTACGCCGCCGAGGACGCCGACATCACCCTGCGCCTGCACCGCGTGATCGCGCCGAGGCTGGCGGCGGAGCCTGGCCTGGAGCGCGTGTACCGCGACATCGAAATGCCGCTGGTGCCGGTGCTGGCGCGCATCGAGGCCAACGGCGTGATGATCGACGGCGACGAGCTGCGCCGGCAGAGCGCCGACCTGTCCAAGCGCATGCTCGCGGCGCAGCAGAAGGCCACCGAGCTGGCGGGCCGCACCTTCAACCTGGATTCGCCCAAGCAGCTGCAGGCGTTGCTGTTCGACGAACTGAAGCTGCCGGTGCTGGTGAAGACGCCGACCGGCCAGCCCAGCACCAACGAGGAGGCGCTGGAAGCCATCGCCGACCAGCACGAACTGCCGCGGGTGATCCTGGAATACCGCGGTCTGGCCAAGCTGCGCAGCACCTACACCGACAAGCTGCCGGAGATGGTCAATCCGGACACCGGTCGCGTGCACACCAGCTACCACCAGGCCGGCGCGGCGACGGGGCGGCTGTCCTCGACCGATCCCAACCTGCAGAACATCCCGATCCGTACCGACGACGGGCGCCGCATCCGCAAGGCCTTCGTGGCACCGCCGGGCCGCAAGCTGGTGGCCTGCGACTACTCGCAGATCGAGCTGCGCATCATGGCCCACCTGTCGCAGGATCCGGGCCTGGTGCGCGCGTTCGAATCCGGCGCCGACATCCACAAGGCGACGGCGGCGGAAGTGTTCGGCCGCAAGCTGGAAGAGGTCACCGCCAACGAACGCCGCGCCGCCAAGGCGATCAACTTCGGCCTGATGTACGGCATGAGCGCGTTCGGGCTGGCGCGCCAGCTGGGGATCGGGCGTGGCGAAGCGCAGGACTACATCGCGCTGTACTTCAGCCGTTACCCCGGCGTGCGCGACTACATGGAACGCACGCGCCAGCAGGCGCGCGAGCACGGCTATGTCGAAACCGTGCTCGGCCGCCGCCTGTACCTGGAGTACATCAACAAGGGCACGCAGGGGCAGCGTGCCGGCGCCGAGCGCGCGGCGATCAACGCGCCCATGCAGGGCACGGCGGCGGACATCATCAAGCGCGCGATGATCGGCGTGGATGCGTGGCTTGCGGATCACCGCAACCAGGCGCTGATGATCCTGCAGGTGCACGACGAACTGGTGTTCGAAGCCGACGCCGGTTTCGTGCCGGAACTGCTGGCCGAAGCGACTTCACGGATGGCCGCCGCCGCGCAACTGAGCGTTCCGCTGGTGGTCGACAGTGGGGTGGGAGACAACTGGGAAGAGGCCCATTGAGTCGGGCCTGAAAACGTTTTCCTTGCAGAACATGCACTTGCGAAAAGTTCAGGAAAACCCTGACAGGTATATTTGTATACCGGCCAGTTCAATAAACTGAATTCCTCCTGAATCTTACGGTTTTTTAACCGGAATCTTCACGAACCATCCATGTGCGGAGTGGTCATATAGCTCGCGACAGATGCAACGTCTGTCGCTGATCTCTCCCATCCCCTGGAGCGATCTCCCCCGGAGCGACGACCCCTCCCCAGGTCCCGCTCCTCTGGCCCCGCCGATCTCCCCCTGGTCTGCGGGGCTTTTTATTGCCTGTCGTTTGGCCCGATGCCGTGCGTTACCGTGCGCGGAGTCCTCGACCACGCGGTGCCGCATGAGCGCGATCCTCGAACCGATGTTCCAGCTGGCCATGCCGTGGTGGGCGTTCGTGCTGCGCGCCTGCGCGGTGTATTTCATTCTGCTGGCGATGATCCGCATGACCGGCAAGCGCACGATGGGGCAGTTCACGCCGTTCGACATGCTGCTGGTCGTGCTGCTGGGAAACGCGGTGCAGAACGCGCTGCTCGGCGATGACACGTCGGTGGGCGGCGGCCTGCTGCTGGCCGCCACCCTGATCGCGCTGAACTGGAGCGTGGGCCTGGTGTCGGCGCGATCGCCGAAGGTGGAGCGCTGGATCGAAGGCGTGCCGGTGCTGTTGGCGCGGGATGGGCAGGTCTATCGCGAGGTGCTGCGGCGGGAGCTGATCAGTCGCGAGGATTTCGAGAAGGCGATGCGCGAAGCCGGTTGCCTGGACATGGCCGACATCCGCTTGGCCGTGCTGGAGAACAACGGACATATCACGGTGGTGGGCCGGCAGCCCTGACAGCGGTTGTAGGAGCGACGTCAGTCACGACCGCACGTCATCCGATGCGTCAGGATTCGATTCAGCGCGGAAGAGCCGCCGTGGCGTCGCTTTCGAGGATGCTTCAACTGCCTGGCGGCAACAGGATTGTCGAGGGCGCGCGGTCGCGACTCACGTCGCTCCCACAGCAAGCACGTCAGGCGAATTCGGCCAGCCAGTCGCGTGGGCGCAGGTAGTCCGCCAGCCGCTGCTCGTCGCTGCCGTCTTCCGGCACATAGCCGTATTCCCAGCGCACCAGCGGCGGCAGGCTCATCAGGATGGATTCGGCGCGGCCGCCGCTCTGCAGGCCGAACAGCGTGCCGCGGTCGTAGACCAGGTTGAACTCGACGTAGCGGCCGCGCCGGTACAACTGGAACTGGCGTTCGCGCTCGCCGTAAGGCGCGTCCTTGCGGCGCGCGACGATGGGCAGGTACGCATCCAGGAAGCCGTCACCGACGGCACGCAGATAGCCGAAGTCCTGATCGAAGTCCTCACACAGATCGTCGAAGAACAGCCCGCCCACGCCGCGGGTCTCGTTGCGGTGCTTGAGGAAGAAGTACTCGTCGCACCAGCGCTTGTGCGCGTCGTAGCGGACCTGCCCGCCATACGGCTCGCACAGGTCGCGTGCGGTCCGGTGCCAGTGATGCACGTCCTCGTCGACCGGGTAGAACGGGGTCAGGTCGAAGCCGCCGCCGAACCACCATGCCACCGTTTCGCCATCGCGCTCGGCGCGGAAGTGGCGCACGTTCGCGTGGGTGGTGGGCAGGTAGGGGTTGCGTGGATGGAACACCAGCGACACGCCGACCGCGCGCCAGGAGGCGCCCGCAAGTTCGGGACGATGTGCGGAGGCGGAGGGCGGCAGCCGATCGCCGGAGACGTCCGAGAACCCGATGCCGGCCTGTTCGAACACTGCGCCATCGCGCAGTACGCGCGTGCGTCCCCCGCCGCGGATGGGCGAGGGATCGCCGGGTGCGCGGCTCCAGCCATCCTCATGGAAGCGCGCACTTCCATCGGCGGCCTCGATGGCGGCGCAGATGCGGTCCTGCAGGTCGGTCAGGTAATCGCGGACGGGCGTGATGTCGTTCATGCCGCGCATTCTACCGGCTGCGCTGCACCCACCCGAACTCGGCGCGCACGTGGGGGCGGCACAGCTGCCAGACGATTAGCGCATGCAGGGCGCCGAACGCCACCGCCGTCGCCCAGGCGAGTGCCAGCGACAGGCGGCGCAACGCGGCGAGTTCGGCCGCCAGTGACGCGGCATCGGGCGCCTTCGGCAGGTGGTCGATCCAGGCGAAGAGCGCGTCGATAACGGCGATGACGCCGAAGTTGGCGGCCGCGCCCAGCACCAGGAAGGCGACGAAACCCCACCAGCCCCACGCGCGGCGGCGCAGCAGGCCCACCGACACCGCCAGGAAGGCGCCGCTCACCAGCAGCAACCCGACCGTGATGGCCACCAGGTGCGACAGCACCCACCGCACCCCTGCAGGACTCGGCTGCGTCGCCAGAAAGGCGAGGACGCTGTCGGTCGCGCCGCCGTGGAGCACCAGCAGTGCGACCAGCACCTGCACGGCGGCGTACAGCGTCGCCACGATGCCCATCACGATCGACACCTTCGCGGTGACGGTGACGAAGGCGGTGCCGTTCGTGGTGGAAGGCGATGCGGCCATGCGCTACTTCAGGTTCTGCTCGAACAGCTTCAGCACGCGCTTGTACTCGTCCAGCCACGAGTCCGATCGCGTGAAGCCGTGGCGCTCCAGCGGATACGCCGCCAGTTCCCAGTTGTCCTTGCGCAGTTCGATCAGCTTCTGCGTCAGCACCACCGAGTCCTTGAAGAACACGTTGTCGTCGATCATGCCGTGCGCGATCAGCAGGTGGTCCTGCAGGCCGTCGGCGTACTCGATCGGCGACGAGGCGCGGTAGGCCTCGGGGTCCAGTTCCGGCGTGTTGAGGATGTTGCTGGTGTACTCGTGGTTGTACTGCGTCCAGTCCACCACCGGCCGCAGCGCGGCGCCGGCCTTGAATGTGCCCGGCGAGCGGAACAGCGCCATGAAGGTCATGAAGCCGCCGTAGCTACCGCCGTAGATGCCGGCGCGGTCGCGGTCGCCCTGCTTCTGCTCCACCAGCCAGTCCAGGCCGTCGAGATAGTCCTCGAGCTCGGGGTGGCCCATGTTGCGGTAGATCGCCGTGCGCCAGTCGCGTCCGTAGCCTTCGCTGGCGCGGTAGTCCAGATCGAGCACGATATAGCCGCGCTCCACCAGCAGGTGGTGGAACATCTGCTCGCGGAAGTAGTTGGGATAGCGTGCGGTGACGTTCTGCAGATAGCCCGCGCCGTGCACGAACATCACGATGGGATAGCGCTTGCCCGGTTCCATCGTCTCCGGGCCGTAGTACTTGCCCCAGACCACGCCGGCGCCATGTTTCGACGGTACCTGCACGTACTGCGGCTCGTGCCAGCGGCGCGCCTTGAAGGCCGCGGAGCGGGTATCGGTGAGCTGCCGCGCCTGGCGGCCATCCATGCCGACCACCGACAGCTGCGCGGGCGTGTAGCTGCGCGAATGGCGGACCAGCAGCTGGCGGCCGTCCGGCGAGGCGCTGAAGCTCTCCACGCCGTCGAGTGCGGTGACTTCGCGCACGAGGTTGCTGGCGAGGTCGAGTGCGCAGACTTCATAGTCGCCCGGCCAGGCGCGGTTGCACAGGAACAGGAAACCGTTGCCGTCCGGCGCCACCTGCGGCTCGGAGACTTCCCATTTGCCCGACGTGCGTGCGCGGAATCTGTCCGAACCCGTCGCCGTGTAGAGGTGCGAGTAGCCGGACTCTTCCGACAGCAGCCATAGCGTGCGGTTGTCCGGCAGCCAGCCGAACTGGTTGAAGCCCCAGTTGATCCAGGCCGCGTCGGTCAGGCGGTGGCGTGGCTGCAGGCGCGCGCCGGGCAGATCGACCGTGGCGATCCAGCGGTCCTTGTTGTCCACGGCATGGATCTGCACCGCGACCTGCGTGCCGTCGTCGGTCCACGCCATCGCGCTGCCGTCGCTGTCGTTCTCCACGCGCACGTCGCGGTGGCGCTTCAGTGGCTCCTGGCCGGCCTTCTTGCGCAGCGCCGCCAGCGGATCCTTGTCGATGCCGGGCAACGGGTCGAACGCGAGCGGCTTCACGCTGCCATCGGCCAGGTCCACGCGCCACAGCGCATGCGGCAGGGGCGCGTTGCGTCCCACGCGCGTCCGCACGTCCTGGAATTCCTCGTAGCCCGATTCGGTGACGTACTTGGGCATCTTGCCGCCTTGTCCGGCATCGGCGCCCTTCTTCCGCGTGACCACCAGCAGCCATCGGCCATTCGGCGACAGCGAGCTGGATTCGATCTCCACCTCGGCGCCCAGGTAGATCGGGGCCGGCGCGCGCGTGGGATCGGCCTTGCGCCATGCCTCGGCCTGCTTCTGCGCGGCCTCGCGCTGGGCGCGGTCGTCGGCCAGCGTGCGGATCGTGCGCAGCTGCTGCTCGCGCAGCGCATCGGCCTTGGGCGGGGCCAGCGGATCGCGTTCGGCCTTGAGTTCGGCGACGACGGCGGTGCCGGTGCCGGTGCCGGCGGTCCAGCGGTACCAGCTGTTGCCCGCCCGCCATAGCACCGCGCCGTCGGCGCCGAAGCGCGCCTGCTGTTCCACCTCATTGGTGCGGGTGACCTGGGTCAGCGCTCCGCTGCGCAGGTCGCGCACGAACAGGTCGCCGTTGCGCGCGAGCAGCATCCGCTGGCGGGCGACATCGTAGACCGGGTTCGCGGCGTCCAGGTGCGCGCGCTGGTCGTCGGCGATGCGATGCGCGGCGGCGCCGTCGAGCGCCTGTTGGAAGGTGTCGCGCACGCTGCTGCCGTCGCGCTTGAGTTCGTACTGCACCTGTTTGCCGTCCCAGGTCCACCAGGCACGTTCCACCGGCGGACCGATCCAGTCCGGTTCCGCCATCGCCTGTTCCAGCGTGAACGGCGCGGACGTCTGGGCGTTCACCGAGGGGGCGAGGGCGAACGGCAGCAGCAAGGCAAGCAGGGCGGGGCGCATCGGGCATCCGTTAGTGCAAGGTGAAGAGGCGAAGATTACCAGCCCCTCCACCCGGCTCCGGCCGCCGATCGTCACGGCCCGCGCGTCGGCGGCGCGGGTTTCGCGCATGGGGTATTTCCCGCACAATCCCCGCTTGTCCACTCGCAGGGCGCACGACGCGCGGATGCACGCCTACGTCTACAAGAGCCAGCGCAAGGCCGACACGTTCGTCTACCTGGCGGCGCGCGACGATTTCGGTCGCGTGCCTGAGCCGCTGCGCACGCAACTGGGCGCGCTGACGTTCGTGCTGGACGTGGCCCTGACCGCGGACCGCAAGCTGGCCCGCGAGGATGCCGCCGTCGTGCGCACCAACCTGGCGGCGCAGGGCTTCCACATCCAGTTCCCGCCGCAACCCGATCCTGCCGCCCGTCCCGATGCCTGAGTCCCGGCTGCAGACCCGCCCCGTCGCCGTGGTCGCCTTGCTGGCGGGCCTGCTGCTGGCTGGCGCCGGCGGTTTGGCCGGGGGCGTGCTGGCCGCACTCGGCGCCTGTCTGGCACAGCCGGCCGTCGCGCTGGGGGTGTCCTGGCTGCGTGGCACGCGCGTGCTGGCGCCGGCCCGTGCATGGCGCGAGGACGTGCCCGCCCTGCTGCTGGCCTGGGCGGCCGCTTTTGCCGGCACGGCGGTGCTGCTGGCCTGGCCGCTGGCTTCGCTGCGCGACACCGGCAGCCTGCCTGCCGCGCTGGGCGTCAGCGCGGTGGTCGGCGCGGTGATCGTGGGGCTGTGGCGCACGTGGCCGCTCTGGCACGGGCTGGAACGCGACGGCGGCGCCCTGTCCGCGCACTGGCGCGGCCTGGTGGAACGCGACTTCCACGCATGGCGCGGTTTGGCGGTGGCCATACTGTTGGCGCTGGCCGTCGGCGGTGGGCTTTGGCTGGCCTGGCCCGGCCTGGTGCCGGACGGCCTGCGCACCGGTTCGGCGGTGGCCTACGCGTTGCTGCTGCCGGTGCTGCACTGGGGCGTGCAGCGGCTGGAGGGCGCAGGCGTGCTGCCCGTCGTGGACATGCCGGATATCCGGAGCGACGCCGCCACGCCCGAACCGGCGATCGAGACAGCTGCCCAGGCACTGGATCTGGACCAGGCGCTGTTCGAAGCCGCACGCGGTGGGCGCGTCGAGCGCGCGCTGGAGTTGATCGAAGCCGGGGCGGATCCGCATGCGCTGCCACCCGAAGGCGCGCGCGACCAGCGCAGCCTGGGCGCGCTGGCGGCGGTGCTGCCCGACCTGCGCCTGCTGCGCACGCTGATCGCGCATGGCGTGGACCTCAACCACGCGCATGCCGGGGTCACCCCGCTGTTGGCGGCCACCCGCGACAGCTGGCACGGCCGGCCCGACGCGGTCACCACCCTGCTGGCCAACGGTGCCGATCCCCGCATCGCCGATGCGGACGGCAACACGCCGCTGCACCATGCCGCCCGCAGTTCCGACCCCGGTGTGGTGGCGCTGCTGCGCGACGCCGCCGCCGAACTGGATGCGCTGAACCACGACGGCCTGACGCCGCTGGGGGTGGCCTGCGTGGCGGGTAACTGGCGGCTGGCGAAATTCCTGCTGGAACGCGGCGCACGTCCCGACCCGCAGGACGGACAGCCGGTCCTGCTGGCCGCCGCGTCGACCGAAGAGGACGATCCCGCCGGCGTGCAGCTGCTGCTCAAGCACAAGGCGAAGGTGGACGCGCGCGACGCGCAGCGCCGCAGCGCCCTGCACGAGGCGGCCCATGCCGGCCATGCCGAGATCACGGCCACGCTGCTGGCCGCTGGCGCCGACGTGCACGCCCGTGACGCCCTGCAGCGCACGCCGTGGCTGGAGGCCGCGCGCGGCGCGCATCTGAACGTACTGGACAAGCTGGCCGATGCCGGCGCCGATCGCCACGCCGTGGATGCCGATCGCCGCAATGCCTTGATGCTGGCGTGCACCGCGGAGCAGGGGTCCCCGGCCCTGGTGCGCCGGTTGCTGGAATGGGGCGTGGATCCCGCCTCGACCGACGCGCAGGACCGGCGCGCCGTCGACCTGGCGGCGGAAGCCGGGCGCTGGGCGCTGGTCTCCGTGCTGGACCCCGGCTATGCGCTGCCTACCGCGGTGGCGGCCGGCGACGACGAGGCCCCGCCCGATCGCGCGCCGGTGGCGCTGCTGCGTGACGGTCTGGCGAGCGGGCAGGTGGAAGGCCTCGACGCACTGGCGCGCCTGAGTGCGCGGGACGAACTGGGCGCGCTGTTGCACGACCCGGAGATGCAGCGTCCGGCACGCCTGGCGTGGCTGCTGCGCCACGGGGCCGATCCGGACAGCCGCGACGCACGCGGCGACACCCTGGTGTTCTCGCTGATGTCCCGTGGCCCGGCCGCCGTGCCGGCGCTGGTCCCGGTGCTGGCGCGCGGCGTCTCGCCGGCCGGGGCCGGTGGGCTGGCCTGCTTCATGGCGGCGTGCGCGGCGGACGACCAGGCCGCGCGGACCCTGGAATCCTTCGCCCTCGATCTGCTGGAGCGCGGCGCAGACCCGTTCGCGCCTTCACCGCAGGGCGATCCGGCCCTGTCGCTGGCGGTGCGGCTGGGCTGGCAGCGCCTGCTCGACCGCCTGCTCGACATTGGGGTGGACCGCGAAGCGCGCGACAGCCATGGCATGACCGCGCTGCACCTGGCGGCCGTGCTCGGCCGCGAAACCGCGCTGAAGCAGCTGATCGCGAAGGGCGCATCGCCCGATGCGCGCGCCGCCGACGGGCAGACGCCGCTGGGCGTCGCACTGGCCTGCGGTCGTCGCGACCTGGCCGATTGGCTGGACTGGCGTACCTGGTCGCTGCCGCGGCGCGCGCTGCGTGCGTCGGACCTGCCGGCGGCGGCGATGGCCGGCGACCGCGACGCCGTGCGGCGGTTGCTCGACCTGGGCTTCGATGTCGATTCGCCGGATGCGCAAGGGTGCACTGCCCTGCTGCGCGCGTCCGGTGGCGGCTTCGGGTCCACCGTGGACCTGCTGCTCGCCCGCGGCGCCGATCCGCAGCGCGCGGCCACCACCGGCGCCACGCCGCTGTCGGCGGCGGTCAGCATGCGTCAGGCCGATATCGTCGGCGCGCTGCTCGCGGCCGGTGCCGACATCGAACACCGCCTGCCCGGCGGCGTCACCGTGTTGATGCTCGCGGCCGCGCTGGGCCTGCCGGAGATCGTCGCGCGCCTGATCACCGCCGGCGCCAATGTGCATGCCGGCGATGCGCAGGGGCTGACGCCGCTGCACTGCGCGGCGCTGTACGGCTTCACTGCGCGCGAGAAGCCGCGCCTGGTCGCCCTGCTCGACACGCTGCTGCTGTCGGGCGCGGAATCCGAGCAGGTGGCCGCCGGCGCGGTGACGCCGCTGCTGCTGCTGCTCGGCGCCCGTGCCGAGCCTGGCACGGCATGCGACGAAGAGGTCGTGCTGGCCGGCCTGGAACGCCTGCTCGACGAAGGCGTGTCGCTGGACGTGCAGGACCCGCGGGGCTTCGGCCCGCTGCATCTGGCCTCGCTGCACGGCCTGCTGCGGGTGGTCAGCCGACTGCTGCGCGCCGGCGCCGATCCGGAGTTGCGCGACACCCTGAACCGCACCCCGCGCGAGATCGCGGTGATGCGCGGCTTCATCGATGTGGCCGCCGAGTTCGTACCGGTCGCGCCGGGCGCGGGCGCCTCGATGGCGCGCTTCCTGCGCGACCGAGGCTAGCGCACGCCGGGCGGCGTACCGTCGCCGCTCGCATCCGCCTCGAACAGTCGCTCCAGGTCGCTGATCGCGTCGCGCGCGGTCTGGATCACCGCACCATCGTCGTCGTAGACCAGGTACTGCGCGCGCAGCAGCTTCTCGTCGTGCGCGCGGAAACGGCGCGTGTGCTCGGCGGCGGTTTCGGGCGGCACGCCCAGCTCCACCAGGACCTGCTGCGCCATCTCCAGACTCGAGCCCAGCGTTTCCCGGTAGGCCTCCGCGCTGAGGTCCATCAGCCGCCACGCATGCTGGCGGTTGCGCGCGCGCGCCAGCACGCGGGCCTCGGGGAACATCCGCCGGATCAACCGCGTGGCCTTGATGTTGGTGTCGGGGTCGTCCATGGCGATCACGAATACCTTCACGTGCTGCGCGCCCGCCGAACGCAGCAGGTCCGGTCGGGTCGGGTCGCCGTAGTACAGCCGGATGTTGCCGAAGCGCCGCAGCGTGTCCACGGTTTCCGTGCTGTGTTCCAGCGCGACGAAGGGAATGCGCTGCGCGGTGAGCAGGCGCGCGACGATCTGGCCGAACCGGCCCATGCCGGCGATCAGCACCTGCGGCTGCGCGTCGGGGATCTCGTCGAAGGTACGGCCCTGCGGCGGTGGACGCTTCACCTCCGCCAGCAGGCGATGCAGGCCCAGCAGCAGCACCGGCGTCAGCGCCATCGAGACGCCGACGATGGCGGTCAGCTGGTTGCGCAGTTGGGCGTCCATCAGCTTCACCCGGGCCGCTTCGCTGAAGACCACGAAGGCGAACTCGCCGCCCAGCCACAGGGTACCGGCCAGCATCAGCGCGCCGCGCGGGTCCAGTCGCCCCGGCCAGCGGCCGATGCCGAACAGCAGCGCGAACTTGACCGTCAGCAGGGTCGCCACGCCCGCGGTGATCAGTTCGGGCTGCGCCACCACCGCGTCCAGGTCGATGTCCATGCCGACAGCGATGAAGAACAGGCCCAGCAGCAGGCCCTTGAACGGGTCGATCTGCGATTCCAGCTCGTGGCGGAATTCGGAATCGGACAGCAGCACGCCGGCCAGGAACGCGCCCAGGCCCGCGCTCAGGCCGGCCAGCTGCATGAACCAGGCGATGCCCAGCACCACCAGCAGCGCGGTGGCGGTGAATACCTCGGGCATGCGCGTGCGCGCGACGATGCGGAACAGGTGGCGCAACACCAGCCGGCCGCCGAAGATCACGATCGCGATGGCGCCGATGGCGTGGAACACCATCGTCCAGGTCAGCGTTTCGTTCTTCGCGCCGCCCAGCAGCGGGATCGCGGCCAGCAGCGGGATCGCCACCAGGTCCTGGAACAGCAGGATGGCGAAGCCGAGCCGGCCGTGTTCGCTGGTCAGTTCCTTGCGTTCGGACAGCAGCTGCAGGCTGACCGCGGTGGACGACAGGGCCAGGCCCAGGCCGACCACCAGCGCGGTCTTCCAGTGATGCTCGAACAGCAGCGCGATCCCGCCCAGCAGCAGCGCGCTCAGCAGTACCTGCAACCCGCCGGCGCCGAACACCGGCTTGCGCATCACCCGCAGGCGCGAGGGCGACAGCTCCAGGCCGATGACGAACAGCATCATCACCACCCCAATCTCGGCGGCGTTGAGGATGCGGTCGGCGTCGCGCACCAGCGCCAGGCCGTCCGGGCCCAGCACCACGCCGGCCACCAGATACGCCAGCACCGCGCCCAGCCCGAACCGCTTGAACACCGGCACCGCGATCACCGCGGCCAGCAGGAACACCAACGCCAACTCAAGACCACTACCGTGCATGCGCCACCTCGTGGGGATAGTATGCGGCGGACAGGGCCGGACCGGCCCGCTTCCAGGGATAGAGGAGGGCGTATGAGGCAGCGCGGTGTTTGGTTGGCGTGGATGCTCGTAGGCATGGCGGCTTTCGTGCAGAGCGCCTGGGCGCAGGGCCCGGGCGCCGTGCGCAAGCAGGTCGAGGCCAGCATGCGGGTGACCGGCATGCTCACGATCCGCACCGATGGCAGCGTAGCGGCGGTGGAGCTGGACACGCCGGACCGGTTGCCCGAGGGCATCCCCGCCTTCGTTTCCGGGGTTGCGGCGTCATGGCGCTTCGAGCCGGTGGTCATCGACGGTGCCGCCAAGCAAGTACGCACCAAGATGAGTGCGCGTCTGGTGGCCAAGTCCACCGGCGACGGCAAGATGCTGGTGTCGGTGCGTGGCGCGGACTTCGGCGACTACGAGGCGACGCCGCCGGAGGAGCGCGTCAGCAGCGTGGTCATGAAGCCGCCAGGCTATCCGATGGCGGCCGCGCAGAGTGGCGCCCAGGGGACGGTGTACCTGCTGCTGAAGATCGATCCCGATGGTTCCGTCAGCGACGTGGTCGCCGAGCAGGTGAACCTGCGCATGGTCGCCAGCGAGGCGCAGATGCGCCAGTTCCGCGACCGGTTCGCGCGTGCCGCCGTCGGTGCGGCGGAGAAATGGACGTTCAAGCCGCCCAGCCGGGGCGAAGCCGCCAGTCAGCCGTATTGGGTGGTGCGCGTGCCGGTGGATTTCAACTTCGGCGGCAAGCGCCGTTACGGCCAGTGGGAAGCCTACGTGCCCGGCCCGCGCGAGCGCGTCTCCTGGTCGCGGGACGAGGACCGCCCCGGATTCTCGCTCGATACGCTCGCAGATGGTGGCGTGCACATGGCGGGCGACACCCGGGGGCCGAAACTGCTCACCCCACTGGGTGGCGAGGGCTCGTAGCGTCCCGGTCGGCGCGGCGGAAGGCGATGGTCATCCGCCGCCGAGTGCCTGCAACAGGTGCTTGCCGTACTTCCCCGTCGATGTGGCCGTCACCGTCACGACCGCATAGGCGAATACGCCGCCCGCCAGCGCGACCCCCGCGATGGCGGGCCAGGCCCACCGGCGCGGTAGCGTGATGCGCCGGTGCAGGTTGCGGATGAAGCACTCCGCCACCAGCAGGTTGGGCAAGAAGAACAGATAGAGGATGGCGTAGTCGAACGGTCCGCTGGTGTCGCCGGCGCCCATGCCGAGACCGCCGGTGAGATCCTTCCAGGCGCGGATCTCCAGATCGAACACCCAGGACCCCAGCACCATCGCGAACAGGCGGATCGCCCATGCGCGATGCCGATCGAAGCGTTTCGCCCGGGCGTGCACGAAGGCCATGACGGCGCACAACATCATCACCGCGCCCCAGAGGCCGAAGGCGATCGACGCCGCGGGCGTGTAGGCGCCATGGGTAAGGATGAACGACATGCCGCCCACGCCGGCGAGGACGCCGGCGGTGACGTAGACGCGGCCCGTCCAGCGGTGCACGCCACGATGGCGGCTGCGGATGCGCGACGACAGCAGGATCGGCCACGCCAGCACCAGCACGGTGCCCATCGCGAAGTGCAGGCCGATGCCGAGATTTGCGATCCAGTCCGCCGCGGTCGGCATCGCCAGCCCGTCCACCAGCGCATGCCATTGACCGAAGTTCCGCTGGCTGGCGCCGGCGGCGCGCAGCACGATGTAAAGGCCGAAGGCGACCAGCCCGACCAGTGCGAGAAGCTGGAACGTGCGGCCGAGCCCGCGCAGCAGGCGTTGCTCGGGCGCATCGGCGCCGGGCGGGCGGGCGCGTGCGGGCGACAGGTCCATGGGGTTTCTCCGGTGCCATCAGCGGATCGCGATCGACCCGCAGCCTCGCCCATGGCGTCGTCCAGATCGTTAGGCCAGTCGCAGGAAGTCGTGAGGCCGTGCACTTCGACGGTCGCGCGGGACGCCCGCCCGCGCACCTATACTCGGAGGCCGAGGGCCCTGTCCGCTGGGAAAGCGCATGCCGCAGCCGGATCCCGATCGCCTTGTCTTCAGCGACGTGGTCATCGACTTCGCCGGCCGGCGCCTGCTGCGCGGCGGGGCCGAACAGGCGCTCGAACCCAAGGCGTTCGCCGTGCTTGCGTTGCTGGCGTCGTCGCCGGGCCGGGTGTTCGGCCGCGACGAAATCCTGGATGCGGTCTGGGGCCACCGGCACGTGACCCAGAGCGTGCTCAATCGCGTCATGAGCCTGCTGCGCCAGGCGCTGGGTGAGGATGCCCAGCAGCCGCGCCTGCTGCATACCGTGTACGGCATCGGCTACCGCTTCGACGTGCCGGCCACGGAAGGTGTCGCGGCGCCTGCCGTCCCGGCCGGCCGGGCGCGGCCACGTTGGCCGCGGGTCGCGACCGTGGCCGTACTGGGGCTACTGGTCGTCGGTGCCGTCGCGTGGAAGATGCGCGGACCCGTCGGGCCCGCCTCGCCGCGCGCTGTCCTCGTGGCGCAGGCGCAACCGTCGCTGGCGGTGCTGCCGTTCGTCGACCTCTCGCAGGCCCGTGACCAGGGCTATCTCGCCGATGGCTTGGCCGAGGAGATCCGAGACCAGCTGGCGCAGTCGCCCGCCCTGCGCGTGGTGGGTCGCACGTCCAGTGCCGCGTTCCGGGGCAGGGACGACGACCTGCGTGCGATCGGCCGTGCGCTGGACGTGGCATATCTGCTGGAAGGCAGCGTACGCCGGGAGGGGAGTCGCCTGCGGGTTACCGCGCAGCTGGTTCGTGCCGAAGACGGGTCCCATCTGTGGTCGAAGACCTATGCGCGCGACCTGCGCGACATCTTCGCGGTGCAGGACGGCATCGCGCGGGACGTGGCCCTCGCCCTGCGAGTGAAGCTGGACGTGGCCAGGTTCAACCGCGAGCAGGGCGGCACGACCCGGGTCGATGCCTATGAGCGCTTCCTGCGCTGGCGCGACATCGTGATGCGCGAGCAGTTCGATGTGGACCATGACCGGGAGCGTCTGCGCCTTGCGCGCGAGATGGTCGCGCTGGATCCGGCATGCGTGCTGTGCCAGGACGCGCTGGCGTCGTCGCTCACCGCGATGGCGAAGGAACTTGATGGTCCGCAGCCGGACCGGCTGCGGGCCGAGGCCGCGCAGGTCCGCGCGCATATCGCCCGCATCGCGCCGGGCAGCTGGGTGGCCAGGCGCGACCGCTCGAATGCGCTATGGCGGGAAGGTCGCTACGCCGACGCCATTGAGCTGGCCAAGCAGGTCGCCGACGGTGGGCCTTTGAGCAAGGAGCGTACCTGGGACTATGCCTACATGCTCTACGCCGTGGGACACCTGGAGGACACCATCGCCCTGGTGGAACGGGTACGCGCCGTGGAGCCCAGGGCCCTGTTCCTCTCGCGCGACCTGCAGTACGACTACACCGCTGCCCGCCGTTACCAGGACGCCGAGGCCGAGTATCAGCGTGGCCGGCGGCTGGAAGGCAGCCAGCACGAGGCGGACTATGTCGCCTTCGTCCGCCAGCTGGCGGGGAAGCGTGGCGGGGGCCAGCCTGAACTCCGGGATCTGCACCGGCGATTGCAGGCGCACGAAGGCTTCGATACGCCGTTCTTCCGCGAACTGGGAAACGTGCTCGGCGATCGCGATGCGATGCTCGAACTCGTGCGCCGGGCGATCCGAGACGAGGCCTACGCGGGCGAGGCTATGTACGTTCAAACCGGCGTGGCCGATGCCCTGGGCGATGCGGACCTGGCGGTGGCCGCGCTGCGCCGCGAACTGGAGGCCGAGCCGGGGTTCGGCGAGGGCACAATGGCGCAGTACTCCCATGTCGCCTTCTGGAACGCGCCGTACTCCGGCCTGCGCGCGCACCCGGGCTTCAAGGCGCTGCTCGTGCAGGCCGGTATCGTCGACTACTGGCGCCAGACCGGGCGTTGGGGCGATGGTTGCGCGCCGCTGGGCGCGCAGGATTTCCAGTGCCGGTAACGAAAACGCCCCGCATCGCGGGGCGTTTCGTCGATCGTGCGCTGGATCAGCGCTTCATCGAGCTGAAGAACTCGTCGTTGGACTTGGTGTTCTTCATCTTGTCCAGCAGGAATTCCATCGCCGCGATCTCGTCCATCGGGTGCAGCAGCTTGCGCAGGATCCAGATCTTCTGCAGCAGCTCCGGTTCGATCAGCAGGTCCTCGCGGCGGGTGCCGGAGCGGTTGATGTCGATGGCCGGATAGACGCGCTTCTCGGTGATGCGGCGGTTCAGGTGCACTTCGCTGTTGCCGGTGCCCTTGAACTCTTCGTAGATCACCTCATCCATCTTGCTGCCGGTCTCGACCAGCGCGGTGGCGATGATGGTCAGCGAGCCGCCTTCTTCCACGTTGCGCGCGGCGCCGAAGAAGCGCTTCGGGCGATGCAGGGCGTTGGCGTCTACGCCACCGGTCAGCACCTTGCCGGAGCTGGGCACGACGTTGTTGTAGGCGCGGGCCAGGCGGGTGATCGAGTCGAGCATGATCACCACGTCCTTCTTGTGCTCCACCAGGCGCTTGGCGCGCTCGATCACCATCTCGGCGACCTGAACGTGGCGCGCGGCCGGCTCGTCGAAAGTCGAGCTGACCACTTCGCCGCGCACGGTGCGCTGCATCTCGGTGACTTCTTCCGGACGCTCGTCCACCAGCAGCACGATCAGGTGCACGTCCGGGTGGTTGGTCGTGATAGCGGTGGCGATCTGCTGCATCATGATCGTCTTGCCCGCCTTGGGCGGCGACACGATCAGCGCGCGCTGGCCCTTGCCCTGCGGCGCCATCAGGTCGAGGATGCGGCCGGCGATGTCTTCCGACGACCCGTTGCCGCGCTCCAGGGTGAAGCGGCGGCGCGGGAACAGCGGGGTCAGGTTCTCGAACAGCACCTTGTTCTTCGACGCTTCCAGCGGCTCGCCGTTGATCGTGTCGATGGTCGACAGCGCGAAGTAGCGCTCGCCGTCCTTCGGCCAGCGGATGCGGCCGGCCAGGTGGTCGCCGGTGCGCAGGTTGAAGCGGCGGATCTGGCTGGGGCTGATGTAGACGTCGTCCGGGCCGGCCAGGTAGCTGGCCTCGGCGGCGCGCAGGAAGCCGAAGCCGTCCGGCAGGATTTCCAGCACGCCGTCGGCGGCGACGCCTTCACCGTGGCGGGTCAGCACCTTCAACAGGGCGAAGATCACGTCCTGCTTGCGGGCGCGGGCAACGCCTTCCTGGATGTTCAGCTGCTCGGCGATGTCCAGCAGCTTGGGCGCAGGCATGCGCTTGAGATCGCCCAGCGAGTACTGCGGGAAACCCTCCGGCACGTTCGGCATCGCACGCGGAACGAATGGCTCCTGGCCGCCGCCGTTGCCGTCCTGCGGCATGCCGTCGTGGCCCTGGCGGTCTCGCTCCCGGTTGCGATCGCGGCGGTTGCGGAAGCGGTCGCGGCGGTTGTTGCCGAAGCGGTTGCCGTCGCGGTCGCCACCTTCGTGCTGCTGGCCGCCCTGTGCCTGCGCGCCGGCGTTCTCGCTGGCGCCCTGCGACGGTGCCGGGGCGGTGGGTGCCGGGGGCGCCTCGGGGGCCGCGGCGCGTTCGGCGACCGGCGGCAGCGGAAGCTGCGGCGCGGGATCGACCGCGCGCTCGGCGGGGGCGGCGGTATCGGCGGCGGGAGTCTTTGGGGCGCGGGTCTTGCGCACGCGCTTCTCGGCGGGGGCGCCGGTTTCGTTGCTGCTGTCGGACAAGTTGCGAATCCTCGCTAAGTGGCGAGCGCCGGCGTTGCGGCGGCGGGTGAGTAAAAGGAGACGGGGGCTTCAGATGGGTGCGGCGCATCCCCTGCGCCGGAATTCGGGTTCGACACTATCACCGGGCCTGGGTGGCGGCAAGCCGGGCCGCCACGGCGGGTTCAAGCGGATTCAGCCAGCGCGCCCCGGCGTACGGGGCGCCAGCGGTTCAGGCGGCCTGGGAGCCCAGGGCCTTGTCGATCATCTGGGTCAGCTGGCCCTTGCCGACGGCGCCGATCTGGGTGGCCTGGATCTGGCCGTCCTTGAACAGCAGCAGCATCGGGATGGACCGCACGTGGTACTTGATGGCGGTGGCGCGGTTCTCGTCCACGTTGACCTTGGCGACCTTCAGCTTGCCGCCGTAGGTCTCGGCCAGTTCGTCCAGGACCGGCGAAATCATCTTGCAGGGGCCGCACCATTCGGCCCAGAAGTCCACCAGCACCGGCTCGCCGGACTGCAGCACGGCGGCGTCGAAATCGGCATCGCCGACGTGGGTCACTTTGTCGCTCACGGGGATCTCCTGCGGGGTCCGCGGACGGGCGCGGACGGGTTCGGGCCGGGACGGCCTCCACGATTGGGGTAAACTGGGGCGTTCCGCGACCTTTTCAAGGTTACCCAGGTGGTCGCGCAACCCGGCACAGGGGGCGCAGTGTGCGACGCCGGTTCGGCCGATGCAAGCACACCCACCGCATTCACACGACACGCGCGCGGAACACAGCGACGCAAAAGAAGAAGGCATGAGCGACAAACCGTTAACCGACATCACGTTCTCCTCGTTCGACCTGCATCCGGCGCTGCTCGCCGGGCTGGAAGGCGCAGGTTTCTCCCGCTGCACGCCGATCCAGGCGATGACGTTGCCGGTCGCCCTGGCGGGGCGCGATGTCGCCGGCCAGGCGCAGACCGGCACCGGCAAGACGCTGGCGTTCCTGGTGGCGGTGATGAACCGCCTGCTGAGCCGCCCGGCGCTGGCCGAGCGCAACCCCGAGGATCCGCGCGCGCTGATCCTGGCGCCCACGCGCGAATTGGCCATCCAGATCCACAAGGACGCGGTGAAGTTCGGCGCCGACCTGGGCCTGCGCTTCGCCCTGGTCTATGGCGGCGTGGACTACGACAAGCAGCGCGAACTGCTGCAGAAGGGCGTGGACGTCATCATCGCCACGCCCGGCCGGCTGATCGACTACGTCAAGCAGCACAAGGTGGTCAGCCTGCACGCCTGCGAGGTGTGCGTGCTGGACGAAGCCGACCGCATGTTCGACCTGGGCTTCATCAAGGACATCCGTTTCCTGCTGCGGCGCATGCCCGAGCGCACCACCCGGCAGACGCTGCTGTTCTCGGCCACCCTCTCGCACCGCGTGCTGGAGCTGGCCTACGAGCACATGAACGAGCCGGAGAAGCTCGTCGTCGAGACCGAGTTCATCACCGCAGCCAAGGTGCGGCAGAAGCTGTACTACCCGGCCGACGAGGAGAAGATCCCGCTGCTGATCGGCCTGCTGTCGCGCAGCGAGGGCGCGCGCACCATGGTGTTCGTCAACACCAAGGCGTTCGTCGAACGCGTGGCCCGCGCGCTGGAACGCGCCGGCTACCGCGTCGGCGTGCTGTCCGGCGACGTGCCGCAGAAGAAGCGCGAGTCGTTGCTGAAGAAGTTCCAGGCCGGCCAGCTGGAACTGCTGGTGGCCACCGACGTGGCCGCGCGCGGCCTGCATATCGATGGCGTGTCGCACGTGTTCAACTTCGACCTGCCGTTCGATGCCGAGGACTATGTGCACCGCATCGGCCGCACCGCTCGCCTGGGCGCCGAGGGCGATGCGATCAGCTTCGCGTGCGAGCGCTATGCGATGTCGCTGCCCGACATCGAGGCCTACATCGAGCAGAAGATCCCGTCCGAGCCGGTCACCGCGGAGCTGCTGACGGCGCTGCCGCGTCCGGAGCGTCCGAAGCCGGTGGCAGGCGAAGGCGATGACGAAGAAGAAAGCATCGGCCAGATCTTCCGCGAGGCGCGCGAACAGAAGGCCGCCGACGAAGAACGCCGTGGGGGTGGCCGCAAGCTCGGTGGCGCCGGCGGCGCCGGTCGTCGCGACGGTACCCGCCGCGACGGTCCGCGTTCGGCCGACGGCAAGCCGCGCCCGCCGCGCGCACCCCGTGCGCCGCGCCCCGAAGGCGAGGCGGTCGCACCGGTGGCGCCCGCCGCCGCCGTGCCGCGTCCTGAGGCGGCCGCGCTGCCCGAAGGCGAGCGCAAGCCGCGCAAGCGCCGTCGCCGCCGTCATGGCCGTCCGCTGGAAGGGGCCGAAGGCGCCGTGGCGAATGTCGCACCGGCCGCATCCAAGCCGGTCGCCGCACCGAAGCCTGCCGACGACAATGCGGGTTTCCTGACCCGGCTGGGCCGCAAGATCCGCGCGCTGGTATCCGGCAGCTGAGCCCGGACATCGTGCGCATCGTGGAAAAGCCGGGCATGTCCCGGCTTTTTCTTTGCGCGTCGGCATCGCCAGCGTCTTCGTCGGTCCGGCATAATCGGCGTACATGAGCGTCCTGCGATTCGAAAACGTCAGCAAGCAATACCCCGGCGGCCACGCGGCGCTGGAGGACGTCAGCTTCGAGGTGGCCGAAGGCGAGATGCTGTTCGTCACCGGGCATTCCGGCGCGGGCAAGAGCACGTTGCTGAAACTGATCCACCTGAGCGAGCGGCCCAGCCGCGGCGCGGTGGTGTTCGGTGGCAGGAACCTGCTGAAGGTGCGTGGCGGCCGTATCCCGCTGCATCGTCGCGAGGTGGGCGCGGTCTACCAGGATCATCGCCTGCTCACAGACCGCACGGTGATGGAAAACGTCTCGCTGCCGCTGATCCTGCGCGGCGACCGCCGGGGCGACATCGGCAAGCGGGTGCGCGAGGTGCTGGCGCGGCTGGGGCTTGGCCACCGGGAGAATGCGCTGCCCACGCAGCTCTCCGCCGGCGAGCAGCAGCGCGTGGGCATTGCACGCGCCATCGTCGCCGAGCCGCGCCTATTGGTGGCGGACGAGCCCACCGGCAACCTCGACCCCACACTGGCGGCGGAGATCATGTCGTTGTTCGCCTCCATGCCCGAGCGGGGCACCAGCGTGCTGGTCGTCAGCCACGACCTGTCATTGCTGAAGCGGATGAAGAAGCGCGTGCTGATCCTCGACCACGGCAAGCTGGTCGACGACATTTCCCCGGCGGATCTGGCCGAATGAGCGACGCGAAGAACAGCCGTGCGCAGGCGCGCTCCGGTGCAGGCATCTGGCTGGACCAGCATCTCTACAGTGTCGTATCCAGCCTGGGACGGGCCGTGCGCCGCCCATGGGCCACGCTGCTGACCGTCGGCGTGATGGCGGTGGCGTTCGCGCTGCCGCTGGGCCTGTGGCTGGCGTTGCAGAACGTGGGCCACTTCGCCGGCGATGTGCAGCAGTCGCGCGAGATCGACCTGTTCCTGACGCCCGAGACGCCGGTGGCGCGCGCGCAGGCGCTGGCGGAAACGCTGCGCGCGCGCGACGACGTGGCCAGCGTGGAGTTGCGCACCCCCGAGCAGGGCCTGGCGGAGTTCCGCCAGCGTAGCGGACTGGCCGATTCGCTGGACCTGCTGGACGGCAATCCGCTGCCGGCCCTGCTGGTGGTGGTGCCCGAAGGCGACGAGGCGCGGTTGGTCGCAGCGCTGGAGGCGTTGCCGGAAACGGACCTGCTGCAGCACGACGCGGCCTGGCGCGAACGTCTGACCGGTTGGATGGGGTTCGGTGAGCGCCTGACCTGGGTGCTGGCCGCCCTGTTCGGGCTGGGTGCGTTGCTGGTGGTGGGCAACACCGTGCGCCTGGACATCCAGTCGCGGCGCGAGGAGATCGGCGTGCTGCAGTTGCTGGGTGCCAGCGACGGCTTCATCCGCCGGCCTTTCGTCTACCTGGGGGCCTGGTATGGCCTGGCGGCCGGTGCGCTGGCCCTGGGGCTGCTGACGCTGGCCGCGCTGGCCTTGCGCGATCCGCTGGCCGCGTTGGCGCGCAGCTATGGCAGCCCGTTCGCGTTGTCAGGGCTGGATCCGCTGGGTGCTGCGCTCGTGGTCCTGGCGGCCACGATCGTGGGCTGGCTGGGCGCATGGCTGGTGACCGGCCACTTCTTGCGTCAGACTCGCCCGACTGCCACCTGACTTCCGCATCTTCATGGCCCAAGAGCTCCGGCATCTGATCAGCGACGCGCCCCGCGTGATGGTGGTGGATGGGTCGAAGCTGGTGCGCAAGCTGATCGCCGACGTGCTGCAGCGCGAAGTGCCGGGGGTGCAGGTGATCGGCTGCTCCAGCATCGCCGAGGCGCGCGTCGCGCTGGAACAGGGCGCAGTGCACCTGGTCACCACCGCTCTGGCGCTGCCCGACGGCGACGGGCTGGAGATCGCGCGCAGCGTGCGCGAGGCGGCGGGCCAGGCCTACGTGCCGGTGATCGTGGTGTCCGGCGATGCCCAGCAGCACCTGGAAGAGCGCCGCTTCACCGAGTTCGTCACCGATTATTTCGACAAGGCGCTGGGCCACGAGGCACTGGCGACCTTCATCCGCGGCTACGTGCAGCCCGAGCCGGTGGTGGGTGCGACGATCCTCTACATCGAGGACAGCCGCGTGGTGGCCGAGACCACGCGGCGCATGCTGGAGCGTCAGTCGCTCAACGTGGTGCACGTGCTGAAGGCGGAGGATGCGTTCGCCCTGCTCACCGCCGAATCGCTGGGCCTGTCCACGCACAAGTTCGACCTGGTGCTGACCGACGTGATCCTGAAGGGTGAGCTGAGCGGGCGCGACATCGTGCAGCGCATCCGCGTGGATTTCGCCTACGGCAAACGGCGCCTGCCGATCCTGGTGATGACCGGCGACAGCAATCGCGACAACCAGGCCGAGCTGCTGCAGGCCGGCGCCAACGACCTGGTGCTGAAGCCGATCGCCGAGCGCCTGCTGGTGACCAAGGTCCTGTTCCAGCTGCGCCTGGCGCGCATGGACGCATCGCGCGCGCTGGTCTGAGGCGCGTGCGTCCGGCATGACCGAAGAAGACCGCATCAGGCTGGAGCCGTCCTGGAAGGCGCGCATCGGCGACTGGCTGCAGCGGCCGGAGATGCGCGAGCTGTCCGCGTTCCTGCGTCAGCGCAAGGCCGCGGGCGCGCGCATCTATCCGCCGGGACCGCAGATTTTCGCGGCCTTCGACGCCACGCCGTTCGACGCGGTGAAGGTGGTGATCCTGGGGCAGGACCCCTACCACGGCCCCGGGCAGGCGCACGGCCTGTGCTTCTCGGTGCTGCCGGGTGTGCCGGTGCCGCCGTCGCTGGCGAACATCTTCAAGGAGCTCAATGCCGACCTGGGCATCGCGCCGCCGAACCATGGCTGCCTGCTGCCGTGGGCGCGCCAGGGCGTACTGCTGCTCAATGCCGTGCTGACGGTGGAAGAAGGACGTGCCGGCGCCCACCAGGGCAAGGGCTGGGAAGGCTTCACCGACCACGCCATCGAGACGCTGGCGCGCGAGCGCGAAGGGCTGGTGTTCCTGCTATGGGGCAGCTACGCGCAGGCCAAGGGCAAGGTGATCGACACGCGCCGGCACCGCGTGCTGCGCGCGCCGCATCCCTCGCCGCTGTCGGCGCATCGTGGTTTCCTGGGATGTGGGCACTTCGGCGCCACCAACCAGTACCTGGCGCAGCGGGGACTGTCGCCTATCGACTGGCGGTTGCCGCCGAAGGATGCGTTGGACCTCTGATTCGTTCCGGGTCCGTCGGGCCCGGTTTTCGCGTGCGGCGCGCCGCCGTGCGCACCCATGGGGAGAAGTGCATGAAAGTACTGAAGATGGTGGCGATTCTGTCGTTCCTGTTACTGCAGGGATGTGCGTCGTCGTTGATGAAGCCTGCGGACGGCAGTGCCTTGGTGGCGCCGCCCGGCGAGAACAGCCGCGTCGTGTTCCTGCGCCCGTCCTCGTTCGGCGGCGCGATCCAGGCGTCCCTGTTCGACATCACCGGTGACGAGACCCGGTTCATCGGTGTGAGCTCGACCGGAACGCAGGTCGTTCATGACGTCGCGCCCGGCCACCACCGGTTCATGGTGGTCTCCGAGGCGGCGGATTTCATGGAGGCCGAACTGTCGCCGGGCCAGACGTACTACGCCGTGGTCACGCCTCGGATGGGCGCGTGGAAGGCGCGCTTCTCGTTGTGGCCGATCAAGGCAGCCTCGGAGAACGAGTTCAACTGGCGTAATGCGGACGTGGCCAAATGGATCGCCAATGCCAGACATGTGCAGAACACGCCGGAAGGCGAGGCGTGGTTCAACGCGAACCGGGCATCCATCATCGAGAAGCAGGCGGACTACCTGGTCGTGTGGAACAAGAAGAGCGCCGCCGACTTGGCGCAGCGCACGCTGGCGCCCGGCGACGCGTTCGCCGCGAAGCCCTGATGCAGGGGGAGCGTCCGCCGTGGACGGACGCTCCTTTCAATCACGCGAAGCGAGCGATCAGCGCGTCCGGCGCCGCTTCTGAGGTGGCGAAACCGGGGGCGGCGGCGTGACCGGGATGTTCTTGATCTCGGCCTGCAGCTCGTCCAGCATCGGCACCATCTTCTGCTGCACGGCGGTCATGATGTTCTGCATCAGCGCCGGATTCTTGTCGAGCATGCGCTGGCCGGCGGCGCTTTCGTAGAACTTGGTGATCGCCCGCACGTCCTCGCGCGTGTAGGTCTTCTTGTAGACGTCCAGGTACACCGGTCGCATCTCTTCCCACGACAGCGCCTTGCGCACGATCTCCTGGGTCTTGGCCTGGATGCGGGCCACCTCGGCCTTCTGCTCTTCGGTCATCTCCTTGCCGGCGAAGTGCTTGTCGAACTCCTGCTGCTGCACCGCCTCCATCTGCGGCACGACGCCCGCGAGCAGGCTTTCGGCGCGCGACGCCTTGAGCAGGCGGTCGATGTCCGCGTCGGTGGGCTCGGCGGCGAAGGCCGGTGCGGACGCCGCCAGGGCGAGGGCGAGCAGGAGGCGCGGCAGGGCGCGGGCCGTGGTCGACGTAGGGTGGGGCATGCGGCGTGGACGGCGTGGAACGGGGTCGTAGGGTGCCTGTCCGGGAGTAAATCTGGTGTTAATCGACGACGATCGGGGCGCCAGCGCGCTGCGAACGGCCCCGCATCCTGACTACAATCCGCGCATGGGGAGCACCGCACTCGAGATCACGCCGACGCTGTCGATACCCGACGACGAACTCGTCGAACGGTTCGTGCGCGCCAGCGGCGCGGGCGGGCAGAACGTCAACAAGGTCGCCACCGCGGTGGAACTGCGCTTCGACGTGGCCGGTTCGCCGTCGCTGCCCGACGCCCTGCGCGAGCGGCTGCTGTCCCGGCGCGACCGCCGCCTCACCGACGAGGGTGTGCTGGTGATCGATGCGCAACGCTTCCGCACGCAGGACCGCAACCGCCAGGACGCGCGCGAGCGCCTGGCCGCGCTGATCGCCGCGGCGCTGGTGGTGCCGAAGAAGCGCATCGCCACCCAGCCCTCGCGCGCGGCCAAGGCGCGCCGGCTGGACGCCAAGCGCGGACGCAGCGAGGTCAAGCGCGGCCGGTCGCAGAAGAACCAATGGGAGTAACCGCTTGAGCCACGACATCGTCCCGCGCATCCCGCCCAACATGCCGCAGGTGCCGCCCAACCGCTTCACCCGCTGGATGGGCCGCACCTTCCTGCGCGTGTTCGGCTGGAAGATCGTCGGCAAGCTGCCGGACATCCCCAAGCTGGTGATGATCGTGGCGCCACACTCGTCCAACTGGGACGGCATCTGGGGCATGGCGGCGAAGATCGCGATGGGTTTCCAGGTGCGCGTGCTGGGCAAGGCGCAGCTGTTCTGGTGGCCGCTGTCGCCGCTGCTGCGCAAGCTGGGCGTGGTGCCGGTGGATCGCAGTTCGCCGCAGGGCACGGTGGAACAGGCGGTCCGCATGATCCGCCAGTCCGACAGGATGTGGTTCGCGCTGACGCCGGAAGGCACCCGCAAGCGCGTGGACAAGTGGAAGGGCGGCTTCCTGAAGATCGCCCAGCAGGCGCAGGTACCCATCCTGATGGCGTACTTCCACTATCCCGAGAAGACCATCGGCATCGGCGACGTGTATTACCCCACCGGCGACATGGACACCGACATGGCCGCGATCCGTGCGTGGTACCAGCCGTGGCAGGGGAAGAACCGCGGGACGGTGTGAGCGTCGAGGGGCCTGGACCTGGTCTGAGTTGGGCCAGCGCGTGCGCCAGGATGACGAAGTCGCGGTTGCCTCGTGGGCGTTCGGTGCAGCATGGGGGTCGTGCAGAGACGCGGGGTTCCGGCGTTCGCCGGGATGACGGATCGCGAATCTCCTGAGCGGTTGGCCGCCGGCGTCCAGAAAAAAGGCCCGCCTTGCGGCGGGCCTCGCTCCCTTCCCTGGGGTTGCGGGTTACAGCGCTTCGCCGCCCAGCTTCCAGGTGACCTGCAGGAAGTAGCTGCGGCCGGTGGAGTCGAACCAGGACGTGTCGTAGTACGGATAGTTCGCCCAGGTGGCGTCCTTGGGCGGCATGTCATCCAGCAGGTTGTTGACGGTCAGCGACACGCGCAGGTGGTCGTTGATGTCGTAACGCGCACCTGCATTGAAGCGCCATGTCGCCTTGGTCCAGGCGTCGTTGGCGTAGTTGGCCACGCGGCCCAGGTAGTTGCCGAACAGGCTGGCACCCCAGGCGTTGCGGTCCCAGCTCACGCCCAGGTTGCCCTTCTGCCGCGGCAACGTGGTGGCGCTGAAGCTGACGTCCAGCATGTCCTCTTCCGGGTCGCCCGGATACTGCTGGCGCGTGTGCTTGTCGGCCCAGGTGTAGGTGCCGGTGAAGCGGAAGTCGCCCGCGTTCGCCGTTTGCAGGCGATAGTTGGCGGTGACGTCGATGCCCGACGTTTCCTCGTTGGCGATGTTGATCGGCGCGAAGCGGACGCTGGTGATGTTGCCGTCCGCATCGCGGATCACCCGCGCGAGGGCGTCCACGCAGGTCGGCGAATTGATGTCCACGGCGGCACCGCTGTCGGTGGTGCCCAGGCGGCAATTGGCCTCGTCGACGCGCAGCTGCTCGCGGCTCTGCGCCTGTACCTGGTTGGACACGCGGATGCGGTAATAGTCCACCGCCAGGTCGAAGTTGGCGAACGGCGACCACACGAAGCCCGCGGAGAACGACTTGCTGGTCTCCACGTCCAGGTCCATGTTGCCCGTGTAGACGTCGAAGGTGTTGATGTCCCACGTGCCGTCGTCGTAGCAGTCGTCGTCGCTGAAGGTCGGCTCGTCGGTGCGGCACTGGTAGTAGTCGGTCGACAGCGTGCGGTAGTAGTCGTCGCCCGCGAACAGGTAGTGCATGTCCGGCGCGCGGAAGCCGGTGCCGTAGGAGCCGCGCACCAGCAGGGTGTCGAGCGGACGCCATTCCAGGCCCGCGCTGTAGGTGAACTTGCCCGGGTTCTTGTTGCCGTAGTTGTAACGGTCGTAGCGGCCGGCCAGGCTGGCTTCCAGGGTGGACAGCAGCGGCATGCGGAACTCGGCGGCCACGCTCCAGCGGTCGCGATCGCCCTCGCCGTCGCCGTAGCGCGGGCCGTAGTAGGCGTCGGCGGTCAGGGCGAGCGGATCGGGATTGATCTCGTACGACTGCTGGCCGTACTCGATGGCCGCGGCGAAGCCGACGTCGCCGGCCGGCAGGGTGAACAGCGCCGGCGTGTCGAGGGTGAAGCTGAGGTTGTCGTTGTCGGCCTTGGGACGGAAGGTGGACATCGCCGCGATGCTGGCGAACTCGGCCGGCGTCAGCGGGGTGAACAGGCGCGTCGGGTCGGGGCTGTAGATCGCGTAGCCGTCGGCGTCGTAGCCCTGGCGCTCCCCGAGGAACAGCTCGTTGGCGGCCTGCGCGCGGATGCGCGGCATGCCCACGTCGGCCTTGTACTGCGAATGGTTGTAGGCCGCTTCCCAGTTCCAGGCTTCGCCGAAGGCGCCCTGCAGGCCCGTGGTGACCGCGAACGTCTTCTGCGTGGTGACGTTCATGCGGTTGCGCAGGCCGCCGATCTCCTCGGGCGTGAACTGGCGCGACCAGACTTCGTAGTGGCCGGTGAGGGCATTGTAGAAGACCTTGTCGTTGTTGTCCGTTGAGTTGGGATCGTGGAACTCCCAGCCCATGACGTCGCTGACCACGTCGTTGCCGTTGGTGCCGGTGAGCAGCCGGACTTCCTGGCGGCCGGCCTGCACATCGGCAAACCACGACAGGCTGTCGGAGAACCGGTACTCGAACGAACCGTACGCGGTGACGCCCTTGCGCTCGTTCTGGATGGTCCGGTACGCGATGGCGCGCTCGCTGCCGCAGTAGGGTTCGCCCCAGCGGTTTTCCGCGAGCACGGTGGTGCCTTCGTTCAGGCCGCCCATCGCCGCGCAGTCGTCGTCGGGACCGATGAGGACGTCGTCATCCCAGTCGTAGCGTTGCGCGGTGAGCCGCGGCAGGCGCCGGCGCGAGGTGGGCGCGTCGAGGGTGGAGTCCTGGTTGCTGCGCTCGTAGCCCCACAGCGGGCGCTTGTCGAGCAGTTCGACGCCGACGATGCCGCTGAACGCATCGCGCTCGAAGCCGGTGGTCAGGGTGAGCTTGTGCGATTCGCCGCCACCGCGTTCGGTGTCGCCGTAGCGGTAGTCGATGATGGTGCCGTCGGTGGACTTCTTCAGGATGAAGTTGATCACGCCGGCCATGGCGTCGGAGCCGTAGACCGCCGAGGCGCTGCCGGTCAGCACTTCGATGCGGTCGATCATGCCCAGCGGGATGTTGCCGATGTCGGTGAAGTTGCTGCGGCCGTTGAGCGGCAGCGGGAAGTCGGCGATGCGGCGGCCGTTGATCAGCACCAGCGTGTGGTTGGGGCCCAGGCCACGCAGGTCGACCGCCTGTGCGCCGGGCGTGGACTGGGCGCTGGTGGTGTTCTGCTGGCCCTGCACGCTGCCGCTGTTCTGGCTCAGCGAACGCAGCACCTCGGGCACCGAGGTCAGGCCGGCGGCCTGGATCTGTTCCGCGGTCACGACCGTGATCGGCGCCGGACCTTCGATCTGCGCACGCGGGATGCGCGAGCCGGTGACCTGCAGGGTCTCCAGCTGGGTCACGGGTTCCTCGGCCTGCGCGGCACCGCCCCCGGGAGGCGCCTCCTGAGGCGCGGGACGCGGCGCCGGGGCGCGACGCGGGGTGGCGTCGGCCTGCACGATCAGCACCGCGCCGGAGGCGTCGCGCTTGGCTTCGAAGCCGCTGCCCTTGAGCAGCCGTTCCAGCGCCTGGTCGGTGTTCGCGGCGCCCTGCACGCCCGTGGTGCGGCGGCCCTTCATCTGGTCGGCGCGGTACACCAGCTGGGTGCCGGACTGCTTGGCCAGCGTGTTCAGCGCCGTGGCCAGCTCGCCGGCGGGCAGGTCGATGCGGCCGGGGGCCGCCTGGGCCTGCGCGGACAGCGCCGCGCTACAGGCCATGCTCAACAGCAGGACTCGCATTGGATACCGCATGGACGACTCTCCCCGGGGGGCGCTCGGAATGGCGCCTTCTGGACATCAGGACGAACGAACCGGACAAATCCCCCCCGCGACGTTCGTCGGTGGCGCGGCGGCCCGTTAGCGTGCGTGCAGGACGATGCGCTCCGGGTGCCGCTCCACGCGGACCGGGAACCCCTGTTCCAGCAGGCGCGCGAAGCCCTCGGCATTGGACCAGCGGAAGTTCCCGCCCACGCGCAGGTCGGCCACCGTGGCGTCGGCCAGCTCCAGCTTGCGTGCATTGAACCGGTTGAACTCGGCGGCGGCCTCGGCCAGCGAGGTGTCGTCGAAGGTCAGGAATCCCTCCCGCCATTCCAGGTAGCGTTCGGCATCGGCCACCGGGACCGAGCGCACCAGCACGCCGTTGCGCCCGGCGGTGGCCACGCTGCCGGCCGGCAGCAGGGATACCGGCTGCGCGCGGCCGTCATCGCCGATGCGGGTTTCAAGGCGCACCTTGCCCTCGGTCACCACCACGCGCACGTCCTCGGGGTTGCGGCGCACGGAGAAGCGGGTGCCCACGGCGGCGACGCGGCGGCCCTGCGCTTCCACCACGAAGGGGCGACGCCGGTCGTGGGCCACGTCGAAGAAGGCTTCGCCGCGCGTGAGCGCGACATGGCGTTCCTGGCGGGTGATCCGCACGTCCAGCTGGCTGTCGCTGCTCAGGGTGGCGAGGGAGCCGTCCGGCAGGGTCAGGTTCTGCACCTGGCCGACGGCACTGGCGTAGTGCGCCTGCTGGCGTCCGGTCAGCTGCCAGCCGCCCCATGCCGCCGAGCCCAGCGCCAGCATCGCCAGCGCGGCCGCCACGCCGTGCCGCCAGCGGCCCGGGCGCGCTGGCGCATGGCGCGGCGCGAAGGTGATGCCGCGCAGGTCGGGCAGGCCAGGCGCAGGAGCACCGGGGCCGGCGGCCTCCGTGCGCGGCGGCGGTCCGCCCGCCGGCAGGCCGGCCGCCAGCGCCTGCAGGCGGCCGGCCTCGGCCCAGGCGGCCTCCAGTCTCAGGAAAGCGACCTTGTGGCGCGCCGACGCCGACAGCCATGCCTCCAGCGCGCGCTGGTCGTGCGGCGCCCAGTCTCCCGCGTCGCGGCGCACCAGCCAGTCGGCCGCCTGCTGTTCAATCCGCTTGCTGTCGGTCATGTCCGTCGTCCTCGTCCATGACAAGGCGGGCATTCCTGCGCCCGCCCGGCGCGTGCGCGTCGTCGCCACCGTACAGATGGTCGGCGATCAGGCGCATCCCCTTGGCCAGATGTTTTTCCACGGTCTTCTCGCTGATGCCCAGGCGCGCGGCGACCGCCTTCTGCGGCAGCTCCTCCACGCGTCGCAGCCACACCACTTCGCGGCAACGGTCGGGGAGTCGGTCCAGGGCCTCCACCACGCGCTTGAGCGCCTGGCGGGTCCCGGTCCAGCGCTCGGGCGACACCTCGTCGATCAGGTAGACGTTCGAGGACTCGAAATCACCCACCGGCTCGATCGACACCACCCGGCTGCGGCGCAGGCGGTCGGTCATCAGGTGGCGCGCGGTGGTGAACAGGAAGGCCTTGGGCGCGTCCGGGCGCACGCGCCCAGCGGCTTCATAGACCCGCGCGTAGACCTCCTGGCGCAGGTCGTGCCATTCGTCGCGGTGCGGCCAGTGGCGTTGCAGGAACAGCGCCAACGCCCGTTCATGGACCAGTACTTCGCGGACGAACCACGCATCGAATTCAGTGGGCATGCCCGCACTCTAGCCCAAGCGCGCGCGCCGCGGCATGGGGGAAGCGCGGCCCCGCTTCGTCTCCACAAGTCACCGGTGCGTGGCATCCTGCCGCGACCCTCGACGTGGAGTGAATGGCATGGTGTCTGTCCTTGGTGCGGTGCGGCGCGGTGCGCTGGGCATGCTGTTGCTGGCGGCGGCGCTGCCGGCGTTCGCGGCCAAGCCCGCCCATTACGTGCTCGGCGACGTGTCGGCCAGGACGCCGGGCAAGGTCGAGCCGGGCCTGCTGCTGATGGGGGGCGGCGACCGCAATTTCGAGGCCATGCGCTGGTTCATGAAGAAGGCCGGCAACGGCCACATCGTGGTGCTGCGCGCCTCGCAGGCGGGCGAGATCGGGGAGGAATTCTTCAACGAGGTCGGCGGCATCGCCTCGGTGGAAACCTACGTCTTCAGCGACCGCGAAAGCGCGAGTGACCCGGCCGTGCTGCGCAGCCTGAGGCGCGCCGACGGCATCTTCCTGGCCGGCGGCGACCAGTCGCGCTACGTGCGCTACTGGCGCGGCACGCCGGTGGGCGCGGCGCTGGATGCGCACGTGCGCGCGGGCAAGCCGCTGGGCGGCACCAGCGCCGGCCTGGCCATGCAGGGCGAATACCTCTACGGCGCGATGGACGGTGGCAGCGTGATCAGCCCGCATGCGCTGGCCGACCCGCTGGGTCCGGACAACACCATCGAGACGGATTTCCTGCAGCTGGCGCTGCTGAAGGGCGTGATCACCGATACGCACTTCAGCGAGCGCAACCGCCTGGGCCGGCTGATCGCCTTCGTCGCCAAGGCCGAGTCGCTGGCCGGCCGCCCGATCCTGGGCCTGGGCGTGGACGAGGATGCCGCGGTCGCCGTGGAAGGCGACGGCACCGCGCGCGTGTACGCCACCGCGCCGGGCGCCGGCGCCACGGTGGTGAAGGGCGGCTTTGCGCAGAAGCAGGTCGAAGACGAGCCGATGAATCTGGACCGCGTCGACACCGTCATCGCTGGCGTCGATTCCGTGCTGCACCTGCCGAGCGGTCGCGTGGACAAGCCTGCCGCCGAGCGCCGCTACGCCGTGCGCAACGGCGTGCTGGTGGCGATGGACTCGCCGGTGCTGGTGATCCATGGCGGCGCGGGCGTGGAACGCGCCGGCATGACCCCGGCCGACGAAGCCGCCGCGCGCACCGCACTGGAAGCGGCCCTGCGCGCAGGGCACGCGCAGCTGAAGGCGGGCAAGCCCGCGCTGGAGGCCGTGACCGCCGCGATCACCGTGCTGGAGGATGCGCCGCAGTTCAACGCCGGCCGCGGTGCGGTGTTCACCCACGACGGCAGGAACGAACTCGACTCCTCGATCATGGACGGCGCCACCGGCAAGGCCGGCGCGGTCGCCGGCGTGCATCGCGTCAAGAACCCGATCACCCTGGCGCGCGCGGTGATGGACCGGTCGCGCCACGTGATGATGGTCGGCGGCGGCGCCGAGGCGTTCGCCAAGGAGCAGGGCATCGCCCTGGTGGATCCGTCCTACTTCCGCACCGAAAAGCGTTGGCAGCAGCTGCAGAACGCGTTGAAGGAAGAGAAGCAGGCGCAGGCGAGCCATACGCCGCAGGACCTGCCGGGCAAGGCCTACTTCGGCACGGTCGGCGCGCTGGCGCTGGATGCGAAGGGCCAGCTGGCCGCTGGCACGTCGACCGGCGGCATGACCAACAAGCGCTACGGCCGCGTAGGCGACTCGCCGATCATCGGCGCGGGCACCTGGGCCGACGACCGCTGCGCGTTCTCCGGCACCGGTTGGGGCGAGTACTACATCCGTGCCGCCGCCGCGCACGAGGTCTGCGCCCGCGTGCGCTTGGCCGGGCACAGCATCGCGCGCGCCGCGGACGGCGTGATCAACCGCGACATCCCCAAGACCGGCGGCGACGGCGGTGCGATCGCGCTGGGCGCCGATGGCAGCATGGCGTTCCCATTCAATACCGAGGGCATGTACCGCGGCTGGATCGGCGCCGATGGCGTCCCGCATGTGGCCATCTACAAGGAAGATCCGCTGCCCGCGCGCTGAGTCGGGATGGCGCTATGCTTCGGCTGTCCTCAGGGAGAGACGGAGCATGCGCAAGATGTGGGGAATCGGGCTGCTGATGGTAGCCCTCAGTGCGGCGTCGGCCGAGCCGGCGCCCAAGCCGATCCACTTCCGTGCGCATGCCCGGGTCGCGCTGGATGCGCAGGGCGTGCCGCAGCGGGTCGAGGTGGACCAGAAGCTGCCCGCCGTGATCCGCGACGCGATCGCGCAACGCGTGGGTCAATGGCGTTTCGAGCCCGCCCGGGCCGGCGAACAACCGCGTGCGGGCGCCACGACCGTTTTCGTGGATGCGTGCGCCGTTCCGTCGGTAGACGGCGACATGCGGCTGGCGGTGGACTACGGCTGGAACGGGCCAGGCTATGCGGACGGACGCTACTTCCATCCGGCACCGCGTTATCCGGTCGAGGCCGCGAGGCGGAACAAGGGGGGCGCGTTCCGCGTGGTGCTGCAGATCGGCACCGACGGGCGCGCCACGGTCGAAACGATCGAGGCCCAGGAGGGGCAGCTGCCGCTGTTCGAGCAGGCGCTGCGTACCTGGGTGGCCTCGTTGCGCTACGTGCCCGAGGAGATCGACGGAGCGCCCGTCGCCACCCGCGTGGCGATCCCCGTGGATTTCTCGATGGGCGGCCCGGGCCTGCGTGAGTACCGGCGCCAGGAGCGCGAGGCCCGGCAGCAGTCCCCCGAATGCAGGGCGGCGATGGGGGCAGAGGACGCGTCCCCTTCGCAGCCGGTCGTGCTGGATTCCCCGTTCAGGCCGGTCACGGCCGGGTAGATCTCCCGTTCGGAACATCGGCGCCCCGTTGGCTGCCTCTTGGTGGTCCACAACTGTGACGTGGTTATCAAATGTGTCATCTGTAAGTTAAGATACAGATCACACTTTGGGCCCACCCCGCCTCGCCAGGATCGGCGCCACGGGGAGGGTCCACCACAGGGGCAGGCGGGACCATCAGGGACGGTCGGACCGGGCAGCGCCTCGTCAACAGACGCGTCAGGGGTTCCGTTCGTCGATGTCGTACCGCGCTCATGGTGATCTGCGCCCGAGCGGCGCACCTTCCGCCCGCCACACGCACACTCCTTGTTCCCTGATCGCCGCGCCGGTGCGGCGCCGACGGCCTGGCGCCTTCCGGGCCGGCCTGGTGCTCGTCGGTCTGTTGCTGGCCGGCCCGGCGCTGGCGCTGATCACTACGGGCTGGACGACCAATGGCACCGCTTCGGCCAGCGCCACCGTCAACGGCATCACCGTGACATTGACGGGGCAGGTGGACGAGGCGTACTCCGCCGGCACGTTCAACAGCACCAACTGGTGGAGCGACCCCTACGGCGGTGGCGTCAACGGCGGTCCCTCTCTGACGATGGTTTATGACAATGCCGGCGCGCGGACCTACGTGTTCACCTTCAGCAAGGCCGTGGACAATCCCGTACTGCATGTGGATCGCCTTGGCGGCTACTACGACAACAACCGGCCGAACAGCGCGCGCTGGACGCTGACCGGATTCACCGCAACAGGCGGATCGGTGGCGCTGGAGCGGCTGTCGGGCAACACCCAGTTCACCGTATCACCGGCGCAGAACCGCTTCCTGCGCGCGACGAGCGGCACGTTCGGCGGGACCGGGTCGTCCGAGTGCCTGTCCACTTCCAACGGTACCGCCTGCGGATCGGTCCGCTTCAACGGCACCGGCATCACCCGGCTGACCTTCGCGGTGGACATGGCGGGCGACCGCGGCGCGGGCGACGAGTTCGAACTGCGCTGGAGTTTCGATGGCGCGAAGGTGGTCGTGCGCAAGCAGTCCGTCGGCGGCACCGGCACGTTCGGCATCACGGCCGGCAATGCGCTGTCGCAGGCCTTCAACCTGGTCACGACGGCGCAGAACACGCCCGTGGCGTCGAACACGTATCCGCTCACCGACCACGCGGCGGCGATCACGCTGACCGAATCCAGCGTTCCTTCCGGTTATGTGCTGCTGGGAGCCGCCTGCACCGACCAGAACGGCGCCACGGTGTCTGCCAACGTCGACACGGCGGCGCGCCAGGTCACCATTCCGTCCGCCAACTACCGCGCCAACCAGACCATCACCTGCACGTTGAGCAACGCTGCACCCGCGACCCTCGCCCTGGCCAAGACCTGGACCAATGCCGCGGTCAACGACACCGCCACCCTGTCGGGCAGCGGCGGCACGAACACCGCCACGCTCGCGTCCGTCGCCAACAGCGCCGCCGAAACCGATACCGGCCCCGCCGTGCAGGTGGCGCCGGGGAACGTCATCACCCTGTCCGAAACGCTGGGCGCGGGCAATGCACGTCCCTACACCGCCAGCGCGTGGACGTGCACCGGCGGTACCCTGAGCGGGAACACGCTGACCCTCACGAATGCGCACGCCGGGCAGGCGATCGTCTGTTCCGTCACCAACAGCGGGCGGGCGATCGACGTGTCGGTGGTCAAGTCGGCGGCGGCGGGCCCGGTGATCAGCGGCCAGGTGGCGAACTTCACCGTCGTCGTCTCCAACGCCGGTCCGCTTGCCGCCGATGGCGCGGTGGTCAGCGACACCCCCGGTGCCGGCCTGGACTGCCCGGTCTCGGGCAACCCGATCACCTGCAGCGCCAGTGGCGGCGCCGCCTGTCCGGGCGCGGCCTCGCTGCCGGGCCTGGTGGGGGCGGGCGTGGCCGTGCCGACCCTGCCGGTCGGCGGGACCGTGACCTTTACGGTTCCCTGCCAGGTGACGGCCAGCGGCCTGTAGGTCCGCGCGCGCTTCCCAAGCGCGTCGCCCGTCATCCATGATGCGGCGTCCCGATCCGCCGCATTGAAGTGATGAGTCGTACTGCCTGGGCCTGGGCGGTGGTGGTGCTGACCACCGTCGCGCTCGCCGCGACCTTCCTGGTCACCCCCCGTTTCCCCGTCCCCGTGCCCGAATCCGGGCCGCCCGCCACCCCGTTCGGATGGTCCGGGCAGCTGTCGCTGGTGGCGGGCGATGGCATGCGCGGGCTCCGGGACGGGACCGGCGCGGCGGCACGGTTCGACGACCCCTGGGGCATCGTGGTGGCGGCCGACGGGACGCGCTATGTCGCCGACGCGGGCGACAACAACCGGATCCGCCGCATCGCGCCCGACGGTACCGTCTCGACCCTGGCGGGCGGACGCGAGGGATTCGCCGATGGCACGGGCGCGACGGCCGCCTTCCATACGCCCTCGGCGCTGGCGCTGGACGGCGACGGCAACCTGTATGTCGCCGACACCGGCAACCATGCCATCCGCAAGGTCACGTCGCAGGGCGTGGTGACCACGCTCGCCGGGGGAGGCGGCCCCGGCTTCCGCGACGGGCCGGCGCGGCAGGCCCTGTTCAATGGACCCATCGGCGTGGCCGTGGACGGCGCCGGCCGGGTCTACGTGGCCGACACCTACAACGACCGCATCCGCGTGATCAGCCGCGAGGGTCAGGTGAGCACGCTGGCCGGTGGCGACGGCCCTGGCTTCCAGGACGGCACCGGCGATCAGGCGCGCTTCGATACGCCCACCGCCGTGGCGGTGGATGCGACAGGGGTCGCGTGGGTGGCCGACCTGCGCAACGACGCGATCCGGCGCATCGGGCCGAAGGGCGGCGTCAGCACGCTTCCGCTGCAGCCCGACCTGGATACGCAGGCCGCGCCGCGCCGCCCGCTGGCGCTGGCGCTCACCCACGATGGCCACCTGTACGTCGGCGAGCTGTCCACTGGCCGCGTGATGCAGGTGATGCGCGATGGTCGCTGGCGGGCGCTGGCCGGCCATCTGCCGGGACAGCGGTTCTCGCGGACGACCGGACTGGCCGTCGACGCCGCCGGCGATGTGCACTTCACCGACGCGGGCAGCCATCGCGTGCATCGCATCGTACCGATGACGGCGGCTGCGGTGGCCGCCGTCACGCCGGTCGGTCCCGCGCCGGACGATCCTCTGCCCGATACCGGGGGCCGCTGGCCGCTCGCGCCGCAGGACGGATGGCACGAAGTCGTGGGGACGCTGGGCGAAGTGCGCGGCGACTACCAGGGCGAGAGCCGCCATCACCTGCACGGCGGGCTCGACATCCGTGGCGATGTGGGCGCCACGGTGCTGGCCATCGCCGATGGCAAGGTGGGCAGTCCCTCGGCCGCATGGGGATTCGATGGCCTGGGCGAAGGGCTGGCCGTCGGCGCGTTGGCGTACATCCACATGAAGGTGGGGCGTACGCCCCGCGGCGACCTGCTCGATCCTGCGCGCTTCCAACTGCTGCATGACCTCAGCGGCGATCCTTCCCGCATCCGCGTGCGCCGCGGCACCCGCTTTTCCGTGGGGGATGTACTGGGCACGGTGAACCGCATGGCCCACGTGCACCTGTCCCTCGGCCCCCCCGGCTACGAGCGCAATGCGATCGCGTTGGGTTTCGCCGGTTTCACCGATGCCCATCCGCCGCGGATCGAGGAAGTGGCGCTGTTCGATACGCTGGACCAGCCCATCGATGCGAAGCAGGACGGCCGCATCGTGGTGCCGCGCGACCTGCAGGGCATCCGCATCGTGGTGGATGCGTGGGACCAGGTGGACCGCAATCTGCCGCGCAGGCGCCTGGGTCTGCATGCATTGGGCTACCAACTGCTGCACCCCGACGGCACACCGGTACCCGGCTTCGAAACGCCGCGCATGACCATCGATTTCCAGCGCCTGCCTTCCGACGATGCCGTGCAGGTGGCCTACGCGCCGGGCAGCGGCATCACCGTGCACGGCAGCGCCGTCACCCGGTTCCGCTACAGCGTCACCAACACCGTGCGCGACGGCGCCTGGGCCGAAGGCGCGTGGCAGCCCGCCTCGCTTGCGCCCGGCGACTACCTGCTGCGCATCACCGCCCGCGACCACAGCGGCAACGAGGCGCAGGCGCGCCGCGACCTGCCGTTGCGCCTGCCTTAGGCGCGGGATCGGCGTGTCGATCGCCGCCCCTTCCGTTCGTCGTCTCCCTGAAAGCGCCGGATCGCCCGGCGTAACGCGCGACGGAGAACCCGCATGAAAGTCATGGTCCTGGTGAAGGCCAGCCCCGCATCCGAAGCCGGCGAGATGCCGGGCACCGAACTGCTCACCGAGATGGGCAGGTTCAACGAAGCGCTGGTGAAGGCCGGCATCCTGCTGGCTGGCGAGGGCCTGCATCCTAGTTCGCGCGGCGCACGCGTGCGGTTCGACGGCAGACAGCGCACGGTGATCGATGGGCCGTTCGGCGAGACCAGGGAACTGGTGGCGGGCTTCTGGTTGTGGCAGGTGCGCAATCTCGACGAAGCCATCGAATGGATCAAGCGCGCGCCGTTCGATGGCGGTGCGGAGATCGAACTGCGCCCGGTGTTCGAAGCCGACGACTTCGGCGACGCACTGACGCCCGAACTGCGCGAGCAGGAAGCGCGTCTGGCAGCCGACCTCCACGCCCGCAACCCGCAGTGAGGCGCAGCGCATGAGCACCCAGATTTTCGTGAACCTGCCGGTGCGCGACCTGCCGGCGTCCAAGGCCTTCTTCAACGCGCTCGGCTACGCGACCAATCCGAGCTTCACCAACGACGAAGCCGCCTGCCTGGTCATCAGCGACAGCATCTACGTGATGCTGCTGGTGGAGCCGTTCTTCCAGGGTTTTACCCGCAAGTCGCTATGCGATGCGCGGACGCATACCGAGGTGCTGCTGTGCCTGTCGGTCGCGAGCCGCAGCGAGGTGGATGCGATGGTCGCCAAGGCGCTGTCGGCCGGCGGTCGTGAGCCGATGGAAGCCAAGGATTACGGTTTCATGTACCAGCGCGGCTTCGAGGATCTCGATGGCCACCTGTGGGAGGTCGTGCACATGGATGAAGGCGCGACGCCGTCGGAGTGAGGTACATGAATGTACGCGCCGAATATGGGGTACTTCGAATGTGAAAGCTTGCGTGCGTGCGGCTTCTGTCGTACAGAAGACGTCACGCAAGACGCGAGAGGTCTATCCGATGCAGGGCAGGAAGCCATCACCCCGTCGAGGTCCACCGCACCACGCATGCTCGCTGGCGCTGGTCTCGGCGATGATCTTTTCAACCGCAGGATGCCAGGGTATGGCGATGACGCAGGAATCAGGCAGCGGGAAGACCGTCGGCAAGATCGACAGCACAGCCACCGAATGGCCATTGACGTTCGTCAGGCACAACTTCGGAGCCACGAGTTATTCGACTTATGGCTGCAAGGTGGTTTACAACGGATTCCTGCATCTGTCCGACGATGAGGATGTATTGCAGATATCTTCGGCAAGCGCGCATCCGGACGCGCTCAAGAAGTTGTCCGCCGGCTACCTGAGCGTCAGGAATTTTCCGGGACCGGCGAAGGTGACGTGGCGATCCGCAGACGGCGCTGCTCATCAGGCGGAAGTGGATATAGGCGAGATATTCAAAGACCAGAAGGTCCTGCATAACGTGCCTAAGGAGGAGGTGCTGGGGGATCTCGGCAATCCTGACATCCTTCTGGAAGTGAACGACAGAACCATCAATGTCTACATGCGGGCATTCGTGCCGACGCGGGAACTGCAGATCCCGGGCAACAAATACAGCAGGTTTCGCGATGACCTGATCCTGGCGTGGAGCAAGACCTACTGACACCTTCATCCAAGGAGAGGAGCATGGGAGGAGAACGACATCCGGACGGTGTCGGCACGATACCGGCGACAGAAGCGGACTTGGCGAGCTTTCCCGAAGCCGGCAGGCAGCTGGCGGGGTTTTCCGCCCCGGTGATGCACGACGGCAACCGGTCGAACGACCGGTTGTTCGTTGCGTCCTTTGATGGCACCGGCAACAGCATGCTTACGGATGCGCCGGAGAACCATACCAATGTGGCCTTCATCCATGCGCAAGTGAAGGCGCTCGAGCGGCGTGCCCTGGAAGACCACGGAAGCAGCACGATCGCGGGTGGATACGTGGAAGGCCCCGGCACACAGGGAGGTTGGCGAGGCGGCGTCGACTTGGCCACCGGCGGCACCTACGAATCCCGCATGGAGGAAATGTACCTCCAGTTCATTCAGCAGGCCTCGACGTGGCTGCGCGATAATTCCGATGCCGACATCCGCATCGCCGCCATCGGCTTCAGTCGAGGTGCCGAGCAGGCCGCCGGCTTCACCCGGCTGATCGAAGAGCGTGGCATCCAGGATCCCGCGGGCATGAAGGTGGTCCGGGATCGGAACGGCTTCATCGAGCGGCTCGAGTTCACGCGCCCGCCCCTGCGCGAACCCGGCACCGTCATCCAGGCCGTCGGCCTGTTCGATCCGGTGGGTACCGGTGAGCCGCGCAACCATGATCGCCGGCTGCCGCCCTCGGTGGTGTCGGGATTCCAGATCACCGCCGAAGACGAACGACGCAACCTGTTCCAGTCCACGCGCGTGCTGGATCCCGGCGTGACCGACGACGGGCGCTTCCTCAACGTCACCGTGGCGGGTGCGCACAGCGACATCGGCGGAAGCTACGCGCTGGACGGGCTGTCCATCCGCAGCGGCAACCTGATGATCGACTACCTCAACGCGCTGAGCGATCCGCCCTTCCTCCAGAAGCGCGAGGAACCCACCGATCCGGCGCGGAACGTCATCCATCGGTCCGAGGACCACCAGTTCTTCTACCGCACCTCCGTGTACGACAAGGAGGGAGTCCGCGGCAGGCAGGAAGAGCTGGCGCCACCCGCGTTGTGCAGGATCGACTGCCTCGATGCCCAGCCCCGCAATGCGGCGATGGCCGAAAGCCTGCGCTGGCATCCGGTCGAGATCGGACCCACGCCGGTAGCGGCATCGCCGGCGAACATGGTCGAACAACTGCTCCAGGCAGCGAAGCAGGGCGACGCCGCCGCCATCGACCGGATCGGGCGCGACCATTTGCACAGCGAACAGGGGCAGGCGTGGCTGCGCGGTGGCCAGCAGCGGTTGCAGGAACTCCAGCCGATCCTCCCCGCGCTGCCGGTGGAACCGCAGCGGGATCCCGCCGCACTCGCGCGCTGATCCTTCGCTTGTCGCGTCCCGTCGCCCTGCGGTTTAATCCACGCGGGGACAATGATGCCTAAGGAGGCATCCATGGGGTGGGGAACACGGAGTGCGGGCATTCTGCTGGGATGCCTGCTGGCGCCGCTGGCGCAGGCCCAGGTGGATCTGGAGCCGTTCCTGAAGCAGGACGTGCTGGAAACGCTGAAGATCTCGCCGACCGGCGAGTACTACGCCCTGACCGTGCCGCTGGAGGATCAGACCATCCTCGCCGTGCAGCGACGCAGCGACCGGCAGATCACCGCGAAGATCAGCGCCGGCGCCGACAGCATCATCGACGATGTCTGGTGGGTCAGCGACGATCGCGTCGTCGTGTCGGTGGCGAAGAAATACGGTTCACGCGACCAGCCCTATGCGACCGGCGAACTGTATGCGACGAACGTGGACGGCTCGGTGCGCCGGCAGATCTTCGGGCGCTATGGGCTGGATGGCAACGACCCGCTGCCGCGCGCGGCCGAGCTGGTCGACCCGATGCCGGACGATCCGCGCAAGGTGCTGATCAGCATGTACGCGCTCGACACCTCGATGCCGAACACGCGGCTGATGACCCTGGACGCGTACAACGGCAAGCTCGACACCGTGGCGACGGCCCCCATCCGCCGCGCCGACTTCGTCGTGGATGCGACGGGTCAGGTCCGCTTCGCGCTGGGTGCGGGCGAGGACAATGCCAGCAAGCTCTATCACCGCGCCACCAGCGACGCTCCCTGGACGCTGATCAACGACGAGAACACGACGCAGCGTGTCGAAGTGCCGAGGGGCTTTGCGCCCGACGGCCGCACGGCCTACCTGCAGGTCGAGCAGCGCGACGGGCCGGACGCGATCGTGGCGCTGGATACGGTGACCGGCGAGCGCACGCAGGTACTCCGCGATGCGGTGGTCGATCCCTATCGGATCATCCGCGCCCCGGGCGGTCGCACGCCGGTGGGCAGCTTCTTCATGCACGACAGGCTGCGCACGGCGTTCTTCGACGAAACATCGGAGACGGCGCGCCTCTACCGCAAGCTCGAACGGTCGTTTCCGGGTCATTCGGTCCTGATCACCTCGGGCACGCGCGACGGCAGGCTGAAGGTCGTGCACATCTGGAACGACACCAGTCCGGGCGACTTCTACCTGTTCAACACCGAAACCAACGCGGCCGACCTGATCTTCAGCCGGCGCAGCTGGTTGGATCCGGCCACGCTGGCGCCCAGCGAATCGGTCGCGTTGAAGGCGCGCGATGGCCTGCCGCTCCATGGGTACCTGACGCGCCCCCGCGGAAGCCGCGGTCCGCTGCCGTTGGTGGTGATGCCGCATGGCGGACCGATCGGCATCTTCGATCGCTGGGAGATCGACGACGAGGCGCAGATGCTGGCGCGCGCCGGCTACGCCGTGCTCCGGCTCAATTTCCGCGGCTCGGGCAATTACGGGCGCGCGCACATGCAGGCCGGCGCACGCGAATGGGGCGGTGCGATGCAGGACGATCTCACCGATGCCACGCGCTGGGCGATCGAGCAGAAGATCGCCGAGCCACAGCGCATCTGCCTGTACGGCGCTAGCTATGGCGGCTATGCGGCACTGATGGGCGTGGCCAAGGAGCCGGCGCTGTATCGCTGCGCAGCCGGTTACGTGGGCGTGTACGACCTGGAGCTGATGCACCGGCAGAAGTCGCGCCATGCCAAGTGGCTCGGCAACTACATGGACGACTGGGTGGGCGACGAGCGCGCGGCGCTGGCCGATATCTCGCCCACGTCATTGGCGACGAAGATCCGCGTGCCGGTCTTCCTGGCCGCGGGCGGAAAGGACGAGATCGCCCCGCAGGCGCACACCGAGAGGATGGAAAAAGCGTTGAAGGCGGCGGGCGTGCCGGTGGAAGCGCTGTACGTGCGCACCGAGGGGCATGGCTTCTACGCCGAAGAAAACCGCCGTACTTACTACAACCGGCTGCTGGGGTTCCTGTCGCGCCACCTCGGCGGCGCGGCGGCCAAGTGACGCGCGCTCAGGCGCCCACGCGCCTGCGCACCGCGTCGAAATCGCGCACCGGCCGCACCTCGATGCTGCCGGTGCCGATCCACGGGAACTCCTGCGCGATCTTCACCGCCTCGTCCAGGCTGTCGGCCTCGATCAGGTTGTAGCCGCCCAGGATCTCCTTGGTCTCGGCGAACGGGCCATCGACGACCTGTGTCTTGCCGTCGCGAACACGCACAGTGCGTGCGGTGCTCCCATGCTCGAGCTGCTGCGATTCGAGCAGTGTGCCCTGCGTCTTCAGTTCGTCGGCGTGGGTGATGCAGCCGTGCATCATCTGGTCGAACGCACCGGCAGGCAGTGCTTCGAGCAGCGTGTCGTCGGTATAGATCAGCAACAGGAACTTCATGCGCCCTCCCGGCGAGCCGTGCAGGCCGGGATTGTGCCACGCCCTCGTGACGGGCGATGCCACGGCCGCGGCAGGCGCGGCGCCGCGCTCACTCGGCGGCGGGCGAGCGATACCAGGCTTCCACGGTGCCCTTGATCTTCATCGTCATCGGGTTGCCGCGGCGATCCTTGGACTTGCCCACGGGCACGCGCACCCAGCCCTCGCTGATGCAGTACTCCTCCACGTTGTCGCGCTCCACGCCGTTGAAGCGGATGCCCACGCCACGGTCCATCGCCTGGGCGTCATGGAAGGGGCTGCGGGGATCGGAGGCCAGGCGGTCGGGAGGGGTATCGGACATGGTCGTGCATCGTGCGGGCGGAAAGGCGACAGGATACCCGAAGCGCGTCGTTCACCACGCCACGCGGTTGCGGCTGCACACCAGTACGGCCTGGAGCGTCAGCCGTCCGTGGCGCGGATCGGTTGCCAGCCGGGAGGGGTCGGCGACGGCGGGCGCGTGGAAGGCCGCGCCGTCGTGGATGAGCAGCCGGTTCCAGCGCGCCGGCACCATGCGCACATGGGCAAAGCTTGCGTTGCTCGCTTGCGGGAAGCCCGCGGCGATGACATGGCGCTGGGAGAACGCGTCCGGCGGCAGTGCGTCCGCATCGTGTTCCAGCTGTTCCAGCGCCTGTGCCGACACGCGCGGGGCGAAGAAATGCGTCCCGCCGAGCGTGGCGTCGTGGAACAGGAACAGCTCCGCCACCGCGATGCACTGCTCCGGCGCGAAGGTGCGTTCGCGGCGCGGGATCCAGTGCGCGGGCGCCAGTGCCGCCATCGGCGATGTCAGCAGCGACAGGCGGCTGGCGCTGCGCAGTACGCGGCGGGCACCCAGCGCGCGTCTGGCGTGATCGCGGAAGACATCGTGCAGCAGGGCGGTGAATTCCTCCGGCATCCGCAGCTGCAGGCCGGGGAACACGGCCGGCGGTGCCGCCTGGAAATCCTCCCGGTACGCCTGCGCGAACGCAGGCAGCCGTTCCGGTGCCAGCAGGGCATCGTCGATGACGACGCAGGCGGCCTGTCCGTCAAGGGGCAGGTACTGGACCTGGGGATGCGGATTGAACATGGCGCGGCCTCCCCGGCATGCGGCCAAGCGCGCCGGCACCGCCACGATAGACCGCCGCGCGGGCGGAAACAAAGAACGCCGGGGCGGCCCACCACGACCGCCCCGGCGTGTGCTGCCGTCGAGGAATTACGGCATCAGCACCTTGTCGACCACATGGATCACGCCATTGCTGGCCTTCAGGTCGGCCGTGGTCACCTTGGCCACGTTGCCGTTGGCATCGGTGAGCGTCACGCCGCCGTCGGTCACCTGCGCCTTCAGCTCGCCGCCCTGCACCGTCTTCAGCGTGGCGGTGCCGCCGCTGGCCTGGATCTGCTGGGTCAGCGTGGCGGCGTCGACGTTGCCGGGCACCACGTGGTAAGTCAGTACCGCGGTCAGGTCGGCCTTGCTCTCCGGCTTGAGCAGCGTATCCACCGTGCCGGCCGGCAGCGCGTCGAAGGCGGCGTTGACGGGCGCGAACACGGTGAACGGGCCCGCGCCCTTCAGCGTGTCCACCAGGCCCGCAGCCTGCACCGCACTGACCAGCGTGGTGTGGTCGGGCGAAGCGATGGCGGTGTCCACCACGTCCTTCTGCTCGACGGCGGGCGTGGTGGCTTCGGCCGGGGCCGGGTCGCTGGCTTCAGCCACCGGCATGGGGGCCGCGCCGGCTTCGGCGTCGGCGGTCTTCGGCGAGCATGCAGCGGCGGTGAAGGCGGCCAGCAACGCAACGGAAAGGACGGTGCGATTCATCGGTATCTCCTGGGTGGTCGGGTGAGGTGTCGGAACTGCGGCAACACGTACGCGCCGCCCTCACGCGCGGATGCATCACATGGCCTTAATATTCAGCCTGCCTTGACGCTGTCCGATCGCCCACGCCCATGACACTGCCCGACCACGAATTCGATCCCGACGACAACTTCCGCCACGCCTTCGATGACGAAGACGACATGGACCTGGACGACACCGAGGCGCTGGTGTGGAACCTGCTGGTCCTGATCAATCCGGGTGACGAGGAGACGGCGCTGCGCCAGTTCGCCGCCTATCGCGACGCCACCGGCGAAGCGGGCACCGAGCCGGACCAGGTGCTGTGGACGTTGAAGGACGCCATCGACTGGACATCCGGCTTCTACGTGGACTGGAAGGACACCGAGACCTTCATCGACTGCGTCAACCAGCTGGCGGCGCGCTATGCCATCGAGATCGACTGGGGCGGCGACCCCAGCGACGAGGACTTCCTCGACGGCACCGATGTGCCCGCCCTGATGGCCACCGCCCACGACCGCCTGCGCGAACACGGCTATACGCTGTGGAACTGGAATACCGGCGGCGATGCCTACGCCGGCTGGATGGCGCTGCGCCGCGACGACGACGGCATGCAGCAGCTGGCGGAGGTGATGGGCGTGGAGATCCGGCCGGGCAGCGACGCGTTCTGATCGCGTCGCTACGGCCACGCGCACGCTAGACTCGCGTCGTCGCCCCGTTCCGAGATCGCCCGTCATGCGCGTGCTGCTGGCCTGCCTTGCCTGCCTGGTGCTGTCGATGGCCAATGCCGCGAAGGCGCAGGACGTCACCACGCTGCTGTCGCCCTCTAAGCCGAAGGCGCCCGAAGCGATCACGCTGGCCGACATCCCCGGTCGCGCCGATGCCGACGAGCGCTACGCGGAGGAAGTGTCGCTGCGCGCGGCGCGCGCCGATCCGCTCGGCCGATTGGTGCCGCGGCTGGCGACCATCGAGAAATCGGTAGCGGAGAAGAACGGCCTGTTCGCCTACGGGGAACTGCGCACGCTGCCGGTGCTGCGCCTGGAGAGCATGGAGCGCCACTGGAAGTTCGACGCGCGCCAGTACGCGCGCTGGCGCGGCGACATGCAGGCTTCGGTGGCGCCGTATGCACAGGATGCGGCGGAACTGGCGCTGCGCCGCGCCGACTGGGAACTCACCCGGCAGGGCATGGCGGCGGACGGCACGCCGGATGCGCTGCGCTCGCGCGTGGAGGGCGTCTCCGCGCGGCTGCAGGCGGCCGAGCAGGCGCTGTCCACCCCGCTGGCCGGGCAGATCCGCCTGGGGCAACGCGCCAACCTGCTCGCCGCGCGCATCCAGGCCGGCCAGCAGGCGGTGGACGATGCCATCGCCTACTCAGACCGGCGCCTGTTCCGCCTGGATGCCCCGCCATTGTGGCGCGTGCAGGACCGCACGGTCCTGCGGCAGGACGTGGCGGACAGCCTGAAGCGTGAGGTCCAGCAGGAGAACAGCTTCGTCGCCCAGTACGCCGCGGCGGATGTCGGCAATCAGCGGCTGTTGCATGTGCTGCAGCTGTTGTTGCTGCCGGTGCTGCTGTGGATTGCGTGGCGGCACCGGCGCCGCCGCCTCGATCCGACCGCGGTGCTGGCGACGGAGGCCGAGTCGCGCGTGGTCGGACGTCCGTTCTCCACGTGGGTGCTGCTGACCATGATCGGCGTGCTGGTGTTCGAGCCGAACGCGCCGCTGTTCCTGCACCAGCTGGCGATGCTGGTCGCCCTGGTACCGGTGTTGCGGCTGATGCCGCAGCAAGGCCGTCGCCTGCTTGGGCCGTGGCCCTACCTGGCGACCGCGTTCTACCTGCTGCAGCACCTGGCGGTCCTGCTGATGGCCAGCGACTACCTCTACCGGCTGTACTACCTGGCGCTCTCCCTGCTGGCGCTGGCCGCGACCGGCTGGCTGCTGTGGCGCTCGCGCGGCGAGCGCTACGCCGGAGTGGCCGGCCGCGCCGGGCAACTCGTGCATGGCCTGGCCTGGGGCGGCGTCACCATCCTGTCGGCGGCGATCGTCGCGAACGTGCTGGGCAACGTGTCGCTGGCGGAAATGCTGACGGCCGGCATCATCGAGAGCGGCTACTTCGCGCTGGTCCTGTATGCGGCGGTGACGGTGCTGGAAGCCCTGTTGCGCCGGCTTGGCGCGCGCCCCGAGGTGCGCCGGCTGTGGCTGATGCGCCGGCATGGCGGCCACCTGCTCGACACGCTCGCGCGCTGGGCGCGCGTGGCGGCAGTGATCGGCTGGATCGCCTACACGATGACCCGCTTCCGCATCTTCCGGCCGGTGTACGACACGGCCAAGGCCATCGTCACGCATCGCTTCGAGTACGGCGAGCTGTCCATCAGCCTGGGCCACGTGCTGGTGTTCTCCATCGGCGTGGTGCTGGCGGTGTGGGTCGCGCGGACCCTGCGTGCGCTGCTGCGCGAGGAAGTGCTGCCGCGCATGTCGCTGCCGCGCGGCGTGGACAACAGCGTGGCGTCGCTGAGCTACTACGTGCTGCTGCTGGTCGGCCTGCTGGCGGCGCTGTCGGCGGCGGGCTTCAAGATCGGGCAACTGGCCTTCATGTTCGGCGCACTGGGCGTGGGCATCGGCCTGGGCCTGCAGGACGTGGTGCGCAACTTCGTCTCCGGCCTGATCCTGATGTTCGAGCGGCCCGTCAAGCCAGGCGATGCGGTGGACATCGGCGGCACCGCCGGCCGCATCCGCACCATCGGCATGCGCGCCACCACGGTGCGCAGCTACGACGGCGCCGACGTGGTGGTGCCCAACGGCATGCTGCTGTCGGACAAGGTGACCAACTGGACGCTGGTCGACCAGAACCGCCGCGTCGACGTGGACCTGGGCGTGGCCTACGGCTCCGACGTGACGCGGGTGATGCAACTGCTGCAGGAGACCACGCGTACCACACCGGGCATCGCCGACGATCCGGCTCCGGCGGTGCTGTTCACCGGGTTCGGTGCCAGCTCGCTGGACTTCGCCATCCGCGCGTGGACGCGTCGCTTCGACGACTGGGGCACGACCCGCAGCGACCTCATGACCCGGCTGTACGCCGCCCTGACGGAGGCGGGCATCGAGATCCCCTTCCCGCAGCAGGACCTGCACCTGCGGACGGTGTCCGAGCAGGTGCTGCATTCGCTGGCGCGGCCACCTCCGTCGCAGCAGGATTAAATCAATGGCGACACCTGATCCGGAAACGATAGCGCGTCCATTGGGGTCATCCGACATCGGTCTCATGCGGGACCTGCTGCGGATGTTCGGTCGGGCGTTCGACGACATGCCGACCTACACGGCCGCGCAGCCGGACGACGCTTACCTCGCCCACCTGCTGGGCAGCGACACCTTCATCGCCGTGGCTGCACTGCAGGGCGAGGTCGTGGTCGGCGGACTGGCCGCCTACGTGCTACCGAAGTTCGAACGCGCGCGCAGCGAGGTCTATCTGTACGACCTGGCGGTGGCGGAAACGCACCGCCGCCGCGGCATCGCCACCGCGCTGATAGCGGAACTGCGCCGGATCGCCGCCGCGCGGGGCGCCTGGGTCGTGTTCGTACAGGCGGATTACGGCGACGACCCTGCGGTGGCCCTGTATACCAAGCTGGGCACGCGCGAGGACGTGATGCACTTCGATATCGAAGTGGAGTGAACCGCATCCGTGTCGAAACCGAAGCGGATCGTTCGTCGCTGCGAAGACCGTCCTGGAGACTCGCGATGATCCCGCCGTTCGACGTACAGCGCATCGACCACCTTGTCCTGCGCGTGCGCGACCTGGCACGCAGCGTCCGCTTCTACGGCGAGGTGCTGGGTTGCCATGTGGAGCGCCGGCGCGAACACCTGGGCCTGGTGCACCTGCGTGCAGGCGCTTCCATGATCGATCTCGTCGACGTGGCGGGAAAACTGGGCGCGCGGGGCGGGGCGCCGGCGGGCGTGGAAGGGCGCAACGTCGACCACCTGTGCCTGCGCATCGATCCTTTCGATGAAACGGCGCTCAGGGCGCATCTGGCGCGTTTCGGCATCGCACCGATGGGGCCGGCGGAGATCAACTTCGGCGCGGAAGGCGATGGATTGTCGCTGTACTTCCAGGATCCCGACGGCAACACGATCGAGCTGAAAGGGCCTGCCTCACGGATGGCTGGGGTCGGGCGCGCTGGCGACCGGGGCGGATGAGGCGACCGCCTGCACGGGTGCCTGCGGCATCGCGGTGTCGGCATCCGGCAAAGGCGCACCCGGCGACAGCAGTCGGCCTTCGCCCTGCAATGCATCCTCGGCCGCCTTGGTCATCACCACGATGCTGATGCGGCGGTTGATCGGATTCTGCGGGTTCTGTTTGTCGAACAGCACCGACGACGACAGGCCGACGACGCGCGACACCTTGTCCTCGTGCATGCCACCGGCCACCAGCGCACGGCGCGCGGCGTTGGCGCGTCCGGCGCTGAGTTCCCAGTTGGTGTAGTCGCGGCTGGAGGCGTACTGCGTGGTGTCGGTATGGCCGGTGATGCTGATGTGGTTCGGCACCTGGTTGATGAAGGTCGCCAGCTCCGCGAGGATCGCCTGCGTGTACGGCTTCAGCACGGTCCCGCCCAGGTCGAACATCGGCCGGTTCTGTTTGTCGACGATCTGGATGCGCAGGCCTTCCGGCGTCAGATCCAGCAACAGCTGGTCCTTGAACGGTTCCAGCGCCTGGCTCTTGCCGATGGCTTCCTCCAGCGCCTGCATCAGCGATTCCAGGCGCTGCTTTTCCTCCGCCTTGCGCTGCGCCTCGGACGCCTGCTGCGCATCGCCGGGCGGCTTGGCGAAGGGGTTGTCGCTCTCGCCCTTGGGCATGTCCATGGTGCCGCCGAGCTTGATCATCGACGTGCTGGCGCCGCCGGGGCCGGCGGGACCGGGCGCGGGCGAGAAGCTCTTGCCGCTCAGCGGGCTGGGATTGCGGAAATACTCCGAGATCGCCGCGCGTTCCTTGTTGGTGGTGGCGCCCATCAGCCACATCACCAGGAAGAACGCCATCATCGCGGTGACGAAGTCCGCGTAGGCGACCTTCCACGAGCCGCCGTGATGGCCGCCGCCGGCGACCTTCTTGACCCGGCGGACGATGATGGTGGGGCGCTGTTCGCTCATCGCCGTGGCTTACTTGTTGGCCTTCAGGTGCGCTTCGAACTCGGCGAACGGCGGACGCACGTCCGAGGGCAGCGTCTTGCGCGCGAACTCCAGCGCCACCGCCGGGTTGTAGCCGCGCAGACAGGCCAGCAGCGCGGTCTTCACCGATTCGTACATGCGGCTGTCCTGCTCCACCTGCGCCTCGATGGCCGCGGCCAGCGGCGAGACGAAGCCGTAGGCCAGCAGGATGCCGAGGAAGGTGCCGACCAGCGCGGCGGCGACGTGCGCACCGACCGCGGCGATGTCGCCGCCGATCGAGCCCATCGTCACGATGATGCCGAGAACCGCGGCCACGATGCCGAAGCCGGGCAGGCCGTCGGACACCTTCTGCAGTGCGTGCGCCGGCGCCATCGCCTCGTGGTGGTGCTTTTCCAGCTCCAGCTCGAGCAGCGGCTCCAGTTCGTGCGGCTCGATGTTGCTGCCCACCATCAGGCGCAGGCATTCGGTCAGGAAGTCGAGCAGGTGGTGATCGCCGAGGATCTTGGGGTACTTCTGGAACAGCGGGCTGTTGGTCGGGTTCTCGATGTGCTCTTCCAGCGACATGAAGCCGTCGCGACGCGCCTTGTTGAGCATCTCGTGGATCAGCGTCAGCACGTCCAGGTAGTCGGACGGCTTGTACTTGGCGCCTTTGAACACCGACAGCGTGGCGGTCAGCGTGCCCTTGACCACCTTGGTGGGGTTGCTGGCCATGAACGCGCCCAGCGCGGCGCCGCCGATGATAACCAGTTCGAACGGCTGCCACAGGGCGCCGAGCTTGCCGTGCGAGCCCAGGTAGCCGCCGATCACGCTCAGGGTGACGATGATGAAGCCGACGATGATGAGCATGGCGACATGGGCGCAGGGTAGGGTTTCCTCAGGATCGGCCCGGTCATCCGTTTCTTGAGGGACGGCCGTTCGTCGGCACCTGCCCGGGCAATGACCTTCGGCAGGGTTGACTACAGTTGTCGTCACGGGCATGTTGACGACAACTGTAGTCACGAGGCGATCCCATGCCCGGCAAGGCCCGCAAGTCCATCGGCGACCAGGAACTGGCGCTGCTGCAGCATCTGTCCGAACACGGCGAGGCCAGCGTCGGTGAAGTCGCCGCTGCCTTCGGCGAACCGCGCGGGCTGGCCCGCTCCACCGTGCTGACCATGATGGAGCGGCTGCGGGCCAAGGCGTACCTGCGGCGACGCCAGGTCGACGGCGTGTACCGTTACGCGGCGGCGGCCCAGTCCGACGACGTCATGCGCAGCGCGGTCGGCAGCTTCGTGGAGAAGACCCTGCAGGGCTCGCTGTCGCCGTTCGTGGCGTGGATGTCCCAGCGTACCGAGGTCAGCGACGACGAACTGGCCGAACTGGAAGCGCTGGTCGCCAACCTGCAGTCCAAGCGGAAGGAGGGCTGACATGGATCTCGTCGCACTGGCCGATGGCCTGCTGTCGCGGCTGCTCGCCGTCGGGCTGCAGTCGTTGTTGCTCGCCGCCTTGGTGTGGGCGCTGTGTCGCTACCTGCCGCGACTGGATGCACGCACTCGGGCCTGGCTGTGGTGGCTGGTCGCCTCGCAGATGGTGGTCGGTCTGGTCTGGTACGCACCGGTGGCGCTGCCCCTGTTGCCGGCCGAGCCCGTCGCCGCGCCGGTCGTGCTGGCGATGGCTGCCGAGCCAGCGACATACGCAGTGCCCGCGATGGCGGCCGGACCGGTGCCGGCGACGCAGGCATCGCGGCTCGACACCGGCGTCCTGCTGCTCGCCGCCTGGCTGGCGGGCGTCGCGGTGATGCTGGCGAACACGCTGCGCCACGCCTGGCACCTGCATGGACTGGTGCGGCACGCACGTCCCTGTCGCGACCGCCGCGTGCAGGCGCTGTACCGCGCGCTGGCGCAGCGGCTCGGCGTCGTTGCGGCACCAGAGCTGCGGGTCAGCGACGCGATCGACTCGCCGATGCTGGCCCGGCCCTGGCGTCCGGTGCTGATGCTGCCGGCCTCCTCCCTCGCCACGATGGGCGACGACGACCTGCGCATGGCCCTGCATCACGAACTGGCGCACCTGCAGCGCCGCGACCTCTGGTGGGCGTGGATGCCGGCGCTCGCGCAGCACCTGTTCTTCTTCCATCCGGTCGCGCACCTGGCCGCCCGCGAATACGCCTTCGCCCGCGAAGTCGCCTGCGATGCCGCCGTGCTGCAGGACGAACAGCACGCCCCCCACGACTACGGACGCCTGCTGGTGAAGCTGGGCGTTTCCACCGCACCGTCGCCGGCACTGGCCGGCGCTTCCCCCACGTTCCGCATCCTCAAGAGGAGACTGCTGATGCTGCAGCACACCGCTTCCCCCCTGCGCGCCGGCGCGCTGGCCCTGACCATCGGCCTGGTCCTGCTGGGCGCCGTGCCGTACCAGGTCACGGCCCGTGCCCCCGTCGCCCCGACGCCTGCCGTTGCCCCCACCGCGACCATCGCGCCTGTCGCCGTCGCGACCGCCACCGCGACGCCGCAGGCGCGTCCCGCCGTCGCCCCACGCGGCGTCGCCGCCGCCAGTCCGTACGCCGTGCCTGCGCCGCCTCCGCCGCCTGCACCGGCAGTCCCGGCCGTACCCAAGGTGGCCCCGCCCGCGCCTCCCGCACCCCCGAAGCCTCCCGGCCACGCCGGCACGCACGTGATCAACATCGATCGCGAGGGCAGTGGCGATGCCTACGTCCTGATCGATGGCAACGAAGTCACGATGGCCGGCCGCAGCGACGACATCGTCACCGCGCGCAAGCAGCAGCAAGGCAACGCGCCGGTGCTGTGGGTGCGCCAGGATGGCCAGCAGTACGTGGTGCGCGACCCGGATACGCTGAAGCGGATCAAGGCGGCGCACGCGCCGATGGAAGCGCTGGGTGCGCAGCAGGGCAAGCTCGGCGAAGCGCAGGGCGCGCTCGGCGAACGCCAGGGCGACCTGGGCGTCAAGCAGGGCGAGCTCGGCGTGAAGATGTCCGCCATCGCCACCGAACAGGCCGCGGCGGCGATGCGCGGCGGCGAGGGTCGCCAGGTGGAACTCGACCGCAAGATGGAAGCGCTGGCGCGGGAACAGGAGGCGCTGGCGAAGCGGCAGGAGGCGTTGGCGCGCCAGCAGGAACCGCTCGCGCGCCAGCAGGAAGCGCTGGCCCGACAGCAGGCGGCCGCCGTGGTGCGCATGCAGCGCGATGTGGATCGCCTGGTCGGCGAGGCCATCCGCAGCGGCAAGGCGCAGCGTCTCTGACGGCGCGTCAGTCGTTCGTTCGCAGCCCGCTCCACTGCGAGCGGGCGATGCGGATGATGGCGCGGACCTGATCGCGGTCGCGATGGCGCGAGATCGCGATCGCGCCGAGCCGCAACGCCTGCTCGCGCAGTTCCTCGGTCAGGTCGTAATGCGCGCCGCTGCGCTTGTCCTGGAACGCGCGCCGCGGCACGCCCAGCCGTTCCGCCATCGCATGCAGTTCGTCCAGCGTGTCGGCCATCAGGTGGGCCCAGCGCCGGCCCCGCCACAGCGTGACCGCGTCGTCCACGTAGACGGTCATCGCGGCACGGTGGCCTTCGGCGGTCGCACCATGCGGTCCATCAGGTGCTCCAGCGTGGCCGCCAGGTCGCCACAGCGGCCCATGTGCACCGGCGAGGTCTGGATGATCGAACTGCGTTTGGCCGTGAGCCAATGGAAGCGCGAACGCGGCGGCAGCAGGCCGATCGGTGCGGCCGCTTCGCCGCCGCGGCAGATCGCCGGGATGGTATCCAGGTGCCGACGCAGCGATTCCAGGTCCAGCGTGGGATCGAGGGCGAGCAGTCGCGCATCGTCCAGTTCGATGCGTGCCTCGAGGAACTTCGCACGCTCGCATGACAGGATGATGCCGACGTTGACGAACTCCTCGCGTTCCACGCGTGGGACGACGCGGATCACGGCGTAGTCGTAGGTGTCATGCGCGCGCACGGATCGCCTCCTGCACGAACGCATCGCGCTGCGCCACACGGCGGACCAGGTATCGGACGTACGCGGCGCGCTGCGTCGCCGGATCGCCGAAACCATCGGGGCCCTGCAGCCACGCATCGGGGACGTCGGCGACGATGCCGGCGATCGTGGCTTCGGTCAGCACGGCCGCCATGCCGCCGTCGATCTCCGCCAGCCGCGAGGCCCCGCGCAGCAGCACGTGGTCGCGGATCAACGGGAACGCTTTGTCCGCGCCCGACACGTCGCCGTCCCACCCATGGTGGAAGTACAACGCGGCGCCGTGGTCGATCAGATAGAGCCTGCGGTGCCACATCAGCAGGTTGGTGTTGCGCGCGGTGCGGTCGACGTTGCTGATGAAGGCATCGAACCAGACGATGCGCGACGCCAGGTCCGCATCGGGCTGTTCGGCAACGGGGTCGAAGTTCACCGCGCCCGGCAGGTAGTCCATCGCCAGGTTGAGTCCGGCGCTGGCCTTGATCAGGTCCTGGATCTCCGGATCGCCTTCGGTGCGCGCGAGTTCGGCGTCCAGGTCCATCAGCGCCAGGTCCGGCATCGGCAGTTGCAGTGCCCTGGCGAGTCCGCCGGCGATCACTTCGGCCACCAGCGCCTTCGGGCCCTGGCCGGCGCCGCGGAACTTGAGTACGTAGAGGCCTTCGTCGTCGGCTTCCACGACGGCGGGCATGGAGCCGCCTTCGCGCAGTGGGGTGACGTAGCGGGTGGCGGTACGGAGGGGGAGCGTCATCAGGCCGCTAGGATAGCGCGCCGGCGCATCGGGCTCAGGTGGAGCGCGCCACACCCATGCGCCGCAATAGCAGGTAGACCCCGACGCTCGAGGCGGCGCCCAGCAGCAGCGCGAACGCCAGCCCATGGGCGCTGTGCGCGAACGGCAGGCCGGGCAGGTTCATGCCGAACAGGCCGGCGACCAGGCTGGGCGGCAGCAGCAGGGCGGTGATCATGGACAGCACGTACAGGTGGCGGTTGGTGCGCTCGGCGAGCTTGGCGGCCACTTCGTCCTGCAGCAGGCGCGCGCGTTCCTGCAGCGTGCCGACATCGCCGTCCAGGTCGTCGAACCGCTGGTTGAGGCGGGCGATGGCGGCGAGCAGCGCGTCGTCGGCATCGCCCGCATGACGCTGCTCGAACGGTTTGAGTACGCGCCGCATGGCGGTGAGCGGGCGGTGCAGGCGCACTGTCTGGTGGCGCAGCTGCGCCAGGTCGCGGCGCTCCTCGCCGATGCTGTCCGCCAGCACGCGGTCCTCGATGCGGTCCAGCCGTATGGACAGTCCGTCGCTGCTGCGTTCCACCGTGTCGGCGAAGCGTGCGGCCACCATCTCCAGCAGACGCACCGGAGAATCGGCCGCTGCGCCAGCGACCACCGCGCGGCGCGCCACTTCCAGCGAGCGCAGCGCCTGCCGTCGCGCGGTGACCAACAGGCGTCCGGTCATGGCGAAATGCAGCCAGCCGATGCCGTCGTCGCCGCGCAGCTGGCCTTCGGCTGCCAGGTCGACGCCGCGCTGGTGCACCCAGTCGACGAACACGCCGTGCGCCACCGTGTCTTCGAGCTGCAGGTTGACGTGCGTGTCGGGCGAAAGGAGCGTCGCCTGCGCCTCCTCGGGGAGCGCCAGCAGCGCGACGATCTGCGCACTGCGGACATCGCTCAGGTCCAGGTGCAGCCAGTGCCAGTCATCGCCGGGAGGTTGCCGCAACGCGCCCGCATCGTAGGTGGCCGCATCGCACGGATGGGCGCGTCCGTCGCCATCGAACCGGTACAGCCAGAGCGCGGCGGACCATCCGGCGGACGCCGGCAAGGAGGCTGTGTGATCGAGCGGGGTGGCCATGCATGACAGCCTGGCGACGATGGGGTGACGATCAGGCTACCGTCGGCATGTGCCGGTCTCGTGACAGGCGGCTATCGTCACCCCGCCGCGCGCGACTCCGCCCCGCCGCGCTGCAGCGGATCGGGCAGCGGCTCACCGTTCGGCGTGAAGGCCAGCGACACCGAGTTCAGGCAGTGGCGTTCGCCGGTCGGGGGCGGCCCGTCCGGAAACACATGGCCCAGGTGGCTGTGACAGCGCGCGCACACGATCTCGGTGCGGACCATGCCGTAGCTCGTGTCGCGGATGCGGCCGATGTGCGCCTCGTCCACCGGCTGGAAGAAGCTCGGCCAGCCGGTGCCGGAGTCGAACTTGGCACTGGACCGGAACAGCGGCAGGCCGCACAGGCGGCAGGTGTAGACGCCGTCCTGCTTGTTGTCCAGGAACACGCCGCAGAACGGCGCCTCGGTGCCGTGCTGCAGCAGCACCCGGCGCTCGTCTTCGCTCAGGCCGGCGATCAGCGCCGTGCGCTGCGCATCGGTCGGCGGGGTGAGGTCGAAGGCCGTCATGGAGGTGCTCCGCAGGAGGGGGTACCCCCGATATGGTGCCGGTCCGTACCCATCACAACCTGCAGCGGCACCGCCGCCATCCCTCGGCAACGTGGCCGAGGGATGGCGCCACGCGATGTGGCGCCGGTATGGGCGTGCGATCAGGGCGTGGCCGTCAGCGCGGCATTGTCCTTGAACTCGCGGCGCAGCCAGTCGTCGATCAGGCGCTTCTCGTATCGCAGGCTGTCGTTGCTGTTGACGTTGGTGCCCGTCAGGAAACCATGGTCGACCAGCTTGCGCTCGCCTTCGGCCAGCACCTGCCCGTCGGGGCCCTTCACGACGAAACGCAGCGTCATCCGCGGCGGGTAGATGTCCTTGACGATGCGGATGTCCTGCATCGCCGCGCGCACGACGGGTTCGTACCGGCCCGCGCGGTCGATGTCGGTGATGGTGACGTCCATCGTCTGGCCGCGCGCCAGGCGCTGGCCGGCTTCATCCCGCAGGTACCGCGCCAGGTCGACGACCCACGTGCCCTGTTCGGACTCCCAGCGGTTGCCACTGAACTTGATCTCGCTGAACTGTGCGGGATCGGTCCACTGGACGCTGACCGCGCCACCGTCGGTGGGCAGACTGCGTGGAATGTCCGGGTCGGTGACGTTCTTCGGCCTCGCCTGGCCGGGCAGCGCGGCGGCCAGCGCGATGAAGGCAGTGAGCAGCAGGGCGGGGGCTTTCATGGGCGTTCCTCGGCAGGTAACCAGGGCGATTGTGCGCCCGGCCGCAGACCGGCGGCCACGTCGCCAACGGCCCGGCTTACGGAAGGTTCAGGGCGGGACTCATGCTGTCCGGGGGTTGCGCATGCGCTCCACGTCGCGCAGCGGCGGCGCACCGAACATGCGGCTGTACTCGCGGCTGAACTGGGACGGGCTTTCATAGCCCACGCGATGGCCGGCGCTGGCGGCGTCCATCACCTCGCTGAGCATGAGGCGACGCGCTTCCTGCAGGCGCAGCTGCTTCTGGTACTGCAGCGGACTCATCGCGGTGACCGCCTTGAAATGATGGTGCAGGGCCGACGGGCTCATGTGCACCTCGCGGGCGATGTGGTCGATCCGCAGGGGCTGCGCATAGTGCTGGCGCAACCAATGGATCGCCTTGGCCACGCGCTGGCCCTGGCTGTCGGCGATGCCGATGTGGCGCAACATCGCGCCCTGCGGGCTGCACAGCACGCGGTACAGGATCTCGCGCTCCACCAGCGGCGCCAGCAATGGGATGTCCTGCGGCGCATCGAGCAGCTTCACCAGGCGGATCGCGGCCTCCAGCAGTTCCACGCTGCTGGGGGCCAGGCACAGGCCGCGCGACGGCGGCGGCAGCGGCGCCCTCGCTGATTCGGCCTCGGTCACGAGCTCGGCGATGGTGGACGGGGAAAGCTTCAGCACCAGGCACAGGTAGGGTGCGTCGGGGGCCGCTTGGGTGACCTGGGCGGTCACCGGCAGGTCGACCGAGGCCACCACGAAGCGGCTGGCGTCGTAGTCGTAGACCTCGTCGGCCAGGATCGCGCGCTTGGCGCCCTGCACGATCAGGCACAGGGCGGCTTCCTGCACGCCGCGCGCCGGCAGCGGCATGGGGGCACTCAGCCGGGAGAAATGCAGCGCGGGAATCGTGGTGGTGTGCAGGCCGTCTTCGCCGGTGGATCGTTCAATCAGGCCGGCCAGTTCGCGCAGGCAGGCTTCATGGGCGGGCGTGTTGTCGGGCATGGATTGTCCCTGTGGTGCGAACGCGGGGGAGGGAATCGAGTCTACGCAGCGCCGGGGTGGATGACATGGCGCGGAAGGCGCCCGGGCAGGATCGGGCAAGGATCGTGGAGGAATCCGATATCGGGCAAGCGCCATCGGCGCCCAGACTGCGCCCCTTCCCGACGCAGCCCGCGCCGGGCTTCCCCCCAAGAGGTGTCCCATGTCCGGAATCCAAGGAAAAGTCATCGCCGTCACCGGTGCCAGCAGCGGCATCGGCGAAGCGGCCGCGCGCGAACTCGCCCGCCGCGGTGCCCACGTCGTCCTCGGCGCGCGACGCACCGACCGGCTGGAGCGGCTGGTCGCCGAGATCACCGCTGCCGGCGGCAGCGCGCGCTGCCGTGCGCTCGACGTCACCCGCCTTGAAGACGTGCAGGCGTTCGTGGCGTTCGCCCAGGCCGAATACGGCCGGCTCGACGTGATCGTCAACAATGCCGGCGTCATGCCGCTGTCGCCGCTGGCCGCACTGAAGATCGACGAGTGGAATGCCATGATCGACGTCAACCTCCGCGGCGTGCTGCACGGCATCGCGGCGGCGTTGCCGGTCATGCAGGAACAGGGCAGGGGGCAGGTCATCAACGTGGCCTCCACCGCGGGCCATCGGGTGTGGCCGAGCGCCGCGGTCTACTGCGCCACGAAGCACGCGGTGATCGCGCTGTCCGAGGGCCTGCGCCAGGAGCACGACAGGCTGCGCGTCACCGTGGTGTCGCCCGGCGTGACCACCAGCGAACTGGCCGAAACCACCAGCGATGCCGGCATCAAGGCGTGGCTGGAGGATTTCCGCCAGGTCGCGATTCCCGCCGAGGCCGTGGCGCGCGCGATCGCCTATGCGGTCGAACAGCCCGACGACGTGGACGTCAGCGAGGTCATCGTGCGGCCGGCCGCCAGCCCGAACTGACGTTTCGTCGGCAGGCAACAAAGTATTCCACGCCCAGGGGTTGCCGCCCGCGGAACGGGGGAGTGCAATGGCGCACTCCCCCGCTTCTGGAACTCTTCCCATGGAATACCGTTACCTCGGCGCGTCCGGCTTCCGCGTGCCCGTCCTCTCCTTCGGCACCGGTACCTTCGGGGGCCAGGGTGCGCTGTTCAGTGCCTGGGGCAGCACCGACGTGGCCGAAGCGCGCCGCCTGGTCGACATCTGCCTCGACGCCGGCCTGACCATGTTCGACAGCGCCGACGTCTACTCCAAGGGCGCGGCCGAAGAGATCCTCGGTGAAGCGATCAAGGGCAGGCCGCGCGATGCGCTGATCATTTCCACCAAGGCCACCTTCCGCTTCGGCGATGGCGAGAACCAGGTCGGTTCTTCCCGCCACCACCTCATCAACGCCGTCGACGCGGCGCTCAAGCGGCTCGGCACCGACTACATCGACCTGTTCCAGCTGCATGGCTTCGACGCGCGCCCGCCGGTGGAAGAAGTGCTGTCCACGCTCGACACGCTGGTGAAGGCGGGCAAGATCCGCTACCTCGGCGTGTCCAACTTTTCCGGCTGGCACCTGATGAAGTCGCTGGCCGCCGCCGACCGCCACGGCTGGACGCGCTACGTGGCGCACCAGGCGTACTACTCGCTGGTCGGTCGCGACTACGAATGGGAGCTGATGCCGCTGGCCGCCGACCAGGGCGTGGGCGCGGTGGTGTGGAGCCCGCTGGGCTGGGGCCGCCTGACCGGCAAGATCCGCCGCGGCCAGCCGCTGCCCGAGAACAGCCGCCTGCATTCGCAGACCGCCCACGATGCCGGCCCGCAGGTCGACCTGGAGTACCTGTACGACGTGGTCGATGCACTGGACGAGGTCGCGCAGGAAACCGGCAAGACCATCCCGCAGGTCGCGCTGAACTGGCTGCTGCAGCGTCCGACCGTGAGCACCGTGGTGATCGGCGCGCGCAACGAAGCGCAGCTGAAGCAGAACCTCGGTGCGGTCGGCTGGAACCTCACCCCGGAGCAGGTGGCGAAGCTGGACAAGGCCAGCCAGCGGCAGAAGCCGTACCCGTACTGGCACCAGGCCGGCTTCGCCTACCGCAATCCCACGCCGGTCTGAGTGCACCGCACGGTGGTCCCCCTTGTAGGAGCGACGTAAGTCGCGACCGCGCCAATACCCCGTGCAGAAACAAGAACGCGCAGCAGCGCGCCCTGATGAGAAACCATCGGCTTTCCGTGGGCGGCCAGGTGCGCGGTCGCGACTTACGTCGCTCCTACAGGGTGGGCCTGCTACATTCGCCTTCTCTTCATTCGACTTCCGGATACTCCATGCGCCTGTGTGTCCTTGCCGCCGTCCTGTCCGTCGCCTGCGCGCCTGCGTTCGCGGCGACCACCTACGTCAAGGCCGGCCGCCTGCTCGATGTCGAATCCGGGCGCATGCTGAACGACCAGGCCATCGTGATCGAGGACACGCGCATCACCGCCATCGGTCCGGCCGCGAGCACGCCGGTGCCGGCCGGCGCGACGGTGCACGACCTGTCGGGAAAAACCGTGCTGCCCGGCCTGATGGATGCGCACGTGCACCTGCATGGCGACGCCGACCTGCAGGGCTACCGGCGCCTGGCGATCTCGCTGCCGGCGGCGGCGATCAAGGGCGCGAAGAATGCGCGTACCACGCTGCTGGCCGGCTTCACCACGGTTCGGGTACCGGGCTCGCCCGGTTACGCCGACGTGGCGCTGCGCGATGCCATCGCGAACGGCGAGGTCGAGGGTCCGCGCATCCTCGCCGGCGGCGTCGCCATCGGCATCACCGGCGGCCACTGCAGCGACAACAACCTGCTGCCGGCCGAGTACAAGGCGGTGGGCGACGGCGTGGCCGACGGTCCCTGGGCCGTGCGGCAGAAGGTGCGGCAGGACGTGAAGTTCGGCGCCGATTTCATCAAGACCTGTTCCACCGGCGGCGTGCTGTCCAAGGGCACCGAGGTCGGTGCGCCGCAGTACTCGCTGGAGGAACTGAAGGCGCTGGTCGACGAAGCGCACGCGCTGGGCCGCAAGGTCGCCTCGCATGCGCACGGCGCCACCGGCATCCGCAATGCGTTGCTCGCCGGCGTGGACTCCATCGAGCATGCCAGCTTCATCGACGACGAAGGCATCGCGCTGGCCAAGAAGAACGGCACCGTACTGGTGATGGACATCTACAACACCGAGTACATTCTCGGCGAAGGCGAGAAGGCCGGGTTCCTGCCCGAATCGCTGGAGAAGGAGCGCCGCGTGGGCGCCACCCAGCGCGAGAACTTCCGCAAGGCGCACCAGGCCGGCGCCATCATGGGCTTCGGCACCGATGGCGGCGTGTATCCGCACGGCCTCAATGCGCGCCAGTTCTCGCGCATGGTGCAGTTCGGCATGACCCCGCTGCAGGTGATCCGCTCGGCCACGCTGGTCAATGCGCGGCTGTTCGGCATCGACAAGGAGGTCGGCGTGCTGAAACCCGGCTACTACGCCGACCTGATCGCCGTGGACGGCGACCCACTGCAGGACGTGGCCGTGCTGGAGAACGTCGGCTTCGTGATGAAGCAGGGCCGCGTGTACAAGAACTCTGCCGGCGAGTGAGGTCCCGCGCATGCCCAGGCCCGTGAAGATCGATTTCGTCTCCGATGTCGCCTGCCCCTGGTGTGCGATCGGCCTGGCCGCACTGGAACGCGCCATGGCGGACATCGGCAACGATCTGCAGGTCGAGTTGCGCTTCCAGCCGTTCGAGTTGAATCCCGACATGGGCCCGCAGGGCGAGTCGATCGCCGAACATCTCGGAAAGAAATACGGCCTGAGTGCGGAACAGCTGGCCCAGAACGGCGAGGCGCTGCGTCAGCGTGGCGAGGCGCTCGGGTTCCGCTTCGACCTGCAGAAGCGCGACCGCATCTACAACACCTTCGATGCGCACCGCCTGCTGCACTGGGCGGGCGAACGCGGCGCCGCACCGCAGCTCGCGCTCAAGCGCACGCTGCTGCAGGCGTATCACGGCGAAGGACGCAACGTGTCCGACCACGACACGCTGGTCGCGATCGTCGAAGCGTCAGGACTGGATGCGGCCGAGGCCCGCCAGGTCCTGGATACGGGCCGTTTCGCCGCGGAGGTCCGCGAGCGCGAACGCTTCTACCAGCAGCAGGGCATCCGCGCGGTGCCGGCAGTGATCTTCAACGACCGCCACCTGATACAGGGCGGCCAGCCTGCGGACGTGTTCGAACAGGCACTGCGACAGCTGTCGGGAATTGCGGCGTAAGAGGATCAGCCGTGGCGGGCCAGCAGGACGGACTCGTTGCTGGGCATCTCCACCACCACGGCGGTCGGGATGCCATGGTGCTGGTGCAGGGTGGCGGCGAGCAGCTTGGCGCTTTCGCGCGCATCGCCCAGGTTGTCGAACCAGTTGCGGCCGTACTGGCCTTCGTAGAGTTGCCAGCCTTTATCGTTGGCGGCGATGGTGAACAGCAGGCGGGGCATGACGGACTCCGGTCAACACGCCGGGCAGGGAACCGGCGTGCAGACTGTGCGCGAATGTGCCAGTTATCACATTCGGCGGAAGTCCCGGATCCGCGTAGGAAAAGTCCTACACGGCTGTAGGTAGGACGCCCGGCCTCAGCGCAGCAGGGGCTCCAGGGTCTTCCAGACATGGTCCCGGAGCTTGGGTTGCGCGCTCGCGACCGGGTGCAGGTTGTCGGCCTGGTAGGCGTTGCGATCCAGCGCGATGGGTTCCAGCAGGAACGGCAGCAGGGCGGTGTCGTACTGCTTCGCCAGCACGCTGTAGTTCTGCTCGAACCCGCGCGTGTAGTCCGGTCCGTAGTTGGGCGGCATGCGCATGCCCACCAGCAGCACCTTCGCCTTGCGTGCCTGCGCGGCCTTGATCATCTTTTCCAGATTGGCGCGCGTCTGCGCCAGCGGCAGGCCGCGCAACCCATCGTTCGCCCCCAGCGCGATGACCACGACGGCGGGCTTGTGGCGTTGCAGTTCCGCCTCGATGCGCGCCGCGCCGCCGGCGGTCGTCTCGCCGCTGATGCTGGCGTTGACCACCCGCCATCCCGGCCGGGTCTTGCCGATACGGTCAGCGGTCAGGGCCACCCAGCCCTGTGCGGGTGACAGGCCATAGGCGGCCGACAGCGAATCGCCCATCACCAGAAGGGTGCGGGCGGCCTTTGCGGGTGCGGCCTGTGCGGTCTGCGCCACGACGGGACGTGCGAATAATGCGACGAACAGAAGCACGACCAGGCCCGACGCCCATTGCATGCGTGCGCGCCCGGCCCCATACCTGCCTGAATAACGAAACATGCGAACCGTGCTCCCGATGATCCACGAAATGACCGACGAGACGATCATGGCCGACGCCAGCAGACTGCACACTGAAGCCCACGCCTCCGCCCGCGCCGTCCTCGACGTGCAGGGGCTGGGCAAGCACGTGACGCTGCCCGGCGGCGAACTGACGATACTCGAGGAGGTGGGCTTCCGCATCGGCCATGGCGATACCGTGGCGATCGTCGGGGCATCGGGATCGGGCAAGAGCACCCTGCTGTCCCTGCTGGCCGGACTGGACGTGCCCAGCACGGGTTCGGTGACGCTCGACGGCGAGCGCATCTCCGCCATGGACGAGGACGGCCGGGCACGTGTGCGCGGCGAGAAGGTCGGCTTCGTCTTCCAGAGCTTCCAGCTGCTGCCCTCGCTGACGGCGCTGGAGAACGTCATGCTGCCGCTGGAATTGCGCGGCGATACCGACGTGGAAGGGCCGGCGCGGCAGATCCTGCAGAAGGTGGGCCTGGGCGAGCGCCTGGCCCATTACCCGCGCCAGCTGTCCGGTGGCGAACAGCAGCGCGTGGCATTGGCGCGTGCGTTCGTCACCCGGCCGTCGCTGCTGTTCGCGGACGAGCCCACCGGCAATCTCGACACCCACACCGGGCAGGCGATCATCGAGCTGCTGTTCGCGCTGAACGCCGATGCCGGCACCACGCTGGTGCTGGTGACGCACGACGACCACCTGGCAGCACGCTGCCAGCGCCTGCTCCGGCTGGATGCCGGACGCCTGCAGGGTGGGGCCGCATGAGGACGCTGGCGCTGGCCTGGCGCCAGTTGCGGCGCGACCTGGCCGCGGGTGACATCCGCATCCTGTTCGCCGCGCTGGTGCTGGCGGTGGTGGCGGTGACCTCGGTGGGCTTCGTCACCGATCGCGCCGAGCGCGCGCTGGCGATCGAAGCGAACCGCCTGCTGGGCGGCGACGTGGTGGTGCGCGGCGATGCGCCGCCCACCGAGGCGCTGCGTGCGCTGGCCGCGGCACCGGGCCTGCGCGTGACCGAAACGCAGGAGCTGCAGAGCATGATCCGCGCCGGCGAGTCGCTGTCGCTGGGCGACCTGCGCGCGCTGGGCGAAGGATTTCCGCTGCGCGGCAGCTTCCGCATCGTCGATCGCGCGGGTGCGGCCGAGCGAGATGCCCGTGGCATCCCCGCGCCGGGCACGCTCTGGATCAGCCAGGCGGGCGCGGAGACGCTGGGCGCGAAACCGGGTGACGCCATCGGCATCGGTACGCGCACGCTGACCCTGGCTGCGCTGGTGACGCAGGAGCCGGATGCGGCCCTCGACTACTTCAATGTCGCACCTAAGGTCTTCCTCAACCTCGCCGACCTGCCGTCCACTGGATTGGTGCAGGAAGGCAGCCGCCTGCGCTACCGCCTGGTCGTGGCCGGCGATGCGGCCGCGGTCGAAACCTTCACCGCGGCGGTCAAGCCGCAACTCGCGCGCGGTCAGCGCATGGAAACCATCCAGGATGCGCGGCCGGAAGTGCGCTCCGCGCTGGATCGCGCCAGTCGCTTCCTCGGCCTGGCGGCGCTGGTGTCCGTCGTGCTCGCCGCCGTCGCCGTGGCGATGGCCGCGCGGCGCCACAGCGAGCGCCATCTGTCCGGTACTGCCGTGATGCGCTGCCTGGGTGCGCAGCAGCGCACGCTGGTGGGCATCCACGTCGGCGAACTGGTGCTGCTGGGATTGGCCGCCTGCACGGTCGGCGTTCTCATCGCGTTCGGCCTGCAATGGGGTATCGGCCGCTGGCTGCAGCAGTCGCTGCAGATCGACATTCCCCCGGCGGGCCTCATGCCGGCGCTGCAGGGCTATGGCGTGGGCATGATCGTACTGCTCGCCTTCGGTGCGCCGCCGGTGCTGGCGCTGCGCCGGGTGCCCGCCCTGCGCGTGCTGCGTCGTGACCTGGACCGGACCGAACCCAGCGCATGGCTGGTCGCGCTGACCGGCTTCGTCGGCCTGGGCGCGCTGCTGTGGTGGAAGGCGGGTTCGCCCACGCTCGGCACCGCGATGCTGGTCGGCATCGTCGGCACGCTCGCCGTGCTTGCCCTGCTGGCGTGGGCGTTGATCGTGCTGGTGCGCCGGCTGCGCTCCCGCCTGCGCGGCAGCCTGCGTTACGGGCTGGCCAACATCAGCCGGCGCGCCGGCACGTCGATCGCACAGGTGTCGGCGCTGGGCTTGGGCCTGATGGCATTGCTGCTGCTGACCTTCGTGCGCACCGACCTGCTGGACCGCTGGCAGCTGGCGCTGTCGGCCAATGCGCCCAATCGCTTCATCATCAACGTGCAGCCCGACCAGGTGGACCCGGTGAAGGCCTTCATGCAGGCCCGCGGCCTGTCGGCGGTGGACCTGTATCCGATGATCCGCGGCCGGCTGGTCGAGCTCAATGGCAAGCCCGTCAGCGGCGCCGACTATGAAGGGTCCGACGCACGTGCGCAGCGGCGCGCCGACCGCGAGTTCAACCTGTCGATGGCCGCGGCCTTGCGCGACGACAACAAGGTGACTGCGGGCGAGTTCTGGAGCGGTCGCACTCCGTCGTCGCCTGAACTGTCGGTGGAAGAGGGGTTCGCCGAGGACCTGGGCTGGAAGCTCGGCGACCGCGTTGCGTTCGACATCGCGGGCCAGCGTTTCGAGGGCCGCATCACCAGCCTGCGCAGCGTGGACTGGGAGAGCTTCCGCCCCAACTTCTTCGTCGTCGCCTCGCCGGGCGCGCTCGATGGATATTCCGCCAGTTACATCACCGCCGTCAGCGTCCCGTCGGGCGATGCCGCCTTCACCCGCGAACTGGTTAACCAGTTCCCGAACCTGTCGGTGATCGACGTGGAGGCGGTGCTGAACCAGGTGCGCAGCACGGCCGAACAGGTGTCGCAGGTGGTGCAGGTGGTGTTCTGGTTCTCGCTGGCGGCGGGCCTGCTGGTGCTGATGGCCGCGGTAAGTGCCAGCCAGGACGAGCGCCTGCTGGAGGGCGGCGTGATGCGCGTGCTGGGCGGCAGCCGTCGCCAATTGCGGCTTGCGCAGGCCTCGGAGTTCGCCGCCATCGGCCTGCTGGCCGGTCTGGTGGCGGCGATCGCGGCGTCGGTATTGTCGGGCGTGGTTGCGACCCAGGTGTTCGACCTGCCGTGGAAGGCGAACTGGCAGCTGGCCGCCATCGGCGGCGGGCTGGGCATGCTGGCTGCGCTGGGCGCGGGTCTGTTCGCCACGCGCAAGGTGCTGGATGCGCCGCCATCGGTGACGCTGCGAGAACTGCAGAGCTGAGGCTCTTCCGCTTGTAGGAGCGCCCTCGGGCCCGATGCTCTTGCTTTCGCGGCAGGATGAAGAAAAAGCATCGCGCCCGAGGGCGCTTCTACACACTTAAAGGAATGGGTGAGCCGCAAAAAAAGGGGCGGGCCGAAGCTCACCCCTTGATGCACACCACCTGGCGCAGCGTGTGGACGACCTCCACCAGGTCGCTCTGCGCCGCCATCACCGCGTCGATGTCCTTGTACGCTGCCGGTGATTCGTCGATCACGCCGGCGTCCTTGCGGCATTCGACGTGCGCCGTCGCCTCGCGGTGCTGCGACAGGGTGATCTGCTGACGCGCCGCCGTACGGCTCAGCACGCGGCCGGCCCCGTGGCTGCAGCTGTGGAAGCTGTCCGCGTTGCCCTTGCCGCGCACGATGAAGCTCTTCGCGCCCATGCTGCCGGGGATGATCCCCAGCTCGCCTGCGCGCGCGCTCACCGCGCCCTTGCGGGTCACCAGCAGGTCCACGCCGCCGTGCGTTTCCTTCTGCACGTAGTTGTGGTGGCAGTTCACCGCCATCTTCTCCAGCTGGAACTTCGGCAGGCGGTGGCGCATCTCGGCCAGCACGCGCGACATCATCGCCTCACGGTTCTCGCGGGCGTAGTCCTGTGCCCACGAGACCGCTTCCACGTAATCGTCGAACAAGGGCTCGTCTTCCATGAAGAACGCGAGGTCCTTGTCCGGCAGGTGGAAGCCCAGCACACGGTGAGCCAGTTGTTCGCGCGCCCGCTCGATGAAGTAGTTGCCGATCAGGTTGCCGGTTCCGCGCGAACCGCTGTGCAGCATCACCCATACCGCATCGGCCTCGTCCAGGCAGATCTCGATGAAGTGGTTGCCGCCGCCCAGCGTGCCGATCTGGCGGTCCAGCTTGTCGGTGCGGATCTTGCGGTGCTTCTGCTTGATCGCCTCCAGGCGCGGTTCCAGCCCCGACTGCGTGATGCGCGTGCTGATGCTGTCCGGCAGCTTCCAGTGCTCCCCGCCGCGCCCGTTGCCGACCGGCACGCTGCGTTCGATGCTCGAACGCAGTTGCGCCAGGTTGTCCGGCAGGTCCTTCGCGCGCAGCGTGGTCCGCACCGCGGCCATGCCGCAGCCGATGTCCACGCCGACCGCCGCCGGAATGACGGCGCCGCGCGTCGGGATGACCGAGCCCACGGTCGCGCCCTTGCCCAGGTGCACGTCGGGCATGACCGCGACCCACGGGCCGACGAAGGGGATCGCCGCGATGTTCCGCAGCTGCTCGTGGGCGCCCTGGTCCAGGGGCACGCCGCGCACCCAGCCCTTGATCGGAGTGGTGCTGCCCTCGGCGTGCAGCAGTTCGAATGGTGTCTGCATGTTCATGTGATGTCCTTGTCCATTGTAGGAGCGCCCCATGGGCGCGATGCGCTTGTCTCCGCTTGTTCCATGAAAAGCATCGCCCCCATGGGGCGCTCCTACAGAAAGCCCGTCGCGGCGGGTCCGTCCACCGCGCGGGCCGTACTACTTCAATGTCACCAGCTGCTTCAGCACGCCATCCAGGCCGCCGAACACGGTGAGCTTGTCGATCTTCTCGGTGACCTTCTCCAGGGCCTCGAGCTCCTTCAGGCGCATCAGCACCGGCGACTCGTCGATCAGCTTCGCGGTGTTGAGCAGGGAACGCGTGGCGTTCGCCTCCTCGCGGCGGCGGATCACGTTGGCCTGCGCCGTCTTCTCCGCCTGCACCACCCCGTTGAGGATCTCCTTCATCTCGCCCGGCAGGATCACGTCCTTCACGCCCACGCCCAGCACCTCGACGCCGAGCCCGGCCATCTGGCCGCGCACGTAGGCGAAGATGTCGGCGTCCAGCGAAGCCTTGTCGCCCAGCAGCTCGTCCAGCGTCTTGGCGGAGACCGCCTTGCGCAGGCCGTACTGCAGCTCGCGGTAGACGAAGTCGCCGACCTTCGCGACCTTGGTGCGCGCCGCCACCACGTCGGTGACGCGGGTGCTGGCGGCCAGGTTCACGCGCAGGCTGACCTTGTCGCGGGTCAGGAGCTCCTGGCCCGAGACCTCGATCGCCTGCACGCGCAGGTCGACGATGTCCACGACCACGTTCTTCTGGAAATTCCAGAAGGCGTAGCTGCCCGGGGCGAGCGTGCGCTCGAGCTTGCCGTCGATGAACACCAGGCCGGCGAATTCCGCCGGCACATCGGCCACCACGGCCAGCTTCGACAACGCGCCCAACTGGCGCAGGCGCCGCGCAACGGCGACGTCCACGTCCGGCGTGGCGAGCGTTACCGCCCGCACCTCGACCTTTACCAGGCCGATCCAGTACAGGCGCCGCGTGCCGGGCGGCAGCACGTCTTCCAGCTTGCCGTTCTTCAGCACCAGGCCCACCTCGTCTACGCCGATGTCGGCGAGGACGAACGTCTCGCCCAGGCGCTCGCCGAGGCGCGCGATCAGCGCGTCGACGTGATGGCCAGCGTATTCCGGCGCGGCGATGTTGAACGTGCGTACCTCGATCCGACCCATCGGGTCGAACCAGCGGTACACACCGGGCGCGAGCAGCTGCTCGAACCGACGGTTGCGATACACCAGGCCGCGCTCGCCGTCACCGATCACGACCCTCTTGGTCCAGAACATGGCGTTGTTCTCCTTGTTGGCTCTGGTGGTTCGATCCGGATTCAACGGATCGCCGCGGTGGATCGAATCCCGCGACGAAAGGTGCCCATCGCGATTGGCGATCGGCGGAAGAAGGTGGAAACGCCCCTGGACGGAGGCGATGCGGGCGACCGGCGCTGTCGGCGGAGGCATCGCAGCGACGGCGCGGTCCGTGGATCGCATCGAACGCTGCGCGCTTCCGCGTCGAGGGCGCGGTGCCGGCACCGTCCCCGCTGCGTTGCGCCGTCGTCCCGCATTCCATCGCGGAAAGACGACACGCCGCACGGGGCGTTTCCTGGGTGGGACTTGCGTCCCGGTGTCATGACGTGAAAGGTCATGTGCCCTTGCGGGCGTTGGAGCGGGAGTCGAACCCGCGACACTCGGATTAACCGTCCGATGCTCTAACCATCTGAGCTATCCAGTGGTGGCGTGCCGGAATCGAACCGGCGACTTCGGGCTGGCGCCCGCTGCTCTATCCAACTCGAGCTAACGCCCTCGAGGAACACCGTCTCCCACGCTTCGGCATACGCCACGGCAGCGCCGCGCGCACCGGACGGGACACAAACCCGTACCGCTGTTGCGTGTTCGATCGATGCTCCGCATTGCCGGCTGTCGTCAACCGGCAATCCGTTCGGGCGCGACGCGCCCTTGTGGGTGTTCTCTCCACGTGCAGCCCGCGTCGGGGCATCACGACGCAGCGCACATGCGCCAGTCGCAGCCGCGCCCCTGCCTCGGGGCGCGCACGCGCGCTACCCGGATGCCCCAGGGCGGAAAGGAACTTCCGTGGTGGAAAGAAGCGAACCTCGATGCATGCGCATCCTCCGCGAACGCTGAAAACAAAACGCCCCCGGGTATGGCGACCCGAGGGCGTTCGCGTTCCTCGGGAGATCGGGGTGGCCGATCTCCCAGGGAGTCAGCCGGATGTCAGAAGTCCAGGTGCCGTGCGCGTTCGGTACCGCGCAGGTCGCTGCCGTTCGCACGCAGCGCCAGGCCGCAGCGCGAGGGCTGCAGGGCGGGCTTGCTGTCGAAGGAATAGGCGGGCTTCATGGGAAGAATTCGGTTGCTGAAAAAACGGCCACGTGGCCGACGGGCGCGCACGATACGCCGCTTGTTTGCGATGCGCAACACTTTTTTCATTTTATTTTCGAAGCCCGACCGACGGTGGTGGAATCGGTCGCGAGTGGCTGCCGTTAGAATGACGCCTCATTCCCTGCCTGCGCGCCGCATCGTGGCCTCTCCCTTCTCCGATTCCGCTCTCGATGCCCTGATGCTTCCCTTCGCCCAGGGCGTGCTCGCCTGGCCGTCCGGGCCGGTGCTGTTCCTGCGCGCGCGCGATGGCGCCGCGTTGCGCCAGTTCCCGTTGTCGCAGCTGGTATGCGAACAGAGTTTCCGTCCCGATGCCGAACTGCTGGAACGCGCCCGCCTGCGCGTCGTCGCTGATGCGGCAGCCGAAGAGACGCGCCATGCCCTGGTGCTGGTGTTGCCGCCGCGCCAGCGCGAAGAGGCGCGCGCACTGCTCGCGCGCGCCGTGCAACTGGCGGCGCCCGACGGCGTCGTCGTCGCCGCGATGACCAACAACGAGGGCGCCAAGTCGGGCGAAGCCGACCTGAAGCAACTCGCGGGCCTGGCGGGCACGCTGACCAAGTTCCATTGCCGCACGTTCTGGACGCGCACGCGCGCGGACAGCGTCGACGACGCGCTGCTCGCGCAATGGTCGGCGCTGGATGCGCCGCGCCGGATCGAGAACGGCCGCTACCTCAGCCGTCCGGGCATCTTCGCCTGGAACCGGATCGATCCGGCGTCCGCGCTGCTGGTCGAGTGCCTGCCGACGGACATCACCGGGCACGGCGCCGACCTGGGTGCGGGATGGGGATTCCTGTCGCTGTCCCTGCTGACGCGCAATCCCGGCATCACCGCGCTTGATCTGTACGAGGCCGAGGCACGCGCGTTGTCGCTGGCCAGGGCGAACCTCACGGAAGCGGGCGCGAGCGCAACGCTCGATTTCCACTGGCACGACGTCACCGCCGGATTGCCGCAGCGCTACGACTTCATCGTCAGCAATCCGCCCTTCCATACGCAGAGCCGCGCGGATCGCCCCGACATCGGCCAACGCTTCATCACCGCCGCGGCCGCCGCGCTCAAGCCGGGCGGCCGGCTGTGGCTGGTGGCCAACCGCCATCTGCCTTACGAGCAGACCCTGAACGATCAGTTCGGCGAGGTGCGCGTGGCCGGCGAACGCGATGGCTTCAAGGTCATCGCCGCGGTGAAGGCGAGGCGGTGAGCGCATGAAGATCGTCAAGCACATCGCCAACCTCGGCTATGGCAGCCGCAAGGACGTGCAGTGGATGTTCCGCGAGGGGCGGATCACCGACGCCGCGGGCGAGGTGCTATATGCCGACGACCCGGTCGACCACGACAACATCCGCGTGGATGGCGAGCCGCTGGATCCTGCGCCGGGCGTGGCGATCCTGCTGCACAAGCCCGTGGGCTACACCTGCTCGACCAAGGATACCGGCCGCATCGTCTACGACCTGTTCCCGTCGCGATTTCGTGAGCGTTCGCCGGTGCTGTCCACCGTGGGCCGGCTGGATCGCGAGACCAGTGGCCTGCTGCTGCTGACCGACGACGGTGGCCTGCTCCACCGGATCATCTCGCCCAAGGCCAACCTGCCCAAGGTCTACGACGCGACGTTGGCGCAGGACCTGCGCGGCGACGAAGCCGCGATCTTCGCCAGCGGCACGCTGATGCTGGAGTCGGAGCAGACGCCGCTCGCGCCGGCACACCTGCACGTCATCGATGCGCGCCATGCGCAGCTGACGCTCACCGAGGGTCGCTACCACCAAGTGCGCCGCATGTTCGCCGCGGTCGGCAACCACGTCCAGGCGCTGCATCGCAGCCGCATCGGCGGGCTGACGCTGGGCGACCTTGCGCCGGGGCAGTGGCGCCTTCTCGATCAGGGGGATCTCCGCCAGCTGTTCGGAGCCGAGGCATGAGTCGGGCGGCATTGCCGTTCACGCCCATGGCGGTGGTCTTCGACATGGACGGGCTGATGCTGGACAGCGAACGCGCCATCATCGCGTGCCTGGCGGAGGCCGCACGCGAACGAGGGCACGACCTGCCCGAGATGCTGTGGCTGTCGATGGTGGGCCACAGCGAAGCCGTCTGCCGCCACCTGCTGGACGAGGCGGTGGGCGAGCTGGAACGCGCGCAGGTGCTGCAGCGTTCGCATGCGCTGTACGACGCGGTCGTCGCGGCAGGCGTGCCGCATCGTCCCGGCATCATCGAGATGCTGGATTTCCTGCAGGCCCGTGGGATTCCACGCGCGGTGGCGACATCGACGCGCCGTCCGCTGGCCCTGAAGAAGCTGGAGGCCGCGGGCCTGCTGCCCCGGTTCGATGCGATATGCACCAGCAGCGACGTCGAGCATCCCAAGCCCGCGCCGGACATCTACCTGCTGGCCGCAGCGTCGCTGGGCGTCGACCCGGCGCAGTGCCTGGTACTGGAAGACTCGCCTACCGGCGTGCGTGCCGCGCTGGCCGCCGGCATGCATCCCATACAGATTCCGGACCTGCTGGTGCCCGATGACAGCGTCCGCGCGCTAGGCCACATGATTCTGCCGTCGCTGGATGCTGCGCGCGGATTGCTGGAGCGGCGGCTGGCCGGGGAGCTGCTGTAGGAGCGACGTCAGTCGCGACCGCACGGCAAAATCCGACCCGTTTTCCCGCCATCTCCCGATGTCGCGCCGGCGATGTAGGAAACCATGCTCGCAGGCATGGATCAATCCGCACACCATCGTCCTGCGCAGGGTCATGCCGGTCTCCGTCGTGGGCGCAGGTCGATTGCCGGGCACGTCTACCTGGTGACCTTCGTCACCCGTGATCGACGACCGTTCTTCTCGGATCCGGCCATGGCTCACGACATGGCGCGCGCGATCATGGACAAGCGGCTGTGGTATCGCTCGCGCCTGCTGGCCTGGGTGCTGATGCCGGACCATTGGCATGGACTGATCGAACTGGGGGCGATGGAGACCCTTCCTGTTTGTGTCCAGCGGTTGAAAGCCAATACCTCCCGATCTTTCCGGGTCGGGCGGCAGCATGACGGTGTCTGGGCTCCAGGCTTCCATGATCGTGCGCTGCGGTCCAGCGACGACCTCAGGGTCGCGGCGCGCTATGTGATCGCAAATCCTCTGCGCGCAGGACTGGTCGATGAGATTGGAAAGTATCCGTACTGGGATGCCGTGTGGCTTGGGAACGAGTGCCTTGCAGACCGATCCTGAGCGCTGATGCGTCCGGTCGCGACTGACGTCGCTCCTACAGAAAATACAAAGCGTCGTCAGTCCGCAAACAGCTTCGCCCACCCCGCATGCCCCAGCGCATCCAGCGTCTTCACGTTGCGTTCGACGATGACATCGGCATCGGGGAAGGCCTCCACCGCGCGGTCGATGCTGGCTTCGCGCAGCAGATGCAAGGTGGGGTAGGGCGAACGGTTGGTGTAGTTGCTGATGTCGTCCGGCATCGTGCCGGCGAACTGGTAGTCGGGGTGGAAGCTGGCCACCTGGATGACGCCCTGCAGGTCCAGCGCCTCGACGGCGGCGTCGGCGTTGTCGAGGAAGTCGTTGTAGTCCAGGAAGTCGGTCAGTACGTCCGGGTGCACGATCAGCGTGGTGTCGATCTGCTCGGGATCGGCATCGCGCAGCAGTACCAGTTCTTCGGCCAGTTCCTCCAGCAGGGCTTCCGGCGTGCTGGCATCGCTCAGCACGAAGCGCACCTGCTGCTTCACGTACACCGCCTTGGCGAACGGGCACAGGTTCAGCCCGATCACCGCCCGCTCCACCCATCGGCGGGTGGCGCCGATGGGATCGGGCATGCCGTCGGTGGCGGACGTATCAGTCACGGAAGTTGTCGAACTGCAGCGGCAGCTCGAATTCCGTTTTCTTCAGCAGCGCGATGACGTCCTGCAGGTCGTCGCGCTTCTTGCCGGTCACGCGCAGCTTGTCGCCGTTGATCTGGGCTTCCACCTTCAGCTTGGCGTCCTTGATGGTGGCGACGATCTTCTTCGCCAGCTTCTGTTCGATGCCCTGCTTGACGGTGATTTTCTGGCGGGCGCCGGCCAGGTTGGTTTCCACGTCGCCGAACTCCAGGCAGCGGGCGTCGATCTGGCGGGCGATCAGGCGCGCGCGCAGGATGTCGGTCATCTGCTTGAGCTGGAAATCGCTGGGCGCGGACTGGGTGATCAGCTTGTCTTCCAGCACGAATTTCGCTTCCACGCCCTTGAAGTCGAAGCGGGTGGAGAGTTCGCGGTTGGCCTGGTCCACGGCGTTGGTCAGTTCGTGGATGTTGACTTCGGAAACGACGTCGAAGGATGGCATGGGGGAATTCCTGGTACCGGACGCGGAATTCTACCGTGCGCCGGCAAGCGGCACCGCTCTGGGTGGCGGCACGCGCGTGGCGCGCCACAGCCCGGCCAGTCGGCGGACGGTCTCGCATGCGAGCAGGGGCACCACCCAGCTGCACCACAACAGGGTGGCGATCAGCGCAGGCGAGGGCGCGAGCCCGCCCGCGATGGCGAGCGGCAACGACAGGCGGAAGAGAATCGGCGCCAGCGTCACGGCGTAATGGCGGACCATCCAGCGACGATGCCGCTCCACGGCCCCGCGCCTGATCGCCACCAGGCCTGTCAGTGCCGTGGTCAACCAGGCAAGGGCGGTCGCGGAGAACGCCAGGCGGATGGCGAACGGTGCGGGCGAGCTGGCGATCAGTCCGACGGCGCCGGTGGCGGCCACCAGCAGGCCGGACAGATAGACGCGGCCCACCAGGCGGTGCGGGCGCGGATAGCGGTGCCGCCACTGGGTGAAGAACTGCACGGGCCCCAGCAGCACGGTGGTGAGCCCGCCGGCCAGATGCATCCACAGCCAGTCGCGCCGCGTCATGAACATGCCGTAGGCGGCCGAATCCAGGTGCCGGTACTTGCCGTAGGCGGCCAGCAGGAACTCGAGGCTGGCGATGCCGAGCAGCAGCCACAGCGCGGCCAAGGCCAGGTGCAGGGCCATGCGGGAGCGGGGCGACGCGCTGGTGCGTGGAGCGATCCCTGTCATCGGCCTGCCTGCGCGGGTGGTTGCGCGCAGGGTAGCGCAGGCGTGAGGGAACGTGTCCAGCGGAGGCGATAATGGCGCATGGCCACGCCCCGCCCCTCGCTCACGTCCGCCGTCCTGCTCATGCTGGCCGCCGTGCTGCTGTTTGCGTTGATGGACGCGGGATTGAAGCTGCTTTCATCGCAGTACCCGCCGCTGCAGGTCGCGGCATTGCGCGGGCTGTCCTCGCTGCCGCTGGTGACGCTGTGGGTGCTGGCCACGGTGCCGGTCCGCTCGCTACTGCGCGTGCATTGGCCGTTGCACCTGCTGCGCGGCGCGCTGGGCATCGCGATGATGGCCGGGTTCGTGTACGGCTTGCGCACGATGCCCTTGTCGACGGCCTACGCCATCACCTTCGTGGCGCCGCTGCTGGTCACGGCGATGGCGGGCCCATTGCTGAAGGAGCGGGTGGGGGCGGGGCGCTGGATCGCGATCGTCATCGGTCTGGTCGGCGTGTTGGTGATCCTGCGCCCGACCGGCGAAGGCATGCTGACCGGCGGCGGGCTGGCGATCCTCATCGCGGCGATCTGCTATGCGCTGGGTGCGGTCACTGTGCGCATGCTGGCGCAGCGCGACAGTACGCAGGCGATGGTGTTCTGGTTCGTCGTGCTGCTGTCGTTGGGCGCGTGGCTGCTGGCGTTGCCTGCATGGAAGCCGCTGCAGCCCGCGCACGGCTGGATCATCGCCGGCGTCGGCATCTCCGGTTCGCTGGCGCAGGTGGCGCTGACCGAGGCCTTCCGTCGTGGCGAGGCCTCGCTGATCGCGCCGCTGGAATACACGGCGCTGGTCTGGGGGGTGCTGCTGGACGTGGCCTTGTGGTCGGTGCTGCCGGATGGCGTGACCTGGATCGGCGCGGGCATCATCGTCGCCAGCGGCCTGTACCTGCTGCGCCGCGAGAAAGTGCACGTGGAAGCCGAGCATCCGTGACCTTCGGCCCGGTGTGCGCGCGCCGGAAGGCGCGACACTGGATGGCAGGCGGTCGGGAGGATCTGTCATGAGCTTGCGAGCGCGCTGTCTTGCCACTGTGCTGTCGCTGCTATGCGCATGCGCGCCGCCGCCAAAAGACCAGCCGCCGGTGCCGGACGCGGGCGCAAGGCGCATCGCCAAGGACGTGTACTTCATCCCCGGCCGCTTCGTCGCGGGCGAACAGCCCGATGGCAACAGTGTGCTGCTGCGGGGGAAGACAGGATGGATCGTCGTCGATACCGGGCGACATCCCGCCCATGCCGCGATCATCGAGGGAGTCCTGAAAGAGAGCGGCGCGCCTCCCGTCGCGCTGATCAACACACACTGGCACCTGGATCACGTGAGCGGCAACCTGCCGCTACGGGCTGCGTATCCAAGCGCCGAAGTGCATGCGAGCACGCGGGTGCTGACCGAGCAGTCCGGATTCCTCGCGCACTATCGCACGCAGCTCCAGGCGCTGCTGAGTGCGCGTGCGGATGACCCGCAGGCGCATGCCTGGCGCCAGGAGATCGCGCGCATCGATGGTGCGCGTGCGTTCGAGCCCGCCCATCCTGTGGAGGCGGACGGCATGCGGACTCTGGCCGGAAGGTCGCTGCGTCTCGGACTGCAGCGCGAGACGGTCAGCGGAGGCGATGTGTGGGTGTTCGATCCGGGCGCGCGCGTGCTGGTCGCCGGCGACCTGCTGACGTTGCCCGTTCCTGTGCTGGATACCGCCTGTCCCCGACGATGGGTGGAAGGCTTGGCATCGCTCGAGGCGGTGCCGTTCGACGTGGTGGTGCCCGGACATGGCGAGCCGATGGACCGGGCGGGCTTCGAACGGTATCGCGCCGCATTGGGTCGCCTGCTGGCGTGCGCGGCCAGCCCCGCCACGGATGCCGCCTGCACTGATGCCTGGCTCGCCGATCTCGGTGAGCTGGTGCCCGCGGCCCAGCACGCACACGCACGGCAGTTGCTACAGGGTTACTACCTGCCGCAGCGACTCCGTGAGGGCGCCGAGCGCCCGGCGTACTGTCCCTCCTGACCGCGTTCGCTCGCACTCGGGCATGATGCGCGCATGCCTATCGTCCTCGTCCTGCTGTTCGTATTCCTGCTGCTCGCATTGTGGGCGGTGCTGTTGCCGCTCTCGCTGTGGCAGCGCTACCGATACGGGCGCGCGCGTCGCATGGCCCGCAGCTGGCTGCTGGCGCTCAACGCATGGAGCCTGCTGGTGTCGGTGGCGATCTTCATGGCGGTCAGTGCGTTCGGCCTGTTCTGGTGGCCGGACAGCCTGGCCGGTGCGGGGGTGGGATTGGCTGCAGGCAGCCTGCTCGGCCTGCTGGGCGTGTGGCTCACGCGCTGGGAGGTCGCGCCGCAGGGCGTCTTCTACCAGCCCAATGCCTGGCTTGCCCTGTTGCTGGTCGCCATCGTGGCCGGGCGCATCGTGCTGGGGTTCGTGCAGATGGCGCAGTACTGGCAGAGCGGCGGCGTGCCGGCGACCCATGCGCTGCTGAGCGGGCACGGCAGCCTGCTGGCGGTGGCCGGCCTGCTGCTCGGCTACTACCTGGTCTATGCTTGGGGCGTGAAGTGGCGGGTCGCGCGCCTGCAACGCCTGCGCGGTCACGGCGTGCGGTGATCCCTCCGCCCTCAGGAAAAGGCGGCGGGCCCGGAAGCCCGCCGCCGTATCGACGCGATGGTGCGATGGATCAGAAGCGTGCGCCGATACCCACACCCACGACCCACGGGTCGATCGTCAGTTCTTCGCCGGTGCCCTGGCCGGCCACGCGCACGCCGGCATCGCCCTTCATGTAACGGGCATCGGCACGCGCAAACCAAGTCTGGTTGATGTTGAAGTCCACGCCCGCAGTGGCGATGGCGCCCTTGGCGGTCTCCAGGCCGACGTGCGCGCCGTCGCCGCCGATGGTCTCGTTGCTGAAGTTGGACTCGTAGTAGCCCAGGCCCACGAACGGGCGCATCACCTGGTCAGCGGTGCCGAAGTGGTACTGGCCGCTCAGCGCGATGGGCTGCTGGTCCACGGTACCGATCTTGCCGGCGCCATCGGCGCGCACACGGTGGTTGAACTTGTCGGCGGCGCCCCACAGCTCGACGGCGATGTTCGGGGTCGCATACCAGCTGGCGCTGATCACCGGCGCGACGTCGCCGTCGATCTTCAGGCCGGGCGCGGGATCGCGATCGGGCTTGAGGACGGCGGCGCCGCCGACCACGGCGAAGCGCTTGCTGGCGGCATCGGATGTCGTGTCGGTCGTTGCATCCTGCGCCAGGGCAGGCATGGCAATGAGGGAAGCCAAGGCAATCGTGAGGGTACGAATGGATTTCATGCAGGAATCTCCTGTTCTGTTTTCTTATGTCCCCTCCGTGCGGTGCGATGCGTGATGCGTCGTCGCCGTCAGGGCGAGCGCACCGTAACCATCCCTGCATGAACATCTCCTGCTGCGCGACGTGAACCGATCGCGAACATGGCGGAAATGTCCTCCTCCTGCGCCTGCATTTCACGGTGCGTGCATGTCGCTGAGCGCACGCGCCATCTCCGTTCAGTGATCCATGCGATATCGCAGTGCACCGAGGCGGCGGCGCACGGCATGACGCGGGCCCCGCAGCTGCGCTACTGTTCGTACAAACGGAGCGGCCAGCATGGCGAGCAGCAAGGCGAAGACGGTCGACGATTACCTGACGGAACTGCCAGAGCAACGCCGGGCCGTGGTCTCGGCGGTACGCGACCTGGTCAACCGGCATCTTCCCTCGGGCTACGTCGAGGCGATGAGCTGGGGCATGATCAGCTGGGAAGTTCCGCTGCCGCGCTATCCGGACACCTACAACAGGCAGCCCCTGGCGTACGTCGCGCTCGCAGCGCAGAAGCAGTACTACGCGCTGTACCTGATGGCGTGCTACGCCAACTCCACCCAGGACGTGGCGCTGCGCAACGCGTACGCGGACGCCGGCAAGGCGCTGGACATGGGCAAGAGCTGCCTGCGCTTCAAGGCGCTGGACGACCTGCTGCCCGAAGCAATCGGCGGCGTGATCGCCTCCACGCCGGTGGACGCGCATATTGCACAGTACGAAGCCAGCCGCGCACGGAAGTGACCCGCCGTCGTATCGGCGACCCCCGTCTCCCGCCTGTCCGGGGAGGCGCACCGCCTGAGCGCGTTTCGCTGTCGCGTCGGCCGTGCTGCCCCCGGACCGTGGCGCGGCGTGAGGGGACGATGGCGCGTTGTCGTATCGTGTCGCTCTCCCTCCGCACGAGACACGACATGAACGCGACCAGCGTGGGCCTGGCCCTCTTCATCGGCATGTTGCTGCCGCTGCAGGCGTTGATCAACGCATCGCTCGGCAAACAGACCTTCGGTCCCGTGTTCGCCTCGCTGGCGTCCTTCATGGTCGGGACGGGCGTGCTGCTGGCGTGGTGGCTGCTGACGCGACCTGTGTTCGCGCCTGCGGCGCTGGCGAAAGTGCCGTGGTGGGCCTGGATGGGGGGCGTGATCGGCGCGGTGTTCGTCGCCTCGGCCACCCTGCTGGTGCCTCGCCTGGGCGCTGCCTCGTTGATCTGCCTGGTGGTGGCCGGGCAACTCGTGGGCTCGGTCGTGCTGGACCATTACGGCGTGCTGCACGCGCGCCAGCCCGTCGATTCGCTCCGCATCGTCGGACTCCTGCTGGTGGTGGCGGGTGCCGTGCTGGTGGTGAAGCCGTGGCAGGCCTCGGGCGGCTGACGCATGGAAGAAGTGCTGACCGGTCTTCCGCCGGTGGTCGCGTCCGATTGCCGGGTACTGATACTGGGGTCGATGCCGGGTGCGGCCTCGTTGCTGGCCGCCCGCTATTACGCGCATCCGCGCAACCGCTTCTGGCCGCTGATGGCCGCGCTGGCCGACGTTCCGGCAGAGGCGACGTATGGGGAACGGCTGGTCGCGCTGCAGCGGGCCGGGATCGGCCTGTGGGACGTGATCGGCGAATGCCGGCGCGCCGGCAGCCTGGACAGCGCGATCGTGCGCGGCAGTGAGCGGGCCAATGCGCTGGTGCCCTTGATCGTCTCGTTGGGCCAGCTGCGGGTGATCGCGTTCAATGGCGCCACGGCGGCGTCGCTGTTCCGCCGCCACGTCGAGCCGCAACTGCCCGAGCTCCGCCAGCCCGTGCAGCGCATCGCGCTGCCTTCCACCAGTCCGGCGCACGCCGCGATGGGGCTGGAGGCGCTGCGGGAGGCCTGGAGCGTGCTGGCGCCGTGGCGGGAGGGCTCAGCCGACGGCGGGACGGGGCTGCGGGCGTAGGCGTAGCCAGACGGTCTGCGCCGCCAGCACGAGGGCCACCACGACCGCCACGAGCGCGGCGGTATCGCTGCCGGGGAGGCGCCAGCCGGACTGCTTCACATACACCGCCGCCAGCGCCCAGAGCGCCGCCGCCACGAACGGCAGGTTGCCGCGCATGCGGTGGTTGGCCCACAGCAGCAGCACGGTCGCCAGGGCGAACAGCACCAGCGTCCACGGCAGCATGGCGTCGGTCGGCAGCAGGCGGTATGCCACGATCACCTGCGCGGTGTTGAGGAACGCGGCCAACGATAGCCAGCCTGCGTGCAGCGACAGCGGTGCCCATGCCCAGGCCGTCAGGCCGGGTGCGGTGATACGCGCGGTCGACAGCTTGAGCGCGCAGGTGAGCAGGCACGCCAACGCCGACCAGATGATGAGCAACGCCAGCCAGAACAGCTGCTGCGAGAACACCGGCATCCACACCGCCGTCAGCGCGAACCCCGCCGCCGCCCAGGGGCGTATCCCCGCAAGTGGGTCCGTTGCCGCGCGTCGCGAGAACGCCTGCCACGCACCGAACACCATGTCCCACAGGAAGATCAGGCCCCAGATCGCAAACGCATAGCCCGCGGCCACGATGAGCGTGGGGTAGCGGTCCGAGATGGCGCCATTGGTGGGCCCGAATACGCCCTGCTGGGAAAACCAGGACACGACGGGCATGGCGAGCGACAACAGCAGGACGAGCCAGCGCATGGGTATCTCCTCTTGCGGATGGGGGGCGATCCTAGGCACGGGCCTGTGAACGCCGCATCCAGATACGCGCGGCAGGGCGCCGTGGATGAACAGTGCGGGTGCGTATTGCCGCATGGGAATCGTGTGGCGGCCCGACCAAAGCGATACCACTGCGCGCGATGCGGGCCCCGATGTCCCGGTGGAGACATCGATCGGCCGCAATGGATGGTTGGCGCGTGGCGCCGCTGCAGACACAATAGGGGTTCCCTCTTCACGCACGCACCGGAGTAACGCCATGTCCGACATCAAGGAAGCCAAGGTCCCCGATATCGGCGACTACGACGGCGTGCCGGTGATCGAGATCCTGGTGGCCGTGGGCGACACGGTGAAGAAGGACCAGGGCCTGGTCACGCTGGAGTCGGACAAGGCCACGATGGAAGTCCCGTCGGCATTCGCCGGCGTGGTGAAGGAGATCAAGGTCAAGCTGGGCGACGAGATCGCCGAAGGCGCGGTCGTGGCGCTGATCGAAGTCAGCGAAGGCGTCGCCGAGGCGAAGCCCGCCGCTGCACCCGCACCGACCGCCACGGCGGAAACCGGCGCCAAGGTCGAACCGGTCGCGGTATCGCCGACCCCCGACAAGATCGCCCAGCGGGAGATCGCGCAGGAGCGCGCCGCACCGGCCGTCGCGCCCGCGGCCTCGCGCGTGCTGGACGACAAGCCCGGCATCGATCCGGAAGCTTCGCCGCCGCGTACGCCGCCTGTCGAATTCGACGCCGACCGCGTGCTGCCGGAGAAGGTCGCCTACGCCAGCCCGGCCGTGCGCCTGTTCGCGCGCGAACTCGGCGTGGACCTCAACCAGGTCAGCGGCAGCGAGCGCGGTGGCCGCATCAGCAAGGAAGACGTGCAGAAGTACGTCAAGGGCGCGCTGGCAGGTGGCGTGGCCGCACCGGCCGCCGCCGGAGCGCCGGTCGCCGCCGGTGGCGGGCTCAACCTGCTGCCGTGGCCGAAGGTCGACTTCAGCAAGTTCGGAGAGACCGAAGTCGTCGCGCTGTCGCGCATCAAGAAGATCTCCGGCGCCAACCTGGCGCGCAACTGGGCGATGATCCCGCACGTCACCCAGCACGACCACGCCGACATCACCGACCTGGAAGCGCTGCGCGTGGCGCTGAATAAGGAAAACGAAAAGGCCGGCATCAAGCTGACCATGCTCGCCTTCCTGATGAAGGCCAGTGTCTCAGCGCTGAAGAAGTTCCCCGATTTCAACGCCTCGCTCGACGCCAGCGGCGAGAACCTCACGCTGAAGAAGTACTTCCATATCGGCTTCGCCGCCGACACGCCGAACGGCCTGGTCGTGCCGGTGATCCGCGACGTCGACAAGAAGGGCGTCAACGAGATCGCCCAGGAAAGCGGCGAGCTGGCCAGGAAGGCGCGCGAGGGCAAGCTCGGTCCGGCCGAGATGTCCGGCGGCTGCTTCTCGATTTCCTCGCTGGGTGGCATCGGCGGCGTGGCCTTCACGCCCATCGTCAACGCACCGGAAGTCGCCATCCTCGGCGTGTCCAAGTCCTCGATCCAGCCGGTGTGGGACGGCAAGCAGTTCCAGCCGCGCCTGATGCTGCCGCTGTCGCTGAGCTACGACCACCGCGTGATCGACGGCGCCGCCGCCGCGCGCTTCACCGCCTATCTCGCCCAGCTGCTGGCCGACATGCGCCGCGTGCTGCTGTAAGTCCGTAGGGTGGGCCCCGGCCCACCGACCCGAACAAACCACGGTGGGCCCAGGCCCACCCTACGAAAGAGAGTGGTATGGCGAACACGATCGAAGTCAAAGTCCCCGACATCGGCGATTACAGCGATGTGCCGGTCATCGAAATCCTGGTCGCCGTCGGCGACACGGTGAAGAAGGACCAGGGCCTGGTCACGCTGGAATCGGACAAGGCCACGCTGGAAGTGCCGTCCTCGGTCGCCGGCGTGGTGAGGGAACTCAAGGTCAAGCTGGGCGATACGCTGTCCGAAGGCAGTGTGGTGGCTGTGCTGGAAACCGAAGGTGCTGCAGTGTCCGCGCCGGCACCGGCCGCGCCTGCTGCTCCCGCCGCGCCTGCGCCGACGCCCGCCGCTGCACCCGCGCCTGTTGCCGCAGCGCCGGCTGCTGTCGGCGGCGGTGGCCTGATCGAAGCCAAGGTCCCCGACATCGGCGACTACGATGGCGTGCCGGTCATCGAGATCCTGGTCGCCGTCGGCGACACGGTGAAGAAGGACCAGGGCCTGGTCACGCTGGAATCGGACAAGGCGACGATGGAAGTCCCGTCGCCCGCCGCCGGCGTGATCAAGGCGATCAAGGTCAAGCTCGGCGACGAACTCGCCGAGGGCAGCCTGGTGGCGATCATCGAAGGCGAGGGCGCTGCGGTGGCCCCCGCCAAGCCCGCACCGGTCACGCCCTCGCCCGCCGCGCCTGCTGCGCCCGCCACGTCGGCGCCGAAGCCCGCGCTGGGCACCGGCAAGCCGGCCGATATCGAATGCCGCATCGTCGTGATCGGCTCCGGTCCGGGCGGCTACACGGCGGCGTTCCGCGCCGCCGACCTTGGCCTGGACACCGTCCTCATCGAACGCTACGAAACGCTGGGCGGCGTCTGCCTCAACGTGGGCTGCATCCCGTCGAAGGCGCTGCTGCACGCGGCGGCCCTGATCGATGAAGCGGCGCATTCCGACGACATCGGCATCAGTTTCGGCAAGCCGAAGATCGACCTGGACAAGCTGCGCGGCTTCAAGCAGGACAAGGTGGTCGGTCAGTTCACCAAGGGCCTGGCCGGCATGGCCAAGCAGCGCAAGGTGCGCACGGTCACCGGCGTGGCGAAGTTCGTCTCGCCGAACGAGCTGGAGATCGTCGGCAGCGACGGAAAGACGCAGCTGCTGCGCTTCGAGCAGTGCATCATCGCGGCCGGTTCGCAGGCGGTGAAGCTGCCGAACTTCCCGTGGGACGACCCGCGCGTGATGGATTCCACCGACGCGCTGCAGCTGGCCGAGGTGCCCAAGAAGCTGCTCGTCGTCGGCGGCGGCATCATCGGCCTGGAGATGGCCACCGTGTACCGCGCGCTGGGCGCGGAGGTCACCGTGGGCGAGTTCATGGACCAGCTGATGCCGGGTGCCGACAAGGACCTTGTGAAGCCGCTGGCCGACCGTCTGAAGAAGCAGGGCGTCATCGTCCACCTGAAGACCAAGGCCGCCAAGGTCGAGGCGTCGAAGAAGGGCATTACCGTGCACTTCGAGAGCGCCACCGAAGGCCAGAAGCCGGAGCTGGAATCGGGCACGTTCGACCGCGTGCTGGTCGCGGTGGGCCGTTCGCCCAACGGCGGCAAGCTGGATGCCGACAAGGCTGGCGTGACGGTCACCGACCGCGGCTTCATCCCGGTCGATGCGCAGATGCGCACCAACGTGCCGCACATCTTCGCCATCGGCGACCTGGTGGGCCAGCCGATGCTGGCGCACAAGGCCACGCACGAGGGCAAGTTGGCGGCGGAAGTGGCCGCCGGCGAGAAGAAGGAGTGGGTGGCGCGGGTGATCCCGTCCGTCGCCTACACCGATCCGGAAATCGCCTGGGTCGGCGTGACCGAGACCGAAGCCAAGGCCAAGGGTCTGAAGATCGGCGTGGGCAAGTTCCCGTGGGTGGCGTCGGCGCGCGCCGTCGGCATCGGGCGCGGCGAGGGCTTCACCAAGCTCATCTTCGACGAGCACACCCACCGCATCATCGGTGCAGGCATCGCGGGCGTGCATGCCGGCGACCTGATCAGCGAACTGGCGCTGGCCATCGAGATGGGCGCGGAGGCCGGCGACATCGGCGCGACCATCCACCCGCACCCGACGCTCGGCGAAACGGTGGCGATGGCGGCCGAGGTGTACGAGGGCACCATCACCGACCTGTACATCCCGAAGAAGAAGTGATCCGCCTGCTCGCCCGCATCTGGTTGACGGGGGTCTTGTTGGCCTCCAGCGCTGCCGCGTTGGCGTGCCAGTGTGGTCCAGTCGGCTCGCGTGATCTTGACGACCTGGCGGCACGGAATGCCTACGTGGCCTTGGTCCGGGTTTCCGCCGTCGAACTGGTGCGTGAGTCCGCGCTACGGAACTTTCTAGGCGAAACTCCCTCGTCGGCTAGGTTGTATGGAACCCCGTATCAAATCGGCGGAGCCGTCGCTCGTTATGTGCTGGTAGAACAGATCAAGGGCAAGGCACTTACCGATATCCCCCGGTTGGAATACGAGTTGGCAACCGGTTGTACGAGGGGCGTCTCGCCGGGAGATTTCCTGCTGCTGTTTTGGGATCAGCCGGGTACGGTGCTTGAACCGACGGCATGCGAGTCGCGGATCGTGAATCTGGGGTCGTACTTGGGCTTCGATCAATTGCTGTTGGCAGGCCTGCGCGAAAACATCGCCTCAGGCCGCCCCATGCATCCCTGCGACTTGGATTCGGGGCCACCTTCCGATGACGCGACATGCCGTCAGCGCAGGAAGCAATCCGAGGCCTTGGACAAGGCGCGCGGCAATCCATAGATCCGCGTAGTCGGCCCCCCACTCTTTCAGTGTGTGCCTCAGGCGGCCAGGGGCATCGCCTTGGCCGCGCGGCGCGCCTCAATCCGCTTCCACACCTTTTCGTGGAAGTGGAACACCACCGTGTTGGTCGCCGGTTCGACCAGCGCCAGCATGCCGCCCACCAGCAGGCTGCCGGTGAACAGGTAGCCCAGGGTGAAGGCCACCGAGAAGTGCAGGATCGCGAAGCTCAGGGTCTTGTTCACGACGGGGCCTCCAGATGAGAATTGATCTCATTATGGGGTGGGCGTGCGCCCCGTCCAATGAAACGATCCGTTCGAATCGATAGCTGTTGTCTATTGACGGCTCAGAATGCCAGCGTGACGCCCGCCACCGGTCCCTTGAAGCGCTGGTCCAGGCCCAGCAGGCCGTCGCTGCCGGCCTGTTCGACATCCAGTTTGAACCAGTCGTAGCCCACGAACGCGCCGAACTTCTCGGTGAAGCGGTATTCCACCAGGGCGTTGGCGCGGGTGATGCTGCCGTCGTAGTCGCCGAAATCGCCCCATCCCGCATCCAGGTACTGGCCCTGCAGGTTCAGCAGCCACTTGTCCGACGGGCGGGTGGTGAAGCGCACGCCGACCACCGGCGCATAACCGGTCTCGCTGCGGCTGTCCCGGTAGCTGTCCGCGCCGGCCTCGGCGTACACGCTGCCCTTGAGCTTGGCCCACTCGGCCCCGAGTTGCAGGCCAATGCTCGAGCGCTCGGTTTCCACCACCGCGAAGTCGTACATCAGGCTGGCCAGCTGGAACTCGACCTCGCCCTTGGCGAAGCTGCCGGCGGGAATGGTCACGTCGTCGTAGGACAGATCTTCGCTCAGCGTGGCGCGCTGCGACTTGTCGTACTGGAAGTAGTCGAAGATCAGCCGTTGGCGCTCGCCCATGCGGAACACCCCGTCCACCCGCGGCACCCACTCCTTGCTGCCGAAGTCGAAATCCTCGGAGAACGCCAGGTCGTTGCCCTCGAAGACCGTGCTGCCGCGCAGTTCGCCCTGCGCATCCACATTCATGGCGCCCAGGCGCAGCGTGACGCGGTCGTCGGTGTCGGCGGCGTGTGCGGTGGAGGCGACGAGCGCCAGCGACAGGCAGCAGAAGAGGGTGGCGCGGCGGCGGGGGAAGGCGGGGGTCATCATGGCTCCATGCGAAACAGGGGGAGCCGTTACCGTGGCGGCAGACGGGTCGACAACGGGTGAAGTGGCTGAACCACGCCGGCGCCGGCCGGGGGGCGCAGAAAAGGCGAAGCCCCGGGGGCAGCCGGGGCTTCGGAGAGGCCTGCAACGGAGCATCGGACGAGGAAGTTGAGCAGCAGGCCTACAGGGACTGACAGGCCCGATTTTCCAAAGTTCCGGAAAACCGGGAAGAAAATTCTGAATAGGGGAAACGGTTACATGCAGGCCGCACAAGGCTTGCCGGCGGGCCGGGGGCGGATGCCTGCGCTTCGACCTTTGGCGGTTGTCCCTGAAATTGTCCCGCTGCTATACTTTTGCGGCTCGGCGAGGCGCTTTACTGCCTTGTACCCGCCAATTCCGTAGGGCTTTCGTGTGCTGAATTCCGTCGCTGCGGGCCGGCGGCTGGTGTTGCGCGCCGCCGTCTGGCAGACGGCAGCGGTGCTGCTGGTCGCGCTGTTGTTCCTGCTCCGGGGCGTGCCCCAGGCAGTGGCGGCGGCCGTCGGGGGGCTGGCGATCGTGGCCGGTGCGCTGCTGGCGGCCTGGCTGGCCTTCGGCGGCGGCGTGTTGGGGGCCGTCTCGGCGGTCCTCAGGCTGGTCGGCGGGATGGTGGTGAAGTGGGTCGTGGTGATCGGCGTGCTGGTGATCGGCGCGGGGCTGTACAAGCTGCCCCCGCTGCCCCTCCTGGCAGGCGTGGTCGCCGGACTGGTGGCACAGATGCTGGTTGCGGTTGGCAAGCAGCGATAAACCCAATCTAGACGAAAGGTTTCCGACACATGGCGGGCGAGGCGCTTACTCCCACCACCTACATCCAGCACCACCTGAAGAACCTCACGGCCCAGGTCGGCGGCGAGGGTCCCTTCTGGACGATCAATGTCGACACCTTCGTGACGGCCGTGCTGATGGGGCTGCTGATCGTGTTCGCGTTCTGGCTGGCCACCCGCAAGGCCACGGCCGGCGTGCCGGGCAAGTGGCAGGCCTTCGTCGAGATCATGCTGGAATTCGTCGACAAGCAGGCCCGCGACACCTACCACGGGACCAGCAAGCTGGTGACGCCCATCGCGATCACCATCTTCTTCTGGATCCTGATGATGAACCTGCTGAAGATGATCCCGGCGGACTTCATCGCCAAGCCGCTCGAACTGATGGGCGTGCATTACTGGAAGCCGGTCCCCACCGCCGACGTCAACGCCACCCTGGGCATGTCGATCAGCGTGTTCTTCCTGATGATCGTCTTCGCGCTGCGCTCCAAGGGCCTGGGCGGCTTCACCCACGAGTTCCTGACGGCGCCGTTCGGCAAGTGGATGATGCCGTTCAACCTGATCCTCAACATCGTCGAGTGGGTCAGCAAGCCCATCTCCCTGGCGATGCGACTGTTCGGCAACATGTTCGGCGGCGAGATCGTCTTCCTGCTGATCTGGGTGCTGGGCGGCGCCGGCATCCTCGGTATGCTCGGCGGTGCGACGTTCGGCCTGGGCTGGATGCTGTTCCACCTGCTGGTCATCCCGCTGCAGGCGTTCATCTTCATGATGCTGTCGATCGTCTACCTGAGCCTGTCGGAAGACAGTCACTGAGTTTCCGCTTCACCGTTCCCTTCGTACCATCCACCTTTCAAGCACTTAGTTCCGGAGATCACCATGGAAAGCATCCTCACCAACCTCGCCCAGGTCCAGGCTTCGACCGCCCTCGCCATCGGCATCATGATCGGCTTGGCCGCGCTGGGCGCCGGTCTGGGTCTGGCCATCATGGCCGGCAAGTTCCTGGAATCGGCTGCCCGCCAGCCGGAACTGATCCCGGTCCTGCAGGTGCGCATGTTCATCACCGCCGGCCTGATCGACGCCGCGTTCATCATCTCGGTCGCCGTCGGCCTGCTGTTCGCCTTCGCCAGCCCGTTCATCACGATCTTCACCGAGCAGCTGGCCAAGCTGGCGGGCTGATCCGTCGCGTGCACGCCTGACCTCGGGCGTCCGCCCGCGGTCAGTCACCAGGCGTAGCTGGGCCGGCGCGATGTGCGCGGGCCCTTCATCACCGGCAGGTTTACGATGAATATCAATCTCACTCTGTTCGCCCAGGCGCTGGCCTTCGCCGGCCTGATCTGGATCATTGCGACCAAAATCTGGCCGCCGCTGCTGGCCGCCATCGAAGAACGCCAGCAGAAGATCGCTGAAGGTCTTGCTGCCGCCGATCGCAGCCAGAAGGACCTGGCGCAGGCGCAGGAAAAGGTCAACGAAGCGTTGAAGGAAGCCCGCGTCAAGGCCAACGAGATCATCGACCAGGCCCACGCGCGCGCCAACCAGATCGTCGACGCGGCCAAGAACGAGGCGATCGCCGAAGCCAACCGCCAGAAGGAACTGGCCCAGGCCGAGATCGAGGCCGCCGCCACGCGTGCCCGCGAGGACCTGCGCAAGCAGGTGTCCGCGCTGGCCGTCAGCGGTGCCGAGAAGCTGCTCAAGCGCGAGATCGACGCCAACGCCCACAAGGCGCTGCTCGACGAACTCGCCGCCGAAATCTGATCCGGACGAGCTGATCGATGAGCCAGGCCCTGACCGTCGCCCGCCCCTACGCCCGCGCCGCCTTCGCGACGGCGCGCGACGAAGGCAACCTCGCCGCCTGGTCGCAGGCGCTGGGTTTCGCCGCGCACGCCGCGGCGGACCCGCGCGTGGCCGCGCTGCTGCCCAATCCGCAGCTGCTGCCCGCCGATGCGGTGTCGCTGCTGTCGCCGGAAGGCGCCAGCGAGGCGTTCACCCGCTTCCTCGGCATCCTCGCCGATGCGCGCCGCCTGCCGCAGCTGCCGGAAATCGCCGGCCTGTTCGAGGAGCTGCGCGCCGAAGCCGAGCACGTCGTGAAGGCGAAGGTCACCTCCGCCACGGCGATGCCGGACGGTGAGCTGGACGTGATCAAGGCGGCATTGAAGAAGCGCTTCGGCCGCGAGGTCGAGGTCGAAACGGCCATCGACGCCTCGCTGATCGGCGGCGCCGTGATCGACGCCGGCAGCGTGGTGATCGACGGCTCGCTGAAAGGCAAGCTGGCGCGCCTGCAGTCGGCGCTGACGCACTGAATTCCCATTGAACCGCCGCGCGCGAGCCGGCACACAGGACTTACCCATGGCTACCACGCTCAACCCCTCTGAAATCAGCGACCTGATCAAGACCCGTATCGAGAAGGTCAAGCTGGCCGCGGAGTCGCGCAATGAAGGCACGGTCACCAGCGTGTCCGACGGCATCGTGCGCATCTTCGGCCTGGCCGACGTCATGCAGGGCGAAATGATCGAGCTGCCGAACAACACCTACGCGCTGGCGCTGAACCTGGAGCGCGACTCGGTCGGCGCCGTGGTCCTGGGCGACTACGAGCACCTGCGCGAAGGCGACGTGGCCAAGACCACCGGCCGCATCCTGGAAGTGCCGGTCGGTCCGGAGATGCTCGGCCGCGTCGTGAACGCGCTGGGCGAGCCGATCGACGGCAAGGGCCCGCTGGGCACCTCGCTGACCGCGCCGGTGGAGCGCGTGGCCCCGGGCGTGATCTGGCGCAAGTCGGTCGACCAGCCGGTGCAGACCGGTTACAAGTCGGTCGACGCGATGATCCCGATCGGCCGCGGCCAGCGCGAGCTGATCATCGGCGACCGCCAGACCGGCAAGACCGCGATGGCCATCGACGCCGTGATCAACCAGAAGGGCACCGGCATCAAGTGCGTGTACGTCGCGATCGGCCAGAAGGCTTCGACCGTGGCCAACATCGTGCGCAAGCTGGAAGAGAACGGCGCGCTGGCCCACACCGTGGTCGTCGCCGCCACCGCCTCCGAGTCGGCCGCGATGCAGTACATCAGCGCCTACTCCGGCTGCACCATGGGCGAGTACTTCATGGACCGCGGCCAGGACGCCCTGATCGTGTACGACGACCTGTCCAAGCAGGCCGTGGCCTACCGCCAGATCTCGCTGCTGCTGAAGCGTCCGCCGGGCCGCGAAGCCTACCCGGGCGACGTGTTCTACCTGCACTCCCGCCTGCTCGAGCGCGCCGCCCGCGTGTCCGAGGAGTACGTGGAGAAGTTCACCGAAGGCAAGGTCACCGGCAAGACCGGTTCGCTGACCGCGCTGCCGATCATCGAAACGCAGGCCGGCGACGTGTCCGCGTTCGTGCCGACCAACGTGATCTCGATCACCGACGGCCAGATCTTCCTGGAAACCGACCTGTTCAACGCCGGCATCCGCCCGGCCGTGAACGCCGGTATCTCGGTGTCGCGCGTCGGCGGCGCCGCCCAGACCAAGATCATCAAGAAGCTGTCGGGCGGCATCCGCATCTCGCTCGCCCAGTACCGTGAGCTGGCCGCGTTCGCGCAGTTCGCCTCGGACCTGGACGAGGCCACCCGCAAGCAGCTGGAGCGCGGCCAGCGCGTCACCGAGCTGATGAAGCAGAAGCAGTACGCGCCGATGTCCATCGCCCTGCAGGCGCTGTCCATCTACGCCGTCAACGAGGGCTACCTGGACGACGTGCCGGTCGGCAAGATCCTGGCGTTCGAAGAAGCGCTGCACGCGCACTTCACCAACACCCAGGGCGCGCTGGTCGACACGATCAACAGCACCGGCAACTGGAACGACGAGATCGAAGGCGCCTTCAAGAAGGGCATCGCCGAGTTCAAGCAGACCGGTACCTGGTAAGCGTAGGGTGGGCCCCGGCCCACCATTCGTGAAGGCGGCGGGCCAGGCCCGCCCTACGAAGACGAATCAAGCGAGCAGAGCATGGCAGGCGGACGCGAAATCAAAACCAAGATCAAGAGCGTGCAGAACACCCGCAAGGTGACGCGCGCGCTCGAGATGGTCTCGGCCTCCAAGATCCGCAAGGCGCAGGACCGCATGAAGACCTCGCGTCCGTATGCGCGCGCGATGAAGCAGGTGATCGGCCACCTGGCCCAGGCCAACACCGATTACCAGCATCCCTTCATGGTGGAGCGCAAGGACGTCAAGCGCGTCGGCTTCATCATCGTGTCGTCCGACCGCGGCCTGGCCGGCGGCCTGAACAACAACCTGTTCCGCAAGATGCTGGGCGAGATCCGCCAGTGGAACGAGAAGGGCGTCGAGGTCGACGTGGTCACCATCGGCCAGAAGGCCTCGGTGTACTTCCGTCGGGTCAAGGTCAACATGCTGGCCAGCGTGTCCCACCTGGGCGACACGCCCAAGCTGGACCAGCTGATCGGCGTGATCAAGGTGATGCTGGACGCCTACACCGAAGCCAGCCTGGACCGCGTGTTCGTCGTCTACAACGACTTCGTCAACACCATGACCCAGCGCGCCGCGTTCGACCAGCTGCTGCCGCTGCCCGCCGCTGAAACGCAGGTCGCACGCCACGACTGGGACTACATCTACGAACCCGACGCCGCGACCGTGCTCGACCACGTGATCACGCGTTACATCGAGTCGCTGGTGTACCAGGCCGTGCTGGAGAACATCGCGTCCGAGCATGCGGCGCGCATGGTGGCCATGAAGGCCGCCAGCGACAACGCCAGCAAGCTCATCGGTACCCTGCAGCTGGTCTACAACAAGGCCCGCCAGGCGGCGATCACCCAGGAAATTTCCGAAATCGTCGGCGGCGCGGCGGCAGTCTGACGCGCGTAGTCACAAGAATTCATCTAGAGGAATGCAGCAATGAGTCAGGGCAAGATCGTTCAGATCATCGGTGCGGTGGTTGACGTCGAATTCCCGCGCCACGAAGTGCCGAAGGTGTACGACGCGCTGAAGGTGCAGAACACCGACATCACGCTGGAAGTGCAGCAGCAGCTCGGCGACGGCGTCGTGCGCACCATCGCCCTCGGTTCCACCGACGGCCTGAAGCGCAACCTGATCGCCGTGAACACCGACAAGGCCATCTCGGTGCCGGTCGGTGCGGGTACGCTGGGCCGCATCATGGACGTGCTCGGCAACCCGATCGACGAAGCCGGTCCGGTGCAGGCTTCCGACCATTGGGAAATCCACCGTGCGGCCCCGTCGTACGAAGACCAGTCCTCAGCCACCGACCTGCTGGAAACCGGCATCAAGGTCATCGACCTGATGTGCCCGTTCGCCAAGGGCGGCAAAGTCGGCCTGTTCGGCGGCGCCGGCGTGGGCAAGACCGTCAACATGATGGAACTGATCAACAACATCGCCAAGGCGCACTCGGGTCTGTCCGTGTTCGCCGGCGTGGGCGAGCGTACCCGCGAGGGCAACGACTTCTACCACGAGATGAAGGACTCCAACGTCCTCGACAAGGTGGCGATGGTTTACGGCCAGATGAACGAGCCGCCGGGCAACCGCCTGCGCGTCGCGCTGACCGGCCTGACCATGGCCGAGTACTTCCGCGACGAGAAGGACGCGTCCGGCAAGGGCAAGGACGTGCTGCTGTTCGTCGACAACATCTACCGCTACACGCTGGCCGGTACCGAAGTGTCGGCGCTGCTGGGCCGCATGCCGTCGGCCGTGGGCTACCAGCCGACGCTGGCCGAGGAAATGGGCGTGCTGCAGGAGCGCATCACCTCCACCAAGACCGGTTCGATCACCTCGATCCAGGCCGTGTACGTGCCCGCGGACGACCTGACCGACCCGTCGCCGGCCACCACGTTCGCCCACCTGGACGCGACCGTCGTGCTGAGCCGCAACATCGCGTCGCTGGGTATCTACCCCGCCGTGGACCCGCTGGACTCGACCAGCCGCCAGCTGGACCCGAACGTCATCGGCCACGAGCACTACGACACCGCGCGCCGCGTGCAGGCCACCCTGCAGAAGTACAAGGAACTGAAGGACATCATCGCCATCCTCGGCATGGACGAACTGTCCGAAGAGGACAAGCAGGCCGTGTCGCGCGCGCGCAAGATCGAGCGCTTCTTCAGCCAGCCGTTCCACGTGGCCGAAGTGTTCACCGGCTCGCCGGGCAAGTACGTCTCGCTGAAGGACACGATCCGCGGCTTCAAGGCGATCGTCGACGGCGAGTACGACCACCTGCCGGAGCAGGCGTTCTACATGGTCGGCGGCATCGAAGAAGCGGTCGAGAAGGCCAAGAAGCTCGCCGAGAAGGCGTAAGCACGTAGGGTGGGCCCAGGCCCACCTTCGCGGCAACCGGCGGCGGGCCAAGGCCCGCCCTACACGGCAAAGAGAGTTCCATGAGCACCATCCGTTGCGACATCGTCAGCGCCGAGCAGGAGATCTTCCACGGTGAAGCCACCCTGGTCGTCGCCACCGGCGAACTGGGCGAGCTGGGCATCGCGCCGAAGCATGCGCCGCTGATCACCCGCCTGAAGCCGGGCAAGGTGGTGGTGACGCTGGCCAGCGGCGAGCAGCTGGACTTCGCCATCTCCGGCGGCATCCTCGAAGTGCAGCCGCAGGTCGTCACCGTGCTGGCGGACACCGCCGTGCGCGCGTCGGACATCGACGAGGCGCAGGTGCGCAAGGCGAAGGAAGAGGCCGAGCGCGTGCTGGCGCACAAGGATCCGAAGATGAGCGTGGAAGAAGCCCAGGCCCAGCTGGCCATGAGCATCGCCCAGCTCAGCGCGCTGGAGCGCCTGCGCAAGAACCTCAAGCACTGAGGTCCCGGCGCGAAAAGCGCGTGATCGGAAACGCCGGCCTCGTGCCGGCGTTTTCATGTCCGTCGCGTGCGCATCGCGCGCGATGTGGTCAGCGATAGACCACGTGCCGCCAGAGGAAGAAGGCCACGACGGCCAGCACGCCTTCCACCAGCGGCTTGGCCAGCCAGGCCAGCTCCAGGCCCAGCGACGTGGCTACCCAGGTCACCGCGAGCGTGCTCACCACCGTCAGCGGCACCCACACCAGCAGGAACTTGGCGAACCGCCACCAGCCTAGGCGTGCGGTGCCATCGCGGGCGAAGGTCACGCGGCCGTTCAACCAGAAACCGAGCAGCGCGCCACTGATGCGCCCGGCCAGGTTGCCGGGCGCTGCCGGCACACCGAGCGCGGTCAATCCGACGAAGACCAGCCAGTCCAACAGCAACTGTGCCAGGCCGACGGCGATGAAGCTGCCGCCTTGGCGGAACAGCAGCTGGCGTGGAGAGGACGGGTTCATGCGTGCATGGTACCTGCCGGGGTGAGGGCCGATGGCACCTCGCGGGCACGATCTGCGTTGAAGGGGGAATTGTTACCATGCGACGACATCGCGACGCCGCACAGCCACAAGGACACGTCACATGAAGCCACTCCACGTCGTCATCCTCGCCGCCGGTGAAGGCAAGCGCATGAAGTCCGCGCTGCCCAAGGTGCTGCAGCCCATCGCCGGGCGTCCGATGCTGGCGCACGTGATCGAAGCGGCGCGCGCGCTGTCGCCCGCGGGCGTGCACGTGGTCTACGGCCACGGCGGCGACCAGGTGCAGGCGGCCTTCGCCGACCAGGCGGATCTGCACTGGGCGCACCAGGCGCAGCAGCTGGGCACGGGCCATGCCGTCATGCAGGCGATGCCGGACGTACCGGACGGCGCACGCGTGCTGGTGCTGTACGGCGATGTTCCCCTGACCCGCAGCGAGACGCTGCAACGCCTGCTGGACGCGCCGGGCCGCTTGGCGGTGCTGGTCGCGGAACCCGCCGATCCCTCCGGTTACGGACGCATCGTGCGCGATGAGGCCGGCCGCGTGGCCGCCATCGTCGAGCACAAGGACGCCGACGAGGAGCAGCGCCGCATCCGTACCATCAACACGGGCATCATCGCCGCCGATGGCAGCGCACTGAAGGGCTGGCTGGCCCGCCTGTCCAACGAGAACGCGCAGGGTGAGTACTACCTGACCGACGTCTTCGCGATGGCGGCGGAGGAATTCACCCCGGCGGAAATGGTGCTGGTCGGCGAGCCCATCGAGGCCGAGGGCGCCAACGACCCGTGGCAGCTCTCGCAGCTCGAGCGCGCCTATCAGCTACGCGCCGCGCGTGCGCTGTGCGTGCAGGGCGCACGCCTGGTCGACCCGGCGCGCTTCGACCAGCGCGGCACGGTGACGGTGGGTCGCGACGTGCAGATCGATGTCGACGTGGTACTGGAAGGCAGGGTGGAACTGGGCGATGGCGTGGTCATCGGCCCGTTCACGCGCCTGAAGGACGTGACCCTCGCCGCCGGCACGCAGGTACGCGCGCACTGCGACCTGGAGGGCGTTGCCAGCGAGGGCGCGGCGCTGATCGGCCCCTATGCGCGGTTGCGCCCGGGCACCGTGCTCGCCGATGGCGTGCATGTGGGCAACTTCGTCGAGACGAAGAACGCGCGCATCGGCACGGGCAGCAAGGCGAACCACCTGACGTATCTCGGTGACGCCGTCATCGGCACGGGCACCAACATCGGCGCCGGCACCATCACCTGCAACTACGACGGCGTGAACAAGTCCACCACGACGATCGGCGACCGCGTGTTCGTCGGCTCGAACTCGTCGCTGGTCGCGCCGGTGACGCTGGCCGATGGCGCGACGATCGGCGCCGGTTCGGTGATCTCGAAGAACGCGCCGGCCGACAAGCTGACGGTCGCGCGCGCGCGCCAGATGACGGTCGAGGGTTGGCAGCGGCCGGAGAAAAAGCCGAAGTGACGTAGGGCGGGCTCAGGCCCGCCATGGGTGGGGTATCTGGACGAAAGCACGTTGAGTCGGGATCGCGGCTGCCAGCCCTTACCCCTTGCCCTCTCCCGGTGGGAGAGGGGGAGTCGGTGCCCTGCGGGTTCGGCCTCGGGTGCAGCGCGGTGATGCCGCTGCCCCGCCTTCGGACAGATCAATTTTCGGGCAGCTGGATCGCCACGCACAGGCCGCCGCCATCGCGGTTGTGCAGCGACAGGCGGCCGCCGTGCGCTTCGATGATCTCGCGTGTCAGCGCCAGCCCCAGGCCGGTGCCGTTGCGCTTGGTGGAATAGAACGGCACCAGCGCGTTCTGCAGCACCGCGTCGTTCATTCCGGTGCCACGGTCCATCACCTCGATGCGCACCCAGCCCGGCAGACGGCTGACGCGCACGGACACGTCATCGGCGGTGGTGCCGGACTCGTGCGCGTTCTTCAGCAGGTTCAGCAGCGCCTGCTCGATCTGCGCCAGATCGATGCGGCCTTCGACGTCGGCATCGCGCATCTCCAGTTCGAAGCCGATCTGGCGCCGCAGTCCCTCCAGGAAGCCGCGCCAGTGCACCGTCTGCAGCTGCGGTTGGGGCAGCTTGGCGAAACGCGCATAGCCGCGGATGAAGCCCTCCAGATGGCGTGCGCGGTCCTCGATGGTGCCGAAGACCTCCTCCAGCCGCTCATGCTTGCCGCGCCGGACGAGTTCCGCGCCGGAGTGCGCCAGCGACGCCACTGGTGCCAGCGAGTTGTTGAGCTCGTGGCTGATCACGCGGATCACCTTCTTCCACGTCATCACTTCCTGCCGGCGCAGTTCGTTGGTCAGCAGGCGCAGCAGCAGCAGTTCGTGCGGGCGTCCGTTGAGCCGGAAATTGCGGCGGGCCAGGTGGTAGACCTGCTCCTCGCCATCCTCCTCCTCGCTTCCGATGGCGAACAGGCTGTCGCCGCTGCGGGCCAGCGCCTCGCGCATCTCCACCGGCGAGGCAGACAGCAGGCTGTCGTAGTCCTGGCCTTCCAGTTTCCAGCCGCCGTGCAGCAGCTTGCGTGCGGCGACGTTGGCGAACACGACGCGCCGCACGCCGTCGCCCCCGGGCGCCACCAGCAGCATCGCCACGGGGGTGTTCTGCACCATCGTGTCGAGCAGCAGTTCGCGTTGCACCAGCGTCTGCCGCTGCTCGCGCAGGACTTCGCCCAGGGCGGCGTGCGAACGCACGAGCTCGGCGAGTTCGTCGCTGCCTTGCCAGTGGATGCCGAAGTTGTATTCGCCGTCTCGGTAGCTGTTGACGCTGCCGGACAACGCGCGGAACAGCGATCGTGTGCTGCGCAGGCCGCGATGGATGGCCCAGGCCGCCAGCGGCAGCACGATGATCGCCGACAGCAGCACCGCCAGCACGTCGTCCTGCAGCCAGTGCGACAGGGCGACCGGCAGCACCAGCGCCACCGCCAGCAGCGGCAGCAGCCAGGACAGCACGCGGCCGGCGAGCGAGCGGCGGATCATGTGGCCTTGATGCCGAAGCGTTCCATGCGCCGGTACAGCGCCTGCCGGCTCATGCCGAGCTCGGTGGCGGCCTGCGCGATGACGCCGCCGGCGCGGGCCAGGGCCGTCTCGATGTCGGCGCGCTCCGGTTCGGCGACGATCGCCGTTCGCACCGGCGCGGGCTTCGGCAGGTTGAGGTCGCCGGCCTCGATGCGATCGCCCATCGCCAGCAGGCCGGCGCGCTGGACGACGTTGCGCAGTTCGCGCACGTTGCCCGGCCACGCGTGCCGCAGCAGCGCCGCGCGCGCGCTTTCGCCCAGCGGCTTGTCGTCGGGACGGAAGCGCTCGGCCAGGGGCAGGATGTCGCCCGGGCGTTCGGCCAGCGGCGGCAATGCCAGTTCGATGGCATTGAGGCGGTAGTACAGGTCTTCGCGGAAGCTGCCGTCGCGGATCATCGCGGGCAGGTCCGCGTTGGTGGCGCTGATCACGCGTACGGTGACCTTGCGCTCGCGGTTGGAGCCCAGGCGCTCGAAGCGGCCGGTCTCCAGCACGCGCAGCAGTTTCATCTGGCCGGTCAGCGGCAGGTTGCCGATCTCGTCGAGGAACAGCGTGCCACCGTCGGCCGCTTCGAACTTGCCTTCGCGCGCCTTGTTGGCGCCGGTGTAGGCGCCTGCGTCCGCACCGAACAGTTCGGCCTCGATCAGTTCCGACGGCAGCGCACCGCAGTTGAGGGTCACGAACGGCCCCTGCTTCACGCTGGAGTTGGCCTGGATGATCTCGGCGATCTTCTCCTTGCCGGCGCCGTTCGGCCCGGTGATCAGCACCGGCAGGTCCGAGCGCGCCACCTGGCAGGCGAGCGCGACGACGCGTTCGCTGGCCGGGTCCTCGAACACGAGGTTGCGCAGGTCGTACTTCTGCTCCAGCTGGTGGCGGCTGCGGCGTTCGCGGCTGCGCCGACGGTCGAGTTCGCGGCGCGTTTCGGTCAGTTCGAGCAACGTGTTGACGGTGGCCAGCAGCTTGCGGTCGTCCCAGGGCTTGGCCACGTAATCGGCGGCGCCGGCCTTCACCAGGTTCACCGCGGCTTCCAGGTGCGTCCAGGCGGTCAGCAGGATCACCGGCATGTCCGGCCACTCGTTGCGCAGGTCGGCGAACAGCTGCTCGCCCTCCAGGCCCGAGGTGGTGTCCTCGCTGAAGTTCATGTCCTGGATGACCAGGTCCACCGGCTGCTCGCGCAGCAACGCCAGTCCGGCCGCCGGCGATTCGGCGTGCAGGGTGTCGATGTCGTGCAGTGAGAACAGCACTTCCAGCGCCGTGCTGACGGCGCGGTTGTCGTCGATGACGAGGATGGTAGGCATGCGCTATAGCCTAACCGAAGGGCTGCGGCTGACGAGGTGCGGCGGAATGCGGCGGGCCAGATGGGCCGGCCATGCGGCGGCCAGCTGCACGGCCAGCATCGCCCACGCGGCAGCGGCCACCAGCGCCCCGTGCGAGGTCGGGGCAGACCCGCGCACAAGATGGGGTAACAGCCATTGTCCACCCGCCAGCCCGACCGACGCCGCCGCGCAGGCCAGGCCGAGGTACTCGAGACGCAGCCGTCGCGCGAGTTGGCGACCGGTGGCGCCGGCCGCGCGACGCAGGCTGAATTCCCGAGCATGTTCCTGCACCCAGCGCTGTCCGCCTAGCATCAGCAGGCCCAGTGTCGAGAGCCACCATGCGATGCAGGCGCCCGACCACCACCATGCGCGGGATCGCGGCGCATGCAGGGACGCTTCGCGCAGCGCGGCCATGTCCACGGGATGTGCCACCACGACGGAGGGATGCGCTGCGGCCAGCGCGGCCCGTATGCGCGTTGCGACGCTCTCCGGATCGGCTGCATGGCGGACGATGAATCGGGCGTCCGCTGCCCGCGACATCCGCACCGGCAGCACCACGGCCAGGTCACCCGTATCGCGGGCGCCCGCCGGTGGAGGCAGGCGTTCGAACACACCGACCACGCGCAGCCGCGCGCCCGGGGCCATCAGCAAGGGGAGCCCAAGCGGATCCGATCTGCCGTAGAGCCGGGAGGCCAGAGCCGAGGACACGAGGACGGAGTGGGTGCCCGCCTGCAGCTCGGTCTGGTCGCCGCGGTAGTCGCGGAATTCATGCGTCATGAAATGTCGTCCTGCGGACGTCGCCATGCCGAGTGTGGAGGCGAAGTCCTCGTCGCCGAGGAAGACCGACACGACGTGCTTCGTTGCGGGATGCGTCGCGGTCCAGACCTGCACGCTCCACGCGGTGGCGTCGTACGGGGCCTGATTGGCCGCAGTGGCCGACAGCACGCCCGGGACGTTGCGCAGCCGGCCAAGCACATCGGGCACGCCCGGATCCAATGCCGGCGCCATCTGCATCCACGGCACCAGCAGCAGGCTGGCGTCGTCGATCCCGTTGGGAGCGGCGCGCGCCATGCGCAGCGCGGTGATCGCCTGCCAGGCCTGCAGGCACAGCATCACGCCGATCGCGAGTTGCAGCGCGACCCACCCGATGCCCGCATGGTGGCGTCCCAGCAGCAGGAAGGAAGACATGGAAACCCCGTGGGGCCGCGCACGCCGGCGGGGCGTGCGCGGCAGGGAGCGGAAGGCTCAGGCGGTGCGGGTGGCGACCGCCGGCGGCACCGAGGCGGCCTTGCGGGCCGGACCATACACGGCCGCCTGGCCCAGCAGCCACAGCAGCACGGCACCCACCGGCAGGTACAGCAGCGGCAGGCGCGGCAGTTCGTACTTGCCCATCAGCATCTGGTTGATGCCGTAGGCCAGGATCATGCCGATGACGATGCCCAGCGTGGCCAGCAGGAAGTTCTCGGTCTGGAAGTAACGCAGGATCTGGCCCTTGGTCGCGCCCAGCGCACGACGGATGCCGATCTGCTTGGTGCGCTGCTGTACCCAGAAGCTGGCCAGGCCCACGATGCCCAGCGCGGTGACGACCAGCAGCGAGACGATCACGGTCAGCAGCAACCAAGCCATCGCGCGGTCGCCGCGATAGTAGTTGTGCATGATGTCCTCGAACGTGCCGTCGCGAAGCACGAGCCGACGGGCGCTGTTCTTCTCCAGTGTCGCCAGCGCCGCCTTCAGCACCTCCGTGCGACGCTCCGGTGCGGTGCGCAGGACGAAGGTGCCCATGGTGAGATCCCTAGCCGGCAGGATCATCGTGTAACCGGCTTCGGCAGGACCGCCGTTGTCGTTGGTGCGGATCAACCGATCGACCACGCCGACCACACGGTGCGGCGTGTTGTCGGCATTCCACGAATAGATGTTCTTGCCGATGGCGCTCTCGCCCGGGAACAGCTTCTCCGCCAAATCGCGGCTCAGGATCACCGCGGGCAGGTTCACCCGGGCGTTCTGCTTGTTCATCTCGGTCCAGTTGGAATACTCGTCCGGGTTGAAGTCGCGACCTTCGGCCAGCTTCAGGCCCAGCGTTTCGACCACGGCGTCGCCCAGGTAGATGTTGGCCTGCGCGCTGGGACGTTCCTGCTCGGGAGCGAGCTGGATGGAGCTGTTCCACGACGAGTTGTCGAACGGCACGTGGTTGATGCTGCCTGCGGCCTTCACGCCCGGCAGCGCACGCAGGCTGGCGACGTCCTGCTTCACCAGCGCGTCGGCCTCGGGGTTGTCGCCGAGGTTGCCCATGCTGATGCGCACGATCTCCTCGTTCGCCATGCCGGTGGGGCGATCGATGCGCTCCAGGCGCTGGGTGATGAGGAAGACCGCGTTGCAGATGATGGCGCACGACAGCGCCACTTCCAGCACGATCAGCGCGGCGGCCGTCTTGTGGCGGGCCAGGGTGGAGAGAATGGGGCGGATGTCCATGACGTGCCTCTTGGATGGATGGGTCACTGGCTCTTGAGCTGGATCGCGGGCGTCACCTGCATGGCGCGCCACGCGGGCAGCATGCCGGCGAGCAGACTGGCGACGATCGCCAGCGCGAAGGTGGCCAGCAGCATCTTCAGATCCATGTGCGCGAGGTCGGCATAGCCGGCGGGCTGCTGGCGAACGGCCAGCAGGCCCAGCCAGGCCAGCACCAGGCCGAGCACGCCGCCGACCAGGCCGACCGTGCCCGCTTCCACCAGGCACTGCGCGAAGATGGCCTTGCGCGTCGCACCCAGGGCGCGCCGCACGCCGATCTGCGACGCGCGGCCCAGGAACTTCGCCAGCAGCAGTCCCACGGTGTTGAGCAGGCAGACCGCCAGGAAGCCGAACGCCAGCCATACCTGCAGGCGGACATCGCTGGGCACCGCGCCCTGCTTGTCCAGCCACTGCATGACGTTGTGCAGGTCCACGTTGGTCGGGCGCTCGAAACGGCCCGCTGCACGCTGCTGGTCGGAATAGTTCTTCAGGTACTGCTTGTAAGCCTCGACTTTCTCGGGCGTCCCCAGCTCGACCCAGTACTGCAGCCACGAGCACGGCGCATTCGGACCCTGCGAGCCCTCTTCTTCCGCACTGGAGTCGCCCCAGCAATTAATGTTGCCCTGGGTGCCCATCTTCAGCGCGCGCGACGTCCAGAACGGCACGAAGAGCTGCTCCACCTCGGTGAAGCGGTCCTGGGTCATGTCGTAGAACTTGGGAGCCGGCCGCCACTCGTCCAGCACGCCGATCACGCGGAACGTCGCGCCGGAGGCCTTGATCTCGCGGCCCACGCTGTTGGCGCCGCCGAACAGCTTTTCGTTCAGCGCCTTGGAGATGACGGCCACGCGCGCGCGCGATTCGTCATCGGCCGCCGACCAGCCGTTGCCGTAGCGGAACGGCACATCGAACATAGGGAAGAAATCGGCGGTTGTGTAGCGCGCGTCGATGCGGAACGGTTCGATGCGGCCGTCTTCCGCCTCAATCGAAGAGGCGCCACCGGTCATGAGAGCCTGCCGATCGCCCTTCTTGTCGCGCAGCAGGCGCTCGGCGTCGTAGCGGGTGAACTGGTCTTCCGGCTCGTCGCCGGGGGTGAAGCCATTCGCCGAGCGCGGATCGATGCGGGGGTAGAACAGCTTGTCACTCTTCTGCGGGATGGGATCGCCGGACAGCACATAGAACACGGTCAGCGTGGTCATGCTGGCGCCGATGCCCAGCGCGATCGCCAGCACCATCAGGAAGGTCAGCGCCTTGTTGCGTTTGAAGCTGCGCAGCGCGAGGGAGAAGTAGTAGCCGAACATGCTTGGCTCCGTAGGGTGGGCCCTGGCCCACCATGTGGTCGTCTGGATGCTGTCTGCGGTGGGCCGGGGGGGCGCCCTACGCGGAGGCGTTGGCTTCGGCGGCATGCGCCGCGCGGATCAGCGCAGGCTCCACCGACAGGTCGGTGGCCATGCCGTCCACGATGTGCACGTTGCGCTGCGCGCGCGCGGCGAGTTCGGGATCGTGCGTGACCATGATGATGGTGGTGCCCTGGCGGTTGATCTCCTCCAGCAGCTCCATCACGCCGCGGGCCATCTGCGAGTCCAGGTTGCCGGTCGGTTCGTCCGCCAGCAGCAGGCGCGGGCTGCCGGCCAGGGCACGTGCGATCGCGGTGCGCTGCTGCTGTCCGCCCGACAGTTCGGCCGGGTAATGCTTCATGCGCGAACCCAGGCCGACGCGCGCCAGTGCGTCCTCGATGCGCTGCTTGCGTTCGGCGGCGGGCATGCCGCGGTAGCGCAGCGGCACGTCGACGTTGTCGAACAGGTTGAGGTCGGGGATCAGGTTGAAGCCCTGGAAGATGAAGCCGATCTTCTGGTTGCGCAGGCGCGAACGCGCGTCGTCGCCCAGGTGGCTGACGTCCTGGCCGTCGAGCAGGAACTGCCCGCCGGTGAAGGTCTCTAGCAGGCCGGCGATGTTGAGGAAGGTGGTCTTGCCCGAACCCGACGGACCGGTGACGGCGACGAACTCGCCCTCGCGGACATGCAGGTCGAGGGAACGCAGCGCATGCGTTTCCACCTGTTCGGTGCGGTAGACCTTGGCGACTTGGCGCATCTCAAGCATGGCGGGTTCCTTATTCGGGTTCGGGTGCGGAGTGAATGACGCAGGGGAGGGCGCGTGGGGAAGGCGGGTGATGCGGATCAGTTGACCGAGACGCGCTCGGCGTCGCCGAACTGGTCGCTGCCGGAGACGACCACCTTGTCGCCGGGCTGCAGGCCGCCCAGCACTTCGACGTGGCTCAGGCTGCTGGCGCCCAGCTGCACCGGGCGACGCACCGCGGAGCTGCCGTCCATGACGTAGGCCTGGCGGCCGCCGCCCTGTTCGACGAACGGGCCGCGTTCGACCATCAGCACGTTGCGGCGCGTCTCCATCAGGATGCGTGCGGACAGGCGCTGGTTCTGGCGCAGGCCGGGCGGCTGCTTGTCGGAGAAGCGCAGGCGGGTGACGACCTCGCCGTTCACCACTTCCGGCGACACCGCGGAAATCTCGCCCGGGTAGGGCTGGCCGGCGCTGGTCAGCGTGGCCGGCATGCCGATGGCGAGGTCGCGGGCGAAGCTTTCCGGCACCTTGATCTCGACTTCGAACACCGACAGGTCGACCACGCTCAGCACCGGCGCGTTGATCGCCACGTTGGAGCGTTGCACGGCCTGGATCTGGCCGACCTGGCCATCGAACGGCGCGCGCAGGGTCAGCGCATCCACCTGGCGCTGCACTTCGGCCACCACCGCGCGCTGGCGCTCGGCCAGCAGCTGCTTGTTGCGCGCATCCAGGCCCGCGCCCTGGCCCTGCAGGCCCGCGTCCTTGCGCGCGTGGGCCAGCGCGATCTCGGCCTTGCGCAGGTTGTCCTGCGCTTCCAGCACGTCGACCTGCGGCACTGCACCGCCCTCGAATCCGCGCTGGTAGCGCTGCAGGGTGCGCTCGGCCGCTTGGCGCTCGATCCCGGCCTGATCCAGCGCCTTCTGCGCATTGGCACGGGTGACGCTGGCATCCAGCGTGGCGCGGCTGGCTTCGGCTTCCAGGCCGGCCAGCGTGGTCTGCTCCTGCGCCAGCTTGCTGCGCAGCTCCGGGCTGTCGATCTCGGCCAGCGGCTGGCCCTGGGTCACCTTGTCGCCGGCGACCACCTTCAACGTGACCACGCCGCCCGCCACTGCGTACAGGGTGGGGCTGTTGGCGGCGATCACGCGCCCGTCGGCGGCGATGTCGCGGACCAGGTCGCCCCGGGTGACTTCGGCGATCCGCAGCCGGGCGCCGTCGACCGACGTGGTGCCGGCCAGCCAACCCCGCGCGGCGAACACGATGCCGGCCAGCAGCAGGGCGCCGCCCGCGGCGGGCCATACCCAACGGCGCCAGGCCGGGCGGGCCTGGGTGGAACTGAGCACTCGGTCTTGCGCGGAGGTGTCCCGAATCATCGTCGGCATGCGTTGTTTGGAATGACCTGCCGTACTCAGCAGGATGCGTGCCAAACGCAAATGATTGATTCAAAAGGGGGTTGTCCGGCGCTGAAGGCTGTCCGGGTGTCCGCGGACACTCGCCGGACAGGGCCTGTCCAGTACCGGACACGTAGAATGTCCGCTCGTTTCACTCAGAAGGAAGAAGCAGGCCTATGTGCGGAATTGTGGGCGCGATCGCCGATCGCGACGTGGTGCCGGTACTGATCGAAGGACTGAAGCGGCTGGAATACCGGGGCTACGATTCCGCGGGCATCGCGGTGGTCGATCAGCAGGACGTGCGCCGCGTGCGCCGCACCGGGCGCGTGGCCGAAATGGAGGGCGCCGCCGCTGCCGAGGGCTTCAACGCGAGTCTGGGCATCGGCCATACGCGCTGGGCGACCCACGGTGGCGTCACCGAGGCCAATGCGCATCCGCACATCAGCCATGGTGTGGCGCTGGTGCACAACGGCATCATCGAGAATCACGAGGAACAGCGCGAGAAGCTGCGCGCCCTCGGCTACGTGTTCGAGTCGCAGACCGATACCGAAGTCATCGCGCATCTGATGCACCACCATCTGAAGGGCGGCGACGACCTGCTGGCGGCGCTGCAGCGCACGGTGAAGGAACTGACCGGCGCCTATGCGCTGGCCGTGGTGAGTCGCCAGGAGCCGGACCGCATGGTCTGCGCCCGCATGGGCTGCCCGCTGTTGATCGGCGTGGGCGAAGGCGAGAACTTCATCGCCTCCGACGTCTCCGCGATCATCCAGGCCACGCGCCGGGTGATCTTCCTGGAGGAGGGCGATACCGCCGAAGTGACGCGCGCGTCGGTCAAGGTGTTCGACGGCAAGGACCAGCCCGTGCAGCGCGACGTGCACGTCTCCGACGTGTCGCTGGCCTCGCTGGAGCTGGGCCCGTACCGCCACTTCATGCAGAAGGAAATCCACGAGCAGCCGCGCGCGATCGCCGACACCATCGAGGCCGTGGTCGATGGCGGCTTCTCCCCCACGCTGTTCGGCGCCAATGCCGAGGCGGCGCTGAAGGACATCGAGGGCGTGCAGATCCTCGCCTGCGGCACCAGCTACTACGCCGGCATGACGGCGCGCTACTGGCTGGAGGCCATCGCCGGCGTGCCGTGCAACGTCGAGATCGCCAGCGAATACCGCTACCGCGCCGCATATGCGAACCCCAAGCACCTCATCGTCACCATTTCCCAGTCCGGCGAAACGCTGGACACGATGGAGGCGCTGAAGTACGCCAAGTCGCTGGGCCACGAGCACACGCTGTCGATCTGCAACGTGCCCGAGAGCGCCATCCCGCGCGCCAGCGAGCTGGTCTGCTACACCCGCGCCGGTGCCGAGATCGGCGTGGCGTCCACCAAGGCCTTCACCACCCAGCTGGCCGCGCTGTTCCAGCTGACCGTCGTGCTGGGCAAGCTGCGGGGCAAGGTCACGCCGGAACAGGAAGCCGACTACCTGGAGCAGTTGCGCCACCTGCCGGGCAGCGTGCAGCACGCCCTCAACCTGGAGCCGCAGATCGCGGCGTGGGCGGAACGCTTCGCGTCCAAGTCGGACGCGCTGTTCCTCGGCCGTGGCCTGCACTACCCGATCGCGCTGGAAGGCGCGCTCAAGCTGAAGGAAATCTCCTACATCCACGCCGAGGCCTATCCGGCCGGCGAGCTGAAGCACGGGCCGCTGGCGCTGGTCGATGCCGACATGCCAGTGGTGGTGATCGCGCCCAACGACGTGCTGCTGGAGAAGGTGAAGTCCAACATGCAGGAAGTGCGCGCGCGCGGCGGCGAGCTGTTCGTGCTCACCGACCAGGACAGCCACTTCAGCGAATCCGAAGGCGTGCATGTCATCCGCACCCCGCGCCACGTCGGCGTGCTCAGCCCCATCGTGCACACCATCCCCGTGCAGCTGCTGGCCTACCACACCGCGCTCGCGCGCGGCACCGACGTGGACAAGCCGCGCAACCTGGCGAAATCGGTGACGGTGGAGTAATCCGCGTCCGCGGACGAAGAACGCAGAACGGGCCGCTCGAAGCGGCCCGTTTCCTTTCTGCCCGACGCCAGATCGCGTTCAGGCCGTCCCGCTGCCCGTCGTCGGCAGCGCCAATCGCTTTTCCAGATCTTCGCGCATATCCACCAGTTCGGTGGACAGCTGCTTGCGCTTGGCCATGCCTTCGCGGTGGATCTCGCGGACTTCCTCCACCGTGCGGATCAGCGTCTCGTTGACGGTGCGCAGGGTCTCGATGTCGATCACCGAGCGCTGGTTGGCGCGCGCGGTGCCCACGGCGGTGGAATGCACCAGCTCGGCGTTCTTGCGCATCAGTTCGTTGCTGGCGTCGTCGATGGCGTTGGCCAGTTCCACCGCGTTGCGCTGGTCGGCCAGCGACAGCTGGATGGCGAACTGGTTGCGCCACATCGGGATGGTGATGTCGCGTACCGCGCTGAACTTCTCGATCAGCTGGATCGCGTTGGCCTGGATCAGGCGGATCATCGGCAGCGTCTGCGTGGCGGCGTGCTGCAGTACCTGCAGGTCGGACACGCGCTTGTCGATTAGGCGCAGCGCGGTGTCCAGCGCGGCACGGCGGGTGCGTGATTCCGGATCCTCCTGACCGGACAGCGACGCCAGTTCCGCTTCCAGCTCGGCGATGCGGACGCGGCCGGCGGCCACGTGCACGCCGAGTTCGCGGCGCTCGTCCAGCACCATGTCGTGCATCTGGTCGTACTCGCGCACGCGCTGCTGCTGGATCTGCTGGGTCTTGCCGACGTCGGCCATCAGCTGGTCGATCTGGCGGTTGGTCGAGCTGTAGCGCTGCACCAGGTCGTCCTTGGTGGCGCGCAGCTTGTCGATCAGCGGGCCGAGGATCGGCAGCTTGGAACGGCCGTGGAAGGACTCCAGGTTCAGCGAACGCGCGATGCGCACCACCTCGCCCAGCTTCTCGCCGCTGCTGTCCAGATCGGCGTTGCGGACCTTGTCCAGCAGTTGCGTGCTGAAGGCGCTGGTCTTGGTGGTCGCTTCGCGGCCGTAGGTGTGAAGGTTGCCGGGCGCGATGTCCTGCAGCGCCTTCGTGGCCTCCTGGATGCGCGGGATGTCGGCGCTTTCCAGGCCCAGGTCGGTCAGCAACTGCGGCGACAGCGCCGCGGGCACGAGCGTCTGTTCGGGGTTCGTCGTCGTCATGGGGCCTCCTGGGTGTGGGTGGTGCGCGCCGGCGTCGCGGATACGACGGGCGGCGCGGGCAGGTGTTCGATATGGGCTTCCAGTGCGTCTATCGTCTGCATGGCGGAGGATAGCTGCATTCCGTGGCCGGCACCGGCGGCGACGCCCAGCTGCTGATCCAGCAGCACGGTGAGCCGCGGCAGCTGCTGCGCGTGGCGCTCGGCGATGGCGAGCGCATTGGCGGCGACGAGGTCCAACTGGCTGGCGGTCACCTCGTAGGCGCTGCGCAGGGTGATGAGGTGCGTTAGGCGCGGTATGCCGCCTTCCGTCGTGGCGTGCTGGTGCGCGAGTCCGTCGATCTCCTGCTGCAGCTTCGCACAGGCCTCGCGCAACTGCTGCGCATGCGTGACGAGCGTTGCGTGCTGGTTGCGCAGCCGGGATGCCTCGAAGCCGGCCTGCCGCAGCAGGATGCCGCTGCGTTCGCGCAGCGACCGTGCCTCGGCGGCGAGACGGATGTCGCGACCGATCAGCCGGCCCCAGAAACCGACGCTCCGGCGCAAGGCGCGCGGATCGGCGGACAGTAACACCGTACGCAGGTCGCGCAGCGTCGCCTGCAGATCGCCCGCGCCGGCCTGGGTCAATGCGCGGATGGCGGCGGCGTGCTCGGCCACGCCGAGGGTGTCGGCGTCCGGGGGGAGCGGCAGGCTCACGTCCGCGGCTCCCCTTCTTCATCCGTGTCGGGCGTCGATGGCGATATGTCCAGGATGGGCGTCGGACGTTCTTCCTTGAAGGCGAGGCTGGCGATGACCTGGTCGAATTCCGCTTCGCGTGGCGACCGGGCCTTCGCCTTGCGCGTACCTGCAGGCGCCGGGGCCGGCCCGTGGCTGCGCATCGCCTGTGCCAGCGCGACGAGGGCAGCGTTGAGCTGGTCCTGCCGCACCATCGTCTGCTGCAGGGCTTCCAGCACGGGAGCAGTATCGAGTACAGGCGCCACGGGAGCGGACGTGGAAGGCGTGGTCGTCTCCGGCGTGCGCAGTGCATGCAGGGCGGAGAGCAATGCCTCCCATGGCGCAGGGGCAGGGGGTTCGACAGGAACGGGTTCGCCCAGCCGCTGCAGACCGACGGCGATGTCGGCCAGTTGGGCGACCACGCGACCACCGACATCCGCATCCTCCGCGCCCATCGCCTTGTTGCGCAGGAAGTCGGCCTTGATCTGCTGCCAGCGTGCCTGTTCCTCGGCGGTCAGCGTGCCGCGCAGTTCGCCGAGCTTGAGCAGGTTCTCCTCGGCGCCGGTGGTCAGCAACTGCGCTTCGCCCAGGTAGTGGTCGGAGATCAACTGCTGCAGCTCGGCAGCATTCATCACCGGCGAGATCTTTTCCGCCAGCTTGTTCATGTTGCGGTAGCTGCCCTGCAGCCTGAAGGGCGGTTCCACCCGGTATCTGTCCGCCTGCGCGGCACTGGCGATGTACTGCTGGTTGACGCGGTAGACCACGTCACGCACGGTCAGCAGTCGCTGCAGCACCGCGACGATCTCGCCAATCTCCGCGCCACTGTAGGCATGCGAGAGCTGGTTGGTGCTGACGTCCTTGCCGCGCGCCTTGTCGACCAGCAGGTAGAGGTCGGCCATGTCGCGGGTGGCGAGCGGGGCCAGTACCGGATTCGACGTCAGGCAGTTCTCCACATAGCTCAGCAGGAAGGCGTCTTCCATGCCGCCGAGCACATCGCCCAGGTTGTAGATATCGGCGCGGTTGGCCAGCATGTCCGGGATCTTGAAGACTTCGCCGGATTCCGTGTACGGATTGCCCGCCATCACCACCGCGAACTTGCGCCCGCGCATGTCGTAGGTCTTGGTATTGCCGCGCCAGACACCCTCGATGCGGCGGGTGCCGTCGCACAGCGAAATGAACTTCTGCAGGAACTCGGGGTGCGTGTGCTGGATGTCGTCCAGGTACAGCATCACGTTGTTGCCCATCTCCAGCGCCAGGTTGAGCTTCTCGAGTTCCTGCCGCGAGGTCGCATCCGGCGCCTGCGCCGGATCCAGCGAGCGCACCTCGTGGCCGAGCGCCGGGCCGTTGACCTTCATGAAGACCAGCCCCAGCCGGTGCGCCACGTATTCCATCAGCGTGGTCTTGCCGTAGCCGGGCGGCGAAATCATCATCAGCAGCCCCATCAGGTCGCTGCGCTTGTTCTCGCCGACGGTGCCCATCTGCTTGGCGAGGTTGTTGCCGATGACGGGCAGGTAGACGTCGTTGATCAGCCGGTTGCGCACGAAGGAGCTCAACGGGCGCGCCTTGAACTCGGACAGGCGCATCGCCGCGCGCTCCCGCTGCGCCACTTCGCCGCGCAATGCCTGGTACTGCTGCCATGCCGGCAGGAACTGTTCGCGGTGCGCGGCGAAGCGGGCCGGCAGGTCGTCCACCGCCAGCGCCAGCCGTCCCTCGCGGATGCGCGCGTGTTCGCCCAGCAGGCCTTCGACGGTGGCCATCAGCGTGACGTGTTCGACCACGTGGGTCAGGTGCGGGCCATGCCGCAGCAGCGCGATCGCTTCCGGCACGTAGGCGGCGAGATGTGCGTGGTCGGGCAGGGCGGTCAGGGCTTCGAGCGCCTGCCGCAGCAGCGACCACGCCGCGGCGGGTTTCGCCTCCAGCCGTTGCAGTGCGCTGGCCAGCACGGCACCGCCGGCATCGTCGGCCAGGCGCGCGCGGAGCGCGGATGCCAGGGCGTCGGCGTAGTGGGTGAACCGGAAGGTCGGTGTCGCCGTGGTGACGGTGTCCACCAGGAACGTGGCCGCCGCCGTCGCATCGGTGGTGGCGAAGGGCAGCGCATCGCGCTGCATACATTCGCAGATCGTGGCCGCCAGCTCGTCGCGCAGCGTCGCCACGGCGCGGCCCGCCGACGACAGGGCATCGATCGCGCGGGAGGCCCGGATGCGGTCGATCGCCTCCTGCGGCATCGCATCGCTGCGGCACCACCAGGCGACCGCCAGCGCACGCGCGGCCGGCGCGTGCCGCAAGGTGCCCGCGGCATTGCGCAAGGGAAGGAAGGTGCGCAGGATCGCGGCCGCGTCGTGGTCGTGGATGCCCTTCTCGTAGCCTTCGCTATAACGCGGCGCGGCGTACTCGCGGACGATCCTGTCGAGCGCTTCGGGATCGGCCAGCGCGTGTTCCAGCGCCTGCAAGCGGAGTCCGCCTTCGCCCGCCAGCGCGTCGTCCAGCAGACGGCACGCAAGATACTCGCCGCGGTAGAGCGAGGGCGATTCGGATTCGAGGCTGACGTCCCAGTAGGCGCGCAGTGCATCCAGTGCCGGTTCCTGCAGCGGCTCCAGGTAGTCGGTACCGGTCAGGTGCACGGCCAGCGTGTCGCCGCGCGGGATCAGCGTCAGGTCCAAGGGCTGCGTGTTGACGCTGAAACGGTGGCGCGGACCAAGACGGATGACATTGCCGCCATTTTCGAACAGGTCGCTTCGGTCGCGCAGCGCACGCACCGCCTGGTCGCGCGCGCCCTTGATCCGTGCCTCGATGTCGTCGGCCTTCACCGAGTCCTTCAGCTCGCGCAGGCGGCCGGCCAGCTCGCGCAGCTTCAGGATCAGGGCGTCGCCGGCGAAGAAGGCGTTGAGTTCGTCCGGCGTGGTGAAGCGCTCGGTACGCCGACCGAGGCCCTCCAGGATGCGGTTGGCCGCTTCCTGCACCGACTGCGCCTTGCGCTGGCGCTCGTCGAGCAGCGTCTGCTTGTGCGCCTCGAAGGCGTCCAGCATCTCCTCGCGCTTGGACAGGATGTCGCCGAGGAATCGTTCGTGTTCGCCGAACTGGCTCTCCAGTTCCTCCAGCTGCACCATCAGGCGCGATAGCTGCTCATCGGCGCGCTCCGGCGTGGTGGCCATCGCCAATGCGTTGCTCACGGCCTGGCTGAAGAGCGTGAACTGCGCCCCGAACTGGGCGACGGCTTCGGCGGAGCCGAGTTCGCGGCGTCGCTGGGTGGCGCGTGCGCGGGTCTGGTTGAGGCGGGCGTAGATGGCCGACAGCGCGTCGACCACGCGGGTGCGCTGGGTCGCGTCGTCCACCCGCAGTGTCGCCATCAGTTCGGACAGCATGTCGAGTTCGCCGGCCATGCCCTGCATGGCCTCGATGGCGTCGGCCAGTTCGCGCGCACTGGCGGCCTTCTGCGCGCGTGCATCCAACTCGATCAGGCGCTGCTGGAAGGGCGCGAGTGCCTTCTCGCCGGCGAGGAACTCCCCGGTCGCGGTACCGACCCGCTCGTGCGCCTCCTGCAGCGCGGCCGTCATCGCGTCGATGGCGGCGGTATCGATGTAGCGGAAGTCGCGCAGCGTCAACAGGTGACCACGCAGCCGGGAGACCGCGCCCAGCGCGTCGACGTACTCGCCGATGCCGTTCCATCCCTCCGGCTGCAGTCGCCCGAGCAGGGCACGGTGGTCGCGCTGCGCCTGTGCCATTGCCGTCTCGGACTGGCGCCGGATCTCCTGCACCTTCTCGTACTCGTCCAGCACCGACTCGCCGGTGCCGGCGATCTCGTGCAGCAACGTGGCCAGGCCGTCGCACTGGGCGTCGTCGATCCAGTGGTGCAGGTCGAACAGGCGTCGCGTGCCGTGCGTCAGCAGCTGGTAGCGCTGCGCGGACACGTCCGGTCGTTCGATCTCGCGGGCCAGGTCGAACAGGTTCGAGACCGCGCGCACCAGTTCGGCGTTGCCGAGCTTCGCCATGAACGAAGTGCCGGCCGGGCGCGTTGCGGCGAATTCGTCGGAACTGAAGGGCGTCTGCCATACCTGCATCGGGTGGACGCGGGTGGGGTCGTCGTTCTCGGCGCGGAACAGCACCATGCGCCCGTCGTGCAGGCGCGCATACCCGTGCGCGAGCACCGGCGGCTGCAGGCGGCGCTGCACCAGGTTGTAGACGAGCAGCGCGGCCTGGCCGGTCTCGCGCTCGTAGAAGACGTACATCACGTCTTCGCCGTTCGGCGAACGGATCGTGCGCTTGTACTGCATGTGCTGCACGGCGGCGTCGAAGGCCTTGTGTTCGCCGTTCTGCAGGTAGTAGCCGCCCGGGAAGATGATGCCGTGGTCCTCGGGCAGCTGGATGCAGGCCTGCACGATGGCATCCAGCCGGGTCGCCTTGCCGGTCTGCGTGTTGTAGACCAGTCCGCGCCACGTGCTTTCGCGGTACGGCAGCACCTTGAGCAGGATCAGCGAGCCCACGCGCGCGAACTCGATGTGCGCGTCGTCCAGCGACTGCGTGCGGTCCTCGACCGGTTCGCTGTAGACGCCCGCGCCGGTCTCCGTGTTGTTCTCCACCTTCAGCGTCAGGTCGCCGCCGATGGTCTCGACGAACAGGGTGTCGAGGATGTTCAGGTGCGGGTGGCGGCCGCTGACTTCCATGTCCTTGGTCGCCCGCGTCCATTCGAAATCGAACGGGGGCGGCAGCACGATGTCGCGCTCGCCGCGCGCATCGAGGTAGTTCACCTCGCCCTCGGCCGTAAGCGTCCAGCGGAACACCCGCACGTCCGTGTTCTTCAGGCCGATCTGGAAGGCCATCAGCAGGCGGCCGTCACGGACGATCAGCTGCAGCAGCCGCGCGTCCTTGTAATAGCTGTACAGCTCGCTGAAGTCGCGCTGGAATGCATCATCGGCCAGGAAGGTCGCCGCGATGTCGACCGGCGCCACATCGTAGCCATCGCCCGTCTCCACCAGCCGGTAGATGCCGAACACGTCGGCGACCGAGGTGGTCGCCTTCAGGCCCATGTAGACGTTGAAGCCGAACAGCAGCAGGTCGCCGACCTGCACGATGTCGCGCCCGACGGAGTTGTGCTCGGTGCGTATGCGCAGGCGGCCAATGGCCTCCATGCGGCTGTCGCCGAACTCCTGCAGGCGGCGCGTGTTCAGTGCTTCGACGAGCGCACGCAGACGCGCGCCCTGCTCGTCTAGGCGCCGGCGAAGCACATCGTAGGCGCCGCCCTGGGCGACGGCCTGGTCGACCTGCGTCTCGGCGGAGGGAGCATCGGTATTCGGCGTATCGGACATCGGACCTCATCCTCGCCCGTCCTGGGCGGTCGATGCGGAAATCAGGGCCGGCGCACATCGTCGCCGGCCCGGCTCAGGCACAGGACGTCAGGCGTCGGTGGCTTCCGCCGGCCGACCGGGTGCGGGCAGGCCGCTGCCCGCCAGGCGTCCCAGCAGCTGCGAGGCGATCGGACTCTCGCCGACGATGCCTTCCAGCGCCTTGCCCAGCGAGATACCCTTGGTCAGTGCGTTGAACACGCCGCCGTCGCCACCGATCAGTTCGATGTTGGCGTTCTTCAGCGCGCCGGCCAGCACTTCGGCGTTCTCGCGCGAGATCGCCTTGCCGGCGTCGATCGACGCCAGCAGCTGGCGCAGCTGGGTTTCCAGCAGCATGCGGAACTCCTCGTGGCTGCGCGCATCCGGGCTCATCTTGGCCATCGCATCGAACTTCGAGGTCAGGCCCTCGGCCTCGGCGGACATCTTCTTGGCGATGTTGCTGGCTTCGGCATCGCCCATCGCCTGCGTCGCGCTGGCGTTGGCCTGGCCCAGCTTCTGCGCGCCTTCGGCTTCGGCGGTCAGGCGTTCGGTCAGCACGCGCGCGTCGGCATTGCCCTGCTTGTAGGTGGCGTCGGCCTTGGCTTCCAGCACGCGGGCCTCGGCCAGGCCGGTCTTCTCCATGGCCACGGCGTTGGCTTCCCGCACCTGCGCTTCGGCCAGGCCAGGTGCGGCGCTTTCGGCGCGCACGCCGTCGGCCAGCACGCGCTTGGCTTCGGCCTGCTTGCCGGCGGCCTGCAGTTCCGCCTCGGCCAGCACGGTCATTTCGACGGCGCGGTGGCGCGCGGCCTGCTCCGCCGCTTCGGCGGCCTTCACGTCCTTGACCAGCGTCTCCTGGGCCGCGGCCTCGGCGGCCAGCACGGTCACCTGCTTGGCACGGTCGGCCTCGGCGACCTCGCGGGTCTCCTTGATCTTCTCTTCGGCCACGGCGACGGTCTGCTCGATCTGGGTCCGCTCGCGCACGACGTTCGCCACTTCCATGCGGCCCTGCTCGACCACCTTGTCGCGGTCGACCTGCTGCATCTGGACTTCCTTCTCGGTGTTGACGCGCTCCAGCTGCTCGGCGCGGGCCACGCGCTCGAGTTCGATGGCGACGGCGCGGCGACGGTTCTGCTCGGCGACTTCCACCTGGCGCAGCTGTTCCTGCTCGCGGATCTTGATCTGCTCCTCGGTCTCCAGGCGCGCGCGCTCGGACACCTGGCGCTGCTCCTCGATCACCTTGGCGGTTTCGGCCGCCTCGCGGGCGCGCACGGTCTCGACCTCGCGCTGCTGGCGCGCCTCGGCCTCGGCCTGCTGGCGTTCCAGCGCCAGCAGCGCCTCGCGGGCTTCGGTGTTCTTCTTGGTGATGGCGAGCTTCTCGTTCTGCTCCAACTCGTTGGTCTGCACGTTCTGGCGCGCGGTCAGCTCGGTGATCTTGCGGATGCCTTCAGCATCCAGGATGTTGCTGGGGTCGAGCAGGTGCTTGGGCGTCTGCTCCAGATAGTCGATGGCGACGTCCTCCAGCACGTAGCCGTTGAGGTCCTGGCCGATGACGGCGACGATCTCGTCGCGGAACTCCTGACGCTTGTCGAACAGTTCGGTGAAGTCGAATTTCTTGCCGACCGTCTTCAGGGCTTCGGAGAACTTGGCGTTGAACAGCTCGTCCACCGCGTGCTTGTCCGAGGCGCGGTCGGCGCCGATCGCCTTGGCCACGCGCAGCACGTCGCCGGGGGTCTCGTTGACGCGCAGGTAGAAGGCCACCGCGATGTCGGCGCGCATGTTGTCCTTGCAGACCAGGCCTTCCTTGCCGCGACGGTCGACCTGCAAGGTGATCAGGCTGATCTTCATCAGCTCGGCCTTGTACAGCACCGGGATGATCAGTGCGCCGGTGAAATGCACCTTGGGCTGCGAGCTCATGTCGTTGACGATGAGGGCCGTGCCCTGTTCGACCTTCTTGTAGAAGGCCTTGAAGATGCCGATGAAGCCCAGTCCCAGCACCAGCAGGACGCCGAGGCCGATGACGAAGGGAAGGATCGATGCAGTGCTCATTGCGGAACTCCTTGTAGACGGCGCGGGTGCTTACTGCTGGTGGAAGGCGGTTTCGGACATGACGCGGTAGGTGTTGTCGGACTCCAGGTGCTCGATCAGCACGACGCGGTCGCCGCGCCCCAGGCGTTCGCCCGGCAGCGTGCGGACCTGCAGGATCAGGCCGGCGCCGCCGTCGTCGAACTGGGCGCGTCCCGTGTCGGCATCGGCGTACGGCGAGATCACCGCGCCGGCGCGACCGAGCACGGACGGCGGCACCGGGGGGCGGAGGCGTGCGATCACGGCGGCCAGCGGGCGCAGCAGCAGCGACGTCACCAGCGCACCGGGCAGCAGTGCGACGATCAGCGTGCCTGCTCCGGCGATCCAGCGCAGGCCATCCGGCAGGTGCTGCAACAGGAACAGATGCACGAAGTAGGTGATCAGCCAGCCGAAGAAGGACAGGACCGTCAGGACCAGCATCATCGGCACGCCGGACAGGCCAAGCCTGGCCACCATGCCGGCCACCACGTTGGGTTCGGCCGTGTCGCCGTCGGTGGTCAGCCAGCCATCGACCGCGTCGAAATCGACGATGCCCGTGGCCGCCAGCAACCAGTACACCGTGCAGAACGCGAGCAGCACGCTGTACACCAGCGTGGGAAAGGTCAGGACGGTGTTCAGGAACTCGGTCATCGTGGCTCCCCCAGATTCAGCGCTTGCGCGCGGACGATGTGATGCGTTTGCGTGCGCGGTCCAGCACGGCTTGTGCCGGATCGTCGGCGGTCTTGCGGTGCTTGCGCTGGCCCGTGACGCTTGTCCCCTCAATGGGCGCACGGCGTTGTTTCATGCGCGCCGCGGAGGCGAACGCGGGCTCCGGATACAGTGCATCGCCGGGCTGGCGCCGCGCCACCGTTGCCTGTGCGCGCTGCAGGCGGTTGGATGCGCGCAGGATATCCAACTGGTATTTCAGTCGGCGCAGGCGGCCCTCGAGCTGTTCGACCACGTGCGCGAACTGGCGCTCCTGCGTGCCCAGCAGGTGGCCCTCGTGCATCCGCTGGCTGCGTTCGGCCTCCAGGTGGACGACCTGGTCCGCGGCCGTACGCGCCTGCGTCGCGCGTCCCTGCTTCAGCGCGGTTTCCACCCGGGCCTCCGCTTCGCCGATGCGGGCGGTGATGGCGGCCTGGTGCTGCTCGTTGGCTACGCGCCGCGCCTTCGCCGCCGCATGCTCGCCGCGTGCGCCGTGCAGGGCGTCGTCGATGGCGCGGATCTCCTCATCCAGCAAGCGTTCGGCACGGTCGCCCAGTACCGCATCGGCGACGCCTTCCATGCCTTCCTGGATGCGCTTGAACAGGGTCTTCAGCGTGTCGGGCATCAGGCCTTCCTCCGCGTGGCCGTCCGCAGGAAGGGGCGATAGGCCTCGGTGGCGCTGATGACGTTCTCGGCCAGCGTCTCGATCTCGAACATCACATTGGCGAGGCTTGAGTGCGTATCCAGCGCGCCGAACATCGTGTAGCCCGCCACGCCGCCTATACGCTGCAAACCGATCGTCGAGAGAGGCAGCAGCACGTGGGTGCTGAGCACGTGGGCGTTGAACGCCGCCACGTCGGTGACGTCCTCGACCGGCCACAGGTAGGCCTCCACCAGGATCTGCTCGCCGCCCACGGCAAGGAACACCGACAGGTCGCCGTACTCGTGCATCACCAGATGCAGACTGGGCTCCGCGCCCTCGATGGTCTCCAGGCTGATCCGGCCGTCGCGCACGGTGCTGGCTTGCTGCAGGGCATGACGGATGGCGGCGACGGTCCAGCCGGCTTCGGCGGGCTGGGTCGGCAGGTAGGGGATGCCAGCGTCGCGCTCGGCGTCGCGCATCGATTTCTCGATGGCCGCCAGCTCTTCGGCGTACTCGGGTCGGATCCACACGTCCTTCTTCACCAGGCCCTGCTCGCGCATGCGCTCCCGGTAGTTGCGGACATGCAACGTGGAGGCCTTGATCGCGGGACGGGTGGCTGTCATGAAATGAAATCTATTGCTTACATGTAATGTTTGTCAAGCGGCGATGCGGCACCGATGGCAGGCGGGTGGCCTGGCGCTGTCGTCATGACGCGTCGGTGACGCCTGTCTCCCGCCTGTAACACGCGGCCTGCAGAATCCTCTCCGCAACGAGGCACCTCTCTCCTCCCGCGTTGCACCAAAGCCCGGCCCTGCCGGGCTTTGCGCTTTCCGGGCGGCACCGCGCCCGTGGCATGCTGACACCATGAGGATCGCCCGATGCCGTTCCGCACGTTGCTGCCGCTCCTGATGGTCCTCGGGCCACCAGTGCCTGCCATCGCTTGCGAACCGCCGGCGCGCCCCGTCGTGATCGCGCATCGGGGCGCGAGCGCGGTATTGCCGGAGCACACGCTGGCGGCCTATGCGCGCGCCATCGAGGACGGTGCGGACTTTATCGAGCCGGATCTGGTCGCGACCCGCGACGGCGTGCTGGTCGCGCGGCACGAGAACGAGATCGGCGGCACCACCGATGTCGCGCAGCGGCCTGATTTCGCCGCCCGCAAGCGACGGAAGGTGATCGATGGCGAGGCGTTCGAAGGCTGGTTCACCGAAGACTTCACCCTGGCCGAGTTGAAGACCCTGCGCGCACGCGAGCGATTGCCCGGACTGCGTGGCACGGCACACGACGGGCGATATGAGATCGCGACGCTGGACGAGATCATCGCGCTGGCGTCGGAGCACGCCGCGCACACCGGTCGCAGGATCGGCCTGATTCCCGAGATCAAGCATCCCAGCCACTTCCGGCGCATCGGCCTGCCGATGGAGGAACGCCTGCTGCAGGCGCTGGCGGGGCATGCGTATACGCGCGAAGAGCCGGTGGTGATCCAGTCGTTCGAACAGGCGAACCTGCGCGAGCTGCGCAAGCACCTTGGGCCTTCGCACCGGAACATCCGCCTGCTGCAGTTGCTGGGTCCGGCGGACACGCAGCCGGGCGATGCGCTGGCGGCGGGAAAGCCGACACGCTACGCAGACCTGATGACATCCGAGGGGTTGCAGGACATCGCCGGCTATGCCGACATCATCGGGCCGTGGACGCGGCTGCTGATCCCGGTGACGGAGGGCGGCGCACTGGGGGCGCCGACGCCATTGATGGCGGATGCGCGCAGGGCGGGCCTTCAGGTGTGGCCATATACCTTCCGGCCGGAGAATCACTTCCTGCCCGCCGCCCAGCAGGAAGGCGGCGACCCGAGCACGCGCAACGAGGCGGGAGCGCTTGTCGAGATCCGCGTGTATCTCGCGCTGGGGATCGGCGGCTTCTTCACCGACGATCCCGCACTGGGGCGGCGCGCGGTGGACGCGCGCTGAACCTCACTCAGACCCGGCCGAACACCAGGCTGGCGTTGGTGCCGCCGAAACCGAAGCTGTTGGACATCACCGTGTCGAGCGTGGCGTCGCGGCTGGCCTGCACGATGGGGAAGCCCGTCGCGCCTTCATCCAGCGTCTCGATGTTGGCCGACCCCGCGATGAAGCCGTCGCGCATCATCAGCAGGCAGTAGATCGCCTCGTGCACGCTGGCGGCGCCCAGCGAGTGGCCGGACAGCGCCTTGGTGGAGGAGATCGGCGGCAGCGTGTCGCCGAGCGCGGTGCGGATCGCCTCGAGTTCGATGATGTCGCCCAGCGGGGTGGAGGTGCCGTGGGTGTTGAGGTAGTCCGGGGGCCCGGAGACGCCTTCCAGCGCCATCCGCATGCAGCGCACGGCACCTTCGCCGGAGGGCGCCACCATGTCGGCGCCGTCGGAGGTCACGCCGTAGCCCAGCAGTTCGGCATGGATGCGCGCGCCGCGCTTCACCGCGTGGTCGTATTCCTCGAGCACCAGCATGCCGCCGCCACCGGCGATGACGAAGCCGTCGCGGTCCGCATCGTACGGACGCGAGGCGTGGGTCGGGTCGTCGTTGCGCTTGCTGGACAGCGCACCCATGGCGTCGAACATCATCGTCAGCGCCCAGTGCAGTTCCTCGCCGCCGCCGGCGAACATGATGTCCTGGCGGCCGGCGCGGATCATGTCCGCGGCCGCGCCGATGCAGTGCGCGGAGGTGGCGCAGGCGGCGGAGATCGAATAGCTCACGCCCTTGATCTTGAACGCGGTGGCCAGCGTCGCCGACACCGTCGAGCACATCGTGCGCGGGACCATGTAGGGCCCCACCTTGCGGATGCCGCGCGTGCGCAGCAGGTCGGCGGCTTCGATCTGCCATTCCGCCGAGCCGCCACCGGAACCGGCGATCAGGCCGGTGCGCGGCTGGCTGACCAGCGCCTCGTCCAGGCCGGCATCGGCGATGGCATCGCGCAGCGCGATGTGCGCGAACGCAGCGGCATCGCCCATGAAGCGCTTCTGCTTGCGGTCGATCTGCGCCTCAAGGTCGATCTCCGGCGCGCCGCCCACCTGGCTGCGGAAGCCGAGTTCGGCGTACTGCGGGATATGGCGGATGCCCGAACGGCCTTCGCGCAGCGCGGCCGACACGGTATCCGCATCGTTGCCCAGGCAGGAGGTGATGCCCAGGCCGGTGATGGCGACGCGACGCATCAGAAGCTCTCCGTCGAGGTGAACAGCCCCACGCGCAGGTCGCGCGCGGTGTAGATCTCGCGGCCGTCCACGAGCATGCGGCCGTCGGCCACGGCCAGCACCAGCTTGCGGTTGACCACGCGGCTGATGTCGATCTCGTAGCTGACGCGCTTGGCGGTGGGCAACACCTGGCCGGTGAACTTCACTTCGCCGGAGCCGAGTGCGCGGCCACGGCCCGGCGCGCCGATCCAGGTCAGGAAGAAGCCGGTCAGCTGCCACATCGCGTCCAGGCCCAGGCAGCCGGGCATCACCGGATCGCCGATGAAGTGGCACTTGAAGAACCACAGGTCCGGGTGGATATCCAGTTCCGCACGCACCATGCCCTTGCCGTGCGCGCCACCGTCCTGTCGGATCTCGGTGATGCGGTCGAACATCAGCATCGGGTCGTTCGGGAGGCGGCCACTGTCGGGGCCGAACAGTTCGCCGCGCGCGCTGGCCAGCAGCTGTTCGCGGGAGAAGGAGGCGGGGGCGTTCATGGCGGGGTCCGTTCTGCGAAGCGCAAATAATGCACACATGTGCATACGCTTGTCTTGATGCAGATCAACGCGGGTTTTTCCATACGCCGGCGTACCATCGCCGCAACCCAATTGCGGCAAGGGTTTGGCGCAGCCTGCCCGCATTCTGCACGCGCATGCGCATCGGATCGGGAAGCCTCCATGCGATCGCGTACGGCGGCCGATATCATCGCGTGATGCGCAAGATCATCCACATCGACATGGACGCGTTCTACGCGTCGGTGGAGCAGCGCGACGATCCGTCGCTGCGCGGACGGCCGGTGGTGGTGGCCTGGCGCGGCGAGCGCTCGGTGGTGTGCGCGGCATCCTACGAAGCGCGCGTGTTCGGCGTGCGCTCGGCGATGCCGGCCGTGCGCGCGGAGCGGCTGTGTCCGCAGGCGGTGTTTGTGCCGCCGGACTTCGCACGCTACAAGGCGGTGTCGCGGCAGGTGCGCGAGATCTTCCTGCGTCATACCGACCTGGTCGAACCGCTGTCGCTGGACGAAGCCTATCTGGACGTCACCGCGCCGAAGTCCGACCTGCCGACGGCCACCGCCGTGGCCGAAACCATCCGCGCGCAGATCCGCGAAGAGACGCAGCTCACCGCATCGGCCGGCGTGGCGCCCAACAAGTTCCTGGCCAAGATCGCGTCGGACTGGCGCAAGCCCGATGGGCAGTTCGTGCTGCGGCCACACCAGGTGGAGGCCTTCCTCACGCCGCTGCCGGTGGAGCGCATTCCGGGCGTGGGCAAGGTGATGCAGGGCAAGTTGAATGCGGCCGGCATCCACACCGTAGGCGACCTGCGCGTCTTCGACCAGCGCGATCTGGAGCAGCGCTTCGGCAGCTTCGGTGGCAGCCTGTACCGGCGCGCGCGCGGCATCGACGAGCGGCCTGTCGAACCCGACCAGCCGGTGCAGTCCATCTCCTCCGAAGACACCTTCGCGACCGACCTGCCGCTGTCGGAACTGGAACCGCATATCGTCCGCATCGCGGAGAAGGCCTGGCAGGCCAGCCGCAAGACCGAGCGCGTGGGCCGCACGGTGGTACTGAAGCTGAAGACCGCGCAGTTCCGCATCCTGACCCGCAGTTTCACCCCCGAAGCGCCGCCGGCATCGGCACAGGAGTTCGTCGATATCGCGCTGGCCCTGCGCGAACGCGTGGACCTGCCGGCCTCGACGCGCTACCGGCTGGTCGGCGTGGGCCTGTCCGGCTTCCGTGATCGCGACGAGGTCGCCACCCAGCCAGGGCTGTTCGACACCGTCGTTTGACGTCGGTCACGAGGCCGTTGTGCACGTGGTCGCTGCCCGTTGGCACTCGCTGCGCGCGCCTGCCAGCGCGTCCTGCGCTTCGGCGATAGTCTCGGCGTCGTCAACCCGAGGGGAGGCAGACGATGGATACGATTCGACAGGGTGCGGCGGCCGAGCTGTGGCAGTCGCTGGTGCGCGAGGCCTGCACGCGCTGCGGACAGGCGCTGGACGAGGCGCAGGAGAGCTATCTGGTGTTCGTGCTGTTGCGGCACCAGCGCGACGGACACTTGCTGGTGCGTACGCAGGCGCTGGAGTGGTTGGAGGCGCAGCTGCGCGTGGGCAGCGCACGCAGCGATGCCTTGCGCGATGTCGGCGACCGCTGCTTGCTGATCGCAGGCCTGTTTCCTGCCTTGGCGCAGCGGCGCCGCGTCAGCGTGGAGTACTTCATCGACCTGGGGCGCGGCGCCTACCAGGGCGTGGCCGACAGCGGGCGCAGCGCCTATGCGGACCTGTTCGCGCAGCTGGCATCCACGTATCACCAGCTCGTGCACACGCTGCGGGCGGTACGCGGCGAGCCTGTCGTTTCACTGGGCTTGCATCGGCACGGCATGCTGCATTGAGGGCGCGCGCCGATGACCCGCGGGAGGCGGGTCACCGGCATCCACGTCAGTCCTGCGGCTGGTAGCGCAGGCTCAGGCCGTAGGTGCGGCCGGCCTGGTTGTACCAGGCGACGGTTTCGTAGTCGCGGTCGAACACGTTGCCCACCTTCGCCTGCAGCGTCCACGCCGGCGCGATGGCGTACTCCAGGCGCAGGTCCAGCGTGCTGTAGCCGCCCAGTCGATCGGTATTGGCCAGGTTGTCGTAACGCTCGCCCGCGGCGTTGAACGTCAGACCGGTGCGGACGTCGCCGAACGCGCGGTCCACGTCGATGCGCGCGGTGTTGCGCGGACGACGGGCCAGCAGGTTGTCGTGGTTGGGGCCGGCCGAACGGTTGCGCGGATCGGTATGGCTCAGCTGGGTGGCGATGTCGAAGCCGGCCAGCGTGAAGTCGACAGTGAACTCGGCGCCGCGGATGCGCGCCTCGTCGATGTTGTTGGGCAGGAAGATCTGAGAATCGTAGGAGATCAGCTGGTCTACCTTGTTCTGGTAGACGTTGAACGTCCAGTTCCACGTCTCCGCGTATTGCGCGATACCCAGGTTGACGCTCTCGGACTCTTCCGGCTTCAGGTACGGATTGCCGAAGCCGGGGTAGTACAGGTCGTTGAAGCTCGGCGCCTTGAAGCCGGTGGCCACGCTGGCGGTCAGCTTCAGGCCGTTGCCGAAGCCGAATCCGTAGCCCAGGCTGCCGGTGGTGTGGTTGCCGAACTGCTCGTTGTCGTCGTTGCGGACGCTGGCCTGCAGCTGGTGCGCGCCGAAACGGCCCTGGTACTCGACGAAGCCGGCCAGGTTGTCGCGCCGGGTGACGGCGAACAGGGTGGTGCTTTCCACCCGATCGTCCTGCCAGTCGATGCCCGCAGTCAGCAGCTGGTTGGCGGCCACGCTGAAGTCGCCCTGCGCCGAGGCCACGTAGCGCCGCGTCTGGAAATAGCCGGACTGCACGTCGTCGTGGAAGTCGTCGGACTTGTCGTCGTTGCGGCCCAGGCTCAGCAGCAGGTTGATCTTGTCGCTGGGCGTGTAACGCAGCTTGGTGCCCAGCACCTGCTGCACGGTCTCGGAGCGGTTGGTGAAGCTGCCGTCGAACTCGCTCTTGCCCTCGGCGCGCAGCGCGTTGGCTTCCAATGCCAGCGTATCGGTGAAGGAATAGCCACCGCGCAGGGTGGCCGAGGTGTTGCGGTAGCCGTCGCGGTCGGGTTCGTCGGTGAAGCAGCCGGCACCGAACGGGTTCGCGGCATCCCCGCCGGTGCCGCGGCAGGCGTTGAAGCCGTCGGTGCGCGTGTACGCCACGTCGGCGCCGAACCAGCCGCGCCCGATGCCGCCGCCGATGCCGGCACTGGCTTCGCGAGTGCTGTCGCTGCCCACGCCGATGCGGACGTTCGGACGCACCTTGCCGGTGTTGCGACGGGTGAACACCTGGATCACGCCGCCGATCGCTTCCGAGCCCCACAGGCTCGAGCGCGGACCGCGGACGATCTCGACGCGGTCGATCTGGTCGATCGGCAGGTCCTGCAGCGCCGGCAGGCCGGCGGTCGCCGAGCCCATGCGCACGCCGTCCACCAGCACCAGCACATGATCGGATTCGGCGCCGCGCAGGTTGAGCGTGGTGATCTTGCCCGCGCCGCCCTGGTTGGCGATCGAGATGCCGGCGCGGCCCTGCAGCAGCTCGCCCAGCGAGCGCGCCTGGCTGCGCTGGATCGCCTCTCGGCCGATCACCTGCGCAGGCACCAGGCTGTCTTCGACGGCGACCTCGGTACGCGTGCCGGAGACGACGACCTCGTCGAGATCGGTGGCTTCCTGCGCCTGGGCCGCGAACGGCAGCGCCATCGCGACTGCGAAGGCCAGCAGGGAAGGGGAGGAAAAGGTACGGCTCTGCATCGGAACTGCTCCATCGCGCGCCCCGCGCGCATTGTTCGGCGTGGAGTCGCGATGGAAAGGAATGCGGAGCGGACAGCGCAGGCGAAGCGGCGCGGCACGCCGCGACGCCCTCCGCATCGCAACCAGTGGACTTCCGGGCCGGTCTCCGGGCTTGCGAGCGAGTGCAGGGCACTCCGCCGGGGCGCCTTCCCATGCGTCGTGGACGCACAGTGGCCGATGCCGCGGCTTTCTTCGCCTACCGTTGCGGGGGCAGCGCCGGCATGCCGCCTGCGCGGGTCACCGGCTTCCCGTTTCAACCCGGCACGAGGCGCGGGTCACCTGAAAGCGCGCGCAGTATACGGGAAGCGTGCGCCCATCGTGCCCAAGGGGCATTTCCTGGCAGGAAATCCATTGTAGGAGCGGGCCATGCCCGCGATGCTTTTGCCCGAAATGTCCCGTTGCAGAAGCAGGCCGGCTCGCGATGTTTCTGCGCCGGGTGCTGCGCGAAAGGCATCGCGCCCGTGGGGCGCTCCTACAAAGGTTCGCGATGCTTGCCGGCGTCAGTCGTCGCCGCGCGAGTCGAACAGGTTCAGCGAGGGACCTGCGTCCTCTTCCTGCTCAGTATGGGTGGTGGTCACCGGTCCGGCGGCCGGGCGGCCGCGCGGCGGGGGCAGCAGCGCGGCGGCCGCATCGTAGGCCACCAGCAGTTCGCCCCGACGGGCCTCCGGCAACTGCTGCCAATGGCAGTCCAGCAGGGCGCCTTCCAGTGCATAGAGCAGATTGAGGCTGGGGCGGAACCCCGCCCGCTTGACCCGGATGAAGGCCTCCACCGCGCCTACCGACTCCAGATCCTCCTGCGTGCGCAGGCCGACCTGGCGGAGCCAGGCGGCGGATTTGGGGCCGATGTTGCGCAGCTTGGTGCCTGTCATGTCAACGAATCCAGAAAAATGGCGGCGATGCGTTCCATGCCCGCCTGGTCGTCGGCATCGAAGCGCGCCAGGCGCGGGCTGTCGAGGTCGAGCACGCCGACCAGGTCATCCCCCTTCACCAGCGGGACCACCAGTTCCGAGCGCGAGGCGGAATCGCAGGCGATGTGGCCCGGGAAGGCGTCCACGTCGTCCACGCGCTGGGTCTGGCGGGTGCGTGCGGCGGCTCCGCAGACCCCCTTGTCCAACGGGATCCGCACGCAGGCTGGTAAGCCTTGGAACGGACCGACCACCAATTCCCGGCCATCGAAGAAGTAGAAGCCCACCCAGTTGAAGTCGGGCAGGGCGTGGTAGATCAGCGCAGCCAGGTTGGCGGCGTTGGCGATCCGGTCCGGTTCGCCGGCCAACAGGGCGCGGGCCTGGTCGGCGAGCTGTGCGTATTGTTCCGGCTTGCTGCCGGTGAGCGTCTGATGGGCGAATGACATGCCATCGATTCTACTCCGCGCGTCCGGTGAGGGCCCGCTATCATTCTTCGCATGAGTACACAGGCCCCATGCGTCGCGACGGCGGCGCGCGACGGTAGCGAAATGGTCCCGGAAGCGTGATGGAGCGGGCCGTGGACAGGCTTTTCGTCACCGGAACGGACACGGGAGTAGGCAAGACCGTGGTGAGCGCGGCCCTGCTGCATGCGTTCCGCGCGCACGGAAGGCGCGCCGTGGGTATGAAGCCCGTCGCCAGCGGCTGCGAACGCGCGCCCGAGGGGTGGCGCAACGAGGATGCGTTGGCCCTGCAGGCGGCCAGCGATCCGTGGCCGCCCTACGATGACGTCAATCCCTACGCGCTGCCCGCCCCGCTGGCGCCGGAGATCGCCGCGCGCGATGCCGGCGTGGATGTGCAACTGGGTGTCCTGGTGTCCGCCTTCGAGCGCCTGCATCCCCTGGCCGACATGGTGCTGGTGGAAGGCGTCGGCGGCTGGGCCGCCCCGCTGACCGCCACCCTCGACCAGCGCCACCTCGTGCAGGAACTGCGTCTGCCGGTGGTGCTGGTGGTGGGCATGCGGCTGGGCTGCATCAACCATGCGCGGCTCAGCGCGCGTGCCATCCAGGAAGACGGCGCACGCCTGGTGGGCTGGATCGCCAACGAAGTCGATCCGGCGATGGCGCGTCGCGACGAGAACTTCGCCCTGCTCTCGGCGCGCATGCCGGTGCCGTGCTGGGGACGGTTGCCGCATGCGCCGGACATCGACGCCGGACAACTCAGCCGGCACCTCGCGATTCCCCTGTAGCAGGGTCCGAAGGTCCTCGTACAGGAAAACTGCGGGCAATAAAAAACCCGGCAGCGTGGGGGCTGCCGGGTCGGGTTTGCGCGGAGGGAGGGGAGGGCCGCGCAATAACCGGTTGAAGCGGGCTTGGTTGAAGCGCGCTTACTTGGCCTTCGCGGCCTTGGTCGCCTTGGCCACCGAGGCCTGGACGCTGTCGGTCGCGCTCTCGAACTGGCTCTTCACCAGCTGGCCGAAGGCTTCGCCGGTCTTGAGGCTCAGGCCGAACACTTCCTGGCTGGCGGCGACGACGCGCTCGGCGTTGTCCTTTGCCACCTGCAGGCCCTTCGGCCACAGGTTCTTGTAGCCGTCGAGGTCGCGGGTCTCGGCCAGCTCGCCGAAGAAGGCGGTGGTGGCGTCGATGTTCTTCTCGAACGTCTTCAGCTGCACGCCGAACACGGTTTCGGCGCTTTCCAGGGCCAGGCGGTTGGCGCGCGAGGCGGCCGCAGCGAACTGGTGCGTGAACTGGCTGAAGCTTTCGTTGAATTGCGCGTTCATGGCGTGCTCCTGAAAGGGGAATCCCGTTTGTTGCGTCGCAGCATAGACGGGCCGATGTTGCAATGCAATAACCGCCGTATGGAAATCCGACGAACGGTCAGGAGCCGTTACAAATCAAACGCTTGTAAGAGGTGGTATGAAACCGGTTCCATCCCTCTCAGGGGCCGGTATAGCGGCAGCCGGAGGTGCAGGTTTCGTGCACCACGATGGCGCTCAGCAACGGCAGCAGCGGCTTGGCCTGGTCCCAGATCCACTTCGCCAACTGCTCGCTGGTGGGGTTTTCCAGGCCGGGGATGTCGTTGAGGTAGTGGTGGTCCAGCCGCTCGTAGATGGGCTTGAAGGCCGCCTTCACGTCGGCGAAGTCCATCACCCAGCCGGCCTGCGGATCGACCGGGCCGGACAGATGCAGCTCGATGCGGAACGAATGCCCGTGCAGGCGCGCGCACTTGTGGCCTTCCGGTACGTGCGGCAGGCGGTGGGCGGCTTCGACGGTGAAGACCTTGAAGATGTCCATGCGGCGGTTCCTGGAGCGGGGAGGCGCGCGGCACCTGCACAGGTGCCGCGCGCACGGGACAGCTTAGCGGGCCGGGCGCGACTGGCCCTGGCGGGCACCGCCGGAACGGCCGCCGTCACGGCGCTGGCCGCCGTGCTTCTTCGGCCCGGCGTGCGCATGCCGCGGTGCGTCGCCGTGCGGACGGCGCGCGTGCTTCTGCGGGCCGTTGCGGCGCGGGGTGCGCTCGCCGCCCGGCAGCTCGGCCTTGCCCGGCGCGCTGTTGCCCCAGCGGATCGGCGTCTGCGGCTCGAAGCCGGGCACGTCGCGCAGGTCCATGTCGCGGTTGAGCAGGCGGACGATGGCGCGCAGGTACTTGGCTTCGTCCTGCGCCACCAGCGAGATCGCCTGGCCGGTCGAGCCGTTGCGGCCGGTGCGGCCGATGCGGTGCACGTAGTCCTCGGCCACCATCGGCAGGTCGAAGTTGATCACCTGCGGCAGCTGGTCGATGTCGATGCCGCGCGCGGCGATGTCGGTGGCGACCAGCACGTTGATGCGGCCGGCCTTGAAGTCGCTGAGCGCGCGCTGGCGGGCGCCCTGCGACTTGTTGCCATGGATCGCCGCGGTCTTGATACCGCTCTTCTCCAGGAACGTCGCCAGCTTGTCGCTGCCGTGCTTGGTACGGGCGAACACCAGCGTCTGCAGGCGGCTGTCCTGCGCCAGCAGGTGCAGCAGCAGGTCGCGCTTGCGGCTGCCGTCCACCGGGTGCACGCGGTGGGTGATGGTCTCGGCCACGGTGTTGCGCGGGGTCACCTGGATCTGCTTCGGCTCGCGCATGAACTCCAGCGCCAGCTCGCGGATCGGGTCGGCGAAAGTCGCCGAGAACAGCATGGTCTGGCGGTTCTGCTTGGGCAGCTTGGCCAGGATGCGCTTGATCGAGGGCAGGAAGCCCATGTCGAGCATGCGGTCGGCTTCGTCCAGCACCAGGATCTCGATGCCAGACAGGTCCACGCTGCGGCGCTCGAGGTGGTCGATCAGGCGGCCCGGGCAGGCGATCACCAGGTCCACGCCACGGCGCAGCGCATCCAGCTGGTTGCCCATGCCGACGCCGCCGTAGATGGTGGTGCTGGGGATGCGCAGGTACTTGCCGTAGCCCCGCAGGCTGTCGTGCACCTGCACGGCCAGTTCGCGGGTCGGCGTCAGCACCAGGGCGCGCGGCCTGCGCGGGGCGCCGCGCTGGACTTCCTGCGGGGTGGTGGCCAGGTACTGGATCAGCGGCAGGCCGAAGGCGGCGGTCTTGCCGGTGCCGGTCTGTGCGCCGGCCAGCAGGTCGTGGCCCTCCAGGGCCAGCGGAATGGCCTGTTCCTGGATGGGGGTGGGCTGGGTGTAGCCCTGTTCGTCCAGCGCGCGCAGCAGGGCGGGCGCAAGGCCAAGGGTTTCAAACGTCATGGGTAAGGCTCCAATGGCGGCCGACCGGACGCGTGCGCCGTCGCCACACGCGGGTGTGGCGGCGCATGCACGCGGAATGCGGGACTGGCCGTGACTCGAAGCGTTCCCTGAAACCGCGCTGCGAGAAGGGGTGCGGCGGCGCCAAAACGGCGCGACCGAGCTTGCGCAACGAAAGAAGTCGGAGCGGGGCGGGCGCGGGAAACCAGAGCGGATTCCCGGCGCCGGCGGACCATCGGGGAAACGAACGGCCGCAGGCAAGCGGCGCGCACTGTAACCGAATCCGGGCCTGAATGGGGGAACGGCGCCTGAAAGCCCCGGGTCCGCGACCGATTGTCGCAGCCGGTAAATACGTGACGCGGGGGCGTATCATGGCCCCCGAAGACCCACGTAGCCGACGCCATGAGCCTTCGCATCCTCCGCCTTAACGACACCCCGGTGCCCGCCGCGCCCGGCGATGGCGTGGTGTGCCAGGTCGCGCGCGGCTGCAGCGGCTGCCTGGTCCGGCACCTGGCCGTGTGCGCCGCCCTGCCGGTGGAGAAGGCGCATGCGATGGAAGCGCTGGCCGACGATGTCCGTCTGGTGGCCGGCGAACCGCTGGTACGCGAAGGCGAAGCCCGGCGCGGCGTGTTCACCGTGACCAAGGGCGCGCTGCGCCGCATCCGCCTGCTGCCCGACGGGCGCCGGCTGGTGGCCGGCTTCCTGATGCCGGGCGACTTCATCGGTTTCTCGGGCACCTCGCACTACAAGCACACCATCGAAGCCATCACCGACAGCACCCTGTGCGAGTTCTCGATGGCCGACATGCGCGGCCTGTGCCACGACCACCCGCAACTGGAGCGCGAACTGCTGGAACGCGCCTGCGTCGAGCTGGACGCCACCCGCGGCAACCTGATGGCGCTGGCCCGCCTGAATCCGATGGAACGGCTGGCCGGTTTCCTGGTCGACATGGCGCAGCGCCGTCGTCGCCAGGGCCAGGACGACACCGAAGTCATCCTGCCGATGACGCGCACCGACATCGCCGATTACCTGGGCCTGACCGTGGAAACCGTCAGCCGCAGCTTCACCCGCCTGCGCCAGGAAGGCAGCATCGCCACCGACGACCCGCACCACGTGCGCCTGCTCAACCGCAAGCGCCTGGACGCCCTGGCCGAAGCGCGGGCCTGAGGGCCCGCTTTCTGTAGGAGCGACGTGAGTCGCGACCGCAGGCCCGGACAGCACGGATGGGTGATCGGAAAGCGCCGCCTCCGTCGAGTTTTTTCACCAGATGGCGCGCGAGTGCCTCATTGCTACGGTCGCGACTTGCGTCGCTCCTACAAGGAGCGGGGCGCTCATTCTTTGATCAACTTCCCGTCCCGCAGCCGATAGCGCGTATCCACCACCCCATCCGGCAGCGCCGCGTGGCTGATGATCAGCACGCTGCGCCCTTGGGTCGCCGCCGCGATGTCGCGCATCAGCGCATCCGCGGTGTCCTGGTCCAGGCCTTCGGTCGGTTCGTCCAGCAGCAGTAGGGGCGCATCGCGCAGCAGGGCGCGCGCCAGCGCCAGACGGCGCGCCTGGCCGGCCGACAGCGTCGCACCGTTCTCGCCGACCCACGTGTCGAGGCCGGTATCGCGGAAGCGCATGTCCAGCTTCACCTGCGCCAGTGCCTGCCACAAGCGCGCGTCGTCGGCATCCGGATCGCCGAGCTGCAGGTTCTCGCGCACGCTGCCGGAGAAAACCGGCGCATCCTGCGGCAGCCAGGCGATGCGGGCATGCCACCGTGCCGCGTCCAGGGTGCGCAGGTCGTCGCCGGCGAAAGACACCCGACCGGACCGTGGCGCGTGCAGTCCCAGCACGAGCGCCAGCAACGACGACTTGCCCTCGCCGCTGTCGCCGGCCACCAGCACGCGCTCGCCCGGCGCAATGCGCAGCTGTGCGCCGTCGAGCACACGCCGCGTGGTGCCCGGCCAAGCGAACACGATGTCCTGCAGTTCGAGCGCACCGCAGGCTGCCGGTATCCGCGTGCCGTCGGCACCGCCCTGCGCCGCGGGTGCATCCACCACCTGCTGCAGCCGCTGCGCCGCCACCGTCGCCGCGCGCCAGGCCTGCCAGGCGGGCCCGATGGCGGAGCAGGCTTCCAGCACCGCGACGGTCATGAAGAACAGGCCGCCCGCCGCCGCGGCGCCGATGCGTTCCGCATGCACGGCCGCCACCAGCACCCACAGCATCGTCGGCAGCGTGAACGCGGTGACCAGCCCATGCGCGAGCGTCGCCAGCGCAAGCTGCTGCTTGCGGCGGTCCTCCCAGCGCGCGACCTCGCGGCTGCGCGCATCCAGCGCGGCCAGCCATGCCGCGGTCGCGTCCATCGCCACCAGGTCCTGCTGGCCTTCGATGCCCTCCTGCACGGTGGCGCGCAGGCGGGTGCGGGCCTGCGCCCGCTCGCCTTCGAGGGCGGCGACGCTGCGTGCCGCCAGCCACGGCGCCAGTGCCGCGATCGCTGCCAGCGCGACCAGCAGCACGGTGCCGGCCAGCGGCAGCACGGCCAGCGTCACCGCCGTGGCGAGCAGGCACAGCGACAGCAGGGCGAGCAGTGGGCCGATGGCGCGCACCAGCAGGCCGTCGATCGCCTCGATGTCCGCCATCAGCCGTGCCATCAGGTCGCCGACGCGGAACCGGCCCAGCCCCAGCGGCGCCAGCGGCAGCGCGCGGGCGAAGAACCAGGCGCGCAGGTCGCGCGCGATGCGCAGGGTCACGTCGTGGCCCAGCAGCTTCTCGCCATAGCGCGACAGGATGCGCACGAAAGTCAGTGCGCGGATGCCGGCCGACGGGCCGAAGAAGTTGAAGCCGGCCGCGGCGCTGCCGGCCAGGGCCGCCGCGGTGAGGAAATGTCCGGACAGCCCCAGCAGTGCGGTGCCCGCCAGCAGTGTCAGCAAGAGCAGGACCACGGCCAGCGTGATGCGCGGACGATGCCTCGCCAGCACGTCGTGCAGCGACGTTGCATCGTCATCCCGATGCAGGCTCACGGCATGCCTCCCTGCGTACGCACGCGCCCGTCATGCACGTGCCAGACCTGCATCATCGCCGCCTGTGCGGCCGGGCTGTGGGTCGCCATCAGTACGCAGCGGCCGCGCGCGAACGTCCGGATCGCCTGCAGCACCGCGGCTTCGGTGTCGGGGTCGAGGAAGGCGGTGGGCTCGTCGAGCAGCAGCAGGTCGGGATCGCGCAGGAACACGCGCGCCAGCGCCACCCGCCGCGCCTCGCCGCCGGACAGTCCGAAGCCGCGTTCGCCGATCACCGTGTCCAGGCCCTCCGGCAGGCGCGATGCGAAGCGCAGCACCTGCGCGGTCTCGGCCGCCTGTTCCAGTTCCGCATCGCGGGCGCCGGGCTTGGCCATGCGCAGGTTGTCGCGCAGGCTGCCGGCGAACAGGAACGGGCGCTGCGGCGCGTAGCCGATGCACAGGCCGGGCGCGTGCCGCAGGGTGCCTGCGTGGAGCGGCAGCCAGCCGGCCAGGGCTTCCAGCAGCGTGCTCTTGCCGTCGCCGCTGGCACCGACCAGGGCGACATGCTGCTCGCGATGCAAGTCCAGCGTGAGGTCGGACAGCACGTCGCGCGCGGCGGCGGGATGGCGCAGCGTGGCATCGCGCACGCTGACGAGCGGTGTTGCGGCGATGGGCGTTCCCCCGTCTGCGTCGCTCGCTACGACAGTCGGTGCGTCGTCCAGCACCAGCGCGATCTCGTCCATCGCCGCCAGGGCCGCGGCGCGGTCGTGGTAATGCGTCGCCAGACGCCGCAGCGGCGCATAGAACTCCGGCGCCAGCAGCAGGCAGAACACGCCCATGCCCAGCGTCAGCGGCGCCGTACGCAGGTCGAGCATGCCTAGGTAGGTCAGGCCCAGGTAGAGCGCGATCATCGCCACGCTGAGCGAGGCGAAGAATTCCAGCACCGCCGACGAGAGGAAGGCGATGCGCAGCACGCGCAGGCTGCGCACGCGCAGTTCCTCGGCCGCCGCGCGGATGCCGTGCAGCTCCGATGCCCCGCGCCCGTACAGGCGGATCAGCCCCAGTCCACGCAGGCGGTCGGCGAAATGCCCGCCCATGCGCGTGAGCGCCTGCAGCTGGCGCTGGCTGGCGGCCTGCGCGCCCCAACCGACCAGCATCATGAAGACCGGCACCAGCGGCATGGTCAGCAGCAGCACCAGGCCGACGGTGCGGTCCACGAAGAACACGGCCAGCAGGATCGCCAGCGGCACGCCCACCACGTCCGCCCGCAGGGGCACGAAGCCGCCGAAATAGCCTTCCAGCGCGTCCACGTGCGCGCCCATGCGTTCGGCCAGCGCGCCGCTCTGCTGCGAGCGCACCCAGACAGGCCCGCGTGCGACCAGGCCACGCGCGATCCGCGCGCGCACGTCGACGCGGATGCGTTCGACGGCGCGATCGGCGAGTCGGCGGCCCGCCCATGCCATGCCTGCGCGCAGCAGCAGCGTTGCCAGCAGCGCGCCGAGCAGTGGCAGCAGCGCGGCGGGCGGGGCGGCTTCCACGAACGCGCGCTGCAGGCACAGTGCGATCAGCGCCGCCTGCGGCACCACCAGCACGCCGCCGATCACGCCCAGCGCCGCGGCGGCGCGCAGGGGCGCGCGCGCGACTGCGCCCAATGCCTGCAGGCGCGCCTTCGCCGTGGCGCCGGTCGGTGGCTCCATCGCGTTTGCGCTCACGTCGGCAGCGGCTGGCATCCGAGCGCTGCCAGCACGCCGTGCAAGGCGGGATGCTGCATCAGCCACGGCGAAGCGATCGTCAGCAGCCCGGCCGCCAGCACGAACACGGCGGCCGCGCGCCGCACCGAGGTGCGCTGCCAGTGGCGACCCAGGCGCGCGCCGGACCATGTCAGGGTCACCATCATCGGTAGCGTGCCCAGGCCGAACATCGCCATCGTCAGCGCGGCATCGCGTGCATTGGCCTGCAACCAGGCCACCGTCAGCAGGCTCAGGCTCAGGCCGCACGGCAGCCAGCCCCACAGCGCGCCGGCCATCAGTCGCCGTGGCACGGTATCGGCCGGCAGCACGCGCGCATGCAGTGGGCGCAGCACCTGCCACACCTTCGCGCCGGGGCGGGCGAGGAAGTCCAGCCGGCCGCGCTGGTCGAGCAGGCGCAGCGCCAGCACCACCAGCGCCAGGCCCACGCCCACGCGCATGGCGAGCACGGCGTTCTGGTGCCGCGCCAACGAGAGCAGGCCGCCACCGAAGGCGCCCACCAGCGCGCCGGCCAGCGCGTAGCCGGCGACGCGTCCGAGATTGAGCTGCAGCGCGCTGCCCCAGCCCGGGCGGGACGACATGGCGGAAAAGCCGGTGGCGATCCCGCCGCACATCACGGCGCAGTGCGTGCTGCCCACCAGACCGGCCAGCAGCGCGGCCAGCAGCACCGGAACATCAGGTCCCATCGTCGCCTTCGCGGAGCGCGGGCGCGGGCGGCGCTGACGGACGCGGCGGTGCGTCGTCCAGGATGTCCAGCGCCGGGGTGTCGAGGTCGTCGAACTGGCCCTTGCGCACCGCCCACGCGAACGCGGCGATGGCCAGGCCCAGCAGGACCAGGCTGATTGGCAACAGCATCAGCAGGATGTTCATGCCGCCATCTCCGTGGAGGTGCGCGCCAGCCGCAGCGCATTGAGGGTGACCACCAGCGAGGATACCGCCATGCCCAGCGCCGCGATCCAGGGCGTGACCATGCCCGCCGCCGCCAGCGGTACCGCCAGCAGGTTGTAGCCGGCCGACCAGGCCAGGTTCTGCTTCACCAGTCGCCGCGACAGGCGCGCCACGCGCACGGCATCGGCGATGCGCAGCAGTGAGGGGCCGGTGGCGACCAGGTCCGCGGCCTGCTGCGCCAGCGGCGCGCCTTCGCCCATCGCGATGGACACGTCGGCGCCCGCCAGCACCGGCGCATCGTTCAGGCCGTCACCGACCATGGCGACGATGCGGCCTTCGGCCTGCAGCCGGCGCACGGCCGCCAGCTTGTCCTCCGGCGACTGCCGGGCGTGCGCGGACGGGATGCCCAGTGCGTGCGCGAGCCGGCGGACCGCGCCCTCGCCATCGCCGCTGGCCAGGTGGATGACCAGCCCCTGGCCGCGCAGCGCCGCGATCGTCGCGGCAGCGTCGTCGCGCGGCTTCTCGGTCAGGGTGAACCGGGCCACGCCGCGCGCGCCATCGCCCAGCCACAGCGTGCCGTCGTCGTCGCGGCCGGCCGCCCAGTCGCCGCGTCCGAAGCGCCAGTGGCGCCCGTCGATGTCGCCTTCCACGCCCTGGCCCGGCCGTGCCACCACGGCCTGCGCCGGGGCATGCGTGGCGATGTCGGCGAAGGCCGACGCGATGGGATGGCCGCTGTCCTTTTCCAGTGCGGCGACGATGCGGGCGGCGGCGTCCGCGTCCAGGCCATCGAATACCTCCACCGCGACGCAGGCAGGCCGGCCGTCGCTGAGCGTGCCGGTCTTGTCGAACACCACGTCGGTCGCGCGCGCCAGCGTGTCCAGCGCCTCGGGCCGCGTGGCCAGCACGCCGCAGCGCGCCAGCGCGCCATGCGCGGCGGCGAGCACCGCCGGCACCGACAGTGACAGGGCGCAGGGGCAGCTGATCACCAGCAACGCGAGCGTCACTTCGAACGCGCGCTCGGGCTGGTACATCCGCCAGCCGGCATAGACGCAGGCGGCCAGCACCAGCAGCGACAGCACGAAGTGGCGGCCCACGCGGTCGGCCAGCTGCGCCATCGGCGGGCGGTGGCCCTGCGCGCGGTCGACCAGTTCGGCCAGCTGCGACAGCCGCGTGCCGGTGCCGGTGGCGGTGACGCGCACGCGGGCCGGCCGTTCGCGGCAGGTGGTGCCGGCGTAGACGGTGTCGCCGGCGTGGCGGCGCACGGGCCGCGATTCGCCGGTCAGCAGCGCTTCCTCGAAATCGGCCGCGCCGTCGAGCAGCACGCCGTCCGCCGGCACGCCATCACCCGCGGACACGCAGACCACGTCGTCCACCCGCAGCGCGGAGGGCGGCACCGATTCGCGCGTGCCGTCGTCGCATTCGCGGATCGCGAACACCGGCTGCGCCCGCGCCAGTGCATCCACCTGTGCGGTGGCCACGTTGCGTGCGCGCTGCTCCAGCATGCGCGCGGCCAGCAGCAGGAACACGAACATCACCGCCGCGTCGTACCACACGTGGGTGCCGCCGCGGATCGTCTCCACCAGGCTGGCGAAGTAGGCCAGCAGGGTGGAGCCGGCGATCAGCGTGTCCATGCCCACGTGGCGCGCGCGCAGTTCGCGCGCCATGCCGGCGAGGAACGGCCAGCCGCTGTAGAACACCACCGGCGTGCTGACCAGGAAGGTCAGCCAGCGGAACATGTCGCGCGTGGGTACCGGCATCGTCGCGTTGACATCCAGGTACAGCGCCTCGGCCAGCATCATCGCCTGCAGCGAACCCAGGCCGGCCACGCCGAGCCGCAGCAGCCAGCGCCGGCGATCGGAAAGCCGCTTCTGCTCGCGCGCATCGCCGGTGGCGAGGTAGGGCCGGTAGCCGAGCATCGCGAGGCGTTGCAGCAGCGCGGAAAGCTTGGTGCGCGCCGGATCCCAGGCGATGCGGATGCGGCCGGTGACGGCGTTGGCGGTGGTGTCGAGCACGCCGGCCTCGCGCGCGAGGGCGCGGTCGATCAGCCAGGCGCAGGCGGCGCAGCGCATGCCGTCGGTGAGCAGCACGATCTCGCGACCGCCATCGACAACGCGGCTGTGCTGGTCCAGCAGTTCGCTGCGGTCCCAGCTGTCCAGGTCCAGGCGGTCGGCCTGCACGCGGTTGGCGTTGGCGCTGCGCAGCCGGTAGTAGCTGCCCAGGTCCGCCTCCTCGATCCAGGCCGCCGCCGCGGCGCAGCCGCTGCAACAGAACGCGTACCCACCGGCGTCGACGCGGTGGGCGGCATCGGCGACCGGCTCACCGCAGTGGTGGCAGGGCACCAGGGGCATGTCCATGCCGGACTCAGCCGCCCCCGCGCGCGGGGGCCAGCCGTACCGCCTGGGTATCTTTCTGCAGGCGCCCGCGGATCCGCCACAGGCCGTCCTGCGTGGCGAGCTGGACGTTCCAGTCGTGGGACGTGTCGATCTGCGCCGGCGCGGTCCAGCCCGCGGTATCGCGGGCCAGGGTCAGGGTGGTGTCCTTCGCTGCTTCGGTCGGATGGGCCAGGGTCAGCACCAGCGGCGACGTGCCCGCGAATTCGCCCGTCACCGGCACAAGCTCCACATGGTCGGCGCGGATCTGCACGATGGCGCTGAGCTTGCGCGCGGCAGCGGCTTCGTCCGGGCCCAGGTCGGTGGTCTGGATCTGCGAGACGCGGTCCACCTTGTCCATCACCGCGTCCGCGCTGCCGGAGCGCACCGACACCACCACCAGTCCCACACCGGCGACGATGGAGGCCAGCGGGATGCCCAGCACCACCCACATCATGGGTTCCTTCCAGAACGGGCGCTTGCGGTCGCTGGCAGGGGAGGCGTTCGACGTCATGGGGTGGGTCCGAAGTAGCTGGTGTCGACGGTCTTCTCGTTGCCGCCCTCGGTGGCGACCACGGTCAGCGTGACCGCATGACGGCCGGTGACCGTGGCAGGTGCGGTGGCGACGACCGGCAGCGAGAGCACCTGCTCCGGCTCGGCGGTCACCGTCATCTCGCCACCGCGCAGGACGATGCCGGGTGTGGGCGAGGCCAGGGTGACGCGGTAGCTGCGCGTCTGCTGGTCCTTGTTGATCAGTTTGAGCGTGTAGCTGTTCTCGACCTGTCCACCGGCGACTTCACGGTACAGCGCATTGCGGTCGCGCAGCACCTCGGCGATCAGGTCGCTGCGATGGGTCACGCCCCAGGCCCAGCCGGCCACCAGCGCCAGCAGCAGGCCGCCGTAGACGAACACACGCGGGCGCAGCACGCGCGACGGCTTGCCGTCGATGGCGTTCTGCGTGGTGTAGCGGACCAGGCCCTGCGGATAGCCCATCTTGCCCATGACGTCGTTGCAGGCGTCGATGCAGGCGCCGCAGGCGATGCACTCGTACTGCAGGCCGTTGCGGATGTCGATGCCGGTGGGGCAGACCTGCACGCAGATCGTGCAGTCGATGCAGTCGCCCAGTTCCTCGGGCGCGAACTTCGGCAGCGGCGCCACGTCGCCCAGGTCGCCGTCCCAGGTGATGGTGCCCTTGGCGTGCGCGGCCTGGCTGGCGGCGGACGGATGCTTGCCCGCGCGGAACACGTAGTCGTACGCCGTCTCCTTGGGCAGCAGCCCGCGTGCGCGTTCGAGCACGCTGCCAAGGCCGCGCTTGCGCGGGCCGCGCGGTTCGCCGCGCATCGGGTCGTAGGCGATGATCAGGGTGTTGCGGTCGAACATGGCGCTCTGGAAGCGCGCGTACGGGCACATGTACTTGCACACCTGCTCGCGCAGGAAGCCGGCGAAGCCCCACGTGGCCAGCGCGTAGAACAGCACCCAGAACGTCTCCCATCCGCCCCAGGCGAACGGCCACAGGCGCGCGCCCAGGTCCAGGATGGGGGTGAAGAAGCCGACGAAGGTGAAGCCCGTCCACAGCGCGAACACCGCCCACAGCACGTGCTTGCCGCCCTTGCGCAGCAGCTTGTTGGCGCTCCACGGCGCCGCGTCCAGCTTCATCCGAGCACTGCGGTCGCCCTCGGTCCAGCGTTCCATCCACAGGAACACTTCCGTCCACACCGTCTGCGGGCAGGCATAACCGCACCACAGCCGGCCGGCCAGCGAAGTGAAGAAGAACAGCGCCATCGCCGCGATGATCAGCAACATGGCCAGGAACAGGAAATCCTGCGGCCAGAAGACCAGCCCGAACACGTAGAACTTGCGCGCCGGCAGGTCGAACAGCACTGCCTGGCGACCGTCCCATTTCACCCACGGGAACACGTAGTACATGCCCAGCAGCCACCACACCGCCGCCACGCGCAGGCGATTGAGCGTGCCGGCGACGTCGCGCGGATAGACCTTGCGCTCGCTGACGTAGAAGGAATTGCCCTGCGCATCGACGACGTCCAGCGGAATGCGGCGCCTGGTCGAATCGGAGGGTGAGGAGGAGGCTGGCGTGGACATGGAGGGCTCTGTCTTGGCTGGCGTCATGCTCGCGCCACGGGCGTGCACGAGGGAGCGACGGTTTGTCGCAGGTGCGTGCTTCCGCCGCGCGCAGGCGGCAGGAGGACGCTGCGGGCGCGCTCAGTCCGGCGGCAGCGCGCGGTTGAAGCGGCTGGCGGGACGCAGCAGGATCCAGGTGAACAGGCTGCTGGCCGCAGTGGCCAGCCAGAACATGAAGAAACCCAGCGTGTAGCCGAACTCGCGGCTGATCGCCAGGTCAGGGAAGGTCATGTCGCGCAGCGTCAGTGGGTCGACGAAGGCGAAGAACACCATCGTCGCCACGCCGGCCGCGAAGAAGCTGGGCCACAGCACCGCCCCGACGCGCTGCGCGAGCGGCCGGGGCGGATGGTCGAGGCGGGGCTCGGTGAAGTCGGTCATTGCGCCGCGCCGGCCACCTGCGCCTGCTTGTGCGACAGCGACCATACGTACGACGCCACCAGTCGCGCGCGCGTCTCGCCGAGCAGCTCGCGGTGCGCGGGCATCACGCCATGGCGACCCTGGGTGATCGTGGTACGCATGCTCTCCTTGCTGTTGCCGTAGAGCCAGTAGCCGTCGGTCAGGTCGGGCGCGCCCAGTTCCTGGTTGCCCTTGCCGTCCACGCCGTGGCAAGCCACGCAGAGGCCATCGTACAGCGGCTTGCCCTGGGCTGCCATGAAGTTGTTCTTCATGCCTTCCTCGGGGTTGTTCAGCACGTTGACGTAGGCGATGACGTAGTCGACCGCGTTGTCGCCACCCATGTTGGTCAGCGCGGTGCCCCATTCCGGCATCACGCCTTCGCGGCCATCCAGCACCGTCTGCAGCACCAGGTCGGGCGTGCCGCCCCAATGCCAGATGTCGTCGCTGAGGTTGGGGTATCCGATCGCGCCCTGGCCGGTGGAACCATGGCAGGTGGCGCAGGTGTTGTTGAAGATGGACTGTCCCAGCGCCAGCGCCTTCGGATCCTTGGCCAGCTGGTCGATGGGCTGGTTGGCGAATGGTGCGAACGTCGCTTCCAGCTTCTTGTCCTGCACGGCCTTGACCTGGTCGTGCTCGCCTGTGGAGGACCACTTCGCATAGCCGGGAATCACGCCCAGGCCGCCGTACCATGCGATGTAGCCGATGCTGAAGAAAATGGTGATGTAGAACAGGTTGATCCACCACTTCGGCAGCGGCTTGTTGTACTCGGTGAGGTCGCCGTCCCACACGTGCGAGGTGTCTTCCGGCGCGGGGTCGCCGGGGCGGCGGCGGCCGGTCCACCACAGCAGCCACACGCAGCCCAGGATGTTCAGTACGACCAGCGCGACGATGAATCCGATCCAGCCTGCGCTCATGGGTTGTTCTCCCCTTCCTCACCCAGCGGCATGCGTGCCGCATCCTCGAAATCCGCCTTGCGGCGCGGGCTCCACGCCCACACCCAGCCGGCGATGAACAGCACGATCAGTGCCCCGGTCACGATCCCCGATACCATGGCTCAGCCTCCCCTCGGCGCGGCCTTGCCCAGCCCTTGCAGGTAGGCGACCACGGCGTCCAGTTCTGTCCTGCCTTTCACATCGGTGGCGGCACTGTTGATTTCCTCGTCGGTGTACGGATCGCCAATGCGCTGCAGCGTCTTCATGCGCTGGGCGACTTCGGCGCCGTCCACCTTGGCGTTCTCCAGCCAGGGGAAGGACGGCATGTTCGATTCCGGCACCACGTCGCGCGGGTTGATCAGGTGCACGCGGTGCCAGTCGTCGGAGTAGCGTCCGCCCACCCGGGCCAGGTCGGGCCCGGTGCGCTTGCTGCCCCACTGGAACGGGCGGTCGTAGACCGATTCGCCGGCCAGCGAATAGTGGCCGTAGCGCTCGGATTCGAAGCGCAGCGTGCGCACCATCTGCGAGTGGCAGTTGTAGCAACCCTCGCGGATGTAGATGTCGCGGCCGGCCAGTTGCAGCGCCGGGTAGGGCTTCACGCCTTCCAGCGGCTTGATCGCCTCGGCCTGGAACATCAGCGGGACGATCTCGGCCAGGCCGCCGAACGACACCGCCACCGCGATCAGCACCGCCATCAGGCCGACGTTCTTCTCGACTTTCTCGTGTGAATTTCCGTTGCTCATGTCGGTTCCTCAGGCGCGCGCTTGGCTGGCATCGGGCGGCAGGATCGGCTGCGGTGCGGTGGACCGGGCCGCCTGGAAGGTCTTCCAGGTGTTCCAGGCCATCAGCAGCATGCCGACGAATACCAGCAGGCCGCCGCCCAGGCGGACCAGGTAGTAGGGATACGTGGCGTTCAGCGCTTCGACGAAGCTGTAGGTCAGCGTGCCGTCGGCGTTGGTGGCGCGCCACATCAGGCCCTGCATCACGCCGGCGATCCACATCGAGGCGATGTAGAACACCACGCCCAGCGTGTGCAGCCAGAAGTGCGTGTCGATGGCCTTGATGGAGAACATCTGTTCGCGGCCCAGCAGCTTGGGCAGCATCGCGTACACCGAGCCGATGGTGATCATCGCCACCCAGCCCAGGGCACCGGCATGCACGTGGCCGATGGTCCAGTCGGTGTAGTGGCTCAGCGAATTGACCGTCTTGATCGACATCATCGGACCTTCGAAGGTCGACATCATGTAGAACGAGAGCGAGACGATCAGGAACTTCAGGATTGGGTCGGTGCGCAGCTTGTGCCACACGCCCGAGAGCGTCATCACGCCGTTGATGGCGCCGCCCCAGCTGGGCGCCAGCAGGATCAGCGAGAACACCATGCCCAGGCTCTGCGCCCAGTCCGGCAGCGCCGTGTAATGCAGGTGGTGCGGGCCGGCCCACATGTAGATGGCGATCAGCGCCCAGAAGTGCACGATCGACAGGCGGTAGGAGTAGACCGGGCGTCCGGCCTGCTTGGGCACGAAGTAGTACATCATCCCGAGGAAGCCGGCGGTCAGGAAGAAGCCCACCGCGTTGTGGCCGTACCACCACTGCACCATCGCGTCGACGGCGCCGCTGTAGACCGGGTAGGAGTGCAGCAGGCCGCTGGGCAGGGCCAGGCTGTTGACGATGTGCAGCAGCGCCACGGCGATGATGTAGGCGCCGAAGAACCAGTTGGCCACGTAGATGTGCTTGACCGCGCGCTTGGCGATGGTGCCGAAGAACAACACGGCGTAGGACACCCAGACCACCGCGATCAGCACGTCGATCGGCCAGATCAGCTCGGCGTATTCCTTGCCCTGGGTCAGGCCCAGCGGCAGCGACACCGCCGCGGCCACGATGACCAGCTGCCAGCCCCAGAACACGAACGCCGCCAGCTTGTCCGAGATCAGCCGAACGTGGCTGGTCCGCTGCACCACGTGCAGGCTGGTGGCGAACAGGGCGCAGCCGCCGAACGCGAAGATCACCGCGTTGGTGTGCAGCGGGCGCAGCCGGCCGTAGCTCAGCCAGGGCAGGTCGAAATTCAGGGCCGGCCAGTACAGCTGCGCGGCGATCAGCACCCCCACCAGCATCCCCACGATGCCCCAGACCACGGTCATCACCGTGAACTGGCGCACCACCTTGTCGTTGTAAGTCCCCTGGACGCCTTGCATGCGGCCTCTCCTATTCTGGTACGGTGGATTTTCGGGTCCGGCCCGCCGGGCCGCATTGATCAGGATCAACCTCCCCACCCGCTGGCCGGTGGCCGCGGGGCGCGCAGGATGCCGCAGGGCAGGACGAAGGGGGGTGCGACAGATGGTCGCCCCCGTCCATGACAGGGAGAGGGCTAGAATTCCCGTCAGACAACCGGGAGCCGCATCCCCATGCCGGACATGACCGTCGTCGAACTGTCCCGTCTGCAATTTGCGCTGACGGCAATGTACCACTTCCTGTTCGTGCCGCTGACGCTGGGGCTGTCCTTCCTGATCGCCATCATGGAAAGCGTCTACGTGATGACGGGGCGCGACATCTGGCGGCGCATGACCCTGTTCTGGGGCACGCTGTTCGGCATCAACTTCGCCATGGGCGTGGCGACCGGCATCGTGATGGAGTTCCAGTTCGGCACCAACTGGTCCTACTACAGCCACTACGTGGGCGACATCTTCGGCGCGCCGCTGGCCATCGAAGGCCTGATGGCGTTCTTCCTGGAGGCGACCTTCATCGGCCTGTTCTTCTTCGGCTGGGACAGGCTGAGCAAGGTGCAACACCTGGTGGTCACCTGGCTGGTGGCGCTGGGGTCGAACTTCTCGGCGCTGTGGATCCTGGTGGCCAACGGCTGGATGCAGAATCCCGTCGGCGCGGTGTTCAACCCCGAGACGATGCGCATGGAGATCACCGACTTCATGGCGGTGATCTTCAACCCGGTGGCGCAGGCCAAGTTCGTCCATACGGTGTCGGCCGGGTATGTCACCGGTGCGATGTTCGTGATGGCGATCAGCGCGTTCTACCTGCTGCGGGGCCGCAACATCGACTTCGCCAAGCGCTCGATGGCGGTGGCCGCCAGCTTCGGCCTGGCGGCGGCCCTGTCGGTGGTGGTGCTGGGCGACGAGAGCGGGTACGCCACCAGCGAGCACCAGAAGATGAAGCTGGCCGCGATCGAGGCCATGTGGGAGACCGAGCCGGCGCCGGCCGGTTTCAACGCCTTCGCCATTCCCGACCAGAAGAACCAGACCAACCACTACGCCCTGCATGTCCCGTACGTGATGGGCCTGATCGGCACGCGTTCGTTCAACACCGAGATGCCGGGCATCCTGGAGCTGGTGGAGCGTGCCGAGGGCCGCATCCGCAACGGCCTGCTGGGCTACGAGGCCCTGCAGCGGCTGCGCGCCGACCGCAACGACGGCACCGCGCGCATGGTCTTCGAGGCCCATTGGCGGGACATCGGCCACGCGCTGCTGCTCAAGCGCTATCGCGAGGACATCGGCAACGCGACCGAGGCGCAGATCGCGCAGGCCGCGCACGACACCATCCCGCACGTGGCACCGCTGTTCTGGAGCTTCCGCCTGATGGTCGGGCTGGGCTTCTACTTCATCGCCTTCTTCGCGCTGGCGTTCTGGCTGGCCAGCCGGCAGCAGTTGGACCGGTACCGCTGGTTCCTCAAGCTCGCGTTCTGGAGCCTGCCGCTGCCCTGGGTGGCGATCGAGGCCGGCTGGCTGATCGCCGAATACGGGCGCCAGCCCTGGATCATCGATGGCGTGCTGCCGACCTTCCTGGCCGCATCCGGGCTGAAGCTGCACCAGATCATGATCACCCTCAGCGGCTTCGTGCTGATCTACACGGTGCTGGCCATCGTCGAGGTCTGGCTGATGCGCAAGCTGATCCTGAAGGGCCCCGAGCACCTGGCTGCCCCGGCGCCCGACACCCCTTCGCCTCAACCGGCCCTGGCAGGCTGACTGGAGACTGCGGATGGACACGATTCCTCTCGACTACGCCACGCTGCGGCTGATCTGGTGGCTGCTGCTGGGCATCCTGCTGATCGGCTTCGCGGTGATGGACGGCTTCGACCTGGGGGTGGCCACGCTGCTGCCCGCGGTGGCCCGTACCGACGAGGAGCGGCGCATCGTGCTGAACGTCATCGGGCCGGTGTGGGAAGGCAACCAGGTCTGGCTGATCCTGGGCGGCGGCGCGATCTTCGCGGCGTTCCCGCCGCTGTATGCGGTCAGCTTCTCGGGCTTCTACATCGCGATGTTCCTGATCCTGGTGGCGCTGATCCTGCGGCCGGTCGGTTTCAAGTTCCGCAGCAAGGTGCCCGATCCGCGCTGGCGGGCGGTATGGGACTGGGCGCTGTTCGCCAGCGGCCTGGTGCCTTCGCTGGTGTTCGGCGTGGCCATGGGCAACGTGCTGCTGGGCGTGCCGTTCCACTTCGACGACACCCTGCGGGTGTACTACGAAGGCGGCCTGTTCGGCCTGCTGACGCCGTTTGCGCTGCTGTGCGGGCTGGTGAGCGTGGCGATGCTGCTGATGCACGGCGCGGGCATGCTGGCGATGAAGACCTCCGGTGCGGTGGCCGCGCGCGCGCGGCGCTACGGCAGCATCGCCGCCATTGCGACGGCGGTGCTGTTCGTGATCGGCGGCACCTGGGTCGCGCGCATCGACGGATACGCGCTGCAGGTCGCGATGGATGCTGCCGGTCCCTCGAATCCGCTCGCCAAGGTCGCCGTGGCGAAGCCTGGTGCGTGGATGGACAACTACGCGCGCTGGCCGATTACCTGGTTGCTGCCGGCGATCGGAGTGGCGGGTGCATTGCTGAGCGCCGTATCGCTGCGCAGCGGGCGCGCGGGGCTGGCGTTCCTGGCATCGTCTGTCAGCATCATCGGCATCATCCTGACCGAAGGCGTGGCGACGTTCCCGTTCCTGCTGCCGTCGTCCACGCAGGCCGGATCCAGCCTGACCCTGTGGGACGCGTCGTCCAGCCACATGACGCTGTTCATCATGCTGCTGGCCACGGCGTTCTTCCTGCCCATCGTCCTGCTGTACACCGCCTGGGTCTTCCGCGTGCTGCGCGGCAAGGTCGACGGCGATGGCATGGGACGCAACCCCAACGCCTACTGAGGAGAGCGCCGCATGTGGTACTTCAGCTGGATCCTGGGCGCCGGCCTGGCCGCGAGCTTCGCCATCCTCAACGGCATGTGGTACGAGATGCGGGAGAATGATCGCGACGCGGACGATCGCGATTCCTGACCGCGCCATCGGGTCGTCCACAAGTGAAAAGCCCCGGCTCGCACCGGGGCTTTTCGTTGCCGCGATCCATCGCGTTCGGCCTCAGAACTCCTGCGAGAACCGCACGCCGATGGTGCGCGGCTGGGTCACCACCGTATAGACCTGGCCGTTCGGATACTCCGGCACCACGCCCGCGGCGCCGCAGACGGACTCCGCACACTGGGTGAACCGGTTCAGCTCACCGCGTTCGTCGAACAGGTTGTTGACGTACACGTCCACCTTCCAGTCGTTGCGGCGATAGCCGGCCGACACGTCCACCGTGGTGTAGGCATCCAGGTCGCCGAGGATCTCGCGTTCGGCCAGGCGCAGGTCGGACTTGCGGTCGCCCACGTGCACCACCGCCCCCTGCAGGAAGGCCTCGCCGCCTGCCACGTCGAAGGTGTAGCGCGCGGTCAGGTTGCCCTTCATCTTCGGCGTGACCGGCAGCTGCGTGCCCTCCGGCGCCTCGGGGTCGGCGCACTCGGTGACCGGGTTGCCATCGTCGTCGGTGAAGCCGCAGTAGTTCTCGGTCAGTTCCGCGTCGTAGAACGCGGCGCCGGCCGTCAGCTGCAGGTTGTACGTGGCCGCGAACGCCAGCGAGAACTCGGCGCCGTTGATGCGCGCCTGGTTGGCGTTCTTGATCTCGGTCAGGCCGTTGGCGCCGAGGATGGAGAACTGGAAATCCTCCCAGTCCTGGCGGAACACCGAACCGTTGAACGACAGTCGGTTGTCCAGCCAGGTGGTCTTCCAGCCGAACTCGTAGTTGGTCAGGTAGTCCGACAGATAGGGCGGCAGCGTGCCGCGGCGGTTGATGCCGCCGGGACGGAAGCCCTCCGACCAGGTGCCGTAGATCATCTTGCTGGGGTCGATGCGCCAAGTCAGGTTGAAGCGGCCGATGTGGCCGTTTTCCTTCACCCGCTTGTCGAAGAAGCTGCAGGGCGCGCCGTTGAAGGTAGGCGCGCCATCGGGGCAGGCCGCTTCGCCGTAGCTGGACACCCAGCCCCAGTCGGCGAACCCGAAGAAGCCCTTCAGGCTGTTGTCCACCTCGAACCAGCGCGCGCCGGCGGTGGCGGTCAGGTCCTCGGTGATGTCGAAGCTGAGCTCGCCGAACACCGCCTTGTCCTTGTCCTGGCGCAGCTGCTTGGTCAGCCAGATCGTGTCGGGCCAGCCCGTGACCGACTGCACCGGCGACAGGCCGTCGATCTTGTAGCGCTGCTGGATGTCGTGTTCCTGGTCCTGCATGAACACACCGGCGACGAAGCGGAAGCGGTTCTCGGTCGGCGAGGCGATGCGCAGTTCGTGGCTGGTCTTCTTGTAGCCGTCCACGCCCTGGATGTACTGCGAGGGATTGACCAGCGAGCCCGGCGCGCACGTGAAGGTGTCCGGATCGAAGTCGGAGCAGGTGTAGGCACCGTACGCCGCCAGCGTGTCGTACCAGAAGGCGTAGTCGTTGTAGTCCTGTTCCACGTCGACGTCGCGGTCCAGCCGTGCGAAGGCGTAGGTCAGGTCGAAGTTGCCGATCCTGCCTTCCACCGTCAGCGCCGCCTGCCACCAGCGGTCGTCCGAGGTCTCCGGATAGAAGTGGGTCAGTGCCAGTTCGCCCACCTGCGGGTCCACGGCAAACCCGCCTTCGGACTTCTGCTGCTGGCCCATGATCGTCGGGGTGATAGACCAGTTGTCGTCCAGGTCCACCTTCAGCGCCAGGCGCGCGCCGGTGGTGTCGACCTCGTTGTAGTCCTTCCTGGCGCGGCCGGCGTTGTCGATGGTGCCGTTGCCGCCGGAGTCGGCGTCCCACGACGGGAATGTGCGCGTGCCGTACACGTTGTCGATGTAGCCGGCGTCGTGCTTGTTCCAGGCGACCAGGCGGATCGCGGCGCGGTCGCTCATGGGCAGGTTGAGGAAGCCTTCGGCGACATGGCCGATGCCGCCGTGGCTGACGCTGTTGAGCTCCAGCCCGTAGCCGGCGGCGAAGCCGGTGGGGTCGGGCTTGTTGGTGATGATGCGCAGCGTGCCGGCCTGCGAACTGGCGCCGTACAGCGTGCCCTGCGGGCCGGCCAACGACTCGACGCGGTCGATGTCGTAGATGTGGATGTCCAGCGGGCCCTGGATGGTGGTGACCGGCTGTTCGTCCAGGTACACGCCCACGCTGGGCAGCGAACCGGAGTGGTTGCCGTCGCCGCCGCTGGCCACGCCGCGCATGTAGATCTGCGCGAAGCCCGGGCCTGCCGACTGGTATGACACGCTGGGCAGGTACTTCACGTAGTCGTCGAAATCGGTGACGTTGAGGTTCTTCAACTGTTCCGTACCCAGCACCTGGATGCTGATCGGCACTTCCTGCAGGTTCTCCACGCGCTTCTGCGCGGTCACCGTGACGGTGTCCAGCGTGGCCGCGCTGCGTTCGCCCTCGGCGGGCGGCGTGGCGGGTGCGTCCTGGGCCAGGGCGGTGGCGCCGAACGCCAGGTAGATCGCGGCGGTCAACGGGAACCTTGCCAGGGTCGACGGATCGCGCCGCCCCGGCTTTCTTCTGCTACGGGTACTCATCCAGCTCACCTCTCTCCAGTGATGACGGTCAATCGGGGATGGAACTGCCTGCCATGAAGTCCGGAACCGCCGGATAGGCGCCCAGCACGGGTCCCAGCGCGACCTTCAGCGGTTCCAGCCACGGTTCGTAATGCCGCCAGTGATCCACGCCTTCGCGGTAGATCGGCTGGCGGACCTGCTCGGAACTGGCGGTGCGCACCGGCCGCGCGTTCTCGAAGAAGCGCAGGCAGCCGTCCTCGAACGGCAGCCCGCAGTAGGCCAGCAGGCGGCGCACTTCGGCTTCGGTGTCGTCCACCAGCTGTTCGTAGATCACCCGGTGCACGCGCCCGGGCAACACGTCGTCGTAGTGCGCCATCAGCGCCACGTAGTCGTGGTAGTAGCGGCCGATGTCCTCCAGCCCGTAACTGAAGCCCTGGCCGCGTGCGAAGTGCTGCTTGAAACCGGAGAAGCAGCAGGCCAGCGGGTGGCGCCGCGCATCGATGATCTTCGCGTTCGGCAGCATCAGGTGGATCAGGCCGGTATGGGCGAAGTTGTTCGGCATCTTGTCGATGAAGAACGGTCGGCCGGACTTGCGGTGGATGCGGGTCGTCTCGAGGTAGCGCTCGCCGAGCGCGCGCAGGGCGTCGCCGTCGAGCGTCGCCAGCAGGTCGTGGTAGGTGTCGGCGCCGCGTGCCCGTGCCTGTTCCCGGAGTTCGCGGGTGATGGAGGTGATGTCGGGCAGCTCCATCGTGCCTTCCACGGCGGAGTGGCTGGACAGGATCTGTTCCAGCAGCGTGGAGCCGGCACGGGGCATGCCGACGATGAAGATGGGATCGGGTGCATCGCAGCCCAGGCCCACGCGCTGCGCGAAGAACGCCGCGGTGTGCGCGCCGCGCAGGCGCTGCACGCGTGCGCGGGTGTCGTCGGCGCGGTAGCCCAGCTGCGCGCTGCGGAGGGCATTGCCGTCGCGGTAGTGCGCGAACGACGCCGCGTAGTCGCCGGCATCCTCCAGAGCCTTGCCCAGGGCGAAGTCCAGGTGCAGGCGGTCCTCGTCCGGAAGATCGGTGCGCGCGCGCTGCGCACGCATCACTGCCATGTCGTCGTCGCTGAAGCGGAAGGTCTTCAGGTTGGCCAGGCTCCACCACACTTCGCCGAAGCCGGGCTGCAGCGATAGCGCGCGGCGGTAGGCGTCGATCGCGCGCGCGGTGTGGCCGGCAGTCTTCAAGGCATGGCCATAGCTCATCCAGATCTTCGCCTGCTGCGGGTACGACGCCAGCACGCGCTCGTACAGCGCCAGCGCGGGTTCGTAGTCGCCGATGCGGCACAGCACCACGGCCTTGAGGTTCAGGTGCGCGGGATTGTCCGGCTCGTGCGCCAGCAGGTGGTCGATCTGCCGCAGGGCGTCTTCGGGCCGGTTGGCGCGGTGCAGTACCAGCGCGTAGTTCTGCCAGGCAGGCAGGAAGTCCGGCGCCAGTTCCACGCAGCGGGCGAGCAGGGACTCGGCATCCTCGCCGCGACCCACGCGCGCGGCGACCTCGGCCAGCATGCGGATGGCGGCCACATCGGTGGGTAGGCGCTTCAGGTGCGCGCGCAGCAGGGCTTCCGCCTCGGGAATGCGGTTGTCGGCCAGGGCGGCGGCGGCCTGCATCAGGCCGGGATCGCGCGTGGCATGGCGGGTGTGTTCCAGGTAGGCCTGCGCCGCGCCGTCGCCGTCCCCCATCGCCGAAAGGTGGTCGCCGAGTTCGCGCCACGCCTGCGGCAGGTCAGGCTTCAGCGCCAGCGCGCGGCGCAGGGCGGGCACCGCATCGCCGCCGCGTCCCGCGCGGCCCAGCGTCAGGCCGTGCTCCAGATGGGCCAGCGGCCACTGCGGATGTTCGCGGACCAGCGGTTCCAGCACATCGAGTGCGTGCGGCATTTGCCCGCGCACGCGGTGCGAGGCGGCCAGCACCAGCAGGGCCATCGGATGCCGGCCGACCACGCGGATGATCTCGTCGGCCTGTTGCGCGGCCATCGCCGGGTCGGTGGCCAGCAACCGGCGCGCATGGTCGAGCGCCGTCTGCAGCGTGCCGGTGGGCGCGGCGGCCGCGGTCATGCACCGTCCCCGTGCATCGGGTCGGTCGTGCGTCCGCAGTCGTCCAGCGGTCGTTCCAATCGGTCGTTCCGGCAGTGGTGGTGTGCCCTCGCTTTCAATCTATAGGCGAACCGGGGGCGCTGGATAGAGCAGGAATAGACCGAAATGCACGAAATTTCGATCCGCAAAAAGTAATCCAACTTTCGTCATGGCCTCCCGCACCTTCCGGGTGCAGGGCGATGCGGGTACGCCACGTTCCGGTGCGGGGGCTGTGCGCGCCTGCGTCCTGCGCTTAGGCTTGGCGGACCGGCCTGCGCTCGACCGGCCGACGCCTTTCAGGAATCCCATGTCCCGTCCCGCCGACCCTTTGCCCCTCGAACGCGCCCGGGCGCTGCCGGCCCGCTACTACGCCGGCGAGGCGACCCTGGCGCTGGAACAGGAAGCGGTGTTCCGGCGCAGCTGGCAGCTGGTCGCGCATGCGGGTCAACTGGCCGAGCCGGGCGATCACATCGTCGAGCACGTGGCCGGCGTGCCGGTGCTGGTGGTGCGCGGGCAGGACGGTGTGCTGCGCGCCTTTCCGAACGTGTGCCGCCATCGTGCCGGCCCGCTGGCGCTGTGCAACGGCAAGGGCGCACGCGCGCTGCACTGCAAGTACCACGGCTGGACCTACACGCTGGAAGGCCAGCTGCGCAGCGCGCCGGAGATGCAGGGTGCCGCGGATTTCGACGTCAACGATATCCGCCTGCCTCCGCTGCGCGTACACGCCTGGCAGGGGCTGGTGTTCGTCGCCGTGGACGAAGACGTGCCGTCGTTCGATGCGGTGTACGGCGGCATCGCCGAGCGCATCGCCCCCATCGACCTGGCCGCGATGCGCTTCCATCGCCGCGACAGTTACGACATCGGGTGCAACTGGAAAGTCTACGTGGACAATTTCCTCGAGGGCTACCACCTGCCGCACGTGCATCCCGGGCTGTCGAAGGTGCTCGACTACCGCGCGTACGACACCGAGCTGTTCCCCTGGCACTCGTTGCAGCACTCGCCGCTACGCAACAGTGGCGACATCTACGGCGATGGCGATGCGTTCTATTACTTCGTCTATCCCAACGTGATGCTCAACATCATGCCGGGGCGATTGCAGACCAACCGCATCCTGCCGCTGGGAGCGGACCGCTGCCGGGTGGAGTTCGACTACTACTACGCGCAGGACGACGCGGCCCTTGCCCGCATCGCCAACGACCAGGCCTTCAGCGACGAGGTGCAGGACGAGGACATCCGCATCTGCGAATCCGTGCAGCAGGGCCTGGCCTCAGGCTTGTACGACGCCGGTCGCCTGTGTCCCAAGCGCGAAAGCGGCGTCTGGCATTTCCACAACCTGTTGAGGGCAGCGTATGGCGATGCGTGACCGGTTGCTGCCTGCGCTGCTGCTGGCCGCCGTCGCACTTCCGGCCGGGGCACAGGATCTGCTGATCCGGGCAGGCCACGTCCTCGATGTGGACACGGGGCGGATGCTCGCCGGGCGCGACATCCTGGTGCGCGACGGGCGGGTCGCTTCGATCGCCGCATCCGCAGACGCCGTCGATCCCGGGCTGCGGGTGCTGGACTGGTCTGCGCTGACCGTCGTGCCCGGCCTGATGGACATGCACACGCACCTGGCCGACGAAGGGCCCTATGGCGATCCTGCGACGCCGCTGAGGAGCAACGCCGCGCGCGATGCCTTCATCGGTGCGCGCAACGCACGGGCGACCCTGCAGGCCGGCTTCACCACCGTGCGCGATGTCGGGGTCTATCGCGGTTTCGCCGACGTGCAGTTGCGCGATGCGATCAACGCCGGCCTCGTGCCCGGGCCGCGCATGTTCGTTGCCGGCACCTACGTCACGGTCACCGGAGGCGGCGGCGAGATCACCGGATTGCCCGCGGGGACGGAGGTGCCGGCGATCTTCCGCCGTGGCGTCGCGGACAACGAAGCGGAGGTGCGTCGGCGGGTGAACGAGATCCTCGACGCGGGCGCCGACTTCATCAAGGTGATCGCCACCGGCGCCGTGCTCGCCGACGGCACCGAGCCTGGGCAATCCGAGTACACCGAGGCCGAGATCCGCGCAGCGGTGGAAGAGGCCGGGCGTCGCGGCCGTTTCGTCGCCGCGCACGCGCATGGGGCGGAAGGCATCAAGCGCGCCGTGCGTGCCGGTGCGCGCTCGATCGAGCACGGCTCGCTGATGGACGACGAGGCGATCGCATTGATGAAGCAGCACGGCACCTTCCTGGTCGCCGACATCTACAACGGCGACTACATCGACAGCGTCGGCCGCCGCGACGGCTGGTCCGCCGAAATCCTGCGCAAGAACCTGGACACGACCGATGCCCAGCGCGAGGGCTTCCGCAAGGCCGTCGCCGCCGGCGTCAACATCGCCTACGGCACCGACAGCGGCGTCTACCCGCATGGCGACAATGCGCGCCAGTTCGCCTACATGGTCCGCTACGGGATGACGCCGCTGCAGGCGATCCGCGCGGCGACGCTGGAGTCGGCCCGCCTGCTGCGCAAGGAAAATGAACTGGGCTCGATCACCCCGGGCAAGCTCGCCGACCTTGTCGCCCTGGCCTGCGATCCGCTGGCCGACATCGCCTGCCTGCAGCAGGTGCGCGGTGTGGTGAAGGCGGGCGTGCCGGTGGCCCTGGACTGACGCCGCGCATGCAGCCCGGCGACGGCAGGAAGATCGGCTTCTGGACCTGCACCGCACTGGTGGTGGGCAACACCATCGGCATGGGCATCTTCGTGCTGCCCGCCTCGCTGGCGCCGCTGGGCTACAACGCGCTGCTGGGCTGGGGCATCACCGTGCTGGGCTGCCTCGCGCTGGCGCGCGTCTTCGCGCGCCTGGCGCGTTTGTTGCCGGAGGCCGACGGGCCCTATGGCTATGTCCAGCGCACGCTCGGCGACCTGCCGGCGTACGCGGTGCTGTGGTCCTACTGGGTGTCCAACTGGATCACGCTGGCGGCCCTGGCGACGGGCGTGGTGGGCTACGCCGCAGCGATCTTTCCGCCGCTCGCCCGGGTGCAGCCGGCGTGGCTGTGCGTCGGTGTGCTGTGGCTGTTCGTGGGCGTCAACCTGCTGGGCGTGCGCAGCGGCGGTCGCGTGCAGGTGGTGACCACGGTGATGAAGCTGGTGCCGATGCTGGCGGTGGCCGTGCTGGGCGTCTGGGTGCTGCTGGACTCGCCTGCGTCGTTCGGCGCGCATCCGCCGGCCAAACCGATCAGCCTGGGCGATGCGATGGCGGCCTCGACGCTGGCGCTGTTCGCCATGCTGGGCATCGAGTCGGCGACCATCCCGGCCTCGCGCGTGGACGATCCGGGGCGCACCATTCCGCGCGCGACGCTGGCGGGTACGGGCATCACGGCCGCCATCTACCTGGTGGTCTCCGCCGTGCCGCTGCTGTTGCTTCCCTACGCCGAACTGGCCCAATCCAGCGCGCCCTTCGCGCTGGTGATGGAGCGCTTCGGGGGCGAAGGCATGGGGCGCTGGATCGCGTTGTTCGTGGTGGTGAGCGGGCTTGGCGCGCTCAATGGCTGGACGCTGCTGGGAGGCGAGATGATGCGTACGATGGCCGACAACGGCACGATGCCCCGCGTCTTCGCGCGCACCAATGCCCACGGCGCGCCGGCCGGCGCGCTGGTGCTCACGGCGTTGCTGGCCACGGCGATGGTGTTGATGAACTACAGCGAATCGGCGGTGACGGGCTTCACCTTCCTCAGCACGGTAGTGACCGCCGCCAACCTGCCGCTGTACCTGGGCTGTTCGCTGGCGCTGGGCGTCCTGTGGTGGCGCGGGCAGCGCGATGCCGGGCGCGACCTGCTCGTCGCCGCGGTGCTTGGCGTCGGTTACGCGGTATTCGCCTTTATCGGCATGGGCGCCCGGCCGTTCTGGCTGGCGCTGGCGTTGATGGTGGCGGGCCTTCCGCTGTACTTCTTCCTGCGCCACCTGCGCAACCGGACGACGCGCCATGCGTGATCCGCGCTACGACATCCTGTTCGAGCCGGTGCGCATCGGGCCGGTGACCACGAAGAACCGCTTCTTCCAGGTGCCGCACTGCAACGGCATGGGCCATGCGATGCCGCTGGCGCACGCGGCCATGCGCGAAGTGAAGGCCGAGGGCGGCTGGGGCGTGATCTCGACGGAAGAGTGCGAGATCCATCCCAGCAGCGACCTCACGCCGTACGTCGAAGCGCGCCTGTGGGACGACCGCGACATTCCCGCGCTCGCGCTGATGTGCGACAAGGTGCATGCGCATGGCGCGCTGGCCGCGCTGGAGCTGTCGCACAACGGGCCCACCGCTTCCAACCTGTATTCGCGCGAAGTGCTGCTGGCGCCGTCGCATCAGCCGTCGAAGTACGGCTATCCCGCGCAGGCCCGCGCGATGGACCTGCACGACATCGCCGAGTACCGGCGCTGGCACCGCGAGGCGGCGGTGCGTGGCATGAAGGCGGGCATGGACATCATCTACGTCTATGCCGCGCACGACCTGTCGCTGCCGATGCATTTCCTGCAGCGTCGGCGCAACCAGCGCAGCGATGCCTATGGCGGCTCGCTGGAGAACCGCATCCGCCTGCTGCGCGAAGTGCTGCAGGACACGCGCGAGGCGGTCGGCCACCGCTGTGCTGTGGCGCTGCGCTTCGCCACCGAGGAACTGCTGGGGCCGGGCGGGGTGGAACTGGCCGAAGCGCAGGACATCGTCGGGATGCTGGCCGAGCTGCCGGACCTGTGGGACGTCAACCTCGCCGCCTGGTACAACGATTCGGTTCCGTCGCGCTTCGCCCGCGAAGGCGCGCAGGAACCCTTCATCGATTTCGTCCGCAAGGCGACGACCAAGCCGGTGGTCGGCGTGGGTCGCTTCACCTCGCCCGACACGATGGTCTCGCAGATCCGCCGCGGCGTGATCGACCTGATCGGCGCCGCGCGGCCGTCCATCGCCGACCCCTATCTGCCGCGCAAGATCGAGGAAGGCCGCATCGACGACATCCGTGAATGCATCGGCTGCAACATCTGCGTCTCCGGCGACATGACCATCTCGCCGATCCGCTGCACGCAGAACCCGAGCATGGGCGAGGAATGGCGCAAGGGCTGGCATCCGGAGCGGATCGCACCGAAGGCAAGTGAGGCCCGCGTGCTCGTGGTCGGCGGCGGTCCGGCTGGCCTGGAAGCGGCCCGCGCACTGGGCCAGCGCGGCTACGAGGTGCATCTGGCCGACGCGCGACGGGAACTGGGCGGGCGGGTCACGCGCGAGGCGCGCCTGCCGGGGCTGGCCGAATGGGCGCGTGTGCGCGACTGGCGGCTCGGCCAGATCGGCAAGCTGGCGAACGTCAGCACCTACCTCGACTCCGCGCTGACCGCGCAGGACGTGCTCGACTTCGGTGCGGACCACGTCGTCATCGCCACGGGATGCCACTGGCGGCGCGACGGGTTCGGGCGCAGTCACGGGCTGGGCATCGCCGACTTCGCCGACAACGCGCGGGTGTTCACCCCGGACGACCTGATGGACGGGCGCTGGCCCGAGGGCCGCGTGGTGGTCTACGACGACGACTACTTCTACACCGCCAGCGTGGTCGCCGAGGCGCTGCGCCTGCGCGGTTGCGAGGTAACGTACCTCACCCCGGACGACACCATCGCCTCGTGGAGCGCGAACACACTGGACTACCGCCATATCCAGTGGCGCATGGCCGAGCTGGGCGTCGTGCAGCGCGTATCGCACCTGGTCACCGGCTATACGGGAACCACGCTCGCGCTGGAGCACGCATGGAGCGCTGCGGCGTCTTCGCTCGAGTGCGACGCGGTCGTGGTGGTCACCGCCCGCCTGCCCGACGATGCGCTCTACCAGGCATTGAAGGCACGCGAGCCGGAATGGACGGATGCGGGCATCCGCAGCGTGGCCTGCATCGGCGATGCGCTGGCGCCGGGGCTGATCGCGCACGCGGTGTACGCCGGCCATCGATATGCGCAGGAACTGGACGCGCGGCGCGACGGCGAGGTGCCGTTCAAGCGGCACTTCCATCACGACCCTACGAGGACGTGATGGCCGGGAAGGGCGCTGTGCGGCGTTACAGGCGGGTTCTGCTGCATCCCTGCAGGTTCCGTGCAGTCGCGCCGCAGCGAGCGAGGGTGCGCGCTTTCGACGCACCTGTTCAGAAGGAATTTAGCTGCACGGTGATGCGTTGCCCATTCTCACGAATTCGTGCCGAGAATCTAATGAGCGCTTAACTCGCACCTAATCGAGCCTTAATCCGGCGCTTCCAGCATGCCCGCCATGCACTGGATCCGTCCCCACATCGCCCTGGCGCCCCTTCCCGGACGCTTCGTCAGCGTCCAGCTGGTCGAGCGCGACGACCCCGGCCGCGAGGCCGTGGAAGCCTTCGTTGCCGACGTCTATCGGGACCGCTACGGCGCGGTCCTGCGGAACTTCTTCCCCCACCTGATCGCTTGCCGGGACAGCGACGGCCGCCTGGCCGCCGCCGTGGGCATCCGCGCGGGCGCGGAGGGGTCGCTGTTCGTCGAGCACTATCTGGACGGACCGGTGGAACACGCCATGACGCGGCGGGGCATCGCGCACGTCGACCGCCGCCGCGTGGTGGAGGTGGGGAATTTCGCGGCCACCTCGCCCGGGATCGCACGCGAACTGATCCTGCAGCTGGCGCTGACCCTGCAGGCGGCCGGCATGGACTGGGTATTGCTGGTCGCCACGCAGCAGCTGCGCAACGCCTTCGAGCGGCTGCGCCTGCCGATGCTGGAGCTGGCCGAAGCGCGCGCCGAGCGCCTGGGCGATGCCGGTGCGGACTGGGGGCGCTATTACGACGCGCGTCCCCGGCTCATCTGCGGCAACCTGGCCGAGGGTGTCGCCTATCTGCGCGGCGTGGAGCGGCCGGCGGCCTGCACCGCGCCGGATGCCTGCCTGGCGGGTGCGCCATGACGCGGCCGATGGATGTCGTGCTGCGCGGGACACGGCTGAGTGCGCCGCGCGTCATCAGCGCCGAGGGCACACTGGACGATGCCGCACTGGCGGCACGGATCGACGCGCTGGTGGCGTGGCTGGCCAGGACCGGCATCCGCCGCGTCGCCAGCCGCCTGGACAATGGACCCGACTGGTTCGTGCTGGACCTGGCCCTGCGCGAGATCGGGGGCGTGCATGTGCCGCTGCCGGTGTTCTTCTCCGAGGCGCAGGTGCGGCATGCGCTGGCGAGCAGCGGCGCGCAGTGCGTGGTGACGGCGCGCGAGGACGCCATGCCGCCAGGCGTGGAAGCGCTCAGCGGGTTCCTCGACGGCGAGCGGCTGGCGTACTGGCGCACCCCGGCGCACGACGCGCCGGGACCGGCACTGCCGCCCCGGACGGCCTGCATCACCTATACGTCCGGCACCACGGGACGTCCGCGCGGCGTATGCCTGGACGCGGAGACCCTGTTCACCGTCGCAGGCTCGCTGGTCGACGCCGCGTCGGCCGTGGCGCCGCGTCGGCACCTGTGCCTGATGCCGCTGGCGACGCTGCTGGAGAACGTGGCGGGCCTGTACGCGACGCTGCTGGCGGATGCGGAAATCGCGCTGCCATCGCTGTCGGAGATCGGCTACACCGGCGCCACCGGCCTGGACGTGCCCACGCTGCTGCGTTGCCTTCACCGTTACCAGCCGGAGAGCGTGATCCTGGTGCCGCAGCTGTTGCTGGCGCTGGTGATGGCGGCCGAGCAGGGCGCGCCGCTCCCCGCATCGCTGCGCTACATCGCCGTCGGTGGCGGGCGCGTGGGGCCGGGCCTGCTGCAGCGCGCTCGCGCGCTCGGGCTGCCCGTGTTCGAAGGCTATGGTCTGACCGAATGCGGCTCCGTGGTGTGCCTCAACCGCCCGGAGGCCACGCGCGATGGCAGCGTCGGCCGTCCGCTGCCGCACGCCCGCATCTCGATCGTGGAGGGCGAGATCCAGGTCGAAGGCGCGCGTGCACTCGCCTATCTCGGCGGTGAGCGGCTGCCGGACGGTCCTGTCCGCACCGGTGACCTCGGCTACCAGGACGACGAGGGTTACGTGCACATCACCGGCCGCCGCAAGAACGTCTTCATCACCGCGTTCGGCCGCAACGTGTCGCCGGAGTGGGTCGAAAGCGAACTGCTGGCGCATCCCGCCATCGCCCAGGCCGTGGTCTGGGGCGAGGCCCAGGCGGACAACGTCGCGGTGCTGGTGCCGCGACGTGCCGACATCGACGACGCGCGTCTCGCGCGTGCGCTGGCCGACATCAACGCGGGCCTGCCCGATTACGCACGCGTCGCCCGCTTCGTGCGTGCCGGCGCCCCCTTCACCGCCGAGGCGGGCCTGATGACCGCCAACGGTCGCCCACGCCGCGAAGCGATCCTCGGCCGCTACCAGGCCGAGGTCGACGCCTGCTACCGCCGCCCCCCGAACGTATCCCCCTCCGGAGTTGCCGCATGAGTTTCCATGATGAGCTGGTCGCGCAGACCGCGCACGAACGCAACGGCCTGCTGTCCATCCCGATCATCCAGTCCGCGCTGGCGGGCAGGATCGCGCGCGATGACTATGTGGCTTTCCTCAACCAGGCCTTCCACCACGTCCGCCATACCGTGCCGCTGCTGATGGCCTGCGGGGCGCGGCTGCCGGCCCGGCTGGAGTGGCTGCGTACGGCGGTGGGCGAGTACATCGAAGAGGAAATGGGGCACCACGAATGGGTGCTGGACGACATCGCCGCCTGCGGCGAGGACCGGGCCGCCGCGGAGGCGTCTTCCCCTTCGCTCGCCACCGAACTGATGGTCAGCTACGCCTACGACACCATCCAGCGCGGCAATCCGGTCGGCTTCTTCGGCATGGTGCTGGTGCTGGAAGGCACCAGCGTCGCGCTCGCCACGCGCGCCGCCAACACGCTGCAGACCTCGCTGGACCTTCCCCGCAACGCCTTCAGTTATCTGCTCTCGCACGGCGACCTGGACATCGAGCATGTGGGCTTCTTCAAGCGCCTGATGGATCGCATCGACGATGAGGACGACAAGGCCGCCATCGTGCACGCGGCGCGCCGCTTCTACGTGTTGTACGGCGACATCTTCCGCACGCTGCGCGACGGCGGTGCCCGCCTGGCGGAGGCGGCATGATGGAACTGGCCGGCAGGACGGTGATGGTGACCGGCGCCAGCGGCGGCATCGGCGAGCCGCTGTGCGCGGCCCTGATCGCCGCGGGCGCGCGCGTGCTGGCGGTGGGCCGCAACGAAGGCAGGTTGCGCCGGCTCGCCCAGCACCTGCCCGCGGGTGCCCTGTCGTGGGTGGCGGCGGATGTCGCCACCGACGAGGGACGCGCGCAGGTGGTGCGCGCCGCGGCCGCGGCCAAGCCCACGCCCTCGGTGCTGGTGCTGGCGCACGCCCAGGGCGCGTTCGGCCTGTTCGCCGACCAGTCCCCCGAGGACATGGCACGGCTGGTGCAGACCAACCTGGTGGCGCCCATGCTGCTGGTGCACGCGCTGTTGCCGGTGCTGGGCACGCACGCGCCGGCGTCGGTCGTCGTGGTCGGCTCGACCTTCGGCAGCCTGGCGTTTCCCGGCTTCGCCGCCTACAGCGCCAGCAAGTCCGGCCTGCGCGGACTGACCGAAGCCCTGGCACGGGAGTACGCCGACACGCCGCTGCGCTTCCAGTACCTGTCGCCACGTGCCACGCGCACGCCCTTCAACACGCCGGCCGTCGACGCCCTGAACGCCGAACTGAAGACCGCCAGCGATGCGCCCGCCGATGTGGCACGCCACCTGGTCCGCGCCATCGAACGCGGCACCGCACGCATGCAGATCGGCTGGCCGGAGAAGCTGTTCGCCCGCCTCAACGGCCTGCTGCCGGGCCTTGTCGACCGCAGCCTGCGGTCCCGCCTTCCCGCCGTCCGCAAGCATGCGCGACGGTCACCCCTGTCCACGACGGAGCACGTTCCCCATGAAGCGCAGCCACGGTAAATCCATGTTCTTCCTCATCCTGATGTCCACGGCGCTGCTGGTCGGCATCGCCGTGGCCGGCGAGCCGGCGACGGGCAGCGTCAACCAGGTGCGCGACCGCTGGGCGCAGATCAACTACCAGCTGCCCAAGCCGCAGCGGGAGGCGGCGTTCGAAGAACTGCTGCACCAGTCCGAGAAGATCCGCCAGGCCAATCCGCGCGACGCCGCGGCGCTGATCTGGGAGGGCATCGTGCTGTCCAGCCTGGCCGGCGAGAAGGGCGGCATGGGCGCGCTGGGCCTGGTGAAGCGGGCGCGCGCGGATTTCGAGGCGGCCATCAAGCTCGATGCGGGCGCGCTGGACGGTGCCGCCTACACCAGCCTGGGTGCCCTGTATTACCAGGTGCCCGGCTGGCCGCTGGGGTTCGGCGACGATGCGGCCGCGCGCACGATGCTGCGCAAGGGACTGGCCATCGATCCGGACGGCATCGACGCCAACTACTTCTACGCGGATTTCCTGCGCGACCAGAAGGACTGGGCCGGTGCCCGCACGGCCTTCCAGAAGGCGCTGGCGGCCCCCGCGCGCCCCGGCCGCGAGGTGGCCGATGCAGGCCGTCGCCAGGAGGCGCAGGCCAAGCTGAAGGACGTGACGGCGCACCTTGCGCACTGAGGTGACGGCCACCAGACTGGCTGCATGCGCATCCTGCTGGTGGAAGACGATCTGTCGCTGGGCGAAGGCATCCGTACCGCGCTGCGGCGTGGCGCCTTCGCCGTCGACTGGGTGCAGGACGGGGCCAGCGGGCTGCTGGCCCTGCGAGGCGGCGGTTTCGACCTGGTCGTGCTGGACCTGGGGTTGCCCCGGATGGACGGCATCGAGGTGATCCGCCAGCTGCGCGCCGCCGGCGATGCCGTGCCGGTCCTCGTGCTGAGCGCGCGCGAGCGCCCGGCCGACCGCACCCTCGGCCTGGACGTGGGCGCGGACGATTATCTGGGCAAGCCCTTCGATACCGCCGAACTGCTGGCGCGCGTGCGTGCACTGATCCGACGCAGCGCCGGCCGCGCCAATCCCACGCTGGAATCGGGCCCGCTGCGGCTGGATCCGGCCACGCTCACCGCCCGCTGGAAAGGGCGGCCGCTCGATCTGACCCGCCGCGAGTTCGCGCTGCTGCGCGTGCTGATGGAGCAGCGCGGTCGCCCGATGGCGCGCGACGCGATCCAGCGGCACCTGTACGGCTGGGATGCGGACGTGGCCAGCAACGCCGTCGATGTCCATGTCCACCAGCTCCGCCGCAAGCTGGAGCCCGGCATCATCCGCACCGTGCGCGGACTGGGCTATGCCCTGGGCGATGCCGTCGGGGATGCCCCATGAGATCGATGCGCGCCACCCTGCTGTGGCTGTTGCTGGGCACGCTGGCCGTGGTGATGGCGGCGGCGGGCCTGCTCAGTTACCGGGCCGGGCTGCAGGAAGCCGGCGAGATGTTCGATGCCCGCCTGGTGCAGTCCACCCGCGTGCTGGTCAGCCTGGTCGACGAGCCGCTCAGCGAACTGAACGCGTTTCCGGGCGAGCCGATCGTGCTGCGCGGCTGGCACGGACAGGCGCACGGCGTGGGCGAAGCGCTGGCGTTCAACGACGGCCATGCCTACGAGAACAAGCTGGCCTTCCAGGTCTGGGACGCGCAGGGTCGGCTGCTGCTGCGCTCGGACAGTGCGCCGGCGCGGCCGTTGGCGACATTGAAGGCGGGATACGAGGACGTGGTGGTGGATGGCGCGCACTGGCGCGCGTTCACTCTGCGGTCGCCGAACGGACGATGGTTCCAGTCGGCCGAACTCACCGACATCCGGGAGGAACTGGCGGGCGACATCGCCGGCGGCACGCTGCTGCCGCTGCTGCTGTCGCTGCCGCTGATCGCCCTGCTGGTCTGGTGGAGCGTCGCACTGGCCACGCGCTCGCTGCGGCGCATGTCGCACGAGATCGGCCAGCGCGATCCCGAGCGGATGACGCCGCTGGATCCGGCCCAGGTGCCGCTGGAGGCGCGTGGCCTGGTCGACGCGATCAACGGCCTGCTGCAACGGCTGGATGCCGCCCTGGCGCGCGAGCGCACCTTCGTGGCCGATGCCGCGCACGAACTGCGCACGCCCATCAGCGCGCTGAAGGTGCATGCCGACAACGCGTGTCACGCCGGCGACGAGGGCGAACGCGAATCGTCCCAGCAACTGCTGACCGCCAGCGTGCAGCGCGTCGAACGTCTGGTGGCGCAGTTGCTGTCGTTGAGTCGCGCGGAAAGCACGGGACGCGTGGTGGCGCGTACGCGGCTGGACCTGGCCGCGCTGGCCGGCATCGAGATCGACGCCGCCCGGCCGTTGCTCGATGCACGGGACCAGACCCTGCGCCTGGATCTGCAGCCGGTGCTGGTGTCGGGCGACGAAATCGCGCTCGGCCTGCTGGTGCGCAACCTGGTGGAGAATGCCGCGCGCTATGCACCGGCCGGCGCCACCGTCGAGGTGCGCACGTGGAAGGCCGATGGCCGCGCCTTCCTGTCGGTCGACGACAGCGGTCCGGGCATTCCCGACGACGAACGCGAGCGTGTGTTCGATCGCTTCTATCGCCGGCTGGGCAGCCGCCACGAGGGCAGTGGGCTGGGCCTGGCGATCGTGAAGGAAGTGGTGACGGCGCACGCCGGCACCGTCCGGTTGGCGCAGTCGCCGCATTGGGGTGGCCTGTCGGTATCGGTCGAGCTGCCCTGCCTGGCGTGAGCGCGCGCGGCGCGACCTAGCCGCTGCAGCCGCCGCAACACACCGACGGCAGGCGCTCGATGGCGTCGGGCGCGAGCCGGTGGCCGGCCTGGGCGAAGACCAGCATCAGTTCCACCGCGAGCGCACTGGTCGAGCAACGGAGCGCGCCGGAAGCGGCGTCGCGGTCGAGCAGGGCGGCGGGATCGATATCGAGCAGCTGCCGTTCGATCGCGGCCAGGTCGGCGGGCGCATCGTCCAGGCGGATGACGTATTCCATGCGCGGACTCCGGAACGTACTGCGCCGCCCGGAGGCGGCGCAGCAGCGGTGTTACTTGGTGACGACCAGCTTGCCCTTCATCAGCGTGGAGTGGCCGGGGAAGCTGCAGAAGAAGCTGTAGTCGCCGCCGGCGGTCAGCTTCTTGCCGGGGAAGGTGATCTTCGTCTTCTGTCCGCCGCCGATCAGGGCGGTATGCGCGATCACGCGCGCGTCGCCGGCCGGGACGTAGGCGCCCGCCGCGCCGGCCTTCATGCCATCGCGCGCCACGCCGGCCAGGTCGGCGGTCTTCGACACCACCACGTTGTGGCCCATCGCCGCGGCCGGCAGCTTGCCGCTGTGCGTCAGCTCGAGGGTGATGGTGGCGCAGCTGGCGGAGACCGTGGCCTCCTTCAGGTCGAATTTCATGGCGTCGTCGCCCTTCAGGCTGACCGTGCAGTTGCCGGCGGCCTGGGCCATGCCGGCGGCGCCGAACAGGGCAAGGGCGAGCAGGGAGTGGGAGAGTTTCATCGTGTGGCTCCGTCGTTCATCGTTTGGGTGGGTGTGGGACCATGACATCACGGTCCGGCGAGCAGCGCCTTGACCTGGGTCAGGAACTGCGGATCTGCGGCGGCACCGGTCACCTCGCTGCGCGCGCGCACGCGGCCGTCGGCGTCCAGCAGCACCAGCACGCTGGTGTGGTTGATGCTGCCGTCGTCGCGGAACCGGTAGCGCACGTCCAGTACGCTGGCGATGGCGCGCACGTCGTCGGCCGCAGGCGTGAGGAACCGCCAGCCGTCCGGCACGCGATGGCGCTGCGCGACGTCCTGCATGGCGGACGGGGTATCGCGTGCCGGGTCCAGGCTGACCATGACCACGCCCAGCCGCTTGCGTTCGGCGGACGTCAACTGCTTCTGCAGGCTCTTGGCGTTCTCGATGATCAGCGGGCACATCAGGTGGCAGTTCGTATAGAACATCGACACCACGCGTGGCTGGCCGCGCAGCGAGGACCAGGCGACCGGTTGCCCGTCGGCGGCCTGCGTACTCGCCTGCAGGTGGTAGACCGAATCGCCGGGCAGCGGCTGCGCGCGCAGCGGCGCGGCGAGGACCAGCAGGGAAAGGAACAGGGAGGCGATCTTCATGGCGTGCTCCTGGCACAGCGGAAACCGAGGTTGCCCAGCGTGGCGTCGGGTGGCAGCGCGGAGAGCAGCACGAAGCGCTTGACCACACCATAGTCGCCGGGGTCGTTGAAGCTCATGGCCGTGGCGCCGCAGTAGCGCAGGGCGTCGCCGTCCTGCTGGCCGCGGCGGTCGCCGTCGCCCAGCAGCGAGGCGACATCCTCGCTCCATTCCCAGTGCGCGCCGTGCAGGCCATGGACGCCGTAGGCATTGGCCGGCGCGTCCGCGGCCGCATCGATGGCATGCGGCGTGCCGTCGTTGACCTGGCGCATCCGCCAAGCGCCATCGGCGCGCGCGTCGCGTCGCGTGGTGTCGGCGGCGGCCGCGTATTCCCATTCGACGAAGCGCGGCAGCCGCGCCTGCTGCGCGCGGCAGTAGGCGTCGGCGGCGTACCAGTTGACGTGCACGACCGGCGCGTCCGGATCGAGCGCCGGCCCGGGTGCGTCGGCCGTGGCCCAGTGGCCCAGATAGCCCGGGCTGGCGAACACGGCGGGAACGCGGTCGCGTCGCCACTGCGGCTGGCGCGCGAGGAATCCGGCGAAATCGCGATTGCTGACAGGCCGCGCCATCAGTGCGAACGAGGCCACCCGCACCACGCGGGTGTCCTCCTCGAAGCGCACGGACGAACGGAAATCGCCGCCCTCGATGCGCCGGTATCCGCTGTCCGCGTCGCCGGCGACGGCGAACGCCGATGCCAGCGCGAGCAGCAGGAACGTGGCGGTCGAAGGCGGCGTCCGTTTCATCCTGTCCTCACTTGCCGGCTGCCGGCTTGGCTTCCGGGTACTCGATGTCGTGCTGCTGGCCCGTGTAGATGTCGGGATTCTTCTGTCCCTCCACCTTCAGGATGCCCAGCGAGCCCTTGTGGAACGTGCGGAAGATGCTGTGGTCCACCAGCACGAAGTTGCCCGGCACGTCCGCCTTGAACTCGACCATGGCCGAACCGCCGGCGGGGATCAGCGTGGTCTGCACGTTCTCCTGGTACTTGCTGCCGCCTTCGGTGTAGACCTTGTCGAAGATCTCGCCGATCACGTGGAAGCTGGACACCAGGTTCGGGCCGCCGTTGCCGACGAACATGCGGATGGTTTCGCCCGCCTTCGCCGTCAGTGCGTTGTCGCCCTGCAGCGCGTCCACCGAGCCGTTGAACACCACGTAGGTCGGGTGCTCGTCGATCGCCTTCTCCAGGCTGAAGGGCTGCAGGCCGGGTTCGCCGTACGCGCCTTCGGTGTAGAAGTCGCCCTGCACCACGTAGAACTCCTTGTCCACCGGCGGCAGGCCTTCTTCCGGCTCCACCAGGATCAGGCCGTACATGCCGTTGGCGATGTGCATGCCCACCGGCGCCATCGCGCAGTGGTAGATGTACAGGCCGGGGTTCAGCGCCTTGAACGAGAACTGCGTTTCATGCCCCGGCAGGGTGAACGTGGCTTCCGCACCGCCGCCCTGGCCGGTGACGGCATGCAGGTCGATGTTGTGCGACATGTGCGAGTCGTGGCGGTTCTTCAGCTTGAACTCCACCGTGTCGCCCTTGCGCACGCGGATGAAGCTGCCGGGCACGGTGCCGCCGAAGGTCCAGAAGTTGTAGGTCACGCCATCGGCCATGCGCATGTCCTTCTCGATCATCTCCAGGTCGACGACGACATGGGCCGGTGTCTTGCGCGTGATCGGCGGGGGCACCATCGGCGGCGCCGTCATCACGGCGTGGATGGTTTCGCCGGCCGGCGTGATGCGGCCGCCCTGTTCGCCGGCGAAGGCGGGGGCAGCGGACAGCGCCGCGAGTGCGCAGGCGAGAAGGGAGGGGTACAGGCGTTTCATGGTGCGTTCCTCGGTCGATCATTGGTGGGTGTGCGGCCATGGTGGAAATGCACGCACGGCGCCTCGTTGATCTGAATCAATCGGAAGGGCGCGAACGCACGGATTCGTGCAGGGGCTTGACTCACGTCAAGCGCGCGCATCGATGCGACACCCTGTCGCATCTGCGCTCTAGGGTGCGTCGCGAGAATGGCGGCATCACACGAGGAGAAGCGTCATGGACCGTAATCTGCTGTGCATGGCCCTGCTGGGCGCGCTCGCGAACATGCCGATCGCGCATGCACAGGAATCGCACGCCGCGCTGCACGCCGATGCGATGCCCGCCACCACGCTGGACGGCATCGTGGTGGTCGGCGTGGCGCCCGCCATGGCCACCACCTTCATCACCGATCCCAAACTGCCGCGGCAGCCGGTGCCGGCCAGCGACGGAGCGGACTACCTGAAGACCATTCCCGGCTTCGCCACGCTGCGCAGCGGCGGTACCAACGGCGATCCGGTGTTGCGCGGCATGTTCGGCTCGCGCATCAACCTGATGACCAACGACGGCGCGATGAGCGGCGCCTGCCCCTCGCGCATGGACAACGCGCTGTCTTACATCGCGCCGGAAACCTACGACCGCCTGATCGTCGTCAAGGGGCCGCAGACGGTGCTGTGGGGCGGCGGCGCTTCCGCCGGCACGGTGCGCTTCGAGCGCGAGATCCCGTACTTCGCCGAGCCGGGCGTGCAGGCCACCGGCAGCCTGCTGGCCGGCAGCCGCGACCGCAACGACCAGGTGCTGGACATCAGCGCCGGTACGCCGCGAGGCTATGCGCGCGTGTCCGCCAACCGTTCCGAGGCCGACGACTACCAGGACGGCAATGGCGACGGGGTGCCGTCGGCGTGGAAGAAGTGGAATACAGACGCCGCGCTGGGCTGGACGCCCGACGAAGACACGGTGCTGGAACTCAGCGCCGGCATCGGCGACGCCCAGGCGCGCTATGCCGGACGCGGCATGGACGGCGCGCAGTTCCGCCGCGACAGCCTGGGCCTGCGCTTCGAGAAGAAGCACATCGGCGACGTGCTCGATGCCGTGGTCGCCAATGTCTACCAGAACGACGTGGACCACGTGATGGACAACTACAGCCTGCGCGACCCCGACCCCACCGGCAGCATGCCCATGCCGATGGCCAGCAACGTGGCGCACCGCACGCGCGGCGGCCGCGTCGCCACCACCTGGCAGTCCGGGCGCTGGGAAGTGACCACCGGCGTGGACCTGCGCGACAGCCGGCACCGCAGGCGCAGCGCCAGCGGGCGGGGGGCCTACCTCGCGCTGCCGTGGGGCGTGGACGCCAAGTTCCACAGCTGGGGCGCCTTCGCCGAATCGCACTGGCACATCACCGACACCCATCACGTGATGAGCGGCGTGCGCGTCGACCGCGCCGAAGCGCAGGACCTGCGCGCCAGCACCGGCGGCATGATGCCGATGCCCAATCCCACCGCCGGCAGGGTCCGCCGGGAGACGTTGCCCAGTGCGTTCGTCCGCTATGAGCACGACATGGGCGGCCGCTGGGGCGCGTACGCCGGCCTCGGCCACACGCAGCGCATGCCCGACTACTGGGAGCTGTTCTCGCCCACGCGCGGCCCCGTCGGTGCGCCCAACGCCTTTGCCGGCGTACAGCCCGAGCGCACCACGCAGCTGGACATCGGCCTGCAGTTCAACGGCGCCAAGGTGGATGCCTGGGCCTCGCTGTACGCGGGCCGCGTGCAGGACTTCATCCTGTTCGACTACACCGCCGGGATGATGGGCAGCACCACCCGCGCACACAACGTGGACGCCCGTATCCGCGGCGGCGAAGCGGGCATCGACTGGCGTCCCGCCCAGGGCTGGAAACTGTCGGGCGCCGCGTCCTACGCCTGGGGCGAAGTCCGCGATACCGGTACGGCGCTGCCGCAGATGCCGCCGCTGGAGGCGCGCTTCTCGGTCAGCCATGAACGCGGGTCATGGTCGTGGGGCGCGCTGTGGCGCGTGGCGGCCGCGCAGGATCGCGTCAGCACCACGCAGGGCAATGTGGTCGGCCGCGATCTTGGGCCGAGCGCGGGCTTTGCGGTGTTCTCGCTCAACGGGGGCTATCGCTTCAGCGATCGCCTGCAGCTCACGGCGGGCATCGACAACCTGTTCGACCGCGCCTACAGCGAGCACCTCAACCTGGGCGGCAACAGCGCCTTCGGCTATCCGGCCGATCCGGTGCGGATCAACGAGCCTGGCCGCACCGCCTGGATGAAGCTAAACCTGCGCTACTGACGCACCGGTATCGGCTGACAACGGCGTCGAGCGGTCGCTGACCCTCGATGCCGTTCGTTCTGCGAGGAATCAACGGGCCCTTGCCGCTATCCGACGCGTGGTTCGACAGGCTCGCCACGAACGGCCCGTCGTTGAGACTTCCAGGACGAGGGCGGTGCTGGAACATCAGTCGCCAGCGCGCCGCCACGTCGCCGCCTGCCGCCAGCAGCGCCATTGCCCGTGCAGGCTCACCGCATAGGCGAGCGCGATCGCCAGGCCGGCGCTGCGGGCGAGGGCCGGCGCGAATGCGGCCGCCACCAGCCATGCGCCCGCGACGGCATGCAGGACGAAGGCGCGCCGCCTGTCCGCTTCCTCGAACAGGCTGCCCACGCCGGGCACACGGACGCCGCGCGGTACGCGCTGGCGCAACGCGATCCAGGTGAGGAAGGCCGTGATCTCCAGCGCCATGCCAACGACCAGCAGCGGCAGGCCGACCCCCAGCACCAGGACGCCGAGCGGCACCAGCGGCACGTCGGGTCGCAGCGCGAGCAGGCTGGCGGCGAACAGGCACGCACAGCCGGCCTGCCAGAAGCGGCGCAGGACCGGATTGCGACGATGCGGTGCGCGCGCCTGCAGTACGTATACGGTGAGGGCGAACGCGGCCAGCGGCCACGCCGCGAGGCGCCAGGCGCTGCCGGGCACCACGTCCGCCAGCGTCGCCACCGAAATGCCCAGCGTCAGCATCGATGCGATCTGCCAGGTGCGCAATGCAGGGACCGGCAGCGTGCGCGTGCCCTGCAGCATCGGCAGCGTCACTCCGCCCACGGCGGCCAGCAGTCCCAGCACCCAGCCGATGACGCCGAAGGCCGCGTGCACGTCCACCATGCCCGCGGCCGCAGGCCCGCGCCAACCGGTGCGTGCCGCCAGCAACAGCAGGCCCAGTGCCGCCGTCGCGATCAACGCGAGCAGCGCCAGGCCGATGCCTTCGCGCACCACGCGTGCGCCTTTGCCGCGAATGACGGCCACCAGTGCCAGCAGCGCGAAGATCGCCAGCGATCCGTCCAGCAGTCCGCCCGCCGGCAGGGCCAGCGCGTGCGACGACGCGGCGAGCGTCGCCAGCAGCAGGGCCAGGCCGGCGTTGAACGCTGCATGCAGCCACGGCACGACACGCGTGCCCGGCAAGGGACTGCCGGCGGCGACGGGCAGGAACTGCACCAGGCTGCCCAGCATCGCGTTGCCCAGCAGGCCCAGCGCGAACACGTGCACCAGCACGAGCGTCGCGGGCGTCCAGCGCGACAGCAGCGCGATCTCGCCCTGCCAGGCCAGCCACAGCCCCGCCACGGCGCCCCACGCCAGCGCCGCGACCAGGAAGCGCATCGGCAGCGACGGCCGCGGCGCCGACGCGAACGCCAGTCCGCTCATGCCGCCTGCGGGGGCTCCAGTACATGCCGGTCGGCGACATGGCAGATCGCGATGCAGGCGTTGCCCGCTTCGGTATCGCGCACCCGGTATGCGAATCCCCACTGGTCCAGGATCGGCAGCAGCGGCGCGGGAAACAGCGGCGTCTGCGCCACGAGTCGCTCGCCGCGCTGCAGGGTGCGCAGGCAGTCGAGGATGCGCTCCATCGGCTCCGGCGCCGCCAGGTCGCGCAGGTCCAGCCGCACCAGGGTCAGGGCATGTGCCATGCGTCCGGCTCCGGGTCCTGGTGGTCGGGCGCGCAGTCCAGCGACAGCCCGGCGGCGTCCAGCGATTCGCGCACGCAGCAGGCGCAGGTCGCGAAGGCTTCGGGCAACAGTCCGGTATCGAAAGCGGTATCCATGGCGTTCAACTCCCAAACCACAGCAGCCAGCCCCGCGGATCGTGGGCGCGGGCGATGCCGTACACCTGCAGGAAGCACAGCGCCGCCGCGACCACCAGTGCGGTGCGCGCACCGTTGCCGCGCGCGGGACGGAACGCGGCGATGCCCAGCCCCACGTAGGCGACCAGGAAGGCGATCTTCACCGTCAGCCAGCCGTTGGCGAACATGCCCGCCGGCAGGATCGTCAGCAGCATCATCGCGCCGGTCAGCAGCACGGTGTCGATGGTGTAGCTGGTGTAGCGCACCACCGCCGCGCGCGGCCAGCGCATGCCGGCCAGCAGCGCGAGTGCGCGCAGCACGAACAGCGTGCCGCTGGTCATCGCCGCGCCCATGTGGACCAGCTTGATGTAGGGGTAGAAGGTCATCATGGCGCTCATCCGGGCCTCCCGTCCGCACGCGGACGCAGGTAGATGCCCCCGATGCGCCCGACCCACGGCGCCAGCGCCAGCAGCCAGCCCACGGCGGCGGCGGCCTGCCACGCCATCGCATCCGGCGCGACATCGGCCACGATGCGCATCACCGCCACCCCCTGGATCGCGACGAAGGCGAACCACGCCACCTTCGGCATCTCCAGCGGTCGTCCGGAATGGCCCTGCGTCACCCGCGTGACCATCGCCACCAGCAGGCTGCCGAAGAAACCGATGAACATCGCATGCATCGGCGCACGTCCCAGCACGAACGCGCCCGTCGTCAGGAAGGTGATGCTCTGCACCCCGTACAGCAGGAAGGTGATGGGCAACCATGCGGTGCCGATGAACAGAACGGCCAGCAGTCCCGGCATGCGCCCGCGCGGCCACCAGCGATGCACCGCCCACGCGGTCAGGAGCAGCAGCGGCACGTCGGCCAGCCACAGCCAGGCGTAGGCGTGCGCCAGTTCCAGGCCCAGATGCGCCATCAGCAGCGCCCACACCGCGCCCAGCCACGGCAGCGAGCGCCACGGCACGTAACCCGGCACCACGTTGCCGGCGAAGAACGGGAACATGCGGTGCGCCACCGTCACGTACACCGGTAGCAGCAGGCCGAAGCCACCGAGCTTGATGCTGGCGAACGCCCACATGGGCGACGCGCCCAGCGCGAAGGCGATGAACATCACCAGCCCCAGCCAGCCCAGCAGCAACCCTGCGAAGCAGGAGCGCGCGTGCCAGGTCCTGGCGGTGTCGTCCGCGAGCAACCGGCCCAGCGTCAGCAATGCCGTGGTCCAGCCGGCCAGCGCCATCCACAGGCCGACGGTCAGCCCCGCTTGCCAGCCCGCTACGCCCAGCAGGATGGCCAGCTGCCCGCCCATCAGGCCCAGGCCCACCGGCACGTAATGCCAGCGCTTCAGGTCGGCCATGCCCATCCAGCGCGGGAACACGGTCAGCAGGAAGCCGAAGATGAAGCTGGGCAGCACCAGGTACTGCATCAGGAACGCATGCAGCCAGCCGGCGTAGATCGGCGTCTCGGGCATCGTCCACAGCCCCCAGCGCGTGGCCACCAGCCACAGCGCCCACCAGAGCATCGCCAGCAACACGTTGCCGGCGCCGATGAAGAACATCAGCCGATGCGGTGCATGCGCCAGCCACGCCGGCGAGAGGCCAGCCTGCGGCGGCGCGGCGCGCGGACGGGGTGGGGGAACGATGTCGATCTTCATGGGTGCCAGCGTGCCCGCCCCGACCCGCGACCGCCTTGACGTGGGTCAGGCCGGGCGCGATTCGCATGCCTGCGTCGCCTTGATTCCGGTCAAGGCCGTGCGCGTGGCGAACGCCTACAGTCCTGCCATCCGCGCCAGCGCGCACCCAAGTCCACAGGAAGCCCGATGTCCGACCACGCCCATGCACCCTCCGCGCAACGCCAGCAGGCCATGACCGAGGCCCTGCGCGCCTGGGACCCGGAAGCCGAAGTCAGCCTGGAAGCCGGCACCGGCCGGCTGATGGTGATGACCACGCTGCCCACCGAGCGCGTGATCGCCATCCTCAAGGAGGTCGGCGAACACGCCGAAGCCGGCGACAGCGAACCGCGCGGTCACAAGGCGGGGCAGTGCTGTGGTGGGTGTTCGCATTGAGCTGTGGTTGATCGGACGTAGCAACAGAAAAGCTCGAGTCCAGCGAACAGGACGGCGGCACGGTCCTCGACCCGCTTGCACTAATCCTGTTTATCGATGATCCAGACCGACACACGTCCGTGTCGGTGTTGAAGACCGACTGGCCCCGCCTGAACTCGTCGAGCCGCGACTTGAGCCGCACTTCCGGCTGTCACGTCATCTGTTACGAGCTACAGGCCAAGTGTCGCGAGTGTCGCTTCCGCGACCTTTGGTTCCACGTTGTCAGCCAATTAGGGCTTGGTTACCAAAAACGAGGATCCCGATACCGAACATGGCCAGTGAAACGAGGATGGTGACCATCAGTTCAATCAAGTCGCTGGCCTTGAGTTCGCTGATATCCATGAAACTCATGGTGAAGTCCCGGGGCTTGCCGCGGCGCGTACGCCCCCGGTCGATGATCGTGTTAACGCGGAAGGCAAGGAGTGCCATGCCTCCCAGCACGAGGACGATCATGCCCGGGTGCGATCCCGCGGTGAGCATCATGCAGGCAGCGACGAAGAGCATCATCGTGATAAAAGCGTAGAGGCCTACTTTATGCATGCAGGGAGTCCAGATAGGTCAGATCATCAATTGGGGTAAGCCTGCAAACCCCAGCAGCGTGATCTTTATCCGCCGAGAGGATTCTTGCTCCATAGCCGAGTCCGTGTGGGTACTGAGCTTTGCTCAGCCCAGCCCGTGAGCCTATCCGCATCAGAATATCTTCCACCACGGACGCTTGGCCTGCTTCATGCCGGGCGATGCAGCTTCTTCGACCGCCTCGGCGGCTTCGGCCATTTCCCCATCCGTCCCGTACTCTTCCCCTTCGTCGCCCACCACGCGGGCGCCGAGCGCCTGGGCGATCTCGAACATCTTGGCCAGGATTTCCCTGTCCGGATTCTTTGCCACGATGCCGCCTGAGCCGGGGTAGAGCCAGGCCATGTTGCCGTCGACGCCATGTCCGGAATATGCGGTCCAGACCGCAATGCCGTCGTGCTCAGTGCGGAAGACGTCGCCGTTTTCCATGGTCGCTTCCGCGTAGCCGTCCAGCCGCATTTCGGGGTCCGATGCGATGTAGGCCTTCCAGTCCTCCAGCGATATCTCCGGTCCGTCTTCGTCGAACCATTCGGTCTTGCGGGTGATATGGATTTCGTAGCCCATGATCGCTCCATCGATTGCATCGGGTTCACTTGAGGTGGAAACATCGGTCGCCAGCTAGCGGCGATGTCCGCCGCCTCGGTGGATGTTAGTCGCAAAACGCTGCGCCGAGTTTGCGCCGGGAGAGCTTCCGGACGCACAGGGATCTGCAGCTTCGGCGCCCCTCATCCGGCCTTCGGCCACCTTCTCCCCGTGAACGGGGAGAAGGATTCCCCTGCGATGCCACGCAAAAAGAGAGCCGCTTGCGCGGCTCTCTGGCTGCAACCTGCAGCAGGTGGCCCGGCATCCCCATCCGTGGATGCCGGTTCCAGGGTCAGGCTTCGCTCGGTTGCGCGGCGGGCAGGGGCTCGCGGCGCGGGGCCACCCACAGGCGGAACACGAACCAGGCCAGCGCCACCGCGCCCACGCTGAACAGCGTGTCGGCCGGTACGCGCATCCACACCAGCATCTCCACGATCGGCTGCTGCATGAACTCGGCTGAGCGCGCGTACCAGTAACCGTGGTCGATCGAGGCGATCAGCTGCAGGATGCCCAGCGGCAGCAGGGTGAAGGCGGCCATGCCGGCCAGGCCGATGTTGAGCGCCCAGAACGCCGTCTTCAGCAGCTTCTCGTTCCACGCCACGTCCGGCTTCAGGCCGCGCAGGCAGAACAGCATCAGGCCGATGCCCAGCATGCCGTACACGCCGAACATCGCCGTGTGGCCATGGTTGGCGGTCAGGTTCAGGCCCTGCATGTAGTACAGCGGCAGCGGCGGGTTGATCAGGAAGCCGAACAGGCCGGCACCCACCAGGTTCCAGAACGAGACCGCCAGGAAGAACATGATCGGCCACTTGTACTTGGCCATCCACGGCGTGGCTTTGCCCAGCTTGTAGTTGTGGTAGGCCTCGAAGCCGACATAGGCCAGCGGCACCACTTCCAGCGCGGAGAAGCTCGCGCCCAGGGCGATCACCGACGGCGTGGTGCCGGTGAAGTACAGGTGATGCAGCGTGCCCAGCACGCCGCCTGCCATGAACACGATGGTGGCGAACAGCACCGTGAGCGTCGCGCTGCGCACCTGCAGCAGGCCCAGGCGGGTGAACAGGAAGGCGATCACCGCCACCGCGAACACCTCGAAGAAGCCTTCCACCCACAGGTGCACGACCCACCAGCGCCAGTATTCGACCATCGACAGGTGCGTGTGTTCGCCCCACATCAGGCCGGCCGCGTAGAACAGGCCGATGCACACCACCGACAGGAACAGCAGGCCCACGATCGAACGCGAATCGTCGCCCCTGCGGATCGCCGGCCACAGCGCGCGTCCCACCAGGGTCAGCCACAGCAGCAGGCCGACGAAGAGGAACCACTGCCAGAAGCGGCCCAGGTCCACGTATTCCCAGCCCTGGTGGCCGAACCAGAAGTTCCTGGCGAGCCCCAGCTTCTGCATCACCGCCAGCCACTGGCCGGTGAAGGAACCGACCACGATGATCAACAGGCACGCCCACAGGAAGTTCACCCCCAGGCGCTGGAACTTCGGCTCGTGTCCGGAAATCGCCGGGGCGATGTACAGGCCCATGCCCAGCCAGGCGGTCGCGATCCACAGCACCGCCAGTTGGGTATGCCAGGTGCGCGTGAGCGAGTAGGGCAGGATTTCGGCGAGCGCGAAACCGTAGGCTTCCTGGCCTTCGACCTGGTAGTGCGCAGTGGTCGCGCCCAGCAGGATCTGCACCAGGAACAGCGCGATCACCACCCAGAAGTACTTGGCGGTGGCGCGCATCGAGGGCGTCACCTTGATGGCGGCCAGCGGGTCCTTCTTCGGCAGCACTGGCACCATTTCCTCGCCGTGGCTGGTGGCGTAGTGCCAGCCCAGCAGGCCGATGCCGGCGATCAGGAACAGCACGCTGAACACCGTCCAGATGAGCAGGTTGGACGCCGGCGTGTTGCCGACCAGTTCGTCATGCGGCCAGTTGGCCGTGTAGGTGATCTCCGAACCGGGGCGCTCGGTGACCGACGCCCACGATGCCCACCAGTAGAACGCGGTCAGCTGGCGACGGTGCTCGGCATCGGCCACCGTGTCATTGCGCATGGCATAGGCCTCGCGCAGCTCGGCGGTGGAAGGGTCGTGGCCGAACAGGCGCTGATAGTGGTCGGCGACCTGGGCCATGGCCTGCGCGCGGTCGGCGTCGACCGTGATCGTGCCGGTGGCGGCGTCGTAGGTGTTGGGCCGCAACAGCGACTGCACGCGCTTGGCGTAGGCCGCCTGCGTGGCTTCGTCCAGCGTCTTGTAGCTGTCCGCGCCGGTGTCGCGCTTGGCCCACAGGTCGAGGATCGCCTCCGCTTCGCGGTGCAGCCAGTCCGCGCCCCAGTCGGGTGCCACGTAACCGCCGTGGCCCCAGATGGAGCCCAGCTGCTGGCCGCCGATCGACTGCCACACCTGGCGGCCGGTCTCGATGTCCTGGCGGGTGTAGACCACCTTGCCGTCGGTGGTGACCACCTGTTCGGGCATGGGTGGCGCCTGGCGGTAGGTCTCGCTGCCGACCCATAGCAGGACGGCGAACGACGCCATGAGCAGGGCCGCCAACCCCACCCACAACTTGCGTGTCGAATTCATGATGCGGCTCTCCTCGGGAAACGGCCGCATCATCGGCGCACCGGCGCGGGGGCTCCATGACGCAGGTCAAGCGGGGGAGGAATCGCATGAAACCCGCCGTTGGAAGCCTGCATGAATGCTGTGGGAGCGACGTAAGTCGCGAACCGATGGGCCAAGACTCCAGACGCGATCGCGACTTACGTCGCTCCCACCTCTGAATCCAGGCGCGGCCTCAATCCCGCAGCACGGCCAACGCGAGGGCTTCCAGGCGGGGCAGGTCGAGGATCTCGACGTCGCGCTGCTTGATGTGCAGCAGGCCGTCCTGCTCGAAACGGCGCAGCACGCGGCTGACGGTTTCCGGCGCCTGGCGCAGGTAGTTGGCGATGTCGGTACGCGCCATGGTCAGCTGGAACCGGCGCGGCGAGAATCCGCGCGCGGCCAGCCGGCGCGACAGGCCGATCAGGAACGCGGCCATGCGCTCGTCGGCGGTGTTGTCGCGGGCGAACAGCGAGGCCACGCCGATGTCGCGGCTCATCAGCTTGAACAGGTGCTGCTGCAGGTTGGGCAGGCGCGTGGCCAGCAGTGCGATCTTCGGGAACGAGAAGCGGCACAGCATCACCGTGTCCAGGGCGATGGCGTTGCAGGGATAGCGGTCGCCGTGGATCGCGTTCAGGCCGATGACTTCGCCGGGCAGATGGAAGCCGAGCACCTGCTCGTGCCCGTTGCGGTCGATCTGGTAGGTCTTCACCGTGCCCGCGCGCACCGCGGCGATGGCGCCGAACGGATCGCCCTCGCGGAACACGTGTTCGCCGGCGCGCAGCGGGCCGACGTGTTCGACCAGCACATGCAGGTCCATCAGCGCCCGCTTGTCCATGCCCTCGGACAGGCAGGCCTGCGAGAACGCGCAGGTGGAGCAGAAGCTCAGCGCATCGCCGTCGTCGGCGACGATGCTCGCGTCCGTGCGCGGGAAGACCAGCGGCGAGCTCATGCGGACACTCCCGGAGTGGTCAGACGGTGCGCGAGAAGCGAGGCGTCGAGGCTGCAGCGGTGGGCAGGTAGCGGTCGAAGCACATGGCGATGATACGCAACAGCATCCGTCCGCGCGAGGTGGCCTGCAATCCGTCCGGGCGCAGTTCCACCAGTCCGTCGTCCTGCAGCGGGCGCAGCCGCTGCAAGGCATCGGCGAAGTAAGTCGTGAACTCGATCACATGCCGGCGGCCCAGATCGCGGTAGTCCAGCGTGCCGTGGCACATCAGCTGCTGGATCACGTCGGCGCGGATCACGTCGTCTTCCTCCAGCCGCATGCCGCGCCACACGGGCAGGCGGCCCTGGTCGATGGCCTGTTCCCAGCTGCCCAGGTCGCGCGGGTTCTGGCTGAAGCTCGGGCCGATGTGGCTGATGGCGCTCACGCCCAGGCCCACCAGGTCGCTCTCGGCGTGGGTGGTGTAGCCCATGAAATTGCGGTGCAGGTCGCCGCGTTGCTGCGCCTGCGCCAGGCTGTCGCCGGGCAGGGCGAAGTGGTCCATGCCGATGTAGACGTAGCCGGCTTCGCCCAGCTTGTCGATCGCGCACTGCAGCAGGCCCAGCTTGACCTCGGGCGAAGGCAGGTCCTCGGCGTTGATGCGCTGCTGCGGGCGGAACATCGACGGCAGGTGCGCGTAGCTGTAGATCGCCAGGCGGTCGGGGCGCGCCTCCAGGGTGATGTCGAGCGTGCGCGAGAAGCCTGCCAGGCTCTGCTTCGGCAGGCCGTAGATCAGGTCCACGTTCACCGACTGCAGGCCATGCGTGCGGCAGGCGTCGATGATCGCCAGCGTCTGCTCCACGCTCTGGATGCGGTTGACCGCGCGCTGCACTTCGGGGTCGAAATCCTGCACGCCCAGGCTGGCGCGGTTGAAGCCGGCGGCGGCGAGCGCGCCGACGTCGTCCGGGGTGATGAAGCGCGGATCCAGTTCGATCGAACAGTCCAGCCGCGCCGGTGCGGCGAAGGAGAAGTGCCGCCGCAGCACGTCCATCACTTCGGCGATCTGCGCCGGGGTCAGGAAGTTGGGCGTGCCGCCGCCGAAGTGCACCTGCTCCACGTCGCGGTCGCGGTCGAACAGCGCCGAGGCCATCGCCACTTCGCGGTACAGCCGCGTCAGGTAGGCCGCGCCGCGCGCGGTGTCGCGGGTGATGATGCGGTTGCAGCCGCAGTAGAAGCACGGGCTGGTGCAGAACGGGATGTGCAGGTACAGCGACAGCGGCCGCGGGATGGGGTCGCCGTTGCTGGTCGCCGCCATGGCGCGCAGGTCGCTCTCGTCGAAACCGGGCGAGAACTGCGGCGCCGTGGGATACGAGGTGTAGCGCGGCCCCGGCGTGTCGTAGCGCCGCAGCAGGTCGGGATCGAAAAGGGAGGACAGGTTGGCCATGGGTGCAGCCTAGGCCCGCACCACGCGACTGTCCTTGATATGGGTCAATCGGCTGCGGCTTGCGGTCGCAGGTTCAGTCGCGTGAAGGCGTGGCGGCGGCTGGCAAAGGCCGGCGGCCGGCACTAGGCTGGCCCAGGCGTTGTCGGCGAGGGGACAGGGTGATCGGTTACCGGGAGGCGGTGGAGCGGCTGTGCGGCGGTGTGGACCGGCTGGGCGTGCAGCCCTGTGCCCTGGGCGATGCCGTCAGTCGCGTGCTTGCCCACGAGGTGGTCAGCCCGGTGGCGCTGCCGCCGTTCGACAACGCGGCGCTGGATGGCGTTGCGCTGGTCGCGGCCGGGCGGCCGGATGCCACGGCGCAGGTGTGGGAGATCGGCGCGCGCATCGCCGCCGGACAGCCCGCGCCGCAGGACGACGCGTCCGCCTGGGAGATCATGACCGGAGCACCGTTGCCGGCGCGCGCCGACACGGTGGTACCGGTGGAGCGGATAGAGGCCTTGCCTGCCGCCATGTCGGGCGCTTCGCGCATACGCGTGCAGGGAGACGTGGTGGTGGGCGCGAACATCCGTCGCTGCGGCGAAGACGTGCAGCCTGGGCAGTGCGTGCTGCCCGCGGGACACGTGCTGGATCCGGCTGCCGTGATGCTGGTCGCCGGGCTGGGCATCGAGCGCATCCGGGTGGTGCGCCGTCCGCGCGTGGCCGTGCTCGCGACCGGTGGCGAGATCGTGGCGGCGGGCACGCCGCTGCCGCCGGGCGGCATCCACGATGCGACCTCGCCCTACCTGCGTGCCGCGCTCGCCGCGGCAGGTGCGGAACCGGTCTTCATGCGGCGCGTCGGCGACGAGGTCCCGGTCTTCCAGGCCGCGGTGGACGCCGCGCTGGCCGATGGCGCGGACCTGGTGCTCAGCACGGGCGCGGTGTCGAAAGGGTGCTACGACTTCGTGCCGTCCGCGCTACAGGCGCGCGGCGCCGAGACGCTGTTCCATGGCGTGGCGCTGCGTCCGGGCAAACCGGTGCTGGCCGCGCGCCTGCGCGAAGGCGCGATGTTCGTCGGCTTGCCGGGCAATCCGCTGTCCACGGCCGTGGGCTTCCGTTTCCTGGTGGAGCCGCTGCTGCGCGCCTGGTTGGGCCTGCCGCCGGAAACGCCGTGCTGGCTGCCGCTGGCCGACGACTGTCGCTCGCGCGCAGGACTGCATGCCGTCCTGCACGGCACGCTGCGCTGCGACCGCGACGGTCGCCTGCATGCGCACGTGGCGCAGGCGCAGGCATCGTTCCGCCTGTTGCCGTTCTCGCAGGCGACGGCGTGGATCACGTTGCCATCCGATCTCGGCGACGTCGCCGCCGGCACGCGCGTGCAGGTGCATGGCCTGAGCCATCTGCAGTCGCCCGCCTGGATGCCGGCATGAGCCAGACATCGCCCGCATGGCGTGCGGTGCTGCTGGCAGGTGGGCGTTCCTCGCGCATGGGCACGGACAAGGCCTTGCTGCCGTGGGGGAACGGCACGTTGTTGACGCACATGCGCGGCATGCTCATCGACGCGGGCGCGGTCGAGGTGGTCGTCAGCGGGGACCGCCCTGACGTGGGCGGCGTGCCCGACGCGACGCGCGATACCGGACCGATGGGGGCGCTCTCACAGCTGGCATCGCGTCTGACCGACGGTGCATGGATCATCGTGCCCGTGGACATGCCGTTGCTGTCCACCGACCTGTTGCATGCGTTGCGGGCGGCGGATACGGCATGCGCCTGCGTGGAAGGCCATCCCCTGCCGATGATGCTGCGCGTGGACGACGGCATGCGTGCGCTGATGCATGCCGTGGGCGCGCGCGCCGGCCGGGAGCGTTCGCTGTGGGCGCTGCAACAGGACATCGGCACGCAGCATCTGCCTGCCGCGCGCTGGCAGCAGGCATTGCGCAACTGCAACACGCCGGAAGACTGGATCGCACTGCAGCAATCGGTGATCCAGGCCCGCAGCGGTTGAGCGGGTCGGACACCTCACATTAATGTGGTAGCCTGCGGCCGCAGCATCGTCGCACCCAGTCCCCACCCGCAAGGTAGGCATCATGGAGCAGGGCGCAGGAACAGCCGTTGCGAGCAAACAACAGGAGCGCCTGGCGTTCCTGCTGCTGACGCTGGTGGTATTTCCACTGATGGCGGTCCTGTTCGTGGCGGGGTACGGCTTCCTCGTGTGGATGTGGCAACTGCTGTTCGCCGGGCCGCCGACCGGGCCCTGAGCGATGGACGACATCCGCTCTCCTTCCCGTCGCGCCCTGCTGTTCGGTCATGTGCCGGCCGCGTCTTCACCTGCCGCATGCCGACCGCCGTGGTCGAAGTCCGAACCTGAGTTCCTCGCCGCGTGCACGCGCTGCGATGCCTGCGTGCGCGCATGTCCCGAGCAGGTGCTGTTGCGCGGCGCCGACGGCCTGCCGCGCTTCGAGGCGCACGCGGGCGAGTGCACGTTCTGCGGCGACTGCGTGGCCGCGTGCGGCAACGGTGCGTTCGAACCTGCGCGCGATCCGCCGTGGACGCTCGTGGCCGGCGTCGCCGACACCTGCCTGTCGGCACAGGGCGTGGTCTGCGCCAGCTGCCGCGAGGTCTGCCCCGCATCCGCGATCCGTATGCCGCCCGGCGCGCGCGGCGCAGCCTCGGTCGATCCCGAAACATGCACGGGCTGCGGCGCCTGCGTCGCGCCCTGTCCCGTGGACGCTATCGCCCTGCATCACGCAACCGCCATGGAGGCCCTCGCTTGAACGCACCCGCTCCCGATGCCGAAGTCCACATCGCCAGCTTCGTCGTCCAGCACCGCGAAACCGCGGCCGACGCGCTGACGACGATGATCCGCGAACACGCCGACCTCGACCTGGCGCTCGCTGGCGACACGCGCAGCGTGGTCATCTGCGAATCCGCCGATCGCCACGCGGTGATGGCGCGCGTGGACCAGCTGCAGGCCGTGCCCGGCGTACTGAACGTGTTGCTGGTCTACCACCACGCCGAGCCGGCGCACGCGCTCGACGAAGCGCTGCCGTCCCTGTCCATCCTGTCCGCGACCGGAGAGGCCCATGAGCACACGTCGTGAATTCATCCGTCATACCGCGCTGGCCACGGCCGCCGCTGCGGCCGGCTTGCCGCTGACCGGCACCGGCAGCAACGTGGTCACCGAAGGCGACCGGACCACGCTGAAGTGGGACAAGGCGCCCTGCCGATACTGCGGTACCGGCTGCGGCGTGAACGTGGCGGTGAAAGAGGGGCGCGTGGTGGCCACGCACGGCGATGTGCATGCCGAGGTCAACCGCGGCATCAACTGCGTGAAGGGCTACTTCCTTTCCAAGATCCTGTACGGTGCCGACCGCCTGACCCAGCCGCTGCTGCGCAAGAAGAACGGCGCCTACGCCAAGGACGGCGAGTTCACCGCGGTGAGCTGGGACGAGGCCTTCGACGTGATGGCCGCGCAGTTCAAGCGCGTGCTCAAGGACAAGGGCAGCGACGCGATCGGCATGTTCGGTTCCGGCCAGTGGACGATCTTCGAAGGCTACGCGGCCAACAAGCTGATGAAGGCCGGCTTCCGCAGCAACCACATCGACCCGAACGCCCGCCACTGCATGGCCTCGGCGGTGGCCGGCTTCATGCGTACCTTCGGCATGGACGAGCCGATGGGCTGCTACGACGACATCGAGGCGGCCGATGCGTTCGTGCTGTGGGGGTCGAACATGGCCGAGATGCATCCGATCCTGTGGACGCGGGTGACCGACCGCCGCCTGTCGCATCCGCACGTGAAGGTGGCGGTGATGTCCACGTTCGAGCACCGCAGCTTCGAGCTGGCCGACATCCCGATCATCTTCAAGCCGCAGACCGACCTGGTGATCCTCAACTACATCGCCAACCACATCATCCGCACCGGCAAGGTCAACAAGGCGTTCGTCGACAGGCACACCACCTTCAAGCGCGGCAATGACGACATCGGTTACGGCCTGCGTCCCGAGCATCCGCTGGAGGTCAAGGCCAAGAACGCCAAGGACCCGAATGGCGGACAGCCGATCAGCTTCGAGGATTTCGCCGCCTTCGTCGCGCCGTACACGCTGGAGAAGGCGGTCGAGATGACCGGCGCGGAGCGCGGCTGGCTGGAGCAGCTGGCCGAGCTGTACGCCGACCCGAAGACGAAGGTGATGTCGTTCTGGACCATGGGCTTCAACCAGCACACGCGCGGCGTGTGGGCCAACAACATGGTCTACAACATCCACCTGCTGACCGGGAAGATCGCCACCCCCGGGAACAGCCCGTTCTCGCTGACCGGGCAGCCGTCGGCGTGCGGCACGGCGCGCGAGGTGGGCACTTTCAGCCACCGCCTGCCGGCGGACATGGTGGTGACCAATCCCGAGCACCGCAAGCATGCCGAGGAGATCTGGAAGATCCCGCACGGCACCATCAATCCGAAGGTGGGCTACCACGCCGTGGAGCAGAACCGCGCGCTGAAGGACGGCAAGCTCAATGCGTACTGGGTGATGGTCAACAACAACATGCAGGCGGCGGCGAACCTGCGTGAGGAGACGTGGCCGGGGTACCGCAATCCGGACAACTTCATCGTCGTCTCCGATGCCTATCCCACGGTGACGGCGCAGGCGGCGGACCTGATCCTGCCCGCGGCGATGTGGGTGGAGAAGGAGGGCGCCTATGGCAATGCCGAGCGCCGCACACAGTTCTGGCACCAGCTGGTGAAGGCGCCCGGCGAGGCGCGTTCGGACCTGTGGCAGCTGATGGAATTCTCCAGGCGCTTCACCACCGACGAGTGCTGGCCGGCGGAGCTGCTGGCGGCCAACCCGCAGTTCAAGGGCAAGACCCTGTTCGACGTGCTGTACCGCAACGGCAACGTGGACAGGTTTCCGACTTCCGACATCGAACCCGGTTACGCCAACGACGAATCGGCGCTGTTCGGCTTCTATGTCCACAAGGGCCTGTTCGAGGAATACGCCGCCTTCGGTCGCGGCCATGGCCACGACCTAGCGCCGTTCGACGACTACCACAAGGCACGCGGCCTACGCTGGCCGGTGGTGAAGGGCAAGGAGACGCGGTGGCGCTATCGCGAAGGCGCCGATCCTTACGTGAAAGCGGGGAGCGGTTTCGAGTTCTATGGCAACAAGGACGGCAAGGCGGTGATCTGGGCGCTGCCGTACGAACCGCCGGCGGAATCGCCCGACGACGACTTCGACCTGTGGCTGGTCACCGGGCGCGTGCTGGAGCACTGGCACTCGGGTTCGATGACGATGCGCGTGCCCGAGCTGTACAAGGCGTTCCCCGCCGCGGTGGTGTTCATGAATCCGGACGACGCGAAGGACCGCGGGCTCAAGCGCGGCGACGAGATCATCGTGGCCTCGCGCCGCGGCGAGATGCGCTCGCGGGTGGAGACGCGCGGGCGCAACCGCATGCCGCGCGGGGTGGTGTTCGTGCCGTGGTTCGACGCGGGCCAGCTGATCAACAAGGTCACCCTGGATGCCACCGATCCGATTTCCAAGCAGACCGACTACAAGAAGTGCGCGGTCAAGGTCGTCGCCGCCTAGGAGGCTCGCCATGCAGAACAAGCAGCTGTGGATCGCGGTGGCGCTGACAGGCGTGCTGATGGCGCTGGTGTTCGTGGCGGGCTGGCTGGTGGGCCGGCCGAAGCACGTGGACGCCGTGGCGGACGCCGCACCCGTACCGGTGGAGGCGCGCGCGGTGTTCATCCCCGGCGCGGGACAGATCGATGCGCTGCGCCGGGGCGTGCCGGTGGACCAGGAAGGGCACCCGCCGCCGCTGGCGCACGTGGAGAACGCCGACCTCAAACGTGCGCGCGCCTACCCCATGCAGCCGCCGACCATCCCGCACACGATCGACGGTTACCAGGTCGACCGGAACAGCAACCGCTGCATGCTGTGCCACGCGCGCGCCAATGCGTCCACCTTCCAGGCGCCGCCGGTCAGCGTGACCCACTACATGGACCGCGACGACCAGTTCCTGGCGACCATCTCGCCGCGCCGCTATTTCTGCAACCAGTGCCACGTGGTGCAGACCGACGCGCCGGTGCTGGTGGCCAATCAGTTCCGCGACATCGACAGCGTGCTGTCGCCGCCGACGGCGAAGGAGTAGCCCATGTGGTCACGGACCAAGGCGCGGATACTGGACCTGTGGCGCACCCTGCGACTGCCCAGCCGGTACTACAGCCTGGGCTTCCTGACGGTGGCCGGATTCATCGCCGGCATCCTGTTCTGGGGCGGGTTCAACACGGCGCTGGAGGCCACCAACACCGAAGCGTTCTGCACCAGCTGCCACGAGATGCAGGACAACGTCTTCGAGGAACTGAAGACCACCATCCACTACAGCAACCGCTCCGGCGTGCGCGCGACCTGCCCGGACTGCCACGTGCCGCACAACTGGACGGACAAGATCGCACGCAAGATGCAGGCCTCGAAGGAGGTGTGGGGCAAGATCTTCGGCACCATCAACACGCGCGAGAAGTTCCTGGACGAGCGCCTGATCCTGGCCACGCACGAATGGAACCGGCTGAAGGCCAACGACTCGCTGGAATGCCGCAACTGCCACGACTACGACTCGATGGACCTCACCCGCCAGGGCTCGCGCGCCGCGCAGGTGCACAAGCTGTGGCTGGGCACCGGCAAGAAGACCTGCATCGACTGCCACAAGGGGGTGGCGCACCGCCTGCCCGACATGACCGGCGTGCCGCAGGGATGAGCCGCTAGAGACGTGCCGCGTCGGCGTGCGCACGGATCTCGGCGAAGGTCCAGTCGCGCAGCAGGCGGCCGTCTTCCCAGACGGTGACCATGGCGTCGTCGTAACCGGCGGGCCTTTCGACGTCGTCCAGCGAGGCGGCTGAGGCGGGCACGGGCACCGTGCGGAAGCCGCCGTACTCGCGATGGCGCAGCAGGGTCATGCGGCCGCGCTTGCTCTGCTTGCCCTTGTCGGTCACCGGGTCCTTGTAGACGTCGATCCATTCGCCGTCGACGCGAGCGGCGGAGCACTTGAGTGCGAACTTCTGGGTGTCGCGGTCCAGGCGCTGCAGCAGTGCGCCGCCCATGCCGAAGGCCAGGTTGTCGGTGGCGTAGCCAGCGCTGGTGATGCGCTCCAGGATCGCGCGGATGCTGTTGGGGTTGATGCCGTCGCCCTGGATCACGCGCACGTGGTTCAACACCTTGTAGCCCTTACCGTTGACGGTATGGCCGAAGGCCTCGTCCAGCAGGTCCAGGCACTGGTGGACCACGGCGACGGGATCGCCCGAATCGGGACGGATCACGACGGTCGCGCCGGAATCGATCACCTCCTGCTTCAGCGTGGTGCCCCAGTGCTGGCGGATGGCATGGAAGATGTCGTAGTTGTCCGACACCACCGCCACGATCGAACCCGGTCTGGCGAACTGCCGCAGCATGTTGCGGTAGGCCTCCACTTCGTTGTCGCGGCCCCAGCTGGTGATGGTGCTGTGCTCGGCGGCCGGAATGGAGAAGCCGGCCATCGGTGCGTGGTAGTGCGCCTTCGCCAGCAACAGGCCGGACACGTTGTCGGTGCCCATGAAGTTGATCAGGTGCGCGGCGCCACCGAGGGCGGCCGATTCCAGGCTGGACACGCCGCGGGCGCCGAAGTCGTGCAGCTTGAAGGGCAGCTGGCCTTCCGGGTCGTCGCTGGTGCGTTCCAGGAACTGGCGGATCGTCTGCTTCGCATGCCAGCTGATGGTCGCCACGGTGATGGGGTACCAGATGCGCAGCAGCATCGTCTCCAGGTAAGACGGCACCCAGAACGCCTGCGGATCGGTCGACTCGATGGTCATCAGCGCTTCGTGCGTGGGCACCACCGTGCCCTCCGGTACGGCGCGGATGCGGATCGGCAGGTGGCCGCCATGGCGGTCGACGATGTCGCGCCAGCCGGCTTCGTTGAACGGCTCGCCATGCGCGGCGAACACGTCGCGCGCCTCGTCCACGTCGGCATGGGTGACGGGCGTGGCGAGGTATTCCTTCAGGATGGCCTGCAGACCGAAGAACACGGTACGGTCATGGATGCCGCCGCGCGATTCCACGTAGAAGAACGTGGCATCGGTGCCCGGCGGATACTGCAGCCAGTGGCTGGCCTTGTAGCTGTCGGTGTTGAGGAGGAGGTTGGCGAGGTGCTGCATGTCCGGGTTCCGCGACGGGGGTAGTCAGTGTCGCAACCGTCGCCGCATGTTTCACTCTTTCCGACGAGTACTCACGGCTGGCTGCCCGACGGAGCGGCTTCTTGCACCTCGTCGCGCCGATCGGTCAGGGCACGCAGGCGCTGCACGCGGATGCGGGTGCCGCCGGCATACGTCACATGGAAATAGGTGCCATCGTGGTGATGGGATTCGACCGCGATCGGCTCTGCGTACTCGGGCAGGTCGAGGCGTGTGCCTGCATACGCGGCCAGCGTCCCGGTCGGTACGAGGACCAAGGGCGGGCTTTCGTACTTGAAGGAACTGTAGTGGGTGCTGCAGCCGAAGCAGGGTGGCGAGAAGAAGCCGGAAATTCAGACGCTGTCCTACACCTGGTTTTTCTCGAAGGTTGCCGAACAGGCTTTCGGGATCGGCTTAGGCGCTTCCCGAATTCGGATAGACAACGACGCGACGGTCATTGTCGCTGGATTTCCCGGGGATTTCGAAATCGACAGCAGCGCTCGTGAGCGAGTTACCTTGCCGCAGGTCAGGGCGGAGTACGCCAGACTGGTCGGCGCCTGGCGTATCGGGGCGGAAGCTTCAGTCGGTCGGAAAAGTGGGGACGAGCTTCTGGCTCGCAGCATTGAGGCCGCCGTGAGTCTTGAGTATCTTCCGGCGCCGGTGATGGCAGTCGGTGTACGTTACGCAATCCATCGCACCCATTTAGAGCCAGGCAACCAGACTTGGCTCGGAGCCGAAGCCGGCGGCGATTTCCGCGTCAGGAGCAAAACGCCTCAGCTCTATATCACTCTACGGTATTGAGGGCAGTATGGAGCGGTGTGGTGACTCGCTTGGGTGCCACTCAGATGGGGTGACTCTGCCACTGGGACTTCGAGCGATCCGTTGTTAGCGTTGCGATCTGCCAGCCCGCTGCTTGCCGGAATTGTCGCTCTCCCGACGCACGGTGAGCATCCGTGCCTCAAAGTTGATGTCTGACCGGTCCATCCGCCCAAGCTCGCCCCCACGCAAACCGGTGTTCATCGCAAGCACCCCGGCCGGCATCAGGTGGTCGGCATTGGCACCCTCTGTCAGGGAGGGGCCGGAGTTCGCCCGCGCGATGAGTTGCGGGTCCAGTCCCGTAGCCAGGGGGGCAGTGGTCTGTAAGCCGCCCTGAAGCCGGCACGCACCCTCCGCAGCCCCCGATCACATCAGCAAAAAACCCGCCTCGCGGCGGGTTTGTTTCAACGCGTTGATTCCGCTCGGGAATCTGGTGGCTATGGGTGGACTCGAACCACCGACCCCAGCATTATGAGTGCTGTGCTCTAACCGGCTGAGCTACATAGCCGCGTGAACAGCGTATTCTTCATTTCGACCCCCTGCCTGTCAAGCCGGGCGGCCGCGCTTGTCGCCTGCGGCGGGGCGTGGCAGAGTCGGGGACAGTAGATTTTAGGAGTCCGCATCGTGATCGATCCGGACGGCTACCGACCCAATGTCGGCATCGTGTTGATGCGGCCCGATGGCCGGGTGTTCTGGGCACGGCGCGTGCGCCGGGATGGCTGGCAGTTCCCGCAGGGCGGCATGAACACGGACGAGACCCCGGTCGAAGCCATGTACCGCGAGTTGCGCGAAGAAACCGGCCTGTTGCCCGAACATGTGGAAGTTCTGGGCGTCACGCCCGGCTGGCTGCGCTATCGCCTGCCGCCCCGCGCCATCCGCCGCAACGAACGCCAGGTCTGCATCGGCCAGAAGCAGGTCTGGTTCCTGCTGCGCCTGGTCGGCGACGAAGCCCACCTGCGGCTGGACCTGACCGAAAGCCCCGAGTTCGACCACTGGCGCTGGGTGGACTTCTGGTACCCGCTGGAGCACGTGGTGATCTTCAAGCGCCGTGTCTATGCCCGTGCCCTGGGCCACCTGGCCACCTTCGCCCGCTCCGTGGCCGGCCCCCAGGCCATCCCCGCCGCCTTGCCCGCTGCCGCTCCCCGCGTGCCGGACGGGGCGCGCCGTCGTGGCCGCGACCGGCCCGCACGTAAACGGGGCGGGACCGGCGAACCTGCCAAGAATTGACAATCATTCTCATTCAAGGTGGAATGGTCGCGGGCCATCCCGTGCCTGCCGTCCTGTCGTCGACACCGTGTACGTCTGCATCTGCAATGGCGTGACCGACCGCCAGATCCGAGAAGCCGCCGCCGCCGGGTGCGCCACCGTGGCCGAACTCACCATGCGGACCGGCGCCGGCGCTACCTGCGGCAGCTGCCTGGAGATGGCGGCGGATATCCTGCAGGCGGCGCAACCGGCCCCGCGCGAGTCGCTGCTCCCGATCCTCACCCTGTCGAACGCCGCCTGACGCGGCCGGCCGCGCCGCCGTCGGCGGGTCCCTGCGCGCCAAGATGATCACGATTCGCGTTCCGGCACCGGCGGCGTGCGCGGGCTAACCTGTGCCGTCCATCCGCCCACGGAGCATGGCCATGAAAGGCGACGCCAAGGTCATCGAGTACCTCAACAAGGCGCTCTACAACGAGCTGACCGCGATCAACCAGTACTTCCTGCACGCCAAGATGCTTAAGAACTGGGGCTTCAAGGAACTGGCCGAGCACGAGTACAAGGAATCCATCGACGAGATGAAGCACGCCGACAAGCTGTCGGAGCGCATCCTGTTCCTTGATGGGCTACCCAATTTCCAGGCGCTGGGCAAGCTACGCATCGGCGAGACGCCGCGCGAGATCCTCGAGTGCGACCTGGCGCTGGAACAGGAGGCGCTGCCGCCGCTGCGCGAAGCGATCGCCTATTGCGAATCGGTGGCCGACTACGTCAGCCGCCAGCTGTTCGTGGACATCCTGGATTCGGAAGAGGAACACATCGACTGGCTGGAAACCCAGCTGTCGGTGATCGACCGCATCGGCGAGCCGAACTACCTGTTGACCAAGCTCGACGACTGAGGCGTTGCCGGCGCCGGCTGCACCGGTGACGGCGGCCGCGCCTGCGGCGGCACCGGCAGCAGCGGCCGGCCCAGCTGCTGCGCCGCATAGCCCTGCAGCGCCATGCGCGCGCGCGCGTATTCGGCGATGACCAGCGCCACGGCGACGGCCGGGCGTTCCAGCTTGCGTGCACGCGCGCCCAGTTCCACCCGCTTGGCGGCGGCGGACAGGGCCATCGCACCGACGTTGGCGCTAGACGACTTCAGCGTGTGCGCGGCATCGCGCATGGCGTCCAGGTCCGGTACCGCCGCCGCCTTCTCCAGCGTGCCGATCAGGCGCGGCGCATCCTCCAGGAAGATGGTGATGATGCGCGTGGTCTCGTCGCCCGCGATCTCGCGCAGCTCCTCCAGCATGGTCTGGTCCAGCACCGGGAAGCTCGGCGCCGGCGCGCGCGCGGTGGCGACCGCGGGGGGCGGCGGGGCCGGTTCGGCGGGCGGGACCAGGGCTGCGTTGCGCAGCACGAAATTCATGCGGTCCGGCAGCCAGCGATGCAGGCACCCTTCCAGCTGTTCGCGCGAGACCGGCTTGGCCAGGTAATCGTCCATGCCCGCGTCCAGGCAGCGCTGGCGGTCGCCCGCCATCGCGTTGGCGGTCATCGCCACGATGGGCAGGCGGGTACCGTCGGCGCGCTCGGCTTCCAGTTCGCGCCAGCGGCGCGTCGCGGCGTAGCCATCCAGCACCGGCATCTGGCAGTCCATCAGCACCAGGTCGAACGCGTCGGCCTGCATGCGCTTCAGGGCCAGGTCGCCGTTGGCGGCGGTGTCGCAGTTGAAGCCCAGCGCGGCCAGCAACTTCTGCGCCACCAGCAGGTTGACCGGGTTGTCCTCCACCAGCAGCAGGCGCGGTTCGGTGCGCATGGCGCTGACGATGGCGGGTTCCGGGGCCGCAGCAGCCGATTCGACGACGGCGGGCGTGGCCACGGAAGCGGGGGCCTGCGATGATGCGGAAGCATCGATGATGGGTGCGGCCGGGGCCGGCTCGCGCACCGGTTCCGGGAAGATCTCCTCCATCGTCGGCAGCAGGTCAGTCGCGTCCTGCTCCGGCGCAGCACCGGTGAGGGCGGCGCGCAGGTCCGCATCCGGCGACTGCCGCGACAGCTGCGTGCTGCGCGGCTGCAGTTCGGCCGGCACGGCTTCGTCACCGTACAGCCACACCAGCCGCAGCGCGTCCGGCGAGGGCCGTCGCGCGATCGCCCGGTGCAGTGCCAGGGCGGTGCTGCGGATGCCGCCGATGTCCGCCAGCACGGCCAGGTAGTCCTGCTGTCCCTGCTCGCCGACCAGGCGCAGCCGATCCATCGCCTCCTGCGTGGTTTCCACCGCCACGGGCTGCATGCCCCAGTTGGTGGCCAGCAGGGTCAGGCGCTGGCGCAGGCGTGCATCGGGCGACACGATCAGCACCCGTCCGTGGTCCAGCGCGCCGTTGTCGCGCTGGCGCAGGTCGCCGATGACCTTCATCAGCGGCGCTTCGAACCAGAACGTCGAGCCGCGACCGACCTCGGACACCACGTCGATGCGCCCGCCCATCAGGTCGACGATGCGCCGGCAGATCGCCAGGCCCAGCCCGGTGCCGCCGTACAGGCGCGTGGTGGAGGCGTCGGCCTGGCTGAAGGAATGGAACAGGCGGTGGCGGGCATCTTCCTCGATGCCGATGCCGGTATCGCGCACCTCGAAGCGCAGCAGGTGCTGCGCCGCCGTCTCACCCAGCCGGCGCACCACCAGCGTGACCGAGCCGCGATCGGTGAACTTGATGGCGTTGCCCACCAGGTTGGTCAGCACCTGGCGCAGGCGCACCGGGTCGCCGCGCACCGGCAGGCGCACGGCCGGATCCAGCTGCAGACTCAGGCGCAGGCCCTTGTTCTCGGCCGGCCGATACATGAGCTGCAGCACGCTGTCGAGCAGTTCGCGCAGGTTGAACCCGGTGATCTCCAGGTCCAGCTTGTTCGCTTCCAGCTTGGAGTAGTCGAGGATGTCGTCGACGATGCGCAGCAACTGGTGCGAGGACGCGGTCGCCGTACTCAGCATCTCGCGCTGGTCCGGCGCCAGCGGCGCGCGCGACAGCATCTCCAGCATCGGCACGATGCCGTTCAGCGGCGTGCGGATCTCATGGCTCATCGTGGCCAGGAACTCGCCCTTCGCCATCGCGGCCGATTCGGCGGCCTGCTTGGCGCGCAGCAGCTCCTGTTCCAGGCGGTCGTGGCGCTGCAGGTCGCGCTGCAGACCGTCGCGTTCGGATTCGGCCATCGCCGCCCGCGCCTGGATGCCGGCCTGAAGGTGCGCCTGCGCACGCGACTGCAGCGCAGTCGCGATGGCGGACGCCAGGGCGCAGGCACCGCTGCCCAGGGCGACCGGCAGCCAAGGGCCCGCGATGCCGGCCTGCTGCAACCCGACCGACGCAAGCGATGCCGCGGCGAACGCGGCCGTCACCCAGGGCATCACCGGCGTCCGTCCGGCGGCGGGCATCGTTACAGCACCGCGTTGTGGAAGTCGAAGCCGAGTTCGCTGCCGACCGCCTGCACCAGGTTGCCCTGGATGAAGTCGACGCCGCCCATCCACATGGCCGCGGCGGCCTGCGGATCCTCGATCTGCTGGCCGATCACCTGCAGGCCCTGGCGGTGGGCGTTGTCGATGATCCCGCGCAGCTGGTCGCGCAGCTGCATGTCGGCGTGGGCGCTGGCGTACTTGCTGGACACGCGCACGAAGCCCAGCGGCAACTGCGTGAGCAGCGCATCGGCTTCGGCGCCCGGCTCGAACTGGCTGAGGCAGAACTGCACGCCCGCCGGCATCAGCTGCTGGCAGAACTGGCGCAGGGTGACGGTGTGGATCAGCGCATCGGCCAGGCGCAGGTCGATGACCAGCGACGTGCCCTCGATGCCGCGCGCGCGCAGGGCGTCGAGCAGCCACTGCGCATGCGACTCGCGCGCCAGCGAGCGCGGCGACTGCGAAACGAACAGGCGCAGCGACGGGCCCTGGGCCTGCCGTTCGGCCAGCACGAACAGCGCGTGTTCCAGCACCCAGTGATCGATCTGGGCGATGCCGCCGGCCAGTTCGGCGGCGGGAATCACCTGCGAGGCGGGCAGCAGCGAGCCGTCGGGCTGGCGCATGCGCAGCAGCACCTGGTACTGCGCCTGCTCGCTGCCGGCGACGGCCACGATGGGCTGGTAGGCCAGCTCGAACTGCCCGTCCTCCAGCGAGATGCGCGGGGCATCGTCGTCGATCTCGGCCGGGACGTACTCGGCCACGCTGTCGGGCTTCAGCCGGGCCTGCAGCACCGCACGCTCGATCGCCTCCAGCGCACTGCCGGCGTCGGCGAAACCCAGCGACAGCGCGGTATAGCCCACCGAACTGCGCAGCTTGAGCACTTCGTTGCCGCGGGTCTGGAAATCATGGCTGCCCAGCCCGTCGCGCAACTGCTGGGCCAGTGCCGGCAGCGTGCTTTCGTCCACGCCGTCGGCCAGCATCAGGAAGCTGTTGTCGTTCAGGCGCGCCACCGGGTGCGGCGACGCAGCGGCGGCCAGCTGGCGGCCCGCCTGGTTCATCAGGTGTTCGAACACCGCGTAGCCGTAGCGCTCGCGCAGGCTCAGCGCGCTATTGACCTCGACGAAGAACAGACCGCCGCGCGACTGCCGCTGCAGCGAGTCGGCCAGATGCTGCAGCACGAAGGTACGCGTGGGCAGGCCGGTGTCGCTGTTGACCGAGGGACGCGGGGCCTGCAGCGCCTGATTGCGCTGGCGCGCGCGCTGGATGCGGTTGGAGACCGCCGCGATCAGGTGGCGTGGTCGGATGGGTTTGTTGAGGAAATCGTCGGCGCCGCTTTCCAGCACTTCGAACTGGCGCTCCGGGTCCGGATCGCCGGTCAGGAACACGATCGGCAGGTGCAGGTATTCGGGCTGCTGGCGCAGCAGCATGGTCAGCGACATGCCGTCCTTGCCCGGCATGTGCAGGTCCATCAGCACCAGGTCGGGGCGGAAGCGGCGCATCGCGTCCAGTAGGCCGTCCGACTGCATCTGCACGTCGGCCTGCATGCCGGCGCCGTGCAGCACGCTCTGCGCGAACAGCGCCTGCCCGCGGTCGTCCTCGACGATCAGTACGCGGTACGGGGATTCGGGATCGACCGGCTCGGGCGCCTGGGGCGCGGCCGCAGCGGGCGCCTCCGTGGGCGGGGTGGCCGGCGCGGTGTCGACGGGGGGCTGCGGGAGGGAATTCATCGTGGGGGACTCTCCGGCATCAGGGGCCTCTTCCATGTCTTCGGGCGTGGCATCGCCCACCCAGCGGCGCCAATGATGCGCCGGCGGGGTTTCCGCGCGCAGGCGCGAGCGCGAGGGCTCATCCTGCGGGCGGGACGTGGAATCGAGGACGGACATCAGGCTTCCCCAAGCTGAGCCCCATTATGCGATCAAGTTCACGGCCGAGGCAGGAGGGCCATGATCCCCGAAGCGCCGGCCCCTGTCACGGGCCGGAGGTCGGGGGTGTCGCCTGCGCCGAGGGCGCCGTCTGCAGCAGGCGCTTCAGTCCGCGCGCGACCTTGCGCCAGACCCACCACACCGCCACGGCGATCAGCAGCGACACCCCGATCACCAGACATAACGCAATCCAGGGGTGCGCAAAGGCCAACGCCAGCCCGCCGACCACCACGGCATCCTCGGTCACCGAGGCGGCCCAGTTGCTGACCGGTTCGGGCGAGGTGTTCATCAGCGCACGCGATCCGCTTTTCAGTACATGGCTGGTCAGGGCGATGCCGGCCCCCGCGGCGAGCGCGCCGCCGCTCAGCTGTCCGTCGGGCGACAGCGTGGCCGCGGCGAGAAAGGCGCCCGCCGGCACGCGGGCCAGGGTCTGCAGCAAGTCCCAGCCCGAATCCACGCCCGGGATCTTGTCGGCGAAGAACTCGGCCAGGGCCAGCGCACCGGAGGTGCCCAACACCCACCAGGACTGGGTGGCCTGCAGCGCGGGCGGCAGATCCAGCCAGCCGAGGGCGCCGGCCAGGCCCACGCCGAAAACGGTGAGGTAGACGCGGATCCCGGCCATCCATGCCAACAGGATCCCAATTACGAAAAGATGCGCTTCGGACATCCCGGCCACTCCCGTTAGACTCGTGGGCTCGCGCCACTGCGGCGAGTATAGGGGTCCCGTCTGGCTGCCGGCTGAGCATCGCCCGCCGCCCGTCCGTCATGTCCGCACCTGTTCCCTCCCGCTTCCGGATCGTGCCTCGCGACGTGGCCGTACGCCGCCGCGGCACGTCGCTGCTGTTGGGCCTGGCCTGGCTCGCCAGCCTGGGCGCGGTCTGGTTCGTCGCCAGCCATACCGCGGCCCCGCGCCTGGCGCAGGCCGATGCGGCGCGGGTGCGCGCGGAGCAGGCGTTGCAGGCGGCGAAGGCCGAGGCGCGCACGCTGCGCCAGCGCGAATCCACCCTGGCCCGTTCCGACCAGATCAGCCGCGCCGCCAACGCCGAGGTCCAGGATGCGCTGGCCGAGCGCGACGAGGAAATCGCCGCACTGCGCGCCGACGTGGCCTTCTACGAGCGCCTGGTGGGATCGACCAGCCAGCGCAAGGGGCTCAGCGTGCATGTGGCCGAGTTCGCCCCGGAAGCCGGCGGCACCTGGCGTTACCAGATCATGCTGACGCAGACGCTCAACCGCGGCGCGATCAGCCAAGGGCAGATGCGTTTCAGCGTCGAGGGCGTGCGCGACGGCAAGCTCGCCGCCGTGCAGTGGGACGAACTGCACCAGCAGCGCGGCGCGCCCGGACAGACCTATTCCTTCCGTTATTTCCAGCAGTTGGACGGCAACGTGATGCTGCCGCACGGGTTCACGCCGCAACGCGTCAAGGTGACGCTGAACGGCGAGGACGCGGCGGTGGAGCAGGCCTTCGACTGGAAAACCGCCACAGCCGCAGGAGGCAAGTGAGATGTTCAAGCCCAAGCCCATCCGTCCCGACGTGGGCGCCATCGACACCCTGATCGGTCCCCAGGTCACCATCCGCGGCGACGTGATGTTCTGTGGTGGCCTGTACGTGGAAGGGCACATCCAGGGCAAGGTGATCGCCGAAGCCGGGGAACGCGCCGTGCTGACCCTGGCCGAGCAGGGCAGCATCGAGGGCGAGGTGCAGGCACCGGTGGTGGTGATCAACGGTCGCCTGACCGGCGACGTGCACGCGCACGAGCGCATCGAACTGGCGGGCAAGGCCCGCGTGCAGGGCAACCTGCACTACAAGGTGGTGGAGATGAGCGCGGGTGCGCAGCTGACGGGGCGCCTGGTGCATGCCGATGCCGTGCCCGCCGCGGGGCACGAGGGCGCGGTCCAGCCGGAAGCCTGGGCGGCCGCCGACGCCTGACCGGGCATTCAGAGCCTGCTGGGACCGGCCGCGCTATCCTGCGGCCATGAACGCCAGGCCCGCTCCGCCGACCGTGCCACCGCCCCGTTTCCGCAGGGGGCCGGTGATCGCCGGCATCGCCGTGGCCATCGCCCTGGTGCTGGGCGGCTGGGGCCTGTGGCGCGGGCTGGCAGGCGGCGCGGGCGATGACGCCACGCCTGCGCAGCTGCGCGCGCAGCAGCGCCGGATCGAATCGCTGGAACAGCAGGTGGCTACGCTGTCGCGCTCGGACCAGATCAGCCGCGACGCCAACCGCGACCTGCAGGCCACGCTGTCCGAACGCGACGAGGAAATCGCCGGCCTGCGCGCCGATGTGGCCTTCTACGAACGCTTCGTCGGTGCCACCGCCCAGCGCCGCGGTCTGTCCGTGCACGAACTGACCCTGCAGCCGCAGGACGAGCAGGCCTGGCACTTCACCGCCACGCTCACCCAGAACCTCAATCGCGGCGCCGTGAACGCCGGCCGCCTGCTGGTATCGGTGGAAGGCACCGAGGCCGGCAAGCTGCGCCGCCTGGCCTGGTCCGACCTGCGCCAGCAGCCGAATGCACCGGGCGTGCCTTACTCGTTCAAGTATTTCCAGCAGGTCGAAGGCGACCTGCTGCTGCCGCCTGGCTTCAAGCCCGTCCGGGTCATCGCGCGTGTGGTGCCACAGGGCGGCGCCGCGGTGGAACAGTCGTTCCCGTGGGCGCAGGCCGCGGCGAAGGAAGGCGCGGGCGAGGGCGCCGACACGCACTGAGCTTGAACTGACTTCCGCCAGCCCCCATCCTTCCGCCATGACCACCGTCGTCTCACTGCCCACCGCATCCGCCGCGCCCGACTACCAGTCGATCGACCGGCCGCTGAACTTCACTCCCGCCGCGGCGGCGAAGGTGCGCGAACTGATCCACGAAGAGGGCAGCGACAGCCTGGCGCTGCGCGTCTACATCCAGGGCGGCGGCTGTTCGGGCTTCCAGTACGGGTTCGAGTTCGACGAGAACCGCGCCGAGGACGATGTGGCCGTCGATACCGATGGCGTCTCGCTGCTGGTGGACCCGCTGAGCCTGCAGTACCTGATGGGCGCGGAAGTGGACTACAGCGAAAGCCTGCAGGGGGCGCAGTTTGTGATCCGCAACCCGAATGCCAAGACCACCTGCGGCTGCGGCAGCAGTTTCAGCATGTGAACCCCGGCCTGCCGCGTTCCGTGACAGGTCCGGTCGCTCTCCCCGTTCCGCTGGCCGGCTTCGCCTTCGCAGGCGATACGCTGGATCGCGCCGATGCGCTGCGTGACGATGCCGAGGCGTTGGCGCGGCTGTGGCCGTCCGCACGCGTGCTGCTGCTCGACGAGGACGGGCGTGCACTGGCGGACGAGGCGGGTATGTTGTCGGCGATGTCGGGCGCGACGCTGGGCGGCGGCCCGGGCGCCAGCCTGTTTCTCGGCCTGAAGGACGGGGAGGCCTGGTTCGCCGCCGATGCGCGGCACCATCCGGTGGATGCGCCTTCCCGGATCGACCTGCGCCGCGCGGCGGCGGCATGGCCCGCCTTCGATTCGGGCGTGTTCGCCATGGCACGCGCGCTGCTGCACTGGCAGTCCGCCACGCGCTTCTGCAGCGCCTGCGGCGGCGCCATCACGTTCCGGCGCGCGGGCTACATCGCTCATTGCACCCACTGCGGCAAGGACCACTATCCCCGCGTCGACCCGGCCGTGATCGTCGCCGTCAGCGATGGCGAGCGCCTGCTGCTGGGGCGGCAGGCGGCCTGGCCGCCCAGGCGCTACTCGGTGGTCGCCGGTTTCGTCGAGCCCGGCGAGACGCTGGAGCAGACCGTGGCGCGCGAGGTGCTGGAAGAGACGCAGGTGCGCGTGCGGCATTGCCGCTATCTCGGTTCGCAACCCTGGCCGTTCCCCGGCGCGCTGATGCTCGGCTTCAGCGCGGTCGCCGAACCCGACCCGCCGCAGGTCGATGGCGAGCTGGAGGACGCGCGCTGGTTCACGTTCGAGGAGATCGACGCGGCGCTGGTCCGGGACGGCAATGACGACGGGGCCGGCCTGCTGCTGTCGCCTTCCATCTCCATCGCGCGCGCCCTGATCGAACATTGGCATGCCGGCATGCGGACGCGCCGCGTGGATGCGCCGACGCACGCCGAGACCGGGCATTAACGGGCGGCGGGACTAGAATCCCCCTGCTGGAGGAACCGCATGTCGATCACGCTTGTCGCTGTCGTGCTGGCGCTGGTGCTGGGCCACGTGGCCCCTTCGCTGGTCGCGGCGTTCCGCCGGCACGCCTGGTACGACGCATGGCTGTGCTGGTTGGGCGAGGGCGGGCGCGGCAGCGCCGGATTCTGGGGCGGCCGTTACGGCATCGCGCTGGCGCTGGCGCCGGTGTTGCTGGTGGTCGCGCTGCTGCAATGGCTGCTGGACGGGCCGCTGTACGGTCTGCCGGGCCTGCTGTTCGACATCGTGGTGCTGGTGTATGCCTGGGGTCCGCGCGATCTCGACGTGGATGTGGAAGCGATCATCGACGCGCACGATGCGCCCACGCGCCGCGCCGCCATCGCGCGCCTGGGCCTGACCGGCGAAGCGGCGGCGCTGGACGGTCCGGCGCTGGTCGAAGCGGTGTTCGCCAATGCCCTGCGCCGCTGGTTCGGCGTGCTGTTCTGGTTCCTGTTGCTGGGGCCGGTGGGGGCGCTGCTCTATCGCCTGTCCTCGCTGGCCGTCGACGGCGAGTCGGCGACCGAACTGCCGGAACAGACCCGCGCGGGCGCGCGCGCACTCGTCACCGCCCTGGACTGGCCGGTGGCCCAGCTGATGACGCTGGCGATGGCGCTGGTGGGCAACTTCGACACCGTGTTCTCGGCCTGGCGCGAAGCGGGCGGCACGCAGTTCCGTCTGCACACCGGCTTCCTGGGCAGCGCCGCGCGCGCCAGCGTACGCGGCGAACTGGCGGAAGAGGCCGAAGAGTACGCCGAGGAAGGCATGGTGCAGGCCATGCGTGAGCTGCCCGAACTGCGCGACGCGATGAGCCTGGTGTGGCGCATCCTGCTGCTGTGGCTGGCAGTGCTGGCGGTGTTCGTGATCGGCGGCTGGGTGGGCTGACCCGGGACATGAAAAAGCCCGCCGAAGCGGGCCTTTCCATCGCAGGCTTTGCTGCCCGGTTACTGCGAGAGCGCCGCCATGCCGCCCATCGCGAAGATGAAGATGATGTAGAGCACGACCAGGGACACGCCGGCGATCGCCGACCACATGGCCCACTTCTTCGCCTTGTCCGAGGCTTCCTGTGCGCCCGCGACGTCGCCGGCGGCCAGCTTGCCGTTGACCTGCGCGGCGAACACGATCGAGACGATGCCCAGCGGCAGGCAGCAGAACAGCGTGGACAGGATCGCCCACACAAGATTGTTGGGCACGTAGGACGAGGTGGTGTTCAAGCGAAGGTTCTCCGGGTGGATGGAGTGGAGGGAAAAGGGTAGCCGCGTGCGCTGCTCAGCCCGGGGCCAGCATCGAGAAGGGGAACCAGGGCAGGTTGCGCGCGATCCAGTAGGCCGGCAGCAGGATCAGCCAGAACCGCGGCGCCAGCAGGACGCGCATGACGGGCTCCAGCGTGCGCGGGCGCCAGCCCTGTCCGTGCGCGATCATCATCGGGATGGTCGGCAGCAGCAGCATGGCGAGCGGGTTCATCGCGAACGCGCGCGCCAGATCGCCGTGGACCAGTGCATGCAGCGCGCGGGTCAGCCCGCAGCCGACGCAGAAATAGCCGGTCAACGCACGGAACATGCAGCCGGGGAACGGGCTGTGCGCCGCGTTCGGATCGAATTCCCGCAACAGCCAGACGCCGACGGCGGCCGCAAGGGCCGCCGCCGTCAGTGCCAGATAGTGCGGGGCACGCAGTGCGATCACTGCGACTGCTGGATCTGTTCCATCATCATCATGTACTGCTCCATGCCGCCGGTGGCGAACATGGCGATGTTGATCAGCAGGCCGATGATGGCGAACGCCGTGGCGACCCAGCACCAGGTCTTGGCATTGGCCGACGCGCGCTGCGCGCCTTCCAGGTCGCCCTGGTTGAGCTTGCTGTTGACCTGCGTGGAGAACACGATGGCGACGATGCCGATCAGGCCGAGCGGACAGCACAGGCAGGTGGCCAGCACCGTGGACACGATGGCCCACGCCAGGTGATTGGGCACGTTGCCCGGTGCGGTGGTCGGAGGCATGGGAGGTACGGCGCTCATGCAGGCGTTCCTTGTAAGGAGTGGAGAGATCGTGCGAGCCGGCTTACACGCCGCTCAGGCCGCCCAATAGTGCCAGACCGCCGAACAAAAAGAACCACAGCGCGATCAGGATGGGCGCGATCAGCGCCGATGCGATGGCCCAGTTCAACGCCTTGCGCGAGGCCTCCTGCGCGCCGGCCAGATCGCCTGCGGCGCGCTTGCCGTCCACCTGCGCGGCGAACACGATGGAGACGATGCCCAGCGGCAGGCAGCAGAACAGCGTGCTGAGGATGGCCCACACCAGATGGTTGGGAACATAGGGGCCTGGCGTGGCGGGCGGGATGGCGCTCATGACGGTTCTCTTGCGGCAGGAAGACGGACGGGAACGTCCACCGCAGGCGGCAGGCACGTGTAGCGAACGAGGATCCCCGCGGACAGCCTAGCCGGGATGGCGGCCGGGTGGAAGCATCACGCCGCGTCGCCGCGCAGCGCGCGCACGCGGGCCTCCAGTACATCGGCGGTGGCCGTCGCGCCGTCCATCGGCTCGCCCGCCATCACCTCGACGTGCGCGCGGAAGCGGCGCGGCACGCGCATGCGGCCCAGGCGCGTATCGCGCCGGCTCCACATGCTGGTCCACATCCCCTTCAGGGCCATCGGCACCACCGGTACCGGGCGGCGTTCCAGGATCTTCTCCACGCCGGACTTGAACGCGGCGATCTCGCCGTCCTTCGTCAGCGCGCCTTCGGGGAAGATGCCCACGATCTCGCCCGCCGCCAGCGCCGCGTCGATCTCCTCGAACGCGCGGCGCATCAGCTCCGGATCCTCCTTCGCGCCGGCGATGGGAATCGCCTTGGCGGTGCGGAAGATCCAGCTCATCACCGGGATGTTGAAGATCCTGTAGTACATGACGAACCGCACCGGACGCGGAATGGTGGCGGCCAGGATCAGCGCGTCCATGTAGCTGACGTGGTTGCACACGATCAGCGCCGGGCCCTCGTCCGGCACGTTCTTCTCGATGCCGTGCAGGCGCAGCCGGTACAGCGTGCGCACCAGCAGCCAGCTGAGGAAGCGCATCAGGAACTCGGGCACGATCGTGAAGATCCAGATCGCCACCACGGCGTTGGCGATCGCCAGCGCCAGGAACATCTGCGGGCTGCTCCAGCCCAGCCCGCGCTGCAGGGCCAGGCCGGCCAGTGCGGCCAGCACGATGAAGCCCGAGTTCTGGATGTTCAGTGCGGCGAACACGCGCGCCATCTGCGAGGCGTGCGTGCGGCTCTGGATCAACGCGAACAGCGGCACCACGAAGATGCCGGTGAACAGGCCGATCCCCAGCAGGTCCACGATGAGGCGCACGCTGCCGGGCTGGCGCAGGAACTGCGCCAGGTCCAACCCGCCCACGGGTGCCAGGCCGGGTCGCGCGAAATACAGGTCCAGCAGGAACGCGCTCATGCCGAACGCGCCCACCGGCACCAGGCCGATCTCGACCGTGCGGCCGGACAGCTTTTCGCACAGCAGCGAACCCACGCCGGTGCCGATGGAGAACAGCGCCAGCGCGAACACGTACAGCGTGGCCGAATCGGCCGGCCCGCCCAGGTGGAGCTGTGCGTAGGTCGGCAGCTGCGAAGTCAGCAGGGTGCCGAAGAACCAGAACCACGACACGCCCAGGATTGCGTTGCGCACGGCCAGTTGCTGCTTGGCCATGCGCAGCACCGCCAGCGACTCGGGAATCGGATTCCAGTGCACCTTCAGGTCGGGCGCGCCCGCGTCCATGCGCGGGATCATCCGCGACAGCACGTTGCCGAGCACGGCGAGCAGCACGATGGCGATGGCGGCGGCCTGCGGGCCATGCGCGCCGGCCACCTGGAAGATCATGCCGCCGGCGATCATGCCGCACAGGATCGAAATGGAGGTGCCCATCTCGACCAGGCCGTTGCCGCCGGTCAGCTCCTCCGGCTTGAGGATCGCCGGCAGCACCGAATATTTCACCGGCCCGAACAGCGTGGACTGCACGCCGGTGCAGAACAGCGCCACCAGCAACACAGGCAGGTTCTGCAGCAGGAAGCCCACGGCCGCCAGCGACATGATCACGATCTCCATGGTGGTGGTGATCACGATCAGGCGCTGCTTCTCCAGCTTCTCGGCGATCTGGCCGGCGATGGCGGAGAACAGGAAGTACGGCAGGATGAAGATCGCGGGCGCCACGATGGCGTACAGCGCGCGGTCTTCGGTGCTCGCGCCCAGGAAGATCAGCAGGCCGATGATGGCCTGCCGGTACACGTTGTCGTTGAAGGCGCCCAGGGCCTGGACGGTGAAGTAAGGCAGGAACCGCCGTTGTGTCAGCAGCGAGAACTGGCTGTAGCCGGACATGCGCCCTCCGTGGGTTGCGCGCAGCCTAGCAAATCGCGGTGACGCTGCCAGCCGGCACGCCCGACAGTGTTCCGTTTGCGGCGTTGATGCCGACCGGGAGCGGGCGGATAGTGGCGCCCCCACGTCCCTGATGCCCCTTGCCATGAGCCGTCTGTTCTCGCCGCTCGATTTCGGGCCGCTGCGCCTGTCCAACCGCATCGTCATCGCGCCGATGTGCCAGTACTCCGCGGAGGAGGGGCGGGCCACCGACTGGCATGCCTTCCATTGGCCCAACCTCGCCCAGTCCGGTGCCGGGCTGGCGATCGTCGAGGCCACCGCGGTGTTGCCGGAGGGCCGCATCAGCTGGGCGGACCTGGGCCTGTGGGACGACACCACCGAGGCCGCGTTCGCCCGGGCGCTGGCGGCGACGCGCCGCTATTCGAAGATGCCGCTGGGCGTGCAGCTGGCGCACGCGGGGCGCAAGGCATCCACGCATCGCCCCTGGGAACACGGCGGCGCGCAGATCCCGCCGGAAGCGCCGCACGGCTGGCAGACGGTGTCGGCATCGCCGGTTCCCTACAGCGCAGGCCAGCATCCGCCGCACGCGTTGGACCAGGCGGGCATCGACGCCGTCATCGCCGCCTTCGCCGCAAGCGCGCGCCGGGCCGCACGCCTGGGCCTGGACCTGATCGAGATCCACGCCGCGCACGGCTACCTGCTGCACCAGTTCCTGTCGCCGTTGAGCAACCAGCGCGACGACGCCTACGGCGGTTCGCTGGAGAACCGCATGCGCCTGCTGCTGCAGGTGTTCGATGCGGTGAAGGCCGCGGTGCCGGCCTCGATGGCGGTCGGCGTGCGCATCTCCGCCACCGACTGGGTCGATGGCGGCTGGGACCTGGCGCAGAGCCTCGTGCTGGCGAAGGCGCTGGAGGCGCGCGGCAGCCACTTCCTCCATGTGTCCAGTGGCGGCCTGCATCCGGCGCAGAAGATCGAACTGGCGCCCGGCTACCAGGTGCCGTTCGCCGAGGCGATCAAGCGCGAGGTGGGCATGCCGGTGATCGCCGTCGGCCTGATCACCACGCCGCAGCAGGCGGAAGGCATCCTGCAGCAGGCGCAGGCCGATGCGATCGGGATCGCCCGCGGCATCCTCTACGACCCGCGCTGGCCCTGGCACGCAGCCGCGGCGCTGGGCGAGCGGATCGCCATCGCGCCGCAGTACCTGCGCAGCGCGCCGCGCGAGTACGCGGCGAGCTTCGTGCAGGCCCCGTAGGGCTCAGGCGTCCGCGCGTTCGCGCGCGATCGCGCGCCAGCCGATGTCGGTGCGGTGGAACTCGTTCGTCCATCGCACCTTCGCGACGCCCGCGTACGCGTTGCGCTGCGCATCGGAGACCGACTCGCCCAGCGCGGCCACGCACAGCACGCGCCCGCCGGCGCTGACGACGCGGCCTTCCGCATCCAGTGCCGTCCCGGCATGGAAGACCTTGGCCGTCGCGGGCACGTCGTCCAGTCCGACGATCACGTCGCCGGTCCGCGGCGCGTCCGGGTACGGCGCGGCGGCCATCACCACGCCCAGCGACGGGCGCGGGTCCCACTGCGCCCCGGTCGTCTCGAGCTTGCCGTCGATCGCCGCTTCCACCAGGTCCACCAGGTCCGACTGCAGGCGCAGCATCACCGGCTGCGTTTCCGGATCGCCGAAGCGCACGTTGAATTCGATGACCTTCGGCGCACCGCTGGCATCGATCATCAGGCCGGCATACAGGAAGCCGGTGAACGGCACGCCATCGGCGATCATGCCCTGCACGGTGGGGTTCACCACCTCGCGCATGACCCGCGCATACACCTCGGGGGTCACCACGGGCGCGGGCGAATAGGCGCCCATGCCGCCGGTGTTGGGCCCGGTGTCGCCGTCGCCGACGCGCTTGTGGTCCTGGCTGGTGGCCATCGGCAGCGCGGTGGCGCCATCGACCATCGAGATGAAGCTGGCTTCCTCGCCCTCCAGGAATTCCTCGATCACCACGCGCGCGCCGGCATCGCCGAAGGCGTTGCCCGACAGCATGTCGCGCACGGCGGCCTCGGCTTCGTCCAGCGTCATCGCCACGATCACGCCCTTGCCCGCCGCCAGGCCATCGGCCTTCACGACGATCGGCGCGCCTTTCTCGCGGATGTAGGCCAGTGCCGCGTCGACATCGGTATGCACGGCATAGAACGCGGTGGGAATGCCGTGGCGTGCCAGGAAGTCCTTGGCAAACGCCTTGCTGCCTTCCAGCTGCGCGGCGGCCGCCGTGGGGCCGAAGATGCGCTGGCCCGCTAGGCGGAAACGGTCCACCACGCCCGCCACCAGCGGCACTTCCGGGCCGACCACGGTCAGGCCCACGCCTTCATCCTGCGCCAGCGTCAGCAGGCCCTCGATATCGGTGACCTTGATCGCGACGTTGCGGCATTTCGTCTCCGTCGCCGTGCCCGCGTTGCCGGGCGCGACGATCACCTCGTCCACGCGCGGCGACTGCGCCAGTTTCCATGCCAGGGCGTGTTCGCGACCGCCGGAACCGATGACCAGGACTTTCAAGGGACATTCCTCATGCAGGGATGGCGCGATCACGCCGGCGGCGCCGGGCACTCGCTTACGGGAAGTTCGGTTTCGAAGAACAGCGTGTCGTGGCGGTCGACGAAACGGCGCACCAGCACGACATCGGTGCCCAGCAGCGGCTGCACGGCGGGCAGCGCGCAGAGCGATGCCATCTGCTGCTGCTCGCTCTGGCGCAGCGCGTCGAACCCGGGCACCTGGCGGGTCTTGTCCGCATCGCCCGTCGGGCTGCGTACCAGCAGCACCAGGCGGTCGCCTTCGACCGACACCGATTCGGTCACCAGATCCTCGAAGTAGGGCGCGGGCAGGGTGCGTGCAAGGGTGTCGCGTGCCTGCTGCAGGGCGCGCCGCGAGTCCTGGCAGCCGGTCATTGCGGACAGGCTGGCCAGCAGCACCAGCAGGGCGGGATACCGTCGCTTCGTCATGGGCATGCGTGCTCCGGCAAGGATCGGGCGAGAGTGAATGCGTCGTGGCAGGCGACTGCCGCGTCGGTGACGCGACGGATCGCATCATGGTCGTCGCAGGTCCCGGCGCGGATCCACATGGCGGTCGGTCAGTGGCGGAAGTGGCGCACGCCGGTGAACACCATGGCGATGCCGTGTTCGTCGGCCGCGGCGATCACTTCGCTGTCGCGCATCGAGCCGCCCGGCTGGATGACGGCCTTGATGCCCGCCGCGGCGGCGGCATCGATGCCGTCGCGGAACGGGAAGAACGCGTCGCTGGCCATCACCGAACCCTCCACCACCAGGTTCGCGTCGGCGGCCTTGATGCCGGCGATGCGTGCCGAGTACACACGGCTCATCTGGCCTGCACCGACGCCGATGGTGCGGTGGTCCTTCGCGTAGACGATGGCGTTGGACTTCACGAACTTGGCCACCTTCCATGCGAACAGCAGGTCGTCGAACTGCGCCTGCGTCGGCGCGAGCTTGGTCACCACCTTCAGCTCGTCGCGCGTCACCACGCGGTCGTCGGCGGTCTGCATCAGCATGCCCGAGCCCACGCGCTTGGTGTCGATGAAACCGCGCGAGGCCGGGGCGAGCGGAATGCGCAGCACGCGCACGTTGGCCTTCTTGGCCGCGTAATCGAGCGCGCCCGGTTCGTAGTCCGGCGCGATCAGCACCTCGACGAACTGGCGGTCCAGGATGACCTTCGCCGTGGCCGCGTCCAGTCTGCGGTTGAAGGCGATGATGCCCCCGAAGGCGCTGGTCGGGTCGGTGGCGTAGGCCAGTTCGTAGGCGTCGCCGCAGGCCACGCCGACAGCCACGCCGCAGGGATTGGCGTGCTTGACGATCACGCAGGCCGGCGCATCGAACTGGCGCACGCATTCCCAGGCCGCGTCGCTGTCGGCGATGTTGTTGTAGCTCAGCTCCTTGCCCTGCAGCTGGGTGAAGGTGGCCAGCGATCCGGGCGCGGGATACAGGTCGCGGTAGAACGCGGCCTGCTGGTGCGGGTTTTCGCCGTAGCGCAGGTCCATCACCTTGACGAAGTTGCCGTTGGCCTGTGCGGCGAACGCGGCGCGCGCCGGTACGTCGCCCGAGGGGTCGGTGACGGAGGACAGGTAGGTGCTGATCGCCGCGTCGTACTGGGCCACGCGGTTGAACGCGGCCACCGACAGCGCGAAGCGCGTGGCCGCCGTCAGGGCCCCGCCGTTCGCGTCGAGCTGGGCCACCAGGTCCGCGTACTGCGAGGGATCGGTGGCCACCGCCACGCGCGCGAAGTTCTTCGCGGCCGAACGCAGCATCGCCGGTCCGCCGATGTCGATGTTCTCCACCGCCTCGGCCAGGGTGCAGCCGGCCTTGGCGGTGACCGCTTGGAACGGATACAGGTTCAGCACCAGCAGGTCGATCGCGCCGATGCCGTGCTCGGCCATGACCGCATCGTCCACGCCGGCGCGGCCCAGCAGGCCCCCGTGCACCTTCGGGTGCAGCGTCTTGACGCGGCCGTCCATCATCTCCGGGAATCCCGTGACCTCGGCGACATCGCGCACGGCCAGGCCGGCGTCACGCAATGTCTTCGCGGTACCGCCCGTGGACAGCAGTTCCACGCCGTGGCGCGCCAGCGCGTGGGCCAGGTCGAGCAGGCCGGTCTTGTCGGAAACGGACAGCAGCGCCCGTCGCACGGGCAGGAGATCGAGGGTCATGAGCGGGGCGGTGCGGAGCGGGGCGCGGATTATAACGCGCCGCAGCAACCGGTCCCGGGGAGCCTCAGGCCAGCCCGTAGTCCTTGAGCTTCTTGCGCAGCGTGGCGCGGTGAATGCCCAGCATGGCCGCGGCGCGGCTCTGGTTGCCGTCGCAGTGGTTCAGCACTTCCACGAACAGCGGGATCTCCATCTCGCGCAACACGATCTCGTAGACGTCATCGGCTTCGCAGCCGTCGAGATCGCGCAGGTAGCGGCGCACCGACTGGGCGACATGCTCGCGCAGCGGTGGACGCGCAGCGGCGCGTGGCGTGTCCTGGCGGGTGGAGGCAGCGTTCAATCGGATCCCCTGGCGCAACAGCAGCAGATGTCCGCCATGTGCTTGTGGGTATGCGGCGGGGGGACGAGTCTAGCGCCTGATCGCGGTGCGCGCATCCGCTTTTTGATGAACCGGGGGCGTTAACGGAAGTCGAAGGAGAACGCGACGACGTTCGCGCTGGGTTCGCGGATGCGCACCGCCATCTGCGCGCTCTGCCCCGGGCCGATCGGGACCGGTCGCTCGTCCTGCGGCAGATAGTCGTCCGGTTGCAGCGCGCGCGCGCCCAGCGTGCGGCCGTCGGCATCCTTGAGCGTCAGCAGGATCACCGGCCAGGCCTGCGCCCAGCGCGCATCGTTGCGGAAGGTCGCCTGCGCCTGCAGCGTGCCGGGCTGGCCCAGGATCGGACGCACGTCGCGACTGAGCATGGTGAAGGCGGTCGGTTCGCGCCAGGTGGGCACGTCGCAGCGGAACGCGCCGCACAGCGCCATCACCAGAGGACGCCAGGTCGCCTGTGTCGCCAGTCGTGCACGATCGGCCAGCACGATCTGCACGCACAGCAGCAGGGTCAGCGCGACGACCGCCGCCCATTGCCGGCGGGTCTTTCGCGCCTGCACCGACGTGGTGCGCGCAGCGTGCAGGAAGCGGGGGGCGGTGGTCCTGCGCGCAGGACCGGGCGCCGGCTCAGGCGTGATGTCCGCCGTCGCGGCCGGGCGTGCACCGGCATGCACGCCACCCTCGCCTGACGCGGTGTCGTCGACCTGGGGCGCGGTTTCCGGGATATCCCGTGGCGCGACATCCGCATGCGCTGGTGGCGGGTCCGCCGGGCCGGATGCGTCATCCTGTCGCGTCGGTGGGGAGGTTGCCGCAGGGTGGAGGAAGATCGCCAGACTGGGCGACCCGCCACCCGCGGGGGCGTCGGCGGTCAGGGTGGCGCCACAGTGCGGGCACGGCGCGGGCGATGCATCGTGCTGGGGTTCCGGATCGACAGGGCGTTGGCACTGCGGGCAGGAGATCGGCATGGGCTTATTCAACCACGCGCGCACAGGGGCGTGTTGTGACCGTGGGCGTGGCGCGCCCGCAGCTCAGCGGCGAATGCCGTCGATGCGCATCCAGTCGCCGTCGCGGGTCGCGGACAGGGCATCGAACCAGGGCGCATAGCGCGCCAGCAGCTCGTCTTCCTGTCCCTTCAGGATGCCGGACAGGGCGATGCGGCCGCCGGGTGCGACGCGTGCGGCAAGCCGTTCCGCCAATGCATCGAGGGCCGAGGCCAGGATGTTCGCCACCACCACCGGATAGGTCGTTACCGGTTCGTCGTCGGGCAGATACACGCTGAAGTCCGCGTCTACCGCGTTGCGCTGCGCGTTGTCCGCGCTGGCCAGCAGGGCCTGCGGGTCGTTGTCCACGCCCACTGCCTTCGCAGCGCCCAGCTTGAGTGCGGCCAGCGCCAGGATGCCGGACCCGCAGCCGAAATCCAGCACGTGCCGGCCTTCCAGCAGGCCATCGGCGGCCAGTGCGTCCAGCCAGCGCAGGCACAGCGCGGTGGTCGGATGGGTGCCGGAACCGAATGCCAGTCCCGGGTCGAGCCGCACGATGGCCGCATCGTCGCCGGCATCGGACGGCACGTCGTGATTCCACGGCACGATGAAGGTGCGCGCCCCGAAGCGCATGGGCTGGAACTGGTCCAGCCAGGCGCGCTCCCAATCCTCGTCCTCGACCTTGCGGAAACCGACCTGCGTCCAGTCCAGTCCCGGGTCGAAGGCCTCCAGCGCGGCGAGCAGGGTCAAGGCATCGGCGTCGGCGTCGAACAGGGCGGTCAGTACCAGCGCTTTCCACAGCGGCGTCTCGCCCACGCCCGGCTCGAGGATGGCGCGCTCGTTGCCGGTGTCGGCATCGGCATCCAGCAGCGTGACCGACAGCGCGCCGATATCCTCCAGGGCGGTCTCGTAGCGCGGCTGCTCGACTTCGGTGCAGCGCAGGGAGAGTTCCAGATAGGGCATGCGGGGTACGAAGGACGTGGACAGGCGGCGATTGTCTCATGCGCCTTCCGCACCCGGGGCGACGAAAGGCGGGATGGGGCGCGCAGGCGTGCGCGCGGCGCGTTGAAAGGCCTGGACGCTGCCGAGATAATGGCCGCGTGCCCCGGAAGCTGCTGATGCCGATGATGCTGGTGGGCCTGCTGGGCGCGCTGGCGTGGATTCCGCTGCGCCAGGCGGGCCTGTTGCCGTCGGTGTTCTCCACCGCGCCCGCTGCGGAGACAGCCGGTGGCGTTTCCGCCGATGCACCGCCCGCTTCCGAAGCGAGGCTACGCCCTGTCGCCCTGCGCGCGACGCCCGCGCTGTCCCCGCTGAGGCGCGCGTTCGAAGAAAGCGCCGACCTGTTCGCCTACTCCCGCGAGCTGATGGTGCTGGCCTCGGCCGGCGATGCCGATGCCATGTGGCTGCTCAGCCTGGTGCACGACTACTGTGCCGGCTATGCGGCAGACCCGGTCGGCTACGCGCAGGACACCCGCGTGATCGAGCGTCTCGGTCTGTCCGGTGGTGCGGCCATGCTCTCCGCGCGCCAGCGTGTGCAGCAGCGCTGCGCGCGTTTCGTGCCGCAGGACGGTTTCTCGTTGCCGATGATCGTCAACCAGCGTACGCAGGCGGCGCGCGCAGGCAGCCTGGCCGCCGAAGCCGCGCTGCTGGCAATGGAGCGTCCGCTGGAAGACGGCGACGACTACCGCCGCGACCTGGTGCAGCGCGTGCTCGATTCCGGCGATCCGTTCGCCTTCGTCGCCATCGCGCCCGCGATGGGCAGCGCGGGCGGTGCGCATCGCGACACGCTGGGCGAAGTCTCCGGCAGCGAGCTGAGCGAGATCGCGTGGCGCATCGCGTCGTGCAGGCTGGGCATGGACTGCAGCCCGGAGGGATCGATGATGACGAACTACTGCGTCAATGGCGGCATCTGTTCGCAGGATGAAACGCAGGATTTCAGCAGCTTCGCGCGGGACGCCGGCATCCCCCGCCAGGGCGAAGACAACGTGGAAGAGATGGTGGGGACCTTGCTGTCCCGCACGGGAGTCGAAGGATGAAATACAAGCGCACGCGACCGGGGAGCAATCTGCTGGTCTGGAGCCTGGTGGCGGTGGCCTACGCGGCGGCGGCTGCCACGCTCGTCATCGAGACGCGTGACCCCGAGTACCGCGATCTGTCGCGGATCGGGCACATGACGATCCACGCACCGGAAGACGCGCGCCGCCTGGGGGCCGCGCAGGTCGCCGCGCTGTACCGCGCGCGCAGCGGCACGCCGTTCTCCACGCTTTCGCCCGGCAGCACCATCAAGGTGGTATGGCCCGACGGCTCGGCCGAGACGGTGCGCATCACCGATCCGTCGTCGCCGCTGGGCGTGGAGCCGGTGCCGGGCACCCAGCAGGCGCCGCAGTAGCGCGACGCGCGTGGCGCGCAGGGTGGACATGCGCAGGGGCCGGGAGACGCACTCCCGGCCCTTGTCGTTTTCGGCGGGATCGGGGGGTGTCAGCCGCCGATCAGACCCTTCAGCAGGCTGCGCAACGGCTTCTTCTGTTCCTGTGGCTGCGCTTCGCTGTCGTCTTCCATCTCCTGCATCCGCGACAGGTCCATGCCCAGCATCGCGCTGCCGGTGGATTTGGTGCGCACGCGCACGTTCCATTCCGGATTCCACGGTTGCTTGGGATCCGACGGCCTGGGCGGCCACGCGATGTGGCTCTCCGGCCCATACGCGATGATGCTCAGCAGGCCGCCGCCGCCCTCGCGCCCCGCTTCGCCGGGGCCGGCGAAGATGCCCTTCGGTATCGCGCACTGGGTGGCGGTGCGGGGCAGCAGTACCTTTTCCTTCGTCCAGCGTTCGATCAGCGAGCCGGTCAGGTAGTCGAAGATGCCCTGTCCTGCATCGGGTACGTCCGCGCTGCTCCACAGCACCACGTCCTTGCCCTGGGTGCCGACCGCATGGAGGAAATACGCCTGTGCGCGATCGACGGGCGTCCAGCGCCACGTCTGTCCGTCGGCGGGTGAGCCGGTGCTCTGCAGGTCGATCTTCGGCATGAAGTCGGCGACCTGCTTCAGCTCGAACGCCAGCGATTCGGGGATGCCCGGCCCGGTGATCCGGTGCGCGCCCTGCAGCGATGCGCCATCGGGCACGCGCTTGCCGGACTTCGGATTCGGCCACAGGGCGTAGGCGGGGTCGGCTTCGATGTCGCGATCCGGCGCATAGCGGCCCTGCATCGAACCGCTGACCTCCACCTTGCCGCCACTGGCGCTGATGCTGATGATCTTCGGCTGGCCCGGGCGCACGGTGCTACCGCATCCCCAGTAGACCAGCAGGCGGGCCTGGCCCTCGGGCGGTGCGTACTCGCCGCGGCGCTCGGGCGGTGCGGGCGTGCGCACCGGCGGCACCAACGGCAGCGATGCGCCCAGGCGCAACCCAGCGGGAATGCGCTGTTCGGCTTGCTTGCCGGGATTGGGGCGGTTGTACAGCGCGATGTCGAGGTATTGCCCCGTCATCATCGGCATCCGCGTCTGCCCATAGTGCGCCTGCTGCGCTCCGCCACCCATCACGCGCGAGGCCATGCCGCCGAGCGGGCCGAGGTCGGGCATGCCGGCCATGTGGTGGGTGGCCACATCGATCCAGACCTGCGTGGGCGGACCGGCGGTGGGGGCGCTGGCGGCGGGGGCGGCCGCGATGACGGTGGCGAGGGCCAGGAACAGGGGGCGGGGCAGGGGACGCATCGTGCGTTCTCGTCGGGGGTCCGCTTCCTCCAACGCCGGAGCGGTGCCCCGCCGGACACGCACCCCGCCCAGCTTTCGACACAGGCGGCCCCGCGGCGGACGCGGGGCCGTCGCGAATCAGACCAGCGAGATCGCCTTGTTCTTGCGTTCGGCCAGGCGCTTTTCCAGGTAGTGGATGTTCTGGCCGCCGGCCTGGAAGCCCTGGTCGCGCATGATGCGCTGCTGCAGCGGGATGTTGGTCTTGATGCCGTCGATGACCATTTCGCTGAGCGCCACGCGCATGCGCGCGATCGCCGTTTCGCGGTCGGGTCCGTGCACGATCAGCTTGGCGATCATCGAATCGTAGTTCGGTGGCACGCGGTAGCCTTCGTAGATGTGCGTGTCCACGCGCACGCCCGGACCGCCCGGCGGATGGAAATGCTGGATCAGGCCCGGGTGCGGCATGAAGGTATCCGGGTCTTCGGCGTTGATGCGGCACTCGATCGCGTGGCCGCGCAGCACGATGTCGGACTGTTTGATGCTCAGCTTGTGGCCGGCCGCGATGCGCAGCTGTTCGCAGACCAGGTCGATGCCGGTGATGCGTTCGGTGACCGGATGCTCCACCTGGATGCGGGTGTTCATCTCGATGAAGTAGAAGCGTCCGTCCTCGAACAGGAACTCGAACGTGCCCGCGCCGCGGTAGCCGATGCGCAGGCAGGCCTCCACGCAGACCTTGCCGATCTCGTTGCGCAGCTCCTCGGTGATGCCGGGCGCCGGCGCTTCTTCCACCACCTTCTGGTGGCGGCGCTGCATCGAGCAGTCGCGTTCGCCCAGGTGGATGGCGTTGCCCTGGCCGTCGGCCAGCACCTGGATCTCCACGTGGCGCGGATTCTCCAGGAACTTCTCCATGTAGACCTCGCCGTTGCCGAAGGCCGCCTTGGCCTCGGACTTGGTGGTCTCGATGGCCGCCTTCAGCGCGCCCTCGACATGCACCACGCGCATGCCGCGACCGCCGCCGCCGCCCGCCGCCTTGATGATCACCGGGTAGCCGATCTCGCGCGCGATCTTGGTATTGGCGACGATGTCGTCGCCCAGCGGGCCGCCGCTGCCGGGCACGCACGGCACGCCGGCGGCCTGCATGGCGCGGATCGCTTCCACCTTGTCGCCCATCATGCGGATGGTGTCGGCCTTGGGGCCGATGAAGATGAAGCCGGACTGCTCCACGCGCTCGGCGAAGTCGGCGTTCTCCGACAGGAAGCCATAGCCGGGATGGATGGCCTGGGCGTCGGTGACCTCGGCTGCGGCGATGATCGCCGGGATGTTGAGGTAGCTGTCCTTGGACGCGGCGGGGCCGATGCAGACGGATTCGTCGGCCATGGCCACGTGCTTGAGGTTGCGGTCGACGGTGGAGTGCACCGCGACCGTGCGGATGCCGAGGGTGTGGCAGGCGCGCAGGATGCGCAGCGCGATCTCACCCCGGTTGGCGATAACGACCTTGTCCAGCATGGTGCGGACCTCAGCCGATCACGAACAGCGGCTGATCGAACTCGATCGGCTGGCCGCTTTCGGCCAGGACCGACAGCACCGTGCCCGATACGTCGGCCTCGATGGGGTTGAACATCTTCATGGCTTCGATGATGGCCAGCGTCTCACCGGCCTTCACCGACTGGCCCACGCTGACGAACGCCGGCTTGTCCGGCGCCGGCGAGGCGTAGAACGTGCCGACCATCGGCGCGCGCACCACGTGGCCGTCGGGAAGGGCGTTGCCGGGCTTGGCGGTGCCGCCGGTAGAGGCTTCGGTGGGCGAGCTCATCGGCATCGGCGCGGCCGGGCGCGGCTCGGCGTAGGCGACCGGTGCCGCGGGCGCCGCATAGCCGCCCTTCGGCGTGCGCGCCAGGCGCACGGACTCTTCGCCTTCCTTGATCTCGATTTCGGCCAGGTTCGACTCTTCCAGCAGGTCGATCAGTTTCTTGATTTTGCGGAGATCCATGGGAGCCTCGTGGTTGAACGATGTTCCGCGCGCGGAACAAGATAAAAGGGGGTCAGGCGGGCAGCCGTTGCAGGGCGGCGTCCAGAGCGTAGCGGTAGCTGTCGGCGCCGAAGCCGCAGACCACGCCGACCGCCTTGTCGCTGAGATAGCTGATGTGGCGGAACGGCTCGCGGCTGTGCGGGTTGGACAGGTGTATTTCGATGAAGGGCAGCGCCACGCCGGCCAGTGCGTCGCGGATGGCGACCGAGGTGTGGGTGAAGGCGGCCGGGTTGATCAGGATGAAGGCCGTGCCGTCGGTGCGGGCCGCCTGGATGCGGTCGACAAGGGCATGCTCGGCATTGGACTGGAAGCTGTCCAACTGGTGGCCGGCGGCCTGGGCCTGTGCCGCCAGCGACCGGTCGATGTCCGCCAGCGTCGCATGGCCATAGACCTCCGGCTCGCGGGTGCCGAGCAGATTGAGGTTGGGGCCATGCAGGACCAGCAGCTTCGCCATTCGCGTCTCCAGCGGAAGGGCGGCAGTCTGCTTGAACCCGGTGATGCTGTCCAGTTCGCCGAAGTTTGCCTCGTTTTAAGCGGATGTTTGATTTTGTGGTCTGTCACGGCCCATCAGGGATGTGCAGCCGTGGGCGGACCCGTCGATCAGGGTGAGGGTGATCCGCACGGCGCGGGGTCGCGCGCTTGGCTACTCCACCCAGCCGCTGATCTCGCCGGGCTTGAAGGGGCCGATCTTCTGCCGCGCGATGCGGCCATCGGCATCCACCAGCACGGTGTAGGGCAATACGCCCTTGGCATTGCCCAGCCAGACGCTCGCATCGGCGGGACCGGGCGCATCCAGCAGGATCGGATAGCGCACCGGCACCCTGGCGATGAAATCACGTACGCCGTCCGGCGTATCCAGCGCAAGACCGATCACCTGCACGCCCTCGCGGCCCTGGGTCGCCGCGAAACGGTCCAGCTCGGGCATCTCCTCGATGCACGGTCCGCACCAGCTCGCCCACACGTTGATCAGCAGCCGCCTGCCCGCGTAGCGCGTGCGCAGGTCGACGATGGCGCCGTCCAGTCCGGGAAGCGCGATGGCCGGCATGGGGTCGCCGATGCCGGCGGGCGTGACGCCGGGTGGGGGCGCGGGCGCGGTGGCGTTCGTGGCCGCATGCAGGGCGCGCTCGCCCACCTGCGTGCGCCAGAACGGATTGCCGTTGAACCACAGGCTGGCCAGCAGGCCCAGGCCGCCGGCGGCCACCGCCACCAGCAGCACGCGCGAGGTCGTCGCCTTCATCGTGCGGCGCGCTCGAAGGCCCGGCGCATGCCGTCCTGCGTGAGGACGGTCGGCAGTACTTCCCCGGCGCCACCGCCCCGCGGGTACAGCACGTACAGCGGCACGCCGACCGCACCGTGCGCCTCGAGGAAGGCGGTGATGGCCGGGTCCACGTTGGTCCAGTCGCCGGTCAGCATGACCGCGTCATGGGTTGCGAGCAGTTCACGGAACGCGGGGGTGTTGAGCACCGCCTTCTCGTTGGCCTTGCAGGTGACGCACCAGTCGGCGGTCATGTCGACGAACACGATGCGGCCTTCCGCGCGCAGGGCGGCCAGGCGTTCCGCCGAATAGGCCGCGTGCCCTTCGGTCGTCGGTGCCGCTGCTATCTCCGCCGGCAGTCGATGCAGCATCGCCAGCGGCACCAGCGCGGAGACAGCGAGTGCCAGCGCCAGCGCGCGCTGCAACGGCGCAACGGCGAAGCGCGCGCGCTGGAACCACCAAAGCCCCAGCGCCAGCAGCACCAGGCCCACCAGCGCCAACCCCACAGCGTCGATGCCGCGCTGCTTGCCCAGCACCCACAGCAGCCAGACCGCCGTCAGGTACATCGGGAAGGCCAGCACCTGCTTCAGCGTGTCCATCCATGCACCGGGACGCGGCAGGCGGCTCGCCAGCGCCGGCACGAAACCGATCAGCAGGAACGGCAGGGCGAGCCCCAGGCCGAGCACCGCGAACACCAGCAGCGCCAGCGGCGTGGGCGCGGTGAACGCATACGCCAGCGCCACGCCCATGAAGGGCGCCGTGCACGGGCTGGCCACGACCACCGCCAGCACGCCGGTGAAGAAGTCGCCGACCGGGCCGCGACGCGACGCCAGCCCGTGACCGGTTCCCGCCAGCCGATGCCCGATCGCGAACACGCCCGACAGGCTCAAGCCCACCGCGAACATCACGTATGCGAGCAGTCCGACCACCCACGGCTGCTGCAGCTGGAAGCCCCAGCCCAGCGCCTGGCCCGCCGCCCGCAGTGCGATGGCCAGCGCGCCCACGGCGACGAAACTGACCAGCACGCCGGCCGTGTACCAGAGCGCGCGCCGACGGGCATCGCCGCCCTCGCGCCCGCTTTCGGCCAGCGACAGCGCCTTCAGTGACAGGATCGGCAACACGCACGGCATCAGGTTGAGGATCAGGCCGCCGGTCAGCGCGAGCGCCAGCGCGACGAGCAGCGAGGAGGTGCCGCGCGGGTTGCGGGCCAGCACCTCTTCAGGCGGGCGCGTGCGTTCGACATCGGTCGCGATGGAGGCTGCCGACATGGTCGTATCCAGGGTGGCGGCGGCGGCATCGACCGGAGTCGTCGCGGTCGGCAGCGGCGCCACGGTGGCGGGCGCGGGCATGTCAGGCGTGCTGGCGGGCGTGACCGTCCCGGACGGGATCGCCAGCGTCACCCGCCGCGTCATCGGCGGAAAGCAGATGCCATCGGTCTGGCAGCCCTGGAACGTCACCCGCAGCGTCGCGGTCACCGCGTCGGCGCGGTCGCGCTTCAGCGGCACCGGCACTTCGGCCTGGTCGAAGTAGACGGTGACGTCGCCGAAATGTTCATCGCGATGCGCGTTGCCCTTCGGCCAGCGCGGCGCCTGCAGCGATACGCCCTGCGCACCTTCCAGCGCCATCGAGGTACGGTCGCGATACACGTAGTAACCGCGCGCCGGGGTGAAGCGCAGCAGCAGTTCGTTACCGTTGAAGGCGATCGCCTCGAAGGCGAACGCTTGGCCCTCCGGCAACGGCAATGCGTCCATGCCGGCCTGCGGCGTCTGGCCCAGCAGGTTGCCGGCAAGCGCACCACCGCCCAGCGGGACGAAGGCGTCGCCTGCCGCGGGCGGCAGCGCCACCTTCAGCGTGCGCGTCTGCGGCGGATAGCAGATGCCGGCATCCGCGCAGCCCTGGTACTTGATCTTCAGGCTGACGCTGTCGGTGCCCGATGCGGGTCGGCCGGGCAGGATGGCGACCAGTTCGCCGCGATAGGTTTCCACATCGCCGAAGAACTCGTCGCGGTACGCCTTGCCCTTGGGCAGTTGCAGCGGCTGCGCGGCGAAGCCCGCGTCGGCCTCCACGCCGGTGCGGTGACGGTACAGGTAGTAGCCGTCGGTGATCTTCCAGCGGATCTCGATCCGGTCGCGGGCCGGCGCGGTGGCGGTCAGCACGAACGCCTCGTCCACCGGCAGCAGGTCGTCCTGGGTGATCGCGGCCGAGGCCGCCGGTGCCAACAGCGAGGCCAGGAACAGCAGCAGGAGGGCGGGCAGGGTGCGGATCGGCGTCATCGGGTCACTCGGGTGAGGCGTCGGTGTGGGTTTCCGCGGTCACCCAGTCCAGATAGGCGGGCAGGCCGGCGGCGGTTTCGACCGCCAGGATCTCCGGCAGTTCATACGGATGCAGTTCGGCCAGCCGGGCCATCAGGGCGTCGCGCCGGTCGGCCGGGGTCTTGGCCAGCAGCTGGACCTCGGCCGCCTGTTCCACCCGGCCCTGCCAGCGGTAGGTCGACACCCCACCGGGCAACAGGCTGACGCAGGCCGCCAGGCGCTCCTCCACCAGGATCCGCGCAAGCCGCTGGGCGGTGTCGGCGTCCGGGCAGGTGGACAGGATGAGGAAGACGGGCATGGGCCGGCGATTATCGCAGACCCGCCGGAGCCGGCCCCGGGCAAAAAATTTTCCTGGAGGGCCTTGAAAGCCGCCGGGCCCCGCCCAACATCGGACGGCATCCGGCGTTGCCGGGTTTTTGCGTCCGCGTCGTTGGCAGTCTCCGGTGGAGACTGCTAACATCGCCGCCCCTTTCCTAGTCCAATCAATCACTTAAGAGGATTGACATGAGCAACATCAAGCCGCTGTACGACCGCCTGGTGGTCAAGCCGATCGAAGCCGAAGAAACCTCGCTCGGCGGCATCATCATCCCCGACGCCGCCAAGGAAAAGCCCACCAAGGGTGAAGTCATCGCCGTCGGCGAGGGCAAGTTCATCGACGCCACCGGTGGCGTGCGCGCCCCGAAGGTGAAGGTGGGCGACAAGGTGATCTACGGTCAGTACTCCGGTTCGGCCTACAAGCAGGACGGCGTCGAGTACAAGATCATCAAGGAAGACGACGTTCTGGCGATCCTGGCCTAAGAGCCGGCATGGGGGCGACGGGACCGGCAGCAGCGATGGCTGCAGGCCCGGTCCACCTGTCCCCGCCATCGCTTTCTGAATTCCCAAATCTCTAATCCCGAATCCCGGCCGCCGGCCTGGGATTCACGCCTACCGGAGTTATTCAAATGGCTGCAAAAGATATCCGTTTCGGTGAAGACGCCCGTACGCGCATGGTGCGCGGCGTGAACATCCTCGCCAATGCCGTCAAGGCCACCCTCGGCCCGAAGGGCCGCAACGTCGTGCTCGAGAAGAGCTTCGGCGCCCCGACCATCACCAAGGACGGCGTGTCCGTCGCCAAGGAAATCGAACTGGCCGACAAGTTCGAGAACATGGGCGCGCAGATGGTGAAGGAAGTCGCGTCCAAGACCTCCGACAATGCCGGTGACGGCACCACCACCGCCACCGTGCTGGCGCAGGCGTTCATCCGCGAAGGCTCCAAGGCCGTCGCCGCCGGCATGAATCCGATGGACCTCAAGCGCGGCATTGACCAGGCCGTGAAGGCCGCCGTCGAAGAGCTGAAGAAGCTCTCCAAGCCGACCGCCGACGACAAGGCGATCGCCCAGGTCGGCACCATCTCGGCCAACTCCGACAGCAACATCGGCGACATCATCGCCGAGGCCATGAAGAAGGTCGGCAAGGAAGGCGTGATCACGGTCGAGGAAGGCTCGGGTCTGGAGAACGAGCTGGACGTCGTCGAGGGCATGCAGTTCGACCGCGGCTACCTGTCGCCGTACTTCATCAACAACCAGCAGTCGCAGCAGGTCGAATTCGACGACCCCTTCATCCTGATCCACGACAAGAAGGTCTCCAACGTCCGCGAACTGCTGCCGGTGCTGGAAGGCGTCGCCAAGGCCGGCAAGCCTCTGCTGATCGTGGCCGAGGAAGTGGAAGGCGAAGCCCTGGCCACGCTGGTGGTCAACACCATCCGCGGCATCGTGAAGGTCGCCGCCGTCAAGGCGCCGGGCTTCGGTGACCGCCGCAAGGCCATCCTGGAAGACATCGCCACGCTGACCAACGGCACGGTGATCTCCGAGGAAGTCGGCCTGCAGCTGGAGAAGGCCACCATCAACGACCTGGGCCGTGCGAAGAAGGTCGTGGTCTCGAAGGAGAACACCACCATCATCGACGGCGCCGGCGATGCCGAGCGCATCCAGTCGCGCATCAAGCAGATCAAGGCGCAGATCGAAGAGACCTCTTCGGACTACGACCGCGAGAAGCTGCAGGAACGCGTGGCCAAGCTGGCCGGCGGCGTGGCCGTGATCAAGGTCGGTGCCTCGACCGAAATCGAAATGAAGGAAAAGAAGGCCCGCGTCGAAGACGCCCTGCACGCCACGCGTGCGGCGGTGGAAGAAGGTGTGGTCCCGGGCGGTGGCGTCGCGCTGATCCGCGCGCTGCAGAGCATCGGCACCCTGAAGGGCGCCAACGAAGACCAGAACCACGGCATCCAGATCGCCCTGCGCGCGATGGAAGCCCCGCTGCGCGAGATCGTCACCAACGCCGGCGAAGAGCCGTCGGTGATCGTCAACCGCGTCAAGGAAGGTTCGGGCAACTTCGGCTACAACGCCGCCAACGGCGAATTCGGCGACATGATCGAATTCGGCATCCTGGACCCGACCAAGGTCACGCGTTCCGCGCTGCAGAACGCCGCCTCGATCGCGGGCCTGATGATTACCACCGAAGCGATGGTGGCCGAGGCCCCGAAGAAGGACGAGCCGGCGATGCCGGCCGGCGGCGGCATGGGCGGCATGGGTGGCATGGACTTCTAAGTCCCGCCTCCCGCGTCACCGTTCCACGAAAAGCCCCGCAGCGATGCGGGGCTTTTTCTTGCTTGAAGATCCTGATCGCCGCGAGCGTACGCTCATCCGACGCCGTAGGGCAGATTGGGCGAGGACACGACCTTGTCGCCGATCGCTTCGCCCTGCAGGAAGCGCAGGCAGTCGCGCAGCACCGTCGGATCGTCCAGTACGCCGTGATGGCCAAGGTCCAGCGTGGTCAGCAGGCGCGCGGCCGTCAGGTGGCGGGCGAAGCGTTCGCCTTCGTCCCACGGCACCTCGTCGTCCAGCAAGTCGTGCACGACCAGCACGGGGATGCCGATGGCCGGGGCGATGCGGTGCGCCTGCAGCGCGTCCAGACCCTGGCCGATGCGCGCCTCGAGCAGCGCCAGCATGCGCGCGCCCACGCGTGGTCCCATGCCGGCGCGGTCGACGAAGCGGTGCAGCGCGGCGCGCGGATCGGCCTGCGCGGAGACCAGGATCGCCTGCTTCGCGCGCAGACCCTGGTGCAGCGCGAGCACCACCGACATGGCGCCGAGCGAGTGTCCGATCACCGCCGCGGCTTCGCCGCAGCGGCGACCGACTTCGCGCATGTCGCCGGTGATCTCCAGCAGCGCGGACGTCTGCGTGGCGACCGTGCGGCCTTCACGGGCGAAGGCGACGACCGCGAATCCCTGCGCCGTCAGCGCGCGGACCCAGGCGGCCATGGCGTGGCGACCTCTCGCGTCCAGGGGGGGCAGCAGCACGTACGGCTGCCGTCGCGGGTCGCCCCAGGACACGATCTGTACGCGCCGACCTCGCAATGCCAGCGTTTCCCGGTGTTCCGGGCAGCCTTCGATGTGCCCGAGGCTGCCGGCAAGGGTGGTTTCATCATCCAGCTGCAGCAATCCCTTGCGAGCGGCATGGCGTGGCGTCAGCAGGCCGGAGAGCCGTTGCAGCGCGCGCGTCCACGGGCGGATGGGTATGGGAGGCTTGGGTTCGGTATCGCCGCCGCGCGCAGCGATATCGGATGCAGGGGAGGCGTCGGTCAGCGGGGCGGCGTGGCGGGTAAGCAACATGGAAGTGCAGTCTCTGCGTGTGGGTCCACAGAAACAAGCGCTTTCCTGAGCGCCTCACTGACACGCACCGAAACGCGATGGTTCAGGGGGCGTTGACCATCGTGACGGTTGCAGGCGCGACTAACGCGCGACGCGCAGGATGCGTTTTCGGGATATCCATGCGATCGGCGAAGACGAGGCCTTCGCGGCGCGCGCGTGCCGCAGCCACAGGATCGCCGGCGCGCTCGTACAGGTGCGCCAGCGTGGCGTACCACGCGATCAGGTCGTGCGGGAACGCGCGCGGGCGCGCGCTGATCTGCAACGCCCGCTGGATCATCGCGATGGCGCGCGCATCCTCGCCTTGCTGCGCGTGCGCCAGGGCGTGGACGTACAGGGCGTTCGCCGACAGATAGGGCTCGTGTCGCGCATCGGCGCGCCGCTGCAGGTCGATCGCCTGTTCCCTCACGTCGCGATCGAGGCCAGTCATCAATTGCAGGCGGAGGACGCGGAGTTCGGCATCGAGGCGCTGCTCGTGCGTGGGCGGAAGCGCCTTGTCCAGTTGGGCTCGCGCCTCATCGGCCAGGGTTCGCGCACCGGCGAGGTCGCCGCGCAACTCCTGGATGCGGGACAGCTTCGCCAGCGAGAAGCCGATGCCGGGCGCGCGTTCACGCGTGATCGCATGCTCGATGGCGATGGCTTCGCGCAGCAGCGGCTCGGCTTGGTCGAGCCGGCCCAGCGCCAGATAGACGCTCCCGAGGTTGTGCACCCGTGGCGCCACGTCCGCATTCGGGCCGCGGTAGATGCGACGTGCGATGCCGACGGCTTCGCGCAGCGGTGGCTCGGCCTCTGCCATCTGGCCGGCTGCCATAAGCGCGATGCCGTAGTTGCTGAGGCGTCGCGATGTCTCCGGATGTTCATTGCCGTATGCCGCGCGCGTCAACGCCAAGGCATGCCGCTGCCAGCGCACGGCGTGGCCGGCCTGGTGCGCGCGCGTGTACGCGGTACCCAGCGCGCCGTAGCTGCGGACCAGGCGGGGATCGCGTGGCGGCAGGCGCGCCTGCTGGATCGTGATGGCGGCGAGGTGGTCGGCGATGGCCGCCGGGTGTTCGTCCATCTCGCTGCGCACGATCGCGCGGCGGTGATAGGTGAGGGCGGCGGCGAGCCCGTGCGGATCGACGCTGCGCTGGACCGCGAGCGCTTCGTTCAACAGGGCCAGCGCGGTCGGATAGTCTTTTTCGCTGGACGCGAGCTGTCCCTGCTGGCTGAGCGCCATTCCGAGCGCCGCGTGGTCGCGCGCGGGCAGGGTGCGCGCGGTGGCGACGGCGCGTGCGAGCAGTAGCCTTGCATCGTCGTAGCGGGACAGCTCGTCATAGATTCGCGCGATCACCACCAGCATTTCCACCTGCAGCGCGGGCGTCGCCACCAGGTCGGTGCGCGCGCGCTCGGCGCCGCGCTTGAGCAGCGTGGCGGTATCCGGCAGCGCGGCGCGCGGGCCCTGCGGCACTTCGTTCTCGAACAACTGCACCAGCAGGTCGCGCACGGCATTCGCGCGCTGCGCTTCGTGGCGTGCGCGCCAAGCCTGCGCCTTCGCCTCGGTGGCGGCCAGGCGGGCCGTATGTGCCTGCCACAGCGCCGTCGACAGGCTGGCGAATACGGTGACCACCAACACGGCGGCCACCGCCACGCCGCCGCGGTGGCGCCGGGCGAACAGGCGCATGCGATGGAGCGGCGAAGGGGGGCGAGCGCGTACCGGCTCGTGACGCAGGTAATGTTCGAGATCGTCGACCAGATCGCCGGCCGATGCATAGCGTCGCGCGGGATCGGAGGCGGTGGCCTTCGCCAGGATGGCCCCCAGGTCGCCTTCCCGCACGCGGGATGGAAACGTGTTTTCACCCGGGCGTTCGCCGCTGAGCAGCTCCTGCATCAACACGCCCAACGCGTACACGTCCGTGGCCGTGGTCACGGCGGCGGCGCTGTACTGCTCGGGCGCCGCATAGCCGGGGGTGAGCCCGATGGCCGCCGAACTTTCGCCGTCGCCGTCGCCGGTGGTGTCGATCAGGCGGGCGACGCCGAAATCCAGTAGCCGGGGCGTGCCTTCCGGCGTGACCAGGATGTTGGAGGGTTTGAGATCGCAATGGACGACCAGCTGCCGATGCGCCACCTCGACCGCGCGGCACACTTCGCACAGCAGCCGCAGGCGGGCTGCCACGTCCAGTGCGTGCACGTCCGCATGGCGGGTGATCGGCAGGCCGTCCACGTGGTCCATGACCAGGTAGGGCACGCCTTCGTCGGTGACGCCGCCGTCGATCAGCCGCGCGATGGCCGGATGCGTGAGCGCGGCCAGCGTCTGTCGCTCGCGCCGGAACAGTTGCTGCTGCAGCTCCGAGCACGGTCCGCGCCGCAACAGCTTGACGGCGACGCGTTGCCGGAAATCCACGTCCTCGCGCTCGGCGAGGAACACGCTGGCCATGCCTCCCTGGCCCAGTGGACCGATCAGCCGGAACGCGCCGATGCGCTCGCCGATCCATGCGTGCGCCGGGCGCGCATCGTCGGTCTTCATGGCATCGATCACCGCGGCGATCGGGGTGTCCAACAGCAGCGGCTCGGTGCGCGCGTGCGCGGCGAGCAGCGCTTCCAGGTCGCGCCGCGCGGTCGGGTCGGGGCAGTGACGGTCTATCCAGCCGCGCCGTGCCTCCGGGGGCAGGTCCACGACCGCATCGAATGATTGGCGCAAGGAAGGCATGGCGGGGAGTGAGGGGAGAGGGTCTGCCATCAAGCGTCTTTCGGCGCCCGACCCTGACATGCCACCTCGTTCATGCAGCCAGCTGGGCGCCCAGAAACGCCCGTGCGTACTGCCAGTCGCGGTAGACGGTGCGTACGCTCAGTTCGCACAGCTCGGCGATGCGTTCCAGCGGCAGGCCGGCGAAGTAATGCAGTTCCACCACTTCGGCGGCGCGCGCATCGTCCTGCGCCAGGCGGCGCAGCGCTTGGTCCAGTTCCAGTGCGTGTTGCGGATCGATCGTCACCTGGCCCGCGAGGGTGTCGCGGTATTCGGTGCGACGCAGGTCGCCGCCGTGCTTGATGCGCGCCCGCTCGCGCGCACGGTCGACCAGCATGTGGCGCATGGCGCGCGCCGCATAGGCGTAGAACTGCCGCGTGTGGGTGAACTGCGGCTGCTGATCGCTCATCTGCAGGTACAGCTCGTGCACCAGCGCCGTGGTGTCCAGCGTGTCGCCGTCGCGGGCAAACCGTTGCTTGTGCGCCAGCCGGCGCAGTTCCTGGTAGACCTCGCCGAACATATCGTCCAGCGGGCGGGGAGAAGCGTCGTTCGGGGGCATGACGATCCGGGAAGAGCGGGAGGGGCGGCCGGTCGGCGCCTTGCGACGACCGGCAAAGGGAACCAACGCGCGAATCCTGGCGCAGGGGCCACCCCTGCCGGTGGCCGTTCGTCGGGTGCGTCCCGTTCAGCCCGCGATCTCACGCACCGCGCGCAGGGCCTCATCGACTTCAGCGGGCGTGTTCACCAAGCTGGGCGCCAGCCGCGCGTAGCTGACGGCATACGGACTGGTGCTGGCGACGATGCGGCGTGCGAGCAGTTGCTTCACGATGTCGGTGGGCGATACGCCGTCGATCTCGAACGCCGCCAATCCTGCGGAAAGCGCGGGCGCGCTTGGCGTGTGCATCCTCACCTTCGGCAGACGGGCCAGGCCTTGCTTCAGTTGATCGTTCATCGCAGTGATGCGCGCCGCCACGCGCGGGCGCTGCATCTGCCGGTGCATGCGGAAAGCTGCGGCCATCGCCCACTGGTGCTCGAAGGCATGGAAGCCGCCGGGCGTCATCCGTGCCGCATTGGCGGGACCCGAAGGCGGACGATCTTCTGCCCAGGCCTTGTAGCTTTCCAGTTCGGTGAAGTTCGGCACCAGCGGCTGCAGGTGCGCCCAGTTCGCCGCATTCGCCCATACCAGACCGGTGCCGCGCGGCGCGAACATCCACTTGTGCGTGCCGGCGCAGAAATAGTCCGCGCCCATCGTGGCAACCGTCTCGTCCGTGGCGCCCAGGCCATGCACGCCATCGACCACCAGCAGCGGCGGTGAAGGCAGGTCGCGCAGCATCGCCGCGATCTCGCGGATCGGCAGACGGATGCCGGTGCTGGAGTGCACCCAGGTGACGCCGACCACGCGCGTGGCCGGACGCACCGCGGCCCTCAGGTTGCCGACGATCTCATCGACGCTGGCCGTGGCGGAGGACGCGAACAGCGCGATCTTCCGCATCGATGCGTTCGCGCGTGCGGTCGCAAGGCGGATGGATTCGTGGTGCGAATAGTGGTCGTGGACCGTGGTCAGCACCTCATCGCCGGCCTTCAGTGGCAGGCCGTGGTAGACCAGCGCGAGACCTTCGGTCGTGCTCCGCGTCAGGCAGACCTCCGCTGCCTTCCCACCCAGGTAGTCCGCCGCCTCGCTGCACACCTGCAAGGGCAGGTTGTGCGCGTCGTCCTCGAACATCGCCCGTTCGACCACCAGGAACGGGTTCGCATCCATCGCGCGGCGATAACCCTCGAGCGCTTCGCGCACCGGCGTCGGGTGGCTGGCGATGAAGAAGGAGGCGAAGTGCAGGTAGGTCGGATCCAGCGCGAACTGCGCGCGTACCGCCTCCCAGTCGGACAGGTCGGGCAGGGTGGGGGTTTGCGCGGCCACGGCGGCGAGCAGCGGGCCGGGCAGCAGGGCCGTGGTGGCGAGGGCGGCGGGCGCCGCGAGCAGGTGTCGGCGGGACAGGGCCATGGTGCACCGGAGCCGGTGACATCGCGGAATGCGACAACCTCGCCAACGGGAGGGTGCATCGCCCACGGCCACCGTCTGGCGGTTGCTTGCGCTGCTGCGCGCAAGCGACGTTTCATGGACGTGCATGCTGGGTCCTAGATCGGCTGCTGCACGTTGCAGATGAAACATTCGCGCGCCTGGGAAAGGCGTGATATCACTACGCCCCAATGAATCCGACCCGCGCCCGCTTCTGGTTTTGGTATTACCGCGAACCCACGGCGGTGGCGAGGCTGCGTTCATTCTAGGTAGACACCAGAAGAATCCCCTTGAAGCCGCCAGCGAACCTGGCGGCTTTTTTATTGACTCCGGAGAACCCCCATGGCCCCCCACACCGACGACCTGCGCATCAGGAAGCTTGATGAACTGGTCACGCCTGCCGCGATCATCGGCGAACTGCCGTGCGACGATGCGATTTCGCAGACAGTGTCCGAAGCGCGCGGCGCGCTGCACGACATCCTGCATGGGCGCGACGACCGCCTGGTGGTGGTGATCGGCCCGTGTTCGATCCACGATCCCGCTTCCGCGATGGAGTACGCCGCGCGCCTGAAGCCGCTGCGCGACGCCCTGGCCGGCGAGCTCGAGGTCGTCATGCGCGTCTATTTCGAGAAGCCGCGCACGACGGTGGGCTGGAAGGGCCTGATCAACGATCCCGCGCTGGACGGCAGTTTCGACATCAACCGCGGCCTGCGCCTGGCACGCGGCCTGCTGCGCGACATCAACGCGCTGGGCCTGCCGGCCGGCTGCGAATACCTGGACACGATCTCGCCGCAGTACATCAGCGACCTGGTGGCGTGGGGCGCGATCGGCGCGCGCACCACCGAAAGCCAGGTGCATCGCGAGATGGCCAGCGGCCTGTCGTGCCCGGTGGGCTTCAAGAACGGCACCGACGGCAACGTGAAGATCGCCGTGGACGCGGTGGGCGCGGCCTCGCATCCGCACCATTTCCTGGCGGTGACGAAGGAAGGCCGCTCGGCGATCGCCGCCACGGCAGGCAATCCGGATTGCCATGTGATCCTGCGCGGCGGCAAGGCGCCCAACTACGATGCGGCCAGCATCGAAGCGGCGAGCCGGGTACTGGCCAAGGCGGGACTGCCGGCACGCCTGATGGTCGATGCCAGCCACGCCAACAGCGGCAAGGACCCGGACAACCAGCCGGCCGTGGTCGAGGACATCGCCGCGCAACTGGAAGGCGGCGAGCGGCGCATCGTCGGCGTGATGGTGGAAAGCCATCTGGTCGGCGGACGCCAGGACCTGGTCGATGGCCAGCCACTGGCCTACGGCCAGAGCATCACCGACGGCTGCCTCGGCTGGGAGGCGTCGGTGCAGGTGCTGGAACGTCTCGCCGCGGCGGTACGGGCGCGCCGGCAGCGCGACGACACGGCGGTGCAGGCGGCCTGAGCAGGAAGTGACTTCCGGCAGGTCGAAGAGATGACCGCTGGCAACTGACGCGTGTCGGCGGCGCGGGAGACAGTGGAGGCCCATCCCATCACCGGAGTCCGCCATGTCCCGTCCTGCCCGCCGCCTGCTTCCCCTCGGGCTCGTCTTCGCCTGCTTCGGTGCGCTGCAGGCGCACGCCGCCGATCTCACCGTGACCCTGCAGGGCGTACGCGCGCAGACCGGCGTGCTGAAGCTGGCGGTGGTCGATTCGCAGGCCGGCTGGGACGGACAGGCGCAGCCGGTGAAGGCCGACGGGGCGCCGCCGCAGGGCGAGGCCGCCACGTTCGTGTTCAAGGATCTGGCGCCGGGCGCGTATGCGGTGCTGGTGACCCACGACGAGAACGGCAACGGCAAGCTCGACAGCAACATGATCGGCATGCCGGTCGAGGCCTACGGCTTCAGCAACAATCCCAACGTGATGCGCAAGCCGACCTGGGACGAGGCCCGCTTCGAGGTGGGTGTGCAGGATGCCGCCATCGCCATCACCTTGCGCTGAGGGCCCACCATGGACCGTCGCCGCTTCCTGCGCAATCTCCTGTCCGGCGCCACCGCACTGGCCGTCGCCCCCGCGCTGCTGCGCGGCGAGGACGCCTTCGCCGGCGACCCCGCCCGCTTCGCGGCCGGCCTGCGCGAACAGCCCTGGCTTGCGGGCTGGAAATCCGTGCAGTCCGAAACGCTGGGGCCGGCCACCGTGCAGTTGGAGGGACGGTTGCCGGCAGGCTTCGCCGGGACGCTGTACCGCAACGGGCCTGCGTGGACCGAACGTGCCGGCTTCCGCTACGAGCACTGGTTCGATGGCGACGGCATGGTCCACGCCTGGCGCTTCAACGGTGACGGCACGCTGCGCCACCACGCACGCATGGTCGCCACACCGAAGTTCACGCGTGAGCAGCGGGCCGGCCGCTTCATGTATCCGGTCGCCGGCACGTCCATCCCGGACCGGCAGCCGATACGCAACAACGACGACGCCAATGCGGCCAACACCTCCGTCACCGTGATCAACGGCCGCCTGTTCGCGTTGTGCGAGGCGGGCTCGGCGTTCGAACTGGATCCGGACGACCTGGCCACGCTGGGACCGGTGACCTGGCGCCCGGACCTTGCCGCGATCCCGTTCTCGGCGCATCCGCTGGTGGACCGCGACGGCTCGTCGTGGAACTTCGGCTCCATCGCGATGATGGGCGGCAACGGCCTGGTGGTGTGGCATGTGGGCCGCGACGGCACGCTGGTGTCGGCAGACGTGCTGGAAACGCCGGTGCCCGGCTATCTGCACAGCTTCGCGATGACCGATCGCCACTTGGTCTTCGCGCTGATCCCGTTCAGCTATCGCGAAGGCAACGGGGCGTTCTTCGAACGCCTCCGCTTCCAGCCGGACCAGCCGCTGCGCATCGCGGTGGTCGACAAGGGCGCGCCGGCGCGGGCGCGCTGGTTCGAGGCCGACTTCGCCGTGATCTACCATTTCGGCGACGCGTACGAGCGCGACGGCCGTCTCACGGTCCGCGCGGTGCAGCACCTGGACCTGGAGCAAGCGCGCTCGCCGATGCGGGCCGCGATGAACGGCGACGCGCAGGGCGATGCCCATGGCGGCAAGGGCGCGCTGCGCGAACTGGTGCTGGACCGGCGCAGCGGCAAGGCGCACTGGGAGGACACCGGCGTCACCGGCATCGAGTTCCCCGTGTTCGATGCCCGCACGCCGTCACGTGGCGCGGCGCGCCTGTACGCGCCGATCCATGCCGACGGTTCGACCGCGCCGTACTTCAGCCGCATCGGCGCGTTCGATCCCGCGCGCGGCCGCCGCCAGGTGCACGACTACGGGCGCGACGTGCTGGTCGAAGAACACCTGTTCGTGCCGCGTCCCGGCAGCACGCGTCCCGACGACGGCTGGCTGGTCGGCACGCTGCTGGATGCGGCGAAGGGCCGCAGCGGCATCGCCGTGCTGGATGCGCGGCGGGTGGACGACGGTCCTCTGGCGCAGGCCTGGCTGCCGTACACGGCCCCGCTGGGCTTCCACGGACACTCCCCGCGCGCGGGGGGGGTGGCCCCCCCCCGTGGGGGGGGAAAGCCCCCCCCGGGGTGGGGGCGGGTGGGTGGGGGGGGGGGGGCCCCCCCCCCGGGGGGGGGGGGGGGGGGGGGACGGGCCGCCGGTTTGCGCGCGAAAGCGGCGGCGGGCCTGTTCAGGTAAATGCGATGAAGAACGTAATTGGGATTCTAAGCGACGGCCCCGGAATTGGTCTGATATCGGTAACATGCCGCCACGGCACGGGTTTTGCTCGCATTCATCTTTGTGGCATCGCACTGCCAGAACGCGATACCCGGGTTTTTGTTTTGCAGTGCAGCGTGCAACACCCGTAACGCACCCTTCACGATGGCCCCGCATCCCGACGTGGGGGAGGGAGCAAGCCCGCAAATGGCCCAGCCTTTGCGGGCTTTTTTATTCCTGCTGCGCAGGAATGAAAACCCAGATTCTGCTGCGCAAACCTTGGGCCCCGAGCCGCGCCACCACCCCCCGCGGCTTCGCCGCGCCCCCCTTGACTCAGGGGACTCTGCCCCAGTCGCCTTCCCGTGCCCGGAGGCAGGTGCCGGCCAGAGGCGACCGGCGAAGCGTTAGAATTGGCCTATGGCCGACACCCCCGCACGCGTAATCCCCCTTGAGGTCGTAAGTTCCTCGCCCGCCCCGCTCGAGGCAGGCGCAAAACAGCTGGGGGGCGACAAGATCGCGCGATCGCCGGTCCAGTTCGCCGACGCGCCCGTGTTGCGCAAGCCGTCGTGGATCCGGGTGCGTATTCCCTCCGATGGCTCGGTGGCCAAGCTCAAGGCCAAGCTGCGTGAGAACCGTCTGGTCACCGTGTGCGAAGAAGCCAGCTGCCCGAACATCCATGAATGTTTCGGCCACGGCACGGCCACCTTCATGATCCTGGGCGAGGTGTGCACGCGTCGCTGCTCGTTCTGCGACGTCGCCCATGGGCGCCCCAAGCCGCCGGACCCCTCCGAGCCCCTGAGCTTGGCCAACACCGTGGCCGACATGGGCCTGAAGTACGTCGTGGTGACCAGTGTGGACCGCGACGACCTGCGCGACGGCGGCGCCCAGCATTTCGTCGACTGCATCGCGGCCATCCGCGCGCATTCGCCGGCGACCCGCATCGAAATCCTGACCCCGGATTTCCGTGGCAAGGGCCGCATGGACCGCGCACTGGAGATCCTGGCGGTCAATCCGCCGGACGTCTTCAACCACAACATCGAGACCGTGCCGGACCTGTACCCGAACGTCCGCCCCGGCGCCGACTACCAGTGGTCGCTGACCCTGCTGCAGCGCTTCAAGCAGCAGCATCCGCACCTGCCGACCAAGAGCGGCATCATGCTGGGCTTGGGCGAGACCATGGAGCAGGTGCAGGGCACGCTGCGCGACCTGCGCGCGCATGACGTGGACATGGTCACCATCGGCCAGTACCTGCAGCCCACGGCGCACCATCACCCGGTGCTGCGCTATTGGACGCCAGAGGAGTTCAAGGCGCTGGAGGAGTACGGCATGGCGTTGGGCTTCAGCCATGTGGCGTCGGGTCCGCTGGTGCGCTCCTCCTACCACGCCGACCAGCAGGCGGCGCAGGCCGCCCACGCCGCACGCCAGGCGGGCTGACGCCTCGTTCCATGACGATCGCCCCCGGGGCGTACCGTCGGACCGCGCGACCCGGTCGTGGCACGGCCACGGTTCACCTTTTCCTACGTTCCGGCCATTAGGCTGCCGAAAGGCAGATGACAAGGCGCGCAACTTTGTGCACTGTCGGACTGTCGAATCCGCCATCCGTTCCAGCCTGACGGGCCCCCGGGCCACGAGTACGCAATGACACTGAAGAAAGCCCCCTTCCTGCTGCTGGCCCTGGCCCTGTCGACCCCGTTGGCGCTGCTGGCGCGCGGTGACGGCGACGCGGTTGCGGTGGCGCCCAACGCGGACCAGTCCAACACCTCGAAGCTGGTGTACGGCCTGCTGTCGGACAGCCGCTATGCCTACCGGCCGCGTCCGCTGGACGACGCCCTGTCGCAGGAGGTCTTCAAGCGCTATTTCGAGGCGCTGGACGGCGGCAAGCAGTTCTTCACCGCCGCCGACGTGGCGCGGTTCGCCCCGTACAAGACGAAGATGGACGACGCGATCCGCAGCGGCGACCTGGCGCCGGCCTACGAGATCTTCGCCGTCTACAAGCAGCGCGTGGGCCAGCGCGTGGCCTATGCGCGCGCGCTGCTGAAGCAGGACTTCGACTTCACCGGCAGCCAGCGCTGGGAATACGACCGAGAGGATGCGCCGTGGGCGGCCGACGGCAAGGAACTGGATGCGATCTGGAAGAAGTCGGTGATGAACGACTGGCTGCGCCTGAAGCTGGCCGGCAAGAAGCCCGACGACATCCGCAAGACGCTGGACAAGCGCTACGCCAACCTGCAGCGCAGCATCAACGAACTCAAGACCGAGGATGTCTTCCAGACCTTCCTCAATGCCTATACCGGCGCGATCGATCCGCATACCGATTACTTCACCCCGCGCACCGCCGAGAACTTCAACCAGTCGATGTCGCTGTCGCTGGAAGGCATCGGTGCGGTGCTGCAGCGCCAGGACGACCTGGTGGCCGTCCGCGAGATCGTGCCGGGCGGCCCGGCCGACCTGAGCGGCAAGCTGAAGGTCGGTGACCGCATCGTTGCCGTTGGCCAGGGCAAGTCCGGGCCGATGACCGACGTGATCGGCTGGCGCATCGACGACGTGGTGGCGCAGATCCGCGGCAAGAAGGACACCCAGGTCCGCATCGAGTACATCCCGGTGGAAGCCGGCATCGACGGCAAGCACGCGCAGGTCACCATCACCCGGCAGAAGGTCAAGCTGGAAGAGCAGGCGGCCAAGGCCGAGACCATCACTCTGCCCGCCAGCGCGGGCGAGCCCGCACGCCGCATCGGCGTGATCAAGCTGCCCGCGTTCTACCAGGATTTCGAGGGCCGTCGCCGCAATCCGAACGACTTCAACTCGGCCACCCGCGACATCGCCAAGCTGCTCGCGCAGTTCAAGGCGCAGGGCGTGGATGGCGTGGTGATGGACCTGCGCAACAACGGTGGCGGCTCGCTGGACGAGGCGGTGGAGCTGACCGGCCTGTTCATTGACAAGGGCCCGGTGGTGCAGGTGCGCGAATCCGGCGGCCGCGTCACCGTCAACAGCGACCGCAAAACAGGGGTGGCATGGGACGGCCCGCTGGCCGTGCTGATCAACCGTGCCTCGGCCTCGGCATCGGAGATCTTCGCTGGCGCCATCCAGGATTACGGGCGCGGCCTGGTGATCGGTGAGACCAGCTTCGGCAAGGGCACCGTGCAGAACATGGTGGACCTGGACCGCTGGCCGGCCAACGAAGCGCCGCGCTTCGGCTCGGTGAAGCTGACCATCGCGCAGTTCTTCCGCGTGGCCGGCGGCAGCACGCAGCACAAGGGTGTGGTACCGGACATCGCGTTCCCAGTGAGCGTGGACGCCAGCGAGTACGGCGAAAGCACCTACGACAACGCCTTGCCGTGGACGCGCATCGCCGCCGTGCCGCACCTGCAGTACGGCAACTTCGCGCCGCTGCTGCCGCGCCTGCAGGCACTGCACGCCGCGCGCTCGGCGAAGGACAAGGAGTTCCAGTGGTGGTCGGAAGACGTGGCCCAGTTCCGTGCCGAGGCCGCCAAGAAGTACGTTTCGCTCAACGAAGCCGAACGCCGTGCCGAGCGCGACCGCCAGGAGACGCAGCGCAAGCAGCGCCAGGCAGAGCGCAAGGCGCTGGGACTGGCACTGGACCCGCTGGCCGAGGACCTGGCCGATGACGGCCTGGGCGCTTCCGAGCGCGACATCGTGAAGGACGCGCAGCGCGAGAAACTGGCCGACAAGCGTCCAGACCCGCTGTTGCGCGAATCGGCGGCGATCCTGGGCGATGCCATCGAGATCCTGGGCCAAGACCGCAAGCTGTCCGCGCAGGTGCTGCCGGATTCGCCCGGCCCCGGTCGCTGGGCGGAATGAGCCAGTGGGGAGCGATGAGGAGTGAGCGAGCACGCTCCTGCTCGCTCCTTACTCCTCCGCACTCACTCCTCGTTACAAGCGCAAGATCCGGATAGTCCCACCGTCGCGCGCGCCCTAGTCTGGGCGCATGGACACCATGCCGCGCCGATCCTTGCCCACCCCGACCGCCATCGCTGCCGATCCGCTGGATCTGGCGCGCCGCCTGCTCGACGAGGGTGAGCCGTCATTGGCGGACCTGGCTTCGCACACCGGTCTCAGCGCCTCGCATCTGCAGCGCCGGTTTCGCGCGCGCTTCGGCCTGAGTCCCGCCGAGTACCTGGCCCGCAAGAAGCTGGGCACGCTGAAGGCGGCCCTGCGCGAAGGGCGCGACGTCACCACCGCGCTCTACGATGCCGGCTACGGTTCGCCGTCGCGGCTGTACGAGCAGGGAGCGGCGAAACTCGGCATGACACCGGCCACCTACCGTGCCGGTGGCCGCGGCGTGGCGATCCGCTGGACACTCGTCGACACCGTGCTCGGCCGCACGCTGGTGGCCGCCACTGAGCGCGGCATCTGCGCGATCGAACTGGGCGAGGACGACACCGCACTGGAACGGCGACTGCGCGATGAATTCCCGCATGCGCAGCTCGAGCGCGTGGAAGCCGGCCGTGACGATTTCCTTGCTCCGCGCCTGCAGGCCGTCGCCGAGCGCCTCGCCGGTCGCGAGGCGGACGTGCCGGTCGACCTACTGGGGACCGGCTTCCAGCAGCGCGTGTGGGATGCGCTGATGAAAGTGCCTGAGGGCGAGACGGTGAGCTATGCCGGCCTGGCGCGGCAACTGGGCGCCCCACGCGCCGCGCGCGCGGTGGCCAGCGCGTGCGCGCATAACCGCATCGCCGTGGTGGTGCCTTGTCACCGCGTGATCCGCGGCGATGGCTCGCTCGGCGGCTACCGCTGGGGATTGCCGCGCAAGCAGCAGTTGCTTGCGCGGGAACGCGGCTGATCCGCCACCTTCGCGGCGGGAACGATGTCGGTCGTGATGGCGCAGGAGGTGGCAATGCGCGATGGAGAAGAACGGCACGCAGGCGGGAGCCTCCTTGCCGCGCCTGGCGCCACTCCCGTCAACCAAAGCACGTGCGGCAAAAGACTTGAATGCTGTTCAAGTCGGATGGGAAAGGATTCAAACGGCCGAGGGCGGGTTCGACATGCCGCCGGTCCGCGTCTGGCCTACAATTGCCTCACACCGCATTCCCCCACGGTTTCCCATGAACGCCTCCGTTTCCGCCGCCGCGCCCGCGCGTGGCGGCCTTGCCGTCGCTGCCGCCCTGGCCATCGTGTACGTGGTCTGGGGCTCGACCTATCTCGGCATCCGCTTCGCGCTGGAAGGCGGATTTCCGCCGTTGCTGATGGTGTCGGGCAGCCGTTTCGTCGCGGCGGGACTGGTGATGTTCCTGTTCCTGCGCTGGCGCGGCGTCGCGGCGCCCACGCCCGCGCAGTGGAAGAACCTGCTGGTGATGGGCGCATTGCTGCTGTTGATGGGCAACGGCATGGTGGTGCTGGCCGAGCAGACGGTGTCGTCGGGGCTCGCCGCGGTCGCGGTGGCGTCGATGCCGTTGTGGATGGGCCTGTTCGGCGCCATGCGCGGACAGCACCCGACGCGCGGCGAATGGCTGGGCATCATCGTCGGCTTCGCGGGTGTGGTCTGGCTCAATGCGGGCAGCTCGCTGACCGGTTCGCCGGTGGGACTGGTGCTGTTGCTGATCGCACCGATCGCCTGGGCCTACGGCTCGGTGTGGTCGCGTGGGCGCGACCTGCCGTCGCCCTTCATGACGGCCGCGGCGCAGATGCTGGCGGCGGGCGTGATGCTGGTCGGTGCGGGCCTGCTACATGGCGAGCGCTTCCACGTGGCGGACTGGACGCTGGAAGGCGGGCTGGCGGTCGCCTACCTGGCGGTGTTCGGTTCCATCGTCGCGTTCACCGCCTACGTGTGGTTGCTCCACCACGCGCGCCCGGTGCTGGTCGGCAGCTATGCCTACGTCAACCCGGTCATCGCGGTGGCGCTAGGTGCTTTCATCGCCGGCGAAACCTTCACCGCGCACGACCTGGGCGCCATGGCGATGATCCTGGCCGGTGTGGTGGTGATCACGCTGGCGCGCGCGCGGCAGTCGAAATGACCCACCCACCGCTCGACCGCAAAGGCTTGGCGATCACCGTCGGCACCTTCCTGATCTGGGGCGTGGTGCCGCTGTACTGGCACCTGCTCAAGGCGGTGCCGTCGTTCCACATCATCGCCCACCGCATCGTGTGGAGCGCGGTGCTGGTGCTCGGCTGGCTCCTGTTGAAGAACGGCCTCGCCTGGTGGCGACAGATCCGCGCGCAACCGCGCGCGGTGCCGCTGCTGGGTGTCAGCAGCCTGCTGATCGCGTTCAACTGGGGCCTGTACATCTGGGCGGTGAACGCCGGGCATGTGGTGGAAACCAGCCTGGGCTACTTCATCAATCCGCTCATCAATGTGGTGCTGGGCGTGCTGGTGCTGCGCGAACGCCTCTCGCCCGCGCAATGGATCGCGGTGGGGTTCGCGTTGGCCGGCGTGGCGTGGCTGACGGTACAGGCCGGGTCGCCGCCGTGGATCGCGCTGGGCCTGGCGTTCTCGTTCGGCCTGTACGGTCTGGTGCGCAAGACCGTGGCGGTGGATGCCGTCGCCGGACTGGGGGTGGAAAGCCTGTACCTGTTCCTGCCCGGCCTGGCCTACGTCGTGTGGGGCGAGTTCGGCCACGGCGGCGGTTTCATCGACGGCTACGGCTGGCGCGACGACCTGCTGCTGGTCCTCGGCGGCGTGGTCAGTGCGGTGCCGCTGATCGGCTTCGCCTACGGGGTGCGCCGCATCCCGCTGTCCGTGGTGGGCCTGCTGCAGTACGTAGCCCCCAGCCTGCAGTTGCTGATCGGCGTGCTGGTGTTCAAGGAAGCCTTCGATGCCACGCGCGCGGTCGGCTTTGCCGCCATCTGGGCCGGCCTGGTGATCTTCGCCAGCGACGGCCTGTGGCGCGCGCGTCGCCGCGACGCGCTGGTCGCGGCGTCCGCAGGCAAGTAAGGCTCAGCGCGCGGCGCCGCCCGTCGCGTTGGCGCCAGGCGAGGGGCAGGGGCCGCCCGCCTGCGCCCATGTCTTGAACGCCGCGACGAACCGGTCGTGCGGTACCGGCACCGGTGCGCGTTCGCCCCCGGGATTCCAGCCCCACAGCACCAGCTTGTCTTCGGCGACATGCTTGAGCAGCGCATCGAAGTCGCGGCCGCCGTTGCGGTCCTTGTCCTGGATCATCGCGCACAGCTGGTCCGCGGGCAGGCCGATCCACGCCATCTTCTGGTCGGGCGGCGGCAGCTGCCAGTGCGGTGCGCCCGGCGGTGCGTGCGGGCCGTAGCTGGCCGGCGAATTCTGTTCGCCATGGCAGGTGGAACAGGGCAGGCCGGGCGCGCCCTTGCCGTCCGGGCCACGCACCACGTTCATCGCATGCGGCGTCTGCGCATCGAACTGCAGCGGCGCGTCGCCCGGAATGTGGCAGTTGCTGCAACGCGGATGCTGGAACACCTGCTCCACCGTGGCGAACGCGGTCAGCGCCTGGGCTTTCTGTTCCTCGCTGATGCGCGGCTTGCACGCCACCAGCAGGAGCACGGTCAGGAACATCATCAGGATGCGCATGGCGGGCCTCAGGCGGTCGGCGTCGAAGAGGTGGACGTCGGCAGACGCAGCGGCAGTTCGCGCAGGCGCTGGCCGGTCAGGGCGAACACCGCGTTGGCCACCGCGGGCGCGATCGGCGGCGTGCCGGGTTCGCCCACGCCGCCCATGCGCTCGGTGCTGGGCACGATGTGCACCTCCACCTGGGGCATCTCGTTCATCCGCAACACCGGGTAGTCGTGGAAATTGGATTCCTGCACCTGGCCCTCGCGGAGCGTGAGCGTCGAATGCAGCGCGGCACTCAGGCCGAACACGATGCCGGACTCCATCTGCGCCTGTACGCCCGCCGGATTGACGGCCACGCCGCAATCGATGGCGCACACCACGCGGTGCACGCGGATCCTTCCCTCCTCGATCGACACTTCGGCGGCCTGCGCCACGTAGCTGCCGAACGATTCGTGCACGGCGATGCCGTGGCCGCGGCCCTGCGCGGGCGGCGTACCCCAGCCGAACTTCTCGGCGGCCAGGTTCAGCGCCGCGAGGTGGCGGGGGTGATCCTTCAGCAGTGTGCGCCGGTACTCCACCGGGTCCTGGCCCGCGGCGTGCGCCAGTTCGTCGACGACGCCTTCCATCACGAAGCCGTTGACGCTGTGGCCCACCGAGCGCCACCACAACACGGGGATGCCGGTCTTCGGCGAATGCAGGTCCACGCGGTGCGCGGGCGTGCCCAGCACGTAGGGCGAATTGGCCACGCCCTCGGTCGAGGTGGCGTCGATGCCGTCCTTGACCATCATCGCTTCCATGAAGGTGCCGGCCATGATCGACTGGCCCACCATCACCTGGTGCCAGGCCGTCGGCAGGCCGTCCTCGCCCAGGCCGACCTTGATCTTCTCGACGAACGCCGAGCGGTAGTATCCGCCACGGGTGTCGTCCTCGCGCGTCCATACCGTCTTGACCGGCGCCTTGGCGGCTTTTGCGACCTCGACTGCCTCGGAGACCACGTCCGACGTCGGCGTGGCGCGACGGCCGAAACCGCCGCCGAGGAACGGCGTGTGGATGCGGATCTTCTCCGGCGGAATGCCGAGGATGCGCGCGGCGCTGTTCTGGTCCAGGGTGGGGAACTGCGTGCCGCACCAGATGTCGCACTCGCCGTCGCCGATCTTCACCGTGCAGTTCAGCGGCTCCATCGCCGCATGGGCGAGGTAGGGCACGGCGTACTCGGCCTCGACCGTCTTCGCGGCCTTGCCGAGTGCGGCCGTCACGTCGCCGGCGCGCACCGCGGTCGGTCCCTCTTCGGTCGCCAGCTGCGAGAACTGCTGCCGCAGCGCGGTGCTGTCCAGTTGGGCGCCATCGCCCGCCTCCCACACCACCTGCAGCGCGTCGCGACCGAGCTTGGCGGCCCAGTAGTGGTCGGCGATCACCGCCACGCCGCTGGGCACCTGCACCACGTTGCGCACGCCGGCCACCGCGCGCGCCTTGGTGGCGTCGAACGACTTGACCGTACCGCCGAACACCGGGGAACGCAGCACGACCGCGGTGAGCAGGCCTTCGAACTGCACGTCCATGCCGAAACTGGCCTTGCCGGTGATCTTCTCCGGCGTATCCAGGCGCTTGGTCGGCTTGCCGATCAGCTTCCAGTCCTTCGGGTCGCGCAGCTTCAGCGTATCGAGTGCTGGCGGGGTCTGCTGGCCGGCGTCGTTGGCGAGTTCGCCGTAGCGCAGGCGTGTGGTGCCGGACACCACCGCGCCGTTCTCGGTGCGCAGTTGGTCGACGGGAACCTTCAGTCGCGCGGCCGCCGCCTGCAGCAGCATGGCCCGCGCGGTCGCCCCGGCCTGCCGGTAGCGGTCGAACTCGGACCAGGTGGTGGTCGAACCGCCGGTACCCTGCATGCCGAATACCGGACTGGTGTAGGCCTTGTCCGCCGCACCGTGTTCGACGCGGATCTTCGACCAGTCGGCATCCAGTTCTTCGGCGATCAGCATCGGCAGCGTGGTCCAGATGCCCTGGCCCATCTCGGCATGCGCGAGCTGCACGGTGATGGTGTCGTCCGCCGCGATGCTGAGGAACGCGTTCGGCACGAAGGCCGTAGGCGCTTCGGCCGTGGCCTCCTGGGCCATGGCGAAGCGGCGTGCGCCGGGCACGAGGAAGCCGATCACCAGGCCGCCACCGGCCAGTGCGGTGGCGCGTAGGAAGTCGCGGCGCGGGGAAGAGGTTTCGAGGTTCACGGAACAGCCTCCGTCGAACGATGGGGAAGGCGGCGACCCGCGTCGCCGCACCGGATCAGGCCTTGCCGATGTCGGCCGCGCGATGCACGGCGGCGCGGATGCGCTGGTACGTGCCGCAGCGGCACAGGTTGCCGGACAGCGCCTGGTCGATGTCGGTATCGGTGGGCGACGGCACCTTGGCGAGTAGGGCGGCGGCCGACATGATCTGGCCGGACTGGCAGTAACCGCACTGGACGACGTCCAGTTCCGCCCAGGCCTTCTGCACCGGATGCGAGCCGTCGGCCGACAGGCCTTCGATGGTGGTGATCTTCCTGCCGGCGACGGCCGACGCGGGCGTGACGCAGGCGCGCAAGGGAGCGCCGTCGACATGCACCGTGCAGGCGCCGCACTGCGCGATGCCGCAGCCGAACTTGGTGCCGGTCAGGCCCATCAGGTCGCGCAGGACCCAGAGCAGCGGCATGTCGTCCGGCGCGTCGACTTCGCGCTCGGCCCCGTTGACGTTCAACTTCATGGCGTCTCCTGGCGTCGGCGTGGGACCGGGCGACGATACTCCGCGCCCACGTTGCATGCCAGTGAAGGCATGGGTCGATGTTTGCACGATCCTGCGGGATGCTTGCCCGATGCCTCGACCGGCGCGCCGGACGTTGCCTTCGCCCCGAGGCTTGCGCCATCGTGGTGCCATGACCGCATCCGCTCATGTGCTGCTCGCGTCCGCCCACGCCGGTGAGGACACCGATGGCCGTGCACTGGCCGTCGTCATGACCACCGAAGGTTCGACGTATGTCCGTGCGGGGGCCATGGCGCTGTTCGGTCCGGACCAGACGCAGGTGGGTTGGCTGAGCGGCGGCTGCCTGGAGCCGGAGATCGCCAGGCGTGCGCGGCATGCCGCCGCCGTTGGTGCCGCGGGTGCGATGGAGATCGACACCCGTGACGATGAGGATCTGTTCGCCGGCTCCGCTGTCGGGTGTCGCGGCCGTCTGCGGCTGGTGCTGCTGCCGCTGGATCGCATGCCCGGCTGGGCAACGGCCGTGCAGGCGTGGTGGGCGGGCCACGGCGCGCTGACGTTGACCTTGTCGGCCGATGGCGACGTGCACGTGCGGGTGGGCGAGGTAAGCCTGCACTGGACGCTGGCGCGCCATGCCGAGGCGCCGACGGTCAGTCTGGCCGGCGATGTCAGCGTGCCAGCTCCCGCGCGCGTGGCGATCTTCGGTGCAGGACCGGAAACCCCGTCGCTGCTGCAGGCGCTGCGTCCGCTCGGTTGGCACGTCAGCGTGGTGGAGCGCCGCGCGCGCTGGATTCCCGATACCGACATCGCCGACGCGTGGCTGATGAAGGCGCCGGACGACGCGCTGCGCGCGCTGCAGCCCGCGCCCGATGCCGCGCTGGTCATGCACCACCACTTCGAGCACGACCGCGAGGCCCTGGAGGCGCTTGCGCATACCCGCATCCCGTTCATCGGCCTGCTGGGGCCGGTGCGTCGCCGCGAAGACCTGCTGCGCGTACTGCCAGCGCCGACTCATGCACTGCTGGTGCCGCGTCTGCGCTCGCCCGTGGGGCTCAGGCTGGGCGGGCAAGGCCCCGAGGCCATCGCGTTGAGCATCGCCGCCCAGTTGCAGGCCTGGCGGCACGGCGAAACGCCATGACCGTGCCGCATGTCGCGGTGGTGCTGGCGGCGGGGGGCAGCACGCGCCTGGGCCGGCCGAAGCAATTGCTGACGCGCGACGGCGAGGCGCTGGTGCATCGTGCCGCGCGACTGGCGCTGGCGTCGGGTGCCGCACGCGTGCGGGTGATCGTCGGTGCGCACGCGGACGATGTCGTGGCCGCGGTGCGCGATCTGCCGGTCGAGTGCCTGGTCAACCCGCGATGGAACGAGGGCTTGGCGGGAAGCGTGCGCGTCGCCGTGGATGCGCTCGCTGCGCATGATCGCGCGACGCTGCTGCTGACGTGCGACCAGCCGGCGCTGGATCTCGCGCATCTGCAGGTGCTGCTGGCGGCAGCGCGCGCGGCGCCATCAGGCTCTGCCGCCACGCGTTTCGGCGACCGCGTGGGGGTGCCCGCTGTCGTGGCGCCGACGATGCTGCGCGCCGCACGGGACTTACAGGGAGATCGCGGCCTGCGCGATGTGCTGAATGCCGACGGGGCCGGCGTCATCGCCTGCGATGCGCCGGTTCTCGGTGTCGACATCGACACACCGGAGGATGTCGCCGAGGCGGTGTCGCGAGGGTGGCTCGACGCGCCGACGTGAAGGAAGTGCCGACATGCGCCGGCACTTCCTCAACGTCCGTCAGATCGCGCGCAGGGCCTGGGTGATCGGCAGGCGCGCCGCACGCAGGGCCGGGAACAGCCCGCCCACCAGGCCGATGCCCAGGGCCCACTTCAATCCGCTCCACAACAGTCCGGGCGTGACCTTGAACTGGAACACGACCTGGCTGAAGTTGCTCCCCAGCGTGGCCACGCTGTAGCCGTTGAACACCACCCAGGCGATCAGGCCGCCCAGCAGGCCGCCCAGCAAGGCCAGCAGCATGGTCTCCAGCATCACCGCCATCACCACCGGCAGGCCGCGGAAGCCGATCGCACGCATGGTGGCGATCTCGCGCGCACGGCCGGCGACGGCGGCGTACATGGTGTTGAGCGCACCGAACACCGCGCCGATCGCCATGATGGTGCCGATCACCGTGCCCAGCACCTTGATCAGCGTGGTCAGGCCGGTACTCTGCTTGGTGTAGTAGTCGCGCGTGGTCAACACGTCCAGCTTCAGGCGCGGGTCGTTCTCCATCGCCTTCTTGAACTGGTCGAAGCCCGGCTTGCCTGCGGTGCGCACCGTGACCGACTGGTACGCGCGGCGGTCGTAGGCCGACGACAGCGTATCGATGTCGGTCCACAGTTCCGAGTCGTGCGCGTCGCCGGCGGCGAACACGCCGACCACGGTCCAGTCCTGGTTGCCCAGGCGCAGCGTCTTGCCGATCTCCAGGCCGCGGTACTGGCCCTTGGCGCCCTGGCCGACCACGATCTCGCGCACGCCGATGTTGAACTTGCGGCCTTCGATCAGCTTGATGTGCGGACGGATCGCCCACGCGGCCTCGCTGACGCCGCGGAACTGCGCATTGGCGTCTTCGCCACTGCCGGCGGTCGGCAGGTTGACGATCTGCGACAGTTCCGGCGAGAGCAGGGCGCGGCCGTCCTTGTCCTTGGCGATGCCGGCCAGCGTCGAGATCAGCGGCACCTGGTCTCGGGTGATGACCGAATTGGTCTCCGCCTGCGAACCGCCACGCAGCACGATGGCGGTGTCGTCGCTGCCGGTCTGCTTGAGCGTGGCCGAAAAGCCTTCGCCCATCGCCAGCATCGCCACCAGCACGCCGACCACGCCGGCGATGCCGACCACGATCACCGACGAGGCGCCCCAGCGCTGCGGCAGGCTGGCGATGCCGATCCTGGCCGCTTCCAGCGACAGCCGGCCGCTGCGGGTGAGGAACAGCCACAGCGCCAGCAGCACCGCCAGGCCGGCGACGACGAACCACGGCGACATGATCCAGGCCACCAGGCCCACGACCAGCAGCACCACGGAGATGAGATTACCCAACCATTGCTTCTTCATGTCTGTCTCCTCTCAGCGGCCGGCCAGGGCGTCGACGATCTTCAGGCGCATCGCCCGTGTCGCCGGCAGCGCGCCGACGATCAGGCCGATGGCGACCATCAGCGACAGCCCCAGCGCCCAGGTCTGTGCGGGAATGCTGGGCAGGGCGATCATGCCGTTGCTGGCGCCGCTGACCACCGGAATCATCACCGACGCCAGGCCCATGCCCAGCACGCCGCCCAGCACGATCAGCAGCACCGATTCCACCAGCACCAGCACCAGCACGGTGCCGTTGGTGAAGCCCAGCGTCTTCAGTACCGCCAGTTCCGGGATGCGCTCGCGCACCGCCTGCGCCATGGTGTTGCCGGTCAGCAGCAGCAGGGTGAAGAACACCGCCGCCATGATCGCGGTGACGATCAGGCCGATGTCGGCGAACTGCTTGGCGAAGGACTGGTTGAACGCCTGCTCGGTCTGGGTCTTGGTTTCGTGCGCCGAGTTCTCCGAGATCGCGTCGATGGCCTTCGCCACGCGGGTGGCGTGGTTCACGTTGTCCAGCTTCACCATGTACCAGCCGACCTGGCCGTTGACGTACTGGTTGGCCTCGTCGAAGTACTTCCAGTGGAAGATCAGCTGGTTCTCCTCACCCTTGCGCTTGGAATCGGCCAGCCTGAACGTGCCGCGCAGCGTCAGCGGCCACGCATTGCTGCCGTCCTTCTGCGGGAAGATCGTCGCCTGCAGCGGGATGGTGTCGCCGACCTTCCAGCCGAAACGCTTGGCCAGGTTCTCGCCGACGATGGCGCCGGTGCGGTCGGCCTCCCAGGCCTTCACCTGCGCGGGATCGACGATGTATTCCGGGTACATGTCCAGGTAGCCCGGGCCGACGGAGAAGTTGGGGAAGAAGTTCTTCGGGTCCTTGTAGATGCCGCCGAACCAGGCCGCGTACGTGGCCTTCTTCACGCCGGGCGTGGATTCGATGCGCGTCAGCAGGCTGTACGGGAGCATCTGCGTGATCGACAGGCGCGAGGCCACCACCAGGCGGTCCGCGCCGGCGACGCTGCCGCCGGAGTTGAACGCCACGCGCACCGAGTCCAGCAGGCCGAACAGCAGGAACGCCGCGACCACCGACAGCAGCGTCAGCAGCGTCCGCGTCTTGCTGCGGAACAGCGCCGACCAGATCAACGAGAAATATTTCATGTCCGCCTCCGGGTCAGTGCGCGGCGGCCGGGGCGTCGACCAGTTCGCCCTTGTCCAGGTGGATGGTGTGGGTGGCGTACTCGGCCGCCTTCGGGTCGTGCGTGACCATGATGATGGTCTTGCCGTGCTCGCGGTTGAGCATCTTCAGCAGGTTGAGGATGTCCTCGGCCGAATGGCGGTCCAGGTCGCCGGTGGGTTCGTCGCAGATCAGGAAGGTCGGGTCGGAGACGATGGCGCGGGCGATCGCCACGCGCTGCTGCTGGCCGCCGGACAGTTCGTTGGGACGGTGCGACTTGCGGTCGGCCAGGCCGACCAGCTGCAGCGCGATCTCCGCGTTGCGCTTGCGCTGCGCCGCGCCCAGCTTGGTCAGCAGCAGCGGCAGCTCGACGTTGCGCTGCGCGGTGAGCGTCGGCATCAGGTTGTAGAACTGGAACACGAAGCCGACATTCGTGCTGCGCCAGTGCGCCAGCTGGCCGTCGTTCATGCGGTCGATGCGCTGGCCCTCGATCTCGATCTCGCCGCCGGTGGGGGTGTCCAGGCCGCCGATCAGGTTCAGCAGGGTGGTCTTGCCCGAACCGGACGGCCCCATCAGCGCGACGAAATCGCCGTGCGGAATGTCCAGGTCGATGCCATGCAGCACCTGCACCTTCTCGGGGCCGCGCTGGTAGGTCTTGGTGACGTTGCGGATGGAAACCAGGGAAGACATCGGCAGGATCCTTGTAGGAGACGGAAAGGCGAACGGCGATGCTGCGGTTCAAACAGGGCGGATCCCGTCCTCGAAGGACACGGGGCGCCCGTGGGACGACGGAGGGCGTCGCCCGGGATCGACAGGCGCCGGTGGAACGGCGCCCGGTATTCGGTGGTTCGCCGCCGCGAGGACATCCTCACGCGGCGCCTTGCAGGCTTACTCGGTGTCTTCGGCCAGCACGACCTTGGCACCGTCCTTCAGTTCGGCGGGCGGGTCCAGGACGACGGTCTCGCCCGCGTCCAGTCCCTCGGTGACGTGCACGTCGTCGCCCAGCTTGCCGGCCACTTTCAGTGCGCGCTGCTGCACGGTGTCCTCGTCGCCGACGACGAAGGCCACCTGCGCGCCATCACGCTCGACCACGGCGGCGCCCGGCGCGCGCACGCCCTTGGGCTGCGCGGCCTGCTGTGGCCTGGCCGCTTCCAGGAAGCTCACCCGCACGCCCATGTCCGGCACGATGCGCGGATCCTTCACCGCCAGCGCCACGCGCACCTTCACCGTGGCCTTGCTGCGGTCGGCGGTGGGGATGATGGCGATCACCTCGCCGGGGATCTGCCAGTCGGGATAGGCGTTCAGCGTGGCCTGGATCGGCATCTTCGGCTGCACGCGGCCGATGAAGGACTCGTTGACCTCCACTTCCACTTCCAGCGAGTCCATGTCGACGATGGTGCCGATGCCGGTGCGGGTGAAACCGCCGGTGGCCAGCGGCGAGACGATCTCGCCCGGCTGCGCGGCCTTGGCGATCACCACGCCGGCGAACGGCGCGCGGACGATGGTGTTGTCCACGCCATTGTCGGAAATGGCCAGGCTGCGGCTGGCCACGGTGACGTTGCGCTGCGCGGCCTGCAGCTGCGCACGCAGGGCGTCGCGCGCGGCGACCGCCTGGTCGTACTGCGAGCGGGCGACCAGCTGCTGCTGCACCAGCGAGGACAGGCGTCGCGCATTCGCCTCGGCCTCGGTCAGCTGCGCCTGTACGTTCGCCACCTGCGAGCGCGCGGCCTCGACCTGCGCCTGCGACAGCGCACGGCTGGCGTCGGCATCCACCGGGTCGAGCGTGGCCATCACCTGGCCGGCGTCGACCTTCATGCCTTCCTCGATCAGCACCTCGCGCACCTTGCCGGTGATCTTGGCCGACACCGTGGCCATGCGCCGCGCGACCACGTAGCCGGAGGCGTCCAGCACCGAGGCGGCCGCGCCGCCGTTGCCCATCGCCACCGTCGGCGCGGTGCGCACTTCGATCGGCTTCTTGCGCCCGAACAACGCCCAGCCGGCCGCAGCCAGCGCCAGCAGCACGGCGATCACGCCCAGCGTGATCCACAGGCCGCGGCGCGACGTGGGCTCCGGCGGCGGTGCCTTGCGGTCGATGCGGAGTTCCTTCAGCAGGTCGGCAGACGTGTTCATGCGTATCCAGACGGTGAATGCGGGGAAGTGTGACCAGCAAGGGTAACGGAAGCCTAGTTGCCGGAAGTCACTTCATGCAGGAACCGGCCGGTCCGGGACGGCAGCGGGGCCGGGATGGTGGGCATCATCGAGGCTCCGGCGCGCGCATCCCAGTGACACCTGTCACCTGATTCGCCTGAGGGGCGCCACTGATCACAGGCGGGGCGACGGCGCAGGCTGTGTCCATCTTCCGACAAGGCCCTGGCATGGACATGGCGACCCTCCCTTCCCCCGCACTGGCCCGGTTGCAGGGCGTGCGCCACCAGTATGGCCGTGTGCTGGCGCTCGATGGCCTGGATCTGGCGCTGCCTGCCGGCCAGGTGCTCGCCCTGCTCGGTCCGAACGGGGCCGGCAAGACCACCGCGATCGGCCTGCTGCTGGGCCTGCAGCGTCCGCAGGCGGGGCAGGCGGACCTGTTCGGCCTGCCGCCGCAGGACCTGGCCGCGCGCCGCCGCGTCGGGGTGATGCTGCAGACGGCGGCCGTGCCGGACACGCTGAAGGTGCGCGAGCTGATCGACCTGACCCGCAGCTACTACCCGCGCCCGCGCAGCGTCGCCGACTGCATGGCGTTGGCCGGGCTGGACGGGCTGATGGACCGCCGCTACGGCCAGCTGTCCGGCGGACAGCAGCGGCGCGTGCAGTTCGCGCTGGCCCTCTGCGGACGGCCCGAGTTGCTGTTCCTCGACGAACCCACCACCGGCCTGGACATCGATGCGCGGCAGACGCTGTGGAAGGCGATCCGCGAACTGGGTGCGCAGGGCTGCGCGGTGCTGTTGACCACGCATTACCTGGAGGAAGCCGAAGCGCTGGCCGACCGCGTCGTCGTGGTCAACCACGGGCGCGTCGTCGCCGAAGGCACGGTGGCGCAGATCCGCGCGCACGTCGCGCAGCGGCGCATCCGCTGCAGCACCACCTTGCCGGCGACGCTGGTGCAGGGCTGGCCGGGCGTGCAGCGCGCACAACGCGAGGGCGAGCGCCTGGACATCGTCGCCGAGGTGGCCGAGCCGGTGGTCCGCCGCCTGCTGGATGAGGATCCCGCACTCACCGAACTGGAAGTGCAGCGCGCCGGCCTGGCCGATGCCTTCCTCGCCCTCACCCGCGATACGCAGAAGGAAGCCGCCTGATGGATACCGTCGCCACCGTTCCGTTTTCGTCCACGCGGGCCTACCTGCTGGAAGCGCGCTACGAATTCCTCCGCCTGCTGCGCACGCCTTCGTTCTCGCTGCCATGCCTGCTGTTCCCGCCGGTGTTCTACCTGCTGTTCGGGGTACTGCTGGGCGGCAAGGGCGGACCGGTCGCGGCGCAGTACCTGCTGGCCGGCTATGGCGTGTTCGGCGTGATCGGCGTGGCGCTGTTCGGCTTCGGCGTGACGGTCGCGCTGGATCGCGAACAGGGCCTGCTGACGCTCAAGCGCGCGCAGCCGATGCCGCCGGGTGCGTACCTGGTCGCGAAGATGGCGATGGCACTGCTGTTCGCCGCGATCATCCTGCTGCTGCTCGCCGCGCTCGCGGCCGGCGTGGCGCACGTGCAGCTGTCGGCCGCACAGTGGGCCGCCTGGGCGGCGACGTGCCTGGTCGGCGTGTTGCCCTTCAGCGCGCTGGGCTTGTGGCTGGGCACGCTGGTCGGCGGCCGCGGCGCGCCGGCGCTGATCAACCTGGTCTACCTGCCGATGGCGTTCCTGTCGGGGCTGTGGGTGCCGCTGACGATGCTGCCGAAGCTCCTGCAGACGTTGGCGCCGGCATGGCCGGCGTATCATCTGGCGCAGGTCGCGCAGCAGGCCGTCGGTGTCGGCGCCGGGCGTCCGCTGGGGCTGCACCTGGCCGTGCTGGCCGCCATCACCGCGGTGTTCTTCGTGCTGGCGCGCCGCCGCCTGGTGCAGTGACCGGACCGCCGAGCAAGGAGCCCCCGATGAACCTGTCTTCCTCTCCGCTGCTGCGCCGGCTGACCCGCCTGCGCGACGCCCTGGTGCCGGAGGCGCTGGGTTTGGGCTGGATGCCCCTCTTCCTGCTGGGCTACCTGGTGTTCCTGTTCATGCCGGTGCTGGTGCCGTCCGGGAGCGACTGGGGCAGCAACCTGCAGTGGCGCCTGTGGCCCACGCTGGCCTCGATCGCAGCGTTCCTGCCGATGTATTTCCTGGCCTACCGCGGCAGCGCGATGACGCGGGTGCTGTGCACGCTGGGCATCGCCGCGCTCGGCTGCGGGCTGATGGCGTACAACGCTTTCTCCAACACCTACATCATCTACGCGGCGGCGTTCGTGGCGCTGCTGCCGGGCGCCCTGTGGGTGCGGCTGGCGGTGCTGGCGGCGCTGCTGGGGGCCTATCACGGCCTGTCGATGTGGCTGGGGTTCCCGGTGTTCGTGCCGGTGCTGACCGCGATCATCTCGGTGGCCGTATTCACCGGCAACTACTTCCAGTCGGAGACCGTGCGCAAGCGCGCCGAGCTGAAGCTCTCGCACGAGGAAGTGCGCCGGCTGGCCGCGCTGGCCGAACGCGAACGCATCGGCCGCGACCTGCACGACCTGCTCGGCCACACGCTGTCGCTGGTGGCGCTGAAGTCCGACCTGGCCGGACGCCTGATCGACCGCGATCCGCATGCCGCGCGCAACGAGATCAACGAAGTCAGCCGTGTGGCCCGCGATGCACTGGCGCAGGTGCGGCGTGCGGTGACCGGCATCCGCGCGGCCGGACTGGCGGCCGAACTCGCCTCCGCGCGCCTGCTGCTGGAATCGGATGGCGTCACCCTGCGCTACGACGCGCAGGAAGTCGCATTGCCCGCCGACCTGGAAACCGTGCTCGCCCTGAGCCTTCGCGAGGCGGTGACCAACATCCAGCGCCATGCGCGCGCCACGCTCGCCGAGGTCGCCTTGTCGTCCACGCCCGGCCACGTTGTCCTGCGCATCCGCGACAACGGCGTCGGCAGCGCTGCCGTGCCCGGCAACGGCCTGGGCGGCATGCGCGAGCGGGTCGAATCGCGCGGAGGGCGCCTGCGCATCGATTCCACCCTGCGGCAGGGCACCTGCGTGGAGATCATGCTGCCGTTGCCGTCGGGGGCCGATGTCGTGACGGCACCAGAGAAAGCCCCTGTAGGAGCGACGTAAGTCGCGACCGCAAGGCCGGACGCATCCTCATCTCGACACACGTGCGCGGATGCGGGCTGCCTCGCTAGTTTCCAGGGCTGCGCCACCCGTACGGTCGCGACTCACCGGTGCAGACTTGCCTGCACCACTCCTGCACTGGGCAGTCCACTTCACGAGTGTGATTTACTAGCGTGACGTTCAATCTTTCTGCCACGACATCCCGATGATTCGCGTCCTGCTTGCCGAAGACCAGGCCATGGTGCGTGGCGCGCTCACCGCGCTGCTGGGCATGGAAAGCGACATCGAGGTGGTCGGCAGTGCGGCCGATGGCGAGACCGCCTGGCGCGAACTGCAGCGGCTCAAGCCCGACCTGCTGGTCACCGATATCGAGATGCCCGGCCTGAGCGGCCTGGAACTCGCGCAGCGCATCCAGCGGCACGAGCTGCCATGCAAGGTAGTCATCGTCACCACCTTCGCGCGCAGCGGGTTCCTGCGCCGCGCGCTGGAGGCCGGCGTGTCCGGCTACCTGCTGAAGGACGCGCCCGCCGAGGATCTGGCCGAGGCGCTGCGCAAGGTACATCGCGGCGGCCGCGCGATCGATCCGCAACTGGCCGTGGAAGCGTGGTCGGACGCCGATCCGCTCAACGACCGCGAACGCCAGGTGCTGCGGCTGGCCGGCGAAGGGCAGTCCGCCGGCGACATCGCCAAGCAGCTGAACCTCTCGCAAGGCACGGTGCGCAATTACTTGTCCGAGGCGATCGGCAAGCTCGGCGTCGCCAACCGCATCGAGGCCTACCGCCTCGCGCGCCAGCGCGGATGGCTGTAGCGGCGCCAAGATGTGCTGTAGTTGGCAGTTCCGGTGTGCGCCGGGTTGTCCTTGCGGACACGCGCCCCTAGGCTCCCCCTGACCCTCGCGCTCCGGAACGGAATGCCCCTGCGCCGTCGCCACGCCAACCGTATCGGCCTGCTCGCCGCCGCCGCGATCTTCGTGGTCATCGGCGTGGGCGTCGTGATGGGCGCGCAACGCTTCATCGGTGACGCGAACCGGGTTTCGCACACCAATGAAGTGATTGCCCTGATAGGCGCGATCGAGGCGCACCTGCGCGATGGCGAGTCCGCCCAGCGCGGCTACCTGCTCACCGCGGACGTCGACTACCTCGCCGACTACCGGCGCAGCCGCGGCGAACTGCCCGAACTGCTCGCCCAGCTGCAGCAACTGGTCCGCGACAACCCCGACCAGAGCCGCCTGGCATTGGCGTGGAAGCTCGAGATCGAGCGCCGGCTGGGGCAGATGGATGCCACGCTGGGCAACTACGCCACCGGCGGCCTGCCGTCGGCGCAGCGCTCCATCGGCCAGGAAGCGCGGCGCACCTCTGGCGCGCTGCGCGCACAGGCGCGGCAGCTGGTCGCCAACGAGCGGCAGCTGCTGGTGGAGCGCGCGGATTCCAGCCGCAACAGTGCCACCCTGCTGCGCGCGCTGGCCCTGCTCGGCATCCCGCTGGGCCTGGCGATCATCGGCGTGGTCTACACGCTGCTGGTCGGCGAGATCCGCCGCCGTGCCCGCGCCGAAGATGCCGGCGATGAAGCGCGCGCCCAGTTGCTCGACAACATCGATGCGCTGGAGCGGCAGGGCGCCGACCTCAACGAACTCAGCCGCTACGGCGGCATGCTGCAGAGCTGCGTCAGCGTGGAGGAGGCCGTCGGCCTGGCCACGCAGTACTTCTCGCGCCTGCTGCCCGATGCCGGCGGCACCCTGTACCGCGTGCGCGCTTCGCAGGATTACGCCGAAGAAGTGGCTCACTGGGGCGAACACGCGCTCAGCGGTCCGGCGATGTTCCCGCTGCAGGACTGCTGGGCGCTGCGTCGCGGCCAGCCGCATGTGCATCGCGCGCACCACGAGCTGCTGCCGTGCGCGCACGTGACCACGCCGTCGCTCAATGCCACGCCGACTTACGTGTGCGTACCGTTGATCGCGCAGGGCACCCAGCTGGGCCTGCTGTACCTGTCCGGGCACGACGATGCCTTCCTTGCCCGCATGGACCTGGTGAAGACCGCCGCCGAACAGCTGTCGATGGCGCTGTCGAGCCTGGAGCTGCAATCGCGCCTGCGCGTGCAGTCCATCCGCGAGCCGCTGACCGGCTTGTTCAACCGGCGCTACCTGGAAGAATCGCTGGCGCGCGAGCTGGCGCGCTGCGAGCGCCGGCATATGCCGCTGGGCCTGATGATGCTCGACCTGGACCACTTCAAGCGCTTCAACGACGTGCACGGGCACGCCGGCGGCGACGCGCTGCTGGCCGAGTTCGGTCGCCTGCTGCAGGCGCTCTCGCGCGACGAGGACATCGCCTGCCGTTACGGCGGCGAAGAGTTCACCCTGATCCTGCCCGAAGCCGATCCGATCACCGTGCAGGCGCGCGCCGAAGCGATCCGCGCCGGGGTGGAGGGCATGCGCGTGCTCCATCTGGGCCAGGAGCTGCCGCACGTGACCGTGTCGATAGGCGTGGCGATGTTCCCGCAGCACGGCGGGTTGGGCGAGACGCTGCTACGGCAGGCCGATGCCGCGCTGTACCGGGCCAAGCACGCCGGCCGCAATAGGGTGGAAACCGCAGCGAACGATGTCGCCGTGGTTCAGGCCGTGGCGCCGTAACGCGCCTTCAGCATCGCGTAGGCGCTACGCAGTGCGAGCGCTTCGCCGCCGGCCGGGCGACCGGCGCGGTCGCTGTCGTTCCACGCATAGACGTCCAGGTGCGCCCACGGCAAGCCATCGGGCACGAAACGTTCCAGGTACAGCGCCGCGGTGACCGCACCGGCCATGCGCGAACCCGCGTTCGCGAGGTCAGCGATGCCGCTGGTCAGGTAGCGCAGGTACGGGCGCCACAGCGGCATCCGCCACACCGGGTCGCGCATGCGCTCGCCGGCGGCGATCCAGTCGTTGGCCACGCGGTCGTTGTTGGCGAACAGCGCCGGCAGGTCCGGACCCAGCGCGATGCGCGCCGCGCCGGTCAGCGTGGCGAAGTCCAGCAGCAGGTCGGGCGACTGCTCGCCCGCGTAGGCCAACGCATCGCACAGGATCACGCGGCCTTCGGCGTCGGTGTTGTCGATCTCCACGCTGACGCCCTTGCGGGTGGCGATCACTTCGCCCGGGCGGAAGGCGTTGGGACCGATGCTGTTCTCCACCGCCGGCACCAGCAGGGTCAGCCGCACGGGCAGTTGACGTGCCATCACCAGGCGGGCCAGCGCGATCGCATGCGCCGCGCCGCCCATGTCCTTCTTCATGTTGCGCATGCCGTCGGCCGGCTTGATGTCCAGGCCGCCGGTGTCGAAGCACACCCCCTTGCCGACCAGCGCCACGTGCGGCTGCGCCGCATCGCCCCAGCGCAGCGCGATCAGGCGCGGCGCGCGGTGGGAGGCGCGGCCTACCGCGTGGATGGCGGGGAAGTTCTGCGCCAGCAACGCGTCGCCGGCGACCACCTCCACCTGCGCGCCGTGCGTGGCGGCGAGTTCGCGTACCGCGACCTCCAGCTCGTCCGGCCCCATGTGCTCGGTGGGCGTGTTGACCAGGTCGCGCACCTGCAGGCTGGCCGCCAGCAGGTCGAGCGCTTCGGCGTCGGCCTGCGGCAGCACCAGGCGCGCGGGCTTGCGCGCCGGCTGCTTGTAGCGGTCGAACCTGTAGCTGCCCAGGCCCCAGCCCAGCTGCAGCGCGGTGCGTGCGTCGGCGGACAGGTCGCTGGCCAGCTGCCAGTCGCCGGCCGGCAGACCGAACGGTGCGTGTGCGTAGCTGTAGGGATCCAGCGGATCGCCGATGCCGATGACCGCGCCTGCCAGCCCGTCCTCGCCCGGCAGCAGCAGCAGCGAACCCGCGCCGGCCGCGAACCCCTGCGCGTCGATCCAGGCATTGACCGTGGCGGACTGGGTCGTGCGCCAGGCGGCCAGTTGCGTGCGGTCCAGCACGTGCAGCGCACGCGCGGTGGTGGAGGCATCGGTGTAGGCGAGGGCGGCGCTCATGCGGCGGCGTGTTCCGTGGCGAAGTCGGGGTGGGCGTCCAGCCAGTCGGCCAGCGCGGTGAGGGTATGGAATTCCAGGTCCGGGCGCAGGGTTTCGTGCGTCCAGGCGCGGGGTTGGCCGTTGTGGTCTTCCGGCCGGTTGATCCAGCAGCTGCGCAGGCCGGCGCGTGCGGCGCCCAGCACGTCCATCTCGATGTGGTCGCCCACGTGCAGCACCTCGGCCGGCGGCACGCCCAGCCGTTCGCAGGCGGCCAGAAAGATGCTGGCTTCCGGCTTGGCGGCGCCGTGTTCGCGCGAATGGATCTGGTGCACGAACAGGTGGCCCAGCCCGATCCGCTGCAGGTCGGCGTTGCCGTTGGTCACCGCGGCCACCGGCACGCGTGCGGCGATGCGCTCCAGCGCCGCCAGCGCGTCCGGGTAGTACTCGACCTGGTTGCGTGCGGCGTAGAAGGTGTCGTACGCGGGCTCGAGCAGGGCCATGTCGGCGCCGCTCTCGCGCAGGGCGTGTTCCAGCGTCATCCGGCGCAGGGTGCTGAGGTCGTGCTTGTGCTGCGGATGCGCGGCGAACACCTGCTCGCGCACGGCGCGCATGCGCTCGACCGGGAACATGGCGGCGGTGGCGGGGCTGTGCTGGCGCAGCCAGTCGTCGAGGACGCGCTCGATGCGTGCGCCGATGGGGGCGAACGGCCAGAGGGTGTCGTCGAGGTCGAGGGTGATGGCGCGGACGGGGAAGCTCATCGGCCCGATTTTACACCCGCCAGGCAGGGGCCCTTTCATCGGCCCCAGGAGGAGGCCCCTCTCCCTGCGGCGACCGAAGGAAGTCCCTGTGGGAGAGAGGGGTTGGGGAGAGGGGCAACGAAGTACATCGCCTGTGCGGGTATTGGACCGCTCCAGAGGCATGCTGCCGCTTCGGGTTTCTGGGCCTGACGGGATGTTCGCCTAGCTTGCAAGCATGGCGCCGCTCGCCGCGGAGGCCCTACTTTCTTTGCTTGTGCAAAGAAAAGTAGGCAAAAGAAACACCCCCCGGCGGTCCGCCCGCCGCAAGCGGCGGGTGCGCAGTCCCGGCGGGAATTTTCGGACGGGGCCTCCTGCCCCGGCCGAAAACGGCGCACATCCTTGTGCGCCGCCCTGCGGGTTTTACCCGCCGCGACTGCCGGACCTAAGGGGGCCCCAAGAGCGGCATCTGACTGACCAACGCGCGCTTCTGCGGTCGGTGTTGTCTTCTGGCCCCATGAGGCACGGCGAGTGGGCCGGGTACAACCCGAAGGGCGCCGTCATGGATGACGGCGTTTTCGTATGGCACATGGATGTGCCTTACGAAAATTCCCGGCCCGCTCGCGGACCCGGAGCGAAGCGCAGGGCGTGCCGCCTGGGGTGTGTTTCTTTGCCTACTTTCTTTGCACAAGCAAAGAAAGTAGGGCCTCCGCGGCGAGCGGCACCATGTGTGAGTAAGGAGATCCATTCCGCAAGGCGCCATGAAAGCGCGATCGTGGATGTTGTGCCAACAGAGCAGATCGACAATGCGGTCTTCGTTGCCCCTCACCCCAACCCCTCTCCCGCAGGGAGAGGGGCTAGATCACTCCAGCAGTCGTGCCCAGCCTTCCATCCCTTCCACCCGCGCCAGCACCAGCTTCACGCACACCAGCAGCGGCACCGCCAGCAACAGTCCGATGATTCCCCACAACCACCCGAACAGCATCAGCGCCAGGATCAGCACCAGCGGCGACAGCGCCATCCGCCGGCCCAGGATGATCGGGGTGACGATCTGTCCCTCGATCGTGTGCAGCACCAGGTACGCCACCGCCGGCAGCATCGACTGGAACGGCTCCTCGAAGCTGATGAACCCCACCAGCAGCATCGCCACGATCCCGATCAGCGGCCCCACGTACGGCGCGAAATTCAGCAGCGCCGCCATCGTGCCCCACAGCAGCGCCTCGGCCAGCGGCAGCCCCAGCAGGTACAGCACGCAGGCGAACACCAGGCCCACCACCGTGTTGATGATGCTGATGGTCAGCACGTAGCGCGACACCTCGCGCTCGATGGAGTGCAGGATCTCCACGGTGAACTTCTTCTGCTGCCGCCCAGGCAGCAGCGCGATGGCGTTGCGTTGCAGGTTCTCGCCGTACACCATGAAGAAGAACGTCAGCAGCACCACCGCCAGCAGCGAGGCCAGCACGCGCGGCGTGGCCAGCAGCTTGCCGTAGGGGTCGTCCGGCGTTGCCTGCACCACCTGCGGCTGCCGGCCCGTCTGGGTACCGGCGGCGGCGCGGGCGAAGTTCTCGGCGGCCTTGTTCGCGTCCTGCACCGGCTTGGTCAGCTCGCGCAGCTTGGGCGCCAGCTGGCGCATCTCGCGCGGCGCCTGCTGCGCCCATTCCATCGCCGACGGCAGCATCTTCTGCGCCAGCAGCCCGGTCACGGCCATGCCGCCGAGCAGCACGATCAGTGCGCCCAGGAAGCGGGGCACGTACAGCCGGCGCAGCACGCGGATGATCGGGTTGCCGACCAGGGCGAAGAACATCGCCAGCAGCACCGGCAGCAGCAGGTCCTGCGCGGCCCACAGCGTGTAGCCGACGGCGAGCGTGGCCAAGACCAGCACCGGGGCGGAGGCGCGCGGGCGTGGCGGCGGGGCGGGGACCGCAGGTGCGTCGGGTGGGGCAGGTGTGCTCATGGGCAGAGGGTCGCCTGAAGGATGCGCGATTGTGCAACGGCCCCTGTGGGAGCGACGTGAGTCGCGGGCGCGCGCCGATAGCGGCGCCGCATGCAAGAGGGTGAACGCGCCGCAGCGCGTCCCGGAAAAGGAACGGCCGGCTTTCCCCCGATGGATGGCGTGCGGTGGCGACTGACGTCGCTCCTACAGCAGCCCTGGGCGCCTCAGCGCTCGGACAGCTCGGTCGCCGCTTCGGCCGGGCGCGGTGCGGTGACCACGATCTCGTCCTCGTCGAAGGCCTCGTCCACCAGCGGCTCCTCGTCGGCCTGCACGTCGGCCTGTTCCTGCGCTTCCTGTGCGGTATCGGCCGCCTGCTCGGCGGTCTCGGCGGCGGCCGCGGCCTGCGCCGTGGCCAGGAAGCTGGAGACCGCGGTGAACATCTGCATCCAGCGCGCGCCGTTCATGGCGCGCAGCGGTTCGGCGCGGCCGGCCAGGAAGCCGCTGACCAGCCCGGCGATGACGATGCGGCCCGGCGTCCAGCCCTCGCGCCAGGCCTGCTTCAGCGTGACCCACTGCAGCTGCGCGTGGGTGGCACGCAGCTCGACCCGCTGCTCGGCGCGCTGCACGTGCTGCAGCAGCTTCTCGAAACGCATCACGCGCCTCCGTGGTCGGCGGCGCGCGGGTCGTGCGCGGTGCCGGCAGGCGGCGGGTCATCGTCGATGGCGGCGTCCTCGTCGAAAAGACCCAGCTTCGACAGCTGGCGCCGCGTGGCATGCATGCCGGTGTAGTCGAAGTAGCGCCCCACCTTCCAGGCCGCGAACGCGGTGACCGCCAGGCTCAGCAGGGCGGCCACCGACAGCGACTGGAACCAGGAAAAACCGAAACGCTGCATCAGCGCGATCAGCGCGCCGGTCACCAGCAGCCACGCCGAGGCGCCGAACACGATCGCCACGCACGCCCAGGCCAGTGCGCGCCCGAAGGCGCTGCGGGCCAGGGCGAAGTCGGCCGACACCAGCCCGCGGAAGGCGCGGCCGGCCCCCTTGGCCGAACCGAACGCCGCGCGGCCCGCCGCGCCGACTTCCCTCAGGGTGTCGGCGAGGTCGGGCGGCGCGGGGGTGTCGGTATCGCGGGACGCGTCGCTCACGCGGCGGGCTTACTTGTCGCCGCCGCTGCGCGCCAGCTTGGCGATGATCCAGCCGGCGGCGAAGGCCACGCCGAACGAGGCCAGCGGCCGCTCGCGGATCAGGTCCGCCGCGCTGTCGATCAGGTCGCGGCCCTTGTCCATCAGCGCATCGACCTGCTCGCGCGCGGCGCCGCCGCCGGCTTCGGCCGCGGCGATGCCCGACAGCGCGCTGTCGGCCAGTTCGGATTTCACGTTCGCCTTGCCCAGGCGCAGTTCGTCGCCGGCGGCGCTGGCCGCGCCCTTGATCGCTTCGCCCGCGGCCGCGGCCGCCGAGGCCAGGTGCGAACCGGCTTCGCCCAGGTTGGACTTCAGGGCATCGGTATGGGTGGGCATGCTCATGGGTGTCTCCTGCAGGCGGGGGATGGGGCCACTCTAATGCACGGGAGTGAACGGGCTGTTAGATGGAGCGGGGAATGGGGAACAGGGAACGGGGAAGGTACGCATCGCGCGAGCCGCAGCTTCACGAACTTCGGATGGCGGACACCTTCAGTCCCCGTTCCCCGCACCCCTCACTGCATCAGCAGCCGGCCCGTGCCGCGCCCGCGCAGGATATTGAGCACCAGCTGCGCCGGCTTGCGCTCGAAGCTGGCGCGGAAGCCCGGCAGGTCGCCGAACTCGCCGCTGCTGCTGGCCACGATGATGTCGCCCGGGCGCAGGCCGCTGTTCCAGGCGCGGCTGTCGCGCGCCACGTTGCCCACCTGCACGCCGCCCTGCGCGCCGCGGATCATGCCGCGCACGGCCTGCCGCGCCGACTCGTCCATCTCCTTCAGGGTGGCGCCGGCCAGACGCGGATCCAGGCTGGCGCCGTCGGCGCTGCGCGCGCCCTCCTTCAGGGCCACGTTGAGCTGCAGCGGCTTGCCGTCGCGGCGCACGTCCAGCGCCACGCGCGTGCCGACCGGCTGCAGGCCTTCGAAGTTGTGCAGCGCCGCGCGGTTGTCGATGCGCTGGCCGTTGGCGGCCAGCACCACGTCGCCGGGCTGCAGTCCGGCCTCGGCCGCAGCCGATCCGGGATAGACGCGGGTCACCAGCGCGCCCCGGGGCAGGTCCAGGCCCAGGCCGCGCGCCACGCGCTCGTCCACGTCCTGCGATTCCACCCCGAACGTGCCCCGGCGCACCACGCCGTCGTTGGCGATCAGCTGTTCCATGATGCCGCGCGCCATGTTGATGGGAATGGCGAAGCCCAGGCCGATGTTGCCGGCCATGCTGCCGCGCGGGTTGAAGCTGGCGGTGTTGATGCCGACCAGCCGGCCCTGCAGGTCGACCAGCGCGCCGCCGGAGTTGCCCGGGTTGATGGAGGCGTCGGTCTGGATGAAGTTCTGGTAGCCCGCCACCGGGATGCCGCTGCGGCCCACCGCCGACACGATGCCCGAGGTGACCGTCTGGCCCAGGCCGTAGGGGTTGCCCATCGCCACCACGAAGTCGCCCACCTGCAGCTGGTCGCTGTTGGCCATCGGCACGGCGGTCAGGTTCTGGGAGGGGATGCGGATCAGGGCCACGTCAGTATCCGGGTCCGAGCCGATGAACTCGGCTTCCACCTGGCGGCCGTCGCTCAGCGTGACCGACACGCCGTCGGCGTTCTCCACCACGTGGTGGTTGGTCAGCACGTAGCCGCGCGCGGCATCCACGATCACGCCCGAGCCCAGCGCACGCTCCACCCGCTCGCGCGGCATGTCGGGAATGCCCAGCAGGCGGCGGAAGATCGGGTCGTCGCCGAACGGTCCCAGCGGGCTGGCCACGCGCACCGTCTGCCGGCTGTAAACGCTGACCACCGCGGGGGTGACGCGCTTGAGCATGGGCGCCAGCGAAGGCAGCGCCTGCCCGTCCACCGCGGTGGGCAGGGCGGCAGCGGCCGGTACGGCAGCCGCGGCGGCAGGCGCGGCGTTGGCAGGCTTCTGCAGCAGGTCGTTCAGGCCGGTGGCGGCGAACCCGCCGAACGCGGCGGCGGCGGACAGGGCGATCAGGGTGGGGAACGGGCGCAGCGCTTTCTTCATGGTCGGTCGGCAGTTCGTTGCGTCGGAGGGAGCGGGCGCCAGGGGCGTCCCGCGGAACCTGAATGAGTCTGCGCACGGACCCCTAAACCGGCAATGAAGTTCACCCACCGCGCCGCCCTGGCCGGGTCCACCGCGCGCCGACGGACGGCGGGTTTAGGGCGATGCAATTGTCATGTCAATCCGGTTGACAGGGGGCACCCCCGGGCGTAGTTTGACGGCTTCGTGCGGACACAAGATGTTGCGGTCCAGCACGAAGCGGACCCAAGCACTGGTGTTTCACGTCGGGCTTTGCGCTTGGGAAATCGGGCGCCTTTGGGGATTGGCGCATGAGGTCGAGGGACGCAGTGGGCAGCACGGCAACGGCAGGGCCCACCACCACAATCCGGCCATCCGGGCAGCGCATCCTGTGCGGCGGCCCGCGCCGGCGTCCCCGTCGTCCGGGTCCGCGATGAGATACCGGGGCAGGCCCAGGCCCGCCCGCCACAGTCATTAGAGAAGTTCCAGTCGTTTTCAGGAGAACAACACAACCATGAGTACGGTGCGCCTCGAGGCGGTCAAGACGGAACAGCCCACCCTGATCCCCATGCAACCGGCGTCCCAGGACATCTGGGACAAGAAGTACCGGCTGAAGACCAAGCAGGGCGAGGCCCTGGACGCCGACATCGATGGCACCTACCAGCGCGTGGCCCGCGCCCTGGCCGACGCCGAAGCCACCCCCGAAAAGCGCGCCTACTGGTACGAGCGCTTCGTGTGGGCGCTGCGCCGCGGCGCCATCCCGGCCGGCCGCATCACCTCCAACGCCGGCGCCCAGCAGCACAAGCCGGCCACCAGCACCATCAACTGCACCGTGTCCGGCACCATCGAGGACTCGATGGACGGCATCCTGGAGAAGGTCCACGAAGCCGGCCTCACCCTGAAGGCCGGCTGCGGCATCGGCTACGAGTTCAGCACCCTGCGCCCGAAAGGGGCCTTCGTCGCCGGCGCCGGCGCGTACACGTCCGGGCCCATGTCCTTCATGGATATCTACGACAAGATGTGCTTCACCGTCTCCAGCGCCGGCGGCCGCCGCGGCGCGCAGATGGGCACGTTCGAGATCTCGCACCCGGACGTGAAGGACTTCATCCGCGCCAAGCGCGAAGACGGCCGCCTGCGCCAGTTCAACCTGTCGCTGCTGATCACCGACGGCTTCATGCAGGCCGTGGACCAGGACGCCGACTGGCCGCTGGTGTTCCCGGTGAACATCAAGGAGAAGGGCGACATCGACATCGAGGACGCTGCCCAGGTCGTCTGGCGCGAGTGGCCCACCCACAAGAACTACATCGTCCGCGACGACGGCCTGGTGGCCTGCAAGATCTACGGCCACATCCGCGCCCGCCACCTGTGGGACATGATCATGGTCTCGACGTACGACTACGCCGAACCGGGCTTCATCCTGATCGACCGCGTCAACGAGATGAACAACAACTGGTGGTGCGAGACCATCCGCGCCACCAACCCCTGCGGCGAGCAGCCGCTGCCGCCGTACGGCGCCTGCCTGCTGGGCTCGGTCAACCTGACCACCTTCGTGCGCGACCCCTTCACCGACCAGGCCCGTTTCGACTGGGAGGAATACAAGGAAGTCGTGCGCGTGTTCACCCGCATGCTCGACAACGTGGTGGAAGTGAACGGCCTGCCGCTGCCGCAGCAGCAGGCGGAGATCCTGCGCAAGCGCCGCCACGGCATGGGCTTCCTGGGCTTGGGCAGCACGCTGACCATGCTCAAGCACAAGTACGGCAGCGCCGAGTCCTGCGAGTTCACCGAAGCCATCGCCCGCGAGATGGCCGTGGCCGGCTGGGAAATGGGCCTGGCCCTGGCGAAGGAGAAGGGTCCGGCGCCGATCATGGACGAGCTGTTCACCGTCACCGCCGCCATGCTGCGCCAGCGCCCGGAAATGGCGAAGGACGGTTGGAAGGTCGGCCAGGAGATCCCCGGCAAGGTGCTGCACGCCAAGTACAGCCGCTACATGCAGCGCGTGGCCGAAGTCGCGCCTGACCTGGTGGACGAGCTGGCCGAAGTCGGCAGCCGCTTCACCCACCACAGCTCCATCGCGCCCACCGGCACCATCAGCCTGTCGCTGGCCAACAACGCCAGCAACGGCATCGAGCCCTCGTTCGCGCACCACTACAGCCGCAACGTGATCCGCGAAGGCAAGAAGTCCAAGGAAAAGGTGGACGTCTACTCCTACGAGCTGCTGGCCTACCGCGAACTGGTCAACCCCAAGGCCATGCCGTTCTCGGACGACCCGGACGCCAGGCTGCCCGATTACTTCATCGCCGCCGACGACATCTCCCCCAAGGAGCACGTGGACGTGCAGGCCGCCGCGCAGAAGTGGGTGGACAGCTCCATCTCCAAGACCGCCAACGTGCCCACGGACTACCCGTACGAGCAGTTCAAGGACATCTACCGCTACGCCCACCAGCAGGGTCTGAAGGGCTGCACCACGTTCCGCTTCAACCCGGCCGCCTTCCAGGGCGTGCTGGTGAAGGAAGCCGACCTGGAGAACACCACCTACCGCTTCGAGCTGGAAGACGGCAACGTCATCGAGGTGAAGGGCAACGAGCAGATCGAGTACGACGGCGAGATGCACACCGCCGCCAACCTGTTCGATGCGTTGAAGGAAGGGTATTACGGCAAGTTCTGACGCTTTACCCCTCTCCCCGCTTGCGGGGAGAGGATGCCCGGAGGGCAGGTGAGGGGGAGCGAGCGCAGCGAGCTGCTTTTGCTCCATGCGAAAAGCGGCCCCTCATCCGCCTTCGGCACCTTCTCCCCGCTCGCGGGGAGAAGGAGAGGCAAGAACCTCTCCCCGCTCGCGGGGAGAAGGAGAGGCAAGAACCTCTCCCCGCGTGCGGGGAGAAGGAGAGGCCACCATCCCCGCCCGCAGGGAGAGCGGCTCCAGAAAGTTGAACCAAAGATTCACCGGTTTCACCGTTCCACCCCGCGCCATCGGGTATAGCATCGGCAGCGTCACAACCTCGCCCACAAGGAGGGCAGCATGAGCAACGGTAATGGTGTCACGGCGACGCTTTCCGGCGCCGCCGAGAGCGTGAAGGAAACAGTGGCCGGCATCGGCGAAGCGGTGGCCTCCACCGCCAGCGAGACGGTCGCCAAGGCCAAGAAGGCGGCCAAGAAGGCGCGCAAGACGGTCACTGCCGACATCGCCAAGGCGAAGAAGGCCGTGGCCAAGCGCACCGACAAGGCCACCAAGGCGGTGAAGAAGACCGTCGCCAAGGCGAAGAAGACGCTGGCCGCGGCCAGTGCCAGCGCCAAGGCCGAAGCCGCCAGCCTGCAGAAGAAGGTGACCGGCAAGAAGGCCGCGAAGAAGGCGACCAAGAAGTCGGCCGCCAAGAAGGCCACCAAGAAGGCGGCCAGCAAGAAGGCCACGGCCAAGAAGGCGGTGAAGAAGACCGTCCGCAAGGCCGCCGCCAAGAAGGCGCCGGCCAGGAAGGCCGCCAAGAAGGCAGTGAAGAAGGTCGCCCGCAAGGCGCCCGTGAAGAAGGCGGCGAAGAAAGCCGCTCCGAAGAAAGCGGCCAAGAAGGCCGTCCGCAAGGCCCCGAAGAAAGCCGCGAAAAAAGCGGCCCGTAAGTAAGACCTGATGCTTCACCCCTCCTCCCCCGGGTCCGGGGGAGGGTTGGGGCGGTCGCCGGCCCGGAAGGCCAGGCCCCGCCCATCGACGACAACTTTCAGAACACGAACAGGATTCTCCCGTCATGGCCGTCAAGATCGACAAGAAAATCAAGGGCTACAGCGTGCTCACCCCGGAAGACAAGGCGCGCGAAGCCGCGGCGCCGGTCCCCACGGCGTCGGTGGCGCGCGAGACGGTGGAAAAGGAAACCCCGCAGGACAACATCATCCAGATGCACGAGCGCATCGAGCGCCCGGAGGTCCTGATCGGCAGCACCTACAAGATCAAGTCGCCGCTGGTGGAGCACGCCATGTACGTGACCATCAACGACATCGTGTTGAACGCGGGCACGGAGCACGAGCTGCGCCGTCCGTTCGAGATCTTCGTCAACAGCAAGTCCATGGAGCACTTCCAGTGGATCGTGGCGCTGACGCGCATCATGTCGGCGGTGTTCCGCAAGGGCGGCGACGTGACGTTCCTGGTGGACGAGATGAAGGCGGTGTTCGATCCGCGCGGCGGCTACTTCAAGGCCGGTGGCGTGTACATGCCGTCGCTGGTGGCGGAGTTGGGTGCCATCGTGGAAGAGCACATGAAGTCGATCGGCCTGATCCACGATCCGGAAATGAGCGCGCACCAGCGCGCCATCCTGGCCGAGAAGCGCAAGCAGTACGAAGACCGCGCAAAAAAAAACTCTGACGTAAGCGCGGCCCCCGCCGTCGCGCCCGCCGCACCGGCCGCGCCCGCCCTGGGCGCCGCCGAGGACATCGCCGTCACCGGCGACGGCGCCAGCTTCCCGCCCTCTGCGACCCTCTGCCACAAGTGCAGCACCAAGGCCCTCGTCATCATGGACGGGTGCGCGACGTGCTTGAACTGTGGGTATTCGAAGTGCGGGTGAGATTAAGTTAAACGATGAAACGGAAAAAAGGGCTCTTCGGAGCCCTTTTTGTCGAGTGATTTGGTGGTGGTGCAAAAAAGGAGAGGTCTCAGGATGAAACAGTCGCTCTTGCTGGGTCTCGCAGATGATCGCTCACACGAAGGTTATCAGTTCTTCGCTGAGTGCTTGGACGAGATGCTGTTTGAATACACGCTCGACACGTATAAGCCATCTAGTCACAACCCTAGCACGCTCGCGGCTGAAGCTATTGAAGTGGTCGAAGATATCGATGCTGGAATCATCGACAGGGGGAACTTCGAACACATTCGCGATGAGATGAGGTTCATGATCTCAAAGGATGTCATCGCAAAAAGCCTGCTGCCCGTCGACTACGAAAAGCTCCTCAACGAATGCGTGGCTGATAATGTTTCTCAGAGCAAGATTAGATTTGAACTGATCTTGGTGTCTCTCGCTGCAGCGAAATACTGCAACACTTGCGTTAGCGCACTTAGGGACCTTGTAAGAATAGGTCGTGAAAAGCACGAAATTCGGTTCATTGCAAGATCGTTTGTTACGAGCTTACTGAGACTCGGCTACACGAGAAGATTTGTTCGAGAGGTTCTGCGCGACAAAATTCAGCTGGTAGAAGACAAGTCGCCCGAGCAGAGGCTGGAGGATTTCTTCAGTGCGTTTGACAGAAAGGCGAAGAACTACAGGGTCGTGTTTGCCGGGTCTCGATTGTTCAAGAAATTTTCCCAGGCATCTCAGGATATGGGCGCTAGTGTGGCCGAACTTCCACCCGCAGAAATTTCACCTGAAGATCTGGAAAAGCTTTCAGTTCAAACGGAAGGACGCATATTCATCGCTGTTGAGATTAGAGCGATGGATAAGTTTGCGGCCAGGAGGAGGGCGGAGGAGAAAATCGAGCGTATTACAAACGTCTACTCCCTCTTTCATCACGCAATTCTGCCAGCCTGGAGTGAGTATGCGTGGGTGATGGAGAAAGGTGAGGCGCAAGGATCTTTGATTCGTCCGCCAGTTCCCGCCATGTCGAGAACGCTTGATGCCCGGCCGCGAAAGGCGGGCGTACAGATGGCTTTAGCTGTACAAAATTTTGGGCTAGAAGAAGAGTCGATGGAACAGTTTGATCGACTTGTTGGGCTCCATGGAGCTGCGGGAAGAACTAGCTCAACAAGCATTCAATTGCTCAATCTTTGGTCTGCGCTAGAGTCTTCCGTTCCTAAGGTCGTGCGAGGAGCTCGCGTCAAAAGTGTGTCGGATACGCTGAGACCTCTAATGAGGCTTCAGTATGCGTGCAACATTTTTGATGACTTACTTAGCGATATGTTTAGATTCGATTCAAGGCTAGTAAAGAAGGCGCTTCGCGATGTTGGTGATCAGGCGGGGAACCTGAGCAGAGTAAATCTCGTCAAGCTTATGTACCTGGATGTTCATCAAGCCGCCAGGGATGAAGCCTTGGCAGAGCTCTCCAGGTACCCGTTGCTACTCAATCGGTGGAACGACATTCGCGAGCGCTTCAAGTCCCCGGGCGAGGTAAGGAAGGTTCTTGATACCCACGATCAACGTGTGGAGTGGCAGATGAGAAGGATCTACAGGACTCGCAATCTGTACGTCCATTCCGGGCGTAAGGTCGAACTACTGGATATGCTGGTGGAGAATGCGCACGGTTACCTCGACACATTTTTTGATGGAATATTTGCCATGGTGAAGATGGAGCCATCTGTGACGACCATAGATCACGCGTGGCTTGTTGCATCTGAGCGCGTAAGGCACTGGGACAAGCTGCTCTCCGTCAAGGACGCCGTCTACACGAGCGAGAACGTTGTGGGCCTCGTTCTCGGGCCGATGGCCCAGCTCGTTCGGCGCTCGTAGCGAGTAGGATGGATTGAGCGAAGCGATAACCATCAGTCGGGACGACAAGGCAAGGGGATGCCATGGAACGTCAGGAGCCCAGGTTCGACAAGGACATGAAGGACGTGGAGTTTCGTCCACGCTCCTATCGCGGCCCGTCGCTGCTTTCCGCTTCCCATCGCGATGAAGGCTTCGCTTGGAAGATCGGCGTGGCCGTTGGCGTCGGCGTGCTGGTCGCGCTGCTGATCTTCAACGCCTACGAGCGCCACCAGGCCCGGCGCGATGCCGAAGATGCCGTGCGCCTGATCCAGCAGGAAACCGCCAAGCTGGAACGCGGAATGCAGGCCGCCATCCGCACGGCCACCGTCCCTCCGCCCCGTCCCGCCCCCGTCATCCATCCCATCCCGCCCGGCTACCGCTGCACCGGCGGCACACTGCTGTACCGCGACGGCAACAGCTGGACCCAGATTACCGCGCGGTCCAAGCACGTCTACTGCCCTGGCAGCTCGGTGGAGGATTGCTATCCGGTGACTCCGCGATCAGTGGGCTGCGTGGCGAGGTGACGGGGCATGAGATTCGTTTCATTGAGTGCATAAGGAGGATGTCTTTGAAGATTCAGTTTGCGGTTCTGCTGAGCGTGCTGGCGCTGTCTGCGTGTGCCACCAAGCCAATGGATCATGCGCGCGCGTCGCCAGTGCCGACAGAGCGTCTCGCAGGCTTCCAGAAACCCATTGATGGCCCGAGTGGAACATTGGTGCTTACCCGTGACAGGGGATTCTTGGGGTCTGGCTGTTACTACGGGTTCTTCATCAACAACGAACTCGCAGCGCGGATTGACAATTCCGAGACCGCCACATTTGTAGTGCCCGTCGGTGAGCTTGTCCTGCGCGCAGGACGGGATCCGAGTGGGCGTGCGTTATGCGGGATGGACAAGGAAGAGTGGACACAGCGAGAAACCATCTTTCGCGATGGAGAGAAGAAGTACTTCCGGCTTTCGATCGACCCGAACGGTAAGACGGACATCCAGCGTGCCGATCCTTGATCGGCGTCCCACGGAACAGTCGCTTCAAGCGCAAGCCCCCGGCGTGCGAGATCGATGCGCCCCTTTGACGGAATTCGATTTAGTAGAACAAGGCGGGCCACCGGCCCGCTTCGTTCATTCGAAGATCGCAAAAGCAACATGCCACCCGCCACGGTCTACTCGCTTACGGACATGCGTCACGTAAACCTCCGGCGTGGGCGGCATCTTCCTCGCGTGGCGAAGACGATTGCAGTAGACGCATGCGGCAACGATGTTGTCGCAAGTATCCCGGCCACCATCGCACCGTGCGACTAAGTGCTCGGCTGTGCACTTGAACTGGCGAGAGGACTTGCCGCGAAGGCCGAGTTCGGCAGGGGTGGCCTGCCACATGCGTGCCTTGCAGTAATAACAACGACCGCGCTGGAGAACGAAGGCGCGTTCGCGAAGGGCTTTGAGCTTCATGACGGACTCCAAGACAGGATGAGAATCCGGTCCCCTCAGAGAGGGAGAGTCCGTGACCTGGGCCAGGGCCATTCAGGCTTGTAACACCGCCGCGAGACGCGGACAGGCGATTCCTTATACGCAGTCCTTGGGGCAGGTTCAAGCCCGGGAGAGGGGTCGAGCGAAGCGACTTTCAACGGCGAAGCCGGTGTATCCATAGATCGGGACTGGTCGGTATCGCCGACGGCATCGTCGCCGCTGTGACCGCCTGACGGATGAGGCAGCACGTGGCATAGTCCCAGCGCATAGGCCTTGGGGAAGGGCATGACCATCCGCGACTACCTGCGCCAGCAAAAGGCGCGCTACCTCGGTATCGGCACCGCTTGCCTGGTGCTCGCCGCCGGGTTGATCCTCGCTCACGATATGTCGGCCTGGGCCGTCTACAGCGCGGCCGCGTTTGTTTTCGTACTGGGCTACATGACCTGCGTGGTCCTTTCGCGCAGCATTGCGTGCCCCCGCTGCAAGAGTGCCGTGGGCGGCTACACCAGCTGGCTCAACCTCCGGACTTCTGGCTCTGTCCGCCGCATGAACTATTGCGCCGGCTGCGGCACCAGCTTCGACGAACCTGTGAAACCCCCGCGCAGCTGACCATGCCCACAAGGACACGTGGTATGCCGACGAACGATGTACTCAGCTTCACCGAACTGGAGCGCCGCCTGCGCGCCGTGCCGGATGGCCCGTCAGGCATTCTCAACACCCCGCCGCTTTACCGCATCGCCAACATGGTGGGTGGCGCGGGACTCGTTGTCGCGCTCATCCCCCTTGTCCTGGTCCGCCTCATTCCGCCAGCCCCATGGATGATCACCATGGTGCAGATCGGCTTCTCCGTCATGGTGGTGGCGTGGTTACCGGTGTATGTCCGCCAACTCTGGACGCTGGTCGCCTCCATGTGGAAATGGCGGCAGGAACAGGCGGAGCAGCTCGACCACGATCGCCCCGAATTCGAGGCGATCATGGCGTGGTTGTGCCAGCAGCCGACAGACGCACTGACCGAATGCCGGCGCATGGTGGCACTGGCGCATCGCCAACTCGTAGCGAAGCTGGGTCTACTGGCTGGGGGACTCGACCGCCTCGGCGTGCTGCCGGCCCTGGTGGCCGCGTATCTGTTCCTGCGCAATGTCGGCGACATTCTCGACATGCCCACGTGGGAACTGCTGATCGCCGCCTTCCTGATCCTCCTGTGGCTGACCATCGTGGCGGCCAGCCTGATGCGCATCCGTCTGCAACTCTACGAAGCACTGCTGTCCGAGGCGCTGATGGCCAAGACGCGGTCGGGCGCGGTGGCGCAATGAGCGAGTTCCCCAATCCCTACCAGGCATCGAATGCGCCGCTTCCCGTGCCGGAGCACCCAGCTGTACCTCCGGCGCTCTTGGCAACACTCGCGTGCTACCTGGCGCACTACGCGCTGGAAGTGGCGTCGATGTGGCGAAGTGCGCTGGGAACGGTCGAGCTCTTCCTTCCCATCGCCCTGGTCAACGGGATCTATTGCCTCGCCATGTGCTTCGCACTGTGGCGTCGATGGCAGTGGGCGAGAGTCTGGTTGGTGATCACCACCGTGCTCTCCGCTTTCGTGCTGCTGATGTTCGTGCGCCGTGGCATGTGGGCCACGGAGTGGCTTACCGGCCTGTCGTCCCTGCTGCGCATCGCCGTGGTACCGATGCTCTTCCTGCCTTCGGTTCGCCGCTGGTTCGCACCCCGCCGCGCGTGATGTGCGCGGTGGGCCAGAGCCCACCCTACGCGCCGCGTGCCTCACAGCTCCACGACGGATCGCAGTCGTAGTGCCATCGATCGCCCTCCGAGCCCCAAGCGCAAGGCGCCGAGCCCCATCGATGGCACTCGGAAAGCCATCTGTCTCACATTGAGCTCCGCATCTCACACTCGCAGCCCCATCGATGGCGCTCCGAGCTTCGGACATCACGCAACGAGCTCCGCACCTCACACAACGAGCCCCAGAGATCACACTCGGAATGCCATCGATGGCTTTCCGAAAGCCATCCGTCTCACATCAAGCCCGGTAGATCGCATTCCGAGCTCCATCGATCGCGCGCCGAGCCCCATCGCTCACACTCAGAGCCCCATCGATCACACCCGACACCCCGTCGCTCCCCGCCGACACGTGGCATACCGCGCATCTCACACTGCGAATGTGAGAGGCAATCGCGCGCGGCGCGCGCTAGCCTGCCAGGGCCGGCCATCCCGGCCGGTATTCCCAACGTGGATCAAGGAGTGACCATGAGCCAGAACCGCATCGCCCTGCAGTGGGACGTCGACCGCCTGAATTCCCTCGACGCCATCATCACCGCACTGGAAGGCCAACTGACCGACCTCATCGGCCTGAGCCCCGACGAACGCCGCGAACTCACCAAGATGGGCGACAAGTCCGAAGCCTTCTGCCGTCAGGCCGTCATCGTGCTGGCCGAGAACGCACAGGTGCTGCCGCGCAACTTCGACGTGGACGCGTATCGCGCCGACCTGGCGGCGCTGGATGCCCTGCGTCCGCGCCTGGCGCGCGTGCAACGCCTCTACGAGCGCATGGCCGACAGCGAAATGGCCCTGGGCAGCGACCTGATGGTGGCCTCGCTGGAAGGCTACGCATTGCTGAAAGTCGCCGGCCGCGGCGAAGGCCTGGACGCCCTGCGGCAATCACTGGGCGCCTGCTTCGACCGCAAGCGCCGCCGCGAACCCGAATCGGCGGCGTAACCCGGCGCGCGATGCACACGGAAGGCGGGCTTCGGCCCGCCTTTTTCATGCGGCGTGTAGGGCGGGCTCAAGCCCGCCGCCCCATCACTCACAGTGCCATCCAGATGGTGGGCCAGGGCCCACCCTACGGCGCTATCGCTTTCCGCCGGACAGCCGCTCGAAGGCCTCCTCGGCGCCGGGGCGCAGGTCCACGCCCAACGCGGGAAGCCCCCGCTGGCGCCGTGCCCGGTTGATCTGCTCGAGCAGGCGGGCCGCATGCAGGTCCGCCGCATAGTTCTGTTCGGGCGCAAGACGCGGAATCTCACGCAGGCCGACCAGCCAATCCCCGCGCAGGAGCGCGGCGCGATAGTAGCCCTCGGCCTTCACCGGATCGCGCTCGGACAACTGCGCGATGCGGGCCAGTGACTGCAGCGCATAGGAAGACCCCGCCTCGCTCGCCCCCCGCAGCAGCGCCAGCGCCCGCGCCTTCGCGACCGGATCGCTCATGGCGACACTCTCCGCCACCACCACATCCACCGGCGAACGCGCCCGCCCGTCCGCAGGCAACTGCGCCGCCTGTGCGCCATTGAAGGCGGCCAACTGGCCCGAGGTGGGAAAGCCGTGGCGGTTGAGCCACACGGCCTGCTCCGGCGTGGCGGCCTCCCACAACGGATCGCCGACCTCGATCCTTTCGCGGTGCAGCGCGGGAAGCGCCGCGAGGTCGGCAGCCGCGGTCATGCCGCCCTGCGTGCTGGCCTGCTGCGCCGCATCGGGGGACGACGCAGATTCCGTCGTCGTCATGGATATGGGGGAAGCGGTGCCTCTTCCCGTCGACGGGAAGAGGCACCGGTATGCCAGGCCACCCAGCACCACGCACACCAACGCAAAAAGCAGAAGACCGCGGCGCATCGAGAAGGAAGGGGCAAGGGAAGAGGCCAGAGCATGCAGCGCGCCTGGGGGTGCTGCAACCCGTCGGGGTAGGGGCGTCCAGCATCCGCTTCACACCGCCACGGTTACCCTGACGCCTCTCCCACGAGGCATCGCCATGGAACACGCCATCCACCCCTTCTCCGAACTGTTCGCCCAACTGGGCCTGCCCGACGACCACGCCAGCATCCAGCAGTTCATCGCCACCCATTCCCCACTGCCCGACGGCATGCGCCTGGAAGAAGCCCCGTTCTGGACGCCTGCCCAGGCCCAGCTGCTGCGCGAAGAACGCCTCGACGACGCCGACTGGGCCATGGTGGTGGACCGCCTGAACGTGGCGCTGCACGGCCGTCCGGACTAGGCGCGTGACCGACACGGCCCCGAGGCCGCGTTGGCTTCAGCCGCATTTCTCCCGCGCGGCGGCCAGCACCGCCGCCAGCACGTCCTCGCCGTAGATCTCGCGCACATGGTCGTGCCACTTTTCGCTGCGCAGGAAGCGCGCGTAGGGCATGTCGTTGCCGCCGAACGATTCGCGCGCGCCCGTGTCGCGGGTGAGGCGGATCCGGGTCTCGGCCAGCTCGAGGGTGTAGTGCTCGTTTGCGCGCGTGGCGCGGTACACGCGTTGCATGTCGTCGAGGCCTGTGACGGAAGAGGAGAAGGGGCGCGCGTGCGAAGTCTTCACTGCGCCGGCAACACCTGCGCCGGACCGCCCGTGACCCGGCCGCGCGTCTTCGCGGTTTCGCCCAGGTAGGCCAGCGCGAACTGGGTGAACTTGACGCTGTGCTGCGCCGACTCGCCCATGGTGGCCAGCGTGTCGTACGGCGTGTGGATGTAGGGGAAGCTGCCGGCCGGATCGCCGGCCTCGAACATCATCGCCGCCGGATAGCCGGCGTTCGTCCATGACGCATGATCGGAACAGGCGTAGCCGCAGGCGGTGTTGCTGCGCGTCAGCCCCATCGGCGCCAGGTAGGTGTCGAACAGGGTGACGAAGAAGTTCTTCAGGTCGGTGTTGGAGTAGTCGCTGATCAGCTTCATGTCCGTGACCGCACCGGACTTGTAGTTGGTCATGTCCACCTGCAGCACGCTGACCACGTTGACGCCACTGGCGCGGAACGACTGCGCGATGGCGTTGGAACCGCGCAGGCCGACTTCCTCGGCCGCATAACCCATGAACTTCACCGTGCGCCGCGGCTGCCAGCCGTCGGCCAGCGCGATGCGCAGCGTCTCGGTCAGCGTGGCGATGCCGGAGGCGTCGTCGTCGGCGCCCGGTGCCAGCTGGTTGGGGTCGTTGCGGGTGTTGCCGTTGATCGAATCCAGGTGCGCGCCCAGCACCACCACCTCATCGGGCAGGTCCCAGCCGCGGATGGTGAGGATCACCGACGGCTGCGTGCTGCAAGTGCTGCAGGCGGTGAACAGCTCGGTGGTGACATCGCTGCGGCCGGCGGCCAGCGACTGCCAGTGGTCGCGGATCCATTCGGCAGAGGTTCTGCCGTGGCTGCTGGCGTAGTAGCGGTTGCGGTAGCGGGAGAGGTGGTTGATGGTGTCGTAGAGGCGCTGCTCCTGCACCTGCGGCAGCCAGCGGCCGACGGTGGCCTGGTTGTCCAGCGAGTAACGGGCGAGCGCCGATTTGGCCATGGCCAGCTTCGCCCGGTCGCCACGCACGAAGGCCTCGGCCTGCGCGCGGTCGGGGAAGGCGAAATAGCCGCCGCAGCGGCGCTCGTTCTCGTGCACGTAGCGGCTGATGTCGCCCAGGCGATCGGCCCGGGTTTCGGCGATCACCAGCGGCATGCCGGTGCTGTCGCGCGGGGTGGCCACGCCACGGGCCAGGCCGCGGATGCCCTGCCACGTCGCGTTGGAGGTCACGATGTACACCGGCGCGAACGGGTCGTCCGGTGCGGCCGTCGGGGTGGGCGGACCGCGCCTGCCACCGGCGCGCGCGCGCGCCGTGCGCACGCCCTGGTGCGATGCGTCCACGACGGACGCCGGGGCGTCGGCAGGCGCGGCGGCGACGCGCGTGCGCACCGGCGTCGACGGCGTGTCCGCGCGCAGCAGCGCCAGTCCGGCCAGCACGAAGAACCACCATGTCGGCCAACCCGGCAACAACGGTCTCATGGTGCATCCCCCCGGATGGCGGCCTGTGGCCTCAGGACGGCCACGCTACCACTTCCCCGGCCGTACCACGCGTGCCGGGGACCGCCTACGCGGTCGGTGCGACCGGTGGCCACGGCACCGGATCGAAGCGCTCGTCCGTGGCCATGCGCACGTTGCGCAGGTGCGCCGTGACGAGGTGGGCGGCATGGCGCGGCTCGGCGAAGAAGCCGAACAGGATGGAGCGGCGGCGCGCGCCGCTGGGATTAAGGCTGGCGCCATGCAGCAGGTCGGCGTCGAACACCAGGATGTCGCCGGCGTGGCCGGACAGCTGCACCGCACGTGCTTCGTCGGCCCGATCGAGCGCCGCATCGCGGGTCGCGGGGCGGTGGCTGCCCGGCACCAGGCGGGTGGCGCCGTTGTGCGGGCCGTAGTCGTCGAAGAAGGCCAGCGCATTGACGGTATCGCCGCAGCGCTCGGCCGACAGGTCGCGATGCAGGCCCTGGTGGCCGGCACCCTCCAGTGGCTCACGGCCCTCCACCTGCGCCAGGAAGAAGCGCTCGCCGATCAGCGTACCGGCCGCGGCCAGCACCGCGGGCAGCCGGCACACCGCCTGTATCGTGGGGTCCAGGTCCACCAGCGCATGCCGCCACCCGGGCCCGCGCGGCACCGGCCAGGCATGCGAGGGCAGGACACCGTCGTCGAAGGTGGCGCGGAGCGTGTCCAGCCAGTCGGACGGAATGGCCCCGCGCAGCAGGACATAGCCATCACGAAGGAGTGCGTCGCGGTCGATCATGGGATTCCTGTAGGGGGCGTGGCGCGCTGCCGGAGCGCTCCCCGCCGCATGCCGCGGCGACGACTTACGCGCGCCCCCAGCCATTGTCGCGCGCCAGCGCCAGCGCCGCGCGTTCGGCGGCCTCGCGCGTGGCGTGGCGGGTACGGGTGACCACGTCCACGCGCGCCTGGCCCGAGGCGGTGCGGAACATCGCCCGCGCCTGCCAGTACGTCGCGCCCAGCGCATCCACGCGCTCCAGCGTCTGTACCGTCAGCGGGCAGCCATGCTCGACGATCGTGCGCACACTCATGCCGCGACTCTACCGCCAAGCCGGTCCTGGCGGCTGCGCCTTCCGTCGCAGGAATGCGGTCCGCCCGCAGGCGGCGGCCCGCCGGGCATTCGATGACGCCACGCATACGGACCCGCCGCTACGGTGGGGGCCCTCCCTGAAAGGACACGTGCCCCATGCCCCCGAGCACCCGCGAAGACGTCATCCTGCAACTGGACCGCGTGGATACCGCGCTGGAGGCGCCCGAGGCCGACAAGGCGGCGATCCTGCGCGAGGCCCTGGACTGGCTGGCCGAGCATCCGCCCAAGGTGGCCGCCGACGTGCTGTACTACCGCGAGCGGCTGGAGGTGATCCGCCAGCGCCACGGCGCCGCGTGAGCGGCCTCAGGCCTGGTACTGCTTCTCTTCGATGAAGCGCGAACCGGCCAGGCGGTTGATGGCGTTCTTCACCTGGATGCGCTCGCCGTTGTGGCGCGCCACCGAGCGCGCCAGTTCGACGAAGTCCGCGTCGAACACCTGCGCGGCTTCCTTCGCGCGCAGCGCGTCCTGCACGTCCCACATGCGCTCGTTGATTGCGCGCAGTGCGTCCTTCATGGCCGCCAGGTCGGCCTGCGCCGCCACCTGCGCGTCCCACAGCGTGCGCAGACCCTCCAGTTCCACCTGCACATGCGCGCGCTTGCCGGCATCGTCGATGCGCGCGGCCTTGATTTCCAGGATGGACAGCTTGTCGGCCAGTTCGCCGATGGAGACGGGGATCAGGATGGTGTTCATGTGCGCATTCTAGCGCCGCGACCCGAGGCACTGGGGCGTGCGCCCAGTGGCGCCGATTGCGCGACCCGGCGGAGTGCGCTGGAATAGGGAATGCGCGCCGGGGGGCGCCTCCAAGGGGAACACATGCGGAACGGGATGATGGGCCTGCTGCTGCAGGTGGGTGCGCTCGTGTCCTTGTCGGCGCGGGAGCAGGCGGCGGCGCCCGTGGCGGACATCGCGCGCGCGGAGTAGTGGCGATGAACGTGCTGAAGGTGGGCTTCTTCGCCGCCGTGGCGGCGCTGGCGGTACTGGCCGCGCGCGAATACCTGCCGCGCGATGCGGTGAAGGCGGTGGCCGCGCGCGTCACCGGCGAGGCCGTGACGGAATCCGGCGCGCCCAGCCGCCACGGGTTCGTCGACATCCCGCTGCCGGACGGACAGTCCGGCCATCACGTGGTGATCTTCGCGCCCGCCAACTGCCCGTCCGACGCGGCGCAGCGGGCGGAGGCGCTGGCGCGCCGGCTGGACGACGCCGGCATTCCGTACACGCGGTCGCAGAGCGCGAACTTCAGCACGCTGTCGTCGCAGGACGAGGCGAACCGGGTGATGTCGGTGATGAACGGGCCGATCCCGATCGTCTTCGTGCGCAAGCGCGCCCGCGCCAATCCCGACGCCGAGGCGGTGATGGCCGAGTACCGCGGCGGCTGAGGCCGCAGCGTTCCATCCGCAGGGTCGACCCTTGCTGCTGCGCCGCAGCATAATGGCGGGATGGATGTCGCACCGCCCCCCGTTTCCTCTTCGTCCGTCGCCGAGGCGCTGACGCCCCGCCAGATCGGCCTGATCCTGTTCGCGCTGACGTTGGGCGGTTTCGCCATCGGCACCAGCGAGTTCGCCAGCATGGGGCTGATGCCGAACATGGTGGCCTCGTTGGGCGTGACCGAGCCGCAGGTGGGTCACCTGATCAGCGCCTATGCGCTCGGCGTGGTCGTCGGTGCGCCGCTGCTGGCGATCCTGGGCGCGGGCTGGAAGCGCAAGACCCTGCTGCTGGCGCTGATGGGCTTCTACGCCCTCGGCAACCTGGCCAGCGCGCTCGGCCCCACCTACGAAAGCCTGCTGGTGTTCCGCTTCATCGCCGGCCTGCCGCACGGCGCCTATTTCGGCGTGGCCGCACTGACGGCGGTGGCGATCAGCCCGCCGAACAAGCGTGGTCGCGCGATCAGCCTGGTGATGCTGGGGCTCACCCTGGCCATCCTGATCGGCAATCCGCTGGCGACCTGGCTGGGCCAGATGATCGACTGGCGCTGGGTGTTCGCCTTCGTCGCGCTGATCGCGCTGGCGACCGCCACGCTGCTGGCGATCTGGTTGCCCAGGGGGATCGATGGCGCCAAGGCGCATCCGCTGGACGAACTGCGCGCCTTCCACCGCCTGCCGGTCTGGCAGGCGTTGGGCATCGGCGCAATCGGCTTCGCCGGCATGTTCGCGGTCTTCAGCTATCTCGCGCCGACGATGCTGGAGGTGACGCGGGTGGCCCCGGCGTGGATACCGCTGGGCCTGGCCGGTTTCGGCGTGGGCGGGGTGATCGGCAACTTCGTCGGCGGCTGGTTGTTCGACCGCATGCAGCTGCGCGGGGCGTGGATCGTCCTGGTCTGGGCCACGGCGATGCTGTTGCTGTTCCCGCTGATGGCGCAGACGCTGCCGACGATCCTGTTGGCCACCGTGGGCATCGGCCTGATGAGCGCGCTGGGGCCGATCCTGCAGTCGCACCTGATGGACGTGGCCGGCGACGCGCAGACGCTGGCGGCAGCGTCGCACCACGCGGCCTTCAACACCGCCAACGCGCTGGGTCCGTGGCTGGGCGGCATGGCGATCACCGCCGGCTTCGGCTGGACCTCGACAGGTTACGTCGGCGCGGCGATGGCAATCGCCGGCCTGCTGATCTACGCCGGGGCGCGGCAGACGCTGCGTGCCCGGTACCCCACGGTGGAAGCCGCCTGTCCGTCGCGCTGAGCGAGTGCCCGATCCTGCCTGCAGGCCTACTCCGGCGAGGACGCCGCGGGAGGCGAACCGGAACGCCAGCGCCGCGTGGTGCGCTGGAAGAACTGGCTGTTGGGGATCTGCAGCACGGTGTCGCCGCGCAGTGCGTCTTCTTCCAGCAGGGTCGTATAGAGCAGGTTGATGTCGATGACACGGCCGCGCAGGCCGGGCTTGTCGCCGTTCTCCAGCACCTCGATGTGGTCGTGCACGCGGAAAGGTCGCGTGGTCAGGATCAGCACGCTGCAGAAGATGTTGGACAGCACGCTCCAGGCGGCGAAGAACGCGACGGCGGCCACCGCGGTGAAGCCGGTCAGGGCAGTCCACAGCACGCTGGCCGACACGCCCAGCCGCCCCAGCGCGACCATGAACGCCGAGACGTAGACCACGACGCCCAACAGCCGGCGCGCGCTGACCGCCACCTGCGCCGGCAGGTGGTAGTGCGCGCACAGGCGCTTCACCACGAGGCGGAGCACGCGCAACAGCAGCCAGGCGGCCAGCAGGATGGCCAGCGCCTGCGCGATCGGGATCGCCGCCTCGGTGCCTTCGCGTACCCAGCCGGCGAGTTCGGGCCCGCTCATCGCCCGGCCTCGAAGGAAGCGGCTGTGGAAAGGATCTCGGCGCGCATGTTCATGCCGGAAGGGTGGCCGCGTGCATGCGAACGGTCAAGGTTCGAAGGGATGCGCCTTGCCGCACGCATAGACATGGTTGTAGTCGCTGGACATGCACTGGTAGAAATCCCGGCGCGCGCCGGTGGCGGCCTGGCAGTCCGGCACGGTCAATACGGCCAGCAGCGCCTCCAGCGCCGGCGTGGCGGCGTCGTAGGCGGCCTGGCTCAGGTAGCCACTGCGCAGGTTCTTCCCGCTCACCTCCAGCATGGTGTCCACGCCCCAGCGCGCGTTCTCCACGGCCTTGTCGCAGTCAAGCGCGGGTGCCGACTCCTGCACGCTCGACAGGTGCTCCGCGATCGCGGCGACGTCGGCCTGCACCTGGGCGGGGAGCGTCCGGAGCGGTGCATCGGCCTGCGCGCCCGCCGCAGCGCTCGCCAACGACAGGACCGGCAACGCGAGGCTGACCAGCATGCGGGGGATGCGTCGGGCAGAGGCCATGGTCGCCAAGTGTGATGTGGGTGCAGTCCGCATTGTAGGTCGACGCGCTTGTGGCGGCACTCGCCCCTTGCAAGAATGCCGGGGCGCCGGAGCCGGCGCCGGTGCCGGCAGGAAGCGGTGCCCGTCGTACCGGATCGATCGACACTTCCACTCTGTGAGGACCACATGACCTACAAGCTACTTGCCGCCATCGCGCTCGCTCTGACGACCGTGGCGCCCGCCGCCTTCGCGGGTGAATGCGAGGACAACTTCAGCAAGTCCGGCAGCATATTCTCCGGTACCGACTTCTCCAGCCGCGTCACCGTGCCCGATCTGTCGGTCAAGGACGCGATGGGTCAGATGCGCGGCATCATGATCGCCGAGAAGATGGACGTGATCACCGAGGATGCCGAGACCGGCACGATGCTGGTCGAACAGCGCTCCACCAACACCACGCGCGCCATCCCCACGCTGATCGCCATCAGCGCCGAGGGCGGTGCCGCCACCGTGCAGATGACGGTGAAGACCGAAAAGGGCCAGATGGCCAAGCAGGACGCGATCCGTCCGTACATGTGCCAGCTGCTGGCCAAGGTGAAGGGCGGCAAGGAAGGCCGTGCGGCGGCCGCGCAGGGGGCGAAGACGCAGAACAACGCCGACGTGACGGTGAAGGATGTCTACGTGTTCTCGCGCGAGATCGCGCGCGAGGCCAAGGGCAATGCGGTGGCCGTGACGGCGCGCCACAAGGGCCGTCACTACGCCCTGCGCGGTCGAGTCGATTACGTGCAGGAGGACGGCCAGGACTACAACGTCTCCTTCGACATCCCCGAGCAGGGTTCCGGGCTGCTGCAGGTGCCGGGCGACAACGAGCCGCGCGTGGGCGTGGCCTGCCTGTTCAAGCCCAACCAGCTGGCCAACGTGCTGACCTTCCGCAAGGGCGACAAGGTGACGTTCAAGGGGCAGTTCCTGCGCTACGACGACTTCAAGCGCGTGCTGTGGCTGCAGAACTGCGTGCAGACCCGCTGAGCCGTATCCGCGCCTGAGGGTGGAACAAGCGAAGGGCGCCCGGAAAGGGCGCCCTTCGCCGTTGCGGAGTGCGGGACGTACAGGCTGCGGGTCAGTCCGCCTGGCGCCGGAACACCCCGACATTGGTGTAGCTGCGGCCGTCGCTCAGATGGCCGCGCATGCGGATCACCAGCGTATCCCCGTCGACCAGCTCGCGTTCCGACCACTGCACCTCGCGGCCATCGTGCCAGGTGGTGGAGTGCAGCAGCGTGGGCGAGACCGATTCGAAGCTCAGGGCGTCGGCATGCGGCGTGTCGTGGAACGGATAGGGCGCCCCGTCGGCGCGGCCGCCGAACGCGGCGCGATGGCGCTTGCCGTTCTTGCCGAACCATTCCGAGCTGATCGAGAGCATGCCGTCTTCCGTGCAGGCGAGGCGGTAGTGCCCGCTGCGCGGCGGGTGCCCCAGCTGGTAGTCGCATTGTTCGGGGAGCAGGTGCCAGGTGCCGGCGAAGGCGGCGGCGGCATGGGGGGGCATGGACACTCCTTGTACGGGACGGACGCGGCGGTGGCGGAGAGCCACCATGCTAGCGAGCCCCCGGGGTGGGGGAGCTGCTAACGCCGTCGCAGTTCCGCACGTCGATGCGGGGATGAACACGCCTCGCTGCGCCTGCGCGGGCGGCAATGTGAGCCGGAATGCGACGCACGCCACAGCACGCGGCGGCCCTTCGACTTGCCGCACCTCAGGAACGCGCGCGGCCGGTGAGTGCGTCCAGCAGGCCTTCGGTGGTCAGGATGGCGTGCGCGTACGTGGGGGCGTTGATCTCGTGCGCGGCGTGCATCGCGGCCGCGCTGGCGGCGGCGGTGGCATCGCGGACGAGGGTCACGTGATAGCCCAATTCAGCCGCGGACCGGCCCGTGGCCTCGACGCAGGTGTTGGCGATCAGGCCCACCAGGATTACGTGGCTGATGCGGTGCTGCTTGAGCAGGTAGTCCAGGTCGGTGTTGGCGAATCCGCTGCTGCCCCAGTGCTCCCTGACGATCAGGAGCAGTGCGGTGCGCCCCGCAGGATAGGCCTGCATGGACATGGTGGCGTCCCGTGTGGCGCGAGTGGCGGCCCGCGTCGCCAGCATGCTGCAGTGTGCGTGGATCGCCTTGCATCGACGTGCGGGAACGCGCGGGTGGCACGCGCTCCACGTGCGGGACCTGTGTGCGCCCTGTCAGGCGTGCACGCACCAGGGCGGGACATCCAGCGCATGCTCCAGTGCGTCGGCCACCAACAGCCGCACCAGTGCGTCATGGAGGGGGCGGTCATGCGCCCTCAGTGCCGCCAGCGCGGCGGCCTGGTCTTCATCCTGCATGTCCGAGTATGCATCGAACAGGCTCATCGCCCGCGAGAGGGCTTCAGCATCGCACCCGCGGGCTGCACTCTGGGACGGATGGACGTCCGTACCGTGTTCCGGCACTCGTCGCGGCGTCGGGGCAGGGGATTCATGTGTGTCCACATCCCAGAGTTCGCCCTTGGGGCGCGGATCAGGACGCCGCAGGTCGTACTGGCCGCCAGCGGTTACCACGGCTCGGGCAACTCGCCCTCGCCAAGGTGGCTGAACAGGAACGCGCGTGCCTTGCGCCAGTCGCGCCGCACCGTGCGTTCGGTGACCTTCAGCACGTCGGCGATCTCCAGTTCGCTCAGGCCGCCGAAGTAGCGCATCTCAACCACCTGGGCCAGGCGCTCGTCGAGCTTGCCCAGGTCGGTCAATGCTTGGTCGAGGATCAGCAACTGCTCCAGGCGCGAGGTCTGGACAGGTTCCGTGGTCTCGTCCAGGGGCAGCAGGTCCATGCCCTCGCCGCGCTTTTCCGCCAGGGCGCGCCGCACTTCGTCGAGCAGCACGAACCGCATGGCCCTGGCCACCAATGCCACCAGGTGTGCGCGGTTCTCGACGCTGAAATCCGCGCCGGCCAGTTTCAGCCACGTCTCGCTGATCAGCGACGTCGGCGAGCGGACATGAGCGCGCCGCTGCTGTCGAATCTGCGCGCGCGCGATCTGGTGCAGGTCCCTGTAGAGGAGCGTGTAGATCCGGTTCCATGCGCCGGACTTCCCGCTGCCGGCATCGCCCAGCAGGCGGGTAACGGATTCCTCGTCCAGCGGGGGCACGGCCACCGCGTCCTGCGTCCACGGGTCCTGGGGGCCTGCCGTAGCGCCGCCTGGATATTGCCGCGGTGTCATGTCCGGAGTGTGCCTGTCATCACGATTCCACTGCATATATGACCTCGAGGGCGAGTCATACGCAAGCCGTAACGCCGGTTCTGTCGCGGCGAACCCTCGGGGGCGAAGGGCGCTGCGCTGGCCTGGGGAACGGACGGCATGGAGATTTCCACGTAGATGATCGGTAACGAGTATGTCATGTGCGGGTTCGACGAAGCCTGTGGTCGGATGACGGTAATCCCGGCCCAGGCATGGGCGATGGTCATGGACGGAGGTCGTCGGCATGGGGAATGACGGAACAATGGGAGGACACCTGCAGGACGAGGGCGATGTTCGCGACGGCCAGCATGACGTGGTCGCTGCGCTTCCAAAGACGTGGGCCATCCCTCAGGGTCTGGGACCGCGCGCCACAAGCCAATGGCCGATCATGCAGCGCCTTGCGGACGACGAGTGGAAGGTGCTGATGCAGGCCTTGCCGGGGCGGGTCGGCGCGCGAGCGCGCCAGGGTGGCAATGCGCGTCGTTTCATCGAGGCGGTGCTGTGGGTGGCGCAGACCGGTGCGTACTGGTCCGACCTGCCACGCGACTTCGGTTCATGGCATGGCATCTACGTGCGTTTCATACGCTGGGCGCAGGACGGGAACTGGGAGGGCGTGCTCGCCTGTCTTGATCCGCAGGACCCGCGTGCACTCGACCTGCATGCCCTCGTGCAGCGTTACCTGCACCGCAACAACACCAAGCACCTGAGCCGGGTAATGCGCGCATCCTGAAGCATCGCCTGGCGCATCGATGGCCGGCCTGCCGGCCTGTTTACAGGGAGGGTAGGACAAAGCAGCGGGTGAAATATCCGCAGCCCCGTGCCCTCGATCGTCTATCTGCCGACGTTCCCCCGTCTGGCAGTTAGGGGGCGCCTCCCCTCCCCAAGGGGGCGTCCTGTCGCCTGCCATGCCCGACACATGGCAGGCATCGCGCTTCGGCGCCAGAGGGGGAGGTGCAATGCCTCCCCCTCGCTTTTTTGCGAATCCTCACGCGATGCTGCGCCGGGTTTAACGTCACCGGGCATAGGCTGGCATTCCCGACAATCGGAGCCACCCCGATGAGTACGCATGTCTTCACCGCACAGGACGCTTCTGGACGATGCTGCCGTATCCGGGCCATCCGCGACGAAGAGACCGCATCGGCATCGCATCCGACGCCGGATGCACATCCGGTCTACGTGCTCGAGGATGGCAGCCGCGTGCGGCGCATCGACAACGACACCTTCCAGGTCGTCGCAACAGGCGCCTACGTCACGCGGGTGCCCGACTGAGATCGGCGCCCGCAGAGTACTGCGCCAATGCGGCTGGAGCGGACTCAGTAGATGGCGCAGGCATGCAGCGGCGCCGGATGTGTCCAGCCGGTGCGCGCTTCCAGGAAACCCAGTTCGACCAGGACGGCCGTGCCCACGACCTGTGCGCCCTGCCGCTCGACCAGCACGAGAGCGGCTTTCAGCGTGCCACCCGTCGCCAGCACGTCGTCGACGACGATGACGCGCGCACCGGCCGGAAGCGCATCGGCATGGATCTCCAGGCGGTCGCGTCCGTATTCCAGTCCGTAGTCCTGCGACAACGTATGCCCGGGCAGCTTGCCGGGTTTGCGGACCGGCACAAACCCGACATCGAGTTCGCGCGCCAGCGCCGCCCCCAGGATGAAGCCGCGGGCCTCCACGCCGACGAGGGCATCGAGCGCCACGCCACGCCACGGCTCGGCCATCGCGGCGATCGCGTCGGCGAACGCATCGCCATCGGCCAGTACCGGCGTGATGTCCTTGAACAGGATGCCGGGTTTGGGGAAGTTGGGGATATCGCGCAGCAGGTCGGTCCAGGCCATGGGCGGTGGAATTCCAGGTGGGCCGATGATGCTATCGCAGCCTGCGGGGTCTGGGATGCAGTCTCCCGCGCCGGGCGGCTAATCAGCGTGCCGCCGCAAGGCTATCCTCGCATTCCACCTCTCCCGGACATGCCCCATGAGCAACGCCCTTTCGATGTACCAGGCTTCGGTCCCTGTTCTTCTCCGTGCGCTCGCGAACCTGCGCCACGTGCTGGCGAAAGGCGAGGCGCATGCGCGGGACAAGGGCTATGAGCCCACGATCCTGCTGCAGTCGCGACTGGCGCCGGACATGTTCCCGCTGGTGCGCCAGGTGCAGTTCGCCACGGATACGGCGAAGTTCGCCGTCGCCCGCCTCGCCGGCGTGGAATCGCCGCGCTTCGACGATGTGGGAACCACGTTCGAGGAACTGTACGCGCGGCTGGATGCGGTCAGCGCCTATCTGCGCACTTTCGACGAGGCTGCGCTGGAAGGCAGCCAGGACCGCAGCATCACGCTGACCACGCGCACGCGCGGCGAGCTTAAGTTCGACGGTCGCGGCTACCTGCTGGGCTTCGTCCTGCCCAATCTGTTCTTCCACGCCACCACCGCCTACGCGATCCTGCGCCACAACGGCGTACCGCTGGGCAAGCTGGACTATCTCGGCCCCCAGGCCTGAGCAGACGCCGGGGCGGCTTGTCCGCTCCGGCCGCCCACCGGCGTTGGACAGGAAGAGCCGCGCGATCCCTGCCGCGCGGCGGCTTCCTCCGAGAAGCCGGTTGCCTGCGGCGACGGAGTGCTGCGTGTGTCACGGCATGCGACGCGACCCTCCGATACTGTCGTCCGGGCCTCCACGCCTTGCGACAAGCGTCGCCTGCGCGGATGCCGGGACCACTCCAGCGAGGGAAGCAGCGATGGCGACCGCACTACGGATCCTCTGCGTACACGGCGTGGGCCAGCACCCGCCCGGCGGGGCGTGGCAGCAGGCCTGGGAGGCCGCGATCCACGAGGCGTGCCGGCAGGTCGATGCCGAACGCACGCTCGACATCCAGTACTGCCACTACGACGACATCTTCGCCCAGCACAAGGTGGGACTGGGCGACACGCTGGAAGCCCTCGCGCGCCTGCTGGCCAACGGCATCACCGCCCCGTTCCGACGCGCGCGCGGCGACGATTCGCGCCTGCGGCATACCGCGGGCATGGTGGTGAAGTGGGTCGAAAGCCCCACCTTCCGCAAGCAGACGCGCGACCGCCTGGTCGAGCGCATCGACGCGGTGAAGCCGCATGTCGTGCTCGGCCACAGCCTGGGCTCGCTGGTCTGCTACGACACCTTCACCCACGAGGAGTCTCGCGCCACCGCCAGCGGGCGCTACTTCGTCTCGCTGGGCTCGCAGATCGGCAATCCGTTCGTGCGCGGCGAGTACCAGGCCGGCCGCCTCAGCGCCATCGAGAAGGCGCGCTTCTGGTACCACCTGTACAACCGCTTCGACTCGGTGTTCACGGCGCGCGTCTCGATCGCCGCCGACAACTTCCGCCAGGTGGACACGCACTTCGACATTCCCGGCAATGCCGACCACGCGGCGGAGGAATACCTGCGCCATCCGCAGGCCGTCAGCACGTTCTGGTACGACGTGCTCAACGACGAGACCGCGCGCATCACCCGTGCGCTGCGCGAACAGCGCCCCGTGTCCGCGCGCGTGGCCACACCGCGCAAGCGCGCGCTGCTGATCGGCATCAACGACTATCCCGATCCGGACCAGCGGCTGGCCGGCTGCGTCAACGACGTGTTCCTGATGAGCGCCATGCTGCAGGAACAGGGCTTCGACGCCGGCGACATCCGCGTGGTGCTGGACGAGCGGGCCACCGCCGACGGCATCCGTGAGCGCGTGGACTGGCTGCTGGACGGAGTGCGTTCCGGCGACCAGCGCATCCTGTACTACAGCGGCCACGGCGCGCAGCTGCCCACCTACGGGCTGGGCGACCGGGTGGACCGCATGGACGAGACGCTGGTGCCTTACGACTTCGACTGGACCGAGGACACCGCGCTCACCGACGACTGGCTGTTCGAGCGCTACGTGCAGCTGCCGTACGACGTGGACTTCAGCATCCTGCTGGACTGCTGCCATTCCGGCGGCATGGCCAAGGGCGGCCCCGCGCGCATGCGCGGCCTCAATCCGCCCGACGACATCCGCCATCGCGCGCTGAAGTGGGACGCCGCGCGCGAGATGTGGGTGCCGCGCGAACTGGAGGTCGCCGAGCGCAAGCAGCTGGCCGTGGACCAGGACACCATGCCGCTGGGCGACATGAGCGGGCGCCTGGGCTACGCGCTGCCGGTACGCACGCTGCCGCTGGGCGAAGCGCGCCAGCTGCGCAAGGCGCTGGGCCACAAGGGGCCGTACATGCCGCTGCTGGTCTATGCCTGCCAGGAGGGCGAGTTCGCCTACGAGTACGAACACGGCGCGATCCAGCATGGTGCCTTCACCTACGCGCTGGTGAAGAACTGGCGGCGGATGCTGCGCGGTGGCGCCGGCGACCGGCGCCGCCTGAAGGTCAGCGACCTGGTGAAGTACACCTCGCAGGAACTGCGCGAGCTGGAATACGACCAGACCGCGGCGCTCGCCGGGCCGGAAATCCGCCTGTCGCGCTGGATGTAGCGCGCCTCAGCCCGCCGCGGCGCATTCGCGCGCGCGCGCCAGCAGCAGGGCCTGCTCGCGCGCGTTTCGGGTCATCGCGGCGGCGCGCTCGAACTCGGCGCGCGCTTCGTCGTGCCGCGCCAGCTTGAACAGCAGGTCGCCGCGTACGCTGGGCAACAGGTGGTAGTGCTTCATCGCCGGATCGTCCTGCAGCCGGTCCACCAGAGGCAACGCGCTCGCCGGTCCGGTCGCCATCGACACCGCGACCGCACGGTTCAGTTCGACCACCGGCGACGGATTCACCTGGGCCAGTGCTGCGTACAGCGTGGCGATCCGCACCCAGTCGGTGGCATCGGCCGTGCGCGCGCGGGCGTGGCATGCGGCGATCGCGGCCTGCAACGCATATGGGCCGAAGGCGCCGCCCAGTTGCTCCGCGCGCGCCAGCGCCTCCAGGCCGCGCCGGATCAGCAGCTGGTCCCAACGGCTGCGGTCCTGGTCGAGCAGCAGCACGGCTTCGCCGTCCTTGCCCACGCGCGCGTGCAGGCGCGAGGCCTGGATCTCCATCAGCGCCACCAGCCCGTGCACCTCGGGTTCGCGCGGCGTCAGCGCGGCCAGCATGCGGCCCAGTCGCAACGCTTCCTCGCACAGCGCCGGCCGCACCCAATCATCGCCGCTGGTGGCCGCATAGCCTTCGTTGAACACCAGGTAGACCACACCCAGCACGCTGGCCAGGCGTTCCTGCAACGCGTCGCCGCGGGGCACTTCGAACGCCACGTCGGCTTCGGCCAGCGTGCGCTTGGCGCGCACGATGCGCTGCGCCACCGTCGGCTCCGCCGCGAGGAACGCGCGTGCGATCTCGTCCGTGGTCAGGCCGCACAGCAGGCGCAGCGTCAGTGCGACCCGCGCGTCCATCGACAGCACCGGGTGGCACGAGACGAACACCAGCCGCAGCAGGTCGTCGTCGATGTCGTGGTCCAGCGCGTCCTCGTCGCGGCTGCGGCGTTCGTCCTGGATGTCTTCCAGTTCCCGCGCGAGTTCTTCGTGCTTGCGGTCGAGCAACTGCAGGCGGCGCAGGCGGTCGATCGCGCGGCGCTTGGCGGTGGTCATCAGCCACGCCCCCGGATTGTCCGGCACGCCGTCACGGGGCCAGGTCTCCAGCGCGGCGACCAGCGCGTCCTGCGCCAGCTCCTCGGCCAGGTCCAGGTCGCGCAGCATGCGGGCAAGACCGGCGATCACGCGCGCCGATTCGATGCGCCAGACGGCATCGATCGCGCGATGGGTGGACGATGTCGTGGACATGGCGTGCATCAGACCACGGCGCTACGGCCGGTGAAAGCCGCAGCGCAACGTAGGCAGTCAACATGGCGTCCACGCCGCGTCCGCACCGTCATCACGCATCTTTCTCGCAGTTGATCATCCACGGCACGCCGAACCTGTCCACCAGCATGCCGAAGCGCACCGCCCAGAACGTCTGTGCCAGCGGCATGGTCACCTGGCCGCCGTCGGACAGCGCGGCGAAGATGCGCTCGGCCTCCTTGATACTGTCCACCGACAACGATACCGAGCACCCCTTCACGCCCTCGTAGGGTTGCGCCGGGTGGTTGTCCGATCCCATCAGCACGGTCTGCCCGAACATCACGTGCGTATGCATGATCTTCTGCCCGTAATCGGGCGGGATGTCGCCGCAGCCCTCCATGCCGTCGAACCGCATCATCGGCCCCAGTTCGCCGCCGGTGGCCTGGGCATAGAAGGTGAAGGCGGCCTCGCAGTCGCCGTTGAGGATCAGGTACGGATTGACGTTCATGGTGGGCTCCTCGGGTGGTCGGGTGCAGGACCGGCACGGCCTGCTCGTGTTCTCCGACGAACCGGCAGGGCCGGAATCGACAGCATCGGAGATGAAGATGCATTCGGCCTGCGTGCCCGTCAGCGGACGGCGTCGCCGGGATCCGCGGCGGCCCCGGCGATGGCCTCGCGCTGGCGCCGGCTCAGCTTGGCCAGGGCGTGGCGGTACGACCACGCCACCAGGTCCTTCAGGTAGGCGGCCGGCACGGAGGACACGTCCACCACGGCCACCCAGCGGTGCTTGCCCAGCCAGCGCGCGGGCTTGATGCCCGGCTGGTCGGTCAGCTCCAGGAAGCGCTCCGGCGCCACCTTGAAGCTGAAACGCCAGCGCTCGGGCTCGCTGGTCTTGAAGTAGGCGAAGCGCTTGCCGCCCACCTCGTACACGAGGATGTTCGAAGGCTCTCCATGCAGCGTTTCCACGCTGCCCGGCAGGGCGCGGCAATGGCGTTTTAGGGCGGCGACATCCATGCCGAGATGCTAGCGCTGCGAACGCGCGCGTGGCGTGCAGGCTCGGCGGGTCGAGGGCGGTGGCTGCCCTCGAAGCGGCATGAGGCCCGCCGCACGGCGTTCCGCGGCTCCGGCTACAGTGGCGCCACGTCGTTCACCCCTGATCCCCGGAGCCGCCGATGAGCCGCCCATCCGCCTTCACCCGCCTGGCCAAGAAAGCCTCCACCTTCACCGGCCGTCCCGCCTGCTTCGCACTGACGCTGGGCATCATCGTGGCCTGGGCGGTCACGGGGCCGCTGTTCGGCTACAGCGATACCTGGCAGCTGGTGATCAACACCGGGACCACGGTCATCACCTTCCTTATGGTGTTCCTGATCCAGAGCACCCAGAACCGCGACACCGAGGCCATGCAGATCAAGCTGGACGAACTGATCCGCGTTTCGCGCAGCGCCAACAACGCGCTGCTGGACCTGGAGGAGCTGGAGGAGAAGGAACTCGACGACCTGCGCGCGCACTACGAAGACATGGCGCGGCAGGCGCGGGAGATGCAGGCGCGAAAGATGCGATGATCCGGGGACGGCTTACGCATGGAGGTGGGGCATGAAGGGAATATTCGGTGTATTGCTCACGATCATGCTGTGTCCTGTCATGGCCCAGACGCCGGCCAGTGGCAAGGCCTTCCGCTTTTCTGACGGGGGCACGTCCACCGTATACGAAATCGTGCGGGGCGATCCGGCGGCGGTGGATACGCTGGTGTTCACCTATGGCGGATCGGGGTGCACTGATCTTGCGCGTTATTGGTTACCGACACTCGCGGATGGCATGGCTATCCCCGCTCGTTTTATGGCGCTCAACAAACGGCACGTGGCGTCGGGCCAGGCGCAGAGGGGCGGTAGCGACACCTGCTCGCGTGCATTCAGGGCATGGAACCTGCCGCGGCACTGGATGGCGGACTACATGGAATTCGTCTCGCGGACGCTGGCAGCGGAGCCTGGGCGCTGGAAGAACGTGGTGTTGGTGGGGGGATCCGAAGGCGGCGCGCTCGCTGCCCGGGTTGCACGCGCGCGTAGCGACATCACCCACCTGATCGTGGTCGGAGATGGCGGCTGGAGCATGCGCGACAACCTTTCTTCGCTGATGGGCGCGGATGTCGTGGAAGCGGCATGGAAGGACATCGCGCGGCATCCCGACAGCGCGGAGGCGCTATGGCGCGGTCATCCGTACCGTTACTGGTTCGATACCTTCGATCACGCGCCCCTGGTCGACTACCTCGCCCTAGGGATTCCGGTGATCATCGGATTCGGTGAGCGTGACAGCAGCGTACCGGCCGCGTCCGCGCACGAAGTCCTGCGTGCGGCCCGGGCGGCTGGCAAGCAGAACATCGGTCTGGTGGTGTACCCCGGCGCAGATCACAGCCTGCAAGCGGAAGGGCACGATCATCTGCGTGAGTTCCTGCGGGGAGCAGGACAGGGCATTGCGAGCGGTCGACTGGACTGAGTGCGGGTGTTCGCGATGCAGCGACGTGCGTGCGGAGGCGTCACCATCGCTTCTCCATCCGGTAGTTGTGGATGTCCACGCCGTCCAGCACCAGGTCGTTGCGGCCGAGCAGGGTGAAGTCGCGGCGTTCGAACAAGGGGCGGGCGAGTTCGCTGGCTTCGACGAAGATCCGGTGCAGGCCGCGGCGCCGTGCATGCGTTTCGAGCGCGGCATACAGTTGCGAGCCCACGTGCAGGCCTTCGGCTTCCGGCGCGACGTACAGCATGTCGAGATGACCGTCGGCCTCCAGGTCGGCGAACCCGAGGAGCCTGCCGGCCTCATCCTGCGCCACCACCACGTGGCGTCCATCGCCGCAGCGCGCCGCCGTGTGGGCGACATCCGCGGTCGCCGCCCACACCGCAACCTGCTCGGGTGTGTATGCCCGCGGCCCGTAATGGCGCACGGAGCGGACGTACAGCGCGGTCAGCGCGGCGGCATCGTTGGGATGGTAGGGACGGAGGGTGGGCATGACCCGCTCTTCTCACACTAAGGCTATCGCGAGACCGAAAAAGGTCCGCTCTTCTCTCACCAAGGGTGTCGCGAGGACCAAAAAGGTCCGTTCTTCTCTCACTAAGGGTGTCGCGAGGACCAAAAAGGTCCGCTCTTCTCTCACTAAGGGTATCGCGAGGCCCAAAAAGGTCCGTTCTTCTCACACTAAGGATAGCGCGAGACCCAGAAAGGTCCGCTCTCCTCTCGCTGACGGTATCGCGAGGGCCCACAAGATCCATTGACGGCTGCCGGGGCGCATGACCCGGGGGCGATGTCACGGGCGCAGCAGGTCGTCCAGCGCCCTCTCCAGCGTGGGGAAGCGGAAGGCGAAGCCCTCCGCGAGCGCGTGCGCGGGCAGCACGCGTTGGCCGGTCAACAGCAACTCGGCCATTTCACCGAAGCCCAGGCGCAGGGCGAAGGCGGGGGTGGGGATGAGTGCGGGCCGGTTCAACGTCGCGCCCAAGGTGCGGGCGAAATCGCGGTTGGTCACCGGCGTAGGGGCGGTGCCGTTGTAGGCGCCGCCGGCCTGGTCGCGCTCCAGCAGCCACTGGATCATCCCCACCAGGTCGTCGCGGTGGATCCAGCTCATCCACTGCCGGCCATCGCCCATCGGGCCACCTGCGCCCAGCCGGAACGGCGGCAGCATCTTCGCCAGTGCGCCGCCGTCGGCACCCAGCACGATGCCCGTGCGCACGCGGCAGGTGCGCACGTCCAGGCCCTCGGCCTGCATCGCTTCGGTTTCCCAGTCGCGGCAGAGGTGGGCGGCGAAGTCGTCGCCGGGGGCGGCGGATTCGTCCAGCGCCTCGTCCCCGCGCGGGCCGTAATAGCCGATGGCCGAACCGGAGACCAGGACGCGCGGGCGGACCGATTGCCGCGCCATCCAGCCGATCAGCGCGCGCGTGGTGTCCAGCCGCGAGGCCCGGAAGGCCGCCTTGCGCGTGGTGTTCCAGCGTCCGGCCAGCAACGGTTCGCCGGCCAGGTTGACCACCGCCTCCACATCGCGCGCCTCGTCCAGCGACGCCAGCACCCGCGCGGCGGGCGGCACCTGGGACCGCGCGCGGGCGGGATCGCGCGTCAGCACGCTGAGGGTATGGCCGGCCTGCAGCAGCGCGGCGCAGAGCGCCTGGCCGATGAAGCCGGTACCGCCGGTGATCAGGACATGCATGGGAAGGCTTCCGTAAACCCGGACAGCTTACGCAGCGGCGTGTGTTGCGGATGTGGAACGGACCGTCGGCGGTGGCCGCCGGTCGGCCGGCGGGGCCGCGCCTACACTATGCGGATGGCTTCCCTTCCCCTGGTCCTGCTGCCCGGTCTGCTGTGCGATGCGCGCCTGTGGCGCGACCCCGCGGCCGCGCTGGCCGACCTGACGCCGGTCCATCACGCCGACCTGACCCTGGACGACAGCGTGGCCGGCATGGCCGCGCGCGTGCTGGATGCTGCGCCCCCGGTGTTTGCGCTGGCCGGGCTGTCCATGGGCGGCTATGTCGCGTTCGAGATCCTGCGCCAGGCACCGGAGCGCGTGGCGCGTCTGGCTTTGCTGGACACCAGCGCGCGCACCGATCCGCCGAAGCGGCGGGCCGTGCGCAAGGCCGGCCTGGCGCTGGCCGAATCCGGACGCTTTGCCGGCGTCACCCGCAAGCTGCTGCCGCAGCTGGTGCATGAGAGTCGGGTGGAGAGCGAGGTGGGTGACGCGGTGATGGCGATGGCGCAGCGCGTCGGCCGCGATGCCTTCCTGCGGCAGCAGCGCGCCATCATCGACCGCCCCGATTCGCTGCCGCTGCTGCCCGCCATCGCCGTGCCCACGCTCATCGGTGTGGGCGAGGACGACCGCATGACCCTGCCGGAGGAATCGTGGCTGCTGCACGAACGCATCCCCGGCGCGCGCCTGCATGTGTTCGCGCGCTGCGGCCACCTGCCGCCGATGGAAGTGCCGCAGGAGACCACCGCGGTACTGCGCGACTGGCTGCAGGCGCCATGAGGCGTCGGGTACGCACATCGGTGCATGTCGTCGCCACGCCGCGCGGCGACAATGGCGCACCCCTTTCTTTTCGTTGAACGCACGGGAGTACACATGGAACTCGCGATGATCGGGCTGGGGCGCATGGGCGCCAACATGGCCGAACGGCTGGTACGCGGCGGACACACGGTACGCGGTTACGACCCCGGCGAGGCGGCGCGCCAGCAGGCCGAGGCGCGCGGGATCGTTCCGCACGCGAACCTGCGGAACGCGGTCGCCGCGCTGCCCACGCCGCGCGTGGTCTGGCTGATGGTGCCGGCCGGGCAGGTGGTGGACGACACGATCGCGCTACTGCGCCCGTTGCTGGCCGCCGACGACACGGTGATCGACGGCGGCAATTCCAACTACAAGGACACCCAGCGCCGCGGCGCGCAGCTGGCCGAGGCCGGCATCCACTACATCGACTGCGGCACCAGCGGTGGCGTGTGGGGCCTGGCGGAGGGCTACAGCCTGATGATCGGCGGCGATGCCGACGCGGTGGCGCGCCTGCAGCCGGTGTTCGCCACGCTGGCACCCACGCAGCAGACCGGGTGGGGCCACGTGGGGCCGAGCGGCGCCGGCCACTTCGCCAAGATGATCCACAACGGCATCGAGTACGGAATGATGCAGGCCTATGCCGAAGGCTTCGCCATCCTCAAGCACAAGCAGGCGATGGACTTCGACCTGGGGGCGCTGGCGGAGATCTGGCGCCATGGCAGCGTGGTGCGGTCGTGGCTGCTGGACCTGACCGCCGATGCGCTGAAGAAGAATCCGCAGATGGACGGGATTGCGCCGTACGTGGCCGATTCCGGCGAAGGCCGCTGGACCGTCGCCGAGGCCATCGACCTGAACGTCTCCGCGCCGGTGATCACCCTGTCGCTGCTGGAACGCCTGCGCTCGCGCGACGACGATTCCTACGCCGACAAGCTGCTGGCCGCGATGCGCAACGAATTCGGCGGACATGCGGTGAAGCAGGGCTGATCACCCGGCCTTATCGCCCGCAGTGCCAATCTGCGGGCCTGCACTGGAGGACATTCCATGAAGATCCTGATGGTACTGACGTCGCACGACCGCCTGGGCGATACGGGGCACAAGACCGGCTTCTGGCTGGAGGAATTCGCCGCACCGTACTACGTGTTCAAGGATGCCGGCGCGCAGCTGCTGCTGGCCTCGCCCAAGGGCGGACAACCGCCGCTGGACCCCAAGAGCGATGCGCCCGATGCGCAGACCGCGGCCACCGTGCGCTTCAACGAGGATGCCGAGGCGCTGTCGGCGCTGGCCAACACGCGCCGGCTGAAGGACGTGCTGGACGAGACGTTCGACGCCGTCTTCTATCCCGGTGGCCACGGCCCGCTATGGGACCTGGCCGAGGATGCGGATTCGATCCGGCTGATCGAACAGGCCTTCTCCGCCGGCAAGCCGGTGGCGGCGGTCTGCCACGGCCCGGCGGTGTTCCGGCATACCCGTGGCGCGCTGGGCGAGCCGCTGGTGAAGGACAAGCGCGTCACCGCGTTCTCCGACGAGGAAGAGGAGGCCGTGGGCCTGGCCGGCGTGGTGCCGTTCTCGCTGGAGGATGCGCTGAAGAAGAACGGTGCGCACTACGAGCGGGGCCCGGTGTGGCAGTCGTATGTGGTCACCGACGGCAAGCTGGTGACGGGCCAGAACCCGGCCTCGTCCGAGGCGGCGGCCGAAGACGTCCTGCGCCTGCTGCGTTGAGGCTTCACGAAGGTTTACCGCCGTGCGCGTAGCGTGGCGCCTGCAAGGAGATCGCCCATGAACGAGGCACCCGGACATCTGTATACCCGGCAGGAAGACATCGCGCGGATGGAGGCGCTGGTATCGCAGCTTCCCGACGAGGCGGTGGTGGAGCTGCACCTCACCGATGGCGGCTCGATCACCGGCGTGGTCACCACGCGCCCCAGCGTGCAGGTCTTCCGCGATGGCGATGGCCATGAGGGTTTCAACGCCGTGGTGCGCATCGACGACCACCGGCGGCCGGATGTCACCCACTACCTGTGGCTGGACCGCATCGCGTCGGTGACGCCGCTGGGGTCGGCCTGATGCCGCATCTGCCGACCGCCGACATCGCCTGTCCGTACTGCGGGGAAACCATCACCCTGGTGGTGGACGATTCGGCCGGCGACCAGCGCTACATCGAGGACTGCCACGTCTGCTGCCGCCCGATCGAAGTGCGGGTGAGCGTGGACGACGACGGCATGGTCGCGGTGGATGCGTGGGGTCAGGATGAAGCCTGAGGGCGTCGCGGAGCCGTAACGCGCGTATCGCCACGGGCAGGGGTATGCTCGGCCCCGGTCCGACAACCAACCCTGGGGAGGGGAGATGAACACGACCACCACCGCGGCACCCAAGCGCCCGCTCGGCTTCTGGATCATCGGCCTGTTCGCGCTGGTCTGGAACCTGATCGGCGTGGCGATGTGGTACCTGCAGGTCAACATGTCCGCCGAACAGCTGGCGGCGATGACCGATGCGCAACGCCAGGTCTACGAGGCCACGCCCGGCTGGCTCAACATCGCCTTCGCTGTGGCGGTGTTCGCCGGCGTGCTGGGGGCGCTGGGCATGCTGCTGAAGAAGAAGTGGGCGGCGACGATGTTCCTGCTGTCGCTGATCGCCCTGCTGGTGCAGATGATCGGCGCCTACGTGGCGACGCCGGCGTGGTCGGCCTATGGTCCCGTGGGGCTGGTGATGCCGGCGGTGCTGCTGGCGATCGCGCTGTTCCTGCTGTGGTACACCAACAAGGCGCAGGCGCGCGGCTGGCTGTCCTGAGCTTCGCTCGGTAAAGAAAAGCCGCCGGGAAGCCGGCGGCTTTTTCATGCCGAGAAGAGCTTCGTAGGGTGGGCCTTGGCCCACCATCATCCCCATGCCATCTGTCGCGAACGATCCGGCATGGCGGCGGTGGGCCAAGGCCCACCCTACGTCCAACGTTATGCTTCCGCGTCTTCCAGATCCACGCCGATGAAACCACCGGATTGGCGGCGCCACAACGCGGCGTACAGGCCATCCTGCTGGAGCAGTTCCTCATGGCTGCCGCTTTCGATCACGCGGCCGCCGTCCATCACGATCAGGCGGTCGAGCACGGCGATGGTGGACAGGCGGTGGGCGATGGCGATGACGGTCTTGCCTTCCATCAGGTCGTACAGCTGCTCCTGGATGGCGGCCTCGACTTCCGAGTCCAGCGCCGAGGTGGCTTCGTCCAGCACCAGGATGGGCGCGTCCTTCAGCAGCACGCGCGCGATCGCCACGCGCTGGCGCTGGCCGCCGGAGAGCTTCACCCCGCGCTCGCCCACCTGGGTGTCGTAGCCGCTGCGGCCCTTGGCATCGGTCAGCCCGCGGATGAACTCGTCCGCATGCGCGCGCCGTGATGCCTCCAGCAGTTCCTCCTCGCTCGCATCCGGCCGGCCGTAGCGGATGTTGTCGCGGATCGAGCGGTGCAGCAGCGAGGTGTCCTGGGTGACCATGCCGATGTTCCGGCGAAGCGATTCCTGGGTGACGTGCGCCACGTCCTGGCCGTCGATCAGGATGCGCCCGCCTTCCACGTCGTAGAAGCGCAGCAGCAGGTTCACCAGCGTCGACTTGCCGGCGCCCGAGCGGCCGACAATGCCGACCTTCTCGCCCGGCTTGATCACCAGCGACAGGTCGTCGATTATCTTGGCCTCACGACCGTAGTGGAACTTCACGTGGTCGAAGCGGATCTCGCCGTGCGCGACCACCAGGTCTTTCGCGTCCTTCGCGTCGGCGATGGCCAGCGGCTGCGCCAGCGTGCCCATGCCGTCCTCGACGGTGCCGATGTTCTCGAACAGGCTGGCCACCTCCCACAGGATCCAGTCCGACATCGAGCGGATGCGTATCACCAGCGCGATGGCCACGGCGATCGCGCCCATCGAGATCGACGCCTGCAACCAGGCCCAGATCGCCACACCGGCCACGCTGGCCAGCAGGAAGGCGTTGAGCGTATGCAGGGCGACGGTCAGCTGGGTGACCAGCCGCATCTCCGCGTGCACGGTGACCATGAACTCGTCCATGGCGCCGCGGGCATAGTCCTGCTCGCGCATGGTGTGGGCGAACAGCTTGATGGTCTGGATGTTGGTGTAGCTGTCGACGATGCGGCCGGTCATCTGCGCGCGCGCATCCGACTGCGCCATCGACACCTTCTGCAGGCGCGGAACGAAGTGGAACACCAGCACCAGGTAGCTGGCCAGCCAGACGACCAGCGGCAGCACCAGCCACACGTCGGCCTGCGCCACCAGCACCACGGTGCCGACGAAGTAGACGACGACGTAGACGAACACGTCCATCAGCTTCATCACCGTCTCGCGGATCGACAGCGCGGTCTGCATGACCTTCTGCGAAATGCGGCCGGCGAATTCGTCCTGGAAGAAGCCCACGCTCTGCCGCAGCAGGTAGCGGTGCGACAGCCAGCGGGCGATCATCGGGTAGTTGCCGAAGATGGTCTGGTGGATGATCAGCGACTGCACCAGCACCAGCAGCGGGTAGGCCACCACCACCAGCAGGCCCATCCACAGCAGCTTCTCCCCGTGCACCTGCAGGAAGCTGTCGCGGCCGGTGCTGCCCATCCAGTCGACCAGCTGGCCCATGTAGTCGAAGAAGGTGATCTCCAGCGCCGAGATCACGCCGGTCAGCACCGACATCGCCAACAGCCAAGGCAGCAGCGGACGCGAGTAGTGCAGCAGGAACGGCAGCAGCTTCCGCGGCGGCGTGGTCGGCTCGCCCTTCGGATACGGATTGATGCGGGTTTCGAAGAATCGGAACATCGGGTCGGTCCATCGTGGGCGCGCATCGGCGCGCCGGGAAAAACGTGCCGGCTCAGCCGGCGGGGTAGGGCCAGGCCGCGCGCGCCTGGCGGAGCGCGTGGCCGTACCAGGCCAGCTGGTCCAGCATGCGGCGGGCGGCGCGTTCGCTGGCGTCGCCGTCGCGCGGCCTGCCTCCGGTGTCGAAGCGGTCCCACGCCTGGGTGAAGTACACGCCATCGCGCACCGGCACCGCATGCAGGCCGGAGAACACCTGCCGCAACTGTTCCGCCGCGCGGACGCCGCCGCTGTGGCCCCCATAGGCGACGAACGCGACCGGCTTGGCCTGCCAGTGGGCCTGGACCGAATCGATCACGAATTTCAGCGCAGCGGGGTAGCCGTGATTGTACTCCGGCACCACCATCACGAAGGCGTCGGCGCGCCAGATGCGTTGCTGCAGATTCACCAGGTCGGCACTCGGTGTACCGCCGTGGCGGCGCGGAAGATCGAGCAGGGCCGGGTCGATGGCGTCGACGGTGTAGTCGCGTCGCAGGGCCAATTGCGCACGCAGCCAGTCCGCGACGGTGTCGCAGAAGCGGCCGTCGCGCGTGCTGCCGTACAGCAGGGCCAGATGAAGCGGATCTTGCATGGGGATGGGTTGCCAGGAGACGGGACGGCAGGGTAGAACCTCAAGCATTCTTGAGGTCAATGCGCCATGCCGGGAAAACAGCATCCTCCCATCGAAACGGAGCTCACCGTCGGCCAGGTGGCCGCGCGCGCGGGCGTCGCGGTCTCCACCCTGCATTTTTACGAGTCCAAGGGGCTGATCCACAGCTGGCGCAACGCCGGCAACCAGCGCCGCTACCCGCGCGAAGTGCTGCGTCGCGTGGCGGTGATCAAGGTGGCCCAGCGCACCGGCATTCCCCTGGCGGAAATCCAGGCGGCGCTGTCGTCGCTGCCGGCGAACCGCACGCCCACGGCCGCCGACTGGAAGAGACTCTCGGCACGCTGGCGGGATGCACTGGACGCCCGCATCAACAGCCTGATCCGTCTGCGCGACCAGCTCGACGGTTGCATCGGCTGCGGGTGCCTGTCGTTGAAGGCGTGCCCACTGCGCAATCCCTGGGACGAGCTGGCCGACGAGGGACCGGGGGCGCGGCTGCTGGAAGGCGACACCTAGCCCGCAGTCGGGATGCCGTATGCTGCGGCGGCGCCAAGGTCGGCGCAGTGAGGGAATACGCATGAAGAAGTGGATGCTGTGCCTGTTGTTCGTCGTGATCGCGCCTGCCACCGTGCACGCAGCGCCCGCCAGTGAGGCGTCCGTGCACGAACTGCTGGAGGTGACCCGGGCACGCCAGATGCTGGAGCAGGTATACGGCCAGATGGAATCCATGTATGCCGGTTCGATGCAACAGGCGCTGGGCGACGACGTGACGCCGGAGACCCAGGCCCGGATGCAGCGCTTCAGTGCCCGCATGACCGCGCTGATGAAGCAGGAGATGGGTTGGGACGTGATGGCGCCGATGTACGTCGACATCTACAGCAAGTCGTTCAGTGAGGACGAGATCCAGGGCATGCTGGCGTTCTACCGTACCCCGGCCGGCCAGGCCGTCATCGAGAAGATGCCGCTGGTGATGCAGAACACCATGCAGGCGGTGCAGGAGCGGATGGATGCCATGATGCCCGCCATGCAGAAGATGATCGCCGAGGAAATGGAACACACGCCTGCCGCGTCCGAGTGAGCGCCCGCACGTGCCTGACCTGGCCCTGTTCGACTTCGACGGCACGCTGACGACGCGCGAGACGTTTCCGGCGTTCATGCGTTACGCGGTTGCACGGCCGCGTCTGCTCGCCGGCGGCGTGCTGCTGGCGCCGGTGGTGTTCGGCTACCGGCGTGGCTGGGTGGCGGGCAATCCCACCCGTGCCAGCATCGTGCAGATGGGCCTGCGTGGGGTGGATGCGGAACGCCTGAGGGCGCAGGGCGCTGCGTTTGCACGCGATGTGCTGCCCGGCGTGCTGCGACCGGAGGCGATGGCGCGGCTGGCGTGGCATCGCCAGCGCGGCGACCGCGTCGTGGTGGTGTCCGGAGGGCTGGATGTCTATCTGGCGCCGTGGTGCGCGGGCCAGGGCATCGAACTGCTGTGCTCCGTGCTGGCGGAGCGCGGCGGACGCATCACCGGTTACGCGGGTCCGCAATGCGTCGGCGAGGAAAAGGTGCGCCGCGTGCATGCGCTGTGCGATCCGCAGGCCTACGCCGCCATCCATGCTTATGGCGATACGCATGAAGACCAGGCCATGCTGGCGATGGCGCATCACCGGACCTATCGCGGGCACGTGGTGGCCTGAGTGCCCTGCTTTCTTGTAGGAGCGACGTCAGTCGCGACCGCAGACCCTGGCGCGTCATGGCGTCGTCCACGAGCACGCATCCCATCCGTGCTCTTGATCGAACTGTATGGGGGATGGCGTGCGGTCGCGACTCAAGTCGCTCCTACAGGAGCGCGGTCAGTCCACGGGAAGGCTGCGCTGTTCCTCGCTGCTTCGCACCCCCAGTTCGATCAGCCGCATGACGTCCAGCGCCTGCTGTGGCGTCACCGGCGGTGCGGTGCCCTGCAGGACAGCATCGCGGAAGGCGGCGTAGTAGCGGCGGTAGTCGCCGACCTCGGCGTGGGCGACCTCCGAGACGAGCCGTCCCCCGCGTTCGTGCACCCGTTCTCCCGCGCGGGTGTCCACGCCCCAGCCTGGCGCGCCCGGCACCACGCCGGCACGCAGCTGGTCTTCCTGCACGTCCAGGCCGTGCTTGAGGTAGCTGCCGCGCGTGCCATGCACGGCGAAGCGCAGGCCGTTGCCCGCCACCAGCGTGCCCGCGTGCAGGTGCGCGCGATGGGTGGGATACCGCAGCGTCGCGTGCACGTAGTCCGGCGCCTGCGCGCCATCGCGCAGGCGTGCGATATCGACGCTGATCGCCTCGGGCAGGCCGAACAACTGCACGGCCTGGTCGATCAGGTGCGGTCCCAGGTCGTACCACAGGCCGCCGCCGGGCGCGTCTTGCTCGCGCCAGCGATCCTGTACGACGGGGCGGAAGCGATCGAAGTGCGAATGGAATTCCGCCACGCGCCCGAGCGTGCCGTCACCGACCAGGCGCTGCACGGTGAGGAAATCCCCGTCCCAGCGCCGGTTCTGGAACACGCTGACCAGGCGGCCCGCCCTGCGTGCCGCGTCGACGACATCGCGCGCTTCGGTCAGCGTCACCGTGAACGGTTTGTCGACCACGACATGCTTGCCCTGCGCGAGCGCGGCCATCGCCAGCGGCGCGTGCGAGTCGTTCGGCGAGGCGATCACCACCACGTCGACGGCAGGATCGGCAAAGGCCGCGTCGGGATCGCCCACGACCTGCACATCGGGCCAGTCCGCATGCACCTTGCCGGCATCGCGCGAGACGACGGTGTGCAGGACCAGGCCGGGCGTGGCCTGGATCAGCGGCGCATGGAACACCTTGCCGACGAAACCATAACCGACCAGGGCGACGCGGAGGGGAGCGTTCATGCGTGCATGCGGGCAGGGAGCGATGCGGCCATTTTAGTGGATCGCACGTGTCGACCTGGCGTGCACCAGGATGAATCCCGCGCAACCGCTGGCTGAACATGGCGGTGCATTTCACATGCACTGTACGGACGCGCCACGAGACTGGCGAGGCGACACCACAAGGAGGCATCTCCCATGAAGCACGTACGCACCCCTTCCCTGCTGGCGGCGACGTTCGCCACTGCACTGCTCTTTTCTGCCGGCCATGTGCTGGCCGACAACCCGCCGAACGAGCCCGAGGAAAACGCACAGAACGACTCCTCACAGCCCGTTACCGACACCTGGATCACCACCAAGGTGAAGGCCGACCTGCTGGCCACCGAGAACGTGTCGGGCCTGGACATCAAGGTCGAAACCGTCGATGGCGTCGTGACCCTCATGGGCGCCGTCACCAGTCAGGCGCAGAAGGACAAGGCCGTCGAGGTCGCCAGGCAGATCAAGGGCGTCAAGCGCGTCGAAGCCAGCGGCCTGAAGCTCGCCTCGAAGTAACCGCCGCCCGGGTTGTGGCACGAAGCGGGCGCATCCCAGCGTAGGATGCGCCCGCTTCTCTGTCGGGGCATGGCTTCCCACTTTTCCAGGAGTGAACTCCATGAGTCATCGCTTGACGGTGCGCGGCGTGATCGCCGCAGCGCTCGCCTTCTGTTCCGCTGCGGCAAGCGCTGCGCAACCGGTCGCTTCGGTGCCCGAGCTCGATCTGTTGCGCTACGCGGGGCAATGGCACGAGATCGCGCACCTGCCGATGTTCTTCCAGCGCCAGTGCGTGGGCGATATCACCGCCCGCTACTCCCTGGATGGCACCGGCAGCATCGGCGTACTCAATGCCTGCAGGACGAAGGACGGCAGCATGGATCAGTCGCAGGGCGTCGCCCGGCCCGTGGAAGGCCATCCTGGCCGACTGGAGGTGCGTTTTGCGCCCGACTGGCTGTCGTGGCTGCCCGCGGTATGGGCCGATTACTGGGTGATCGCGCTGGACCCGGACTACCAGTGGGCGATGGTGGGTGAACCCGGCCGCGACTACCTGTGGATCCTGTCACGCGAACCGTCGATGGATCGCGCGCTGTTCGAGCAGCTGAAGGCGAAGGCGGAAGGGATGGGGTACGACCTGGCGCCGCTGGTCATGGCGGCGCCGCTGAAATAGAGGATGCATGTTGCCGTGGTAGGAGCGACACAAGTCGCGACCGCACGGTGTGGTGGTCCTTGCAGCGCCAGTATTCGCGGCGCTTGCGGCGGGTTCCCTGGAGACTCAGTTCTCGCGGTCGCGACTCACGTCGCTCCTGCAGAAGCCGAAACTTCAAAGCCGGTGCGTATAGCGGAACTGGAGGAAGTTCTCCCCCGGGTTCGGATTCTTGATCCGGCCGTTGGAGAAATGCTGGAAGCGCAGCGACCACTCGTGCTGCTGGTCGGCGCCGAAGCGCTTGCCGATGGCGATGTGGTCGCCGAAGTTGAAGGTGGTGCTGAATTCCTTCTTCCGGGTGTCGTACTTGGGGAAGATGACGTTCACGCCGATGCCGCCTTCGACGAACCAGCCGTTGTCCCAGCCGTTCGGGCGCCAGCGCAGCGCCGGGGTCACGCCCAGCTGCGTGCTGGTCCGGCTATCGCTGTGCCAGCGCGCGACCTCGCCCTGCCACTGGCCGCTGATGTGGCCATAGCGGTACTGCTTCTCCCAGCGCCAATCGCGGCTCATGCCGACGGTCAGCGACTGCGCATCCTCGGCGGCACCGCCCTGCACGTACCACGCGCTGCGCGGCTCCGCGGCGAAGGCCTGGGTCGCGGCTGCGGCCATGAGCAGCCCGAGCGCCAGGCGGGGCAGGGCATGGGGGCGAGAGGGGGAGGGAAGGCGGGCAGAGCTTGGCGCGTTGCGGTGTGAAGCGGACACGGATGACACTCGGAGGGTTGAAGAGGGCCGCGCCCGCGGGCGCGGCATGTATCGAATCATCGGGGAAGCGGCCTGACGGCCCGCTCAGGGCTGCGCCGCCAGCGCGGGCGCAACATTCTGTTCGCCCCAGCCGCCCAGCGACTTGTAGATCGCCACCACGCCGACGTTGACCCCGGCCTCGGCCTGCGCGAGCGCATCGTCCGCCGCCAGCTGCGTGCGCTGGGCGTCCAGCAGGGTGAGGAAGTCCGACGAGCCGGCACGATACCGGACTTCGGCCAGTTCTGCTGCACGGCGCGCGGCAACGGATTGTTCCAGCCGGAATTTCAGCTGGGCCTGCTGCTTGGCATAGGACAGCAGTGCGTTTTCCGTATCTTCCAGTGCGCCCAGCACGGTCTTCTCGTACTGCGCGGCCACGCCGTCGGCCTGTGCTTCGCTCGCGCGCAGTCGTGCCCGCACGCTGCCCATGTCGAACGCGGCCCAGCTGATCGACGGCGTCACCTGCCACGCGCGGTTGTCGCCGTCGAACAGGTTGCCCCAGCCGCCGGAGAGGAAGCCGACGAAGCCGCGCAAACTCACCCGAGGGAACAGGTCGGCGGTGGCGACGCCCACGCGCGCGGTAGCCGCGGCCAGGCGACGTTCTGCGGCGCGCACATCGGGTCGCTGACGCAGCAGTTCGGTGGTGTCGCCGATCGGCAGGGCCTTGGCGAACGCCGGGGCCTCGCGCGGTGCGAGTAGGGCGTCCAGCTCGCCCGGACGCTTGCCCACCAGCACCGCGAGGCGATGGCGCGACTGGCCTTCGGCGGTTTCCAGCAGCGGCACCTCGGCTTCGACCGCCTTCACGCGGGCGAGGCTGCTCTGCACTTCCAGCTGGCTGCCGGCGCCGAGGTCGAAGCGCGACTCGGTCAGGCGCTGGGTTTCGCCGAGGCTGACCAGAATGCGCCGTGCCACGTCCAGCCGTTTCTGCGTGCCGCGCAACTCGAAGTAGTTGCGCGCCACTTCGGCGGCCACGGTCACCTGCATCGCCTGCAGGTCGTTGCGCTGTGCCTGCAGGTCCGCATGCGCGGCCTCGGCACTGCGGCGCACGCGACCGAACAGGTCCAGTTCCCAGGCTGCATCGAAGCCGGCCGAGTAGCTGTCGGTCTCCACGCGGCCCTGGCCTTCGACGGGCTGCTTGGTGCGGGTGCCTTCCACGCCGGCGGTCACGTGCGGCGCCAGGTCCCAGCGACGTTCCGAGAACACCGCACGCGCTTCGTCCACGCGCGAGACCGCGACGCGGACGTCGGGATTGGCGAGCAGCGATTCGCGCACCAGCTGGTCGAGCACCGGGTCGTCGAACTGGCTCCACCACGCGGCGACCGGATGGTCGGCCACGTAGTCGGCAGAAGCCGCGTGCTGCAGCGTGGCCGGCGCGGTCTGCGGCGCCACGTAGTCGGGGCCCACGGTGACGCAGCCGGACAGCACCACCGATGCGACGGCGATGACGAGCGGACGGATCACCATGGCAGCACCTGGTCGAAGTAGTAGAAGCCCCCGGTCGGGCCGTCGTTGCCGATCAGCGCCAACCGGACGCTGGTGCGCGCGCCTTCCGGTACGGACAGCTCGCCGTTCTGCTGGTCGCCGGACTTGTTCATCTCGGTCTGCACGTAGCCCGGATGGAGGGTGTTGACCTTGATGCCGGTGTCCTTCAGCTCGTGCGCCAGGTGCACCGTCCACGCGTTCACCGCGCTCTTGGAGACGTTGTAGGCCGGCACGCCCTTGAACGCGTAGATGAAGGACGCCGGGTTCTGGTGTTCGGAGATCGAGCCCAGCAGGCTGGACACGTTGACGATGCGGCCGGCCTCGGACTTGCGCAGCAGCGGCAGGAACGCCTGGGTGGTTTCGATCAGGCCGAACACGTTGGTGTCGAACGTGGTGCGCCAGGTTTCGAGCGACTGGCCGGATACGCCCTTGCTGCCGTCGTCGACCAGAATGCCCGCGTTGTTGACCAGGATGTCGAGCCTGCCGTGGCGCTGCTCGACCTCCTTCACGGCGGCGGCGATGCTGGCGCTGTCGGTGACGTCCAGCGCGATCGCTTCGACCGGCAGTCCCTGCGACTGCAGGTCCAGCGCGGCTTCGACCGCCTTTTCGCGACTGCGGCCGGCGAGGAGCGTATGCACGCCGGCTTCGGCGAGCTGGCGGACGGTTTCGCGGCCGATGCCGCGGGTGGCGCCGGTGACCAGTGCGATCTTGGATGCGGTATTCATATGGGTTTCCTTTGTCGGGTGGGATGCCAGGGATCGCACGGAGCGACCCTGGCGGGATAGGTCATCCGTGCGTCACGGCGGGCGCGTGGGACACCAGCGGACGATTGGCCAGCTTGCGCAGGGCCACGTAGAAGACGGGGGTCAGGAACAGGCCGAACAGGGTGACGCCCAGCATGCCGGCGAACACCGTGATGCCGGTGACCGAGCGGACTTCCGCACCGGCGCCGGACGACAGCACCAGCGGCACCGTGCCGGCGATGAACGCCACCGACGTCATGATGATCGGACGCAGGCGCAGGCGACAGGCCTCCAGGGCGGATTCCACGATGCCCTTGCCCTGCAGTTCCAGTTCGCGGGCGAACTCGACGATCAGGATCGCGTTCTTGCACGCCAGGCCCATCAGCACCACCAGGCCCACCTGCACGAACACGTTGTTGTCGCCGCCCATGACCCACACGCCGAACAGCGCCGACAGCAGCGTCATCGGGACGATCAGGATCACCGCCAGCGGCAGCGTCCAGCTTTCGTACAGCGCAGCCAGTACCAGGAAGGCCAGCAGCACGGCCAGCGGGAACACCACCAGTGCGGCCTTGCCCTGGGTGGCCTGCTGGTAGCTCAGGTCGCTCCAGTCGATGCCCATGCCGGGCGGCAGCACCTGCTGCGCCAGCTCGGTGACCTTGGCCATCGCCTCGCCGGACGACAGCACGCGCGGGTCGGCTTCGCCCAGCAGGTCGGCGGCCGGATAGCCGTTGAAGCGGATCACCGGGTCGGGGCCGTAGGTCTGCTTGATGTTCACCATGCTGCCGATCGGCACCATCTCGCCGTTGGCGTTGCGGGTGCGCAGGTTGGCGATGTCCTCCACCTGGTCGCGGAAGCCGCCGTCCGCCTGCGCGATCACCTGCCAGGTGCGGCCAAACATGTTGAAGTCGTTGACGTAGGCCGAACCCAGGTAGGTCTGCAGCGTGTCGAACAGCTCGGTCAGCGGCACACCCTGCGCCTTGGCCTTCACGCGGTCGACCTCGGCATCCAGCTGCGGCACGTTGGCCTGGTAGCTGCTGATCGGGAAGCCCAGGCCCGGCGTCTGCGACGCCGCGCCCTGGAAGGCCTGCACGGCGTTCTGCAGTTCGCCGTAGCCCAGGCGCGTGCGGTCCTCGATGAAGAGCGACCATCCCGAGCCGTTGCCCAGGCCCTGGATCGGCGGCGGCATGAAGGCGAAGGTGAAGCCCTCCTGGATGCCGGCGAACTTCTGGTTGAGCTCGGCGGTGATCTGCTCGGCGCTGTTCTTGCGCTCGCCGAACGGCTTGAGGTTGAAGAACACCACGCCGCTGTTGGGGGTGTTGGTGAACTGCAGCGGGTTCAGGCCGGGGAACGCGATCTCGTCCTGCACGCCCTCGACCTCCATCGCCAGCTTCGCCATCTTCTTCAGCACGGCGTCGGTGCGCTCGATCGAGGCGCCTTCCGGCATCTTCACGCCGGCGATCAGGTACAGCTTGTCCTGCACCGGGATGAAGCCGGCCGGCACGGCCTTGAACATCGCGCCCGCGCCGATCAGCAGCACCACATAGACTGCGAACACCGCACCGCGCTTGCCCAGTGCACGCGACACCGCGCCCTCGTAGCGCTGCGAGCTGCGGTTGAAGAAGCGGTTGAACGGGCGGAACAGCCAGCCGAACAGGCGGTCGATCAGGCGCGACGGTCCGTCCTTCGGTGCGTCGTGCGACTTCAGCAGCTTGGCGGCCAGCGCCGGGGACAGGGTCAGCGAATTGATCGCCGAGATCACCGTGGAGATGGCGATGGTGACCGCGAACTGCTTGTAGAACTGCCCGGTCACCCCGGTCAGGAACGCCATCGGCACGAACACCGCACACAGCACCAGTGCGATGGCGATGATCGGTCCGGAGACTTCCTTCATGGCCAGGTGCGCCGCTTCCAGCGGTGTGGCACCGTGTTCGATGTGGCGCTCCACGTTCTCCACCACCACGATGGCGTCGTCCACCACGATGCCGATGGCCAGGACCAGGCCGAACAGGGTCAGCGTGTTGATGGAATAGCCCAGCAGGTACAGCACCGCGAACGTACCGACCACCGACACCGGCACCGCCAGCAGCGGGATGATCGAGGCGCGCCAGGTCTGCAGGAACAGGATCACCACCAGCACCACCAGCAGGGTGGCTTCCAACAGCGTGGAAACGACCGACTTGATCGAGTCGCGCACGAATACCGTGGTGTCGTACACCGAGGTGATCTCGACGCCCGGCGGCAGCGTCTTGCGGACCTCCTCCATCTTGGCGACCACCGCATCGCGGATCTGCAGCGCGTTTGCGCCCGGTGCCTGGAAGATGCCGATGGCCGCTGCGTTCTGGCCGTTGAGGCGCGCGCGCAACGTGTAGTCGCCGGCGGCCAGTTCGATGCGGGCCACGTCGGCCAGGCGCACGATTTCGCCATCGGCGCCGCTCTTCAGCACGATGTCGCCGAACTCTTCGACCGTCTCCAGGCGGCCCTTGGCGTTGATCGGCAGCAGGAAGTCGCTGCCGTTGGGCATCGGCTCGGCGCCCAGCTGGCCGGCCGAGACCTGAACGTTCTGCTCGCGCACCGCGCGCAGCACGTCGCTGGCGGTCATGCCGCGCGAGGCGACCTTGTCCGGGTCCAGCCACAGGCGCATGGCGTAGTCGCCGCCGCCGAACAGCTGGGCGTCGCCGACGCCGGCGATCTTGGCCAGTTCGTCCTTCACGTGCAGGCGCATGTAGTTGCGCAGGTACAGCGAGTCGTACTTACCGTCCTTGGACACCAGGTGGACGACCATCAGGAAGACCGGCGACTGCTTCTGCGTGGTCACGCCCTGCCGGCGCACGTCCTCGGGCAGCCTTGCCTGCGCCTGCGCCACGCGGTTCTGCACGCGCACCGCCGCCTCGTCGGCATCGGTGCCCGGCTTGAAGGTGACGGTCAGCTGCAGCACGCCGTCGGAGCCGGCGACGGACTTGATGTACATCATGTCCTCGACGCCGTTGATCGCTTCCTCGAGCGGCGTGGCGACGGTTTCGGCGATCACCTTCGGGTTGGCGCCCGGGTACACCGTGCGCACGACCACCGAGGGCGGCACCACTTCGGGGTATTCGCCGATCGGCAGCAGCGGGATCGAGATCAGGCCGGCGGCGAAGATCACGATCGACAGCACGGCGGCGAAGATCGGCCGGTCGATGAAGAATCTTGAGAAGTCCATGGGTGGATTTCCTGGAAAGAAGAAAGAGCGTCCCCGCCGCCTGCCGCGGGCGCGGCAGGCGTGGGTTCCATCATTGCGGTGCGGGTGGCGTCAGTTCTTGGCGACGGCCTGGGTCGGCGCGGGCGCCTGAGCGCCCATCGCTACGGCCTTGGCGTCCACCGGCATGCCGGGGAAGAACACCTTCTGCACGCCGCTGACGATCACGCGGTCACCGGCGGCCAGGCCCTTCTCGACGATGCGCAGGCCGTCGGCCATGCGGCCGACCTGCACGTCGCGGCGCTGCGCCTTGCCTTCCTTGTCGACCACGTAGACGTACTTGCGGTCCTGGTCGGTCAGCACGGCCTTGTCGTCGACCAGCGCGGCCTTGAACTCGCCGCTGCCCAGCAGCCGCACGCGGGCGTACAGGCCGGGGGTGAAGACGCGGTCGGCGTTGTCGAGCACGGCGCGGGCGCGGATGGTGCCCGTGCTGCGGTCGACCTGGTTGTCGAGGAAGTCGACCACACCCGCGTGCGGGAAGTCGCTCTCGTCGGCCAGCGCGACCTGCACCGGCACCTTGCCGTCGCGTTCGCTCGGGCGTTCGCCCTTGCGTGCCATTTCGGCGTAGCGCAGGAAGGCGCGTTCGTCCGCGTCGAAGTGCACGTGCACCTTGTCCAGCGAAACGACCGTGGTCAGCACGCTGGCGGCGTCGCCGGCGCTGACCAGGTTGCCGGCGGTGACCAGTGCGCGGCCGGCGCGGCCGTCGATGGGCGCGCGCACCTGGGTCCATTCCAGGTTGAGGCGGGCGCTTTCCACCGCGGCTTGGGCGGCGGCGACGTTGGCCTGCGCCTGGTCGGCGTTGGCGCGGCGCTGTTCGTACTCTTCGGTGGACAGCGCCTGCAGGTCGGCCAGGCGCTTGGCGCGCGCGGCCTCGCTGCGGCCCAGTTCGGCCTGGGTGCGGGCGCGGGCCAGCTCGGCCTGTGCGCGCGCCAGTTCGGCACGGTAGCTGCGGGCGTCGATGGTGAAGAGCACGTCGCCCTTCTTCACTTCCTGCCCTTCGGTGTAGTTGACGCGGTCGATGTAGCCGGAGACGCGCGGCCGCAGGTCGACGTGTTCGATGGCTTCCACACGGCCGCTGAACTCGTCCCACTGGCTGACGGTCTTGACCGGCACCGCGGCCACGCTGACCTGGGGCGGCGGGGGCGCGCCCTGCTCGGCGGCCTGTCCGCTGCAGCCGGCCAGCACAGCCAGGGCGAGGATGCTGAAAGCGCCCAGCGCAAGCAGGCGTTGCGGGCGCGGAAGGGAGAAGAGATGCGTGTTCATGGTGGTGGTGGTCTCTTTGGGGGAGAGGAGAAAGCGGCAGGCGAGGATGCGACCTGAAGTCAGGTTGAGGTCAAGCGGAAGATCGAGGCGTTGCTGCGAGGACGGCGGAGCATGCGTTGGCGTGACAGTCAGGCCGAGGCGCGACCGTTGCGCCGGGCGCCGGCGACCGCCCACAGCGTCTCTTCGAAGTCGCAGGCGAGCGTCTGCTCCGGTGGCCTGGCGTCGCGTGCGGACCAGGGGACGATGGACTGCGAGGCGCGGTCGCCGCGGGTCAGCAAGGACACCGCACTGCGTCCGACGGCCAGTGCGTCCGGCCATTCGGCGCAGGCGTTGATGGCGTTCTCGGGCGTGCATACGGGCTTGTCGACCGACAACAGCTGCACGCGCACGCCCAGTGCATGCGCTTCTTCGTGCAGGACCTGCGCGAGCATGCGCATCGCCGCGCCCGTCACCGAGGCGTGTCCGTAGCCGGACCAGCCGCGCTCGGCGTACGGACCGCCGATCAGCACGTAGTTGGCCGCATGCTGGCCTTCGGCGAGCAGCGGCAACAGGTGGCGTGCGGCAGCCAGGTGGGGGATTAGGTCCGCTTCCAGGCGTTCCAGCAGGAAGCTCGCGGGGCGGTCCAGCAACCGACCGCTCTGTGGGGGCGTGCCCATGCTGGCGAACACTGCGCGCAACGGTCGGCCGCGTTCGCGGACCTGTTCGGCCAGGCGCGCGGCATCGCGGTCGTCATGGATGCACGGCGCATGCAGCAGGTCGAGCCCGGGCTCGTCGTCGAAGTGCTCGGCCAGCGCGCTCATGCGAGGACCTTCGCGACCCACCGCCAGCACGGGGCTGCCTGCTTCGAGCAATGCGCCGACCACGCCGAAGCCGACGTTGCCGCCTGCACCGAGCACCAGCGCACCTGGGGTCAGGCTGTTGCGGCTGAGGCTCATTGCGGGCTCCGCTGGCGCAGCGGCATGACGCGCGCGCTGGCGCCCGTCGTCTTCACGCGCAAACGCGAACGCCCGCCATCGTTGAAGGCGCGCGGCGCGGTGAATTCGCGGAACCCCATCGCCTTGCCGGCGAAGAGCGCACGCGAAACCGGCCGACCCGTCGCGGGGGAGGAGGACGACGGGACGGCCGATGCGCGGAACACGCGGGCGACCAGGCGCACGCCGGCGTCGAGCCAGCGTCGCGCGGCGCGGAGAAAGGAACGAGGCATGCCGCGCAGTGTGGCGGCGCGCCGGACATGACCGATATCCGGATCCTGCGCTTCCGTTGCACGATCCTGCGCCGCCGCGGCGAACGGCTGACAACGGCCAAGGCGCAGGGACGCCGTCGCCTCGGACGGCGTGCCGCTCGTCGGATGGCGATGGGCGACTGTCCCGCTCATGGGACGAATACTCCCGCGACGGGGATAATCCCATCGGCCGGGGCCAGCCGGGCAAGACGCCGGCCAGCGCTGACGACCCCTCCCCGCTGCGAACGTGGCGCCACCACCGGCCCCGCGACTTCCTGCCGGATCAGGTGCTTGGAGCGACGAAACGCTTGATAGGACGGGACCTCCTGGGAGGCGGCCGGGTGGTCCAGAGTCTGGAAGAGGCGGGCGAGCAACATGGCGAGGGAACCCGTGCTGTGACGATGGATGTGACATTACGCCCCCAATGAGGACTTGATTAGTCCTGATTTAGGGGAATAATCATCCCGTCAGCGGGCCAATGCCCCTCCCCCCGGAGTCAAACGATGAGCCACGATCTCAACGACACCCTGATCTTCGTCAAGGTGGTGGAACAGGGCAGCTTCATCGCCGCCGCCAATGTGCTGCGCCTGCCCAAGACCACGGTGAGCCGCAAGGTGCAGGAGCTGGAGACGCGCCTGGGCGCGCAGCTGCTGCACCGGACCACGCGCAAGCTGGGTCTTACCGAAGCCGGCAATGTCTATTACGAGCACTGCCAGCGCATCGCCCGCGAACTGAGCGAAGCGGCGAGTGCGGTCAGCCAGTTGCATGCCGGTCCGAGCGGCTGGTTGCGGTTCACCGCGCCGTACTCGATCGGCATCGACAAGATCGCGCCGCTGCTGGGCGAATTCCACGCCCAGTATCCCGAGATCCGCGTGGAGATGGTCCTCGCCAACGACAACCTGGATCTGATCTCGGGTGAGATCGACGTGGCACTGCGCATCGGCAGCCTGCCCGATTCCAACCTGGTGGCACGCCGCCTGAGCACGCTGCGCACGCAGGTGTACGCCAGTCCGAAATACCTGGCGCGCTATGGCGAGCCGCTCCACCCCGACGACCTGCAGCACCACCGCGTGCTGGCGATGCAGAAGCACCGTCGCGGAAGCGGCTGGGCGATGACGCTGCATGGCACCGATGGCGAGCACGACTATCCGATCAATCCCATCCTGGTGGCCAACGATCCGGCCGCACTGAAGGGTGCACTGCTGTGCGGCGAAGGCCTGATGCTGGGCGCCGACGTGATGGTCAAGCCGTACCTGGAGCAGGGCCACCTGCAGCGCGTCCTGGCGGGGTGGACCGGACCGGAGTACGAGTTCAACGCGGTGTTCCCGCGCGGTCACGTGCAGTCGCCGAAGGTGCGCGCGTTCGTCGATTTCCTGGTCGAACGGATGAAGTTCGACGTCGACTACATGATGGAACACTGCCCGGTGTACCTGAAGCAGCAGGCCGAAGCGCGCGCCGCCGCCGAAGCGGCGCCCGAGTTGGAAGCGGCCGCGGCGGTCGGGCGCAAAGTGCTGGCGGATGCGCTGAGCTGATGTCGTCGTCCCAGCGGACGCTGGGACCCATCTTGCCTCTGCCTTCGCAGCCAGGTCCGCACGGACGGCTGCCAACGCCAATGGATCCCAGCGTGCGCTGGGATGACGGCAAAGGCAGGTGCCCACCGAGTCTATGGGACGCAGGGGTACCGTGTCGCCTAACGATTCCCGAACGCAAGCCGGCGCAGGGCTGGCTAGGATGGGGTCGCGTAGCCGGAGTTGGGTAGTCGCCCTGGATGGCCTGCCGCACTGCGTCTCCACCTGACAGGAACCCGCACGATGAAGACACCGATGGCCGTGTTCGCGGCCCTGTGGCTGGCGGCCTGTACGCCCGCCACGTCCGATACCTCCGCGACGACCCAGGACGCCGCGCCGGCCGGTCCCGTCGCAGTGCCCCCTGCCGCCGCACCCGCGTCCGCGATCGCCGATGACCCGGCCGCGGTCAACCAGGCCATCGACGAGGCGCTGGGCGACCATGTCCGGTACGAGGCGGTGATCCGTCAGCTCCAGCAGGCGGTGGCGGCGAACGACGCGGCCGCCGTGGCGGCCCTGGTCGACTACCCGTTCGCCACCGTGCGCGACGGCCAGCCGCTGAAGATCGCCGACGCCGAGGCCTTCGTGCGCGACTACGACCGGATCATGACGCCGCCGATTGCGGAGGCGATCAAGCGACAGAGATATTCCGAGTTGATGGTCAACTACAAGGGCGTGATGTTCGGCAATGGCGAGGCATGGGTGAACGGCATCTGCAGGGACGATGCCTGCAAGAACGTGGACGTGCGCGTGGTGGCGCTGCAGCCGACGTCGTAATCCGTGACGGAGTCACTGTAGGAGCGACGTAAGTCGCGACCGCACGGCCTCGCATGTCATGAAGCGTTGGAAAGGCGGGTACGCTGGAGGCCAGGCGCTTTCCTGCTCATCTAGGGGCGAGGCTTCCGTATGCGGGTGGCGTGCGGTCGCGACTTGCGTCGGTCCTACAGAAACGCAAAAAGAAGGGCGGCCATTGGCCGCCCTTCTTCTGATGTATTGCGCGTACGCTTATTCCACCAGCACGTCCACACGCCTTGCTTCGTCGGCATCGCCGCTGCCAGTGGTCTGCGCCGGCTTGTCCAGCGTGATGCGCTCGGCCGCGACGCCATTGACCACCAGCCATTGCTGGATGGCTTCGGCGCGCTGCTTCGCCAGTGCTTCGTTCGCGGCGGCATCGCCGCTGGCATCGTGGAAGCCGGACACGCGGACGCGTGTGGCCGGATCGGCGCCCAGCGTGCCCAGCACGCCGGACAGGCGCGCACTGGTGTCGGCCGGCACCACGGCCGAACCGCTGTCGAATAGGATGCGCGCGCTGCGTCCATCCACCACGTCGGCGGCCGCCATGGGGGCCGCATGCGTGGACGCCTCCATCGAGGTGGCGCTGCCCAGCCAGCCATTCACCGGCAGCACCGGCACCAGCAGCAGCGCGACGATGTTGATGATCTTGATCAGCGGGTTGATCGCCGGGCCTGCCGTGTCCTTGTACGGATCGCCGACGGTGTCGCCGGTGACCGCGGCCTTGTGCGCCTCGCTGCCCTTGCCGCCGTGGTGGCCGTCCTCGATGTACTTCTTGGCGTTGTCCCATGCGCCGCCGCCGGTGGTCATCGAGATGGCCACGAACAGGCCGGTGACGATGGTGCCGATCAGCAGCCCGCCCAGCGCCTGCGGACCCAGCAGCAGGCCGACGATGATCGGCACGACCACCGGCAGCAGCGAAGGCACGACCATTTCCTTGATGGCCGACTTGGTCAGCATGTCGACAGCGCGGCTGTAATCCGGCTTGGCGGTACCCGCCATGATCCCCGGGATCTCGCGGAACTGCCTGCGCACTTCCTCCACCACGCTGCCCGCGGCGCGGCCGACGGCTTCCATCGCCATCGCGCCGAACAGGTAGGGAATCAGGCCGCCGATCAGCAGGCCGACGATCACCAGGTGGTTGGACAGGTCGAAGGTGAATACCGTGCCGGGGTGCGCGGTCTGCAGGTTGTGCGTGTAGTCGGCGAACAGCACCAGCGCCGCCAGTGCGGCCGAGCCGATGGCGTACCCCTTGGTCACCGCCTTGGTGGTGTTGCCCACCGCGTCCAGCGGATCGGTGATGTTGCGGATCTCCGGCGGCAGTTCCGCCATTTCCGCGATGCCGCCGGCGTTGTCGGTGATCGGGCCGTAGGCGTCGAGGGCCACGATCATGCCGGCCATCGACAGCATCGCCGTGGCGGCGATGGCGATGCCGTACAGGCCGCCCAGCGCATACGCGCCCAGGATGGCCGCGCACACCGCCACCACCGGCCATGCCGTCGACCGCATCGACACGCCCAGGCCGGCGATGATGTTGGTGCCGTGGCCGGTCGTGGAGGCCGCGGCGACATGCTTGACCGGCGCGTACTGCGTGCCCGTGTAGTACTCGGTGATCCACACGATCACGCCCGTCAGCACCAGTCCCACCAGGGCGCAGAAGTACAGGTTCATCGCGCCGTAGCTGGAATCGGCCATCAGCTGCGTGGTGATCGGGTAGAACGCGATCGCCGCCAGCACGCCGGACACGATGACGCCCTTGTACAGCGCGCCCATGATCGAGCCGCCCGCTTTTACTTTGACGAACATCGCGCCGATGATCGAGGCGATGATCGACACGCCGCCGAGCACCAGCGGATACAGTACGGCGTGCTCGCCGGCCTGCGCGACCATCAGGCTGCCCAGCAGCATCGTCGCGATGATGGTGACCGCATAGGTCTCGAACAGGTCCGCCGCCATGCCGGCGCAGTCGCCGACGTTGTCGCCCACGTTGTCGGCGATCACGGCGGGGTTGCGCGGGTCGTCTTCGGGGATGCCCGCTTCCACCTTGCCCACCAGGTCGGCGCCGACGTCCGCGCCCTTGGTGAAGATGCCGCCGCCCAGGCGCGCGAAGATCGATATCAGCGAGGAGCCGAACGCCAGGCCGACCAACGCATGCAGCGCCTCTGCCGTGCCGTAGCCCAGGTGCAGATGGAGGATGGCGTAGTAGCCGGCCACGCCCAGCAGGCCCAGGCCGACGACCAGCATGCCGGTGATGGCGCCGCCCTTGAACGCCACGTCCATCGCCGCGCTCATGCCCTTACTGGCGGCTTCGGCCGTGCGCACGTTGGCGCGTACCGACACGTTCATGCCGATGTAACCGGCGGCGCCCGACAGCACCGCGCCGACCAGAAAGCCGATGGCGCTGGGCCATGACAGGAAGAAGCCGATCAGTGCGAACAGCACGATGCCAGCGATGCCGATGGTCGTGTACTGGCGGTTGAGGTAGGCGCTGGCGCCTTCCTGCACGGCCGCTGCGATTTCCTGCATGCGGCTGTTGCCGGCGGGTTGTTTCAGGATCCAGCGCGCAGCCAGCACGCCGTAGATGATCGCCACGCCGGCGCAGATCAGCGCCAGCGTCAAACCGTGTTGTTCCAGCATGACCCCTCCCAAGGTTGATGGATGTCGTCCAGCAGAACGCTTGAACACGCAACCCAATCCTGGTGGAGCCTGTTGAACGATTGAGCGCACTCGACCGCTGCGATGGGCTGCAGCACGAAACCCTTGTTCAGACATCCCTGGAGCTGGCCCGAGTATGACCGGATGCGCTGCATGCCGCCAGCGGTGACGGACCGGTTCAGGCTTTCCGTGCCAGCCTTGCGGCCTTCTTCCGGTTTCCGTATCCGTTTCAAGGAGTTGCCATGCGTCAGTCCGTCGCACTTCCGCTGCTTGCCGCATGCCTGCTGGTGGCGGCCCCGGTCCATGCGGCCGAGCCCGCGCCCGAGATCCAGCGGGCCGCCGCCGCGCCGCAGGCGGTGGGCGTCGTCCACAGCCTGCGCCAGATTCCGGAGGCCTGCGCGCGCCTGGAAGGCGCCTTCACTGGCGACACGGCGCAGCCCTATCGCTATGCCCCCGTGCGCACCAGTCCGCAATGCCAGCCGCGCGCGCGCTTCGTCGATTTCGACAAGGCCAAGCCATCCACCGCAACCGGCTGGAAGCTCAACGACGTGATTCGTGTACCGAGCGCCTCGTGCCCTTCGCAACAGGCCGTGGTCCGTGTGTGGCGCAAGCCCGGCAGCGCCGCGCTGCCGCCGGCGGACGGGCAGGGCCAGACGCGCATCTACCTTCAGGAGGCGAAGCAACAGGCAGCGACCGCAGCGCAAGCGCCCTCGCTGACCCTGTTCGCGGCGAAGCTGGACGTGGAAGGCACCGCTTGCAAATGAAGACGGCGGCGGCCCCGAAAGGGAGCCGCCGCCGCGATGCATCGTGGCCCGGCGTTACTTCTTTGCGGGCTTGAGATCGTCCGCCATGGCGTTGAACGCGGCTTCGTCGGACGGCGAGAGATTCGGTCGGCCTGCCATGAAGCCCATGGTGATCGAGCCCTGCACGTAGTAGGTCTCGCCGGCTTCCACTTCCAGCGTCAGCACATCCTTGGCCTCGGAGTGCACGGTGTACTGGTGCGTGCCCGGCGCGACGGAGGCGACGAAGTAGGTGCCGCTGCTGAGCTTGCCCAGTTCGGTCTCGCCTTCGCGGACCTTGTACTTCACGGCGGCGCCGGTGAACTTCTTCTCGCGGAAGAACACGACCTGTCCCATGCCCTCCACAGGCGCGCCGACCAGGCGGTTGCCGGCGGCCGGCGCCGGTGCGGTGGCGGCTTCCGTCGCCGGTTCCGCGGTAGCGGATTCCGCAGGCGCGGGCGTGGAGGTGGCCGGATCCTGCGCCTGGACGGCGGCGATCGGCAGCAGCAGGGCGAGACAGAGCAGTGAACGGTTCAGCGGGTGGCGCATGCGGCTTACTCCTGATGGTCGGGTGGTGGGGTAGCGGAAGGGGAAGACAGATCCGGCGTCGCGGTTACCGATGTGGTCGGATCGGCCGCAAGTGGATCGGGTACGGACACGGGCGTGTCGAGCGGGAAGGATTCGGCCAGCTTGGCGGTCGCAGCTGTCAGTGCCGGAATCTCGATTTCCTTGCCGTGGATGAAGTGCGCGAACGGACCGATGCCCAGGGCGACACCGATGGCGACGCCGCTGGTGTCGCGTCCCGCACCGCCGAGCTTGAAGCCGCGCAGTCGCAGGGTGCGGTCGCCCACCTGCAGGCGTCGCGCGGCCAGGATCAGTTCGCCCGGCTTCCCGCCGCCGCGCGACGGTTCCGCGTGGACGACTTCGCCCACGCCTTCGATGCCGGCCGTCAGAACGGTCACGCCGTCGAACGTCACCGGCTCCTTCAGGCGGAGACGGAACATGTCGCCGCGCTTGACGCGTGCCGAGCTGATGGGGTCGAGGATCTCGAGCACCAGCGGCGTCCCGTCCGGGAGTACGCAGCAGGTTGTCGGCGGAGCCGGGCCGTCGGCGACGACGGGCAGCGGCGGTGCCGCATCCGTTGCCGGAGCTTCCTGTGCAGCGCTCGACCAAGCGCACAGCATGACCAGCAGGCCCGTGCCCGCGCACTTCCATGGTGTCCGCATATTCCCCCCTTGCCGCTCACGCTAGCGCAAGGTCCGCTCGCCGCCAAGCGGGGGAATCGGCCAATCTTTCGCGGAACGTCGGCGGCTCGTGGCGGTGTGGCGACGCTTCCATGCTGGCACCACCGCAGGCCCCGGACCGTTGCCCGAATTCACCCTGCGACGAGGTTTGCGCCGCGTTCGGACAACAGCGTGCGGAGCACGGACCGGTGGCAATGCGACTCGTCCTCGCAATAACAACCCACCGAGAAATCGCTGCCATGCGACAGCGCCGCCAGCAGGTCCAGCGTTCGCGCGTTCTCGGGCGTGCCCATTTCGGCACGGTACTTCTTCGCGAAGGCGGCCCATGCCTTGGGCGTGGCGGCCTCCTGCGCCTCCTTCACCAGGTCGGCGCTCGGCGCCAGGTTGGGATACCAGACGTCGTACCAGTCCTGCGAGGCGAACTCGGATTTCGGCACGCCGCGCGGCGGCCTGCGCACGGTGCCGATGCGCAGGCCTTCGTCCCTGGCGCGCGGACTGCCGAGGCGGACGATCCGGATGGCCATCGCGCGGTCACCCCTCCCAGGCGGGCAGCTTCTTCTTCACCGCCACGTTCTTCAACGCCACGTACTTGGGCAGGCCATCGGTGCCGTAGGGCGGGTAGGCTTCGCCGCGGATCAGCGGCTGCAGGTAGGTGCGCGCCTTGTCGGTGATGCCGTAGCCGTCCTTGCGGATGAAACCGGGCGGGAATTTCTTCTCGTGGTTCGCCACCTTCGACAGCGGCGCGGCTTCGATCTTCCAGCGGAATGGCGCGTCGGAGGTGCGGACGATCACCGGCATCACCGCGTTCTGTCCCTTCAGCGCGAACTGCACCGCCGCCTTGCCGACCGCCTGCGCCTGCTCCCAGTCCGTCTTCGAGGCGATGTGGCGTGCCGAGCGCTGCAGGTAGTCGGGCAGGGTCCAGTGCACCTTCAGGCCCAGCTGGTCCTTCACCCGGCCGGCAAGATACGAGGCCACGCCACCCAGTTGGGTGTGACCGAACGAATCCTTGCCGCCGCCGGCATCGGCGACGAAGCGGCCGTCGGCATGCTGGATGCCTTCGCTGGCCACCACCACGCACCAGCCCACGCGGTCGACGACCTTCTTCACCTGCGCGAGGAACTGGGCCTCGTCGTAGGCGCGCTCGGGGAACAGAATGATGTGCGGGGCGTCGTCCGGCGACTGCCCGGCCAGCCCGGCGGCGGCGGCCAGCCAGCCGGCATGCCGGCCCATGGCTTCGTAGACGAAGACCTTGGTGGAGGTTTCCGCCATCGCGGCCACGTCCAGCGCGGCCTCGCGCACGGAGACGGCCGTGTACTTCGCGGCCGAGCCGAAGCCGGGGCAGGTGTCGGTGACGGCCAGGTCGTTGTCCACCGTTTTCGGCACCCCGATGCAGGTCAGCGGGTAGTCGAAGGCCTGGGCCAGCTGCGAGACCTTCCACGCCGTGTCCGCCGAATCGTTGCCGCCGTTGTAGAGGAAGTAGCGCACGTCGTGCGCTTTCAGCACCGCCAGCAGGCGCTCGTACTTGGCCCGGTCGGCCTCCAGCGATTTCAGCTTGACCCGGCAGCTGCCGAAGGCGCCGCCCGGCGTATGGGCCAGGGCGCGGATGGCGGCGGCCGATTCCTTGCTGGTGTCGATCAGGTCCTCGCGCAGGGCGCCGAGGATGCCGTTGCGTGCGGCCAAGACCTTGATTTTCCGGGCCCGCGCTTCGGTAATGACGGCGGACGCAGAGGCGTTGATGACGGCGGTGACACCGCCGGACTGCGCATAAAGTAGGGTGCCAGAGGCCATGTGGGGTTCGTTCCGGGGTGCGGGGATGCGGTAAGCTTCACACAGATGACGCGGTGCAGCGCGGCGCCCGGCGCCCGGCGCGATTCACCGCCCGCAGGATTCCAGTTTGGGAGTGACAGCATGCGATTGGTTCTACTGGGCCCACCCGGGTCGGGCAAGGGCACCCAGGCAGCGCGCCTGAAGGACTACCTGCAGGTACCGCACATCTCCACCGGCGACCTGCTGCGCGCCGAAGTGGCCGCCGGCAGTCCGCTGGGCCTGCAGGCCAAGGAAGTGATGGCGCGCGGCGAGCTGGTCAGCGACGACATCCTGCTGGGCATGCTGGAGGACCGCTTCTCGCGCGACGACACGAAGGCCGGCTTCATCCTCGACGGCTACCCGCGCAATCTGGTGCAGGCCGCGGCGCTGGGCCAGCTGCTGTCCAAGCTGGGGCAGAAGTTCGATTTCGCCGTGCAGCTGGAAGTGCCCACCGAACTGCTGGTGGAGCGCATCGCCGGCCGCGCCCAGGCCGAGGGCCGTGCGGACGACAATCCGGAATCGGTCCGCAAGCGCCTGCAGGTGTATACCGACCAGACCGCGCCGGTGATCGATTTCTACCGTCAGCAGGGCGAACTGACCGTCGTGGACGGCGTGGGCTCGTTGGACGAGGTGTTCACCCGCATCACCGAGGCGCTGGCGCCGGCCAAGGAAGTGGGCTGAGCCTGCGCGGCAGGTCCATCGTGCTCCGAAGCCCCGCATTCGCGGGGCTTCGTGTTTCTGACATGCCACGACGCGTGCCGAAGCCCATCGGCTCGGCTAAAGTCTGCGCAGTCATTCCGGAATTCCCGTCTTGAAGATCCACATCCTCGGCATCGCCGGCACCTTCATGGGGGGCGTGGCCGCCCTGGCCCGCGAACTCGGCCATACCGTCGAAGGCAGCGATCAGGCCATCTATCCGCCCATGTCCACCCAGCTGGAAACGCTCGGCATCGCGCTGGCGCAGGGCTACCAGCCGCAGAACATCGCACCGGACTGCGACGAGATCGTCATTGGCAACGCGCTGTCGCGCGGGAATCCCGCGGTCGAGGCCGTACTGGACCAGGGCCGGCGCTACATCTCCGGCGCGCAGTGGCTGTCCGAGCGCGTGCTGCCGGGACGCGACACGCTGGCCGTGGCCGGCACGCACGGCAAGACGACCACCACGACCATCCTGACCTATCTGCTGGAAGCCGCCGGCCGTTCGCCGGGTTTCCTGATCGGTGGCGTGGCCGAGGACTTCGGCGTGTCCGCGCGCATCGGCGGCGGCCGCGAGTTCGTGGTCGAGGCCGACGAGTACGACACCGCCTTCTTCGACAAGCGCAGCAAGTTCGTCCACTACCGCCCGCTGGTCGCCATCCTCAACAATCTGGAATACGACCACGCCGACATCTTCCCGGACGTGGCCGCGATCCAGCGCCAGTTCCATCACCTGGTGCGCACCGTGCCGCGCCGGGGCCGCCTGATCGTCAATGGCGAGGACGCCCGCCTGGCCGAAGTGCTCGCGATGGGCTGCTGGACGCCGGTGGAACGCTTCGGTTTCGATCCGTCGCTCGACTGGAGTGCGCGCCTGATCCGTGAGGATGGCAGTGCGTTTGCCGTGCGCCACCACGGCACCGAGATCGGCGAGGTGCACTGGCCGATGCTGGGCCGACACAACGTACTCAACGGCCTGGCCGCGCTGGCCGCGTGCCATGCGGTCGGCGTGGACGTGGCCACCGTGCTGCCGGCGCTGGCGGCGTTCCGCAGCGTGAAGCGGCGGCTGGAAGTGATCGGCCAGCACGACGGCATCACCGTCTACGACGATTTCGCCCACCATCCCACCGCCATCCACACCACGCTGGAAGGCTTGCGTGCGCGCGTCGGCGAGGCGCGCATCCTGGTGGCGATGGAGCCGCGCAGCAATTCGATGCGCTCCGGCGCACATGCCGATGCGCTGGCGCCGTCGCTGGACATCGCGGACGTAGTCGTCTTCCTGCACCGACCGGAACTCGCATGGGATGCCGGCAGGATCGTCGCCGCCATCCGTGGCGACGCACGTACGGTGCCCGATGCGGATGCGTTGATCGCGGCGCTGAAGACGCAGGCGCGCCCCGGCGACCATGTGGTGTTCATGTCCAATGGCGGCTTCGACGGCGCGCCGCGGCGGTTCCTGGCGGCGCTGCAAGGCTGAGTGGCCGGCGTGGCGTACGAATCCCTGCCGCTGTTCCCCCTGCACGAGGTGTTGCTGCCGGGGGCGGCAATGGATCTGCGCATCTTCGAACGGCGCTACCTGGACCTGGTACGCGACTGCGGGCGTTCCGCAAGCGGGTTCGGCGTCTGCCTGATCCTGGAGGGCGACGAAGCGGGGGCGCCCGCGATACCGGCGGCCTACGGCGTCGAAGCACGCATCGAGAACTTCGACCTGGGCGAGGACGGGCTGCTGTCGCTGCGCGTGCGCGGCCACCGGCGTTTCCACGTGGTCCGCACGCGCGTGCGCGACAACGGGCTGGTGATGGCGGACGTGGAATGGCGGTGCGCCGACGAGGACAGGGAAATCCGTCCCGAGCACGCACTGCTGGGCACCCTGCTGCAGGCCATGATGGAGAAGGTGGGCACCGACCTGGCCAAACTGCCGCCGCGGGTCTTCGAACACGCGGGCTGGGTCGGATGGCGCCTGGCCCAGGTACTGCCGATCACGCCCGAGCAGCGCGTGTCCCTCCTGCAGGAAGACGATGTGCATGCCCGGTTGCAGCGCCTGCTGGAGTGGATCGACTGACGCCGTCCCTCCTGCGAAAACCTGCCTGACGAGTCAGGGTGGGGCAGCCCCGTCTTCGGTGCAGATCCGCAGCACCGGCAGCCCCGACACGGGGTGAGGTGCGATCGCATGGTCGAGTCCCGCCGTGGCCCGCGTCACCGCATCCAGCGCCGTGCGCGCTTCGCGCAGGGGCCGCCACAGGCGGACCAGATTGAACGCACGCTGCTGCTGCAGCACCTGGGCGCTGCCGATCCACAGCGGCACGTCGCCGGGCAGCAGGCGCGTGTCGGCCGGCCACAGGCGCAGCACGAACACTTCGCCGGGCTGGTCGCCCTTGCGCACCATCAGCAGGCTTTCGGCGCGCGTGTCGAGCGTGGCGGGGAGCACGGGCTGCTCATCGTCGGGCAGGTCGCTGTCGAGCAGGTTCAGGGCCTCTTCCCAGCCGGCCTGCGGCTGTTCACGCCATCCGTCGGCGGCCAGGGTCGCCTTCAAGGGCGCCAGCGGGCCGGCGACCTGCACATCCAGCGGCCAGCGCTGTTCGTCGTCGAACTCGTTGCGGCGCGCGGGCAGCGACTGCCAGCCCTGCGTCCACCAGTCCTGCAAGGCGACGCTGCGCTCGATGACCGGTGCCTGGAACTGCGCCAGCATGCGCTCCACGTTGCGTGGCGCGTGCCACAGGCCCGCCAGCACAAAGCTGCCGTAGAAGAGCCAGGCGATCGGCTTGATCCAGAACGACCGCACCATGCGGCGGCGGTAGGCGATGCCCAGCACCAGCAGCCATACCAGGCCGAACAACATGCCGCCGATGACGTCGCTGAGCCAGTGCGCGCCCAGGTAGAGCCGCGCGAAGCCGATCAACGCCACGACGATGCCGGAGACCAGGTAGGGCCACACCCGCGTGCGTCCCGGCAGCTCGCGTGCGATCAGCACCGCGAAGAAACCGAAGATGATGGTGGACATGGTTACCGCGATCGACGGAAAGCCGAAGCCACTGCTCACCGACGGCGGCTTGGGAATGTCCACCGACGCGCCCAGCCACGCGGTCAGGGCCAGGCCGAACGCCAGCGCCGCCAGCCAGTGACCAGCCGCCATCCAGCGCTTGCGCCAGCACAGGTAGGCCAGCACCAGCAGCGAGACCGGCGCCAGCACCTGCTCGTCGCCCAGCGAGGCCAGGGCCGCCAGTGGCCGGTCGGCCAGCGGATTGCGCAGGGCGCGCATCAGTTCATGCACCCATAGGTCCATCGCCAGCGGCTCGCCATGGCCGATGACGATGATCAGGAAGGCGAACCACACCCATACGATGGCCAGCAGCAGGATCGCCAGCAGGGCCAAGGGCACCGATTCGCGCCGGGTAGGATCGAAGACCGCAGCCGTATGGCGGCCCAGCACCGGGTGCGCGTGCGACCATGCCAGTGCGCGCGCGAGCAGCGCATCGGCATGGGTCGCGAACCACCGATAGGTGTACAGCACCAGCGCCCATGCCAGGGCCAGCACCACCACCAGCAGGCCCAGCACCAGGGCCAGACGGCCCGCCACCGCGGCGACGGCGTCGTAGGCATGGCCCAGCACCCAGCCCGGCAGCAGGAACGATACCGCCCACGCCAGGCACGCCGCCGCACTGGCAGTACCGTACCGGCGCAGCGGCATCCGCGAGATGCCGGCCACCGCCGGCACGAAGGGTCGGATCGGGCCCACGAAGCGGGCCACGAAGATGCTCTTCCATGCATTGCGGCGGAACAGCACCTCGCCCCGGTCCAGCAATTGCGGATAGCGGCGGAACGGCCACACCGTCCGCAGTTGCGGGCCCCAGCGGTGGCCCACCCAATAGCTGCTCGCATCTCCTATCAGCGCACCCAGGGTCGCGCACGCGACGGCGTAAGGCCCCGAGATCTCGCCCAGCCCGATCAGCACGCCCACGGCGAACAGCAGGGGAAGCGCGGGCACGATGGCGCCCAGGATGATCACGGCGTCGCAGAAGGCGATGGCGAAAATCACCAGCCCTGCGGCCACGGGATGCGCGCTGATCCAGGCCAGCAGGTTGTCGAACCAGGAGGATTCCATCGCGGGATTATAGGCGGCGCCTGCTGACCGGCGCCCCCGTGCCTGCGGACGGTAGAATGATCGCGTGGATCTGCGCCCGCCTTCCGAAATCGCCGCACTCAAGGCCGACAGCTTCGGCCGCATCTCGCTGATGCAGGGCGGCGACGGTCCGTTCGTACGCCGCGATCTGGCGCACGTGCCGCTGTGGCTGCGACTGCCGGCCTGGTGGCTGGCGCGTCGCGAGGCCTTGGCCCTGCGCAAGGTCGCCGGGATGGCCGACGTCCCGCAGTTGCTGGCCTGGACCGGACGCCGGCTGGACCGCAGCTACATGGAGGGCGCGGCGATGTACCAGCGGCCGCCGCGCGGGGACGTTACCTACTTCCGCAGCGCACATCGGCTGCTCAAGCAGTTGCATCGCCGCGGTATCGCCCACAACGACCTGGCAAAGGAAGCCAACTGGCTGGTCCTGGAAGACGGGCGCCCGGCGATCATCGATTTCCAGCTGGCCACCCGCGGCCCTCCGCGTTCGCGCTGGATGCGCCTGCTGGCGCGGCAGGACCTGCGCCATCTGCTCAAGCACAAGCGTACGTACTGCGCCGCGTCCCTCACCCCCACCGAGAAGCGCGTGCTCAAGCGCACGTCCTGGCTGCGCGATCTCTGGTTCCGCACCGGCAAGCCGGTGTACCGCTTCCTCACCCGGCGCGTGCTGAAGTGGGAAGACAACGAAGGGCAGGGGCCGAAGCCGTGAGCACGTCCGCATCCACCCGAATTCCCTTCCGGAGCACGTCATGACGTCACTGGCCGGCAAGACCCTCTTCATCACCGGCGCCTCGCGCGGCATCGGCCTGGCCATCGCCCTGCGCGCGGCACGCGACGGTGCCAACGTGGCCATCGCCGCCAAGTCGTCGGTGCCCAATCCCAAGCTGCCCGGCACCATCCACACCGCTGCGCAGGCGGTCAACGACGCAGGTGGCCGCGGCCTGGCGCTGAAGTGCGATATCCGCGAAGAGGACGAGGTGAAGGCGGCGATGGCCGCCACCGCCGATGCCTTCGGCGGCATCGACATCCTGGTCAACAACGCCAGCGCCATCTGGCTGGCGGGTGCGCTGGACACGCCGATGAAGCGCTTCGACCTGATGCAGCAGGTCAACGCGCGCGGAAGTTTCCTGTGCGCGCAGGCCTGCCTGCCCTACCTGAAGGAGGCCGCCAATCCGCACATCCTCACGCTGGCGCCACCGCCGTCGCTGGACCCGAAGTGGTGGGCGCCGCACACCGGCTACACGCTGGCCAAGATGGGCATGAGCTTCGTGACGCTGGGCCTGGCCGGTGAGTTCGGGCCGCAGGGCATCGCGGTGAACGCACTGTGGCCGCGCACCATCATCGCCACCGATGCGCTGAACATGATTCCCGGCGTGGAGATCCCGCGCTGCCGCACGCCGCAGATCGTGGCCGATGCCGCGCACGCCGTGCTGGTGCGCGAGGCGCGCGGCTTCCACGGCCGGTTCCTCATCGACGAGGACGTGCTGCGCGAGGCCGGCGTCGCCGACTTCTCCGGCTATGCCGTGGATCCGTCGCAATCGCCGCTACCCGACCTGTTCCTGGACTGACCCCGAGCACACCATGAAATACCTACACGCCATGATCCGCGTCCACGATCTGGACGCCACGGGCCGCTTCCTCACCGACGGCCTGGGACTGCGCGAAACCCGCCGCATGGAGAGCCCGCAGGGCCGGTTCACGCTGGTGTATTTCGGCGCACCGGTGAATCCCGAAGCGGAAATCGAGCTGACGTACAACTGGCCGCCGGAAGACGGCAGCCCGCCCGAGGACTACGGCAGCGCCCGCAACTTCGGCCATCTGGCCTTCGAAGTGGACGACATCTACGCGCTGTGCGCGCACCTGCAGTCGATGGGCATCACCATCAACCGACCCCCGCGTGACGGCCGCATGGCCTTCGTCCGCACGCCGGACCTGATCTCCATCGAACTGCTGCAGAAAGGCGCTGCGCTGCCGCCGCAGGAGCCTTGGCTTTCGATGCCGAATACGGGAAGCTGGTGACACGCCCCCGCAAGGAATTGTGCAGATGAATCTGGCCCTGCTCGTGATCGATGTGCAACGCGGCCTGTTCGAACCGCAGCCGCCGCCGGCCGATGCCGATGCGGTGGTTGAGCGCATCAACGCGCTGTCGGCGAAGGCGCGCGAGGCCGGCATGCCGGTGGTGTTCGTGCAGCATGAGCGCGCGGGCGACCTGGAGGCCGAGTCGCCTGGCTGGGCGCTGCATCCGGGCCTGCAGGTGGCCGAGGGCGACTACCGCGTCCGCAAGGCCACGCCGGATGCCTTCCTGCGCACCGGCCTGGACGAAGTGCTGTCGTTCTGCGGCGTGGAAGGCGTGGTGCTGTGCGGGTATGCCACCGAGTTCTGCGTGGATACCACCGCGCGCAGCGCGGCGGCGCATGGTTACCACGTGGTGCTGGCGGCGGACGCGCATACCACGCACGACAAGGCGCACGCCGATGCCGCGCAGATCCGTGCCCACCACAACGCCACGCTGCCGGCCATCCGCAGTTTCGGCGTCAGCATCCGAGCGCTGCCTGCCGGCGAGATCGCGTTCGCCGCATAGGCGGGAGGGTCAGCCCATCGGAACGGGCAGGCGCGAGCCGCAATGGCGGCAATGCAGCGCGTCGGGGTCGTGGCCCTCCAAGCCGCATTCGGGACAGCCGCGGCGGTCCAGGTGGCCCCGCTCGTGCGAGGCTTCGCGCAGGCTGCTGGCCAGTTCGGCGGTGTAGATGCCGGTGGGCACGGCGATGATGCTGTAACCGATCAGGATCAGCACCGACGTGATCGCCCTGCCCGCCGTGGTCTGCGGTGCGATGTCGCCGAAGCCGACGGTGGCCATCGTCACGATGGCCCAGTACATGCTGGTGGGAATGCTGGTGAAGCCGTGTTCCGGACCCTCCACCACGTACATCAGTGCGCCGAAGATGACGACCAGCGTCAGCACCGCGCAGACGAAGACGAAGATCTTGCGCCGGCTTCGCCAGAGCGCGCCCACCAGTTGCCCGCTCTCTTCGACGTACTGGGTTAGCTTCAGGATGCGGAACAGCCGCAGGATGCGCAGGATGCGCACCACCAGTAGGCTCTGCGCACCGGGGACAAGCACCGATACGTACGTGGGCAGGATGGACAGCAGGTCGATGATGCCCCAGATGCTGACCGCGTAACGCAGCGGGCGGCGGACCGTCGCCAGTCTCAGCACGTATTCCGCGGTGAACAACAGGGTGAAGGCCCACTCGAGCGCGTACAGGACGCCGGCATGGCGCGCGTGGAAGGCCTGCACGCTGTCCAGCATGATCACGATCACGCTGGCCAGGATCGCCAGCACCAGCGCCAGGTCGAAATTGCGCGACGGCGGCGTGTCGTGGCGATAGATGATGTCGAACCAGCGCCTTCTCCAGCCCGCGTCGGTGGCGGGATTGAGCTGGGGATCGGAGAACAGGCGCGGCTGGAACTTCATGGGCGCGATGATGCACCAATGGCGACCGTGCGTCCTGCGGGACGGCGGCGCAGATCCCGCCGGTGGTGCCGGCATGCGTCACAATACGCCCTCCTTCCTGTTGCCCGTCCGCCCATGAGCGTCTCAACCACCGCCGACCTGCTGGCCCACGGCCAGCGCTATTACCTGCCGGTGTACCGCCCGCGCGAGGTGATCCTGGAGCGCGGCCAGGGTGCACGCGTCTGGGACAGCGAGGGCCGCGAATACCTGGACCTGTCCGCGGGCATCGCCGTATGCGGGCTGGGCCACAACGATCCGGATCTGGTGGCTGCACTCACCGAGCAGGCCGGCAAGCTCTGGCATACCAGCAACGTGTTCTACAGCGAACCGCCGCTGCGATTGGCCGAGGAACTGGTCACCGCCTCGCGCTTCGCCGAACGCGTGTTCCTGTGCAACTCCGGCGCCGAGGCCAACGAGGCCGCGATCAAGCTGGTGCGCAAATGGGCGGCATCGCAGGGCCGCGCGCCGGACCAGCGCGTCATCGTGACCTTCCGCGGCAGCTTCCACGGCCGCACGCTGGCCGCGGTCACCGCCACCGCGCAGCCCAAGTACCAGGAAGGCTACGAGCCGTTGCCGGGCGGGTTCCGCTACGTCGACTTCAACGACGTAACCCAGCTCGAAATCGCCATGTCCTGCGGCGACGTGGCCGCGGTGATGCTGGAGCCGGTGCAGGGCGAGGGCGGGGTGATGCCGGCCGCGTCCGGCTTCCTGCGCACGGTGCGCGAGCTGTGCGACCACCACGGCGCATTGCTGGTGCTGGACGAGATCCAGGCCGGCATGGGCCGCACCGGCACGCTGTTCGCGCACTGGCAGGATGGCGTGGTGCCCGACATCGTGACGCTGGCCAAGGCCCTGGGCGGCGGGTTCCCGATCGGTGCGATGCTGGCCGGCCCCAGGGTGGCGCAGGCGATGCAGTTCGGCGCGCATGGCACCACCTTCGGCGGCAACCCGCTGGCCGCCGCGGTGGCGCGCGTGGCGCTGCGCAAGCTGGCCTCGCCGCAGATCGCCAACAACGTGGCGCGTCAGTCGGTCGCGCTGCGCAAGGGGCTGGATGCGATGAACGCCGAACTCGGCCTGTTCTCGCAGGTGCGTGGTCGCGGCCTGATGCTGGGCGCCGTGCTCGACGCGAAGTACGCCGGCCGTGCGGGCGAGGTACTGGACCTGGCCGCCGCGAAGGGCCTGCTGATGCTGCAGGCGGGCCCCGACGTGCTCCGCTTCGTGCCGTCGCTGAACATCACCGATGAGGAAGTCGGCGAGGGCCTCAGTCGCCTGCACGCAGCGCTGAGGGCGTTCGCGAAGCCGGGCTGAGCGCCGCGCCCTTGCGGAGCGGGAGGTAGGCCACCGTGCCGTCTTCCCCCTGTTCGAAGCGCAGGTCGATGGCGTGCCGCTCGCACAGCCGGCGCACGATCGACAGGCCCAGCCCGAAGCCCGTGCTTTCTTCGCCTTTCGCGAAGGGCGCGAAATCGTGTTCGCCGACGGCGCCGCCTGGATTGGCGATGCGCAGCGCATCGCCGTCGCCCGTGATCGCGATGCGCCCCGCGCGGGTGTGCGCAAACGCGTTGCCGACCAGGTTGGCGAGCAGGACCTGCAGCACCGGTGCCGGCAGCGTGCTGCCGAGGTCGGTCGCGACGTTCACCCTCACCTCCACGGGCTTGCCTTCGAGCCATGGCGATTGCTCGACCACGACACGTTCCAGCAACGGCAGCACGATCGTGTCCGGCACCGCGGCCGGCGATTCCTGTTCACGCGCCAGCGCCAGCAGCAGGGTGATGGTCTGCTCGAGGTGCGCGGCCGACTGGCCGATGTGGTCGACACTGGCGCGTGCATCCGCACCCAGGCCGGGATCGGCGGAAAGCCGTTCGCTGGCGGCGCGGATCACGGTCAGGGGGGTGCGAAGTTCGTGGCTCGCATCGCGGGTGAACTCGCGTTCGCGCTCCACGAAGGCGCGGATGCGCGCGATCAGGTCGTCCAGGCGGCGGGCGAGCAGCCCGACCTCGTCGTCGGGGAAGCCGGCCGCGAAGTGGGGCGGCAGCCGTTCCGGCGTCGCGTCCCCGACGGCCTCCGCCAGTCGTGAGAGCGGTGCGGTGGTCCGTCGCGCCAGCCAGCCGCCGACCAGCAGCGCGAGCGCCACGGCGATCGTGCCGGTCCAGGCCAGCAGCTGCAGCATCTCCGACCGCATCGGCCGGACCGCCAGCAGACCGCTGACCTCGGCGACCAGCCAGGCGCGTGGCGCGGGCGCGGGAGGATCCAGTGCGCGCAGGTGGTAATGGCGTCCCTGCGTGCCGGCGAACTCCCGGCGCGCCGGCTCCTCGCCAAGCACGTCGCCGATGCCGTCGGGCAGTGCGTCGGTCCGCTCCACCACGTCCATGAAGCCGTTGCGTGGCGGGGACCAGCGCCCATGCGCGGCGTAGTGCGCCTGTTGCGCCGCGGCTTCGCGCTCGAGCAGCGTATCGAACAGCCGGTCTTCGACGGTGTAGACGAAGAGCAGCGCGTAAAGCCCGAACAGCATGGCCAGCAACAGCGTGAAGCCGGCGAACACCAGCATCAACCGGTTGCGCAACCGTCGACGCGGCAGGGGGGATGCGCTCATGCGTCGGCCTGCAGGCGGAAGCCTACGCCGTGCACGGTCTTCAGCATCGGCGTGGCGAACGGTTTGTCCAGCGCCTGGCGCAGCAGGTAGAGATGCGTGCGCAGCGGATCGGAGTCCGGCGGCGCATCGCCCCACAGGCGCTGGATCAGCTCGCTGCGCGTCAGCGTGCGCGGCCATGCTTCGGCCAGGGCGAGCAGGATCTGGTAGGCGGTCTGGTGCAGGTCGAGCGGCCTGTCCTGGCGCGCCGCCTGGCCCTGCCGGCGGTCGATGCGCAGGGTGCCGATCCGCAACACGTGCGTCTCGCCGCTGCGGTGGCGGACGGTCAGCGCCTGGCATCGCGCGAGCAGTTCCGCACCCGCGAAGGGCTTGACCAGGTAGTCGTCGGCGCCGGCGCGGAAGCCCTGCAGCTTGTCCTCCAGCGCATCGCGCGCGGTCAACATCAGCACCGGGACATGCCGATCGGCATGCGTGCGCAGGCGCTCGCACAGGCGCAGGCCATCGAGTCCGGGTAGGCCCACGTCTAGCACCAGCACGTCGGGGGGCGCGTCGAGCGCCATCTGCAATCCGGCCAGGCCGTCCGAGGCGAATTCGACCGCCATGCCGGCGTCGGCGAACAGCCGCTGCAGCTGCGCCCGCAGCAGCGCGTTGTCTTCGATCACCAGGATACGGGCCGCCGGTGCCGCCATCGTTCAGCCGTCGATGCGTTGCAGGAGGGCCTTAGCTTCGGCCATGTCCGGCTTGCCCGCCAGCACCTGCCGCACCAGCGATCTCGCCTGCTCCCGTTCGCCCAGGCGCAGATGCGCTTCGGCGGCGCCGAGTTTCAGTTCCGGCTGCGGCATGTACGGCAACGCCAGCTGCATCAGCTGCAGGGCATGGCGCACGTCTTCGTCGCGGGTCGCGGCCTGGGCCTGGTAGTACCCGAGCATGCCGAGCAGGTCCACGTGGTAGCGCCTGCCATCGGTCGCGAGTGCGGTGGCGGCGGCACCCACGTCGCCAACACGCACCTGCGCCGCGAGACCCATCGTCAGTTCGTCGCGCCACGGCGTCCGCGACACCGGCGTGCGCCCCGTGGCACGGATGATGGCGTCCGCGACGCCGGGGGTGGAATACGGATTCTGCCCGGTGACCAGGCGGCCATCCACGACGACCTTCGCCATCATCAGCGGCGCTTCCTGCCACTGCGCACCACGCGCGCGCATACGGTCCTCGAGCAGCCACGGAAACTCCTTCACCCAGCGCTTGCCGAAGACCGCCTCTTCCTCGTTGGTGAATCCGGTCAACGCCTTGCCCTGCACCAGGGGTGTGCCATCGCGCAGACGCACGTCGGCCAGGGCGGCCGGTCCGTGGCAGACCGCGCCGATCACCACGCCGCGTTCGTAGGCATCGCCCAGCAGCGTGGTCAGTGCGGTGTCGCGCGGCAGGTCGAACATCGCGCCCTTGCCGCCGACCACATAGATCGCCGCGTAGTCCTCGGCCTTCACCTGGTCCGTCCTGCGCGTGGCGGCCAGCATGCGCGTGGCCTCCGTGTCGGCGAGCAGGGCAGCGTTGAAGGGTTGTTGCGGGTCGTATTTGTCGGCCTCCACGGCGCCGCCCTGCGGGCTGGCGACATCGATGGCGAAGCCGTTGGCCTGGAAGATCAGCCACGCCTGCGAAAGCTCATCGAACTCGTAACCGGGGCGGGTCTTGCCCTGGTCGCGGCCCTCGCCGCTGACGACGATCAGGATCCTGTCCGCCTTCGCCGCGTGCAGCGGGGTGGCGGCGGTGGCCAGCAGGAGTGCGCAGGCCAGGTGGAACGTGCGTGACATGAAGCGCATGACGACGGTTCTCCGGTGGAAGGGCACCAGTGTCCCGCCGTCGGATCAATCAAGGTTCAAACCAGGCCGATCACCAGCCGGTCTGAGGGCCGAAGACATAGCGCTTCAGCGCCTTGCCCAGCGTGCGTCCGTCGGTGACGGTCTCTGCGTGCAGGCCGGCCTCGCGCGCGCCCTGCACGTTGGTGAACCTGTCGTCGACGAACAGTGTGCTGGCGGCGTCCCAGCCGAGCAGCTCCAGCGCATGCGCAAAGGTGGCCGGTGCCGGCTTGCGACGCTGCAGGCCGCCGCTGGTCAGCACCCGGCCCTCGATCCGCGCCGCCAGCGGCGCGACGATGCGCGGGATGGCCTGCGTCATCATGGCCCCGTTGTTGGTCAGCACGCCCATCGCCACGTCCGGGTGCAGTGCGGTGACACGGGTCAGCACATCGTCCATGGCCGTGCTGCCGGCCATCCGCGAGGCGATCCATGCATCCTCGTCGATGGCGGCACCGATCCCTTCGCCGATCCGGCGCAGGTACGTCGCCGTGTCGACGCGGCCGCTGTCGTACTCGACTTCCAGCCCCGATACGAACAGCACCTCGCGCACGCGCTCATGCGCGCAGCCGGCATGCGCCGCGAGGTGTGCGATCCGGACTTCGTGCCGGTAGTGCGTCAGGACGCCGTCGAAATCGAATAGCACCTGGTGGATCCGCGGCTTCATCCCGCGGCGACCACCTTGAAGGCCTCGCGGGCGGCGGAAATCGTCGCGTCGATGACGTCAGGCGTGTGCGCGCTGGACATGAAGCCGGCTTCGAACGCCGACGGTGCCAGGTACACGCCGCGCTCCAGCATTGCGTGGAAGAAACGATTGAACGCCGCGGTGTCGCAGGCCACGGCCTGGGCGTAGGTATCGACCTGCTGGTCGGTGAAGAACAGCCCGAACATCGCGCCCACGCGGGTGGTGGTCAGCGGCACGCCGGCGTCGCGCGCGGCAGCCTCCATGCCTTCGCACAGCGCTGCCGTCGCGGCAGCGAGCCCGTCGTGGAAACCCGGCGCCTGGATCAGCTCCAGCATCGCCAGGCCGGCCGCCATCGCCACCGGATTGCCGCTCAGCGTGCCGGCCTGGTAGATCGGGCCGGCCGGCGCGATCTGCTGCATCAGGTCGCGACGGCCACCATAGGCGCCCACCGGCATGCCACCGCCGATGATCTTGCCGAAGGTGGTCAGGTCCGGCGTGATGCCGTAGTGCGCCTGCGCGCCGCCCAGCGCCACGCGAAAGCCGGTCATCACTTCATCGAAGATCAGCAGCGCGCCATGCTGCGTGCAAAGCGCGCGCAGATGCTGCAGGTAGCCTTCGCGCGGGGGCAGGCAGTTGGCGTTGCCGACGACGGGCTCGATGATCAGGCAGGCGATCTCGCTGCCGTATTGCTCGAACAGTGCGGTCGCGCCATCGAAATCGTTGTAGCTCAGCGTCAGCGTCAGTTCGCTCAGCCCTGCCGGCACGCCGGGCGAGGTCGGCACGCCCAGCGTCAGCATGCCGCTGCCGGCCTTCACCAGGAACGAGTCGCCGTGGCCGTGGTAGCAGCCTTCGAACTTGACGATGCGGTTGCGGCCGGTGGCGCCGCGCGCCAGCCGGATCGCCGACAGCGTGGCCTCGGTGCCCGAGTTGACCATGCGCACCATCTCGCACGACGGCACCAGGCGGGTGATGGTCTCCGCCATGGTCACTTCAGCCGGGCAGGGCGCGCCGTACGACAGGCCGTTCTGGATGGCCGCCTGCACCGCCTCGCGCACGGCCGGATGGTTGTGGCCGACGATCATCGGGCCCCAGGATCCGACGTAGTCGATGTAGCGGTTGCCGTCGACGTCATGCAGGTACGCGCCGTCCGCGCGCTGCACGAAGAACGGCTCGCCTCCCACCGACTTGAACGCGCGCACCGGCGAATTGACGCCGCCAGGCAGCAACTGCTGGGCGCGGGCGAAGAGGGCGTGGGATTGGTCGTGGTTCATGGGGATTCCAGAAAGTAGAGATCGTCGTGGGAGTGGTGGCGGCATGCCGGAACCACTCCCACAGGAACGTCAAGCGCGGTCAAATCCTGATCGATAGGCCTGCGCAGCGGCCACCGGATCGGCCGCCTCGAACACGCCGCCGATCACGGCGACCAAGTCGGCGCCCGCGGCCACCAGCGGGCCCATATTGTCCGGCGTTATGCCGCCTATCGCCACCCGCGGCACGCCCAGCGCGGCGGCTTCCGCCAGCAGGGCAGGCTTGGCGCGGCGCGTGGTGACCTTGCTGGTGGTCGGGAAGAAGGCGCCGAACGCCACGTAGCTGGCGCCGGCGGCGACGGCACGTTCGGCTCGCGCATGCGCGTCGTAGCAGGATGCTCCGATGATGGCCTGGGCACCGAGTTGCAACCTTGCGGCGGCGATGTCGCCATCCTCTTCGCCCAGGTGCACGCCTGCGGCACCGATCGCTGCAGCCAGCGCCACGTCGTCGTTGATGATCAGGGGCACGCCCACCTCCCTGCACAAGGCCTGCAGCCCGGAGGCCTGGACGAGGCGGAGATCGGGACCGGCGCCCTTTTGCCGATACTGCAGCCAGGTCGCCTGCGGCAGCACCGCGGCCACGCGCGCCAGCAGGCGGGCGGTATCCGGCTCCTCCGGGGTGATCAGGTACAGCCCGCGGGCGGTGCGGACGGTGGGCGGCAGGGGTGTCATCGTCGAACTTCCGGTGCGTGGGCGGCGATGGGACAATGGCCGCTTCTCCAAGCCGGCATTATCCCCGTGACCGACGCCACCGCCACCCTCTACCGCAGCTGGATGTGCGTGGTCTGCGGCTTCATCTACAGCGAAGCCGACGGCCTGCCGGAAGAAGGCATCGCCCCGGGCACGCGCTGGGAAGACATCCCGGACGACTGGACCTGCCCCGACTGCGGCGTGGGCAAGGACGATTTCGAGATGGTGGAGCTGGATTGATTTCCCGGGGCACTGTAGGCGCGACGTGAGTCGCGACCGCATGGATCGGTCGTCCTTGCGGCGGCATGGGCCATGACGTGCTTCCATCAACGCGCTTCGGTGGTTTGACACGCGCGCGACCGCAGTTCGATGGAAGGGATTTTCCGCGGTCGCGACTTACGTCGCTCCTACAACGGCGCCGGCAGGCGCTCCGCGGTCAATGCATCCGCGACGTGCGCGCCGCGTTGAGTTCGATCAGTTGTTCGCGCAGTTCCGCGGCGTCCTTCGCGTCCGGCGACAGGTGCAGATAGCGCGCCAGGTCGCGTTGCGCGCCGGCGCGGTAATCCATCTTCAGGTACGCCAGCCCGCGGTCACGCAGGGCGTCGGGCTGGTCGGGCGTCAGCTTGAGCACGCGGTCGGCACTGCGGGCGGCCCGGTCCCATTCCTCGCGTTCGGCGTATACGCCGTGCAGGTTGCGCAGCGTGCGCACCAGGATGGCGCGGTGCGAGGCCGGGTTGAGGATGTGCAGTAGCGCGGCATCGTCGGGGATGTCGCCGCCCAGATGGGGCTTGGCGCGTTCGCGCAGCTCATCCACGCCGAGCGGGCGGCCACCGTTGAAGGGGTCCATCACCAGCAGGCCATCGTCCACCGGCAGGCGCACCAGGAAGTGGCCGGGGAACGACACGCCATCCAGCGGCACGCCCAGCCGCCGCGCGACTTCCATCTGCACCATCGCCAGCGACACCGGATTGCCGAGGCGACGCTCGAACACCTCGTTGAGGTAGCTGTTGCGCGGATCGTAGTACTCGTCGTGGTTGCCGGTGTAGCCTAGTTCGTCGAATAGATGGCGGTTGATGGCGGCCATCTTCAGCGGCCACGGTTCGATCGTGGCGATCTCGTGGCGCAGGTGCTCGGCGTGGCTCTGGACCAGCGTGTCGTAGAGGTCCGGGTCCAGGTCGGGATACTCGTCGCGTGCGATCAGCAGCGCGGTTTCCAGCAGCGGCACCGTGTCATCGGGCTGGCTGGCCAACCCATTCCATTCCGGCAATGTCAGTCGATCCTCCATGCCGACAGACTGGGGCCAATCCCACCGCGAATCAAGCCTCAGCGGACGGGCGGAATGCCTTTGCCGAAGGTCAGCTCCGCGCCGTCCTGGAGCTTGAGGCGTTCGGCTTCGCCGGCGTTCAGTTCCAGCACGAAACGGGCCGGCTGGTCGCTGGGATACGCCGGGCATCGGTCGCCACCGGAACACGGCGGTACATTGCGCTGCTGGGTCACCAGCCTGCGTGCGTTGTCGAAGTACAGGATATCCAGCGGAATGCGGGTGTTCTTCATCCAGTAGGCCTGCGGTTGCTCGGCCTCGTGGATGAACAGCATGCCGGTGCCGTCCTCCAGGCGGTCGCGGAACATCAGTCCGCGGGCGCGCTCTGCATCGTCATCGGCGATCTCTACACGGAAACGCTCGCCACCGACCTCCACCCAAGGCCCCCCGCTGGCGCAGCCGCTGAGCAGGAGGAGGGAGAAAGCAAGCACAGGCCAAGCTCGGGAGCGCATGTCGGAGTCCGGCATCCAGGGGAGAGGCTAGTGTAGCGCTGCATGTGGCAGGCGCTGGTCACTCCCGCAGCAGTCGCGCGGCGATGCGTTCGGCGACCTGGCGATTGTCGCGGTAGTAAGCGGCGTTGTCGGCCAGGGCCTGCCAGCGTTGCTGGTCCTCGAGGTGATGGCGCAACTGGCGAGCCATGCCGGCCACCAGCCGTGAAGCGGTGGCCGGATCGGCACGCTGCGCCAGCGGCAGCAGGTCCAGTAGCAACAGGATGCCTTCATGGCTCCGGTCCGCCTGCCGGCGCGCGGCCACGAACAGGCGGTCCAGGCCGGCCTGCGTCAGCCGGGCGAGGCCCGGATCGGCCAGGCTGTGGCCGGGGTCGGCCTGCAGCAGATGCAGGGCATCGTCGAGTGGGGCATGGAGGGGCGCGAGGGCGGCCCCGTCATGCGGGCCGACAGGGCGGGGCGCATCGGGCGCGCGGGTTTCGAAGAGCATCATCGACAGTTCCTTGTGTCGGTGGGAAACCCTGCGGTCGCCGGCTCCGGGTGGATCGAAGAGATGGGTTCGCAGGACGTCCCGACTGTATGAACTCGATAAGTGCGCGTCAATTAACTTAAGTGGTGAATAAGTGTGATTCGTCGCCGCTAACGTTTCCTCCATGGGCAACGAGCGCGAAAAATTCTCACAGCGATTGGCGCACGCCATGCAGCAGGCGGGATACGAGCCGCGCCCCACCGTCCTGTTCCACCTGTTCAACACGCACTATCGCGGACGCTCCGTCAGCGTGCAGACCACGTCGCGCTGGCTGGGTGCCCAGGCCATACCCGCGCAGGACAAGCTGCAGGTACTGGCGGATCTGCTGGGGGTGGAGCCGCACACGCTGCGCTTCGGCACCGCGCCGCGATCGCGCGTGGCGGAACCGCGCATGACGTGGCCCGCAGGCGTCGGCAGCCGCGAGCGGCAGACGATCGATGCCTATCTGCAACTGTCGCCGAAGAAGCGCGAGCTGGTCGGCGAGTTGGTCAAGGCGCTGTCCGACAGCGCCTGAACCGGTCCCGGTTCCGCACCCGCTCAGCGCAGGACGACCGGCGGCTCCCCGCCGACGATGACGATGTCGGCCGGGCGTCGGGCGAACAGGCCCACGCTGACCACGCCCGGAATCTGGTTGATCTCGCGCTCCATCGCCACCGGATCGGTGATCGACAGGTTGTGGATGTCCAGGATCACGTTGCCGTTGTCGGTGACGGTGCCATCGCGCCAGACCGGCTGGCCGCCGGTGAGCGCCAGGATCTCGCGCGCGGCCAGGCTGCGCGCCATCGGGATGACTTCCACCGGCAGCGGGAACTTGCCCAGCACCGGTACCTGCTTGCTGGGGTCGACGATGCAGACGAACTGCTTGCTGGCTTCGGCGATGATCTTCTCGCGCGTCAGCGCCGCGCCGCCGCCCTTGATCAGGCGCTTGTGGGGATCGCATTCGTCGGCGCCGTCCACGTACAGCGACAGCGTACCGGTGTGGTTGAGATCGAGTACCTCGATGCCGTGCTGCTTCAGCCGTGCGGTGCTCTGTTCGGAGCTGGACACCGCGCCCTTGATGCGGTCCTTGACCCGCCCCAGCGCATCGATGAAATAGGCCACGGTGGAGCCGGTGCCCACGCCGACGATCATGCCGTCCTCGACGAACTCGATGGCCTTTTCGCCGGCCAGGCGCTTTGCTTCGCTCATGGGTCCAACACTCGTGTACAGGATGGGGTTGCTGTAGGCGCGACGTCAGTCGCGACCGGGGGGGATGAGGCATCGGAAAAACACGGGATGACAGGAGCGTGGACGTCACCGTGCTGTCGCGCTGCCCGTCTCCGGGGCTGCATGGTCGCGACCTGCGTCGCTCCTGCAGGGATATCGATCATTCCAGCGCCAGCAGGAACTTCCATTGCGCGGCGGTGACCGGCAGCACGGACAGCCGGTTGCCGCGCTGGATCAGCGCAAAGCCATCGCCCAGGGCGTCGGCATGCTGCTTGATCTCGTCCAGCGTGATGGTGCGCGTGAGCTTGCGTTCGAACGCGACGTCGACCAGCGACCAGCGCGGATCTTCGCGCGTGCTCTTCGGATCGTGGTAGTCGGACTTCGGATCGAACTGTGTTTCGTCCGGATACGCGACACTGGACACGGTCGCCGTACCGACGATGCCCGGTTCCTTGCAGTTGGAGTGGTAGAACAGCACGCCGTCGCCGACCTGCATGCTGCGCATGAAGTTGCGCGCCTGGTAATTGCGCACGCCGTTCCACGGTTCGGTGCCGACCTTTTCAAGATCGTCGATGGAGAAGGCATCAGGCTCCGACTTCATCAGCCAGTAGCGCTTGCGGGCGGTCATGGTGGGGCGTCCGGCAAAGAAGAGGAAGGAATCAGCGTATCGCGCTCGGTGCAGATGGCATCCAGCGGTACGTCCCAGGCCTGCGCGCCGACCGCGTCGATGCGCTGGGCCTCGAAGCCGACACCGACCAGCCAGGGCGGCGCGGGGCGTTGCAGGCGCGACGCCAGCGTGCGGTCGTACCATCCGCCGCCCATGCCGAGCCGGTGGCCCGCACCGTCGAAGCCGACCAGCGGCACGACGATCAACGCCATGTCCGTGGCGGTCAGGCTGGCGCGAGGATCGACATCCGGTTCGGGAATGCCGTAGCGGTTGGTCACCAGTTCGTCGCCCGGTCGCCAGGGGGCGAAGCGGAGCGTCTCGTCGTCGGCCAGGACGGGCAGGCAGTAGACCAGGCCGGGTGGCAGGCGCAGCTGCCAGCTGTGCAGGCCGATTTCGCCATCCATCGCCCAATAGCCGGCGACGTAGCCCTTGGCCGGAAAGAACGGGAGTGCGAACAGGCGCGTGGCCAGTGCATCGGCGCCGGCAATGCGCGCGGCGGCGGGCAGGGCGCGGCGACGCGCACGCAGTTCACGGCGCAGGGCATTGCGCTCGGCGGCATGGGCGAAAGACAGGGAGTCGGGCATGCGCGAATTTTACGGCATGCGTACCGGCGTTGCCGGTGGGACCGCGGGAGCGGCGTCAGTCACGGCCCTGCGCGTCGGGTCCCTGGTGCAATCGGCTTCGTTTCGAAGTCTTCCCGCTCAAGGGCGGGTGCAACTGGACCGGCCGGGTCGCGGCTGATGCCGCTGCCGCGGGAAAAATACGTCCTCCGCCATGCACGATGTTCGCGAAACGACCTTGAACCCGGGGTTCAAGTGGGAAGGTTGGGTAACCATCGGGCTTTCCGCTGCGAGGCAGACTTGCACTCCCGGTAACCGTCACCTTCCCGTGGTCGTCATTAAGGGACAAGGCGAATGTTTGCGCGCACTGTCGAGAACAGCAGAGGACGCGTGGCCAGTATAGCCAATGCCGCGTTTTTGCCTAGCCCGTTCGTCGGCGGATTCAGTGGGCAGTCGGTGTGGTGCGCGCTGCGTTACGGCGTGCCCAGCGCGCTGTCCAGCTTGCGGTGCAGGTCCTGCAGCGTGCGCTCGACCTCGCGGTTGCGCGCCTGCTGCTCGTCGCGCAGCTGCTGCAATTCGTGTGCCAGATTGAGGGCGGCCAGCACGGCCACGCGGTCCACCGCCGCCATGCGGTTGCTGCCGCGCACCTCGCGCATGCGGCTGTCCAGCAGCTTGGCCGCCGCCATCAGGCTGGAACGTTCGTCGGGCGCGACGCCGACGGTGTACTCGCGGTCCAGGATATGGACGCTGACCGGTTCGGTGGCGCTCATGTGTGCTGCTCCAGCGACTTCAGGCGGCTGATCATCGCTTCCACGCGCGAGCGCGCCTGTTCGTTCTTGGCCAGCAGCTGCGAGCGTTCGCCGACGAGGTGCTCCTGCTGCTGGCGCAGGCTGCGGTTCTCGTCCGCCAGGCGCTGGCAACGGTCCGCCAGGTCCTGGATGCGCGTACCGAGCGTGCGGAGCTGGTCGAGAAGGTCGGAGTTATCCATGGTGGCACATTAGGCATGCGCCTGGCGGACGGTCAAGGGCGGGCGGGGCAGCGGCCCTACCGTAGGAGCGGGCCATGCCCGCGATGCTTTTCGGTCGGACCACGCAGGAGCATCGCGGGCAGGGCCCGCTCCTACAGGGTCAGGATGCCACGCGCATGCCCGAGCCCGGGTAGTACTCGCGGATGAAACGCAGGCACTGGTCGGCGCCCAGCGCCTGCGAGACCCAGTGACCCTGCACCTCGTCGCAGCCGTGGTTGCGCAGGAACTCGTACTGGTCCCAGGTCTCCACGCCCTCGGCGACCACTTTCAGGGCCAGCGACTGCCCCATCGTGATGATGGTGCTGGTGATGGCCTCGTCGTCGGTGTCGTGGGTCAGGTCGCCGATGAACTCGCGGTCGATCTTGAGCGTGGTCAGTGGCAGGCGCTTCAGGTAGGCCAGCGACGAGTAGCCGGTGCCGAAGTCGTCGATGGCCAGCGAGATGCCCAGGCGGCGGCACGCGCGCAGGGTGTCGGCGTTCTGCTCGGGGTGGGTCATGATGACGCTCTCGGTGAGCTCCAGCTCCAGCCGGTTGGCGGGAATGCCGGTCTCCTGCAACGTACGCGCCACCACCGCCTGCAGGTCCCCGCGCTGCAGCTGGGTGGACGAAACGTTGACCGCCATCGACAGCTCCTCCAGCCCCTGCTCGTGCCATTCGCGCAGCGTCAGGCAGGCCTCGCGCAGCGCCCAGGCACCCAGCTCGAGGATCATGCCGGATTCTTCCGCCAGCGGGATGAACTGCGCCGGCGAGACCATGCCGAATTCCTTGCTGTCCCAACGCAGCAGGGCCTCCACGCCGGTGACGCGCTGGCGCGAGATCGACAGCCGCGGCTGGAACACCAGCGACAGCTCGTTGCGGTCGATCGCCCGCCGCAGCGCGCTGGCCAGGATGGCGCGATGGCGGTTCTTCTCGTCCATCGATTCCGAATACACCTGGTAGGTGTGCCGGCCCATCGCCTTGGCCTGGTACATCGCCGTGTCGGCATGCTTGAGCAGCTCGGTGGGGACCTGCGCATGTTCGGGGTACAGGCTGATGCCGATCGACGGCGATACCGCCAGTTCCAGCCGTTCGCCGAAGTTCAGCGGCGCGTGGAATGCGTGGATGATCCGCTGCGCCACGTCCTCGGCATCGGGCATGCCGTTGATGTCCTCAAGCACCACCGTGAACTCGTCGCCGCTCAGCCGCGCGACGGTGTGCTGCGTGCCCACGGTCTGCTGCACGCGCGCGGCGGCCGCCCGCAGGATGCGGTCGCCGGTGGCGTGGCCCAGCGAGTCGTTGATGTCCTTGAACCGGTCCAGGTCGATGAACAGCACCGCCACGTGTCCGTGTTCGCGGCGGGCCCGCACGATGGCGCGCGACAGGCGCTCGGACAGCAGCGAGCGGTTGGGCAGGCTGGTCAGCGTGTCGTAGTTGGCCAGGTAGCGCAGTTCCTGTTCGGCGCGCTTCTGTTCGGTGATGTCGGTGAGCACCTGCACGTAGAGCGGACGCTCGCCGCTGGCATCGGGCACCACGTTGGTCTCGATCCGGCAGAGGATCTCCTCACCGTCCTTGCGTACCTTCCACACCTCGCCGGACCAGCGGCCGGTCAGGCGCAGTTCGCGGTTCATCCGCTCGAAGAAGGCGTCCTCGTGCTGGTCGCTGTCCAGCATCGTCATCGGCTGGCCGATGATCTCCTCTTCGGCATAGCCGGTGATGCGGGTGAAGGCCGGGTTGATGGTGATGAACTGATGCGCCCAGTCCAGCACCGCCACCGCCTCGTTCATGCTGCGCATCACCTCGCCGGCGATGCGGTGCTCGTACTCGGCGTTGCGGCTGGCGGTGATGTCGCGCGCGGTGCCGGCAATGCGCACCGGCTGGCCGTCGGCGTCGCGTTCCACCACCCGGCCGCGGGCGCGCACCCATACCCACGTGCCGTTGCCCTGCATGTCCATTCGGTGCTCGGAGGTGAAGATGGGCGCCTTGCCCTGCAGGTGCAGGCGCAGGCGTTCCATCACCAGCGGCAGGTCTTCCTCGTGGATGGTGGGCACCTCGCCCTGGCGGGTGAGCACCGTGATGTCCGAGGTCTGCACCGCGGTCTCGTCCGCCCGCATGCGGTACAGCCGACGCTGCACCAGGTCGTAGTCCCAGAACTGTTCGCCCGAGGCCCACAGGGCCAGCTTCAGGCGTTCGTCGCGGTTGCGCAGTGCATCGCTGCGCGGCGGCTCCTGCGGCGCCTGGCGGGCCGCCAGCCAGTCCTGCCACCAGCGCCGCGTGCCTATCGCCACCACGCCCAGCAGCACTGCGCCGGCGAGCAGCATGACCGGCGCTCGGGACGACAGCGGGGACGCCGTTGCGAGGACTGCAGCGACAGGAAGAGCGAGCATGGGGGTGGACGGGCTGTCCGGGCCGAGGCGATACCGGAGTGTAGGCATGCGTACGCATGCACAACAAGCCGGGATGCGGCTTTTCGTTGGTACACTTGCGCGGGTGTCCGAAACCTGCGGCGGATTGCGTTCTTCTATGCCCGACCTTCCCGATATCGCCGCCGTCGACGCGGCTTCCCGCCAGCTGGGACTGGCCATGGACGCCTCCGAACTGCACGGCGTGCTGTGCGGCTGGCTGGCCGGTGGCGGCGCCACCGACGGCACCTGGCTGGCGCGCGCGCTGGCCGACGATGCCCTGCCCGCGCCGGCGCCCGGCAGCGTGCTGGACCAGCTGCGCGAAGCCGCCATCGTCCAGCTCGAGGATCGCGGCTTCTCGTTCGACCTGCTGTTGCCGGTCGCCGATCGCTCGCTGGACGAGCGCGCCGAAGCCCTGTTCTCCTGGTGCCGGGGTTTCCTGGGCGCGTTCGGGCTGGCGGCCGGCGCCGCGCCGCCGCTGTCGGAGGAGGGCAGTGAAGCGCTGCAGGACCTGGCACGCCTGGCCAAGGCCTCGGCCGAGAGCAGCGAGGACGAGGAAGACGAGGACGCGCTGGCCGAGCTGGAAGAGTTCGTGCGCGTTGCGGCCCTGTTGCTGCATGGCGATTGCGTGCTGGGGCCCCGGCACCGCCGGAGCCTGAATTGATGAAGGCGCTGACCGGCATCGCCGCGGCGGAGTTCGCCCGCCGGCGCCGGCAGCTGATGCGGATGGCGGGCGAGGACGCCATCCTGGTGCTGCCGGCCGCGCCGGAGCGCGTGCGCAGCCACGACACTCACTATCCGTACCGCCAGGACTCGGATTTCTGGTACCTGAGCGGCTTCCCCGAACCGGACGCGGTGCTGGTGCTGGTGCCGGGCCGCAAGCATGGCGAGGCCATCCTGTTCTGCCGCGAGCGCGATCCCGAACGGGAAGGCTGGGACGGTCCGCGCGCCGGCCAGGACGGCGCGGTGAACGACTACGGGATGGACGATGCCTATCCCATCGACGACCTGGACGAGATCCTGCCGGGGCTGCTGGAAGGGCGCTCGCGCGTCTACTACCACTTCGGGCGCGATGCCGACTTCGACCTCAAGCTGATCGGCTGGGTGCGCCACGTGCGTGCGCACGTGAAGCAGGGCGCGCAGCCGCCGCACGAATTCCTGGAACTGGGCCACCTGCTGCATGAGTTGCGCCTGTTCAAGTCGAAGGATGAGATCAAGCTGATGCGGCGCGCCGCCGACATCAGCGTGCATGCGCACCGGGCTGCGATGCGCGTCGCGCGCCCGGGCATCCGTGAGTACGAGCTGCAGGCCGACCTGGAGCGCGTGTTCCGTGCCCATGACGCCTGGCCGGCCTACAACAGCATCGTTGGTGCCGGCCGCAATGCATGCGTGCTGCATTACCGCGCCAACACGGCGCAGGCGCGCGACGGCGACCTAGTGCTGATCGACGCCGGCGCCGAGTACCGCGGCTACGCCGCCGACATCACCCGCACGTTCCCGGTCAACGGGCGCTTCACGCCCGCGCAGCGCGCGCTGCACGACCTCGTCGGCACCGCACAGCGCGCCGCGTTGTATTGCGCGCGCGTCGGGGTGCCCTACGAGGCCGGCCATGTGGCCGCGGTCGAGACGCTGACCGAGGGGCTGCTCAAGCTGGGCCTGCTGAAGGGGAAGCTGGAGAAGAACCTCGCCGAAGGCACGTACCGCCGCTTCTACCGCCACAAGACCGGCCACTGGCTGGGGCTGGACGTGCACGACGTGGGCGACTACCGCATTGACGGCGAATCGCGCCTGCTGGAACCCGGCATGGTGTTCACCATCGAACCGGGCCTGTACGTGTCCCACGACGACACCACGGTGGATGCGAAGTGGCGGGGCATCGGCATCCGCACCGAGGACGATGTGCTGGTCACCGCCGAGGGGCCGGTCGTGCTGACCGATGCGCTGGCACGCAGCGCCGACGAGATCGAAGCGGAGATGACGGCGGCCTGATCGCCTTACTGGCGCGTCGATACCTTCCGGTGGATCAGTCGGTGGTCCACCGGACGTCGGCGGTCCACAGCTCGCGCCAGCGCGCCGTCTTCTCGTCCGGTTCCAGCTTCTGCGGCGACGCCGGCACGACAGGCGCGAACCCGTCGCGCACTTCCAGGCAGCGCGCATTGACGGCGGCGTACGTACGGGCGCCGTCCTCGAACACGACGGCCACCAGCACGCCGCAGTCGCCGCACAGCAGGAACTGTGCGGCCAGTGATCCCTGGCGGTAGCGGCGGACGCGGTCCGGCTGGTGCGCACGGAGGACCAGCTGCGCCGCCGCATCCGAGACCCAGGCTGCGCCATGCGCGCGGCAGAAGCTGCAGTCGCAGGCACGCGGCGCCGTGTCCGCAGGCACCCGCGCGGTCGAGAAGGCCAGGGTGATGGCACCGCAGTGGCAGCCGCCTTCGAGCATGGAGGGCGTTTCCGTGATGGGCGCCATCAGCCGTCGTTCGAGCGCCAGGCTGGCGGCGTCTCGTTCGTCACGTCGTCCGCGCGCGCGCGCGCGGCCTCCAGCGGCCGGATCTCCAGTTCCAGGCCGAAGGCGAGGCACGGGTTCTGTGCGGCGATGCGTGCGGCGTCCTCCAGCGAGTCGGCGACGATGAACCAGTAGCCGCCCACCAGCTCTTTCGCTTCGGCGAACGGTCCGTCGGTGATGCCGTCGCGGGTGACGCGCTTGCCCCGCATCTCCAGGCGGCTGCCGGGCTTCAATACGCCGTCGGCCAGGCCGCGTTCGTACCACGCGTAGAAGCGGTCGATGGCGTCCTGCACGTCCTGCGGCGATGCGGATTCGTCCCATTGGCCGCGGGAGATCAACAGATAGTCGGACTGGGTCATTGCGGTTCGCCTTCAGGTTCGAAAGAAATCCAATCAGTGAGTAGCCGGGGCGGGGCCTTCATGTCACCGCCCCATCCGGAACACCAAGAAAAACAGCGTGATCGCCGTGCCCCAGAACACCAGGCCGGTCATCATGGCGGCGGTTTCGCCGGGGTCGTGCTTCGGGCGCAGCAGTCGCAGGATCATCGCGCCCGTACCGCGCAGGATCACGTCCACGACGATCTCGAACACGATCCGTGCGATGAAGCGGAACGCACCGCTCAGCGCTTCACCCGCGACGTCCCCCAGTGGCATGTGTGCTCCTACTGTCCCGCGGGCGGTTCCCACAGCTCGATCTTGTTGCCTTCCGGGTCCAGCACCCAGCCGAACTTGCCCTGTTCGGAGACCTGCGGATCGCCGACGACGTTGCAGCCTTCTTCGCGCAGTGCGGCCAGGAGTGCATCCAGATCGGCCACGCGGAAGTTGATCATGAAGCTCGCGGTGCTGGGTGCCATGTAGTTGGTGTCCTGCTTGAACGGGCTCCACAGGGTCATGCCCGCGGGGCTTCCTTCGCCACCCCACGGGAAGATCGCGCCGCCCCAGTCGGCCGTGTCCAGCCCCAGGTGGTCGCGATACCAGGCGCTGAGCGCCTGGGGGTCCGCCGACTTGAAGAAGATGCCGCCGATGCCGGTGACGCGTTTCATGCTGGACCTCCGGGTGTCGTGACGGGGTGTCGCGTGCGCTGCAGGCGCGGAGTGTGTCAGCCCGTTGGCGGCATCGCCAGTGAGGCCGCGCCCAGCGCGGCGAAGGCGCCCAGCAGGATCACCAGGCCGTAGCGCAGTCGGAAGGGGATGTCGGGTCGGCCGTACAGGCGCTCGGCTTCACGTGTGTCGAGCCGCCAGCCGTGGTGGCAGACCGGGCACGCGAGCTGATAGCGCCGGCCGTAGACGAAGCCGAACAGCAGGTCGAAGCGGCCGTACTTGTACGCGAACTGCGGCTCGAAATCGCGCACCTGGTCGCAGCGCGGGCAGTGCTGCGGCTCGGGCGGACCGACTGCCACCACGTTCTCGCCCTGGCCGATCATGAACATCCGCGTCTTCCTCTTGTCGACGCACTGCAACCTGTTCGGAGCGCTGAAGCAGAGAGGCGAATCGGGACGGCGGTGGATCACGCTCGACGCGGAACATGCTCGCGTCGGCATAACCCAGGGCCGTGGCCCGCACTCATTCTTCGTGGGCTCCATTCAGCTGCGGCGCAGCGTCAGCAGAATCGGCCCTCCTAATCGCCACCCATCTCCGTCGCAGGCGGAACGGAATGAGGAAGGCAGCGAGAATGCCCGTCATGATAGAAACAATCGGTACCCCGTGCTCAGCGAATCTGAAGATCGCCGTCCCGAGCGTCATGTAGCCTCGGGCGTGCAGGTCGGGGGCGATGAATATCTTGAGGGCCTCCAGTGGTAGCAGCACGGCAGTCGCTAAGGTCATGACGCCATACGTCAGCAGTAGGCAGGTGAACGCGAACGAGTGCCGGTGGGTGCTGGGCATCGCGCTGTGCCAGGCAATTCCCCAGGCGATCCAAGCGGGCAGCAGTAGAACGACGACCATGCCCAACGCGGCCAATGTGGTCAGCGCGGTCATCACGACCAGATCTGTGTCCATGGAGGTCCTGTACGGCGTCGAGCGATGGGAGGACGGGATCGCGTTGCGAATCGCCTGCTGTCAATCAGCCTCTCCGAACGCCGGCCGCGTCAGGTTGTCCGCATCGCCCCCGGTGCACAGCACTTCGTCCTCGATGCGGATGCCACCGTAGGGGCGGAACGCATCGACGCGCGCCCAGTCGACGCTGGTGGCGTGGCCGTTCTTCTTCACCTCCTCCAGCAGCAGGTCGATGAAATACAGGCCGGGTTCGATGGTGACGACCATGCCAGGTTCCAGCACACGCGTCATGCGCAGGTAGGGGTGGCCGGCCGGGCGTTCGATGCGACCACCGCGGTCGCTGGCGGCGAAGCCGGCCACGTCGTGCACCTGCAGGCCGATGGGATGGCCCAGGCCGTGCGGGAAGAACGCCGCGCTGACGCCGGTGGCGACCGCGGCCTCGGGCGACACCCTGATCACGCCGAAGTCCTTCAGGATGCCCATCAGCGTGTGGTGGGCGTCCACGTGCAGTTGCCTGTAGTCCACGCCGCTGCGCACGCCGGCGCACATGTTCTGCTGGGCGGCATCGACCGCATCGATCATCGCCTGGAACTCGCTGCCGGTGTCGTAGGCGTAGCTGCGGGTGATGTCGCTGGCATAGCCGTGGAAGCTGGCGCCGGCGTCGATCAGGAAGCTGCGCAGTGGGTCGGGTGCGACGCGCTGCAGCTCCATGTAGTGCAGCACCGCGGCGTGCTCGTTGAGGCCGATGATGTTGCCGTAGGGCAAGTCATTGGCGTCCTGGCCCACCGCCGTGCAGTAGGCCATGTGGATGCCGAACTCGCTTTCCCCCGCGCGGAAAGCTGCTTCGGCGGCGCGGTGGCCGCGTACGGCCAGGCGCTGCGCCTGCCGCATCAGCGCGATCTCGTACGGCGTCTTGTACGAACGCTGGTACTCCAGGTACTGGATCACGGGCTCCGGGTTGTTCGGCGCATGGTCGCCGAGCGTGCTCTGTGGCTCGCCGAGGATGGCGCTGCGCGCGGCAGGCGGCAGCAGGGCGGCGGCTGCGTCGGGCGTGCGGATGATGTGGATGTCGCAGTGGTCCACCCACCAGCCGCTGGGCGCATCCGGCACGACGTGCCAGTAGTCGAACGGCTGGTAGTAGATCACCTTCGGCCGTTCGCCCGGCGTGTACACCAGCCAGCTGTAGGGCAGGCGCGTGAGCGGCAGCCAGGCCTTGAACTGCGGATTGACCGCATACGGGTAGTCGCGGTCGTCGAAGACCTGCCAGTGCTGCGTGCCGCTGGGCACGACCAGGTGGTCGAAACCGCCCCGCGCCAACGCTTCGTCGGCACGCCGCTTCATCGTCGCCAGATGATCGGCGTACAGCGGGACGAGGTCGGTGTCGAAGGAAGCGGGGGCGTTCATGGTGGCGACTCGTGCGGAAGAGTCGCCATTTTGCCGCATCCGGCCCGGACGGGCCGTGGTGTGGGTCCTATTCGGCTTCGGGCCCGGCGTTGACCCACTGGCGCAGCCGCTCCAGCGGCTCGCGGTCGATGGTCAGGAAGCGCAGGCCGGCGAACGCCTGCCCGGGCGTGTTCGCCGCCGCGGACCAGACCAGGTGCGCGCCCACGTCGATGGGGACGTCCTGGCCGCGCTCGTCGCGCAGGTGGAAGCGCAACTGGTACAGCGCATCGTCGACCACCGGTTCGGTGGCCACCAGCAGCATGCCCGATTCGGACAGGTTGCCCACGCGGCCGATCACCTGTTCGGTCATCAGGTCGAACACGGCCACCGGCTTGGGCACGTTGCGCCGGCGGGCGCGGCGGAATTCGCGCATCATGCGGCACCTCCGGCGGGTTCGGCTTCGCCGCGACGGCCGGTCAGGCTGCGCAGCGCATTGAGGGTGGCGTTCCAGGCGCGGTCGATCAGGCGGCCGCGGTCCTCGGTGACCACCTGCGCCTGGCCCTTGGCCATCAGGTGCGCCAGCGTGTCCAGCGAATGTTCGCCCACGCGCTGGCCGCGCTGGTTGACGAACAGCGCGTTGCCGGTGACCGGGCTGAACCACGACAGCCGCTGCCGCTGCACGTCGCCCTGCTGGTTGCGGGTGAACTCGAACCAGGTGCCGAACGGCAGCGTGCGCAGGTAGTCGTAGCATTCCTGCTCTTCGGGGGTGCGCGGCTGCGGGGGCTTCTTCTTGACCTCGTTCTGTCCACCCAGGCGCGCGCGCGCCTTGAGCCTGGCCGTCAGTTCGGTGCGCGAGGTGGCCTCGTCTTCCTCGGCGCTGGAGAGACGGCGCGCGATCGCCGCCGCCTCGTCTTCGTGGTAGCCCACCTGGACCAGCGATTTCTCGATCTTGCCGGCCAGTTCCGCATTGGCTCCCTGCGCGGTGGTGGTGGCCGCCACGATTTCCAGGGTGGTCTGCAGCGCATCGGCCCACTCGCCGGATGTTTCGCCATTGCGCAGCTGGGTGAGCGTGAGCACGTCGGCCCACGCCTGGCTGAGCAGGGCCTGCACGAATTTCTGCGGCTTGGCCTCGGCCATGGCCGATTCGATGGTCTCGGCGGCGCGCTGCTTGGCGATCTCCAGGCGGTCCTTGCCGCGGGCGGCCTCGACCTGCCGTCGTTCGGCCAGTTCGGCCTTGCGCGCGGCGGCCTGCAGGTGCTGCTGCACCTCGCGGCTGGCGTCCTCGAAGACGGTCTCGTCGCCTTCGTAGGTCTCCACCACGGTCTCGACCGCCTGGTGCAGTTTCTGCAGCAGCTGCGGGTCCACGTCCTCCTCGCCCAGCCAGGTGGCGCCCGACTCGGCCACGGTGTTGAGCAGGTCGCGCGCCGGATGCTGTGCGCGCAGGAAGAAGTTGCGGTCGCGCAGGGCGGCCTGCACCACCGGCACCTGCAGCCGCACCAGCATGTCGGCGGCGGGCGCATCGTGCTGCACCTCGCGTTCGATCTCGTTGTAGAGCAGGTCGAGCAGTTCGAAGGTGTCCGAATCCGCACTGGCCAGCGTGGCATCGGGTCCGTGCTGTGCGCGGGCGGCCGCCAGCATCGCCTGCTGCAGGTCCTGCACCGTGCGGCGCGGCTGCTCGGGCGTGCGCGCGGGCAGGGGCGCGGCCTGCATGGCCCGCAAGGTGTCCAGTACGTCGGGCGTGGGAAGCAGCCGCGGTGCGCCGGCGCCCGGCCCGGACGGGATCGCGGCGCCGCCACGGCCGCCGGGCCCGGTCGGCCCTGCGGGGTGGCCGCCTGTGCCCTGCGTCAGCGTACCGTGTCCTCCCGGCTGGGCGGCGGCATCGGCGAGCGCCTGTGCATCGGCCTGCAGGCCGCCGCGGCGGATCGCCAGCAGCTTCTGCAGGACTTCGAACGAGCCCGCCGCATCGCCCGGTGTTTCAGCGGTGTCCGCGGAGGTGCGTGGAGCCTCGCCCGCCTGAGCGACCGTCGCTGCCGCACCTGTGCCCACGCCCGCGCCGGACGCCGTGCTGCTGCCGGTCAGGGCGCCCGCCACCGCGTTCAGCTGCTCGGGCGTGAGCGTGGCCCAGTGCGAGGCCGCACCCTGCCAGCCGGTCAGGGGGCGTGCCGTGCCGTCGGCCGCGTCGCGCGGATGGCGGATGGCCTCCTGCACGCGGACGCGCCGCGGCATGTAGACCAGTCCCGGCAGGATGCCTTCGCGCGACAGGAACTGGTTCACCGTCCCGGCCCATTCGCTGTAGTTCTGCATCACCTTGTGGTCGAAGGTGCGATACAGCACCAGCTGCGCATCCAGCGACAGCTGCAGGCAGGTGGCGGCCTCCTTCAGCACCTGGCAGAGACGGTGGGGGCCCAGCGGCAGCGTATCCGCGTCGTAGGCGGGTGCTCGGGCCAGCACGCCGAAGCGCTGGCCCAGCATGAGGATCTGCGCATTGCCGCGCTGCTCGTGCCGGCGCGCGACTTCGCGCAGCACGATTTCCTGGTCCATCACCGCGTCTTCGACCAGCGTGAGCGTCTGGTAGTCCAGGCGCAGCGCCGATGCGGTCTCCGCTGCCGGGCGCGGCGTGCGGATGCCGGCCAGCTCGGCCTCCAGGCCGAACATGTAGTGCGGGACCAGCTCGGTTCGGTGCTTCTGCAGGGCACGCAGGTCGACGAAGACCTGGGCCTGCAGATGGTTGCTGCGTGCCTGCTCGGCCTGCTTGAACAACTGCTGCTCGAACTCCACCAGCATCGCGTTCAGCGCGGCGATGAAGTCGGTCGCGATATGGTCGTACAGGTTCTGCAGCACGCGGCGCACGCGCGGCGGCAAGGCCGACGACGCGATCGTGGTCGGCGTGGCAGCGGGCGAAGGCGGTCGTGTGCCGGTCATCGGTGCAGTGGGCTCCCCTGTAGCCGCATCATTATCACACCCGCCGTTGCCGGCGCATCCATCCGTCGCCCTGGCGGGGCGATGGGCGTCAATGGTCCAGGAACAGTTCGATCACGTCGTTGGTGAAGCGGCGCCCCAGCGCGGTGAGCATCACATTCGTCCCGGACAGCGCCAGCCAGCCGCGCTGACGGGCCTGTTCCAACGGCGTCGCGATGTGTTCCGCCGGCAGCCCGGTGGTGGCGGTGAAATCGGCCAGGGCGAAGCCGTCCTGCAGCCGCAGCGCGTTGAGCATGAATTCGAACGGGCGCCGTTCCGGCGTGATGTCGTCGTCCCCGCCGATCGCGTCCGGCGTGCCCGCTGCGGCGAGATAGGCGGTGGGATGCTTGACCTTCCAGCGCCGCAGGACCTGTTGCGTGGCGCCCACGGTGATCTTGCCGTGCGCGCCGGCGCCGATGCCGATGTAATCGCCATAACGCCAGTAGTTGAGGTTGTGCGCGCAGCGCCGCCCCGCGCGGGCATAGGCGCTGACCTCGTAGTGCCGGTAGCCGGCGTCGGCCAGCAGCGCCTGGCAATGCTCCTGCATGTCCCAGGCCAGGTCGTCGTCGGGAATGCCCTGTGGCGGCCGGGCGAAGAAGACCGTGTTGGGTTCCAGCGTGAGTTGGTAGTGCGAGACATGCGCAGGCTGCAGGGCGAACGCGCGCTGCAGGTCGTGCTCGGCCATCGCCAGCGTCTGGCCGGGCAGGGCGTACATCAGGTCCAGGTTGAGGTTGTCGAAGCCGGCATCCTGCGCCAGCTTCACCGCATGTTCGGCCTCGCGACTGTCGTGGATGCGCCCCAGCTTCTGCAGGCTGGCATCGTCGAAGCTCTGGATGCCGAAGCTGATGCGGTTCACGCCGGCGGCGCGGTAGTGCTCGAAGCGTCCGTGTTCGGCCGTGCCGGGATTGGTCTCCAGCGTCACTTCCAGTCCCGGCGCGAAGCGCAGCCGGCTGCTGGCGCCCTGCAGGAAGCGGTCGATCGTCTCCGGCGGGAACAGGCTCGGCGTGCCGCCGCCGAAGAACACGCTGTGCACGGTGCGGCCCCAGACCAGCGGCAGGTCGTGGTCCAGATCGCGCAGCAGGGCGTCCACATACGCATCGAACGGCAGACCGCCCTTGGCCTGGTGCGAATTGAAATCGCAGTACGGGCATTTGCGCACGCACCATGGCAGGTGCACGTAGAGCGCCAGGGGCGGCGGGATTAGCATGGGCTAGGCCAGTGCGAGCAGGCGCTGCTTCAGCGCCGCCAGCGCCTTGCCGCGGTGGCTGATGCGGTTCTTCTCGTCCAGCGGCATCTCGGCGGCCGACTGGCCGAACTGCGGGTCGAAGAACACCGGGTCGTAACCGTGGCCGCCTGTGCCGCGGCGTTCGTGCAGGATGCGGCCCTGCCATTCGCCTTCGACGATCAGCGGCTGCGGGTCGTGCGCATGGCGCAGCAGCACCAGCACGCAGTAGAAGTGCGCGCCGCGCTGCTCGCCCGGCACCCCATGCAGCGCGTCCAGCAATTTGTCGATGTTGCGCTGCGCGTCGCCGTGTCCGCCGGCGTAGCGGGCCGAATACAGCCCCGGCGCGCCGTTGAGCGCGTCCACGCAGATGCCCGAATCGTCGGCCAGTGCGGGCAGGCCGGTCTGCAGGCTGGCGTGACGGGCCTTGATCAGGGCGTTCTCGACGAAGGTGGTGCCGGTTTCGTCGGCGTCCTCCACACCCAGGTCGGACTGCGCGACCAGTTCGATGCCGGTGTCGGCCAGCAGGCCGCGCAGTTCTTCCAGCTTGCCCTGGTTGGAGGAGGCGAGGACGAGTTTCATGCGGTCATCCTTTCGGTTGCAGCAGGTCCCAGCGATTGCCGTAGGCATCGCGGAAGACGGCGACGGTGGCGTAGCTTTCTTCACGCGGGGACTCGAGGAACTCGACGCCGGCCGCCGACATCCGCGCATGGTCGCGCCAGAAATCGTCCGTCTGCAGGAAAAAGCCCACGCGCCCGCCGGTCTGGTCGCCGATGCGCGCGCGCTGTGCCTCGGTGGTGGCCACGGCCAGCAGCAGGCCGGTGGTGCCCTCACCGGGTGGCGCGACGCGCACCCAGCGCTTGCCGCCGCCCAGGTCGGTATCCTCGCGCAGCGCGAAGCCCAGCGCGCCACAGTAGTGCGCGATGGCGCGGTCGTAGTCGTCGACCAGCAGGGTGACCAGGCTGAGGATCTGCATGAGGATTGCCGGATATCCGTAGGAGCGTAACTCAGCCCGCCAGCGCAGCCCGCTGCGCCGCGAACAGTTCGCCCATGCCTTTCTCGCCCAGGGCGAGCAGAGCATCCAGTTCGTCGCGGCGGAACGCATGGCCCTCGGCCGTGCCCTGCAGTTCGATGAAGCCGCCGCCGTCGTTCATCACCAGGTTCATGTCGGTGTCGCAGTCGCTGTCCTCGGCGTAGTCCAGGTCCAGCACCGGCGTCCCGCGATAGATGCCCACCGAGACCGCGGCCACCGCGCCATGGATCGGATCGCGCTTGATCTCCTTGCGCGACTTCAGCCAGTTCACCGCGTCCACCAGCGCCACGTAGGCGCCGGTGATGGCGGCGGTGCGGGTGCCGCCGTCGGCCTGCAGCACGTCGCAGTCCAGGGTGATGGTGCGTTCGCCCAGCGCCCCGCGGTCCACGCAGGCGCGCAGGGTGCGGCCGATCAGGCGCTGGATCTCCAGCGTGCGCCCGCCCTGCTTGCCGCGCGCGGCCTCGCGGTCGCTGCGGGTGTGGGTGGAACGGGGCAGCATGCCGTACTCGGCCGTCACCCAGCCCTCGCCCTTGCCGCGCAGGAAGCCCGGCACCTTGTTGTCGACGCTGGCGGTGCACAGCACCCGGGTGTGGCCGAAGCTGACCAGCACCGAGCCTTCCGCATGCCGGGTGTAGTTGCGCAGGATGCTGACGTCGCGCATCTGGTCGGGCTGGCGGCCGCTGGGGCGGGAAAAGGACATGGGGGCATCCGCGGTGAGGGGGGCGAAGTTTAGCAGTCCGTCCCCGGCACGCCGGGACGCCGGTGCCCGTGCTGCTAAGATGCGCCGCTCATTGTTCGCATGGGCTTCCGCATGATCCGCAGCATGACGGCGTTCGCCGCCGCCGAACGCGCCACCGAGGGTGGCACGCTGGCGGCCGAACTGCGGGCGGTCAACCACCGCTTCCTCGAACTGGGCGTGCGCCTGCCCGATGAGCTGCGCGTGCTGGAACCGGCATTGCGCGAGCGCATCGTCGCGCGGGTTTCGCGCGGCAAGCTGGACCTGACCCTGCGCCTGCGCGCGCCCGAGGGCACCGGCGCGCTGCAGCTCAACCCGCGCGTGGTGGCGCAGCTGTCGGAACTGGCGCTGGACCTGTCCTCGCGCATGCCGAACCTGCGCACCGGGCTGACCGACCTGCTGCAGTTCCCCGGCGTGCTGCAGAGCAAGGGCGTGGACATGGAGGCCCTGCAGGCCGAGGCGCTGGCGTTGCTCGACGCGGTCCTGGACCAGTTCGTCGCCGCGCGCGAGCGCGAGGGCGGCAAGCTGGTCGCGGCGATCCTGGAGCGGGTGGACGGCATCGCTGCCCTGGCGGCCGAGGTGCGTACCCTCATCCCGCAGATCCGTGCCGGCCAGCGGCAGAAGCTGGAGGCCCGCCTGGCCGACGTGGCCCAGAACATGGAGCCGGGCAGGCTGGAGCAGGAACTGGTGTTGTGGCTGCAGAAGCTGGACGTGGACGAGGAGCTGGATCGCCTCGACAGCCATGTGAAGGAGATCCGCCGCATCTTCACCCAGAAGGAACCGCAGGGCCGGCGGCTGGACTTCCTGCTGCAGGAGTTCAATCGCGAGGCCAACACGCTGGGGTCCAAGTCCGTGGACATCCGCACCACCAACATCGCGGTCGAGTTGAAGGTGCTGATCGACCAGATCCGCGAACAGGCGCAGAACATCGAATGAAGCGCGGAACCCTCTATATCGTCGCGGCGCCGTCCGGGGCCGGCAAAAGCAGCATCGTCAACGCCGTGCTGGCCCGGGACGCCGAGATCGCCCTGTCCATCTCGTTCACCTCGCGCGGCGCGCGACCGGGCGAACGTCATGCGCAGCATTACCACTTCATCAGCGCCGAGGAGTTCGAGGCGATGATCCGCGCCGGCGATTTCTTCGAGTACGCCCGCGTGCACGGCGACTGGAAGGGCACCGCGCGCCAGTCGGTGGAACCGCAGCTGGCCGCCGGCAAGGACGTGTTGCTGGAGATCGACTGGCAGGGCGCGCGCCAAGTGCGCGAGAAGGTGCCGGATGCCGTCAGCGTGTTCATCCTGCCGCCGTCACGCCAGGCGCTGGAGCAGCGCATGCGCGCCCGCGGGCAGGACAGCGAGGAGGTCATCCAGCGACGCCTGGCGGCGGCCCGCGAGGAGATGTCGCATTACGGCGAATTCGACTACGTGATCGTCAATGACGTGTTCGAGGAGGCGGTGGCCCAGATGCATGCCATCTTCACCGCCAGCCGGCTGCGCCGTGAGGCCCAGGATGTCCGCCACGCCGGCCTGATTGCCGCCCTGCTGGCCGATTGAGGGCGGCGCAGCGCCGGTTTTCTCGGATAACTGGTTGATTTTAAAAGAAAGGCTTGCATTGCCGGGCCCCGCTGCCTACAATCGCCGCCCCTTTCCGTATTCACTGGGCGGCCAACGGTCGCCGGGAGCCCGCATGGCCCGCATCACCGTCGAAGATTGCCTGGAAGTCGTCAACAACCGTTTCGAGCTGGTCACCATGGCCGCCAAGCGCGCCCGCCAGCTGGCCAACGGCGTCGACGCCCAGATCGACAACACCGAAGCGCAGGACAAGCCGACCGTGCTGGCGCTGCGCGAGATCGCGGCGCGCAAGATCGACAACGACCTGATCGACCGCGTGGAGAAGGCCGAGCGCGAGCGCGCCGAGCGTGAGGCGCTGGAATGGGCCGCCGCCGAAGTGGTCGCCGACGACGACCTGTCCAAGGGCGACGACTGATCGCATCCGTCCATCGTTCCCATCGGAACGGACGATCGCTGGAAAGCCCGCGCAAGCGGGCTTTTCGCGTTTCCGGGCGCCGTGTGCGCGTTGCCGTGACGACCTGACTGGCATAGTCTGGCGGCATGAATCCAGGTCGTTCCGCCAAGGCCCTCCGCAGCCCGTCTTCGTCGCGCGACGACGGCGTGCCGGACTACGTGGCCCAGTTCGAGAAGACGGCGGCGTACCTCCCCAAGGAGCAGCTGCCGCTGCTGCGGCGGGCGTGGGAAGTCGGTGCCGCCGCGCATGCCGGCCAGACCCGCAAGTCGGGCGAACCGTACATCACCCATCCCGTGGCCGTGGCGGGCGTGCTGGCGGAACTGGGCATGGATGCCGAGACGCTGATCGCGGCCATCCTGCACGACACCATCGAGGACACGCCGCTCACCCGTGAGGAAATCGCCGGCGAGTTCGGCGAATCCGTCGCCGAACTGGTCGATGGCGTCACCAAGCTGGACAAGCTGAAGTTCCGCGATCGTCAGGAAGCGGCCGCAGAAAGTTTCCGCAAGATGCTGCTGGCCATGTCGCGCGACCTGCGCGTGATCATGATCAAGCTGGCCGACCGCCTGCACAACATGCGCACCCTGGGCGCGCAGAGTGCCGAGGCCCGTGGGCGCATCGCCCGCGAGACGCTGGAGATCTACGCGCCCATCGCCCAGCGGCTGGGCATGAACCTGGTCAAGTCCGAACTGCAGGACCTCGGTTTCCGCGCCCTGCATCCGTGGCGGCATGCGGTCATCGACAAGCACATCCGCAGCCAGCCGGTGATGCGCCGCGAATCGATGGCGCAGATCGAGGCCCACCTGTCGCAGCGGCTGGCCAAGGAGGGCATCGAGCATCGCCTGGTCAGCCGGGTGAAGACGCCCTGGAGCATCTACAACAAGATGCGCAGCGAGGGAAAGAGCTTCGACCGGGTGATGGACGTGTTCGGCTTCCGCGTGGTCGTCGATTCGGTGCCGTCGTGCTATCACGCCCTGGGCGCCGTGCATGCGCAGTACAAGCCGCTGGACGGCCGCTTCCGCGATTTCATCGCCATTCCCAAGGCCAACGGCTACCAGTCGCTGCACACGGTGCTGTTCGGGCCGTACGGGTCGCCGATCGAGGTGCAGATCCGCACCACCGAGATGGACCTGATCGCCGAGCGCGGCATCGCCGCGCACTGGACCTACAAGTACGGCACCGACTCGCCCAACAGCGCGCAGAACCGCGCGCATGCGTGGATCGTCGAGCTGATCGACAATCAGCGCGCGGCCGGTTCGTCGCTGGAGTTCCTCGACAACGTGAAGGTGGACTTGTTCCCGGACGAGGTGTACCTGTTCACGCCGAAGGGCAAGATCCTGTCGCTGCCGCGCAATGCCACCGCGCTGGATTTCGCCTACGCGGTGCATACCGATGTCGGCAACCAGGCCGTGGCCTCGCGCGTGGACAAGAAGCTGGTGCCGCTGCGTACCAAGCTGGCCAGCGGGCAGAGCGTGGAGATCATCACCGCCAAGTCGGCCGCGCCCAAGCCGCAGTGGCTGGAGTTCGTGGTGACCAGCAAGGCGCGCACCGCGATCCGCCATCAGCTGAAGCAGCTCGAGCACGAGGACGCGGTGCAGTTGGGGCATCGCATGCTCGACCGCGCGCTGGAGGACCTGGACAGCTCGCTCGAGCGCCTGCCGCAGCAGCGCCTGGAGGCTTTCCTCAGCGAGCACAAGTACCCGCGCCTGGAGGCGTTCCTGGCCGACGTCGCCCTGGGCAACTGGATGCCCTCGCAGGCGGCGCAGGCGCTGACCGCCTTCGCCGAGCTGCGCGGTGGCGGCCATTCGAAGCATTCGCAGGAAAAGATCCTGATCACCGGCGGCGAACGCGGCGTGGTCAGTTTCGCGCAGTGCTGCCAGCCGATCCCGGGCGACGAGATCATGGGCTACCACACCGCTGGCAAGGGCATCGTGGTGCACCGCCTGGACTGCCCCAACGTCACCGAGTTCCGCAAGTCGCCGGAACGCTGGGTGCCGATCGCCTGGGACGCCAAGGTCACCGGCGACTACGACGCCGCGCTGCTGATCGACGTGGAGAACCGTCCCGGCGTGCTGGCGCAGGTCGCCGCCGCGGTCGCCAAGAGCCAGTCCAACATCGAGCGCGTGGAATACCTGGAGCGCGACATCAACGTCGCCGTGCTGCGCTTCTCCATCCAGGTGCGCGACCGCAACCACCTGGCGGAAGTGATGCGCCGGCTGCGGCGGCTCAACGTCGTGCACGGCGTGCGTCGGCAATGAGGTAGGGCGGGCCCAGGCCCGCCACCGTGTCGCCTGTGTCCGCAATCGTGCCGGTCCGCCCCGGTTGCCTGTTTCTATCAATGCGATGGCGATCTTGTCGCGCGCGATGGCGGGCCTGGGCCCGCCCTACGTAGAATCGACTATCCATTGAGGAGTCGCCCATGACCAAGCAGATCATCCACACCGACCACGCGCCCGCCGCCATCGGTCCCTATTCGCAGGCCGTGCGCGCCGGCACCACGGTGTACTTTTCCGGACAGATCCCGCTGGATCCGGCCACGGGCAACCTCGTCGACGGCGACATCGCGGCGCAGGCGCGTCGCGCGTTCGACAACCTCAAGGCCGTCGCCGAGGCCGCAGGCGGCTCGCTGGACCGGATCGTGCGCCTGGGCCTGTACCTGACCGACCTGTCGCAGTTCGCGGCGGTCAATGCGGTGATGCAGGACTACTTCGCCGCGCCCTATCCCGCGCGCTCGACCATCGAAGTGTCGGGCCTGCCGAAGGGCGCGGCGTTCGAAGTCGATGCGGTGATGGTGCTCGACTGACCGGCTGACGCGCGGGGCGCCGGGACCGCCCGGCGCCGAACACCTTCGATCGGCGTTGCCCCGGGGAGGGAAACGCCGTGACGCGGGCGCCGCCCTACGTCGGCGTGCCGCGCATCTCGCTGGGCGTGTGCCCGGTCCAGCGCTTGAACGCGCGGCGGAACTCGCGCACGTCGGTGAAGCCGATCTGGCTGCCGACCGCGGCGATGGTCAGTTCCAGGTCCTGCAGCAGTTCGAGCGCGCGTTCGGTGCGCACACGGTCGTGCACGGCGCTGAAGCTGGTGCTTTCCTCGGCCAGCTGCCGGCGCAGCGTGCGTTCGCTCAGGTGCAGCGCGGCGGCGACATCGGTCATCTGCGGGTTGTCGCGCAGGCGGGGGCGCAGCTGGCGTTCGACCGCCGCGGTGGTCTCGCCGCGCAGGGACATGGCGGCCAGCTGCGCCTGGCACAGCGCCAGCGCCTGCCGTGAGGTCACCGGGTTGTAGCTGGCGAACGGCAGTTCCAGCCAGCGGCGATCCACCACCATCGCGTGCTGCGCCTGGTTGAAGCGGATCTCGCAGCCGAACAGGTCGTCGTAACGCCTGCCATAACGCGGTGCGGGATAGCCCAGTTCCAGCCAGAGCGGGCGGAAGTCGGGGCCTGCCAGCTCGCGTGCCAGCATCAACGTGCTGGCGAACATTTCCTCGCACAGGAAGGGCAGCAGGTCGGCGGCCTCCTCCGGCGCCGTGGCGACGACGGCGAGCGCGCCATCTTCGCGATCCTGCACGTCAAGGTCCATCAGCGGGCCGAGGTTGCGCTGGTACTCCAGGCCGATCTGCACGGCGTCGCCGAAGGTGGGCGCCGTCTTCATCGCCAGGCCGAGCAGGCCGAAGTTGCCGCCGTTCTGCTTCTCGCCCATGGCCAGGCCCACGCCGTCGATCGGCAGGGTCGGCAGGGCGCGACGGATGATCTCGCTGGCCTGGCGGTAGGACACCCGCGCCTGCGGGTCGTGGATTTCCTGCACGTTGAGGCGCATGCCGGCGAACCAGCTTTCGGCATTCACGCCGAACTCGCCGGCCAGCAGCACCAGGCCGCACAGCATGTTGGTCGGCAGATTGGCCACCAGCAGGCGGTTGCCGAGTCCGGTTTTCCAGCGCATCGAAGCCCCTCCAGCTTGTCCGCTTTCCCCCCCTTAGTATGCCGCTCCCGCCCTCTGCGTGACGTGGGGCGGCGCACCAGACTGCCAGGCACTACGCAGCCGTATGGGGAGAGGCGATTCATGCAGCGCAGCATTTCCGTGGCAGTGGCCGGCGCCCTGGCGCTGCTGGCCGTGGGTTGCCAGCCCGACGCGCCTCCGGCGGCCGAGGTGCCCGCCGGCGACGCGGCCTTCGCCACCACCCTGCAGGAGCGCCTGCTGGATGCCAAGCCGGGCGACGTCATCGAGATTCCGGCCGGTCGCCACGCCTTCGACCGCAGCCTGACCCTGCGCGCGAGCGGGGTGACCATCCGCGGTGCGGGCATGGACAAGAGCGTGCTGAGCTTCAAGGGCCAGAAGGCCGGCGCCGAGGGGCTGCTGGTCAACGGCGACGACTTCACCATCGAGAACCTCACCATCGAGGACTCGAAGGGCGACGGCCTGAAGATCAGCGAGTCGTCCAACATCGCCGTGCGCGGCGTGAAGGTGCAGTGGACCGGCGGCCCCAGCACCAAGAACGGCGCCTATGGCATCTATCCGGTGCTGACGAAGAACGTGCTGATCGAGGACACCGTGTCCATTGGCGCATCCGATGCCGGCATCTACGTGGGCCAGTCCGACGGCGTGATCGTGCGCCGCAGCCGCGCCGAACAGAACGTGGCGGGCATCGAAATAGAGAACACCCTCAACGCCGACGTCTACGACAACGTGGCGACCGGCAACACAGGCGGCATCCTGGTGTTCAACATGCCGGGCCTGTCGCAGCAGGGCGGCAACATCCGCGTCTACGACAACAAGGTGATCGCCAACAACCACGAGAACTTCGGCGCCAAGGGCACGCCGGTGGCCAGCGTGCCGGCAGGGTCGGGCATCGTCATCAACTCCAACGACGACATCGAGATCTTCGGCAACGAGATCCGCGACAACGCGACGGCGAACATCATCGTCTCCAGCGTGTACTCCACCGGCTACAAGGACAGCAGCGCGTCGCCGAACTTCGATCCGTATCCGGAGCGCATCTACATCCATGGCAACACGCTGTCCGGCGGCGGCGATTCGCCCGACGGCTTCGACCTGAAGGCGCTGAAGGTGGCGACCTACGGGCTGCGCGGCCGGTTCCCCGACGTGCTGTGGGATGGCTACTTCAACAAGGAGCGGCTGGTCGACGGCAACAAGATCGGGCCGCAGATCTGCCTGCGCGACGTCAGTGGCGTGGTCAACGCCGATGGCCCCGGCGGTTACGGCAACCCCAGCAAGGATGCGAAGGCCCATGACTGCGAGCTGCCCCGGCTGCCCGCGGTCGATCTGAAGCGCGGGTAAGGCATGCGCAAACCTTACTGGCACGGGCTCCTGCTCGTGATCGCCTCCCTGGGCCTGGTGCTCTCGGCGTGCCGTCCGTCGGCAGGCGTGCACTTCTTCGCCGAGGGGCAGCCGAAGACGCTGGATGAGTGGGGCGTGCTGCGCATCGAAGACGGGAAGCTCCGCCTCAACCCAGGCGTTGTGCCTTACGATCTCAACACGCCGTTGTTCAGCGACTACGCGCACAAGTTGCGCACGGTGTGGATGCCCGAGGGCACATCGGCGACGTACCGGCCGGAACAGAGTTTCGATTTCCCGGTGGGCACCATCCTCAGCAAGACCTTCTACTTCCCGCTGCCGGCAGGTACGACGTGGGACGGGAAATCCGTCGCGCGCACGCCGCCGTCGCAGTCCTCACTCGAAGGTGAAGCCCTCGATCTCGCCAAGGTGCGCCTGATCGAGACCCGCCTGCTGGTGCATCGCGCGGAGGGGTGGGTCGCGCTGCCTTATGTCTGGAACGAGGCACAGACGCAGGCCACGCTCAAGCGCACCGGCGAGCTGGTCACGCTGGATCTGGTCGACGCCGCCGGTGCGCGCGAGACGGCCGAGTACCAGGTGCCCGACCAGAATCAGTGCGGCGGCTGCCACATCACCGACAACAAGTCGCGCAAGTTGTTGCCGATCGGGCCGAAGGCCCGCCACCTCAACCGCGACTTCGACTACGCGGGGGGCCGCGAGAACCAGCTCGCGCACCTCGTTCGCGTCGGCTACCTGGCCGGCGTGCCGGCCAACCCGCCGCGGCTGGTCGATGCGATGGAGGCCGCGGCGCCGCTGGACGCGCGGGCGCGTGCCTACCTGGACATCAACTGCGGCCATTGCCACAGCGCCACCGGTCCCGCGATCACCTCGGGCCTGTGGCTGGACGCGCAGACGCAGGACCGACTGAAACTGGGCTTCTGCAAGCAGCCGATCGGAGCGGGGAAGGGGACCGGCAACCGCCTGCACGACATCGAGCCGGGGAATGCCGCAGCTTCCATCTTCGAATTCCGCATGGACAGCGCCGATCCCGCGATCATGATGCCGGAGGTCGGCCGCTCAGTCGTGCACCGCGAGGGCGTGCAGCTGATCCGCGACTGGATCAACGCGCAGCCGGGGAGTTGCGGGAGCGCTGCAGGGGAATCGTGAACATGCCGCCGGCACGTTGAGGCCGGCTTCCGCACCAACGCTTCTTGGGAGGGAGTGATGAAAGTGACGCAACGGAATCTGGTGGTCGGGCTGCGGCGCGCGCTGTTCGGCGGCTGCGTGGTGCTGGGGACGGGCGGTACGGCATGGGCCCAGTCGACGCCGCAGGGCGAGCAGGACGCCACCAACCTGGACGCCATCGTCGTCACCGCGCAGAGCCGCCAGCAGGAGCTGCAGGACGTGCCGATCGCGCTGCAGGTCGTGGACCAGCAGCTGCTCGATGACGTGGCGGCGGACAACCTGGGCGACATCGATGCCTTCGTGCCAGGCCTGGTCGTGGATGCGGCGCAGCCGACCCAGCCTTCGTTCCGGCTGCGGGGCGTGGAGACCAGCGACTTCGGTATCGGCACCGATCCGGCGGTGGGCGTGTTCGTCGATGGCGTCTACGGCGGCCGCGGTGGCGGCGTGCTGCTGCCCTTCGTCGATGTCGAGCGCATCGAGGTGCTGAAGGGCCCACAGGGCACGCTGTTCGGCCGAAACACGGCTGCCGGCGCGATCTCGCTGGTGACCCGTCGTCCGCAGAACGAGACCGAGGCCCGCCTGCGCCTGCGCCTGGGCAACTACGGCAAGCAGTACGCCGATGCGATGTGGAACCTCCCGACCGGCGACAACTCGGCCCTGCGTTTCAACGCGCTGTTCAACCACAGCGACGGTTGGTTCCAGGACGGCGCCACCGGCAAGGATCTGGGGGGCGAGAACGTGTGGGCCACGCGCGCCGCCTGGCAGGTGGGACTGGGCGAGAACACCACTGCGCTGGTCAGCTGGGACCACGAGAGCCTGGACCAGAACGGCCGCGTGACCACCGGCATCGTGCCGCTGCCAGCCTATCCGCAGCGGCCGCCGGTCCCGGTGGATCCCGACGACTACCTCGATCCGCGCGACATCCCGACCTACAGCGACGCCACCAACGCCGAGTGGCGCACCTTCGACGGCGTCACCCTGATCGTGGACCACGCGCTGACCTGGGGACACCTGACCTCGACCACGTCCTGGCGGCAGTACGACGCGCTGAACCAGACCGAGGAGGACGGCACCAACCGCGCCGACCTGTACATCGACTCGGTCAACACCGAGAGCAACGAGACGTTCTACCAGGAGTTCAAGTTCGCCGGCAGCAACGCGCGGCTGGACTGGGTGGCCGGCGCCAGCTTCTTCAAGGAGGACGCCGATCAGACCAGCGAGGTGAACACCAATACCGCCGCGGTCGACAACATCGTCCGCAATCTCGGCATCGCGCCAACCCCGGACGGCAGCCTGTTCGGGTTCACTTCGTTCCTGGCCCAGAGTGCCGGCATCCCGGTCTCCCTGGTCGGCGACCGCTGGAACGAGCGTTTCACCAACACGCTGTCGACGACCGCCTACGCGGCCTTCGGTGATGTGATCTGGCGCGCCACCGACAAGCTCAACCTGACCTTCGGCCTGCGCTACACCCGCGACGAGAAGGACTTCACCTGGCTCAACACGCCCCGCAACGCGCCCGAGCTGGAAGCCAAGCTGGACCTGCTGGAATCGCTGGGCTTCTTCGATGCGCTGGCGCAGATGGGCATTCCGATCACCCGCGAGCTGCTGACCTTCGACATGGCCTTCATCGATCCGCCGGCGATGGTCAACAAGGGCGTGCTGGTGCGCGACAAGCGCAGCTGGAGCGACTTCAGCCCGCGCTTCGTGGTCGACTACCACTTCAACGACAAGGCGATGGTGTTCGGTTCGCTGGCCAAGGGCTACAAGGCCGGCGGCTTCAATGCGCTGCAGATCGGCCCGGCGTTCGAGAACGAGGATGTGTGGAACGCGGAGGTGGGCATCAAGCAGTCGTTCGGCCGCTTCTCCTACAACGCGTCGCTGTTCCACTACCGCTACGACAACCGCCAGTCGATCCGGCTGATCGATCCGGACCCGAACAATCCGGTCGACATCCCGCGTTTCGTATTCGACACCGGCGATCTCGAGGCCACGGGCATCGACTTCGACATGCGCTGGAAGGTGACGGATGCCTTCACCCTGGACGCGCAGGCGGAGTGGATCGATTCCAAGTACAAGGATTACGTGACGCCGGAAGGCGTGGACCTGGACGGCGAGCCGACCGGCGAGCCGCGTTTCACCGCCTCGGTCGGCGCGGCCTACAAGATGAGCCTGGGCGACAGCGGCGACCTGCGCTTGTCCGCGCGCCATGCCTACCGCGGGCGCACGCGCTGCAATGCCGGCTCGGACCTGCAGGGCGACTGCGGCGTGAACGCCCTGCTGGACATCGGCGAGCCGCGCGAGCGCACCGATGTGCGGGTCGGCTGGACTTCGCCACAAGGCACCTGGAGTTGGGCCGTCTACGGCAACAACATCTTCGACAACCAGTACGTGAAGGGCCTGAACACCTACGGCCGCGGTCCGCTGGGCGTCGTCGGCGCGACCATCAGCGAGCCACGCACCTACGGGATGGAAGTGGCCGTGAAGTTCTGAGCCGCGCGGCGACGCGCTGGACGTGGGCACCCCGGCACCTCACGGTGCCGGGGTTTTTGTTTGGCGCTTATCACGGCATCCTTGTGCGATGCCCGTGCGTCGCACCGTCCCCGTCGTCGATCTCTCCGCCGAACCCCTGAGCCGCCTGCCGGGCGTCGGGCCGCGCGTGGCGGAGAAACTGGCGGCGCGCGGCCTGGTGACGATGCAGGACCTGTGGTTGCTCCTGCCGCTGCGGTACGAGGATCGCACGACGCTCACGCCGATCCGGCTGCTGCAGCCGGGCGTGCCCGCGCAGGTCGAAGGGCGGGTGGAAGCCGTCGAGCGCGGCTTCCGCTATCGCCCGGTGCTGCGGGTGGCGATAGGCGACGAAGGGCATGGCACGCTGGTGCTGCGGTTCTTCCATTTCCGCGCGGCGCAGGTGGCGCAGTTCGCGGTGGGCACCCGCCTTCGCTGCTACGGCACACCCAAGCCCGGCCAGCACGGGCTGGAGATCATCCACCCCAGCTACCGGGTGCTGGGCGAAGCGGACGACGTCGCGCTGGGCGATGCGCTGGACCCGATCTACCCGGCCGTCGAAGGGCTGGGCCCGGCGACGCTGCGCAAACTGATCGGGCAGGCACTCGAGCGCCTGCCGGAAGCGGGCGCGCTGGAGCTGCTGCCCTCGCCGTTGCTTGAAGGCCTCGGATTGCCGTCGCTGCGCGACGCGCTGCTGACCATGCATCGTCCGCCGCGCGATGCGGACGTGGCCGCGCTGGCGCTGGGGACGCATCCGGCGCAGCGCCGGCTGGCGATCGAAGAGCTGCTCGCGCACCACCTGAGCCTGCGGCGCCAGCGGCTGGCCCTGCAGCAACACCGGGCGCCTGCGCTGAAGGGGCGGGGCACGCTGGTGAAAGCGCTGGTCAAGGCCTTGCCGTTCTCGCTGACCGGTGCGCAGAAGCGCGTCTTCGAACAGATCCGCGAGGACATCGCGCGCCCGTCGCCGATGCTGCGCCTGGTGCAGGGCGATGTGGGCACCGGAATGTTAGCATCGATGGGCGTACACAGAAGACCTTTTCGATGCAGAAGAGCTCCAATAGGCTACCAAAGCCTGAAGGAAAGAGGGCGGGGCTTACCTTAAGCGCTCAGAGTAAGCGGGGTGCCCTTCGATGGCATGTCAAGTTGTTCCTGGCGTACTTACTAGATGCCATCCAGGAGTCCTGGCGGGAAGGCGCTCGGGCGCGCCGTCCAAAAGACATCAAGGCAACGGTGGCTGTCCACACCAAATGTGGCGCGATCCAAATCCCCTTGCTTCGGCCAGCAGGTGGATGGACTGAAAAGCTTCTGGAGCGCATTCAATCCACATTGAAAGAGCAGGCTGATCTCGTGTGGGTCGGAGCTACACAGTGTTTGGAAAGCGAAGCGTTTCCCCGCTCTTCACTGAAAGCCCTGGTGACGCGTCTAGTGGGGCGGGTTTATCCGCCCTCTAGAATGGAAGCGGTGATTAAGAAGATGGAAGCATTCCTCGCAGACTATGCAATCTGCGAGAAGCGTAACGAAGCGAAAGTCTGCCATGCCAGCGCAATCATCGAACAAGCCGAAGCCCGCGGCTTCTCTAGCAGCGCGATAAGCGTAACGCCAAAGGGGCCACGAGCGCGCCTGGTTGTCATCTTCTCGCAGCTACGGCTGCGACTTCCCGGCGGCCCTGGAACCGGGGAGTGGGCGGCACTTCAAGAGAGAATGAACGCGGCCGCCGTCAAATTCAAAGCGTGCCAAGGCAACTTAGTCTTCCTCCCGACAGAGAACAACCCCCACGGACGTAGGACATACCCAGGGTACGTTGTGGACTTCGAACAACTGGGAGTTCGGCAGGGCGGCCTCTTGACGGAAGTGTTGGATGCGATGCCAACTCCCGTAAGTCATCAGTACTTCCAAAGGCTGATGCGTCACGTTGAATGGATCTGCGCGACGTCGTGCATTTCGCAAGCTAGGGTTCGTGCAATCCTAAGCTCACGATCTGACATTCTTCAGGAAGATGATCTCCAAGTTCTCACCAATGCACTGATCTCATGTTGTGATGCCCGCCCTCTAGAGCCGCGGTCAAGAAGCGGCTACCTGAGCGCGTTCCAAGAGGCCTTTCATGGCGCATTTCAATCGCTAGGAACTCGTGCGAGCAAGGTTCAACTGGATAGCACGAAGCACTGGGCGAGAAGAAGTCGCGGACTCATCAGTGAGGTTGCCGATCCTGGAGCGATATCGCCGGAGAACCGCCCTCCAATCATTCACGTCGTAGGAGGTGATGGCGCACTGAGTAGAGAGCGTGCTGCGGAACACTTGGAAGATAGGCTGAAGCGTATCGAGAATGCGTGTGACCATGCATTAGCAGAGTTCATCAACTGGCGGAAATTCATGCTTCGCGCCGGTGAGATGGGCGTTGATGACTCTTTCCGGTCCTACGTGGATCAAATGAAGGGGCTTGGTGACGGGCGAGAGGATTTCCGGCAATGGCTGAGAGGTGCTGCCACTGAGGACATTGCAAGAGTCACCTTCTTTGCCGCTCAGAAGCACGAGCTTTATCGAGAGGCTCGCGATAGGGATCTTCGTTCGAATGTCCACCAAGGTCGCTTCAACCGCGCATTCGGACGGATCAGCGAAGAGTACCCAGAACTGGTGAACTGGTGCGGAGGTCGTTCATCACCATTCTACTCTTTTGCCATTCAAATGATCTGGTGGGTGCCACGCTGGGTTCAGTTGGCAATTGAAATGAAGATACAGATAGTCACTTCATGGAATCGCGACACGGTGAAGCATCTGGAGGCTAATGGGGTTCGTCGCGAGGGTGCGCGATTGGAGTTCCAGTCATTGAAGGGAAAAAATGGAGAGATGGAAAACGCCAGTGTGGAGCCGGTCGATAAGCTCCTTCAGGCTGGCATCGATCTTATGATTGAGCACAACGCCAACGTCGATCGCTACTGGTCTCGCGAGTCGCCAGGCTTGTTTGTTACCTTCATCGAGAAAGGGGTGGGCCGTCGAGTCTTTGGGCGAGGTACAGACCATAAAATTCTGTCGAGATTCATTGCCTACTACGAGCTTCCGCACTTTACACGGGAGCAGCTTCGAAATCAGAGCGCGGGTGCTGACTATCTTAGCCATGACGATCCACATGCGACACAAGGACGCCTGGGGCACACAAGCATCAGGACAACTGCGGGCTATCTTGACGGCACCGTATTTCGGGTATTGAACTCAGCCAACATTGCGAAGTTCCAGAAGGTGCTAAGCGCCTCGATTGTGTGGGCCGCTGGTGGCGAGGATGCGGTGACAAAGAGCGGGATGCCTCTTTCGTACGTGGACAAGAGGCTGCTATTTCCCGTGAGTGACAGTGCGGTGACGGATCGTCTGATGCCGCCGGAGTGTGACGTCTGGATGGTTGACCCAGAGCAGCCTTTGGTACTGGACAAGATCAGGGTCATGCATCTCATTCGACAGAGGGCCTACTACGCACAGAACTGGCAAAGATTACGCGCTGAATCATCGGAGAGATTCTCCAAGGTCCATCTTCCACGGATCGAGTTTACAGCCGCACTCTGGGCACTCATCTCGGACTCCGAGTATGCGTGTTTGCTGGAGCAGAGGGTATGAAAAAAGGCGTGAAAGTTGACGCTGGTTTGATTGCGCCATCGCCAAACCGAGATTCAGATGAGGGCGCTTGGCCCACGGGAGTTGCACGAGATAGAAGGATTCTAAGCGATTGGAATGACCCGGTTCTACGGGTGGCCAACGGTGACAAGATTAGGCTCATCGACCTCTCCCGAATTCCGCTGCCAGCCAATGGTCCTGACGGACCCTTCTCGGAAAGCTTCACTCTTGGGAAATTTCCGCACTGGGTAGATGTTGCGCGCGCGCAATTTTGCAACGTTCTGTCAGCCGGGACCGGGCATGACGCTCTAGGTAAAGCGGTCAACTCGCTCAATCATACGTCCAGGTTTTTCGCATGGTGCGTGAAGAATCGGATCTACAAGTTGGCCGATGTGACCTTGGACGATATGAGGAGGCTGGCGCTCGAGTTGCAACCCAAGGGGTGGTTCAGCGCCCTAAACACGGAGGCCGAGCTGAGGGAGCTAGTCAGGCGCTGCGAAGACGATAAAGCCCTACTTCTGCAGGTTGCTTCATCTCATGATGGGGCGACTTGCAGCATCTCTTCGGAGCGACTCTCCTCTTACCTTGGATACGTAGTCACATCGCGGGAGTATCCGATGTTCCTCCGTAAGGAAATAGCTGGTCTGATGCAGAAGGTGACAGTCGGGGCGGAACGGAGAAGCGACGATATGCAGCCCTGGTCCGAGGCGTCGTTCAAGAACTGCTTCGGTGCACTGAATGGACTTTGCATTCTTCCCGCGACGCTTGACAGGCTGAGCTTTGAACCCTTCGCTAACGCCCGGCTTCATGCGCGCCTTGCCAACGGGATTCCGGATGGGCGGACCGCCAACTTGACGGTGGAGGATGCTGCTAAGTTGCTAGCGGAGTCGCTTGAGTGGCTTTACAACAAGGCTGATGCAGTTATCGAGCTCGTGGCGTTCTGGCGAGAGACGCTTGTTGGGACAGCATCTGAGTACAAAGGCGAGGCGAACGTCAGCACGCGCGTGAATGCAGCGATACGTGAACGATACGCAGAGCTAAAGTCGCGTGTGGACTTTCCCTATGAAGTGGCCTCGTTCACCACTGCAACCGGTGAGAGCATCTCCCTGCTGGTGAAGAATCTCTTGACGGCGGCTTTCGTCCTGATTGCCATTACGCAAGCAAGAAGAAAGAATGAGGTAGTCGGAGAGGGGAGTCGGCCATGGGGCATCTACGCGGCGTGCCTTGAGAAGATTGATCCCGATATCGATGCATATGCCCTGGACATCTACATCGAGAAGACCTGGAATGCCTGGATGAAGATGCCGGCATCAGCGCTGACGGTGCATGCAGTGGACGTGCTGACAAGATTGAGGGCCGCCGCTCTTCCCGGCGAGGAGGTCGGAACCTCGGATCAGGATAGGCGTGCCCAGAAGCTGTTCTCCTTCCCCGGCAGCGCGGCGCTTCTCGGGGATGCGAGCGCCATGTTTGGTTTTTCCTTTGACGAACACAGCGGGGAACTGTATTCGCTGGCGGGAGTTGCTGATTCTGAACGCAAGACTCACATGTTCCGACGTTTCTTTGCGCTGGTGTACTTCTATCGATGGGAACACCCCAAGTTGCAGGCCTTGTCGGAGTTCCTTGCACACTTTGATCTCGAAACGACCAGGGTCTACATCACCGACCCAGCCATGCGAGACAAGGCAGATCGAATTGAGGCACTACATCGGCACAGAGCGGATTGTTTCCCAGAGCAAGAGATGTCAGAAGCCCAGCGCCACTACGCGGATGCGCAGTTGGATGCGATGCTAACTTCCGACGGTGCCGGGGGGCCAATGACGAGGCGTGTACATCGTTGGATTCAGCGCATCTGGCGGCACGTCGAGTTTCCTGATCGCGACCCAGCGACCCTGAAAAGCGAAATCCGAAAGCAGTTTAAGAGCAGGGGGTACGCGCCAACCCCGATGTCTCATGGGGTCTGTTGGGCGGAAGAATCTGGCGCGCGGGTCGGCTTGAGAGGGCGTTGTAGCAAGGAGGGGACAATTCGTAGGGAGCTGGCAGGAGTGGATATCTGCGGCGCCTGTGTATTTCACAGTACATCGAGCTCCTTTTTGCTGAACGTGGAGCAGGATGCCAAGCGCCTGGATGAGCAGGCAGCTCTGGCAACCGACCCGCGAGAAGCGCAAGTTCTTCGCGCCACCGCCTCGTGCTCTCGAGAGCTTGTAGAGTTGGAACTGTCGCTTATCCAACGTCAGCGATGCCCACTGACCAAGCCACCAGGAAAGAAGGTGCCGGAATGAGTGTCTCTGATCAGCATGTTTCACGTCGCTTGCGTGCTCAGGCAGATCTTGCCATGAGTGCAAAGAAGGATCTCATGACGCGCTGGGCGCGTGATGGAGTTCCCGTGTGCGTCGGCTCGGAGCATCCAAAACAGCTTGAGTGGTATCCGACCAGTCTTCGGAGCTTCAGTGCCTGGGATGGTAGTCAGAACTCTGCGGCGGTCCGTGAGTCCGAACCGCTTCTTCGCAAGACGGCGTTCCAAACGCTCAAATCTAATGCCTCGCTGCATCTGGCTATCAACCAGTTGCTTCGCCAGTTGGAGGTCACAGCCGAAGCTTGTCGGAGAGCCTTGAATCCTGAGCTTGCTGTGGAAGATGCAAAGGAGAAGGCGGAGGTCGAGCGCGCTAAGCGCGCCGGAGCACTACTGGGGTATCGTCAGGCAAGAGCCGAAGTCCGCACGGCCCGGAGAGATCTCGGTGCCGAGAAGAGGGCGCACCAGGGAACCTTGGGGCTGCTAAGGGAGAAAGAGCGCGAACTGGCTCAGGCACATGAGCAAATCGCAGCGCTAACTAAGACCTTGCGTAAGACGACGAGCCTCAAGTCGGTTCGATAGATGATGCCGCCAGAACAGAGACAGCAAATCACCGCCATGTATCACCATCATGACCTCGCTCCTGGCCTGGCACTTGCTGTGGCTCTGGGTGCGGGTATAGAGCCCGCGAAGGGCTTTAAAAAGCTCCAGTCCACGGGCCTGGTGGAGCGGTGGCAGGTACCGCTCTACCTTCCGTCGCGCTATCTAGATGCGCGAGTACCCATTGAGCGCTTCTTTGGCCTTACCGGCCAGGGACAGGAAGTTGTAGTTGTGGGACGTTACGCAGGCAACATGCGTACGAAGTGGGGTGCAGGGCGCTGGGGAGGCAAGCGCAGCCCGCAAGCGCAAGGGGCACTCCTTGATGAGGAGGGGATGCAGCTACGTTTCTCGGTCTTCGGCGATGCGCGAACGCTGCAGAAGACACTCGAAGAGTCCGAGGGGCCGATCGCACTCGCGGGTACGCTTACCCAGGTGGGCGCGCATGTCTATTTGAACAATCCGACATTGCTGGATCAGAGTCTGATTGGTGCGGTAGTGCCCCACTACCCAGGCAAGGCGCGGGTGCTGTCCCTGGCCATGGCCCGTCGAGTCATGGCAGCTCTACTGCCGTCTACCATCCCCCTGTGTGCTGCAGAACTCCGAGCAAGGGCACGAGCCTTTGTGAGCGACGGGCAACTGAGAAGACTGCTGGGAAGGCCCGAAGGAACCCTAGAGGACTTGCTGGTTAGAGCCCACTTCCCTTCGTCGCCGGACGTGGGAGAGCGCGCGCAATGGCACCTTGAGCGTTTGTCAGCGCTCATCACGGTGGGGGATCTTAGGGCAGCCAAGCAGTGTCCAGTCGCGGTGAGAAAGCCGCTGGCCCTCTCGCCTTGGCAGGATCTCGCATCGCGTGCGCCTTTTGTCCTCACGCACGAGCAGGCTAGGGCGGTCGATCGCCTGACAGAGCGCTTTGGTGGGACAGAGGCGTCCTCTACCTTAATCAATGCCGATGTCGGCATGGGGAAGTCGATCGTCTACCAAATGGCGGTTGCCTCCGCTGTCCGTTCGGCTGCACGCGCGGCCGTTCTCCTGCCCAACGAACGACTGGCTGTGCAGGCTCATCAGGAGATCTGTCGTCTATTTCCTGAGTTCGATGCCGCCCTGGTTACCGGGAAGACGAATGATCGAGCGATGACGAACGCGCGTTGGCTCGTCGGAACAACGGCCCTACTGTTTCGTGACATTGGCCACTTGGATGTGTGCGTCATCGATGAGCAGCATCGCTTCTCGGTGGAGCAGCGACGTGCCTTGGTAAAGGATGGAACGCATGTTGTCGAGATCAGCGCCACTCCTATTCCTCGCACACAGGCCATGCTGCTGTACGGGAAGTTGGATGTGCTGCGATTGACGGAACGCCACAGTCCGCAAGACATCCGTACCCAGATTGTGCATCGAAACGGCACATCGGACATGGTTGAGCATCTCAGGAGCCTGCTGAATGCAGGCGCTCGAGTTCTGATCGTGTGTCCTCGGAGGGAGGAGGGGGAGGACGATGAAGGGCCTGACCTTCCATCGGTGGCGCGCGTGGCACATAAGTGGAGCACCATGTTCCCTGGATTAGTGCGCGCCCTGCATGGGGCCTCGGGTGAGGCGGATGTACACCAGGCTTTCGAAGACATGGCAACGGGCGCTGCCCGCATCTTAGTCGCCACAACCGTGGTTGAGGTGGGCTTGAACATTGCCAATCTGCGAGGCGTCGTTATCGTCCATGCAGAACGCTTTGGTCTGTCGCAGCTACACCAGTTGCGTGGGCGCTTGGCACGGGAGGGGGGAGAGGGTCACTGCTACTTGTACCTGCCCCGCGCGGTGGGTTTAGATGCAGATGTAAGGCTACAGGCGCTGGTTGATACCAACGATGGATTCGTTCTTGCCGAACACGACATGAGAATACGCGGCATTGGGGATGTCTCAGACGCCGGTGCTCGCCAGCATGGCAGCGCCGGTAGCCTTCTGATGAATCGCCAAGTAGGTATGTCCACTGTCATGGAGATCATGGAGATGCTCGGTGACGAGGACTGAAGCTTTGGTGGAGTGGGTAGGAGTCGGCACTGAGCGTTTGCCAGTCTTCTACAACGCGAAGCTACGTCTCATGGACGAGTTTCATGACTACGTGTGCTATGTCGCCGAGACCGAGGCCAAGAGTGGATCGAGCCAAGCGTACACATCCAAGGTGCAAGCAGTGTCATACGCGTTGCTGGCGTGGCTGCGATTTCTGGACGGCACAAGCGCCAGTTGGAAGGATGCCGACAATGCCAAGCTACGGGGATTCAAAGATCTTGCGCTTAAGCGGGTGAAAGCATCGGTGCGTGGCAAGGGGAATGAGAACGCAGCAAAGCGAACGGTCAATATCCAGCTCAAGTGGATCTACCGCTACTACGCTTGGGCAGAGCGGACGGAGCGATGCGGAACGATTCTTGGGCCCGGCGAAGACGCGCCGATCAAATCGACACTCAACATGCCCTCGGCTAACAGTAAACGGAAAAGTGGTCTGGACAAGAATGCCTATCCGCTGCTGTTCGGGAGATTGGGGAATCGATCGGGTGCTCAGTACTTTGCGAGCGGCCAAGACAAAAGGAAGGTCGCGGAAGTCCTGTCCGAGGCAAACGACCCTTTCATCGCTGAGCGAAACCTCATCATTCTTGAGCTCGCATCACGTGTAGGTTGGCGTGCCGGCACAATGACGTTTCTGGAGAGCGGTGACTTTCCAACGCATCCGAATGAGAAAATGCCTGGCGATGGCGTTCCGATCCGACCCGCGATTCAGAAAGGCGGACACTCTGACTCATTTGGCGTTCCTCTAACGCTTGCTCTACGCATCTCACGATTCATTCAATGGCGAGAGCGCTGGCTGATTCAGGGGGGATGGAGTGAGAAAGAAGCGAAGGGTCGACTCTTCGTGAGTGGGAAAACCGGCACGCCCCTGGGCAACAAGACGATAACGCAGATGATTGGCTCTGCTTTCAGGAAAATTGGGGTTGAGGCCGGTCGCGGCGCGGGCGTTCACTCGTTTCGTCGCAAGTATGCAGAGGATTCCACGCGCGACGATCTTTCCTCGCGGCGCGCGGGCGGCTACTCGACCGCGATGGAGGATGTCATGCACGGCACCGCTCATAGGCTGGGGCACAGGAGCTTGTCCTCTCAAGTGGCCTATCAGCGAGCAGTCCATGCCAGTACGCATAAAGACCACACACATGAGCTGCGAACGAGCTTGGAAGAAGCCGAATCAGAGCTCGCAGTAGCCAAGGCGGAGAACGCTGCGCTGCGGGCGGAGCTATCTCGACGAGGCGCTCCTGCTAACCCGAAAGGCGGAAAGAAGAAGTTGCGATAGGGCGCACGGCGCCAGCGACTACTCGGAATTCATGGGCCGCAGCACTTCTTCCACTTTCGTCCGCTACCGCATGGGCAAGGATCATTTCGACCGATTTTTTGGTTGCCTTCTCCGCCTCGAAGCACTTGCCTCATGGCGGCATTCCGTGACACTGGCGGGACCTGTTCCTCTCGGGCCACAGCGGCATCGAGTTGATCATCCTGATGCCAAGGTTCTGCCAGTCGCATGCCGAATCTTAGCCGGGCCTGGTCTGGGGCCAGGCACAGGCCGAACCATAGGTCGGCCTTCTGCAGGTATTTTCGGCGCGTCGTCAGCACGGCCAGCCTCTGAGACGCCTCTAGGTCATTTTCCGCACTGATCAGCACCGTGAGTCCACTCTTATCCGCGAACATGAGCGCGAGGCTGTGCGGCTTGCCATCACGGGCGGCCTGCTGCGCCTGCCCGTCAATCAGCCGGTTGAGATCGTCCCGCGTTGGGCCATCTAACTCCAACAGTTGGAATCCCTGATCAAGAACCGCAGGCTCAGGTCTGACTTGAATCTCTTGCAAGATGCGGCTTAGCGTCGTTCCTTCATGGTGGGTCAGTAGCCCTGGTGGCGTCGCGGCGCCAGGTAGTGCGCGTCGTCGCGCGGCCATAGCGATGTCAATGCCGAGCGAGAACCCCTCATCCATGTGCACCAGTTTCTGCTCGTCATCAAACCAGAGGTTGTGCCGAAGGTGATAGCCCAGGATGGTCATCTCCTGAGCAGCCATCAGTCGATCTCCGTACCGCGTCCGGCGGGCGATGTAGCTCAGCAAATGCAAGGGACTGGTGAGTAGCTCTGTCAGTACATCAATGAGAAATACGTCGGTGATGAACGCAGCGCGCACGCGCGGTACATCGCGCGTTTTCAGGAACTGACGAGATTGGAAGGTAAGAGCGGGGTAGTGGTCACTGACGACACAGAAAACGAAGATCTCGTTAATCTGAGGGGGTGAGCGCGGTCCGCGCCTCGATGGTCACGTGCACGATCTCCTCGTGAATGGCCAAGGCATGCTTGAAATGATCCGGATGCACGGGATCTTCGGTCACGACCTCGGCCACACAGGCGAACTTGCCACGGCCTACCTGCCAGACGTGCAGATCGCTGATACGCGCCGGCACCGAGCCTTGCTCGATGGCTTCGCGGATTTCTTCCACTACGGGAGCATCCATCTGCGCATCGAGCAAGACCTTGCTGGTCTGGCGAATCAGGCCCCAGGCCCACACCGAGACCAGGGCCGCGCCCACTAGCCCCATCACCGGGTCCAGCCAGGCCGCACCGAAGTACATGCCACCCAGCAGCGCGATGATCGCCAACACGGAGGTCGCCGCATCGGCGATGACATGCAGGTAAGCCGAGCGCTGGTTCAGATCGTGATGGGCGCTGTGTCCGTGATCGCCATGATGCTCATGGTGATGGTGATGGTGATGGTGATCGTCGTGCCCGTGCCCGTGATCATGGTGATCCCGCAGCCACCAGGCGCACAGCAGGTTGACCGCCAGGCCCACGATGGCAATGGCAATGGCCTGCTCGTAGTGGATGGTGCTGGGGCGGAACAGGCGCTCGATGGACTGGAAGGCCATCAGGCCTGCCACACCCAGCAGCAGGATTGCGCTGGTGTAACCGCCCAGGATTTCGATCTTCCACGTGCCGAAGGCAAAGCGACGGTCCTGCGCGAAGCGGCGCGCACAGGCGTAGGCGAAGACCGACAGGCCCAGTGCCAACGCGTGGGAGCTCATGTGCCATCCATCGGCCAACACGGCCATCGAGTTGTACCACCAGCCTCCGGTGATCTCCACGACCATCATGATCAGGGTCAGGATCATGGCCCGACGCGTGTTGCGCTCGGCGAGCGGGTTGCCTTGGTCGAAGGCGTGGGAATGGCGCCGCGTAGCGGCCAGGGCATCGAGGTTCATGACGGAGCAGGGATGGGTTGCTGGATACCCCCATAGGGTATATGATCGCTTCCATGGCGCATACCCACCGCGACAAAAAGAAGCTGCTCACCCGCGTTCGCCGCATCGGCGGTCAGGTCGCGGCATTGGAGCGCGCACTGGAAGCCGAAGGCGACTGCGGTGATCTGCTGATCCAGATTGCCGCGGCTAAGGGCGCCATGCATGCGCTGATGATGGAAGTGCTCGCCGGTCATCTGAGCGAGCATGTGGTGACCGCCGAAACCGAGGCCGAGCGGGCCAAGGAAGCCGGCGCCATCATGGACTTGCTGACCCGTTATGCCCGTTGATCGCAGACCGTTGGTGGGTGCTGCTTTCCCGAACGTCTGTGCTGGACAGGCCCGTCCTTAACCCCGTAGGCTAATGCAGTGATCCGGTTTTCCGCCCGCGCCAAGAGTGTCTTGCACGTCAGCATGCTGTTGCTGCTGGTGCTGGGCGTTCTCGTGCGGCCGGCACTGAATTTCGTGGGTGAAATCCACGGGGCCGCGCATGCGGCCGAAGTCGCGAGCGAGCACGGCCACGGCCATCCTGGCGATGCCCTCGATGCCGATCACGACCAAGACCACGCCTCGGGCACGCACCTGCTGATGCACCAGGCCGATTCGGGTTCTTCCTCCGGCCTGCTCACCAGTTTCCGCCTGCCGCCCGTCGAAGTGGCTGCCTCTCAGCGTCTGCAGTGGACGCCGGCTTCTTCGCTTCCCCAGCGACTCTCTTCGCCGTTTAGACCTCCGATTGCCTGATGACAGGGCCGGCCGCCGTTAGCGCGGCCTGAGTACGTCTGTCCATCAACCAATCGGAGATGTTCCGTGAACTTGTGTTATGCATGGGTTCTGGCCTTGGCCGGAGCCTGTGGTGTTGTGCCATGGGCACACGCCACTGAACCTCTGCGCCTGCAGGAGGCGGTTTCCCGCGCCTTAGGTGCAAATCCGGCCCTAGCGGCCGAAGCAGCTCAACTCGATGCCGTCCGTGCCCGCGCCGAGCGCGAGGGCTTGGCCCCGCAGTACTTCGTCACCGGCGAACTGGAGAACGTGGGCGGTACCGGTTCACTCAGCGGAGTGAATTCGGCCGAAAGCACCTTGCGGATCGGCCGTCTGATCGAGTTGGGCGGCAAGCGCGCCGCTCGCCAGGCCTTGGGCGCTGCCGAGATCGATCAGCAGCAAACCGCTGCCGACGCCACGCGTATCGAACTGACCAGTCGCACGGCGGACCGCTTCATCGAAGTCGCAGTGGATCAGCAGCGCCTGGACTTTGCCAACGAACGCGTTCGCCAAGCCGAGCGTACGCGCCGCGAGGTAGCAGGCTGGGTCTCGGCCGCACGCAACCCCGAGTCGGATCTGCGTGCGGCTGAAATCGTCGTGGCCAACGCAGAGCTGGATCGTGAGCATGCCGAGCACGAGCTCAGCAGCGCCCGCACCACCTTGGCCGCGACCTGGGGCGACACGATCCCGGACTTCGACACGGTGGCTGCTGATCTGACCGATCTGCCCGAGGTCGAACCGCTGGACACGCTGCTGGCGCGCTTGCCGAACACGATCGATCAGCAAGCCTTCTCGCGTGAGGCTCGCCTGGCCGAAGCCCGTCGTCGTATCGCTGAGGCGGCTCGCAAACCCGATCTGAACTTCAACGTCGGCGTGCGTCGTCTGGAAGGGCCCAGTGATCAAGGTCTGGTGATGTCGGTGTCCGTACCGTTGGGCAGCCGCACGCGGGCGGGGTACTCCATCGCCGAAGCCGACGCGCAACTGGCGGCCATCGAAGCGCGCCGAAAAGCCGAGCAGTTCGAGCGCCATCAACTGGTCTTTGAGAAGTACCAGGAACTGGGCCATGCACGCACCGAGGTGGAGTCGTTGCGCGGACGTGTGGTGCCCAAAGCCGAGCAAGCCCTGGCCTTTACCCGGCGCGGCTTCGAAGCAGGGCGGTTCTCATTTCTCTCGCTCTCCCAGGCGCAGACCACGCTCTTTGAACTGCGCGAGCGCCTCGTCGAGGCCTATGCGCGCTATCACACCTTGCTGGTGGAGCTCGATCGGCTCACCGCAACCACCCAGGACACCTTTCCATGAGTCGTCATCTCACTCTCTTGCTGTTGCCTTTGCTGTTGGTGGCGTGCGGCGGTGAACCGGCATCCAAGGCCGGTGAAGCCGCCGCTGAAGCGGCCCCGGCCAGCGGCGACTACGAGCGCGGTCCCAATCGCGGCCGCATGCTGCGTGATGGGGATTTCGCCATCGAAGTCACGATCTTCGAAACTAACGTTCCACCTCAGTATCGTTTGTATGCCTACAAAGATGGAAAGCTGATCAAGCCAAGCGAAGTGGTTCCCACCGTGACGCTCAAGCGATTGGACGGGGAAACCAATATCTTCACCTTCACGCCTGAAGACCAGTACCTGACCGGCAGCGGCCAGGTGACCGAGCCGCATTCCTTCGATGTGGAAGTCAAAGCCCAGTACGCGGGGAAAACCCATACTTGGACTTACGACTCCTATGAAGGCCGCACGACGATCCCGGCCCAAGCCGCCAAAGACGGCGGCGTGGTCGTCGAGAACGCCGGACCGGTGGTGATCCGCGAGACCATCCAGGTGATGGGCAATGTGGCCGTGGATGACAACCGGCGCGCGCAGGTCAAGGCACGCTTCCCCGGCATCGTGCGCTCGGTCCAGGTCCAGCAGGGCGATCGCGTCAAGCGTGGCCAGACGCTGGTCACGGTCGAGGGCAACGACAGCATGCGCACCTACGCCGTCACCGCGCCCTTCGATGGCATTGTGTTGCAACGCCCGACCAACGTGGGCGATGTGGCCGATACCAACACGCTGGTGGAGATCGCCAACATGTCGGATGTGTGGGTCGACTTGCGCGCCATTGGTCCGGATGCGGAAAAGATCACGCCCGGCCAGCAGGTCAAGGTCTCCTCGGCCACGGGCGGTACCAGTGCCGAAGGCACGATCGAGACGCTGCTGCCGCTGGCCACCGGCCAGACGGTGGTGGCACGCGTGACCCTGCCCAACGCCGAAGGGCGCTGGCGCCCGGGCATGGCGGTCTCGGCAGAGGTGACGGTGGCCTCGCGCGAGGTCCCGCTGGCGGTCAAAGAGTCGGGCCTTCAACGCTTTCGCGATTTCACCGTGGTCTTTGCCCAGGTAGGGGAGACCTACGAGGTGCGCATGCTCGAACTGGGCGCACGCGATGGTGAGTTTGTCGAAGTGCTTGGGGGTCTGAAACCCAACACGCCCTACGTCAGTGAGCAGAGCTTTCTGATCAAGGCGGACGTCGACAAGTCTGGCGCCAGCCACGACCACTGAGGACAGGACAATGCTAGAACGCGTCATAAGAGCCGCGATCGCGCATCGCTGGCTGGTCCTGCTGTTGGTGTTAGCCGTCAGTGCGCTGGGCGTCTGGAACTATGGGCGTCTGCCCATCGACGCCGTGCCTGACATCACCAATGTGCAGGTCCAGGTCAACAGCGAGGCGCCCGGCTACTCACCGCTTGAAGCCGAGCAACGGGTAACGTTTCCCGTTGAGACCGCCTTGGCCGGCATGGCCGGCATGCAATACACCCGCTCGATCTCCCGCTATGGCCTGTCCCAGGTCACGGTGGTGTTCGAAGACGGTACCAACATCTACTTCGCCCGACAGCAGGTCAGCGAACGGCTCCAACAAGCCGCCTCGCAATTACCCGCTGACGTGAAGCCCACGCTCGGTCCGGTCGCCACCGGTCTGGGTGAGATCTTCATGTACACGGTCGAGGCCGATGCCGGCGCCAGGAAGCCCGATGGCACCGAGTGGACATCGACCGATCTACGTACGTTGCAGGACTGGGTCATTCGCCCGCAGCTGCGTAATCTGAAAGGCGTCACCGAGGTCAACACCATCGGCGGCAATGTCCAGCAGTTCCACATCACGCCGGATCCTGCCAAGTTGCTGGCCTTCGATTTGAGTATCGATGACCTGCTCACGGCGGTGGAGCGCAACAACGCCAGTACCGGCGCCGGCTATATCGAGCGGGGCGGTGAGCAGAACCTGATCCGCATCCCCGGTCAGATCGGCGATGAGGCCGGCCTGCGTCAGGTGGTGGTGGCGACCCGCGAAGGACTGCCGCTCAAGGTGCAGGACGTGGCCGATGTGCATAGCGGCTCGGAACTGCGCACCGGTGCGGCGACCAAGGACGGCCATGAGGTCGTGCTGGGTACGGTATTCATGCTGGTAGGCGAGAACAGTCGCGAAGTGGCCCAGCGCGCTGGCGAGAAGCTCAAGCAGATCGAAGCCGGCCTGCCCAAGGGCGTGACTGCCAAGGCGATCTACGATCGCACCAACCTGGTCGATCGCAGTATCGCCACCGTGCAGAAGAACCTGCTCGAGGGCGCGCTGCTGGTCATCGCGGTGCTGTTCCTGCTGTTGGGCAATATCCGCGCGGCGCTGATCACCGCGGCGGTCATTCCGGTGGCGATGCTGCTGACCATCACCGGCATGGTGCAGAACCGGGTCTCGGCCAACCTGATGAGCCTGGGTGCACTGGACTTCGGTCTGATCGTGGACGGTGCGGTGATCATCGTGGAGAACTGCCTGCGTCGCTTCGGCGAACGGCAGCACCAGTTGGGCCGTCTGCTCACCCGTGAGGAGCGATTCGATCTGGCCGCCGTGGCCAGTGCCGAGGTCATCAAGCCCAGCCTGTTCGGCTTGTTCATCATCGCGGCGGTGTATCTGCCGATCTTCGCCCTGACCGGTGTGGAAGGTAAGACGTTCCACCCGATGGCGATTACCGTGGTGATGGCGCTGACCGCGGCGATGGCCTTGTCGCTGACCTTCGTTCCGGCCGCGGTGGCCCAGTTCGTCACCGGCAAGGTCGAGGAGAAGGAAACCAAGATCATGCGCGGTATGTCGCGCCTGTACGGCCCATTGCTGGAAAAGGCATTGGCTATGCGGGTGGCGGTGGTCTCGGCGGCAGCAGTGTTGGTGGTGCTGTGCGGTGTGCTGGCCACGCGACTGGGCACGGAGTTCATTCCGAACCTGGACGAGGGTGATATCGCCTTGCACGCCTTGCGCATTCCCGGCACCAGCCTGACCCAGGCCGTGGGCATGCAGGAGCAGTTGGAGACGGTCATCAAGGCCTTCCCGGAGGTCGACAAGGTCGTGGCCAAGCTCGGTACGGCCGAGGTGGCCACCGATCCGATGCCACCCTCGGTGGCCGACACCTTCATCATGCTCAAGGATCGGGATGAGTGGCCCAATCCGCGCAAGCCCAAGGCCGAGCTGGTAGCCGAGCTGGAGAAGGCCGTTCGCGCCATCCCCGGCAACAACTATGAGTTCACCCAGCCGGTGCAGATGCGCATGAACGAGCTCATCGCCGGCGTGCGCGCGGAAGTGGCGGTCAAGGTCTTCGGCGATGACATGGCGCAGCTGGAAGCCCTGGGCTCGCAGGTCGAAGACGTGGCCAGTCGAATCGAAGGCAATGCCGACGTGAAGCTGGAGCAGGTCACCGGCCTGCCGCTGTTGGTCATCGACCCGGACCGTGCCGCCTTGGCGCGCTACGGCTTGGCCGTGGCCGACATCCAGGACACGGTGGCTGCCGCCCTGGGCGGCGCCAACGCGGGCCAGCTGTTCCAGGGTGATCGACGCTTTGACATCGTCGTGCGACTGCCCGAAGGCAAGCGCCAGGATCTGAAGGTGCTCGCTGCACTGCCGATCATGGTGCCGGCACAGCGTGATGCCAGTACTCAAGGCATGGCGTTGCCATCCTCGGTCCCGTTGGGTGCGGTAGCCAAGATCGCCATTGAGCTGGGGCCCAACCAGGTCAGTCGCGAGAACGGCAAGCGCCGCGTAGTGATCACCTCCAATGTGCGGGGTCGCGATCTGGGCTCCTTTGTCGAAGAGCTGCGCGGCAAGGTAGCCAGCGAAGTGGAGCTGCCTGACGGTTATTGGATCGAGTACGGCGGTACGTTCGAGCAGTTGATCTCGGCCAGTGAGCGTTTGACGGTCGTGGTACCCGTGGTGCTGGTCATGATCTTCGGCCTGCTGTTCATGGCCTTTGGATCGGCCAAGGACTCGGCGATCGTCTTCAGCGGTGTGCCACTGGCGCTGACCGGCGGTGTGATGGCATTGGTGCTACGCGGCATCCCGTTCTCCATCTCGGCAGGCGTGGGCTTTATCGCCCTGTCCGGTGTGGCGGTGCTCAACGGCCTGGTGATGATCACCTTCATCCGCAAGTTGCGTGAGGACGGCAAGTCCTTGCACGAGGCGGTGGTCGAAGGAGCGTTGACGCGCCTGCGGCCGGTGTTGATGACTGCGCTGGTGGCCAGCCTGGGCTTCGTGCCGATGGCGCTCAACGTCGGCACCGGTGCCGAGGTGCAGCGTCCGCTGGCCACGGTGGTCATCGGCGGCATCATCTCCTCCACCTTGCTCACCTTGCTGGTCCTGCCGGCGTTGTACCGCATGGTCCATCGCAAGGAAGAGCCGCGCGCCGAGGCGCCGCCGAAAGTCGAGCACGTTCCGAGCGCCCCGTAATCCAGTGGGGTGGGGCGCGCGTGCGCTCCACCCCCTCCTGATCCCTTCCACATACCTATAGATGCGAATGAACTCACTTCTCTACAAACCCTCCGGATGGGGCGGCATGATCTCCGCCTCCACCACGCGCACGCTGGTTCTGTTGGCGGGCCTGCTGCTGTTGTTGTTCACCGCCAACGGCGCGCTGGCCCATGCCGTAGCCGAAGGTGATAAGGGCTACATCCAGGAAATCAGCGGGGTGCACCTGCTGTCGTTTGCCTACCTGGGCGCCAAGCACATGGCCACCGGGTACGACCACATCCTGTTCCTGCTGGGCGTGATCTTCTTCCTGTACCGCATGAAGCAGATCGCCTTGTACGTCACGCTGTTCGCGGTGGGTCACTCCACCACGATGCTGTTGGGCGTGTACTTCAACGTGGGCATCAACAGCTTCCTGATCGACGCGATCATCGGCCTGTCGGTGGTCTACAAGGCGCTGGACAACATGGGCGCCTACCAACGCTGGCTGGGTTTTCAACCCAACACCAAGGCGGCCACGTTGATCTTCGGTCTGTTCCACGGCTTTGGCCTGTCGACCAAGATCATCGAGTACGACATCTCTCCCGATGGTCTGGTGCCCAACCTGTTGGCCTTCAACGTCGGCGTGGAAATCGGCCAGCTGCTGGCCTTGGGCGCAATCCTGATTGTGATGGGCTACTGGCGCCGCTCGCGCGGCTTCTGGAAGCACGCCTATACCGCCAACGTCGCGATGATGTGCGCCGGTTTCATCCTGATCGGCATGCAGCTCACTGGCTACTTCGTTTCCTAATTCAAGACATTGCGAGAACACACCATGTACAACAGCAAGCCTCTCAACACCGATCTGCCGTCCTCGCGCCAGTTGCTGCGCTCGACCATCATCGCCTTCATCGTGGCCGTCGTCCTGTTGGTCACCGTCGTGCTGCCGTCCGAGTACGCCATCGACCCCACCGGTGTCGGCCGCATGCTCGGGCTAACCGAGATGGGTGAGATCAAGGGTCAGTTGGCTGAAGAAGCCGCCGCCGATGCCGCACGTGATGCGGCCGCGGCCGCGGCAGGCGCGCCGATCTCATCGGCCGCCTCATCCGCCAGCCCCGCAGCACCGGCAGCGGCGGCAGCACCGGCCGTGGACACCACGCAATGGCGCGATCAGATGCAGGTCGTTCTGGCGCCAGGAGAAGGCGCGGAGGTCAAGTTGGCGATGACAGCCGGTCAAAAGGCGAACTTCACCTGGACCGCGCAGGGCGGTGTCGTGAACTTCGACACCCATGGCGATGGCGGTACCGGCGGCGAATCCACCAGCTACGAAAAAGGACGCGGCGTGGCCGCCGACGAAGGCGTGCTGGAAGCGGCCTTCAACGGCAGCCACGGCTGGTTCTGGCGTAACCGCAGCGAGGCCACGGTGACGATCACCCTGCGTACGGCCGGCGACTACGCCCAGATCAAGCGCGTGATGTAACCCCGTGGCGGCCAGGCGCCTTAAGCGGGTCGTGGCATCGCCTCGACCCACCGTCGCGAGCCTGGGTCCTCGCGACACCTACCCATCCTCGGCCACGCGCCGATCACGAAGGAACTGAAGATGAAAGCTCGTTCACTGTCCATTGCCGGCCTGGTTGCGCTGTCGCTGGTCTCGCTGTCGGCCCTGGCCCATCCGGGCGCGCACGACGAAGAGAAGGAAATCCCCAAGACCTGTGAGGATCTGAAGGACACCAAGCGTTTCACCGACGACTCCGCCTTCCCTGAAGTCAAGGCGCTCAAGCAGAAGTGCGGCGTGCCGGAAAAGCCGGCCAAGGCCGACGGCGCCAAGAAGCCGGCCCCGGAAGCCAAGAAGACCAACTGATCGTTCGCCGTCCCAGGCGGTCGGCTTCCCGATCGCCTTGGGACACCTTCTCTGTCGAGGTGAGGTATGTCCGCTCAATCTAGCGCAGACCAAGGGCGCATCAAGCACGCCGTGGTTCGCCTGGCACGCGAGGTGATGGAGCTGCCCGGACTCCGGCGTGTCGGCAAACCGATGTATCGACGGTATTTCTCCAAGCCCTACGAGCACGGCAATCTGTACTACGGCATCTACCGCAGCTACGAGGACGCGCTGCTCGATGCCGAGCGCCTGTCCTCGGAGGTCTTGCCCGCCAGCTACGACCTGGATCAGGTCACGATCATGTACCGCCAGCAGCTCAACCGGCTGCGTGCCTGCGACTACCCGGCGCTGTACTGGATCCATCAGCTCATTGCTGATGGCGCCAGGCGCATCTTCGATCTGGGCGGACACGTAGGCTTGGCCTACTACGGCTTTGGTCGCTACATCGACTATCCGGCCGGACTGATCTGGAACGTCCATGACCTGGACAAGGTGCTGCAGGCTGGTCGGCTGTTGTCCGCGCGACGGGATCGGTCGGGTCAGTTGCGCTTCGTCCACATTCCTGAGGTCGCCGACGGCTGCGATGTCCTGATCAGTACCGGCGCACTGCAGTACCTGGAGTACAGCCTGCCCGAGTTGCTGGACCGGCTGATCGCGCCGCCGCGCCATGTCCTGTTCAACCTCACGCCGCTGCATGCCACCCGCGAGTTCTTCACCTTGCAGAACCTGGGTGTGGCGGTGTGTCCGTATCGGGTCCAGTCCGATGCCGCGCTGGTGCAACAGATGGCCGAACGCGGCTATCAGATACGCGATCGCTGGGAGCTACCCGAACGCCATCTGCGCGTGCCCTTCGAGCCGGACTACGAAGTGAATGCCTACTCCGGCATCTATTTCGAACGTCAGAGGCTGTAGCGATACCCGTACTGCCGCCACCACTGCTGAGGTCTTCCCATGTTGGATGTCCTGACCAACCTCACTTTCCGTAAGCTCTTTGCCGCCCAGGTCATCGCCTTGCTGGGCACGGGCTTGGCGACCGTGGCGCTGGCCTTGCTGGCCTACGACCTGGCCGGCGATCAGGCCGGGCAGGTGCTCGGCCTGGCCCTGGCCATCAAGATGATCGTGTACGTGCTGCTCTCGCCGGTCTCCGGTGCGGTGGTGCCGCCGCACCGGCGCAAGATCGTGCTGATCGGGCTGGACGTGATCCGGGCCCTGGTCGCACTGGCGCTGCCGTTCGTCACCGAGATCTGGCAGATCTACGTGCTGATCGCCGTGCTGCAGTCGGCCTCGGCGTGCTTTACGCCCCTGTTCCAGTCGGTCATCCCGCAGATCCTGCCCGATGAGGCCAAGTACACCCGGGCCTTGTCGCTCTCGCGGCTGGCCTACGACCTGGAGAGTCTGCTCAGTCCGGCCCTGGCCGCCGCGCTGCTGACGGTAATCGCGTTCCAAGGATTGTTCGTGGGCACCTCGGCCGGCTTCCTGCTGTCGGCGCTGCTGGTGATGTGGACGACGTTCCCTGTCGGTACGCGCAGCGCCAGCGCCGGTGGTCCCTACGCGCGGGCCATCCGCGGCATGAAGATCTACCTGCGCACGCCACGCCTGCGCGGCTTGCTGCTGCTCAATCTCTGCGCCGCCGCCGGCGGGGCGATGGTGTTCGTCAACACGGTCGTGGTCGCGCGCACGGTGTTGCAAGGCGGCGAGCGGGAGGTGGCCTGGCTGTTGGCCGCCTTCGGCGTGGGCTCGATGCTGGTAGCTCTGTGCCTGCCGCGCCTGCTCGATCGCATCGCCGATCGCCGCATCATGCTCTCGGCCGCCACGGCGATGACGGTGGTGCTGAGCGCGGCCACCGTGTACTGGTTCAGTGTCGGCGGCAAGCCTGCCTGGCCGGTCGTGGCGGGCATCTGGCTGCTGCTGGGCATGTCGTACGCGGGCCTGGTAACGCCCGGTGGCCGACTCATCCGTCGTTCCGGCGCCGAAGAGGATCTGCCGTTCCTGTTCGCCGCACAGTTTTCCCTCTCGCACGTGTGTTGGCTGCTGGCGTACCCGATCGCAGGTTTCCTGGGCGCCAAGCTGGGATTTGCAGCAGCGTTGGGGATTTTGTCCATGGTGGCCTTGCTGAGCGCAGTGCTGGCCCGCTGGGTGTGGAGCTCTCGTGATCCCGAACAGATCACACATACCCACGAGGAGCTGCCCGAGGGTCACGCCCATCTGGGGCAGGGCGGAAAGCAGCATGCCCACCGCTATGTCATCGACGACCTGCATTCGCGGTGGCCGCAGTGAAGGCGTACGCACGCGTCCTGTCAGGAACCGCGACGTGATCTACGCGCTGTCGGCCATCTTCATGCTGGGCGTGGGCCTGGGCACGGTCGGTGCCTTCGTGATGCCCTGGAGCGGGATGCACTTCGCGCTGGCGTGGCTGGGATCGGTGATCGGGGCGGTCTTCCTTACCTTGCTCGCGCTGCACGGATGGGACGTCAGGCTCGCGGCCACGCAGGGGGATCTGGCCTCCCTGAAACGCTTCTGGCACGCGCTGCGTCCTTCGCTAGCCGACATGCTATTAGCGGGGGTCCTGACAATCGCCGGCCTCTGGCTGGCAGGTACAGCCACCTCGCTCTCGCTGCTGCAGATCGCCGTGTCGGGTCTGCCGGTGTATCTGCTGGCCGTGGCGCGGATCGCGACCAAGCTCGGACGCCCCCATGTGGCGGCGCCCAAGACACGGGCCCTTGTTTTGTGTGCCGCGCTGCTGCTGATGAGCGTGGGCAGCCTGTACATGATTTGGCTGGTCGTCGCCGGCGATGTACCGGTGCTGGCGCAGGCCTGGGTGATCGCTCTGCAGCTGGTGAGCGCGCTGTGCTGTTACATCGCTGCCTCCAACTATCAAGTGGCGATGGCCACCGGTGAGATTCGGCGATCTCCCACCGTGATGCTGATGCTCAAGGAGCTGTCCGCGGTGGGCATGGGCGATATCGCCACGCCCGATCCCAAGGGCAAGCGGGTCACGCAGGACGCGTTGCCAACCTTCAGGAAGCGGCCGAACAAACGACCGCGACGATCGCGCAACCGATAGGCCGCATCCACGCTCCAGCGTGCTGCCGCCTCGCCAGAGCACCTTGCATCACTACGAGGAAAGGGCCAGCCAAGTAGGCCCGGCCCCAATCAAGAATGAGTCTCAGTTGACGTTTGCGGCTGTGGCCGTCATCCTAATATTTCATCATATGTTGAAATATTGAAATGAACGAGACCGCGGCGCTACGGGGATTCGGGGCCATCGCCCATGCGGATCGTCTGCGCATCGTTCGCATGCTCGTCGTGGCCGGCGCGGACGGCATGTCTGCAGGCGCGATCGCCGCCGCGCTCGATGGCGCACAACCCTCCCGGGTGTCATTTCACCTCAAGGAACTGGAGCAGGCTGGGTTAACGCTGGCTCGCCGAGAGGGCAAATCGATCATCTACAGCGCGGACTTCCCCGCGCTCTCGGATCTTGTCGCGTTCTTGATGCACGACTGTTGCCATGGGCACTGCATCTACTGCGACAAGGCGATCAAGTTGTTCGCGCAATGCACTGGACGTCCCACGGGACCTGACGAACTGCCGTGATCAGCCGCCGCCATCACGCATAGCCGCCAGCCGGCCCCTCTCCCTACTGTTGATACCTACATGACCTTTCGATCGATCGTCCTCGTGCTTGCAGGCCTGGCGGCGCTCCTGCATAGCAATGTCTCCTTTGCGTCCGAGAAGAACGTGCCCACGACGTGGCGGCTACTGGACTACATCGCCGTCGACTATCGGGAGGCCGTCCGCGAGGGCGAGGTGGTCAACGAGGTTGAGTACGCCGAGATGAAGGAATTCTCGGCGACCGCTGCCGAGGCCATCGGTCAGCTGCCCGCTAAAGCCGAATCCGCGCAGTTGAAGCAAGATGCGACTGCACTGCAGGGGGCAATCCAGGCAAAAGCTGCGCCTGAGCAGATCGCAGAGCAAGCGCGTGCGCTGGCTGCGCTCCTGGTGAAGGCCTATCCGATTCCCCTGCTTCCAATGCAATCGCCCAATTACGGACGTGGCAAGGTTCTCTACGCGCAGCTGTGTGCGGCCTGCCATGGCCCCTCGGGTGCAGGTGATGGACCCGCCGGTGCAGGCTTGGATCCCCCACCGATTGATTTCACCGATCGCGCGCGCGCCGAGGAGCGCAGCGTCTTTGCCCTTTACCAGGTCATCGACCAAGGCCTGGAAGGCACCTCGATGGTGAGCTACGCGAGCTTGCCGGTCGAGGATCGCTGGGCACTGGCGACCTACGTAGGGGCCATGGCGTATCCGGAAGATCAGGTCGATGCCGGAAAGAAGCTGATTGAAGGCGATGCGGCGCTGCGCGCCAAGCTCAACTTCGATGCCTACGTCAGCACTACGCCCGCCGCATTGGGCACAACGGTGGGATCGGCAGAACAGGCCTCAGCCATCGTGGCGTACTTGCGTCGTCATCCGGACGCCTCACAGGCACAGGATGTCAGCTCGGCGTTGGCGACCTCGCGCAAATTGCTTGAGGAGGCGATGACGGCCTACCGCGCCGGACAACCTACACAGGCCAAGGATTTGGCACTGTCTGCGTATCTGGACGGATTTGAGCCAGTGGAGCCGCTGCTGGCGGCACGCGACAACGCCTTGATGGTGAAGATCGAAGCGGCCATGGCGCGCGTGCGATCGGGTATTGCGGCCAATGTGGCTGCCGATGAACTCCAAGGCCAGGTCACGGCCCTGGACGATCTCTTCGCCCTAGCCGAACAGGTGCTAGATCAGGGCCAGACATCGGCCGTAGCCAGCTTCGTGGCGGCTTTCACCATCCTGCTCCGCGAAGGGCTGGAGGCGTTGCTGATTGTTATCGCGATGATCGCACTGCTGCGCAAAGCCGAGCGGACCGAAATGCTGCCATGGGTCCATGCAGGCTGGGTGTCGGCATTAGGGGCCGGCATCGTGACGTGGGTGCTGGCCACTTGGGTCATCTCCATCAGCGGGGCCAGCCGAGAACTGTCCGAGGGGTTCGGATCGTTGCTGGCGGCGGTGGTGCTGGTGTGGGTGGGCATTTGGATGCACGGCAAGAGCCATGCGGAGAACTGGCAACGCTACGTACGCGATAAGTTGGGTCAGGCGCTGAGCCGGAAGTCGGGTCTGTTCCTGCTGGGTCTGATCTTCGTGGTGGTCTATCGGGAAGTGTTTGAGACCATCTTGTTCTATGCCGCCATCTGGAGCCAAGGCAATGCCAGCAGCGTTATCGCTGGCGGCCTTTCGGCATCCATCGTTCTGGTCGTCATTGCCTGGTTGATGATGCGATACAGCCGGCGCTTGCCGATCGGCCAGTTCTTCCGGTACAGCTCGCTGCTGATTGCCGTGCTGGCTGTAGTGCTCATCGGCAAGGCCGTCTCGGCGCTGCAGGAAGCAGGCTACTTGCCCATCTCTTGGCTCGACGGTGGTCCGCGGGTCGAGTTGCTGGGCTTGTATCCGACAGTTGAGGGCATCGGCGCGCAGATCACCACCGCGTTGATTCTGGCTGTCGGCTTCTGGCTGGCTAATCGGCCCGCCAAATCCGAGGTAGCTGCCCCATGAATCGGGAGCTGACGCGCGAGCGGCTTGAGCACGTCCAGACGCCCATCTACTTTGTGGCGCTGGTGCTCGGATTCGTACTGGCGATGCTGGTGCCTGGCACAGAGGCGCTTGAGTCGGCGATCAACCCTGCACTGGGCGTCATGCTCTTCGTGACCTTCCTCCAGGTTCCCCTGTCGCGCATCCGGGACTCGCTGCGGAACGTACGCTTCATGGGCGCCTTGCTGGTGGCCAACTTCATCGTGATACCGATGTTGGTGGCCTTGGCCTTGCCGTTGTTCCCTGGGGATCCTCTGATCCGCATCGCGATGCTGTTCGTGCTGCTTTGTCCGTGCATCGACTATGTCGTGACGTTCTCGCACCTTGGGAAGTCTGATTCCTCGTTACTGCTGGCCGCCACACCCGTGCTGTTGATTGTGCAGATGCTGCTGTTGCCGGTGTATCTGAATCTGCTGCTAGGGGCTGAGTCCTCGAGCTTGGTAAAACCAGGACCGTTCCTGCACGCGTTCGTCATCTTGATCGTCATGCCGATGGCGCTGGCTGCCACCCTGCAAGCGCTATCTCCAAAGTTCAGCGGCATTGCGACGCTCACACGTGTAGGTGGGCTTCTTCCTGTGCCAGCCACGGCACTTGTGCTACTGATCGTCATTGCGGCTGTGACGCCCCAACTGAGCTTAGCAGTAAGCGCTGCTATGGACGCGCTACCTTTCTATCTAGCCTTCGCGATCATCGCGCCCATCTTGGGACTGGTCGTGGCACGCGCATTCAAGCTGCCAGCACCAGCAGGCCGAGCGGTCGGCTTTGCAGCAGCAACTCGCAACTCGTTGGTAGTTTTGCCGTTGGCGCTCGCCGTGCCCGACGCCTTACCGATCATCCCAGCCGTCATCGTGACCCAAACCATTGTCGAACTGGCCGCGATGCTTCTGTATATCCGTGCGATACCCCTCCTAGCCAAGAACTAGACTCGTATCGGTATCGATATCCCCGCTTCTGGACGAGAGTTGACATTCATTGAGAGTCGATATTCTTTATCCGGAATTGGCTGACATAACGTCGAAAAAGTCGTGCACTCAGCCCGCTGCACCCCGTGGTGGCTGACGATGACGCGCTCGCAGCATGAATAGACTCGCAGGCACGACCCAGCAGATCAGCGCGGTCACGACATCGTGCGAGAGAAAGTGCGCTCCCCGTAGTTGCTGACCAATGCCAAACAGAAGTCCTACAGTCATGCCCACCGCCAGCCCTGTCCATCTATGCTTGACGCGGACCTCGGCAAAGAAGAAGTACAAGGCAAGCCACGCGTATCCACTGCTAGCGTGTCCGGAGGGGAAACAGCCGCTCTTCAATGGCCTGAAGTCGAAGAGGGTGAGATAGGGGTTGCTTCCCCCCAAGCCTGCAATGCTCCACGGACAGTCCAACCCCGAGTATCGCTTCAGGATGGACACCAGCGCCGTAGAAATCGCGATCGCGGTGACCAGCCTGATCGCCGGTCCTCGCCAGCCCCGAAGGCGCGGGCGAAGGTAGGTCATGGCGATCAGGACAAGGACCGTCAGCACACCGACAGTGGTAACAGCTCGTCCGGCCTTGTGGATGATCTGCTCCGTCCAGAACCCGTTCTTGTAGCTCCACGCGTTGTCGCCCCAGGCGTAGACCCAAGAGGCCACGCGCATGTCCCACTCACCAGTCAGGACGACGGTGAGCGTCATCAGGGTGGCGGCCGGTAACAGTAGGCCCCACCAGACGTTGAAGTGAGCGGGCAGAGAGATGGGAGTGTTGGGCGGACTTGCCGCCTCTGGGACAGGCCTAGGGCGCGTGTCGAATGCGGAGACCTCCTCAGTCATTGAGGCGATCCAGCGCGCCCGCTTCACCCGGTGCTTGCTGGCCCTGGCGACCAGCCCGGTCGTGCCTTCGGTGCACGCGGATATCCAAATACAGGCTGTAGGCGGCGGTAAAGGCGGGCAGCAGGTTCTGCACGACGCCCACGGCATCTTGCTTGGAAGAGAACAGGAAGTAGCTCAAGGCCATCAGGCTGCCGCACAAGCTCATGTACCAGAACAAGCGCGGGATCACCGGCCGGCCGGCGCGTCTGGACGCCACGAACTGGACCAGCCAGCGCACGCCGAACAAGGCCGCGCCAGTCAGGCCAATGAGCTTCCAGGGCGTGGTGTGCAAGCCCGTCCAGCTCAGCCACAGGATTTCCTGGTCCATGACGCTCATGACTTGGAGCCGGCACTGAGCTCGCTGGTGGCGGTCACGTGGCTGCGCTGGATCAGCCAAGCCACGCCCATCAGGTCACGGATGCCCACCAGGGCACGGCCTAGGTTGGTGTACTTGGACTGGCCCGATCCCCGCGATCGGTGGGAGACCGGCACACTGAGGGTCTTCCAGCCGGCGCGCTGCATCAGTGCCGGCAGGTAGCGGTGCATGTGGTCGAAGTAGGGCAGGTCCAAGAAGGCAGCGCGGTCGAACAGCTTGATGCCACAGCCGGTATCGGGCGTGTCATCCCGCAGCAGCGATTGCCGGATGCGATTAGCCCATCGCGAAGCCCAGCGCTTGCTGGCCGTGTCCTTGCGCTCGGTGCGCCAGCCGGCGAACAGCCGCACCTGCGGTGACGCGGCTTGGCGAGCCGCTAGCAGTTTGAGGATATCGGCTGGATCGTTCTGGCCGTCGCCATCGAGCGTGGCGATCCAGGGCGAGAACGCGTGCTTGACGCCATTGCGGATGGCGGTGCTTTGCCCACTGCGTTGATGGTGCAGCAACACCCGCAGTTCCGGCACCTCGGCTTTGAGCCAGCCGAGCACCTCGCGCGTGTCATCGTCGGAGCGATCGTCCACACAGATGATGTCGAAGGCGATCTTGCCGCGCAGGTGGTACACCACCTCCTGCACGAGCGGGCCGATGTTGCCGCGTTCGTTGAAGACGGGAATGACGACCGACAAACTCGGCATCCGGGGCAGGGACGGGCTTTGCATGGCGAAGGACTCAGCAGAAAGGCGTGCGGGAAAGGAGAAGGAGGACTCAGTCTTCGCTGACATCGGCTGACCACGTGGCCGGAACCTCGCAGTTCGCGATCCAGGCCGTGCCCGGCGCCAGAATCCAGGCGCGTCGATTGGAGGCGCCGATGTCGATGACCTGTGTTGGATCCAGGCAAGGCCCAATGGCTTCCTTGCGCAGGAACAGCCAGCGTCGCGTGGGGTCATGCAGCAGCCAGGTTTGCGCCTGCTGCCATTGCTCCACCCAGGGCTTCTTGAAACCGAACTCGGTAACCGGTCGGTCGGCCTGGAGCAGGTGCTGTTCGCGCCAGCCGAGCATGGCCAGCTCCGCATCCAGATCGATGGTGGCCTCGACGCGCTGCATCAGCGCTTTGGCAGAACTGTCAGGACTTAGCGCCGGTATGAATCCCACGCCATAGGCGATCCACAGCGAGGCGGTGACCGCCACTAGCGCAAACACCACCCGCCGGCGTGCGGCGACCATCACGACCAGGCTCACGACGGTGAAGGCCAGCAGCCAGCCGCTGACCTGCTTGACGGTGCTCATGTCCATGCCGCGTCCGGCGAGCAGGCCTTGCACGCGCTCGGGCGAGGCGGTCAGCAACCACAGGCCCAAGGCGCCCGTCAGGGTGACCACCACCGACAGGTATGACCACAGCACCGCGCGTACGCCACGCCGACGCAGCAAGCCGGCCAACAACGGCGATGCGGCGAGCGCCAGGGCAGGCAGCATTGGGAAGATGTAGACCTCGCGCTTGCCCGGGCTGGCACTGAAGAAGACCAGCACCAGCAGCGCCCAACCGAGCAGTAGCGCGTAACGCGGGTCCACGCGACGCACACGCCGCCACCACGCCGGTAGCAACCACGGCGCGAGCAGCACGCCCGGCAGCCACAGCGTGAGCATGGTCTGCAGGTAGTACCAGGCGGGTTTTACGTGGTGCCAGGCATTGGCGTAGCGGGTGCCGGTCTGCTTGAACAGCATTTCCCGCGCGTAGGTGTGCAGGGCCGGATCTGATGAGGCCGCCACCGTGGCCAGCATCGGTACCAGCCACACGCCTGCACCCAGCACAAAACCCGCAATGCCAGCCAGCACATGCACCCCTCGGTGCGAGGGCATGGGGTGGGGCGACTTCCACCGCGCCCACAGCCAAGGCAGGAACACCAACAACGGCAGAAAGCCCACGCCCTTGGTGACCGTGCCCAGGCCGGCGGCGAAGGTGCCCACCATCAGCAGCCAGGGGCTGGGCTTTTCCAGCAGGTAGCGCACCAACGCCCATAGCGAGAGCGTGGTCATGCCCACCAGCACCATGTCGATCTGCGCGCGCTTGGCTTGCAGCACGAACTGCAGGCAGACGAACAGGCCCAACACGGCGTAGTCGGCCGTGCGCTTTCCCCACAGGCGCCGGGCAAGATCGCCGGTCAGCCACAGCGTCAGCAGCGCGGCCAGCAAGGACGGCAGCAGGAATGCCACATCCCAACTGCGCACCAGCACATAACTGGCCGCCTGCAGCCACATGAAGGTGGGCGGCTTCTCGGCGTAGAGCTCAATCCCGCGCTGCGGGAACAGCCATTGGCCGGTCTCCACCATGGTCTTGGCCGCCAGTACGAAGCGCGGCTCGTCTGCGGGCATCGGCTCGCGTAAGCCCAGGCCGGCCAGCAGCGCCGCAATGACCAGCAGGATCAGCAGCCACATCTGGCGAGGGGAGAGGTCGCTAAGGGAATGACGCATCGACGTATCGCTCGTGCAAACAGAGGAAATGAACGCGAAAACTTTGGTGCGGGATCGCGTGATCTAGTAGCGACGCCGGCGCTTTCGTCCGCCGTGCGGCGGCGGCCCGGGCGGGCCTTTGCGCGAACGCGGCGACGTCCCGTCCGGTGGGGACGGCCGTTTCTGATGGCGGGGAAAGGGATTGCCGAAGCTCTCGATCACCGGCGATGACAGGGCGCGTGCCTGCTCAATCGAAGCTCTGAATTTGGCCGCCGACACCCAGGCTGCGATCGCTGCCAGGGCCGACGTCACCCCCAGCCACGGCGCGGCGCCCTGCATGCCCATGCGGGTGGCGACAGTGGACTGCAGGACCGCGGTGATGGCGAACAGAGCGCCGTAGATCACGCTCAGCACAAGGCCCGTGCGCCGCCGACGCCCCTGCGTGACCTGCAGGGGTCTGGCCATCAGCGCTGCCGCGATGGCCAGCGCATAGAACGGCGCCTCCAAAGCGGCGACCACCGTGCCGGCAGTGCCCACGGACCGATAGGCGATGAGCAAGCCCAGCACCATTACCGGGGCGGCCACCAGCAACTCACGCGGGCGTGGCCGCATCGCAGCCGCGAACTCGGACAGATACCGGCGATCGTCGCGCTTGAACGCCACCAGCAGATCCAGCGCATGCAGGGTGACCACCACCCAGAACAGCGCGCCGGTCAGCACCACCGTGCTGCTGAGGATGACGGTCAGGCCATCGGGGTGGGGAATCGACATCGCCGATTTGAGGCCCCAGCCCACCGCAAAGATCAGTGCTGCTAAAAGGATGTACGCCATATCAACCTCCAGCCCGATGACATCAGCTGGCCAAGATGGCCAGCCATGTCAGGGCGGTAACCGCCAACGTCATGAAAACCGCAGCCGAGCCCATGTCTTTGGCACGACCGGCTAGTTCGTGATGCTCGGGGCCGTAGCGCTCGATGACCGCCTCGATCGCCGAGTTGAGTAGTTCGACCGGCAGCACCAGCAAGACCGTGGTGGCCAGCAGGGCGCGCTCTACACCGGTCTCGCCCAGCAGCAGGCCCAACGGTGCGAGCACCAGGGCGAGCACAACCTCGAGCCGAAAGGACGACTCATGCAGCCAGGCCGCACGCAGTCCTTGAGCAGACCAACGTGCCGCCATCATCAAACGCTTGGGACCACGCGGCAGGTGGCCATAACCGTCAGCCATGGGAAATTCCTTCAGAAGAAGTGGGTGCCTGCTCCAAGCGCGAGGCGCGAAGCGGCCGAAGGCCCGGCAACAGATGCCGGGCAAGAGGTGAGGGGCCATACGGGAGCCTCATGGCGAGGCTCCTGCCGTGGTCTGGCATCCCGAGAACACATCCAGCTTCGGGTCGTAAGCCGTGGTGCTGACCTGCATCAGACCGAGCACCGAATGGAACAAGTTGTCGTGACTGATCGGCTGGCTTGCCCGACTGCGCACACACGCGGTGTTGACGCCCTTGCCGCTGGCCATGCCCGGTGAGAGCCAGGCCACCATCGGCACCTTGATCTGGGTGTCCGGCGCAATGGAGTAGGGCAAGCCGTGCAGATAGACGTTGCCCTCGCCCAGCGACTCGCCGTGATCGGAGACATAGATCATCGCCGTGTCGTGCGTGGTGTCCTGCGAGAGCATCTGGATCGTCTTGGACAGGAAGTCATCCGTCTCCAGGATGGCGTTGTCGTAGGCGTTGACGATCTCCTGCCGCGTGCAGCTGCCAAGATCCGCGGAACGACAGTCAGGCCGGAACTGGCGCAGCGCTTCCGGATAGCGCTTGAAGTACGCCGGCCCGTGATTACCCAGTTGATGCAGGACCACCACCGTGTCGCCGGGGTTGTCATCGATCACATCGTGCAAGCCCTGCAGCATCACCGCATCACGGCAGGCTTGGTCATCGCACAGCGAGCTGTCCGGCGGCTTGCGGTAGGACTCGAAGGACAAGCCATCGCAGACGCCCTTGCAGCCGGTCTGGTTGTCCCGCCACAACGTCTTGACGCCGGCCCGCTCCAGCACGTGCAGCAGCGACTCGGAGCCCACGATGTTCTCGCGGTCGTAGTTGCGCCGGCCCGCAAGGGAGAACATGCAGGGCACGGAGACTTCCGTGTTGGACCCGCACGCGGTGACGTCGCTGAAGTTGATGACATTCAACTTCGACAGCTGTGGCGTGGTCTGCCGTTCGTAGCCGTTGAGTCCCCAGTTCTGGGCGCGCACGGTTTCACCGACTACAACCACCAGCAGGTGGGGTTTGGTCGATGGCGCATGCACCTGTTGCTTGGCATCGGCAGCCACCACTTGCCGTGGGCCCTTCGGACTCTTGGCTTCCTCGCTGAGTACGCGGGAGATGGAGACGATGTAATTGCCCGGCGCGATCAGATAGCGAAGCGCCTTGTCATTGCGCATCAGCGATGACAGATCCTGGAAGGTCGCCATCACCCCGACGCAGGCAATCAGCAACATCGCGCCCAAGAACAACGTGCGCCGCAACAACGCTCGCTTGATCGACACCCGAGGAAAGTGCACCAGCCACAGCGCGGCGGCAGGCAGCACGCCCATCAACAGGACGGTCCCCAGCATGTCCCACGTCAGTAGCTCGCGCGCCTCCTGCGTATCGGTCCTGATCACGTTCCGGACCATGCTCGGATCCAGATAGACCGCGTACGTGCTGGCGAAGTAAGCCGCCGAGGCGGTGGCCACCAGCAGGACCGCCAGAACAGGTCGGGCAATCCAGCGGTTGAGCACCACGCCGAACAGCAACGCATGCAAGCCGACCAGGGCGGCGGTCACCCCGATGTAGAAACGCAGCTCTCGCGCGCCGCTCAGGACGCCTGACTCTTTGACACTGGCCCAGAAGGCGCCGTTTGCGGTGAACGCAAAGAAGACGGCAACCATCAGGACGACCAGCTCCAGGCTCAGCGCCACCCGCCAACGCGGACGGTGTGCACTGGTTGAACCTCGGAGCGATGTGTCTTGGAATCGGGCGAACACCTTGCGGAAACTCGCTCGATTCCGGTCAGGCATGGCCCACCTCGCTTTTGCACGAAGTGCGTTCCACCTGCAATGTCACATCATGGATATCGAACTGCTGCTCGATCACCCGGGTGAGCTCGACCTGGATCGTCTGCGGGTCGGGCACTCCCGCGGCCAGGACGATGTGAGCCGTCAGCACGACCTGCCCGGTCCCTAGCGACCACACATGAAGGTCGTGGACCTCTTGCACGGCCGGCATCTCGATCAGCCGCTTACGGATGGCCGCCACATCCATGCCTTCCGGCACCCCCTGCATCAGGATATGGCCGGCCCGCTTGAGCAGGGTCCAGGTACGGGGTAGCACCCACAAGCCGATCAACACCGCAATGATCGGATCGACCAGCGTCCAACCCGTGACCTTGATGACGATTGCGCCAATGATCACGCCCACCGATCCGAGCATGTCGCTCCAGACCTCCAGGTAGGCACCCTTCACATTCAGGCTGGTGCCACTGCCGGCGCGTAGCAGGCGCATGGAGATCAGGTTGACGATCAAACCCAGGATGGCGATCACCAACATACCCGTGGACGCAACTTCCGGCGGCTCACGAAAACGTCCCACCGCTTCCCACAGGATGTAACCGGCGACCACGAACAACAGACCGCCGTTGATGATCGCGCCGAAGGCTTCCATACGGGCATAGCCATAGGTGCGGCGAGCATCAGCCGGACGTCGACTCATACGCACCGCGATCAACGACACGGTGAGGGCGATGACATCGGTCATCATGTGCGCCGCATCGGACAGCAGCGCCAAACTGTTTGTTACCAGACCGCCGATGATCTCGGCGATGAGGAACGTGGAAGTCAGACCGAGCGCCCACCATAGGGGCTTCTCGTACCGGATCTCGGACGTTCCATGATCATGCCCTGTGCTCATGCGTGTTCTCCTGGGAACAGATGCAAAAGAGCGGCGAGGAACGGGGTAGGGCGGCGGTGCGTACACCGCCGCCGTGCCCTGTCACGATTTCATGTGCGCCGGGGTGCGATTGAAGCGGGTGTGCACCCACCGGTAGAACACCGGCAGTACCACCAGCGTCAGCAACGTGGAGGAGATGATTCCGCCGATGACCACGGTGGCCAGCGGACGCTGCACCTCCGAGCCGGCACCCACGTTCAGCGCCATCGGCACGAAGCCCAGCGAGGCCACCAGCGCGGTCATCAGCACGGGTCGCAAGCGGGTAAGCGCGCCTTCGCGAATGGCTTCGGCCATCGGCTGACCGCTCTCACGCAGGCTGCGGATGAAGCTGATCATCACCAGGCCGTTGAGCACCGCCACACCGGACAGGGCGATAAAGCCCACGCCGGCCGAGATCGACAGCGGAATCCCGCGCAGCGCCAACGCCAGCACGCCACCGGTCAAGGCCAGCGGGACACCGCTGAAGACGATGAGCGCGTCCTTGGCCGAACCAAAGGCCATGAACAGAAGGGCGAAGATCAGCACCAGGGTCACCGGCACCACGATGGACAGACGCTTGCTGGCCGAGATCAGCTGCTCGAAGCTGCCGCCGTATTCGATCCAGTAGCCGGTAGGCACCGTCACCTGTTGATCGATGGCGGACTGCAGTTCGGAGACGAAGCTACCCAGATCGCGGTCACGGACATTGGCGGTCACGATGATGCGCCGCTTGCCGTTCTCACGATTGATCTGGTTCGCCCCCTCGGAGATCTCCACGCGCGCCACCGAACTCAGCGGTACGACCTGCGCCTGAGCGGCGTTGGCCTGTGTACCCACCGACTCATCAGCCTGGTTGGCCGCAATGGCCGCCGTCAGCGAGATGGGCAATGCCGAGAGCGCCGTGGGATCCAGTCGCTGCTGTTCTGGCAAACGGACCACGATGTCGAAGCGTCGATCGCCCTCAAACAGCTGACCGGCGACTTCACCACCGATGGCCGTGGCCACGTTGCGCTGCACGTCAGCCGGATTCAGGCCATAGCGTGCCAAGGCATCCCGATCGGGGAGCACCGAGAGCATGGGCAGGCCAGCAGCCTGTTCCAGGCGAACGTCAGCTGCACCGGGTACCTTGCGGGCGGCGGCCTCGATCTTCTGGCCCACTTCCAGCAACGTATCCAGGTCATCGCCGTACAGGTTGATCGCCACGTCCGCACGCACGCCCGAAATCAGCTCGTTGGTGCGCATCTGGATCGGCTGGGTGAACTCGTAGTTGTTGCCGGGGATCTTCTTCATCTCCGCCTCAACTTCCGCCACCAGGTCCGCCTTGAGCTTGCGCGGGTTGGGCCACTGATCACGCGGCTTGACCATCACGAAGGTGTCAGCCACCGACGGCGGCATCGGGTCGGAGGCGACCTCAGCCGTACCGATCTTCGACCACACGCGCTCCACTTCCGGGAACTGCAGCAACCGTTCTTCCACAATGCGCTGCATACCCAAGGACTGAGTCATGCTGGTGCCGGGAATACGCATGGCCTGAAGCGCGAAATCGCCTTCATCCAAGCTGGGAACAAACTCGCTACCCATGCGAGAGGCGAGCAGCCCACTGCCAACCAGCAGGGCAACCGCGCCAACGGCCACCAGCTTTCCGCTACGCAGGCTCAGATCCAGCAAAGGTTCATAGCGCCCTCGGAACCAGCGCATCAACCAGTTTTCCTTCTCTTCGACCTTGCCACCGAGCAACATCGCCACGGCAGCCGGTACGAAGGTCAGGGACAGGATCATCGCGCCCGTCAGCGCCAGCACCACGGTGATGGCCATCGGGTGGAACATCTTTCCTTCCACACCGGTCAGGGCAAAGATCGGCAGGTAGACGGCGGTGATGATGCCCAGACCGAACAAGCTCGGACGGATCACTTCAGCCGAGGCGCTGGAGGCCACTTCAAAGCGCTCTTCCAGCGTCATCTCACGCCCGAGTTCATGCTGACGCTCGCCAAAGCGACGCAGGCAGTTCTCGATGATGATGACGGCACCGTCCACGATCAGACCGAAGTCCAGGGCGCCCAGGCTCATCAGGTTGGCCGACACGCCACCGCGCGCCATACCGGTCAGGGTGAACAGCATCGACAGCGGAATCACCGCGGCCGTAATCAATGCCGCACGGAAGTTACCCAGCAGCAGGAACAGGATAACGATGACGAGCAACGCGCCTTCGATCAGGTTCTTGGCAACCGTGGTAATCGTGCGATCCACCAGCGAGGTACGGTCGTACACCGGCGTGGCGGTCACGCCCTTGGGCAGACTCTTGGCCGCTTCCTGAAGCTTGGCGGCCGCGGCTTGGGAAACGTCACGGCTGTTGGAACCCACCAGCATGACCACCGAACCAAGCACGACTTCGTGGCCATTCTGGGTCGCCGCACCCGTACGCAGTTCTTCACCGTCGGCCACATTGGCCAGATCACGAACCCGAATCGGCACGCCATCACGACGGGTGACGACGATCTTCTGGATGGCGGGAATGTCCGAGACCTGGGCCGGTACACGCACCAGGAACTGCTGGCCGTTACGTTCGATGTAGCCGGCGCCCACGTTCTGGTTGTTGGCCTGCAGGGCCGTGACCACATCTTCAAAGGTCAGATCCAGCGAGCGCAGCTTGGCCGGATCGGGCGTGACGTGAACCTCACGCTTGAACCCGCCCATGGTGTTGACTTCGGTCACACCCGGAACGTTGCGCAGTTGCGGACGAATCACCCAATCCTGCAGCGTACGCAGATCGGTGGCGGTGTAAGGCGTGCCATCGGGTTTGCGGGCTTTGGGATCGGCATCGATGGTGTAGGAGAAGATCTCGCCCATGCCGGTGGCAATCGGACCCAGGGTGGGTTCGATACCTTCGGGCATTTGCGCTTTCACCTGCGCCACGCGCTCGGAGACCTGCTGCCGGGCAAAGTAGATGTCCGTGCCGTCCTTGAACACGACGGTGACTTGGGACAGCCCGTAGCGGGAGATCGAGCGGAAGTACTCCATCTTCGGCAGACCGGCCATGGCCGTCTCGATGGGGAAGGTGACGCGTTGTTCCGCTTCCAGCGGCGAGTAGCCGGCCGCTTCGGTGTTGATCTGAACCTGGACGTTGGTGATGTCGGGGGTGACATCGATAGGGATCTGACGGGCACTCCAGATGCCGATGGCGATCAAGGCCACCGTCAACGTCATGACCAGCCAGCGATGATTAATCGCGACTTTTATGATTTTTTCGAGCATGACGGTCTCCTTAGTGCGCGTGTGTCGCGCCGGACTTTTCGATGTCCGCCTTGACCAGGTAGCTCTGGGTCACCACGATGTCCTCGCCGGCCTTCACGCCTTCCAGCACGGCCACTTGCGTGGAGTCACGATCACCCAGCTTCACCGGCCGCGCCGTGTAGGTATCGCCGTCACGCACAAACACCACGTCCTTGCCGTCCATGCTCTGGATGGCCGACTGCGGAATCACAACGCCCGCATCGCTGGTGGACATCGTGATTTGCGCTTTGACTGCAGTGCCTGGACGCCAGAAGCCATCCTCGTTGGGCAGTGCGGCACGGGCGACCAGGCTCTGGCTCGCCGTTGAGGTGCTGGGCAGCACGCGTTCGATGGTCGTCGTCGCACTGACGTTGTCGTACAGGCGGCTAACCGTGACGGCCACGCCCGGACGCAGGTACTGCGCATCGGCCCCGAACACATGCAGGTCGACCCACACCTTGGATAGGTTGCCGATCTCAAACAGCGGCTGGCCTTCGGCGGCTACGCCACCGACACTGCCCTGTCGACTGAGGACGACGCCGCTGATGGGTGCGGTGATGGTGTAGCTGGTGAGGCTGAGATTGCTGTGCACCACGGCCAGCGCTTGGCCTTGACGAACGGTGTCGCCCACGTTGGCGCGCAGGGCACGCACCACACCGGGATAGCGAGCGGCGACCTGGGCCACGCCGCCTTCCATCGGCGTCAGCACGCCTTGGACTTCCAATTCGTTCTTGATGGCTCCCTCACTGACCTTGGCCACTTTCACGCCACTCTTGTCAGCTTCTTCCTGCGGGATCGTGGTCTTCTCGGCACCTTCTTCTTCATGACCGCCGGCTTCCTCACCGTGGCCAGCTTCCCCTTCCTCGTGCCCGGCTTCGCCTTCGGCGCCGTGATCGTCACCCTCAGCGCTGGCCTCTTTGGCAGGCGCCGTTTTCTCTTCCGTGGCGTCCTTGGAACCACCGCAAGCGGCCAGCATCAGGACAGCGCCCAGCAGCAACGTCGGAGCTGCAATCTTTGCAACGTTCTTCATTTGGAAATCCTTATGGGGTGGTGGTGCCGCTGGCGACGATCGGCTGCCCGGTCAGGCGCTGGATCTCGATCAGGGCAGCTTGTGCGTCGACGGCCACTTGCAGCTGGCGCACGCTGGCTTCCACGCGTTGCGCCTGCAGCTGCGACCACTCCAGATAGCTGATCGCACCGGCTTTCCACGCGTACTCGGCGGCCTTCTCAGCCTTCTCCAAGCGCGGGATCACGTCGGTACGCAGGCGACCGACTTCCAAACGGGCGGTGGAGTAGTTGCCGTAGGCGTTGGTCAGCGCGGAGTACAGATCGATGCGCAGGGATTCGCGTTCGATCGGCGTCATGGCCAGTTCGGCTTCTGCAGCACGGATACCCGGTGCGGCACGGCGTGCCGATCCCAGTGGAATGCTGATGCCGGCCATGAACCCCACATCGCTGGTGGCACGGTTGTAGCGTCCACCGGCCTGCCACTGCAGATCAGGCGTTGCTTGCGTGCGGGCCAGACGGAGTTGGGCCTCACGCACACGCTCCACGCCCGCCAACTCAGCAAGCTCGGGCGTGTTCTGCAGGTAGTCACTCAGTGCATTGAAGCTCTGCAGTTCCGGCAGCACCAAGGGATTGCCCGCGGCCACGGTGAAGCTGGGCGTGCGCTCATTCCACAAGGCCGCCAGGTTCTGGCGCGTGGCCGCTTCATCGGCAATGGCACGATCCCGATCCAGCTCGGCCGTGGCCAAGGCAGCCTGTGCGGTGAGCACGACGGACTCGGGCGAGGCACCGGCGGTCAGGCGGGTACGTGCTGCATCGACAGCGCGCCTGCGTTGGACGATGTCCAACTCGGCGATGCTCTTGCGCTTGGTCGCTGCGGTAACCGCCAGATAGCGCTGCGCCGTCTCAGCCAGCAGGTCCAGCCGCGCCATCTCGCGCTGCGGTGCCAACGTATCAATGTTGGCCAGCGCCAGGGCTTGTCGGGCGTTGAGCTTGCCGCCGCGCTCGATCACGCCAGCCAGAGTGACGGTGAGCTCGGCCTCGCTGAAACCGCGGTAATTGCCGGTGCCGAGCGTGTTTTCGATGGTTGCGCCGAGTGTCATCGGGGGCTTGAGGGCCGCCGATGCCAAGTTGGCATCCAGGACCTGACGACGTCCGTCGAAGATGCGCAGGTCAGGGTGTGTCGTGGCAACGCGCGCGATGGCGTCGTCCAACGAAAGGGTAGAAGAAGGCGCCGTCCCCGTCTGCGCGTACGCAACGGGCACGACCAAAAAGGCAGCGCATGCTGCCAGTCGCAACCACATGAGGTATCTCCGATTAGGCGAAAGAACGATGCACCGGCAAGCCGGCGTGCAGCGTTAGGCCGTAATCGGGGGACGGGTTAGGGACAGCGGCTGCAGGGAATCCAGCGGCTGGATCTCGTGCACAGGCGCGATCGCCTGAGGAGCGAGCGGATCGACCACAAGGGCGGGCGAGGGAATAGCCACCGGGTGGCCGCACGCATGGGCGCCATGGACCAGCGCGTGCAGCAGATCGCCGGCCGAACCCTCGTCCTGATCGCCGGCATCCTGATCAACCACCGCGCTGGTGGCGTCATCGCTGACATCGCAGTGCTCCGGATCGGCATGATCGGCCACGGCCTGGGCCGACTCGTGGATATCGCCCACGGCCGCCAGCACCGGATTGGCCACCACCGCGAACAACAGCAGTGCCAGCGCCGGGAGGCGCAGGAGACGGCTGAGTTGGCGCAGGGCGCGTTTCATAGTGGGGGTATGGTAGTCAGCCCATTGCGCGTTAGACAATCACGTAATTCAGAAAACAGCGCTTCTTGTTAAGGCGTTACGGTGTAACAGCGCTTGGCGGACGCGAGGGTGTTCGGTATCGTCGGGTCATTCGTGCAAGCCGGGGCCACCGAGTGCGCATCCTGACCGCCAACGCCAAAACCTGGCTCGCCTTGGGCGTGTTGTGGCTGGTCGCGGTGGCAGTGCAGGCCCATCCGGTCTTGACCCAGCTCGGGCAGCTGCATGGTCTGGAGCACAGCGCGCCGCACCTGCGCGCAGCCGCGCATGCGCACGATGCCAAGGGCGAGGTGCCCGATGAGCACGCCAAGGGAGCGCACAGCCTGTTCCATCACTCGGACGTGTGCGCACACGCGGTGATCCTGCCGGACTTCCCGGCCCCTGGGCCGCTCATCCCCGGCCAGGCCTATACGCCCATCGCCGCGGTCCTGGCGCTGGCCCAGCGCTCTACGCACCCCTTACGCCCACCCATCGCGTGATCGCGCCGGCGCACGCCGCCTTGGCGTAGCCGCTGCTTCGGGATCGCGTGCGCCGGTCGCAACGACCGTGCTGTCGCGTGGCACTCACTTGCGCTGTGGACACTCAGGTTCATCTGCGCAGCACTTACGAGATCGATATGGATACCTCCCCTGGCAAGTTGCGCCTGGACATTCCCGTTGTGCTTCCCCACGTGCGGGATGCCGCCGATGCGTGCATCGAGCGCCTGCAGAGCGAACTGCTCGCGCGGCCCGGCGTTGACCGCGTCCACATTCGACCTGCCGAGGGGGAGGGGCCGGGCCAACTGTGCGTGCACTTCGATCCGCAGGTGATGTCGCTGGCTCGCATTCGCGAGCTGGCCCAGGCCGCGGGTGCACGCGTCACGGAAAGCTTCGGTCACGTGACCTGGACGGTCACCGGCATCGGGCATGAGCGACGCGCCCGCAACGTGGCCGAACAGATGAGCTCGGTGTTTGGCGTACTGGAAGCTCGCGCTAGCTCGGCCGGTACGGTGTACCTGGAGTTCGAGCGCGAAAAGATCGACGAGGGCGGACTGGAAGCCTCCTTGAAGCGCATGGGCGTTGCACGCGTGGCGACGGGCAAGCCGTCCCAGCATGAGGATCACGCCGGTCATACGCATGACGGCAAAGAGGGCGAGCACGGGGGGGAGAAGCACGACCACGACCACGCCGGCGGCTTGCTCGGCCCCAACGCCGAGCTGATCTTCGCCCTGACGTGCGGTGCATTGCTGCTGGCGGGCTTTCTGATCGAGAAGTTCGCCGCCTCATTGCCGGGGTGGTTGTCCACGGCCTGCTACATCGGTGCGTACGTCTTTGGCGGTGCCTACACGCTGCTCGAGGCCTACGACAACCTCAAGCTCAAGCGCTTTGAAATCGACACCTTGATGCTGGTCGCCGCCGCCGGCGCCGCCGCGCTAGGCTCCTGGGCCGAAGGTGCGTTGCTGCTGTTCCTTTTCAGCTTGGGTCATGCGTTGGAGCACTACGCGATGGGACGCGCCAAGCGCGCCATCGAGGCGCTAGCCGAACTCGCACCCGACACGGCGATCGTCATCCGCGGCGAGACCACCACCGAGATTCCGGTCGGCGACCTGCAACTTGGTGATCGGGTACTGGTGCGTCCCAATGAGCGTCTGCCGGCCGATGGGTTCCTGCTGAAGGGCAACTCCAGCATCAACCAGGCACCGGTGACCGGCGAGTCCATCCCGGTGGACAAGCGGCCGGTGGAGGATGCCGCGCTGGCACGAAGCCGGCCCGACAGCGTCGATGCGGCCAGTCGGGTCTTCGCAGGCACCATCAATGGGGCCGGCGCGATCGAAGTGGAAGTGACCAAGCGCGCCGAGGATTCCGCGCTGGCGCGGGTGGTGAAGATGGTGAGCGAGGCCGAGACACGCAAGTCGGCCACCCAGCGCTTCACCGATCGCTTCGAGCGGATCTTCGTACCTGCGGTACTGGTGCTGGCGTTCCTACTGCTGTTTGCCTGGGTGGTGGTGGATGAGCCGTTCCGCGACAGCTTCTATCGCGCCATGGCCGTGCTGGTGGCCGCCAGTCCGTGCGCGTTGGCCATCGCCACCCCGAGCGCGGTCCTGTCCGGTATCGCCCGCGCGGCGCGTGGGGGCGTGCTGATCAAGGGCGGCGCGCCGCTAGAGGATCTGGGTTCGTTGAAGGCGATGGCCTTCGACAAGACCGGCACCCTGACCGAAGGGCGCCCGCGCATCACCGATGTGGTGCCGGTGGACGGCGCCTCGGAGACCGAGCTGCTGCAGGTAGCCGTTGCGGTGGAGTCGCTGAGTGATCATCCGCTGGCGGCCGCGATCGCGCGTGATGGTCGCAGCCGGTTGGATGCGGGCAAGTTGCCGACAGCCTCGGATCTGGAAAACCTGATCGGCCGCGGCGTCAAAGCCCGTCTGGGCGATCAGCCGGTATGGATCGGCAAGGCCGAGATGTTCGGCGCGGATGGAGTTCCCGCCCTGGGCGCCGCCGCGGCGGCGGCCATCGCCGCGTTACGCGAGCAGGGCAGGACGACCATGGTCGTGCGGTTGGGGGATCGGGAGCTCGGCGCGATCGGCTTGATGGACACGCCGCGCGAGGCGGCCAAGCAGGCGCTGGTGCGCCTGAAGGCCATGGGCATCGAGCGCATGATCATGATCTCTGGCGATCACCAGAAGGTGGCCCAGGCCGTGGCCAAGGAGGTCGGTCTGGATGAGGCGTGGGGCGACCTGATGCCCGAAGACAAGGTCGAGGCGATCCGCAAGCTGCGCGATCAGGACAAGGTCGCCATGGTCGGCGACGGCGTCAACGATGCGCCCGCGATGGCCAACGCCACCGTCGGCATCGCCATGGGCGCGGCCGGCTCGGACGTTGCCCTGGAAACGGCCGATGTGGCGTTGATGGCCGATGACCTGAAGCACCTGCCATTCGCCGTGGGCTTGAGTCGTCACACGCGCGGCATCATCCGGCAGAACGTCTTCGTCAGCCTCGGCATCGTCGCCTTCCTCGTGCCGGCCACGATCTTCGGTCTCGGTATCGGTCCGGCGGTGGCCGTGCACGAAGGCTCCACATTGTTGGTGGTCTTCAACGCGCTGCGTCTGCTGGCCTACAGGGACAGGTCATAACGCCACAGCCTCAAGCTGATGACATCACGGTCGCGGCGGCACCACGTCGTGATCCTTCTCTACGTCGTCACGGCCTGCCGAATACCTCGGCAGGCCGCGCCAAGATCAGGGCTTCTTACGGGTGCGCTGGAGTTCGGTTGCCACGAGCGCGCTCAATTGCTGAGGACCCAGTTCGGACAGCAGCTTGCCGTTGACGAAGAATGTCGGCGTGCCGCGAATGTCGGCCGCTTCCACGGCGGCCACTTCGCGTTTGATCAGGGTCTCGACGGCTCCGGTCGCCAGATAGCGCTGTGCGCGTGCGCGGTCCAGGCCCGCGGCGAGAGCGAACTCCCACACCTTCTTCGGATCCGACGCGCCATGGCTGGCCCACACAGGCTGGTTTCGCATCAAGGTCTCCAGCACCGGCTCAAACTTCTTCTGTTCCCGGGCTGCTTCCAGCACACCAATCGCCTCCTTGGATACCTGCCCATGGAAGGGTACGTAGCGGATCACCAGGCGCACGTCCTTGGGATGGGCGGCCAGCAGTTGCTTCACGTGGGGATACATCGCGCGGCAGGACTCGCAGGCCGGGTCGAAGAACTCCACGATCGTGACCGGCGCCGTTACCGGTCCCAGAGCCGGTGCGCCGGCAGGCGCCAAGGCGGCAGCGCGGGTAGGGGTTTGAGCCATCACCGGGCCTACCGCAACGAGCAGACTGAATCCAAGCGCGATCAGGACGGATTTGAACGACATCAGCTGGCATCTCCAGGGCAAGGAAGTCGCATTGTCGCAGATGCATCAACGCCGCCGCGCAGGCCCTGAGTGCCGTTGCGATCCTCTTCCGGCAAAGCCGAATGCATGCAGCTAGCGGGAGCCCCGCCGGCTGATATTATCGAGTCAGGGGTGGGCGTCCCTGCCTGTGGTTCAGGGCGCGAGTCGCGTCCGCCATCGCGGTATCACTTGCTTCTCCAGCACGGCGCCCACCCCTGCTATGAGCCTTGATGACTACATCCCGCAGTTGGCTCGACCGGCCAACGTTGAGCAACTGGCCAAAGCGCTGGGCGTTGCGACGCAGATCTTCACGTTCATCGCAGACAACAGCGAGCCTGAGCGCATCTATCGCCGGCATCTGATCCCCAAGCGGGCCGTCCGTGCATTGCCCTCGGTGCCTGTTGAGGACGCTCGGGGGATCGTCACGCTCTCGCTCGATAGCTTTGATCTGAGCAAGTACCGCGTCGTGTGGGAAGCGCACAGCCCGGTCATCAAGCATGCCCACAAGTCTGCCGCACGGGTACTGGAGCGTTACCTCTCCCGGCCCGGCTCCCTGTTTCCCCATGAGGCCGCCTTTGGCTACGTCAAAGGCCGATCCACACGACACAACGCAAGACGCCACGTGGGTGCCAAGCGGCTACTTAGCGCAGATATTCAGGACTTCTTTCCCTCCATCACGTTGGCGCGCGTCGAGCTCGCCCTGGAAGCGGCAGGCTTGCAGCCGGCAGTGACCAACGCTTTGGGGCGCTTCCTGACCATCGAAGGCACGCTTCCTTTGGGACTTAACGCCAGCCCGATGATCGCCAACCTGGTGGCAACACCCCTGGACCACGATTTGAATGCGTTGGCCAAGGAGTGGGGGCTCACCTACACACGCTATGCCGATGACATTACGTTGTCCGGCGATGGCGAACTGCCCACACGAGAGATCATCGAAACGGTACTCAAGCGTCACTTCTTCCGACTGAACAAGAGCAAGTTCCGCACCTCAAAGCTCGGCCAGAAGCACTACGTCACCGGCCTGAGCGTGGCCGACAAGGCCGCGCCCCACGCCCCGCGCGCGATGAAGCACAAGCTCAGGCAGGAGCTCTACTACATCGAGAAGTTCGGCTTCCTGGAGCATCTATCGCGGGGCGGCGAGGGAGCCTGTCCTAAATTTTGTGTAACCGGGCCCTTGGCAGGAAACTGCCGCCAGACCCGGAGACACGATGACAACCCG